>VOFG01000786.1_pt1 | contig 674000 bp, 746 predicted proteins | sample 5384171 | NCBI WGS metagenome assembly VOFG01 (sample SAMN12384726, study PRJNA508395) | human gut metagenome | isolation source: healthy gut F | host: Homo sapiens
GATTATGTAAAAATGTTTGAGCAGATGGAACAGGATGGTGTGATCTCCACCAGAGGTCTAAAACCGGATGCCGTTAAATACGGCGAGTTGGTTTTTGATGTGAACTCCGCTTACTTCTACAACCACGGCGGCTATGAATTTGCAAAACAATTTTATGCCGATGCCTATAAAGCCGCCGTGGAGATCGTGGGCGGTGAGCAGTATATCCTATCTGCTGTGATGCACGCCGATGAGCGCAACCGGGCAATGTCCGAAGCTCTGGGCGAGGAGGTGTACCACTACCACCTTCATGTGGTTTATATCCCGGTGGTGGAAAAGCAGATCCTTTGGTCGAAGCGGTGTAAGGATGAAGCCCTCCGGGGAACCGTTAAGGAGGTCATCACACAGGTCAGCCGCAGTAAGAAATGGGAGTCTAAGCCGGTGCTTGACGAGGACGGTAATCCAATGTTGAACGCAAGAGGAAAAAAGATTTTGAAGTCATCCTACAGTGTGTTGCAGGATGACTTTTTTCATTTCATGCGAGTTGCCGGATATACCGATCTGGAGCGTGGAGAGCGTGGCAGCACCGAGGAACATCTGACGGTGACGCAGTTCAAGGTACAGGCAGAGCAGCAGCGTTTGGAAACTGTGGCCGGGCAGGTAGCACAGGCGGAGCAGGGTTTGGAGGATGCCAAAGCTGCCACAGCAAAACAGAAAAAGAAACTGGAATCTTTGCAAAAGGAAACCAAGGCGGCAAAGACCATTGCGCTGACAGTGCAGGACATTGAAGTAATGGGCAAAAAAGCCACATTCGGAAACAATATCACACTGACACCGGATGAATGCCGCACACTCAAAGATTATGCTGTCAGTAGCTTTGCGGAAAAGGCAGAGAAGATCAAGTACAAGCAGAAATTCGAGCAAGCGGAGAAAAGTGCAAAAACATGGAAGCAGCGGTACGATGCGCTGCATGAACAATATCAAGAGCTGAAAAAGAAAGCCCAGCCTTTTCTGGATGCACTGGAAATCGCATCCGAGAAGGTTCGGGCTTTTATCAATTCTATCCTCATCAGAGGAAAGGAAACACAGGAACACGAACACCCTGCCCGGAAGTGTGGACGGGATATAGAACTTTGATGGAGGAATCGCCTATTGAAGAAATATTATGAGGAAGCGAAATATAATGCGGCATTTGACCGCTGTGTGGATGTTATGAGCCAGATGCTCCAGAAATATGGACATCAGGTTTTGGATAAATTGGAACAGGACACTCCGCAGGAAGTGGAGCATTCCGAGGAAAGTAATCAAGCGCAGCTTTTGACGGATAAGGCTGCATAAAATTTGCAATTTACACGTTGCGTATTCGCTACGGCTATGCTATAATGATTACGCAACGTGTACTTTTTGCTTTTGTGGAGAAAAGACGGATGGATTGTAAAACAGAATTATTAAGTTGCGTGAAAGCACAGGACTGAACCGGAAAGATTTTTTGCAAGCTCGTCCATATCCCTTATCGGACTATGACCGAGTGGGAATTGGACAACCGCCATGCACCGGATTATGTGCTGTGGCTTTTGGAGTATTATATCCGCAACGAAGGACTTGTGGTAAAAAGAAATGAATGAGGGAGGTGGAGATTCTGAAAAAGAAACAACTTAAATGCTATCTTTATACAAGAGTGTCCACCTCTATGCAGGTTGACGGGTACAGTTTGGATGCCCAGCGTGACAAGCTACGGAAGTATGCTGCATACGAGGATATGATCGTTGCCGGGGAGTATTCTGACGAGGGCTTTTCCGGAAAGAATATCCAAGGGCGGCAGGACTTTCAACGGATGCTGAACGATATCCAGGACGGCAAAGATGATGTTTCCTATGTGCTTGTCTTTAAGCTCTCCAGATTTGGTAGAAATGCAGCCGATGTTCTGAACTCTTTGCAGCTCATGCAGGATTTTGGTGTCAACCTGATTTGCGTGGAGGATGGCATCGACAGCTCCAAGGATGCCGGAAAGCTGATGATCTCTGTGCTGTCTGCGGTGGCAGAGATTGAGCGAGAAAATATCCGCACACAGACAATGGCAGGACGGGAGCAAAAGGCTCGTGAGGGCAAATGGAACGGCGGTTTCGCTCCCTATGGATACAAATTGGAAAGCGGAAACCTTGTCATTGCAGAGGATGAAGTGGAAGTTATCCGAGTAATCTATGATCGTTATATCCATACAAACGAGGGCGTTGCAGGAGTTGCAAAATATCTGAACCGCAATGGTTATGTAAAGAAACTAAGACAGAATAACACCATTCCGGGATTTTCAAGAGATTTTGTGAAAAATGTATTGGACAATCCCGTTTATATGGGTAAAATTGCTTATGGCAGACGGAGAACCGAAAAGAGGCAAGGTACAAGAAATGAGATTCACGTGGTTGAGCAGTCGGAGTTCCCGGTTTATGAGGGGCAGCACGAAGCCATCATTTCCGAAGAAGATTGGTATCTGGCACAGGAAAAGCGTAAGATCAATTCCTTTAAGCGGGAAAAGGTCAATAATCCAGATCATGCACACATCCTGTCCGGTATCTTGAAATGCCCATGCTGCGGCAAGAGTATGTACGGCAATATCGCTAAGGCGCACAGCAAGGACAAGAAAACCCGGTATTATTACTACTGCAAAAATACGGTTACACCCACAGGGCATGAGTGTAGCTTCCGGCTCAATATCGAGCAGACGGAAATCAATAAATTTGTGGCAAAGATCATTTCCGCTATGGTCAATAATCCCCGATTCATAATGTAAGAGTAAGGTCTATCCGGCCTTGCTCTTTTCCTTTAAAATGGCGGTATGGTCTGACGAACTTTCCGATTGGGACACCACGCCCGCAGACAAATGTGTCAGCCAGCCTCCATTGTTTTGTGCTCGATTCAGCAAGTTGGGACATAGCTCCGTTTCACGATTGAATATGTGCGTACTTTGGAAAAGCTGGATAGCCATAAATCGAAACGAAAGAAGGAATGTCAATGCTCGCAGTAGGAATCGATATTTCCAAGTCAAAAAGTGTAGCAGCCATCTTAAACCAAGACGGATCAATGCACACAAGCCCTTTTGAATTCCACCATACGCAGCCTGAACTAGACGCTCTCATTAAGTATATTTTGAATAGCAAGCAATCTGCAACCATCTTAATGGAAAATACCGGGCATTACCACTATCCTGTTCTGAAAGCGTTTCAGGAAGCCGGGCTCCCTGTTTGTATGGTTAATGCCTATCAAATCAAGAAATTCGGAGACATGGATCTTCGCAAGGCCAAAACGGACAAGAAAGATGCAGTGCGGATTGCCAGATATGCATTGAAAAGAGTTATTCTCTGGTTCCATACACATCTATGGAGCAGAAATACGAAGATTTAAGATTTTTGGCACGACAGTATAATCAGCGAATGCTTACGCTGAAAACCAACAAAGTATTTCTACTTAATCTATTGGATGAAACGATGCCTGGCATAACCAACATCCTGCCTCTAACGACCAGAACGCCAGAAACCAGTCTTTCCGTTCTCTTTATCAATCGTTTTAAATCCTACGATCGTATAAAGAAAATGGGAAAAAGTCGTTTTCTTGACGCATTTGAAAAAATCGCAAGGAAATCTCGAAATCGCCAAACCAAAACATATGGGTTGGCAATTTACGAAGCTGCATTACGCAATATCACAACAAGGGGAGAAAACGAATACACTCTTGCGGCTCAAGATCAATGCCTTGAACTTGTCTGTGAATCACAAAAGGCCGCTGATTCAATTATTCTGAAAATGCAAACATTAGCTGAAACGTTGCCCGAATACGCTGTTCTGCGCTCTATGGCTGGTGTTGGGGATCGACTCGGTCCCCTTATCCTTGCTGAAATTGGAGACATCCGCCGCTTTCACAGTGGAAAAGCACTCAACGCTTATGCTGGTAACGATGCGCCTCCATATCAGTCTGGAACATTTGAGAGCCACAATCGCCACATATCAAAACGTGGGAATGCGGCTCTCAGAAAGTATTGCTTTGAGGTTATGCAGGCACTCAAACTTACACGACCTCAAGATGACCCTGTCTACCTTTTTCTGCTCAAAAAGGAACAGGAAGGGAAACCGTATAACGTAGCTAAAATGGCCGGAGTCAACAAGTTTCTCCGCATCTACTACGCGAGAGCGATGGAAACGCTCAAGCAACAGTAACCACTGACTCTATTATATAGCTTTTTCAAAAATCCACAACTGCTGTGGGTTCAATTTAATGCACCCTTTTACCAAAAGAAAATCGGAAAATCTATAAAAAACTCTTGACAAATACATTAGCAAGATTTGTAGAAGCAATTCAAGCGAAAATCGGAACGGCGGTTGATACAGAGGATATGGAAAAGCAGATCGCCGTTCTGCAAGGACAGCTAAAGCAAGCCTTTGAACAAAAAGCCGCTTGGAGCGTCAGATGGATACCTTGGACATCAATGATGCCCACTATGACAGAAAGATTTTGGATTTGCAGCGTCGCTACGATGAGCAGTATGATACGATTGAGGAAATCGAAGTTCAGATTGGCGAATTGCAAAGCCGGATACGCAGCATCCAGCAGGAGAAAATCTCCGGTGATAACATTTATCGACTCTTACTGGCATTTGATGAAGTCTACCATTCCGCAACGGAAGCGGAACAGAAAGAGTTTATGAAAGCCTTTATCGAGCGAATTGAGATGTTCCCGGAAAAGAGGAAAGACGGAAGCTGGATAAAGAAGATTGTATTCAATTTCCCTGTGCCTGTTGATGGTGAGGAAGTGAAAGAACTTCCCTTGGAAACTGAAACAACAGTCGAGTGCGTACTTCAAATGACCCGTAAAAGTAATTGATTGCTTCTTATTGCACAGGGGGGGCGTGCATGGCTATGTACAGAATGTCCCCCTATTACTCCCTTTTGTTCAAATTCTGTTCCGAAGTCGTTCACGATTTAACCATAAATACATGCGATAATAATTGACATATTACAAAACGGTGTATCCGCTAACAACGCAACAGCCTGCTCTTTGGCTTTTTGGGGTACACCTGTATTCAAAAGGATGGCGTGTTTAAGATGAAGGCGTGGTTCCAGCGTTTTATGTCCGGGCGGTACGGCAGTGATACTTTTGGCAACTTTTTGTGCGTGACGGCGCTGGTCTGCCTGGTAATTGGGCTGTTTGTGGGCATCTTTTATTATATCGGGCTTCTTCTGCTGCTTTATGCGTACTTCCGCATGCTCAGCCGCAACGTACACAAACGCTATGCAGAAAACATTGCCTTTATGCAGAAAACCGCTGGTGTGCGCGCCAAGTTCGGCCAGCTGCAGCAGCGGTTTGCCCTGCGCAAAACCTACCGCTATTTTTCCTGCCCGCACTGCCGCCAACAGGTACGCGTGCCCAAGGGCCGCGGCAAAATTTCCATCACCTGCCCCAAATGCGGCACCCAGTTCATTAAAAAAGCTAAGGCAGCACCGCACAATTCCCGCCTGACGGCTTAAGCACCGCTCCGGCGGCTGCGGCACGGCATCTGCGTTGCCAAAATGCTCGATAATACACAAAGTATTATCTGCGCTTTTGGCCTAGCAGCTGCCGCACCTCGCTCGCCGTATCGGCACTTAGAATTATGCGGTATTGCCCTAAAGTTTTTCCCTTCACTTCGATGAAAGGTTGACGCTGCGTGTTTGGATATGTTACCATTTATCAGAAAGATTTAGACAATGCCGCAATGGACTGCTACCAGGCGTACTATTGCGGGCTTTGCCAATCTTTGGGCCGCAAATACGGCACGGCGGCGCGCATGGCGCTGAGCTATGACATGACCTTTGCCGCGCTGTTGCTGACCGCCCTGTATGACCCGCCCACACAGACTTCGCAGGGGCGGTGCGCGCCGCATCCGCTGCGCACCCGGCCGCGGGCCGTGAACGAATCCACCGATTACGCTGCGGACATGACGGTGGTGCTGGCCTATTACAATTATCTGGATGACTGGCAGGACGACCACAAACGCAGCCGCCTGCGGCTGGCAAAGCAGCTTGAGCCGCATCTAGAAAACATCCGCCGCCAGTGGCCGCGCCAGTGCGAGGCCATCCACACCAAGCTGGATGAGCTGAACCGCCTGGAAAGCGCCAACAGCACCGACTTGATGCCCTTCGCAATGCCTTTGGCGCATTGCTGGGCGCGGTGTTCAGCCCGCGGGAGGATTTCTGGTCCCCTGCCCTGACACAGATGGGCCGCGGGTTGGGCGGGTTCATCTATTTGATGGATGCCTATGACGATTTAAAAAGAGATACCCGGCACGGCAGTTTTAATGCACTGGCCGCCACCAAACAGGCGTTTGGCAGCGACAGCGCCGGGTTTGAAGCGCGCTGCCACGAGCTGCTGACCCAGCAGATGGCCCTTTGCGCCCAGAACTTTGAACTGTTGCCGATTTTGAAAGATACCCCCGAAGGTCAGCTTTTGCACAACACGATTTACGCGGGGTGTGGAGCAAGTACGCGCTGGTGAAAGCCACACGCACACCACGGAAGGGGAAACCAAACGAATGAACGATCCGTACAGTGTTCTTGGCATTACGCCGGGCGCCGATGAGGAAACCATTAAAAAGCATACCGCCAAAAGTGCAAGCAATACCACCCAGATTTACACCCGGACGACCCCACCTGCGAGGACAAGTTCAAAGATGTACAGGCCGCTTACAGTGAGGTCATGCGGATGCGTTCCGGCGGCGGGCCCAGTGCATCCAGCAGCGGCTCTTCCAGCTATTATGGGCAGCGCAGCAGCGGCAGCAGCCAACAGCAGTACCAGGATCCGTTTGGCTTTGGGTTCGGGTTTGACCCCTTTGGCTTTGGCGGCACCTATGGCGGGGCCAGCAGCAGCTATGACCGCCGGGAATCGCCGGAGATGCAGGCCGCCAACAACTATATCCGCAACGGGTACTATGCAGAAGCGATGAATGTTCTGGAAGGCATTGCCCCCGCTGACCGGGCCGCCCGCTGGCATTATTATGCCGCGCTGGCAAGTTCCGGCCTGGGTAACAACATCCGCGCCCAGAACGAAGCCCGCACCGCTGTGGACATGGAGCCCGGCAATTACGAGTACCAGAACCTTTTGGACCGGCTGCAGAACCCCGGACGGGCGTACTCCACTTATCAGCAGGCATACACCCAGCCCGGCAGCCGACAGCACGGCATGAACTTTTGTTTGCAGGCCTGGCTGTACCTGATGCTTTGCAACCTGTGCAGCATTTGCTGCTGCGGTGGGCGCGGTGGATTTTATATTTGCTGAACAGGGGTTTGAAGTAATTTTTAGCGTTGAATCAATATAAAGCGAACGCATGTGGTTACCCGTTGGGGCCGCATGCGTTCGTTTTGGTTTTGGGTGCTATTTTATTCTATGAATCGCGGGGAGATCGTAAATGCGCTAGCGGGTACATATCATGAATGGTGATTACCTCACGGTAGGGACGTTTTCATAGGTTTACTCCATAAAAAACCGCCCCCGGCCAGTTTCCCGGCGGGGGCGGTGTGCTTGTTAATTCAAACCCTGTTCATGCAAAAAATCAGACCTGGTAATCCACGGTGATGTTGCTGCTGGTGGTGGGCTTGGTGGCATCGTCAGAGGTGTTATCCACCTTGATTTCGCCGTTGCGGATCTTCTCCAGAACGGTGTTGTACTCGTCCAGGGTGAAAGTGCTGAAGTTCCAGCTTGCTTCGTCGGTGGGCAGGCCAACATAGTCGCCCTCTTCCAGGCCAAAGTTGCCGTTGGTGCCAGCGATGGTGCTCCAGTCGCCTGCATTGACGGTATCCAGGCCATTCTTAACGGCAGCGCCCAGACCCTTCATGGCGGAGGTAACAAACGGGTTTGCCTTGTACTTGCCGGACTCAACACCCTCAACGCCCAGGTAGTTCTGGTCAACGTCAACGCCGATCAGCTTGCCGTCATGCTTGTCAGCAGCTTCAGCAGCAGAAGTCCAGATGCCGCCGCCGCAGGCGAACACAACTTCGGTGCCGCCATCGTACCAGCCGTCCATCTTAGCGGTGATCTTCTCATCGCCATAGAACTGACCGCCGTAGTAGTAGTTCATCTGAACGTTAGTGCCCAGCTCCTGTGCTGCAGCATCAGCGCCCTGAACATAGCCGTAACCATAGCGGATAACGGCGGGCACCGCCCTGCCGCCCAGGAAGCCCAGCTTGGTGAAGCCGTCCTTGACAGCTGCATAGCCAGCCAAGTAGCCGGCTTCTTCTTCCTTAAAGGTCACGCAGAACACGTTTTCGGGGATGGTGCCGTTCTCAGAGTCGATATCAAAGCCGTTCACATCAACTGCGATGAAGTGAACACCAGGATACTCGGTGGCACCCCAGGCCAAAGCAGGACCATACAGGTAACCAACGCATACGATGGTGTTTGCGCCATCGGCAACAGCCTCACGGATCAGGGTCTCGCGGTCTTCATCGCTGGCGTCCTCGCCGGAAGGCAGGTAGTAGTTGTACTCGATGCCGCTCTCATCGCCGTAGCCCTTAACAGCTTCCCAGCAGCCCTGGTTGAAGCTTTCATCGTCCAGGGTGCCAACATCGCAGCACTGGGCAATGCCGGTGATGTTGTCAGAACCGGTTGCTTCAGCAGTAGCAGCGGAATCGCTGGTAGCCTCGGTAGAAGCAGCAGCGCTGGAAGAAGTGGTGCTGCTGGCAGAGCTGCCGCAAGCAGCCAAAGAGAGTGCCATGCAGGCAGCCATGGTCAAAGCAAGATACTTTTTTCATGTGTGATCTCCTTATTTTTTATCAGGGGCGCATGGTTTGCATCCCCTCTCATACATCCTATTATACCGTCTGGCAGTGCTTTTTTCAATGTGTAAAGCATTACAAAAGCATGACAATGCCCTTTGGTTCCTGTTACCGGTTCGGCTGATCCACCGTCACATTCTGGGTCTGCGGCATTGCCGTGGTATCAGAATAGCGTTCCACCTTTACAGTGCCTGCTGCCATACGCTGGTACAGCTCACGATATTCTTCGCCGGTAAAGGTCTTCAGCCGCCATTCCTGCGTGGCAAGGCCCACGGCATCCACTTCGGTGCCAAGGGTCTCGGTCTGGCCGCTGTGGTCCTGGTCCCAGTTGTTCTGCGTGCCGAACAGGTACAGTTCATTCTGCACCACGGTGCTGTAGCAGTTCACAGCGCTGGTTATCACCGAGCTGCTTTGCCCGGCGCAGTCCCAGCCGGTGGCGATCACTTCGCGGCCGCTTTTCTCTGCGGCCTGTATGCAGCTGTCCGCCAGTTCCGGCGTGGCCGCCATAACCACCTGGAAGCCCTCGTTATACCAGCCGCAGACATAATCCGTCAGGTCATCATCGCTGGCCGTCATGCTGCTGTACCAGATGCGGATATACACCTGCACGCCCATGCTGTCGGCTGCGGCTTCCGCCCCCTGCACAAAGCCGGTGGCGTAACGCACGGTGCTGGGCAGCGGCTCGCCGCCAAGCACCGCCATGCTGGTGTTGCCCTCCCGCACGGCGGCATACCCGGCCAGGTAAGCAGCCTGTTCTTCACGGAAGAGAACGCAGTGCACGTTGGCGGATGTGCGGTAGTCGGTGTAATCCTCGGAATGCGGCTCATCCCCGATCATCAGGTAGTTGACTGTGGGGTAATTATCCTGGATGTCATACAGGGCGGCGGCCATCTCGCTGCCATAACACACCACCAGTCCCGCACCGCTTTGGGCGGCGCTGTTCAGGGCTGCTTTGGCGGCATCCAGGCTGGTATCTGCCGCAGTAAACTGCTGTGCGGTATAATTAAAATTGCTGCAAAACGTCTGCACGCCGTGCCATACAGCCGCACCGGCACCGATATCCGTTCCCTCGGCACCAACTGCCAGCGCGATTGCGGTTCCGGCGCCGTCCAGCGGCTGGTCCACTTTTTTCTGCCGTAAGTTCATACAGGGCATCGTCCGTCAGCACCTGTTCCTGATCCTGTACAGCGGCTTCAGAGGAAGCGCTGCTGCCGCAGCCCGCCAGCGCCAGCCCAAAGGCCAGCGCCAACAACAGGCAAAGCAGCCGCCGGGCTGCAAAACGTTTGTTCTGGGGTAAAGACATGGGTGGAATAATCTCCTTTTATTGGGGTAAATGAGCCGCCTTAATCGGCCCCCGGCTCGATTTCAAGATTGGTCGGGCCAAAGCCGTAGGGCAGCAGGTCGCCCAGGGTCGTTTCGATGTAATCATCCTCGCTTTTGGCCATCAGCACCCGCAGCCTGGGGCCGCAGAATTCATACAGAGCCTGGCGGCAGACGCCGCACGGACCGGTGACAAGGGTGTTCTTTTTTTGCCGTCCAGGCTGCCCACAATGGCAATATCGGTAAACTCGGTCACACCCTCGCTAACCGCCTTGAACAGGGCGGTGCGCTCGGCACAGTTGGTGGGGGGTATAGCCGGCGTTTTCGATGTTGCAGCCGGTATATACCATTCCGTTTTTGGCCAGCAGCGCCGCGCCCACCTTAAAGTGTGAATACGGCGTGTAGGCAAAGCTGCGCGCCTTGAACGCTGCGCGGATCAGCTCCGCATCCGTCGACTTCATTCCAGCACCGCCCCCAGTGCAACCTTCATCATTTCGGTAAAGCTGGTCTGGCGCTGTTCGGCGGTTGTGATCTCGGGAGAGACGAAGCTGTCCGAGATCGTCAGGATACAGGCAGCATGTTTGCCCAGCACCGTTGCATTGTGGAACAGGGCGAAGCTCTCCATCTCAACAGCCAGACAGCCTTTTTCGTCGCGCAGAACTTCCCAGTAGGTGGGGCGTGCGCCGCTATCCTCGCGGTAGAACACATCGGAGGAATGGATGGTGCCTTCAATCAGGGAATGCCCTGCTTTTTGGCGGAAGCACGCAGCGCGTTGTTCAGTTCCTCGCTGGGCTTCTGGATGTCGTCGGTATCGCCGGACTGGGTCACAGCATAGTTGCTCTCGGAATACGCGCCGGTGGCCAGAACCACATCAAAGATCTTGGCCTTGGGGGTATAGGAGCCGGCAGAGCCAATGCGGATAATGTTCTCTACCCCATACTGGCTGTACAGCTCATAGGAGTAGATGCCGATGGACGGCATGCCCATGCCGCTGCCCATCACGCTGACAGGGTGGCCCTGGTAGGTACCGGTATAACCCAGCATGCCGCGCACATCGGTAACAAGGCGCGGGTTTTCCAAAAAGGTTTCGGCAATAAATTGGGCGCGCAGGGGGTCGCCGGGCATCAGCACGGTTTTGGCAAAATCGCCGGGGTTGGCGCGGTTGTGTGGGGTAGACATATCAGATACGCTCCTTTATGTTGGATTTTTTGCGGCCGGTTGGCCTGTGTGCTATGGTTTGTTTTACGGCCCATTCCATTTGGGCAGATATATATTATATATATTTAGTATACCACATTTTTCCGTTTTGTGGTAAACTTAGTATGAATTCACCACAAAGTTTTTCGGGGGGTGTTGTTAATGCAGCTGCCTGAGCACTGCACCTTATGCCCGCGGCGCTGCGGGGCCAACCGCGCGGCGGGCCGCACCGGCTATTGTGGCGCGGGGGATACCCTGCTGGCCGCCCGCGCCGCCCTGCACCATTGGGAGGAGCCCTGCCTGAGCGGGGACCCCAACGCCGCGACCGGCAGCGGCACGGTATTTTTTACCGGCTGCACCCTGCAATGCTGCTACTGCCAGAATTACAAGATCAGCCAGCAGGGCCTTGGCAAGCCGCTGACGGCGGAGCGCCTGGCTGAAATTTTTATGGAATTGCAGCAAAAAGGCGCCAAAAACCTGAACCTTGTCACCGCAACGCAATGGCTGCCGTGGGTGACGCAGGCGCTGGATGCCGCCCGCCGCAATGGGTTGACCCTGCCGGTGGCCTATAACACCGGCGGGTACGAAACCGTGGAAACCGTAAAGGCTCTGGCCGGGTATGTGGACATCTGGCTGGCGGATTACAAATATGCCAGCCCTGCCCTGGCGAAAGAGCTTTCTGCCGCGCAGGATTACCCACAGGTGGCGCACGCCGCCATCCGCCAAATGCTGTTGCAGACCGGTGCCCCAGTGTACGATGCCGACGGCTACCTGCAAAAAGGCGTGATTGTGCGCCACCTCGCCCTGCCCGGCCACAGTGATGACAGCCTTGCCGTTTTGCAGCGCCTGGCCGACCTGCGGCAGGAAACCGGCGTGTCGTTTGTGCCCAGCCTGATGAGCCAGTTCACCCCGTTTTACCGCGCCGCGGAGCACGGTTTGGGGCGGCGCATTACCACCTACGAATACCGCAAAGTGGTTGACCGCGCCGTCGCCCTTGGCCTGACGGACGGCTACATGCAGGAAAAAAGCAGTGCCCGCGAGGAATACACCCCGCCGTTTGACCTGGAAGGGGTCTGATGCGGTGGCTGCGCAAGGAGGTCTTGTGTGAACATCTTCTCTTTTTGTCTATCTGGCGGTGTTCCTGCTGGCAGGCTTTTGCATTGCACGCAGGGCGCTGCCGCAGGCGGGGCTTTCGGTCAGCATTCCGCTGGGGTGCGGGTTCGGGGTCTCACTGCTGGCATTTGTTCCGGCCTGTTTTGCGGTGGTACTGGGTGTCCGGCTGCCTGCCCTTTTGTTGGCCGCAGCTGTTGTGGCCGCGCTGGCCGTTTGGTTGGCGCGGCACGGCACGCCGTTCACCCGTGTACCGGATCCGGACGCCGCCGCTCTGTGGGCCTGTGTGCTACCCTTGGCTGTTGTTACCCTGTATCTGCTGCACACCCACGTTCTGCATCTGGTGGACGGCGCGTACCACACGGGCCAGAGCTGCTACGGCGACATGCCGATGCACCTGGGGTTCATCAAAAACATTGCCGTTACCGGCAAGCTGCCGCCGGTGTATCCCCTGCTGGGCGGCGAGCACCGGTTCGGCTACCCGTTTTTGTGCGAGACCGTTTCCAGCGTTTTTCTGGTGCTGGGGGCAGACGCCCGCACCGCTTACCTGCTGCCCATGCTGGCCGCATTCATCAGCGTGTACGGCATGATGTGGCAGCTGGCGCGGCAGGTGTTGGGCAGCGCGGGCAAAGCTTGCCTGGCTTTTTGGCTGTTCTTTATGGGCAGCGGGTTCGGGTTTGTGTATTTCCTTGGCAGCGCCGAGGCGTTTGCCGGCATCTTTACCGGGTTTTACACCACCCCCACCAACTACACTGCCGAAAACATCGTCTGGGTCAACCCCATCGCAGATCTGCTGATCCCGCAGCGCGCCACCCTCTTTGGCTGGTGTGTGCTGTTTCCCGCGCTGTATCTGGTCTGGCGGTTCTGTATGGAGGAGGAGACCCGGCTTTGGCGGTATCTCGCCCTGCTGGTTCTGCCCCTGCCACTGATACACACGCACAGCGCACTGGCACTGGTGCTGATCTGCCTGGTGTGCGGGGTGTACACCCTGGTTTGCCGCCCCCGCACCAAGGCCGTGCTTGCCCCATGGGGATGGTTTGCCTTGGTGTGCGGCGTGGTCTGGCTGGTTGAAATGTGGAACACCGTGTTTGCCCAATCGCTGGACGGGCAGCACATGCTGCGGCTGCATTTGAACTGGATCAACGGGCGGAATGACGGCACCCTGAAGGACAGCTATTTCTGGTTCTACATCAAAAACATCGGCCTTGTCTACCTGCTGCTGATCCCGGCATTTTTCCATGCCAAACCCAAGCAGCGCTGGCTGTACGGCGGCGGGTTGGCCATTCTGGTTCTGGCGGAATTTGTTGTGTTCCAGCCCAACAATTATGACAACAACAAACTGCTGTATGTCTGGCATATGCTGGGCTGCCTGTTGGTGGCCAGCCTGCTGATGGATTGGTTCAGCAAAGTTCGTGCTATCCCCTGGCGGGCGCTGGGGCTGTGCCTTTGCTGCTTTATCGCCATGTTTGGCAGTGTGCTGACTGTTGGACGCGAAGCGTTAAGCGACTACTGGCAGTGGAGCGCAGACGACATTGCCATGGCGGATTATATTGACGACAATGCGGAAACCGATGCAGTATTCCTGACCAGTGACAGCCACCTTTGCCCGGTGTTCAGTCTAGCCGGGCGGCGCATTTTGTGCGGCTCCGGCAGCTTTGTATACTACCACGGCATGAATTATACCGCTGAATACAACGCCATGCAGCAGCTGTACGAGAATCCCGATGAAGTTTCCCTGGCGCAGTGGGGCATTGATTATGTGCTGTTTGACAGCTATGTGTTCAGCAACATCCAAAATGCGGACGAGAGCTGGTATGCAGCGCGCTATCCCCTTTGGTACGAGAACGGCGGCAGCCGCATTTATAAAATCAACGGATAAGGCAACACCGCACAATTCCCGCCTTACGGCTTAAGCACCGCTCCGGCGGCTGCGGCACGGCATCTGCATTGCCAAAATGCTCGATAAGACATCCAGTATTATCTGCGCTTTTGGCTTAGCATCTGCCGCACCTCGCTCGCCGTATCGGCACTTAGAATTATGCGGTATTGCCATAAGTTTGTTCCGTATCAATTTTCCCAACATAAACAATCACTCCGCCGCGGGTCCGGTTTTCAGCTGGTCCTGCGGCGGTTTTTAGGCAATACCGCATAATTCTAAGTGCCGCAGCCGCCGGAGCGGTGCTTAAGCCGTAAGGCGGGAATTATGCGGTATTGCCTTTATTTTATAATTCTTTAAGACGACTTTTTATTGCGCGGCACCCGGCGCTTGGGGGCGGCTTTGCGGGGCTGGTTCTGCTTTTTGGGGGCAGCCTTTTTTGGGCTGCGGGTGTACCCGCACAAACTGGATGGGGTTGCCGTTGGGCAGGGTACGCTCTTCCACTTCCAGCACCGGGAAGGACGCCAGGAATTTATTCAGGCTCTTGCTGCCAAAGTTACGCACATCAAAGTCCGGGTAGCGCTTGATGAGCTGGTCTCCCACACGGGAGGTTCGCACCCAGCCGGTGCCATCGTCCATCTCATCGATCATATCGCAGACCATGCGGCAGATGGAATCGCGGTTGATGGCGGTATCGTCCCCCGCGCCAACCTGGGCGGCGGCTTCGGCGGCAGCGGTGGAATCCGCACTGGCATCCTCGCTTCCACCATGCTCCAAAATCAGGTCAAGGTACTTGAACTGATCGCAGGCTTTCACAAAGGGACCAAGTGCCTTGCTTTCGCCCATGCCGATGACCAGCTTGCCGGCTTCGCGCAGGCGGGCGGCAAGGCGGGTAAAGTCCGAATCGGACGAAACGATGCAAAAGCCATCCACATTGCCCGCATACAGCAGATCCATGGCGTCAATGATCATGGCGCTGTCGGTTGCATTTTTGCCGGTGGTGTAGCTATACTGCTGGATGGGAATGATGGAGTTGTTCAGCAGCACATCCTTCCAGCTTTTCAGGCGGGCATCAGACCAATCGCCGTAAATACGTTTGCAGGCCGCCACGCCAAAGGACGCAGCTTCATCCAAAATCACCTTTACATATTTGGGGCTGATGTTATCCGCATCGATCAGAACTGCCAGTTTCAGATCCTGCATCGCAGCCTCACTTCCTTACCGGTTTGACCGGGCGGTCAAAGTACATATAAATATGGCAGGGGATCATGCCGTTATAAATTTTGCGGCGCTTGGCGGCCTTTTTTGCCAAAGTGGGCTTCAAAATCAGCATCCGCCGTAATGGCATACAATCCTGCGGTGGGGCTTGCCTGCCACACCTGGCCCAGGGTGCGGGCCAGGGCGGCGGCTTCGGCGGCATCGCCCAGGCGCTCGCCGTAAGGCGGGTTGGTCAGGATGATGGAGCTGGGGCGCGGGGCAAAGTCTTTTACGTCTGCCACCTCAAAGCGGCAGCGATCCCCCACCCCGGCCAGCTTGGCGTTGGCGTTGGCCAGCGCCACAGCGTTGGGGTCAATATCAAAGCCAAAGCCCTCGAACCCGGCATCCAGGCGGGAAGCCGCCAGCGCTTTCTGGCGTTCCTCCGCCCAAACGGCAGCGGGCACAAAGTCATAGTGCTCGGCGGCAAAGCGGCGGCGCAGGCCGGGGGCGATGTTCAGTGCTTTCTGGGCTGCTTCGATCACCAGCGTACCGGAACCGCAGAAAGGATCCTGCACAGTGCTGTCGCGCCGGACAAAACCGACATCGGCAATGGTAGCGGCCAGCGTTTCCTTGATGGGGGCCAGCGTGGCGTTTTTGCGATAACCGCGCTTATGCAAGCCGTCGCCGGAGGTATCCAGCATCACTTCCACCACGTTTTTACGCAGGGCAAAGCGGATTTTGTACAAAGCACCGGTTTCCGGCAGAGTGGTGGTTTTGTGGCCGTACTGCAGCCGCTTAACGATTGCCTTTTTGACAATGCTCTGGCAGGCAGGTACGCTGGAAAGCTGGCTGGACAGGCTGGAGCCCTTGACCGGGAACTGGGCATCCACCGGGATCAGCTCCTCCCACGGGATAGAGTAAACGCCGTCGAACAGTTCATCAAAAGTTGCGGCGGGGAAGGTTTTCAGCAGCAGCAGCACGCGCTCGGCGGTGCGCAGGTTCAGGTTTGCTGCGGCGATCATGGCGGCATCACCCTCAAACGCCACGCGGCCATCCGTCACCTTTACGTTCTGCGCACCAAGGCGTTTGACCTCAAAGGAAAGGGTATGCTCGGTGCCAAAAAAGCAGGGAGCCACCAAAGTATACATGTTGGGCATAGTGTGTCCTTTCTGGGGCTGTGCATGGCGCAGCCGGATATGCGGGGCCGGGCATATTGGGTCAGCCCCGCGGGATAAAAAATTAGATTATGCCGTTACATAACCCAAAAAAGGCCCTGCCAAGCAGAGCCTGCATCTTATGGGCGTTGCAGTTGGCGTACGCTGCAGAAATCAGCCGCGGCGGCGGGAATACCCACCGCGATGATTCTCGGTAACGCGCTTGAGATCCGCAATTTTTTCTTCGCTCTGGGTCTTATAGCGTGCCATCATATCCTCAAAGCTCAGGTCGCCCTGCGGCTGCGAGGGTTTGGGCTGCCAGACACGGGGGCTGCTTCGCGGCGGGGCGGGCGGCCGCCAGCCGGGCGTGCACCACCGTTACTGCCCTGCTGCCCTTGGGGGCGCGGGCTGCGGGGCGCACGGGGTGCGCGCTCCGGTGCGGGCTGGGTCTGCTTGATGGACAGTGCAATCTTGCCATCCGGCGCGATGGAGATGACCTTAACCTTAACGGTCTGGCCAGCTTCCAGCACGGTAGCAAGGTCCTGCACAAACTCATAGCTTACCTCAGAAATGTGAACAAGGCCGGTTTTGCTTTCCGGCAGGGCAACGAAGGCGCCAAACGGCTTAATGCCGGTAACTTTGCCTTCCAAGATGTCTCCAACCTGTAATGCCAAAACTATAATACCCCTTTGCTGCCCGGCAAAACTGCCGGGTATCGTTATTGATGGAACCTTTGCTTTCAGATTCCGCTTGTATGCCTTGCAGGCAAGACCTGCACTGCTAAAGGCTGGTTGAGTCCGCAAAAAACAGAAGCCAGCCTTTTGCATCTTCCATTGTACCTGGCATGGTAATCCGGCGTAATGCTGTTACTTGCCGCTCAGATCCACCCAAATGCGCTCATTGGGCTTGGCATAGCCATCGGCGCGGGCGCTGCGTTCAATAATCGCGTCTTTGCCATCGGCCAATGCGCGTCCCAGCTCTTCGTTTTGGGCCTGCTGGGCGCTGAGCTGTTCGCGCACCGCGGCGAGTTCCTGCTGTTTGGAGCCGATGGTGATCTGGCACTGGATCAAAGTAAAAAACAAAGAACAAAACAGTGCCGCCACAGCCAAGGGAAGCAAACGCCGCGCAATGCTTTTGTGTTGGTTCATGCGGCAGCGCCTCCTTCCGGGCAGGTATCAAAATGCCGTTGTGTGCAAACCATTGTACCGCCTGCCCGCACAAGAAGGTCTTATGCAGGCATACTTAAATACAGTTTAATTATATAATATTGTGCGCTTGTTTTGCAACACATTTTTCGGCTTTTTTCCGCTTTTCTTGCATGAATCTTGTGCGTTGTGCCGCCGGGCGTGCCGAATCTTTCTGATCCGGGCCAGCAGCCACTGTTTGAACGGGTGTACCACATAGTCCGCCGCAAAGCGCAGCGGCCAGACCAGAACAAACACCGTGCCGCGCAGCGCCCTGTGCACCGCGTGGGAAACGCACCACCGCCAGCACAGTGCCCCCAGCCCCATGGCGGCGGCCATATACCAGCGCGCCGCCCCGGTAGCCGAAGCCCCCGCCGCGAAGCCGCAGCAGACAAAGGCTGCGGCAGCAAAGGCCAGCACATCCCACACAAAGCAGCGCACCGGGCCGCTGCCAAAGGCAAGGGTCGCCCCATCCCGTACAGCGCCAAGCAGCAGGCCCGCCCCAAGACAAAGCAGCACATCGCCCAGCACTGCCCACAACGGCGGCGATGGCACCATCAACGCAGCAGGCGGGCCAGCAGCCCACCGCTCTGTTTTTTGCTCTGCTGGTTCTCGGTATACTGCAAATATTCGATCTGGCCGGAGATATGCACTTCCCCCGTGCGAACCGAAAGCTCGCTGACCTGCATTCCTTGCCCACCGATGGTCAGATCCCCCAGCGGAGTTTGCAGCGTTGCGCCCAGTTCATCACAGCTCACAATACGGGTCACACCGGTCACCGTCAGCCGGGCGCGGTTTTCCAGCGTCAGGGCATGGGCGCGCGGCGGAGCAGGCAGGTCGGATTGCTGGGGGGCATGTTCCCCAATCGGGTGCGGGCTGGTCAGTTCTGGCATGGCGGTTTCCTCTGGCAGCAGTTGTTGCTTACCCTATACCATATGCCGCACACCGCGCGGTTAGAACTCCCCCGCCCTGGTTTTTCTCAGCCTTCCAGGATCTCAAACAGCTCGCGGGCAACATCCTTGCCCTTGGGTTCATCAATAGAAAGCACCCGCACCTTGACGGGGCGGTTGCCGAAGGTAATCTCGATCACATCGCCGATTTTACGGCATAGCTTGCTTTGGCGGGTTTGCCGTTCACGATCACACGGCCCGCATCGGCCACATCATTGGCCAAGGTGCGGCGCTTGATCAGGCGGCTGACTTTCAGGTATTTATCCAGTCTCATGGTTCATCCTCATCTCTATGGCAGCAGTACTCCAGCCACCAGGCGGGAATCATGCGGCGCTGCCTATATCATAAAAAGCCCGCCGCGTTTGGGTGCGGCGGGCTTTTTCATTCAGAGCGTATCTGACGCCTGAACAGATTACTGCACAGCGTCCTTCAGTGCCTTGCCAGCCTTGAATGCGGGCAGCTTGGAAGCAGCAATGGTCATGGGCTCTTTGGTCTGCGGGTTGCGGCCCTGGCGTTCCGGGCGCTCACGGACTTCAAAGGTGCCAAAGCCAACCAGCGAAACTTTGCCGCCGTTCTTCAGCTCTTCGGTGATAGCAGCCAGTGCTGCGTTGACAGCCTTTTCGGCGTCTTTCTTGCTCATGCCAGCTTCAGCGGCAACGGATGCGATCAGTTCAACTTTGGTCATTTGTTATATACCTCCAAATTAAATAAATTGCGTTTTTTTTGCCTTTTCAGGCTACCGGCCCGGCTGCTGTGCAAAATGCCTCATTGGCTTTTTGCAGCGCCTGTTCGGGGTCTACCCCTGCCTGCCGGGCCAGATTGGCGGCGGCAAACAACAGTTCGCCCACAGCCTGTTCTGCCTGCGCGCTGGCGGGCTGCGCCGTTTGCAGGTTCTCCGCCGCGTCTGCCAAGGCTGCAGCATCGGCCCCTGCAGGGCTGCGCCATGGCGTGCGGCGCGCTTTTGCAGCTTGGCCGCGCGCATCAGCGCGGGCATGGCACGGGGCACACTTTCCAGGTCATCGGCCAGGGTGCGGCGGCCCTTTTCTTTATTTTTGAGCGCATCCCAGTCCGTTATACCTTCATAACCTGGTTGGGTGCCAAAAATATTTGGGTGCCGCTCAATCAGCTTTTGGCATACGCCATCGCAGACCTGTTCCCAGGTAAAGCGGCCGGTTTCCTGTTCCATGCAGGTATGGAAAGCAACCTGCATCAGCACATCGCCCAGCTCTTCACACATCAGCACCGGGTCATCCAGGTCCAATGCGTCCACAGCCTCATACGCTTCTTCCAGGAAGTTCATCCGAATCGATGTATGGGTCTGAACTTTATGCCACGGACAGCCGTTGACCGGATCCCGCAAAAGGGTGATACTGCGGACAAGATCATCTGCCGTGTACGGGCGGTTGTGCGGATATTCCATGCATGCTGCAATGCTGCCTGCCCAGGATGTACCAGGGTCCGCTTGAAAAAACAACAGGCAACATCATACCTCTCATTCTACCGTTTTGTCAAGGAAACAATACAAGTTGCTGTTTGACAGCCGAGTTACCTGTTTACAGCTGTGCGCCGCAATGGTTGCAGAACAGTGCGTCTACATCCACATCTGCATGGCAGACGGGGCACTCTTTGGTCTCACCGCGCGGGCGGTCAGCCGCATCGGCCAGAGCCTGCTCCTCCTCGGGGGTCAGGCCGGCGGGGTCATCGTGGTAGGTGGTGGGATCGTTGGGGTCCTCAGCCTCGGCAGCTTCAGCGGCAGCGGCCTCATCGGGGGTCATGCGGGCCTTGATTTCCTCAATTGCCTTTTCGATTTCGGCAATGTTCTCGATATATTTATCCACCAGGGGCTGGTTTTCTCTTCTGCCTTATGCAGGCTGTAAACCAGTGCGCCCAGCTGGCGCTGTGCCTTGGCCAGGCGGTTCTGCTGGGATGCCAGATCCAGCTGGTTCTTGCCCTTATCTGCAATATCCATGGCTGCCTTGTAAGCGGTATCCACAAACTGCATGCTCTGTTCTTTGATCTTATTGATATCCAGTTCAAACATAATGTAACACCTCGTTATCATCTGGCCCCGGCAGGGCACTGCGCCACAGCTGCGCAGCCCGGCCGGGTGGAATGAAAAGCCGTAAAAATTTATTATTTTCGATTTCACGGCTTTTCCCTGTAAGGCTTATTATACCGTATCATTGCCTGGTTTTCAATCTTGTGGCGCAAAGAATTATGTCCAAATCGTAAACATTTGGACGTAACAGGAAGTTTTATTGGTTTTCGGCTCCAATGAACTCCCGCAGCATGCTTTTCTGTGGGATCAGCGCGGCATTAATGGGTACAAAAGGCGCAAACCGGCTGCGCAGGTCTGCCATGCGGCCCGCATTGGCGCTGGCCGTCAGCTGGTCAATATAATATTCCCAAATCCCCACCTCGCAGCTGAACGAAGTATCCAGCACAAGGTTCGCCCGATTCTTGAACGTCTTGACATACTGGTCCTCTGCCTTACAGACATGGGGCCACAGGCCGATGGTAAAATCGGCATCATGCCCGCGGAACCGCCAGTCCCGCGTAATGCGGCGGGCAAGGCGAACATCGCGGGTGGCGATCAGCCGCGCACCGTCCGGTCCGGCATATTCTTCCCGCAGGCTGGCGTAAATATTCAGCACAGCATCCTGCGGCAAAGTCTCGGTCAGGATGGGGTTAAAGGCGTGCAGTCCCTCCACAACCACCACACCGTCGGTGCAGTCGATGTGCTGGGTCTGCGGGGCGGGCAGCTGGGTCATAAAGTCAAAGATCGGCGCATCGCACACGCCGGTCTGGGCCAGCTGCTGCAGGCAGTGCTGCACCAGCGGGATATCCAGCGCTTCCACGCATTCGTAATCATCCCGGCCATCCGGCTGTTTGGGGTAGCGGCCCTCGCCCACAAAAAAGTCGTCCAGGCTCAATACCCGGCTGCGCACGCCTTTGTTGCGCATGGCGGCGGCCAACTTGTTGGCGCTGGTGGTTTTGCCCGCAGCGGAAGGCCCCGTCAGCATGACAATACGGCGGCCGGATGCCAGAACATAGGCCGCGGCGGCATCAATGCGGCTCTGGTACTGCTGTTCGCTCAGCTGCACCAAATCAGCCGGGTTGTGCGCGGCAAGGTTGAGCAGCTCACACCCCACCATGCGCTTGGGGGCGCGCGGATTCACCACAGCTGGGATATTGGTCATAGAACTGTTTCACTCCTTCCTTGCGTGCAAGGATCGTGTCAAAACGGTCGATATATTCTGTCGGGTACTTATAATTAAAGATACGCTCGATCTTGCCGTGACGTGCACCGGGGCCACCAGCTTTGTAGAACCGCCCGCACCGGCAGAAAGAATGGTGTGGACTTCCTCCATGATATAGATATTATACAGGCACTCGTACCCCGGCTTGCACCAGCCCACGTTTTCCAGGTTTTGCAGGGTGCCTTTTTGGCGGTACAGGTAGTAGGGGCGGTAACCGGCTTTTTCCAGCAGCTCGCAGCTTTCCACCATAGCGGCCACATCGGCATAATCCGCAGCGCGGTGCTCCACCACCAGGTTGGACGCCCGTTTCAGCGTGAGGGTATGCACGGTGATATTTTCCGGGTCCAAGTCAATGGCCGTCTGCAGGCTATGGCGGAAGCCTTCCACCGTATCCCCGGCAGACCCGCGATCAAGTCCATGTTGATGTTATCATGCCCCACGCGGCGGGCGGTCCGGTAACAATCCAGGATATCCTGCGCCGTGTGGCGGCGGCCAATGTTGCGCAGCACTTCATCTGAGAATGTCTGCGGGTTGATGGAAATGCGCGTTGCGCCGTATTCTTTGATGATGCGCAGTTTTTCTTCGTCGGTGCAGTCAGGGCGGCCCGCTTCCACGGTAAACTCTTCCAGGGCGGGCAGGTCAAACTGCTCGGCCATGGTGCCCATCAGCTGGCGCAGCTGCTGCGCGTTGACGCTGGTGGGGGTGCCGCCGCCGATATACAGCGTTTTGATGCTGAGGTGTGCGGCGTCTGCAGCGGCGCGGGTAGCGGCAAGCTCCTTGCACAGGCAGTCCACGTAGGGGCCACCAGCGCGCGGGTGGATTTATCCCCCACCGTGCGGGAAACAAAGCTGCAATAGCTGCATCGGGACGGGCAGAACGGAATGCCCGCGTACACACTGCAATCCATCGGCTGGGCGCGCTCCAGCACCGGGCGCTGCAGGTCCGCAATACTTTTGGCCATGGCAAAACGGCGCGGCGTGCAGTCAAAATGCTGCAAAAAGCGCTGTTCGATTTTTTCTTCGGTTTTGCCCTCGGCGCGCAGGTCATGGATGATGCGCACCGGGCGCACGCCGGTCATCATGCCCCAGGGCGGGCGGATACCGGTAACGCCGCACAGCATGGTGTACAGCATGCGGCACAGAGCATACTCCTGCGTGCGGGCATCCCCCTGGGGCGGGCGCTGCTGCACCCAGGTGGTTGTGCCGTTCTGCCGCACCAGAACCAGCAGCAGATACCTGTGAGCCACAGCCAGCACAAGGTCTGCGGTATCGTCCGGCAGGGTCTGGCTCAGCTCCGCCGCCGGGTAAAAGATGCGTGCGGTATGCTCGGCCTCATACCCAGCTGCCGCACCGCGCAATACAATTTGCATAAGAACCCCCGAATTGGAGGGAGGAGTTAGCGCGGAGCCGAGCCTGTTGTAATCCCGCTTATGCCAATACTGCCAAAACAGTACCCGGCGCATTGCAGGTATACCGCAAACTTTTAGGCCGCCGCTTAACTCCTAACTCCTCCCTATCTTAAAATACTTCCCCATCAGATATGGGTTGGACCGGCGTTCCTGGCCAAGGGTGGTAAAGCTTTCATGGCCGGGGTAGACGGTGGTTTCATCCGGCAGGGGCAGATCCGCCACCAGAGCAAGGCTGCGTTGCATCTCCGCCGGGCTGCCGCCGGGCAGGTCCACACGGCCGCAGCTGCCCGCAAACAGGGTATCGCCGCTGAACAGCCGGTCGCCGCAGGCGATGACCACGCCGCCGGGGGTGTGGCCCGGTGTGTGCCAGATGCGGAACGTCAGCTCATCCACCTGATACTCACTGTTGCCCGCAGGCCACGGGGCATCGATCAGATCCGGAATCAGCGGGTACATCTGGTCGCCTTTGGCATCGGCCAGGTCCATATGCACCTTGGCGCCGGTGGCTTTTTTCAGGGCCGCCACACTGCCCACATGGTCATAATGGCCGTGGGTGAGGAAAATGTCCGTCAGGGTTGCGTTATTCTCTTTCAGCTGAGCCAGATAGGTTTCGGCCTCGGCAGCTGGGTCCACCACAACGGCATGCCCGACGGCGGTGATCAGCAAAAAGGTATTAGTATACAGCGGCCAAACGCCGTGGATATGGATCAATTTCATGGTTGTGCTCCTTTACTTCCACTCATCGGTATCAATGATGATGGTCACCGGACCATCGTTGACAAGGCTGACCTGCATATCGGCCCCAAACTCGCCATGCTGAACGTCTTTCAGTCCCGGGGTGTTCATCAGCTCCTGCAAAAAGGCATCATAAGCGCTTTTGGCGGTTTCCCCTTTGCGGCATGGATAAAGCTGGGCCGTTTGCCGCGGGAGGTATCGCCATACAGGGTAAAGTTGCTGACGACAAGAACCGAATAGCCAAGTTCCACCGCGCTGCGGTTCAACTTGCCCTCATCATCGGCAAAAATGCGCAGCCCGGCGCATTTGGCTGCCAGCTTGGGGATAATGGCGGGGTCGTCACCATCCTTTACCCCAAGCAAAATCATCAGCCCCGGCCCGATGGTGCGGGGATCGCCGCCGTTAACCACAACGGACGCCGAGGAAACACGCTGAAGCACAGCACGCATAACACAGTTCTCCTTATTCAGTCAGTATGGCACACCCGGTTAAACCGCAGGCACCATAAAATAGCAGGAATCCGCTACAAAGAAATTCAGCGAATCATCGCCCGCAAACACCGCCTGCCAGTTTTCCCATGTTGCGCCGTCGGTTGTCACATACACGGCGGTGGGGTCATACTGCCCGGCGGCAAGCCGGGCAGCGGTATCGGCGCGGCTGGCTTCCGCCGCTGGGTGGCTGCCGGACACAGCAATATCCAGATTGGTTGCCAGCCCCTGCTTGCCCGCCAGAATGGCCAGCAGGCGCAGGCGATCCTCCCGCACTTCCCCGGCGGCAAGCAGCTGGGTGTGGCCAGCGCCAAGGCTGGCGGTCTGGTCGTTGTTTACCACTGTGGCGTTGATGGGGTCGGCGAACTTCTGCCGCTTTTGCTGGGCGGCGGCGCTCAAATCAAACGCCTGAACGCCGACAAACAGCGCCAGCACCAGCACCGCATACCGGCCGGGCAGGCGGTCCCGCAGGGTATACACGGCATACACCACCATGCAGGCCGCTACCAGATAGAACATTCGCCCGCTGGAGCGGAAGATGCCGCACAGCTCCAGCAGCTTTGCAGGCAGCGGCAGCTCAATGCCGGTGTTGCCCCAGTAAATTTTGTTGCTGACGGCAAACAGCGTTAAAAACACGCAGGCCGCAAACACCGGCCCGTTGCGGTGCCACCAGGTTTTGGTGTTCTGGGGGCAGCGCACCGCCCGGCGCAGGCTGAACAGCAGCGCCGCCGTGATCAGCGCCAGCACACCAAGCCCCAGGTAATTGAAGCGATCATACTGGCCGGGCTGCTGCGACGTTACCTGGTACAGCCGGGACCAAGTGTAGCCCCCCGCGGGAGGTTGGGTTGATGAGTGCATTCAGGTTCATGGAATAATCGCCATAGCCGGAGCGAGATGCCCCGGTGCCGGAGCCAATGGCCCCACACAAAATGCCGCCCACCACAGCCGCTGCCAAACTTGCCGCAAACTGCAGCGCCGCGCGGCCCCAGGCTTTTTTCTGGCGGCCCAGTTCCACGGCGGCCAGCAGGGCGCACATCATGACCAGCGGCAGAAAGTACGGGTGGATGCCCACCGCCAAAAGGCCAGCACCGGCATGGCCCAGGGGAATTTGGCCGTGCCGCTGTGCAGGTTTTGACGGTATTCCAGAAAGGCATACAGCGCCAGCAAAAACAGCCACTGGCTGGCCAGCGCGGTATGGCGGAACGCGCGCTCCCACAAGGTAGGCAGCATAACAAACAGCAGACCGCCCAGTGTGGAAAACACCAGCGCTCCCGCGCCAGTTTTTGCCTGCCCGCGGGCGCACAGAAGCGCACCGGCTGCCCCCTGCATGGCAAAGCAGAACAGCGTGTACCACCCAAACCACTGGAAGGTGGAGGGCAGCACCCCGCGCAGCGCCTTGAAGAAGATGCTGACCCAGGGGATGCTGTCGGTAAACGAAATGACGGTGCCATCCGGGGCGGCAATGGTATCCGCCAGGCCCAGCGGGAACGCCCAATGAGAGTTGCGGAACAACACCCAGCCCGCATAATGCTGCTGAATGTCCCACGCATCATAGCCGTTCAAGATCCAGGCATCATAGGTTGGGTGCAGGGTGGATGTGCCATACAGCAGGAAAAATACCACCATGCCCGCCGCCGCGCCCAAAAGCGCCGCCAGCCACCGCCGTTTTGTGTTTTGATTCATGTGTTTTATGGGTTGTGCAGTGATAGGTCAATTTTGATTTAACCCCAGGCAGCGGGCGCGCAATATGCGTTCCTACGGGGTTTCTGCACACTTTCTATTTTATTTCTTATTTTTTATGTCTGATATATTAGGGCAATACCGCATAATTCTAAGTGCCGATACGGCGAGCGAGGTGCGGCAGATGCCAAGCCAAAAGCGCAGATAATACTGGATGCTGCAAAGGTGAGCGCCGCCAGTGGCGGAAACAGCGAACCAAAGCAGGGGCAGCGGTCGCAGAGTGCGAGGGGCTTTTGCCCCCAAAGCACGATGCGGGTACCGCAACCCGACATTATCGAGCATTTTGGCAACGCAGATGCCGTGCCGCAGCTGCCGGAGCGGTGCTTAAGCCGTCAGGCGGGAATTGTGCGGTGTTGCCTTAGAGTTTTTTCGGTTCCTTATTTTGCAAAAAGGATCAAAAAAGTCCCCCGTATAAAAGTTTTAGTTGCGGGTAACTGTCAGAACGTCTTTGACTTTTTTCAGGCGTGCCACAACATTGTTCAGGTGCACGGTGTTCATAATGCCCACCGTCAGGGGGACATGCGTGCGCGGCCCTGGTCCGCCGCGCGGGCGGAAAGTGAATAGATCGGCACACGCATATCGCCCAGCGCCAGCGCAACGTCCGAAAGCAGGTTGGCGCGGTCCATGCAGTCCAGCTCCAGCGTTGCCTTGTAGTCCTCTTTGGCATCATCCGCCCAATAGGCTTTCACCCAGCGGGCGGCATTTTCCGGGTCCTTCATACTCTGCTGCACATTGGCGCAGTCCCGCTTGTGGAGGGACACGCCGAAGCCGCGGGTGACGAAACCGATGATCTCATCGCCGGGCAGCGGAGAGCAGCACTTGGCAAACTTGATGGGGCAGTTGTCGATGCCTTCCACCACAACGCCGTCCGAAGAATGAACACGCTTGATATCCACCGTGGGCAGCGGCTTGGGTTCCGTTGCTTTCAGGCGGGTGTACTCTTCCTTCAGCTTGGGCAGGATGCGCGCCAGCTGCAAACCGCCATAGCCGATGGCCGCATACATCTCATCCACCGAGTTACAGTGGTTGCGGCGGGCCAGGTTGGACATGAACTCGTCATACTGCTCCGGCGGGATCACCATCAGGTTGCGGCGCAGCTCTTTTCAAAGGCATCCTTGCCCTCGGCAATGTTTTCGTCCCGGCGCTCTTTCTTGAACCAGTTGCGGATCTTGTTCTTTGCTTCGCTGGTTTTTACAATGTTCAGCCAGTCGCGGAGGGACCACGGTTTTCCGGGCCGGTGATGATTTCAATGATTTCGCCGGTAACGACCTGATGGTCAATGGGCACAATGCGGTTGTTTACCTTGGCGCCGATCATCCGGTTTCCCACGGCGGAATGGATGGCGTAAGCAAAGTCGATGACGGTTGCGCCGGCCGGCAGGTTGATCACATCGCCGCGTGGGGTAAAGGCAAACACTTCTTCCGGCAGCAGGTCAGACTTGATATCGCTGAGAAGGTCGGTGGCATCAATGCTGGAACGCTGGCTTTCCAATAGCTGGCGCACCCAAGCCAGGCGTTCGTCCAGCCTATCACTGCTGGCGGCGGTAATGCCGGCCTTATACTTCCAGTGGGCAGCGATGCCGTACTCCGCCTTGCGGTCCATATCGCGGGTACGGATCTGCACCTCAAAGGGGATGGCTTCGCGGCCAATCACGGTGGTGTGCAGGCTCTGGTAGCCGTTGGGTTTGGGGGTCGAGATGTAATCCTTAAAGCGGTTCGGCAGCGGATGGTACATATCGTGGATCAGACCCAGCGCGTTATAACATTCCGCCACCGTATCAATAATGATGCGGACAGCGTAAATATCGTAGATCTCCTCGAAATCCTTATTCTGCATGTACATCTTGCGGTAGATGCCGTAGATGCTCTTGACGCGGTGGCGGATGGTTGCTCCGTGGATGCCGTTCTGTTCCAGGTGTTCCTGGATGGTGGCGCAGATATCGTTGAGGAAATCATCCCCATGCTTGTTCAGCAGGGAGCGGATCATGTTATAGCCCACAGGATCCAGGTATTGCAGGCTGCGGTCCTCCAGCTCCTCCTTGATGTTGGAAATGCCAAGGCGGTGGGCAATGGGGGCATAAACCTCCATGGTTTCCAGGGCTTTATCGCGGCGTTTCTGCTCCGGCCAGGCATCGCCGGTACGCATATTGTGCAGGCGGTCACACAGCTTTATGATCATCACGCGGACATCCTGGCTCATGGCAAGCAGCATTTTGCGCAGGTTTTCCGCTTTGCGGTCCTCGACATTCGAGAACTTGATCTGGGTCAGCTTGGTAACGCCATCCACCAGCAGGGCAACCTCGCTGCCAAACTTCTGGCGGATCTCGTCAATGGTCACGGGGGTATCCTCGGCCACATCGTGCATCAGGGCTGCGGCAACGCTTTCGCTATCCATGCCAAGTTCCACCAGCAGCTGTGCCACGCTGATTGGGTGGCAGATATACGGTTCGCCGCTGCGGCGGAACTGGGTGGCATGCGCCGCGCTGGCCAGCTGATAAGCACGGTCAATCATGTCAAAATCATAGGCACGGCCGCTGGCGATCAGATCATGGCGCAGTGCTTCATAAGTAGTGGGCATGGGCACCGGCTGCTTTTGCGCCTGAGCTGCCTGTTCTGCAGCATTGTTTTTGGCTTCTTCTGGCATTCTATCATCCCCATTTCAAGTATCGCACAATCATAAAAAAGTCCCGTTTCTGCGGCAGTTCCCTCCTGCCGCGGGGGCATTTTTCATTTTGCCTTATCCTTCCCCTTCCGCCAGTCTGCGCAGGACCGGCGCGGAGGAGAGGTCTTTTTTGCCGGTCACTTCCACCGGCTGGTAGCGGCTGCCGCGGCGCTCGATCAAACCAAGCTGTTCCAGCGCCGTCAGGCTGGCCAGGGTCTTGCCGGTGTTTTCCGGCCCTGCGGTTGCAAACAGCGGCTGTAGATCATCCGCAAACACATTGCCGGTGCGCACCATGCGATACACGGCAGCGGTATCGGCACGGGTGGGCAGGCAGGCCAACCGCTCGTCATCTGGCAGGGCCGTTCCGCTCAGGAAAACATCAAACCGTGCGGCCTGCTCCGCCGGGGCATTGCCCAAACCGGCCGGGCGCATGGCGCAGCAATGGCAGGACACCATCGGCCCGCCGCGCCCCTGGAAGATGCTGACTTCCACCGCGGCATCCACAGCTGTACCCATGCGGTAGGGCAGGTCGTCCGGGGCGGTGCCGAACAGTGAAACAAAGCAGGCTGCCCCGCCCTGGCGCAGGCGAATGCGGCAATGCCGCCCCTCACTGCCCAGGGGCCAGATGCCATCCACCGCGGCGTTTTGCAGCAGGAACACCGGAACCGGGTTGCCGCTGCCAAAGGGAGCCAGGCGGCTGAGTTCCTGTACGGTAGGCACCGTCAATTCCGCAATATCGGCCACGGCATCCAACTTGAGCGGCAGCGGCTTGGGCACCGGGTATTCTTTAGCGGCCCAATCGTTGATGGCTTTGCGGAACGCGCCGATCTTTTCTTCTTCAATGGTCAGGCCCGCCGCAGCGGAATGCCCGCCAAAGCGCAGCAGCAGCGGTGCGCAAGCGCACAAAGCGGCGTGCAGGTTAAAGCTGGTGGGGGCGCGCCCACTGCCGCGGCCCTCGCCGTTTTCAGTCGAAATAACAATGGAGGGGCGGCCGTATTTTTTCCATCAGGCGAGTTGCCACAATGCCGATTACACCGGGGTGCCAGCCTTCGCCTGATACCACGATTACACGGTCCAGAACACGGGCAGGGTCTGCGCTCAGTTTTTCCAGTGCAGCGGCAGCGATCTGCTGTTCCGCCTGCTGACGGCTGGTGTTGATCTCCGAAAGGCGCGCCGCAATGCCTGCGGCCTGCTCCTCGTTTTCGCACAGCAGCAGCTTCAGGGCAACAGCGGCGGTATCCATGCGGCCCGCGGCGTTCAGGCGGGGTGCCAGCCCATAGCTGACGGTTTCCGCCGTGACAGGGCGGCCTGCATAGCCTGCGTTTTCCAGCAGGGCCTGCAAACCGGGGCGCAGGGTATCCTGCAAGGTGGCAAGGCCCTCTTTTACAATGGTGCGGTTCTCCCCCACCAGCGGCATTACGTCCGCAATGGTGCCAAGGGCGGCAAGTTCGCCAAAGGGTTCCAGCAGTTCAGCGGGGTCCTCACAGCCTTCCAGCGCAGCGCACAGCTTGAACGCCACACCGGCACCGCACAGATCCTTGAAGGGGCTTGTGTCGTCCTCCCGCTTGGGGTCCACAACGGCAACGGCTTTGGGCAGCTGCTGGGCGGGCAGGTGGTGGTCGGTAATCACCAGCTCAATGCCCAACTCTGCGGCCAGGTCAGCTTCCTCAATGGCGGAAATGCCGTTATCCACTGTCACAATCAGCTTATAGCCTTTATCTGCCAGCTTTTGCAGGGTTTCACGGTTCAGGCCGTAGCCGCCGCCCTCGCGGGTGGGCAGTTTGCAGCGCACCTGCGCGCCAAGGTTGGTCAGGCATTCATACAGGATGGCCGTAGCGGAAACGCCGTCCACATCATAATCGCCAAAGATCACAATGGTTTCACCGTTTTCAATAGCCTGCTGGATGCGGGCAACGGCTTTGTCCATATCTTTCAGCAGGAACGGGTCGCTCAGCGGCGGTTCCTCTTCCAGCAATGCGGCGGCAGCCTGCGGCTGGGCAATACCGCGGCAGGCCAGCACCCTGGCCAGCAGCGGGCCATAACCGGCGGCCAGGAGCGCACTTTCCCCTGCGGTATCGGCGTTTTTCAGCTGCCAGGCACGATAGTTCATAATTGTCTTGCTCCTGTTCCTTTATGGCAACACCGCACAATTCCCGCCTTGCGGCTTAAGCACCGCTCCGGCAGCTGCGGCACGGCATCTGCGTTGCCAAAATGCTCGATAATGTCGGGTTGCGGTACCCGCATCGTGCTTCGGGGGCAAAAGCCCCTCGCACTCTGCGACCGCTGCCCCTGCTTCGGTTCGCTGTTTCCGCCACTGGCGGCGCTCACCTTTGCAGCATCCAGTATTATCTGCGCTTTTGGCTTGGCATCTGCCGCACCTCGCTCGCCGTATCGGCACTTAGAATTATGCGGTATTGCCTTATCTACTTTCACCGGTTTTATTTTGCACCAAAATCTGCTGCAAAGTCATGAGTCAGGCCGTCCTGGTTCAGCATGGCTTCCAGCGTATCGATTTCGGTGGAAACATCCATGCTAACATCCTGCAAAAGGGTATCGTACAGCTTTTCATATGCCGTATTCAGGGTGTGCAGGATACCCACGATATCGCGCCGGATTTCCTGCGCGTTCTGGGTAGCGCTTTCGCCCAACCCCAGCGCGGTGTTCAGCAGCTTGCGGGTAGTGGGCATATAATATTCGCGGTAGCGGCGCACCCGCGGCAGCTGTTCCGGGTGGTTATGCACAAACCCCATGATAGCCGCGCAGGTTTTGCGCATCTGCACCAGCTCTTCATCTGCCTGGTCCCCAGGCGGCCCTGGCAGGTTTTGAGGTAGTTCAAAAAGTCTGACCCATCGCGGCGGAACAGCTCTTCATCGGTCAGCGCGGGCTGTGCCGCTTTTGGCTGCACCGGTGCCGCGGCGGGCGCAGGGTGGTACATCGTTTCGTCCAGGTACAGCGTTGTTTCTGCCTCATTCATGCAGGCGTTGGGGTAATGGCCTTTGGCCAAAGCATTCCGCAGGTCTTTGCGCACCTTATCGGCGCGCACCACGCTGCTGCGGGTCAGCTCCGGCAGCTCCGCCGTAAAGCCGTGCATGCCGCGCAGGTAGCGGCGCAGACGGCCAAAATAGTTTGCTGCGTGGCAGCCTGCGTACCCCATGACAAAAAATCCCAGCGTGCAGGCGGTAAACGTCGGAGCCAGAATATTGAACACCGGCATTGCGCTCCACAAGCTTGCATCATTGGGTGCCACACCGGCAAGGGCGGCCATAACCAGCGCAGCAATGGCAAAGCAGCCGCCGAACACCCAGCCCAGCACGCCCATGGTCATCCAGCCGCCGTAATGCCCGGCCAGGCTGTTATCCAGCTTACGGCGGTAGGCAATAAAACTGTTCTGTTCCGGCCTTTGCGCGGCCCGGTTCAGGGAATCCCCACACTGTCCAGTGCGCCGGCAATACCGGAAAGCACCGTGGAACTGATGCCCAGTCCAAAGTTGACGGCACCATCCACCAGGTCATTCAGATCCTGCTGGCGGCGGTCACCTTTTTATCATACGGGTGATTGTTGGGCATAGCGGTTCCTCTTTCTCTTCTCACTCTTTACGTATCTTCACACGTTTCGTTATTTCAACATCTTGCCAGGCTTTGCAGTTCAGGCTTTATCCGGGGCGTACTGCTGCATCAGGGCAGCGGCGCAGCGCACACCGTCCACGGCGGCGGTCATAATGCCGCCTGCGTAACCGGCACCCTCGCCGCAGGGGTAAAGTCCCGTCAGGCCGGTACACTGGAAGTTATCCCCGCGCAGCAGGCGCACCGGGCTGGAAGTCCGGGTTTCCAGCCCCGTCAGCACGGCATCCGGTGCCTGGTAAGCCCGCAGCTTGCGGCCAAAGGCGGTAATGCCATCCCGCAGGTCGGCGGCCAGTTCCCCCGGCAGCAGGCTGCCAAGGTCGCAGGGGGTCACGCCGCGGGGGTAGGTAGGCTGCACCGCGCCCAGCTCCAGTTTGCCGCGGCCTGCCAGAAAGCTGCCGACCGTTTCTGCCGGGGCAAGGTATCCCCCGCCGCCCGCACGGTAAGCGGCCTGTTCCAACTGGCGCTGAAATGCGACCGCCTTGACCGGGTCGTTATCAAAATCGCGGCCATCCACGCTGACCACCACGGCGGCATTGGCGTTGCGGCCATCGCGGGCATGGTAGCTCATTCCGTTGGTCACCACGCCGCCATCCTCGCTGGCGGCGGCGCACACCTGACCGCCAGGGCACATGCAGAAGGTGTACACGCACCGCTGGCCCACATGCTGGCTAAGCTGATATTCGCCCCGCGGCAGGGCCGGGTTCCCGGCAGCACCGTGGTAAAGGCTCTTTTCAATTTCTGTTTGCAGATGTTCCGCGCGGAATCCCACCGAAAACGGTTTGCATTCCAGCGGCAGGCCCATGGTATGCAGCACGGCAAAGGTATCCCGCGCGCTGTGGCCCACCGCCAGGATCAGCTGGTCGCAGAGGATGCTGCCCGCCGTGGTAGTAATGCCGCATAGCGCGCCGCCGCTGGTCTGCAGGCCGGTCAGCGCCGTGTTAAAGTGTACTTCCCCGCCAAGGTTTTCGATTTCAGTGCGGATGCTGGTAATAACGCCGCGCAGCAGGTCAGTGCCCACATGGGGCTTTTGCCGCCAGGCGATATCCGCCGGGGCGCCGTGCTTCAAAAAGGCGTCCGTCACAAAGCCGCACAAAGGATCCCCCACGCGGGTGGTCAGCTTGCCGTCCGAGAATGTTCCTGCGCCGCCCTCGCCAAACTGGATATTGGCGTTGGGGTCCAGCGCGCCGGTCTGCTCAAACTTTTGCACAGCGGCCACACGGTCCGCCAGTGCCGGACCGCGCTCCAGCACAATGGGGTGGTAACCATTGCGGGCCAGCAGCAGGGCCGCAAACAGCCCCCGCCGGGCCAAGGCCGACCACCACAGGGCGGTGTTTCAATGGTGTTTGACCAACCGGGAAGGTAAAATCCGGTTTGCGGGTGAAACAGACACAGGGCGAGGCCCCGGCCAAAGCCGATTCCTCACCCTCGTCATGGAGCGTGATGGCGATGGTATACACCAGCACAGGCGTGCCGTGCCGGGCATCCACCGAAAGTTTTGCCACGCCAGCCTGCGCCGGAGCGTTGCCCCGCAGGCGCAGCGTGCGGTAAGCCTGCCGGACAGCTTCCTGCTCCGGGTCCGGGCAGGAAAGCGGCAGGCGGATATTGCGTACAAGAATCATGGGCTGATGTTTTCCTTTGGTTGGCGGGCATCGGATAGGCCGGAACCCCGGCTGATGGATGCCCGGTTATTGTGAGCTTGCCTGGCACTGCACCGTATAGTTGCCGACTGCAAAAATGTGGCTGGACGACGGCACCTGAATGCTGGCCGCCACGGTTTGCTGGCCAACGGATACCGCCAGATTCTGGCAGTCCACCTGGGCCAAAATGCTGTCTGCCGAAAGTTCTTCCATCTCGCTCTTGGGGCCGTACAGCGTAACCTGATGGATCTGCGCCGTCAGCACTTCCAGGTCAATCGTACTTGGCACATTGACGGTGCGGATGTTGGTTACGGTAAAGGTACGGGAGATCATATCGGTGGTATCAAACCGGATCGTTACAGCGGATACGCCATCCAGCGAAACCACACCGGCAGGCAGTTCAATGTTTTTCTGGTAGTCGCGGTCAAACGCAAACTCACGGCCAAGATCAAAAGCCGCAACGCTCAGTTCGGTCAGGGCGCCGACCGTCTTGGCCGGGCCCGCCACATTCAGGGTAGGAATGCTAAGCGAATACTTCAGATAGGAAGTATCAAACCCGGACGGCGCGTTGATAAACACGATGGAAAGCGGCAGTTCCCGCACCTGATAGACTGTCAGGTTGATATCCGCCGTGTTGCTGTCCAGCGTGGTGTATTCCGGCGTTACAATATCGCCGTTTTCATCCCGCAGTTCCAGCGATGCTGTTGCCGACACGGAATCCGAAAGCGAGCCTTCGTGCGAAACAGGGGCCACCACCTCGCTGATTTTATCCAGCTCACTGGTCGGGCCGGTCAGAGTCACTTCGGTGGGGGTGGTGGTAATGCGGTTCAGGGTAAAGCCGTCGGCAATGGTAATGCCGCTGGTATCGGTGGTAACGGGCAGTGTTTTTTCGCCGACGGTATCAAACACAACATCCACCGTCTGCGGGCTGAGCACCGTCAGCTTGATGCCCACGTTGGTATAATCGGTGTTGGTGATGCGGGCCTCCAGCCGCAGGGTGGTTTTGCCCGCCCCCTGCACGCCGTTATAGACCGGGTAAACCATAATATCGGAGCTGGACAGCTTGCCGATCAAAGTACCGTTGCCGTCCGCCTGCACCTGCACGTTATCCACTGCCTGCTGGTCCACAATATCCAGCCCTTTGGAGGTATAAATGGTAGATTGGTAGCCATAATTCACGCTGACATCTTTGATGACAAAGGAACCCTGCGGATCCAGAAAGGTAGAAACCACCATCCAGACCAGCACTGCGGCCAGCACGGAAACAATTCCCAGGAAAAAGCGGTTATCCCAAATGGAACCATTCGCTTTGCGCACCGGTTCAGCGGGCTGCGTTTGTTTTTGCATGCTTGCCAGCACCTCCTTTGTTCAGCAGCCGGTTCAACAGCGGTTGCTTTTGCGCTTCGGCTGTTTCCGGCGGAATAATTTCCTCCTGCAGCAGGTTGAACAGGTTCTGGCGGTCCAGGCGGCGGATCAGAACACCATTTTTGGCCAGGGAGATAATACCGGTTTCCTCACTGGCCACCACCACGATGGCATCAGAATTTTCGCTCATGCCAAGACCCGCGCGGTGGCGGGTACCCATATCTTTGCCCATTTCCAGGTTGTTGGAAAGCGGCAGCACACACCCAGCGGCCACAATGCGGCCATCCCGGATCACAACAGCGCCGTCATGTAAAGGGGTACCCTCATAAAAGATGGTACCCAGCATTTCGGGGATCACATCCGCCGAAAGCGGTGTGCCGGTGCGGATGATCTCATCCAGGTTGTTCATGCGTTCCAGCACCATCAATGCGCCGGTGCGCGTATCAGAAAGCTGCTCGGCTGCATCGCAGATGGCCACCACGGCGCTCTGCCATGCGCCGCGCAGGGTTGGGTCCTGCCGGTGGGTGGTAAACAGCAGTTTGGTCCAGTTGGTGCTTTGGCCCATGTGTTCCAGCGTGCGGCGCAGTTCCGGTTGGAACAGTACAATAGCTGCAATAAAGCCGATTTGCATCACATTGGTCAGCACCCAGCGCACCGTGCGCAGCTGCATCACATCCGCCAGCGCATAAAACACCAGCAGCAGCAGCAAACCGCGCACCAGCTGCCCAGCACGGGATTTGCGCGCAAACAAAAGATCTGATACATGGCCAAACTGACCACCGCAATATCGATCACATCACGCAGGCCAAACGTGCGCAGGTTGCTCAAAATGTCCTGGATCACATCAAAAAAAGCCAAACATCGCGCAGGCAGCCTCCTTTCCTATCCATTGTTCTGCCGCAGTATCCGGCTGCAGCCCCGGCTGTTACCTTTTAGGGTGTATCTGAAAAGTCAAAAATTCAGTCTATTTCTACAAACGCAGCCAGATTTTGCGTTAAAAAGCCTTAAATCCTGCTTGTGTTTGCGAAATATCCGTCATTTTCTTTGTTTTCAGATACACTTTAGTATAACACAGTTTGCCCGCCATGCAAATGCGGCAGGGCAAAAAACTGTGCCCATTGTAGAGAAGTACCCGATATGAACGCATTGGCCATGCTGCGGCGAAGTGCAAATGATATAAGCCCCCGCCAGCAAAAGAGTTAGTGCCTTAAGGCAATACCGCATAATTCTAAGTGCCGATACGGCGAGCGAGGTGCGGCAGATGCTAAGCCAAAAGCGCAGATAATACTGGATGCTGCAAAGGTGAGCGCCGCCAGTGGCGGAAACAGCGAACCGAAGCAGGGGCAGCGGTCGCAGAGTGCGAGAGGCTTTTGCCCTCGAAGCACGATGCGGGTACCGCAACCCGACATTATCGAGCATTTTGGTAACGCAGATGCCGTGCCGCAGCTGCCGGAGCGGTACTTAAGCCGCAAGGCGGGAATTGTGCGGTATTGCCTTAATAAAACTCTGATTACTTTTTCTCAATCAGTGCCACGGCGTGGGCGGCAATGCCAAGCCCCTCGCCGGTAAAGCCAAGGTGTTCTTCCGTGGTAGCTTTCACGCTCACATCGTCCAGAGCAAGGCCCAAAGCATTGGCAATGTTCTGCCGCATGGCCGGGATATGCGGTGCCAGCTTGGGTGCCTGACACAAAACAGTGGCGTCAATGTTGCCAACAGTATAACCGGTTTCATCCAGCAGACGGCCAACCTCCCGCAGCAGCATCAGGGAATCTGCTCCCTCGTACCGCGGGTCGGTATCCGGAAAATGCTTGCCGATATCCCCCAGCGCCGCCGCGCCAAGCAGTGCATCCGAAACTGCGTGCAGCAGCACATCTGCATCGGAATGGCCCAGCAGGCCTTTTTCATATGGGATCGTCACGCCGCCCATAATCAGCTTGCGGCCCTCCACCAAGCGGTGAACATCATAACCATGACCAATGCGCATTGTATTTTCTCCCTTATTCTGTGCCGCGGCGGGCAGGTCCTCTTTCGTGGTAATTTTCAGGTTGACGTAATCGCCCTGCGTCAGGTGCACCGGCAGGCCCGCCAGTTCAAACAGGCTGCAGTCATCGGTCACCAGGTGGACTTTTTCCCCTGCACAGCTTCCAAAGCCTTCCAGTACAGGTTCCGTCAGAAGCACTGGGGCGTTTGCACCGCAAACAGAGCGGCGCGGTCCGGTGTCTGCACCACAGCGCCGTCATTGGCGATCTTGATGGTATCCTTGACCGCAACCGCCGGGGCAGCGGCCCCCATGGCCTCGGCTTCCGCTAAAGCATCGGTAATAACCTGTTCGCTCACAAAGGGGCGGGCGGCATCATGGATCGCCACCAGCTGCCCTTTTGCCGCGCGCAGACCGTTGCACACACTGTCGGCGCGGGTCGCGCCGCCGCCGACCACGGTGCACGGCTTGGGGCAGGCCGCTGCAATCGCCTGGCAGGCAGGCAGGTTACCGCCTGCCACAAGGATCAGCTCGTCCACCTGCGGGTGGGCGGCAAAAGCCGCCACACTAGTTTCCAGCACGGTTTTGCCGCCGGGCAGGCGGTAACTGAGTTTATCGAATCCCATTCGGCGGGAAGCCCCCGCCGCCACAATGATAGCGCTGACTTTTACCTGGGCATTTTCTTCCACAAAATGACTCCCCTTGCAGATGTATTTCCACGTTTTGCCCACAAAGCACGGTACTGTTTATCGGCACCATGCTCTGCAGCAATTCTTCTGAGGCAACACCGCACAATTCCCGCCTAGCGGCTTAAGCACCGCTTCGGCACTTAGAATTATGCGGTATTGCCCTGAATTTATTATACAGGCCATAGCCATAAAAAATCCAGTCAATCCCAGTATTTTGGTGCAGGATTTTTTGCAGAGCACGCATAGCAGCAATCACTTAAAACGGGCAATTTTTTTGCTCGTTTTTATTTTCCGCTGTTTTCTGCTTACAGAGGAACTTTTTTTGGGCAAAAAAACTTCCTGCACAGATTGGGGCCAACCAATGCAGGAAGTTTATCGTTTTGGACATAGGGCAACACCGCACAATTCCCGCCTAGCGGCTTAAGCACCGCTTCGGCGGCTGCGGCACGGCATCTGCGTTACCAAAATGCTCGATAATGTCGGGTTGCGGTACCCGCATCGTGCTTCGAGGGCAAAAGCCTCGCACTCTGCGACCGCTGCCCCTGCTTCGGTTCGCTGTTTCCGCCACTGGCGGCGCTCACCTTTGCAGCATCCAGTATTATCTGCGCTTTTGGCTTAGCAGCTGCCGCACCTCGCTCGCCGTATCGGCGCTTAGAATTATGCGGTATTGCCCTAGATTATTCATTGGGTCAAAAGTGTGTTTTTATAATTTCACCGCAATAAAGGGCGGGATTTATAGGCGTAAGCGCAGTGCTCAAATCAGCCAGTTTTTCAACCACAGAATGTCGTTTTGCCTCACGCCCTGCGCTGCTTTTTATCCAGGCGGATCTTATCGCTGATCATTGCGATGAACTCGCTGTTCGTGGGTTTTCCTCTCAGGTTGTGGATGGTATAGCCAAAGTAGCTGTTCAGGGTATCCACATCGCCGCGGTCCCAGGCGACTTCAATAGCGTGGCGGATGGCGCGCTCCACGCGGGAAGCCGTGGTGGCGTTGCGCTTGGCGATTTCCGGGTAAAGGCGCTTGGTTACAGCGTTGATATAGTCATGGTCGCTCACGGCCAGCAGAATGGCGTCGCGCAGGAACTGATAGCCCTTGATGTGCGCCGGTACGCCGACCTGATGCAGAATTTCTGTCACCGTCAGCTCATCACAATCCTGCGATACCGGCTGCGGGCGGCTGGTGGAACCGGCGGCTTTCAGTACGCGGCTGACCAGAACGTTTTCATCAAACGGCTTAACGAAAAAGAACGAGAAACCGTTATCCAGCAAATCCTGCTCCACTTCCTCACTCTGGAATGCACCGGTCACAAAGAACGTTGTGTGGCCGCCGCGGGTATCCTGGGTTTCATAGCGCTGTTTGACCGTGATGGCGTCCAGATCCGGCATAAACGCATCCAGCAGAACGGCCTGCGGGTGCTCTTCCAGCAGGGATTTGAGCGCCTGCGAACCGTTTTTCTCGCATACAGTCACATCAATTCCCTTGGCTTCCAGTGCCTGGCGGCAAAGCTGCGTGGTCTGTGCGCCGGTATCGGTCATCAAAAACTTGATCTTATCCATCCAAAAATTCCTCCCCTTGCATGTTCAGCCCAGCGGACGGCGGTTTTGCGGCGCCCGGGCTGTTATTCGGATCTGCGGCTGCCTGCCGCTCTCTACATTGAGAATTTTACCATATTTTACCATGTCATGCAAGCAGAATCGTACTTTCTTTTCTTTCAAAAATCCCCGCCTATTCGTAATTATCGACAGTTTCCGGATCATTTCGTGTCCTCTCCCCTGCCCTTGCTGCGATGTTGTTCGGTTTTCTTTTTGCTTTTCTTTTCCGGTGTTACCATTTTCGTAAAAAACGTGCGATGCGCACTTTTTCCCAGGAAATTACCTTCCCTGCACGGCATCGGCACGTTTCAGCATGGTTGCAGCAAAGATGCCATAGCCGCGGGTTGGGTCGTTGACCAGCACATGGGTCACCGCGCCGACCAGGCAGCCGTCCTGTACAATGGGGCTACCACTCATGCCCTGCACAATGCCGCCCGTTGCCCGCAAAAGTTCCGGGTCAGTAATGCGCAGCAGCAGGTTGCGGTTGGGGTCCGAAGCTGTCATGTTGGCCCGCTCAATGCGGACGGCAAAGCGCTGTGCCGTCTGGCCGGATATCGTGCTCACGATTTCTGCTTCGCCGGGGTACCCTTCCTGAAGATTGGCAACGGGGATGTTCTCCCCTACCTGCGCGGAATTTGTCAAAACACCGTACACACCGGTCGAAGTATTGGCTTTGATGTCGCCAAAGGGCTGCTGACCACCAAATTCGCCCCGCAGCTCCCCGGGCTGCCCGCACTGCCGCGGCGGCAGCCGGTAATGGTGACGGAAACAGCTTCCCCGGTCAGCAACGTTAAATCCGTACCGGTATCACTGTCCGAAACCGCGTGCCCCAGCCCGGCAAACGTCCCGTGTTCGGTATCCGCAAAGGTCAAAGTGCCAATGCCCGCCGAAGAATCCCGCACCCAGATGCCCGCCCGCGGGGCATCGGTGCCGCGCTCTCTGACCGGGGTAAGGGTGCAGATCATCTGGTTTTGCCCGCGCAGGTAGCGTAGTTCCACGCTGCCGCCCGCCGCGGCGGCAATGGCATCGGTCAGTTCCTCATTGGTGCGCACCGGGATGCCGTTTGCCTGGGTGATCAGGTCGCCCAGGCGCAGGCCCGCTTCTTTGGCCGGGTTCTCGCTGCCATGGACGGTATAGATATCGCTGAACGCAACGACCAGCGCCCCATCCGTGAACATCTTGACCCCAAAGGGGTGCCGCCCAGCTGGACGGTTCGCCGCTGCTGCTGCACCGTGCGCACGGTTTTGACCGGCAGGCCCAGCAGGGTCAGGGTTACATTCGCGCTTTTATCCGCAGCCGTTACACCCGCGGGGGGCAGCGCTGCCCGCAGGAACGGCGGGGGCAGCTTGCAGGAACGGCATGCTTTCTACCGCCAGCGGCTGCCCCTGCTCCAGCACAAAGGTATCCGGCAGTTCTGCCCGCAGGGCAAACAGCAGCCCCGCCGCCAGAACGCCGCCAGCCACCAGCAGGGCCGCCACACGGCGCAGATATCGTAAGCCATTGGTTGGCATGGTTTCATCCCCTTCCCTACACAGTATGTGCAAAAAAGCGGGCCGCAGCGCAGCCAAAAGCTGGCAAATACCGCTGCATTTGTGCGCTTTTTGCGCGCTTTTGGGTTTGGATGGTAGAATTTTTTTCGCCTGTGTGCTATAATACTTGATAGGCATGATATGAGTTTTTATCTATTTGCTGCATGGAAAAGGAGAAAAGGGATGTCTCGTACCAACAAAACCAAGGAATTGCTGGCTCAGAGCCTGACGGAACTGATGGTTACCACCTCGCTGGAAAAAATTTCGGTAAACGATATTGTGGAGCATGCCGGGGTTGGGCGCAACACCTTTTATTACCATTTTGAGGATAAATTCGACCTGGTGAACTGGTATTTCCAAAGTGGTGCAACGCAGTTTTTGGTAACGCGCGGCCATTACGCCAGCTGGTCCACCCTGCTGACGGATCTGGAAGAATACCTTTTGCAGAACAAGACCTTTTATGTAAACGCGCTGGCTTACACCGGGCAGAACTGTTTGCAGGAATATGTGTTCCATTACTTAAGCGAGATGTTTGGCCAGCGGCTACTCTCGCTGGTGCCCAGCGCAACCGAGCGCGACTGCCAGTTTACCGGCAACTTTTTATCGGGCGCCATGGTGGGCCTTTTGCTGCCCTGGGTACGCAATGGCATGCCGCCGCTGAACCAAGCTGACCTGGACCACGGCCTGCGCACGCTGTGCAGCTGCAATCTGGCGGTTCTGCTGGGCTATGGCATTGACCCCAGCGCTTTGGTATTATAAGCAGCGCTTTCAGGGTACATTCAGTCCCTTATTTTCCATAAACAATAAACGAAAACCGGCAGCTTTCCCCTTTATTTCAGCGGGAAAGCTGCCGGTTTTATTTATTCTACAGTTCAGTCAAAATTCAGCGGGAAAGTTTTCCCCTCCGGGATGCACTGGCCCAGTTCCGTTTTGGGGGTGATCATGCGGTTCAGGTATTTTATATCATGTTCCCAATCCAGCAGCAGGACGGGGACCGCAACGCTGCCAATGCGGCTGTGGACGATTTGGCGGTACATAGCATCCGCGGTTCGCTGATCCATATCCGGCTTGCGGGTATAAACGCAGAACAGGCCATACTGGGCCAGCACATCCAGCCAGTCGGTATTCACGGCCTGGGCGGCATCTGCCCGCCCCATTTCCACCAAAAAGCCATAGAACATCTGTTTGCTGCGCATAGCGTTGGCTGCGCGGCAGGCTTCGGTGGTAATTTCCGGCTCATGCAGGCACAGCAGTGTGATCACGTTATTGCACCCGGCAACGCGTTCCATGGTTGCTTCATTAAATTTCTGGGCATCAAACAGAACAAAGAACACGCTGTGGGTATGGCTTTGCAGCATGGCAACCGTTTTCGGGGTAAGGTTCTCGTCGGCATACAGCACCCAGGCATAGCTGGAACCGGCCTCTGCCTGAATAATGGCATCGTCCAGCTCCGGGGCGCTGCAAAGCCCACATTCAGCCAGGAACGGGTCTCCCCCGTTCTGCTTGCGGTTGTTGGAAGCACAGCTGACGATGGCATCAAACCCAAGGTTGATGCCTGCGGTGCAGATGGCATCCTCGTTGACCTGTGCCACAAGGTTGTTGATCAATTTATAATACAGGCTGTCGGTGCGCTGCAAGACGGTCTGCGCATGGTCAAAAAGCGCTTTAAGTCCGGACGCTGCGCCAAAAGGGCGCACATATCCACATAGTTACGCAGCTGGCGGAAGCCATCGCGCCGCACATCGCGCACTGCGCGGTGGGCCAGCGTCATGGCAAAGCTGCGGGAGTTTTCCAAATCAGGTTTCATGGTATCCTTCTTTCGCAGCCGCGGGGCAGCGCGGCCGTTACAGTGTATGCAGGCAGCGGTACAGCGCTGTCCCTGGGGCATTCCCCTAGGGTGTATCTGAAAAGTCGAAAATGCAGTCTGTTTCTACAAACACAGCAGGATTTTGCGTTAAAAAGCCTTAACCCCTGCTTGTGTTTGCGAAATATCCGTCATTTCCTTTGTTTTCAGATATACCTTAGGCAATACCGCATAATTCTAAGTGCCGATACGGCGAGCGAGGTGCGGCAGATGCTAAGCCAAAAGCGCAGATAATACTGGATGCTGCAAAGGTGAGCGCCGCCAGTGGCGGAAACAGCGAACCGAAGCAGGGGCAGCGGTCGCAGAGTGCGAGGGGCTTTTGCCCCCGAAGCACGATGCGGGTACCGCAACCCGACATTATCGAGCATTTTGGCAACGCAGATGCCGTGCCGCAGCCGCCGAAGCGGTGCTTAAGCCGCTAGGCGGGAATTGTGCGGTGTTGCCCTTAATAATAGAATAGCACGCGCGGGCGGCGTGTGCTATAGATAAATGCGGGAAAATGTACTAGATTATTTCACAGCGCACCTGCTTTTGTTCAATTTTGAAGCAAATCCGCCGTTATTTCGGTTCCACAACGGTCACGCCGCTCTCGCCCTCACCATAGCGGCCAAGGCGGAAGGATTTGACCCCGCGGTGGGTGCGCAGGTGCTTTTGGATGGCGTTGCGCAGCGCGCCGGTGCCGTTGCCGTGGATGATATACACGGTGTTCTGGTTGCTGAGCATGGCGTGGTCCAAGAAGCGGTCCACTTCGGCCAGGGCTTCTTCCACGGTGTAGCCCAGCAGGTTCAGCTCCATGCTGGACTTGCGGTCGTGGTTCATCTCCACATGGGTGCGGGTGCGCGGCGGTTCCTGCTTTTGGGTGCGCTTATCCATCTTATCGGGGGCGCACAGGCCGGTCAGGGGACCTTAGTTTTCAAAATACCGGCGCGCACTTCCACCATGCCGTTTTTGTCCGGGCGGGAAAGCACCACGGCGTGCTGGTCCAGCTCGGCGATCACGACCTCCTGGCCGGGCTTGACCTCTTTCAGCGGCACAAACTGGCGCTTGGGCTGCTTTTTCTCGGTACAGTTCAGCAGCTGCTCTGTATCCTTGCGGGCAATTTCGCGGGCGCGCACAGCACGGGCGGCGGCGTTGGTCTTTTCATCTTTCTGGATGCGGCGCAGCTCGTCCGTCAGGGCATATGCCTGGTTCTGCACACCCTGCATCAGCTCATGGGCTTTGCGGCGGGTGGCTTCCAGCTCTTCCTCGCCCTGTTTGATCAGGGCATCACGCTTTTTCTCGGCGCTTTCCAGGGCATGCTCTGCTTCATAGCGGGCCTTTTCGGCTTCGTCCTCAGCGGCTTTCAGCTGCAGCTTCAAATCATCCAGCTGGGCCAGAACGCTGTCCAGCCGCTTATCATCGTTGGACATATGATTACGGGCGGCATCGATGACACTTTCCGGAATGCCCAGCTTGGCACTGATGAGGAACGCGTTGGACTTACCGGGCACACCCACGCTGAGCTTGTAGGTGGGGGCCAGGCTTTCCACATCAAACTCACAGCTGGCGTTCACCACGCCAGGGGTTTCCAGCGCGTAAATTTTCAGCTCGGCGTAGTGGGTGGTGGCCATCAGCAGGGTGCCCTGCTTACGCAGCCTTTCCAGAATGCTGACGGCCAGCGCCGCGCCCTCTGCCGGGTCGGTACCGGCACCAAGTTCGTCGATCAGGGTCAGGGGTATCGGGGCCGGCCAGCTCCAGAATGCCGGTGATCCGCTTCATATGGCCGGAGAAGGTGGACAGGCTCTGTTCAATGCTCTGTTCATCGCCGATATCCACCAGGTATTCATCAAAATGGCAGACGGTACTGCTTTCGTGCGCCGGGATCAAGAAGCCGTGCTGGGCCATCGCGTTCAGCAGGCCGGCCGTTTTGATGCTGACGGTTTTGCCGCCGGTGTTGGGGCCGGTGATGACAAGGGTATCATATTTTTCGCCCAGGGCAATATCCACGGGCACGACCTTTTTTCTTGTCGATCAGCGGGTGGCGGGCTTTTTTCAGTGCAAAGCGGCAGCTATCGTTCACCTGCGGCATAAAGGCGTTCTGCTCCACCGCAAGGCGGGCTTTGGCCAGCAGCAGGTCAATTTGCAGCATAGCGTCATAGCTGTAGCTGAACTGCGGCTCCAGCGATGCCACCTGGCCGGAGAACGCCGTCAGAATGCGGGTGATTTCCTCGTGCTCTTGGGCGTGCAGCTGCATAATGCGGGCGTTGGCTTCCACCACAGCGGTGGGCTCCACAAACACGGTGGAGCCAGTGGAGGAAACATCGTGGATGACGCCGCCGACTTCGCCGCGGTACTCAGCACGAACCGGCACAACATAGCGGCCGTTGCGGATGGAAACCACAGCATCCTGCAAAAATTTGTTGGTGGTAGAGTTTTTGATGATGGCATCCAGCTTGGTGCGGATGCTGTCCTCCGTCGCGCGGATCTTGCGGCGCAGGTCGCGCAGGGTAACGGAGGCGGTATCGGCCATTTCTTCCGGCGAAATGATGCACTCGCCGATCTGCTTTTCCAGCACCGGCTGAGGAGCCAGGGCAAAAGAACAGGTCATCGGTGGGCAGCATATCGTGGTCGGTCAGGCCGTACCACTGGGCCAGGCCGGAAAAATTGCGCAGCGCTGCAGCAATTTCCAGCAGCTCGCCCATCGAAAGAATGCCGCCCTTGGCCGCATGGGCCACCACGCGGCGCACTTCATGCACAGCGCCAAAGCGCGGGCTGCCGTTTTTCAGCAGCAGGGCGTTGATGGCGTTGGTCTGGGCCAGGGCGTAGCGCTCCTCCTCCGTTGTGGCAAACGGCTCAATGGCACGCATCATCTCTTTGGTTTCCGCACAGGTGCACAACTGCACCGCACGGGCAATAATTTTATCCAGTTCCAGGGTTGTACGGTAGGAAACGTCCATAGATAAATTGGTTACTCCTGTTGGGTCAGATGGGTCAAAAATCTTGTTTTATCGTATCATCTATCGTGCACGGTTATTCCAGCACACCGTGCAAAAATTCAAGGCTTTTGGGCTGATAGTCCAGGTGAGCCGCCACGTACTGTTCACACACGGCCCAGGCGGCGCTGGCTTTGGTCTGTCAGGGTAAAGTTGAACAGTTTGGCATCCTCTGCCAAACAGATATGCCGCAGCGCATACAGTGCACCGGGGTCCAGGTTGGGGGGCGCGGTGCTCTTTGGCGGCGCAGTCGGCGCACAGCAGACGGCCCGCTACCGGATCCAGGTAAAAATCACAGCCGTCATACCGGGCGCACACATCGCAGGCCAGCACCCCCGGCATGTATCCCGCCTGGGTCATGGTGCGCATTTCATAGATGGCTTTCAGCTGGCGCAGCGGGCGTTTTTGCTCAGCGGTCATGTACAGGGTGTTCAGCAGCAGGCGCAGGCAGTCCGCCGATTCCGGCGGCTCCGGCGCCAGCGTGATGGTCAGCTCCGAAAGATAGGCTGCCAGGGCGGTGCCTTCCACGGTTTTGCTTAACCCGTGGAACACCTTGCTGACAGCGGCGCTGTCAATAAAATTGGTTTTGCGGCCCAGTGTAATGGCAAATTCTGAATAACAGAAAAGCCCGCAGGCACTGAACAGCTTGTTTTTGAGCCGCAGGCTGCCGCGGGCGGATGCTGACAGCACCCCGTTACCCGGTGTCAGCACTGTCAGGATCTGGTCGGCTTCGCCCACCCGGACCGCACGCAGGACAAGCCCCATTGTGTTGATCTGCATTGTTTTCCCCGTGGTTATGCCCTGCGGCGCAGTGCTGCGGTAATCAAGGTAGTCATAAATACTGCCGCTGGCAGCAAATTTCTGCCACTGTGCGGCGCGGATTCCGTCGGTTTCAGCATTTCCTGGCATGATGGCCCGCCCCTTTACGGATTAGCTTGCCACCATCATACCGATCCATGCGTGGAAAAGTTGTCCAACCGTGTGGTTGGACAGGGTTCGCGCAGTCTTCCCGCTGTTACGGCTTTGCAAAACCGAGGTTATCCAGCAGGCGGTCGTTATCGCGCCAGTCCTCGCGCACCTTTACCCAGCATTGCAGGTTCACGCGGGCGCCCAGCAGTTCCTCGCAGTCCATGCGGGCTGCCGAGGCAATCTTTTTCAGCATCTGGCCGCCCTTGCCGATAATCATACCCTTATGGCTCTTGCGCTCGCAGTAGATGTCCACGCTGATGTCGATCAAATCGCTGTCCGGGCGTTCTTTGAAGCTTTCCACCGTAACGGCAATGCCGGGGGATTTCTTCCCGCATGAACAGCAGGGCTTTTTCGCGCACCAGCTCGGCCACCAGCTCTTTTTCCGGCATATCGGTAAAAGCATCGTCGTCAAAGTAATGCGGGCCGGGGTTAGCGTACTGCTTCAGCAGCGGGAACAATTCTTCACAGCCGGTGCCATCCTTGGCGGAAACGGTGACGATCGCATCAAAAATACCGAACTCTTCCATCTGCTTTTTGCGGGCTTCCAGCGCGGCAAAATCATTCAGCAGGTCCACCTTGTTGATGACCGCGATCGCCGGACCTGCTTTGCGCAGTGCTTCCACCATGCCAAGCCGGATTCGGTAAATTCCCCGGTAGGCTCAAACAGCATCAGGGTCACATCCACATCCTTCAGGCTGGCGGCGGCGGTCTGGGTCATGCGGGAATCCAGCCGGTTGCGCGGCTTATGGATGCCGGGGGTATCCAGCAACACATACTGTACCGGTCCCTTGGTGATAATGCCGGTAATACGGTTGCGGGTCGTTTGTGCCTTTTGGGTCACGATGGCAACTTTTTCGCCAACCAGGTGGTTGGTCAGGCTGGATTTGCCCACGTTGGGGCGGCCGACCAGCGCCACAAATACGCTGGAGGGCATTTCAGGTTCATTGTGGTTCTTCTGCATTCGTACCTTCTCTTTCAATCTGCTGCAATCTGCGGGCTATTTGGCCCGGTTGGGTTCACCCGTGCTGCACGGTTGGGCAGCCGGGCCTTATTTTTCTTCGGTTTTATTTTCTTTTGGGGTTTTGACCTGTTCCTGCTTGCCAAGGCGGAAGGTGAACAGGTAGGCCAACACCAGCGAAAGTACCCAAAGCGCCGTGCTGAGCGGCGTCGCCGTCACGCTGGTCCAGATGGCGTTCAGAGCAGCCGCGTTGCCAAACAGGCAGATGCCCACGACCACCGCACCAAACGCTGTAACCAGCACGCCTCCAGCCGCCATATCTTTGGCGGCACCGGCGCTCCACCAGTGGGTGGTATCCGGCTTATCCACAGCGCGCTCCACGGCGGAATTCATCAGCTCCATGCCAAGCATCATAAACACGCAGATGGCCAGCAGCGCCACCCCGGTGGCGTCAATGTGCGCCATGTGCGCCGCGGCAAATACATACAGTGCCGCACACAGGTGGAAGCGGAAGTTGCGTTCCTCCAAAACAGCTGCGCAGATGCCGTGCCATGCGTAAACAAAGCCGTGCCCAAACCGGGCAAGGTCCGTCAACATGCGATTTTTTTTCTTGGGCTTCATGTACAGCTCACACTTCGTCGTTGGTGTAGCTGACGGTGCGCGGCAGGCCCAGCTGCATCAGAACAGCTTCCTCTTTTTCGCGCATACGTACCGCTTCCAGCCCGCTGGATTCATGGTCATAGCCCAGCAGGTGCAGCATGGAATGTACCGTCAGATAGGCAACTTCGCGCTGCAGGCTGTGGCCGTACAGTTCGGCCTGTTCCATGGCGCGCTCCATAGAAATCACGATATCGCCCAGAATCTTGCAGCCGTTGTCCTCGTCGATATCATACTCCCCGTTTTCTGCCATGGGGAAGCTGAGCACATCGGTGGGGGCATCCTTATCCCGGTACTGCTTGTTCAGCTCGTGGATGCGGGCGTTATCCACAAAGGTCACGCTGATCTCTGCCGGGCCGTCAAAGTTTTCGTATTCCAGCACCGCATTGCAGCTGCGGCGGATTAGGATGCGAAGCCCCGAAGGAACTTTGACCGCGTTCTGCTCATTGGTGATCAATACTTTGTTAGACATAGGAAATCTGCCTCCTGACTGTGCTTTTGTTCGGTGCGGTTGGGCACCGTTTATAAATCATTTTTATTTTTATACTCTATCCGTTACGCATTTGCCGTTTCCGGCTTGGCCTGCGGGGCCCGCTTGGGCGGCTGGGCTGAGCGCGCTCGTAGGCTTTCACGATCTGCTGTACCAGGCGGTGGCGCACAACGTCCTTTTCGGTCAGGTAAACCTGCGCAATGCCGTCAATTCCCTTTAATATATGCAGGGCATCCACCAGGCCGCTTCGGGTCTTTTCCGGCAGGTCCACCTGGGTCACATCGCCCGTCACTACCACTTTGCTGCCCACGCCCATGCGGGTCAGGAACATCTTCATCTGTTCGGGGGTGGTGTTCTGGGCTTCATCAAGGATGATAAAGGCATCGTCCAGCGTGCGGCCGCGCATGTAGGCCAGCGGGGCCACCTCAATGGCCTGCTTTTCTACCAGCTTCTGGAAGGTTTCCGCCCCCAGCAGGTCAAACAGGCCGTCATACAGCGGGCGCAGATAGGGGTCCACCTTTATTTTGCAAATCGCCGGGCAGAAAGCCCAGCTTCTCCCCCGCTTCCACGGCGGGGCGGGTCAAAATAATGCGGCTGACGTCTTTTGACTTGAACGCCTTGACCGCCATGGCCACAGCCAGGTAGGTTTTGCCCGTACCGGCAGGCCCCACGCCAAAGGTGATGGAGTTGGCGCGGATGGCGGAGAGGTACTCTTTCTGGCCCAGCGTTTTGGGGTGGATGGGGCGACCTTTGGCGGTAACGGCGACAAAATCATCGTTCAGTTCCCGCAGGCGCTTTTTCCTCGCCGCCGCGGGCCAGGCTGATGCAGTAGCGCACCGTCTGTTCCTCCAGCGGGGTGTGGTTCTGCATCAGGGTCACCATGCCGTCCACTGCATGCACAGCAGCTTCCACGTCTTTTGGCTCACCGGTAAACTTTAACAGGGAGCCGCGGCAGACCGCCGTGACGTGGAACTCATTTTCCAGCAGTTTTACGTTCTGGTCACAGTTGCCAAAAATGGCGGCGGCCAGTTCGATGCTGTCTAATTCGACTGATTTTTCGGCCAATATGGTACCTCCTGTGCAGCCAGGCGTCAGCCGCCGGGCCAGCCCGCACGCTTTACGCCTGTTTTTGCGGTTTTTGTGGTAAAAGATTACAGATAGCCATAATCTTTCAATTTGAATTATAGCACAGTTTTGTCGAAAATAAACTATGAATGTTGCACAAAATTTTAACCTCCTGCATGTTAAAATCCACGCAGGGGATGATTGTAACCTTTTTGGTTGTCATAAACAAAAGTATCCCACCCAGAATATTTTTTCAACTTTTGTCCCGTTTCCCCTTGACTTGTGCCAAAAATCCAGTATACTATTATTGTTGTGCTGGTGTGGCTCAGTTGGTAGAGCAGCTGATTCGTAATCAGCAGGTCGCCGGTTCAAGTCCGGCCACCAGCTCCATAAACCGCGCAGGGTTCCGTTTGGTAATCCTTCGCGGTTTATTTTTGTGTTTTCTGTACAAGAATTCAAGCGCCCTGCTGTGTTTTTTCACAACAGGGCGCTTGTTTTGTTGATTATTCTTTCGTTTTTTCCGTTTCGGGTGCGTCTTCTGCAGAGGTGTTTTTCGCTTGGGGCTGGGGTTCTTCGTTCACCACGGGGATAAAGCGCTTGGCAAACTTGTTTTTACCGCGGCTGCGCACATAGAAATAGCCGATCATCGAGAACGTGAACGCACCGATAAAGTTAACGAAAAGGTCCTCCATCGTATCCAGCAGGCCAATATCCAGGTAGCCGCCCAGACCAAGGGCCGTCTGGGTGCCGTCACTTTGCACCACGATCACATCCGTGATATTGCGGATGACGCCGGGATGGTTACCGCCGGTGGGGTCCAGCATTACGCTGCCAATGGTGTTGACCACGGTATCCTTCTGCATATCGAGGAAGAACAGCTGATCCATCGTACACTCAAAAAATTCCCAGATAACGCCCACCGTCATCGAGAAGCAGAACGCTACGATGGCCAGATACAGGGGGGAGAGCGAAAAGCCGATCTTTTCCTCCCGGTTGAGGATATCAAGCAAAGAGAACCCGACGGCCGCACACAAAAAGCCGTTCAGGGTGTGCAGCACGGTATCCCAATAGGGAAAGGTAACGTAATAGGCGTTAATCTCGCCCAAGATTTCCGCCGCATAGATAAACAGCAGGATGATAATTTCCAGCGTATTTGGCAGTTCAATGTCCAGCCGGTGCTGCACCATGTTGGGCACGCCGAACAGGAACAGCGTCAGCACACACAAAAAGACATTTTCAAAGTTGCGGTTAAAGATCTGGGCAATCAGCACCAGAATGACCGAGGCACGCAGCAACAGGTAAACGATGGTAACCGAGCGCTTGTTCTTCCAGGCATCTTTCAGCTGGCTCAAACGGCGGGGACGCGGCGAGGGTGGTACGTTTTTCAAATCGGGCATAAAATATCAGTCCTCCATGCTGAAATCTTTGGGGTCATAATGCGGCAGTTCCTGCCGGTGCGGCACGCGCAGCAGCGGGTCATACCGGAACTTGCGGCAGGCAAAATAGGGCGAAACCACGCCCCGGTTTTTGCACAGAACCATTTTCTGGTCAGCCGCCGGAGAGCCGTGGGTGCAGTAAGCACACGCCGGAGAGATTTTTTTGTGCCATAGGGCGGCTTTTTGAACATCCGCTTTCCTCCAATACTGCAAGGTTTGGCAGCGGTTCACCGCGGGCCGTCTGCACGGCTGCGGTGCGCTGCCGGAATAGTATTATTATAAGAGCTTTGGCAGGTTTTGTAAAGTTGATACAGTGCAGCGCACAAAAAGAATGCAATTGCCAGCGCCGTATCCCACGCGGTACGCTTCATAACGACCACCTGCGGGGCCAGACTGGTGAACACAGCCGCCTGCCCCGGTACCAGCGGAATGCACAAGTGCAGCAGCCCCTGCAAAAACATAAAATGCAGCACCCGTGCGGCCAGCAGCAGCCCCAGCGGCACCGTCCCCTGCAGCAGCGCCGCCAGCTGGGCAAGCACCGATGCCCCCAGCAGGCTCAGACACAGGCACACCCCGCCACGCTGTCTGCAGCAGCAAAATCTGCGCAGCCTGCGGAGATTTCCAGCGCAGCGTTCAGGTAAGGCCGCGCACCATCAGGCATTCCCTGCCCCAACACACTGCCCACCACGCGGCAGAACACCGCGCAGCCGCACATCGTCAGGCTGCTTTGCACCGCATTGCTGATGGCCTGTGGGAAGGTCACGCTCTTTTGTTGACTGCTCCCCTGCCCAGCTGGCAATTCCTGCTTTGGCAAAAAACGGCACCAGGCAGGCTGCGGCAGCAAGGTTGGCTGCCAGCTGCAAGCCATACAGCAGCAGCCCCAGCGCCACGCTGCCAAACAGCTGCCCCCAATGCAGCCAACCACAAAGCCGGGTCCGGAACAGCAGCCCAACAGCAGCAGGAGCGCGGCATCCCGCGGGGGCAGTTCCCCGTTTTGCGCAATGCTGCAATCTGTTGGGCACACACCGCGTATCCACCACACCAGCCCAGCACCAGCACCGTCGGGGCCCGTGGGCTGCGGATCCCGCACAGCCGCACCAAAGGCCGCAGCGGCCACCCCAGCGCCGGTGCCAGCGGCCCCAGCAGGCCGCACACCACAAACAGTGGGAACAGCGCGGGCAGTAGGCTGCCGCCGCAGAGCTTCAGCCCCGCCGCAAAGCCCCCTGCGCCGCTGCCTGGGGCCGGGCCAGCAGCAGGCCGCTCAATGCCAGCGCCAGTGCGGCCTGCACCACCGGCCAGGGGCAAACCGCATTTGGCTTGATTTTTTGCTTCATATCTGCACCGCCTTTGCCGTATATTGGGGTGAATGATCCTTGCATGTGTGTTCCCCGGCAGACGAAAGGAGGCGGTCTGGCATGAAGCAGCACCCACGCCGCCGGTCCAAACGCCGCACCCCGGCCCCCACCCTGCACGACCTGCTGCGCCAGCCGGACGCCGATTTTTACCGTCTGCCGGATTTGGAGATCCGCTCCGGGCGCATTGTTACCGATGGCTGCCGCCGGGTGCTGGATTTTGCCCCACAGAAGATCACGCTGGATGTGGGCAGCACGGTTATTACATTTTATGGCACTGCGCTGCGAATAGAATCGCTGAACGGCAAACGGCTGACGGTTGCCGGGCGGGTGGCCCGTATTGATTTTGCACCCAAGTGGGAGGTTGACGCCAATGAAGCGCCGCATTCAGGCAGCAGATAGCATTCGGTTTTGTGTGCGCGGCCGCGGGGCGCAGCGCCTTTTGGGCCAAGCCGCCCAGGCCGGGTTGAAGCTGGAACGCATTGCCCCGCAGGCAGACGGCTTTACCGCCGTGGTGTCCGGCGCCGGCGGGGCCAAGCTCTGCCAGCTGGCCGGTGCGGGCGGGTGGCAGGTGATCCAAATGCAGCGGCGCGGCCCCGGTCCATTAGCAGAGCGATTGCTGCGCCGCCCCGGCATTCTGGCGGGCATCGGCCTGTTTTTGTGCTGCTGCACTGGCTGGGCGCTTTTTGTGGTGCATGGATCTGGAACTTTTGACCGTTCCCCAACAGGAAAGCATCCGCACACTGCTGGCGCAGAGCGGCATCTGGGAGGGCTGCCGCCCCATCCAGGCGGAGCTGGCCCAGGCGCAGCAGCTGTTGGAAGCCAGCGGTGATTTTGGCTGGGTCAGCCTGAATTTTACCGGTGGCTGCCTGGCCGCCGAGGGTACGCCCCTCCAGCAGGCACAGGCGGAACCACCCGCCCAGAACACCGGGCTTTATGCCCGTGCAGGCGGCGAGGTGCTTGCTGTAAACATTGCCAGCGGTTTTGCACAGGTGCAGCCGGGCCAATACGTTGGCAACGGCATGCTGCTGGCCGCTGCGGAAAAGCTGGACCGCAGCGGTGCGCCCGTGCCCCAGCCCGCCAGCGGCACCGTAACAGCGCGGGTGCGGCTGGCCTACACCGGGCAGCAGGCGTTCACCCAGCAGCGCCCGGTTCTGACCGGCGCTTGCGCGGAACGCCGCACCCTAACCCTGCTGGGCCGCAGCTGGCAGCTGCCGGGGTCCGGCGCACTGCCGGAGGATGTTCCGCCCCGCGTACGGTGGCTGCCGCTGCGCCTGGGGCGGCTGGCTTTGCCCGGCTGCGTGCAGGAAACCACCTGTTGGGCACGGGAAACACAAAAGCAGACTTTCACCCCCGAAACCGCCGCAGCTCTGGCACGGCGCAGCGCCCGCCTGCAATTATTGCAGGATTACCCCGATGCCGTGATTGAAAGCGAGCGCGATTTTGCCAGCACCACCGCCACCGCCGCCGTGTGCCGCGCGGTGTTTGTGTTTTGCGCCAACATTGCCGAACCGCGCAGCGCCCCCGCCGCCAGTGGGTGACAAGCGGGGTCCGGCGTGCTATAATGCCTATGGCAACACCGCACAATTCCCGCCTTGCGGCTTAAGCACCGCTCCGGCAGCTGCGGCACGGCATCTGCGTTGCCAAAATGCTCGATAATACACAAAGTATTATCTGCGCTTTTGGCTTGGCATCTGCCGCACCTCGCTCGCCGTATCGGCACTTAGAATTATGCGGTATTGCCCTATAATTCGAGATTCGAACATAGGATGTTGAGGGACAGGGAGGAAACACCATGGAAGAAATGCTGGATTTGGTCAACGAGCAGGGCGACCCCATCGGCCGGGCTGTGCCGCGCAGCGAGGCGCACCGCCTTGGGCTGCGCCACCGTACCAGCCATGTGTGGCTGGTACGCCGCAAAAACGGCGTGCTGGAAGTTCTGCTGCAAAAGCGCAGTGACGAGAAAGATTCTTTCCCCGGCTGTTACGATATTTCCAGTGCGGGACATATCCCGGCCGGGCAGGGCTTTGTGGATTCCGCCCTGCGGGAGTTGAAAGAAGAGCTTGGCGTAACCGCCCAGCCGCAGGACCTGATTTTGTGCGGGCAGCGCAGCTTCCAGTTTTCCGCGGTGTTCCACGGCAAACCGTTCAAGGATAACCAGGTCAGCAATGTGTACCTGCTCTGGCTGGACCGTGATGCCGAAGAATTTACGCTGCAAAAGAGGAGATCAGCGCCGTGCGCTGGATGCCCCTTGCCGACTGTTTGCGTAATGTGGAGAACGGCGCGCTGAACAGCTGCATTTTCCCAGAAGAGCTGCGGATGGTGCAGGCCACGGTGGAAAAGGCAAGCGCAACTTGATTGAAGAAATTATTTTGTGGGAAAGCTGTGGGAAACGGCCTTCCCTTATTTTTTATTTTGCCGTGTAACAACACGGGCCTTTTTGACGTTTTTGATCGTGAAGGGACGGGAAAACCGAATGCCGGCTCGTGCTTTCCCCTATTTATGAGCTTAGGCAACACCGCACAATTCCCGCCTTGCGGCTTAAGCACCGCTCCGGCAGCTGCGGCACGGCATCTGCGTTGCCAAAATGCTCGATAATGTCGGGTTGCGGTACCCGCATCGTGCTTCGGGGGCAAAAGCCCCTCGCACTCTGCGAACGCTGCCCCTGCTTCGGTTCGCTGTTTCCGCCACTGGCGGCGCTCACCTTTGCAGCATCCAGTATTATCTGCGCTTTTGGCTTGGCATCTGCCGCACCTCGCTCGCCGTATCGGCACTTAGAATTATGCGGTATTGCCTTAACGCAAAATCCGGCTGCGTTTGCAGAAACAGACGATATTTTCGACGTTTCAGATGCCCCCTGGGAAAATGCCAAAGGTGTTTGCCTGAAAAAATTTTCCAAGGCTCTCCCGCAAAAAGCGTTTATTACGAAAGGAAATTGAATACCATGAAAAATATCCATTCCATCAATTTTATCAAACACACCACCCTGCTTGCTTGTTCTGCCCTGTTGGCTGTCAGCCTTGCCGCCTGCAGCCAGCCTGTCGCTTCCGATGCCGCCAGCACTGCAGGCAGCGCTTCCAGCAGCACCACCAGTGATACCGCTCAAATCCCCAACCCGTGGACCGGCTGCACCGCCCTGGCGGATGCCGCCGCCCTGACCGGGTACGATTTTACCGTGCCCGACTCCGTGGATGGCTACCCGGACGTTACCATTGCCGTATTGGAAAGCGAGCAGCTGACCGAGGTGCAGTACAGCTCCGGCAATGCCCGCCTTTGCCTGCGCAAGGCCCCCGGCAGCGATGACATCAGCGGAGATTTCAACCAGTATGCGGAAAGCAATGCCGTTGATGTTGACGGCCGCAGCGTGACCCTGCAGGGCAACGACGGCCAGGTTCAGCTTGCCACCTGGCTGGACGGGGACTATACCTACTCCATCGGCATTTACCGCGAAGACGGCACCGGGCTGACCGCCGATGAAATGACCGGCCTGGTTAAAGCTGCCAAATGAGCGGCAAATTGTAACAATTTGGAACAACCTCAACCAAAACACAAAAGGGTGCGCAGCGAACGGTTTGCTGCACACCCTTTATTTTTGCTTTTTACACTTTTTGTTGCTGCGGTTTTGCAAAGCGTGCTTTTAAAACGCATGGAATCCCGTCAGCATCTTACGAAACAGCGCTGTTATTGTTCAACTTCATCACAATCAGGCTGTGATGTTCCCGCTATGGCAACACCGCACAATTCCCGCCTGACGGCTTAAGCACCGCTCCGGCGGCTGCGGCACGGCATCTGCGTTGCCAAAATGCTCGATAATGTCGGGTTGCGGTACCCGCATCGTGCTTCGGGGGCAAAAGCCCCTCGCACTCTGCGACCGCTGCCCCTGCTTCGGTTCGCTGTTTCCGCCACTGGCGGCGCTCACCTTTGCAGCATCCAGTATTATCTGCGCTTTTGGCTTAGCAGCTGCCGCACCTCGCTCGCCGTATCGGCACTTAGAATTATGCGGTATTGCCCTATAAAAAACCTGCACAAAAGGAAATCCCCGCCTGAGGGAAAGGCGGGGATTTGAGAAAGGAGGAGAAGAACACATGAAAAAGATTTGTTAATATTTATCTTTCGCTTGCAACTAAATTGTAACCTTTTTGAAACCTTTTGTCAAGGCCAAATTGTAAAAGATTTGTAACCAATTTTGTGTTTTTTGTGTGAACGCTTCATCCTTCTCTTTGTTGCCCCGTCAATCCGCGTTATCCTGCAGGGGTGCCAGGGTAATTTCGGCTTCAAAGTTGCAGGTATCCCCCTGCCACCCGGCCATATACCAGCGATTTTCGCCCACTGCGGCGCGGTACAGGCGGGTGCTTTCGCCCATGGGTACTTCCTTGTGATAATACAGGATCACATCCGTTACAGTGTGGGTCCGCCATACTTCCAGCGGCAGCGCATCACAGATCAGGTCCGCATACACGGTATTGTTCATATGGCCGTTCCGATCGCACCGGCTGTACACAGCGCGATGGGTGCCAAGCTCTTCACAATCCTCCCGCTTGACTTTTGTCAGCTTGATGGGCAGTTCCCGGTCCAGCTTATCCACCCAGCCCGTTGTGGGGAAACCTTCCGGGTGCTTGCGCAGGATCATCCGCTTGTCAGTATCAATCAACACCCAGCGGCTGTCCACACACGCTTCTCTGTCCCTGCCCTGTGCATCGCAAAAGGTGGTAAAGCGGCGGTTGACGGCGCGGTGCAGGGCTTCCGGCTCGGTCTGTACGGTAATGGTTTCTTCCACGCGCGGGGTGCGGGTAATGTGCAGAGCCAGCTTGGCCAGCACGTAAGACGTGTGGGTGCTGGCATACAATTCCGGGGTAATGCCGTAATGTTCCGCATCCTCGGTGCCAATTTGCTGGCAGTAGCGCAGCAGGCTGCCAAGGGTTGCCATTTTGCGGAAGTCAACATCATTTTCGTAGATCCTATATTCCTGGGTGTATTTCATCTCTCTGCCCTCTATTCATCTGTATTGTTTTTGCACACAAATCTTTTTATAGTATAACACAAGCCCCGGTTCATCACAAAGGACAAATCGGGGCTTGTGTTTCAAATTGATTTTAAACGGTGCCGGGCTGCTTAATAATTGTCCCGCACCTTTTTGCTCATCTTGCGCCAGATGTTAAAGCCGGAAATTGCAATGGCCCCCAGCAGGAACACCACGATCAGCCAGCCGCTGCCAGATTCATCGTAGCTCTTCATCTCACTCCATTTAGCGTCCATTTCGGCGTTGATGTCATCCGGCAAGGTCACAAAGACTTCCGCCTTATTCATCACTTCATCACTGGGGTAAGCGATCGGACTGTACTTCAAATCATCGTCCAGCCGCTCCCACACTTCGGTGATGGGGGTGGAGTAGCCGATGAAGTCACAATTCTGGTAGCCGACATCCGGTTCACACATAAAGTTGATGAACATTTCGGCGGCTTCCTTATGTTTGCTGGAAGCCGGGATGCACATGCTGTCCACAAAGAAGTTGACGCCCTCCTCCGGCGAAACGAACGCCAGATCCGGGTTTTCATCGATCATGGTCAGGGCATCGCCCGCATAATACGGGGCCATGGCAGCTTCGCCGCCCTCCATTTTATCGAAGATCTCATCCATAACATAGGCCTGCACTACAGATTTCTGAGCCTGCAGTTCCTTCATTACGTCGTCTACTTCTTCCACGCTGGAAGGGTTCAGCGAAAGGCCCATCTTTTTAGCTGCAATAGCGTAAGCATCGCGGGACTTATTGAACATCAGCACATTACCGGCGTACTCCACATCCCACAGGTCCGCCCAGGATGTGGGCGGTTCTTCCACCATGGTGGTGTTATAAATAATGCCGGTGGTACCCCAGGTATATGGCACACTGTAAGTGTTATCAGGGTCATAGCTCCAGCCGAGGTAATTCTCGCCGATGTTGGCCATATTGGGGATGTTATCGTAATCTAGCTCGGCCAGCATGTTTTCGGCAATCATTTTGCCCACCATGTAGTCAGACGGCACGATCACATCATAACTGGCGCCGCCGGATTTCATTTTGGCATACAGGCTCTCGTTGGAGTCAAAGGTGGTATAGTTGACCTTGATACCGGTCAGGTCCTCGAAGGCCGAAATCACGTTCACGCTGTCATCGGAACCATCCGAGATATACAGGCCCCAGTTATACACGTTCAGGGTCAGATGGTCGTTGGCAAAGCGGGTCCAATCGTAATCGGCAGAAACCGAGATATCCTCGTTGACCTCCCGCATCTCCCCTTCCGCTGCAAAAGCAGGCAGGGTGCAGGCAAGGCTTAGGGCTGCGCACAAGGCAGCGCTGACAACCGCGCGGGTAAACTGTTTCATCTCTGCTTACCCCCTTTATTGTTCGGCCGCAGCGCGGCGGATGGCCTTCTGGTTACGCTTGTAGGCGCGGGAATCCATAGCGTTGGAGGTAAGGATGATTGCCAGAATGACCAGGAATATGATGGCAGACAGCGCGTTGATCTCCGGGCTGACCTTTTTGCGGGTCATGGAGTAGATGGCAATGGGCAGGGTCTGCATGGTGCCGCAGTTGAAGTAGGAGATCATGAAGTCATCAATGGAGTAAGTCAGGCAGATCAAAAATGCCGACATGATGGCCGGGCTGAGCTGCGGCAGAATGACCTTGAAGAACGCCTGGCGCGGGGTGCAGCCCAGATCCAGGGCGGCATTGTACAGGCTGCCGTCCAGCTGGCGCAGCTTGGGGCCGACATTAAAAATAACATACGGCACATTGAACGTAATGTGCGCAACCAGCAGGGTGATCCAGCCGAACACGCCATTTTCGCCGCCAATGCCCATTTTTTGCACGATGACGAACAGCAGCATGAGGGAAACGCCGGTGATGATTTCCGGGTTGACAACCGGGACATAACTGATGTTATTGATAATCAGCTGTGCCTTGCGGCTCATGGAGTTGATGCCGATGGTGGCCAGGGTGCCCAGCACCGTGGCAATGATAGCCGAAACAAATGCCAATACCAGTGAAAGCCCCAAAGCGGAAAGGATCATCTCATTATGGAACAGGCTGGCATACCATTTTAAGGAAAAACCGGTAAATACCGCACGGCTCTTATTTTCGTTAAAGCTGTAGGCGATGAGGACCGCGATGGGCAGGTACATAAACCCGAACACCAGCACCAGGTAGGTGCGCTGCAGCAAATGCTTATACTGTGTTTTCATTACATCACACCCTCCATTTCCTCTTCGTCAAAGCTGGAGGTAAAGCTCATGCAGAGCAGAACGATCACCATCAGCACAAGGCTCATGGCAGAGCCGAGATTCAGGTTGTAAGAGTTGCCAAGGAACTGCAGCTCGATCAAGTCGCCAATCAGCAGGTTAGCGCCGCCGCCCAGCATACGGCTGATAATAAAGGTGGAAACCGCCGGAACAAACACCATGGTAATGCCGGTGGCAATGCCGGGCTTGCTCAGCGGGATCAGCACGCGGCCTAAAATCTGGAACACATTGGCTCCCAGGTCCTGCGCAGCTTCCACCACAGAATTGTCGATCTTGGTCATGGCGGTGTACAGCGGCAGGATCATATACGGCAGGTAGTTATACACCATGCCCAGTACCACGGCGCCGGAGGTATTGATCATATTAAAGGGGCCGATGCCGAACAGGCCCAACAGCTTGTTGATCAGGCCGTTTTTTCCAGCAGGGTCATCCACGCATAGGTGCGCAGCAAAAAGTTCATCCACATAGGGAGCATGACCAGCATCAGCATAATATGCTGTTTATTGGCGCGCAGCCGGCTGAGGAAATACCCCACCGGGTACGCCAGTACCAGGCAGATGATCGTGGCCTCCGCCGCAAGCAGCAGGCTGCGGCCAAAAACCGAGGCGTACCGCCCAATGCTGGTCAGGTTGGCAAGGGTAACCTGGCCGTCACTATTGGTCAGGGCATACCACACAACAATGCCCAGCGGCACCACAATAAACAGGACCATCCACACCAGGTACGGTGCGGCAGCCCAGCGCGAAGCTTTGGAACGCAGCATCCCATCACACCTCCTCGCGGGACATGATGTGAATTTCATCCGGGCCAATGTTCATGCCGATCAGCTCGCCCGGCTGGCTGGCCTGGGTGGAGTGGATCAGCCATTCTTTGCCTTCCACGTCAACGTGCATTTCAAAATGCACGCCCTTGAAGATCACCTCGCGCACAAGGCCGGTCAGCTTGCCGGCGGACGGCGGAACGATATCCACGTCCTCCGGGCGGATAACCACCTGCACCGGCTCGCGCGGCTTAAAGCCGCGGTCCACGCAGGCAAATTCCTGCCCGCCAAAGCTGACAAGGAAGTCTTTTTCCATAATGCCGTCCACAATGTTGGAATCGCCGATGAACTTGGCAACAAAGGCATTGCGCGGCTCGTTATAAATATCCTGCGGGCTGCCGATCTGCTGGATGTTGCCCTTGTTCATGACAACAACGGTATCGGACATGGTCAGGGCTTCTTCCTGATCGTGGGTAACGTACACAAAGGTAATATTCATCTCACGCTGCAGGCGTTTGAGTTCCAGCTGCATTTCCTTGCGCAGCTTCAGGTCCAAAGCACCAAGCGGTTCGTCCAGCAACAGAACACGGGGCTGGTTGACCAGGCTGCGGGCAATGGCCACGCGCTGCTGCTGGCCGCCGGACAGCTGGTTGATGCTGCGGCGCTCAAAGCCGCGCAGGCCCACGGTTTCCAGCATTTCCAGCACTTTGGGGCGGATGGTTTCCTCCGGCAGCTTTTTTTCAGCCGCAGGCCAAAGGCCACATTTTCGTACACGTTCAGGTGCGGGAACAGTGCGTATTTCTGGAACACGGTATTCACCTGCCGCTTATACGGCGGTACCGAGGCGATATCCTTGCCATCGAAAAAGACATTGCCCGATTTTGGGGTAATAAACCCGGCGATCACACGCAAGGTGGTTGTTTTGCCGCAGCCGGAAGGGCCAAGGAACGTAACAAACTCCTTATCGTGGATGTCAAGGGAAAGTTCGTCCAGGATTCTTTCCCCGTCAAAATCGACGACAATGTCTTTCAGTGATACAATTTCATTCATTTTTACTGCATCCCCCTTTGCGGAATTTAGTCCCACCTCGGGCCTCCTTGATGCCGGCTCGCCGGCTTTTCCCGGTGGGTCAGCGCCAATTATGCCGCCCCGCAAAGGTTTGTTACACCACCGCAAACGCGGCAGCTGCAGCAGCACATACAACGCCAATGTGTTCTGATGTTTAACAGATGCAACACACAAGCTTCATTATACATTGTTTTGGGGGCTGTCAACAATTATTTCACATTTTTCCGGTTTTTTACATGGGGATGGCAAAAAGTCAGCTTGTTTCCTGTCTTGCTCCACCGTTTTTTCCCTGTCCGTCCGGTATTATCCCCTGTTCTCCCGCTGCCGTCTGCATCAAAATTAACAGGTGTCGTTCGCAGTTATTTTTGTCATTTCACACCACAGGGGCGCGCATTGTGCGCCCGCGACCGTTTACAATATTTCAGGCTAAAATGCCACTTTCTGCCCGCCATGCAGGCCGATGACGAGCATCGGCCCCTACAAATAAATTTTATGCCCGGTGCTTTCCCAGTAAGGTAAGTAACCCCATTATTTCTGCCAGGCAAAATGCAGATTTTTAAGGCAATACCTCATAATTCTAAGTGCCGATACGGCGAGCGAGGTGCGGCAGCTGCTAAGCCAAAAGCGCAGATAATACTGGATGCTGCAAAGGTGAGCGCCGCCAGTGGCGGATGCAGCGAACCGAAGCAGGGGCAGCGGTCGCAGAGTGCGAGGGGCTTTTGCCCCCGAAGCACGATGCGGGTACCGCAACCCGACATTATCGAGCATTTTGGCAACGCAGATGCCGTGCCGCAGCCGCCGGAGCGGTGCTTAAGCCGTCAGGCGGGAATTGTGCGGTGTTGCCTTAATACCAAAAATACCCGTACAGCTTTCAGGCTGTACGGGTACTTGCATTTTATTGGTGATTCAGCAGTGCAAATTGCCCTAAATCGCTTAGAAAGCAACCTTCTTGGCAATGTATTCTTTCAGCTCGCTGATGGGCATACGGACCTGCTCCATCGTGTCGCGGTCGCGGACGGTCACGCAGCCGTCAGCCTCGACCTTGTCGTCGCCGACAGTCTGGAAGTCCACGGTGATGCACAGCGGGGTGCCGATCTCGTCCTGACGGCGGTAACGCTTGCCGATGGAGCCGGCATCGTCGTAATCCACCATAAAGTCCTTGGCCAGCTCGTTGCGGATCTCCATGGCCTTATCGCCCAGCTTTTTGGACAGAGGCAGCACAGCGCACTTGAACGGTGCCAGGAACGGATGCAGGTGCAGCACGGTGCGCACATCCTCCTTGCCCTTGGAGTCGGTCAGATGCTCTTCATCATAAGCTTCGCACAGGAAAGCCAGTGCCACACGGTCACAGCCCAGGGAAGGCTCAATGACATAAGGAATGTAATGCTCGTTGGTTTCGGGGTCAAAATATTCCAGGCTCTTGCCGGATGCTTCCTGATGGCGGCCCAGATCGTAATCGGTGCGGTCCGCGATGCCCCACAGCTCGCCCCAGTCGGTGAACGGGAAAGCGTACTCGATATCGGTGGTGGCGCGGCTGTAGAAAGCCAGCTCGGCAGGCTCATGGTCGCGCAGGCGCAGGTTTTCCTTGTTGATGCCCAAGGACAGCAGCCACTTTTCGCAGTAATCTTTCCAGTAGGCGAACCAATCCAGGTCGGTGCCTGGCTTGCAGAAGAACTCGCATTCCATCTGTTCGAACTCGCGGGTACGGAAGGTGAAGTTGCCCGGCGTGATCTCATTGCGGAACGCCTTGCCCACCTGGCAGACGCCAAACGGCAGCTTGCGGCGGGTGGTACGCTGGATGTTTGCAAAGTTGACGAAAATGCCCTGTACGGTTTCGGGGCGCAGATAGCAGGTAGAGGAAGAATCCTCGGTTACGCCGATGGCCGTTTTGAACATCAGGTTAAACTTGCGGATGGGGGTAAAGTCATGCTTGCCGCACACAGGGCAGACAACTTCAGGATGGGTGGCAATAAATTCATCCATCTGGTCAAAGGTCATGCCGTCCACATCCACGTTCTGGCCCTGCTCGCAGTCGGCAATCAGCTTGTCCGCACGGTTGCGGCTCTTGCAGGCGCGGCAGTCCACCAGCGGGTCGCTGAAGTTGCCCACATGGCCGGTGGTGACCCAGGTCTGCGGGTTCATCAGGATAGCGGCATCCAGGCCGACGTTGTAGGGGCTTTCCTGCACAAACTTTTTCATCCATGCTTTTTTGACGTTGTTTTTGAACTCAACGCCCAGGGGGCCATAGTCCCAGCTGTTGGCAAGGCCGCCGTAAATTTCGCTGCCAGGGTAGATGAAACCACGGTTTTTGCACAGGTTGACGATCATGTCCAGGGTCTTTTCGCTGTTCTTCATTTTCTAACTCCTTCCGCATGGCTGGCTGCCACACAAAGCGATTTAACCGGCGCACGGTGCGCCGTCAGGCCTTTATTATAGCACGGGCCGCGGGCAGTGGCAACACTGCCGCCAAAAAGCCGGAACAAATTTGGCACAACTGCTGAATTATGGCAATACCGCATAATTCTAAGTGCCGATACGGCGAGCGAGGTGCGGCAGCTGCTAAGCCAAAAGCGCAGATAATACTGGATGCTGCAAAGGTGAGCGCCGCCAGTGGCGGAAACAGCGAACCGAAGCAGGGGCAGCGGTCGCAGAGTGCGAGGGGCTTTTGCCCCCGAAGCACGATGCGGGTACCGCAACCCGACATTATCGAGCATTTTGGCAACGCAGATGCCGTGCCGCAGCTGCCGGAGCGGTGCTTAAGCCGCAAGGCGGGAATTGTGCGGTGTTGCCTTATATCAATGCTCTCTGCACGTCACAAAATTTCAGCCGCAATCTGCCTGGCCAGCTGCAGCACCATTTTGCGGTCCCGCAGCGCGGGGTCCGCTGCAATCAGGCGCTGCAATTCTTCCCGCACGCGGGGGATTTTGCGCGCTGGAATGCCAATGCGGGCCATTTCTTCCACACTGATGGGCAGCACGATGCTGCTGTCCGCCTTGCCGCGGAACGGCTGCGGGTTAGTGCCCCAAACAAAAAGGTGATGTTTCATTGGGTACCTCCTGGATGCCTTTGTGCTGACATTTTTGGTTATTATAGCAGAAATTTTCAAAAAAAAGTGTTTATTTTGCAGCGAAAAACCTTTATAATATAAAAATCATAGCGCCATGCGCCAAACGAACTGATTGCCAGGCTGGCAGCTGCGGCTGCGCCTGATTTTTTGAGGTGAAACTTATGTCTTTTATCGACAGCTATAATCCCCATTTGCTTGATGGTGTGCAGCATGTGCATTTTATCGGCTGCGGCGGTTCCGGAACCTATCCCCTGATCCAGATCCTGCACAGCCGCGGGCTGACCATTTCCGGCAGCGATGTGGAAGAAACCAAGATCACCAAGGCCGAGCGCGCCATGGGCGTGACAGTATATCTGGAGCATGACGCCGCCCATTTGGGCGATGCCCAGCTGGTGGTTTACAGCGCCGCCATCCATGATGAAAACCCTGAGCTGAAAGCTGCCCGCGCCCGCGGTATTCCCGCCGTGGAGCGCAGCGTGATGCTGGGTTATGTCAGCCGCATGTATTCCCACAGCGTCTGCGTTTCCGGCACCCACGGCAAAACCACCACCACCGGCATGATCACGACCATGCTGGAACTGGCCGGCAAAGACCCCGCCGCCGTAATCGGCGGCAAGCTGCCACTGATCGGCGGTTACGGCAAAGCTGGCCACGGCGATGACGTTGTGATCGAAGCCTGCGAATACAGCGAGACCTTCCTGCATCTGACCCCGTTTATGGGCGTTATTTTGAACATTGATAACGATCACCTGGAGTATTACGGCACGATGGGCCGCCTGAAGATGGCGTTCCAGAAGTTTGCCCTGCTTTCCCGCACGGTCGTGTTCAACATGGACGACCGCAACACGGTGGATGTGGTCAACTCCATTGACCGCCCGGTGTTCTCTTTCGGCATCAATGAGGAAGCCCGCTTCCGCGCAGTGAACATTCAGGAATACCGCCCCGGTTTCTATGAATTTGACGTTCTGGAGCTGGGCGAGCAGTTTGCCCACATCAAGCTGGGTGTTCCGGGCTACCACAACATTTACAATGCGCTGGCCATGTGCTGCTGCGTGCGCCCGCTGGGCCTGCAGCCCGCCGATGCCGAGCGCGCCGCGGCAGAGTTTCACGGCACCGGCCGCCGGTTTGAGATTAAGGGCGAATGCAACGGTGCCCCCGTGGTAGATGATTATGCCCACCACCCCACCGAGCTTGCCGCCACCATGGCAACCGCCAAAAAGATGGGCTACAAGCGCATTATCGCTGTGCACCAGCCGTTCACCTACAGCCGCACCAAGGCCCTGATGGATGACTTTGCTGCTGTGCTGCGCCAGGCCGACCAGTGCGTGCTGCTGCCGATCATGGGCAGCCGCGAGGTTGACGACGGCAGTGTGAAGAGCGAGGACCTGGCTGCCAAGATTCCCGGCAGCATTGTGGTTGACGGGCTGGAAAGCGCTGCCAACTGGGTCAAGCAGAACGCCCGCGAAGGCGACCTTGTGGTTTGCATGAGCTGCGGCGATCTGTACAAAGCCTGTGATATGATGGTGGGCAAGGCATAAAATTTATGCTGCGCCACCATGCCGTTATCGCTATATAGACGCTATTATCCCATAAAATAATAATATCTGCCTGTTTCCCCGGTATGATGCGGGGAAGCGGGCAGATTTTTTTTGTTGGTGTATTCCGTTTTTATTTTTGGATTGCATTTAAGGCAACACCGCATAATTCCCGCCTTACGGCTTAAGCACCGCTCCCTGTCCACTACCCACTATCCACTCTCTCACGATGCGCACGCCGCCACATCCCCCATTGTCAGGGTAATGTGTCCGTCCGGAGCGGCATCCGCCACAAACAACACGCCGGGGCGGGCGGTACCGGCGGCAATGCGGTCGGCCAGGGCCTGCTCCACGGCGCGGCTCACCTTGCGGCGCAGCTCCCGCGCACCATAGGCGGGTACGGTATCACCTGCCAGCGCCGCGGCAGCCGCCGGGGTATGGCGCAGGGTGTAGCCCTGGCGGGCGGCGCGTTCTTCCAGCTCGCAGAGCAGGCGATCCGCGATCGCGGCCAGCTGGGCGGGGCCAAGCGGGTCGAACAGCACCACATCGTCCAGGCGGCCCATCAGCTCCGGGCGGAAATAATCTTTGGCTTCCTGTAATGCCTTTTTGCCGCGGCGGGCGGTTTCTTCGGCGGCAGCGCCGAAGCCCAGCGGGCTGGCCTGCCCCGCCAGGCAGCGCGCCCCCAGGTTGGAGGTGAGCAGAATGATCGTGTTGGAAAAATCCGCCTTGCGCCCCTGGGCATCGGTCAGGGTGCCATCTTCCAAAATCTGCAGCAGAATATTCTGGATATCGCTGTGGGCCTTTTCAATTTCATCAAACAGCACCACGCTGTAGGGGCGGCGGCGCACGGCTTCGGTCAGCTGGCCGCCCTCATCGTGCCCCACATAGCCCGGCGGTGCGCCGATCAGCCGTGCCACCGTGTGCTGCTCCATATATTCGCTCATATCAAACCGCAGCAGGGCTTTTTCGCTGCCAAACCAGCTTTGGGCCAGGGTACGGGCCAGTTGGGTTTTGCCTACGCCGGTGGGACCTAAAAACAGCATTGCGCCAATGGGGCGGCCAGCTTCCCGCAGGCCGGTGCGGCTGCGCCGGATGGCCGCCGCCACGGCATGCACCGCCCGCGGCTGGCCGATTACCTGCGCGGCAAGGCGGGCTTCCAGCTGATCCAGGCGCACGCGCTCGGCCTCTCCCACCCGCTCAGCAGGCACACCGCTGGCTTTGCCCACCACCTTGGCAATTTCCGCCGGGGTCAGCACCGGCATTTTGCTGCCGGGCAGCATGGCCTGCTCCCCGCCTGAAATCCGCAGCGCCGCGGCGGCTTCGTCCAACAGGTCAATGGCCTTGTCCGGCAGGTAGCGCCCCGGCAGGTAGCGCACGCTCAGCTCCACCGCGGCGCGGATAGCCTCCTGCGGGATGCGCACCCCGTGGTAGCGCTCATACCGGGGCATCAGGCCGGTTAAAATTTTTCCGCCTGCTGTGGGGCCGGTTCCTCAATATTCACCATGCCAAAGCGGCGGTCAAGGGCGGAGTCCTTCTGGATGGTCTTGCGGTATTCCTCCGGTGTGGTCGCACCGATGAGCTGGATTTCCCCGCGGGCCAGCATCGGCTTTAAGATACTGGCCGCATCGATCGCGCCTTCCGCCGCACCGGCCCCGGCGATCACATGGATCTCGTCAATAAACAGAATGGTGCTACGGTCGCGGTAAAGCTCTTCCAGCAGGTTTTTGAACCGCTCCTCAAAATCGCCGCGGTACTTGGTGCCCGCCACCATGGACGCCATATCCAGCGCCAGCACCCGTTTGCCCTTTAAGCTGGGCGTTACCTGCCCGGCGGCAATGCGCTGGGCCAGCGCTTCAGCCAGGGCACTTTTGCCAACGCCCGGCTCCCCCAAAAGGCATGGGTTATTCTTTTGGCGGCGGCACAAAATTTCGATCATGCGTTCCAGCTCATCATCCCGGCAAAGTACGGGGTCCAGCTGGCCTTCCTGCGCAAGGCGGGTCAGGTCACGGCCATATTTCTCACTGGGGCGGCTGCCGCGGGTACTGCTCATGCGGGGGCTGCTGGGCAAAACCAGCTGGCCGGAAAGCTGGCGGCATTCCCGCGCGGCGCGTGGAACTTCCAGCCCAAGGCCCGCCAGCCACACGCTGGCCGTGCAGGCGGTATCTTCCAGCATGGCACAGAGCAGGTGTTCGTTCTCCGCTTTGTTCACGCGGGCGGCATGGGCCCCCAGAACAGCGAATTCCAGCGCCTTGCGGCTTTCGGGCGCAAGGTCCCGGCCGCGCAGGTGCAGCGGGCGGCCCGTGCAGGCCCGCTGGGAGGCACAGGCCGAAAGTGCCGTTACCGTGATCTGTTTGCGGCGCAGAAACTCCACCGCAGTGCCCCGCCCGGTTTGCAGCATGGCAAGCAGCAGGTGCCCGGTATCCACCGCCGTACACCCCTGCCGGCCTGCGATGGTGATCGCGGTGGCGACGGTGCGCCGTGCGGCGCGGGTTAAACCTTTATGATAATAAAACATAGTGACCTCTGCCCTCCTACATGTTGCAGCGTTGCGGGTTGCCCCACTGCAAGTATAGGCGGGCAGGGTGCAAATAATCATCGAAACCGGGCAAGGCGCTGCCATCCGGCCTGTTTTTGTGGCTGGCCGCAAAAAATATTGGTTTCATTGGTTGTATTGCGTTTTTCAACTTGGCATTTAGACGCATCTGTTGTATGATTAAAAAGTATGCTCTGTTTTAGGGCAATACCGCATAATTCTAAGTGCCGATACGGCGAGCGAGGTGCGGCAGCTGCTAAGCCAAAAGCGCAGATAATACTTTGTGTATTATCGAGCATTTTGGCAACGCAGATGCCGTGCCGCAGCTGCCGGAGCGGTGCTTAAGCCGCAAGGCGGGAATTGTGCGGTGTTGCCTTAGGCATATAATTTGATATTACAAAAAGGTTGGTGCGTTCATGCGGAACATGCTGCGGTTTTTGAAAGGATACGAGAAAGAATCCATCCTTGCCCCGCTGTTCAAAATGCTGGAAGCCTGCTTTGAGCTGTTGGTTCCCCTTGTGGTGGCCAACATCATTGATGTGGGCATCAAAAACGGGGATTTGGCTTATATTGGCAAGCAGTGCGGCTTGATGGTGCTGCTTGCGGTTGTGGGTATGGCATCCAGCCTGACGGCGCAGTATTTTGCCGCCAAGGCCGCGCTGGGCTATGGCACGGCGCTGCGCGGGGCGCTGTTCCGCCACATTGATACCCTCTCTTACACGGAGCTGGACGGCATCGGCACGCCCACGCTGGTCACCCGCATCACCAGCGATGTGAACCAGCTGCAAAACGGCGTAAACATGACGCTGCGCCTTTTGCTGCGCTGCCCGTTTATTGTCATCGGCGCGCTGATTCTGGCGTTTGTCATCAGCCCCACCATGGGGTTCTGGTTCGTGCTGGTCACGCTGGCCATCTCGCTGGTGGTCTGGCTGATCATGCGGGTGACGGTGCCCCAGTACCGCGCCGCCCAGAATACGCTGGACAAAGTGACCCTGCTGACCCGCGAAAATTATGTGGGTGCCCGCGTGGTGCGCGCCTTTGCACGGCAGGATGACGAAATTGCGGATTTTACCGCCGTGAACGACAAACTGAAAACTTTCCAGCTGACCGCCGGGCGCATTTCCGCTTTGATGACCCCGCTGACCTATCTCATCGTCAACCTGGGCGTGATCGCCATCCTGATGCGCGGCGGGCTGCAGGTAAACAGCGGCGCGCTGACCCAGGGCGAGATCATTGCCCTAATCAACTATATGAACCAGATCCTTATCAACCTGCTGCGCATTGCCGATCTGGTGGTTTCTGTCACCCGCGCACTGGCCAGCGGCATCCGTGTTTCGGAGATTCTGAACACCAAATCCACGATGACCGACCCCGCCGCGGCCGCCCTTGCCCCGGCAGCGGGCGCCCCGGCCGTTGCATTTGACCATGTGGGCTTTACCTACCACGGTGCCGGTGCCCCCAGCCTGACGGACATCAGCTTTGCCGCCCAGAACGGCCAGACCATCGGCGTGATCGGCGGCACGGGCAGCGGCAAATCCACCCTGATCAACCTGATTCCCCGCTTTTATGACTGCACCAGCGGTAGCGTTGAACTGTTTGGCCATGCCGTGCAGCAGTACGGTTTTGCCCAGCTGCGCCAGATGATCGGCATTGTGCCGCAGCGCGCCGTGCTGTTTACCGGCACCATCCGGGACAACATGCAATGGGCCTGCCCCGATGCCACCGATGAGCAGATCTGGCAGGCCCTGGAGATTGCCCAGGCGGCGGACTTTGTGCGCGGCAAGCCCAAAGGGCTGGATGAACCGGTGGAGACCGCCGGGCGCAATTTCAGCGGCGGCCAGCGCCAGCGCCTGACCATTGCCCGCGCGCTGGTGCCTCACCCCAGGTACTGATTTTGGACGACAGTTCCTCCGCCCTGGATTTTGCCACGGACGCTGCTTTGCGCAAAGCGCTGAAAGAGCAGACCCATGGCATGACGGTATTTATTGTTTCCCAGCGTGCTTCCGCTGTGCAGCGTGCGGACCGCATTCTGGTGCTGGATGACGGCAATCTGGTGGGCAGCGGCACCCATGCCAACCTGCTGAAAACCTGCGATGTTTACCGCGAGATCTGCCTGAGCCAGCTGAGCCGTGAGGAGGTGGAAAAGACCTTATGAGCAATGCAAAGAAAAAGCGTGTTTCCCTGCGGGGCAGTAAAGGCACCATTCAGCGCGTGTTAAAGCTGATCCAGCCGTACCGCGGTTTGGTGCTGTTCACCCTGCTGCTTGCCGCCGTTACCGTTCTTACCACGCTGTACGCCCCCATTCTTTCGGGCCGCGGCGTGGACCTGATTGTGGGCCAGGGCAATGTCAACTCCCCTGCTCTGGGCAAGATTGCCATCCAGTTTGGCGTTACCGTGTGTGTCACCTCCATCTGCCAGTGGCTGATGAACATGGTGAACAACCGCATCACCTTCCAGGTGGTGCGCGACATCCGCGTGCAGGCGTTCCAGCACATGGAGATTTTACCCCTGAGCTATATGGATGCCCACAAGCCCGGCGACGCCATCAGCCGCATCAACACCGATGTGGAGCAGTTCAGTGACGGCCTGTTGATGGGCTTTACCCAGCTGTTCACCGGCATTCTGACCATTGTGGGCACTTTGGGCTTTATGCTTTCCATTGACTGGCGCATTACCCTGATTGTTGTGGTTCTCACCCCGCTTTCCATCTTTGTGGCAAAGTTCATTGCGGAGCATACCTATGATATGTTCCGCGTACAGAGCGAGACCCGCGCCGAGCTGACCGGTCTGGTGGACGAGCTGATCGGCAACGAGCATCTTGTCCGCGCCTTCGGTTACGAAAGCCGCGCCGAGGAGCGCTTTGACAAGATCAACGCCGATCTGCAGGTCTGCGGCGTAAAGGCCACCTTCTTTTCCTCCATCACCAACCCTGCCACCCGCTTTGTCAACGCGCTGGTGTATGCGGCGGTCGGCGTGGTGGGCGCGCTGGTTGCCATTGGCGGCGGCATTACGGTCGGCGAGCTTTCGGTTCTGCTGAACTATGCCAACCAATACACCAAGCCGTTCAATGATCTTTCCGGCGTTATGACCGAGCTGCAGAACGCCCTGGCCTGTGCGCAGCGTGTGTTCGACTTTATTGACGAAGACCCCATCCTGCCCGATGCCCCCGATGCCGTTACCCTGCCCCACGGTGCAGGCAGTGTGGAGTTTGAGCATGTCAAGTTCCGCTATGTGCCGGATGTGCCCTTGATTGAAGACATGAACCTGTGCGTTCAGCCCGGCCAGCGCATTGCCCTGGTCGGCCCCACCGGCTGCGGCAAAACCACCCTGGTCAACCTGCTGATGCGCTTTTACGAGATCAACGGCGGCACCCTGAAGGTGGACGGCCACCCCATTGACACCGTAACGCGGGATTCGCTGCGCGGCAACCTGGGTATGGTCTTGCAGGAAACCTGGCTGAAAGCCGGTACTGTGGCAGATAACATTGCTTACGGCAAGCCGGACGCCACCCGCGAGGAGATCATCGACGCCGCCAAGCGTGCCCGCGCCCACAGCTTTATCTGCCGCCTGCCCCAGGGCTATGATACCGTAATTGCCGAGGACGGCGGCAACATCAGCCAGGGCCAAAAGCAGCTGCTTTGCATTGCCCGTGTTATGCTGCGCAAGCCGCCCATCCTGATACTGGACGAAGCAACCTCCAGCATTGATACCCGTACCGAAGTGCTGGTTCAGGATGCCTTTGAGGAACTGATGAAAGGCCGCACCAGCTTTATTGTGGCGCACCGCCTTTCCACCATCAAAAACGCCGATCAGATCCTTGTGATGAAAGCCGGCAACATTATTGAGCGCGGCACCCACGAGGAGCTGCTGGCCAGGGGCGGCTTTTACGCCAACCTGTATGCAAGCCAGTTTGCCAAGGCGTAACGCCTGCCCCGCTGCATAACCCCAACTAAGGCAACACCGCACAATTCCCGCCTTGCGGCTTAAGCACCGCTCCGGCAGCTGCGGCACGGCATCTGCGTTGCCAAAATACTCGATAATACACAAAGTATTATCTGCGCTTTTGGCTTAGCATCTGCCGCACCTCGCTCGCCGTATCGGCACTTAGAATTATGCGGTATTGCCCTAAATATCAAATGGCCCGGCTGCAAATGCAGTGCGGGCCGTTATTTTTAGTTTTGCTGTATATCCTGTACGTCATCGGCGAATTTTGTTTGACGCAGACGGACGCAGGGATTATAATAAATGCGGTGTAATTTGCCGGAATTTGTCACAGCCTGGCGTTCCGGCTCAAGGTGCAGTCATACGCTGCCCTGCAAGTAGAGAGGAAAAGAGGAATATTTATGTCCAAAACGTCCATTCCCAAAAACTATCATGATCTTTTGGGCCTGTACGATACCCAGCGGGCCATCGGCATCATCAAAACCATCTTTCAGGAAAAGCTGTGTGCCGCCCTGCACCTGAAGCGCGTTACCGCCCCGCTGTTTGTTTTGAACGGCAGCGGCCTGAACGATGATCTGAACGGCGTGGAGCGCCCGGTCAGCTTTGATGTACCCTGCCTGGATGAGCGCGCTGAAGTTGTGCACAGCCTGGCCAAATGGAAGCGCTATGCCCTTGCTGAGTATGGGTTCCGCCCCGGCCAGGGCCTTGTGACCGACATGAACGCCATCCGCCGCGATGAAGAGCTTGACAACCTGCACAGCATTTATGTAGACCAGTGGGACTGGGAGAAGGTCATCACCGCGAAGGACCGCACCCTGCCCTTTTGCAGGAAACCGTGCGCGATATTGTGGATGCCGTTTGCTCCACTGCGGACGAGCTGCGCTGGAAGTTCCCGGAGCTGAAAGCCATCCGCCTGACCCGTGAGCCGACCTTTATCACCACCCAGGAGCTGGAAGACCTGTACCCCGACCTGACCCCCAAAGAGCGCGAAAACGCCTTTACCCGCGCCCATGGCACCGTCTGCATCATGCAGATCGGCGGCCAGCTGAAAAGCGGCATCCGCCACGATGGCCGTGCCCCTGACTATGATGACTGGACGCTGAACTGCGATATTCTGTTCTGGCACAAAGCGCTGGGCTGTGCACTGGAGCTTTCCAGCATGGGCATCCGTGTGGACCCGGCCGCCATGACCCGCCAACTGGAAGCCGCAGGCTGCCCGGAGCGTGCGGAACTGCCGTTCCACAAAATGCTGCTGGAAGGCAAGCTGCCCCTGACGATGGGCGGCGGCATTGGCCAGAGCCGCCTGTGCATGTTGCTGCTGGGCAAGGCCCACATCGGCGAAGTGCAGGTCAGCCTGTGGGATGCCGAGACCAAAGCCGTGTGCGAGCGCGCTGGTGTGCAGCTGCTGTAATATTTGCAGTGGGCGACCTTCTTGATGCCCGGACAAGCTGTTACGGCTTTGGGAGAATAGTGCTTTACAGGTCGGCCATCTCCGCCTGAGAGCTGTCCCTGCGGTTCGTTTTGCCCCAAAGGCATCCCCCTTCTCCAAACGAATCAGTCGCCCAAAATAAAAACGTAATCCCTCGGATTCTATACGATCCGGGGATTTTAACATTTCTGCGGCAAGCCAGGCCCTCTATGGCCAGGAACAAGGGTCTGCCACAAAATCTTCAATTACATCCATCAAATGGATGGGTTCCAGCTGCCCCTGTGTGCACAGCTGCGCCAGGCGCTGTGCCTGTTGGGCATTGGTGCAAATATCTGGGACAAATGCAATCTGCCGCCAGCCATCCGGTACCCGCTTTTGGGCCGCAATTCCAAAAGCAGTATAGCGGCCAAGTTCACAGCTGAACAGGGTTTGTTCCACCGCAAGATACTGGTAAATCGTTCTCGGCCCCCTTCCACAGCCCAAGCAGTTTCCCCACCATACCGCAGTCATCCATTTTTTAACAGTTCTTACAATTCTTGACAAATTATAAAAGTCATATTAAAATAGTGGCATGTTTTGCGGCACATTTCGGGATGCTTCCTGCCGGGGGATCACGTTGTCCCTGGCAGCGGTGGGGTCTTTCCTGTTTCCCCATCGCCTTATGGAAACATTATGTGAATTGTAGCAGAGGCTGCCGGAATTAAACCATCAAATCTGAGAAACGCCCTTTTAGGCTTTCCCAGATTTGGGAAATGGAGGAGGTTTATGCAAGAATCTATTGTGGAAACGTTGAAAAATATGAAATCCGAACAAAACCTGACCCTGCAGCAAATCTCCAGTGCAAGCGGGGTGCCCCTCAGCACCGTAAACCGCATTTTGAGCGGCCAGACCGAGAATCCCAGCTTCCGTGATGTCGCCGCGATCGTTGCCGCCATGGATGGCTCGCTGGATGCGATCACCGGCCTACAAAAGTTGGAGAGCGAAAACGGCCAGTTGCTGGATTCCAATGTGATGCAGCTGCTGCTTTCCATGCAGAACTATTATGCCAAAACCCTGGACGCCGCCCGTCAGCAACATGCGGGAGCTTGAGAACAAAGACAAGCAGTACCGGGATATCCTTACCGATAAAACCGCTGGCTGCGCCGCATGTTTTTCTGCCTGATCGGCATGCTGGCTGTCATCTCGTTTTTGCTCATCGTTGATTTTATCAACCCCACCATTGGCGTTTTCCATACCTGAGCCATTCGGCGGCCTGCCTTTTGCAAGGCGGCGTTCTTCCCTGTCTATATCTCACTTATCCCTGTTTTATTTTTCGGCACCGGCGGTGTACCTGCTTTCACCGCCGGTGCCTTTTTTCATCCTTTTTTGCTCCGCAATGCCTTGACGAAAGCCCTGATTTTTTCGTATAATAAAAAGGTTGTCGCCCAATAAAAACCTTTGCGGCGGGCGGCGGCAATTCATTGTAATTCATTGGAGGGTATCACGTTTTGAGCTTGAACACTGAAACTTTGAACACGATCCTTGCCCCGTATATCCGCAGCCTGACCGATGGCAAAACCGCAGAAAATGGCGTTTGGGAAGCCATCAACTGCTTTGGCACAAACTGGGATATCGACGCGGTGGATTTTCCCGCCATGTTTGCCCAGGCCACACAGCAGGCCCGTGCCGTGATGGACACGCCCGCCCTGCAGCCCATTGGCGGCATGCAGGCCCTGATGATGCGCCCCACGGAAGTTGAGCTTGTGCGCGAGTGTTTTCGCTGGCTGTTCAATGATGATGACGGTGACCTGAAAAAACGCCAGGGCCGCGTGGAAATGTTTGCCGACCAGGTCAACGGCCGTTTCCGCCGTTGCCTGCCGCGCATGGCCAAGTTCACTCAGACAGCCGGCAGCGCTGCGCTGTACCTGAGCCTGCTGGAGCCGGAGGATAACTACTTCTTTGTTCCCGCCGAAGCCAAAGCCTGGGCCGCCTATTTCGGCTATGACGAAGACTTTGGAACCGGCGCGGCCTTTAACCTGACCCAATATTACGCCATGTGCGATGACCTGCTGAACGAGCTGCCCAAATACGATGAGCTGACCCGCCTGCACACCGAGCGGCTGAAAAACACCATGCACGGCATCAATGACCAGCTGCATCTGCTGGTGTATGATATCATGCACAGCGCCTATGTAAACGGTTATTACCCCAAGGGCTTTTCCCGCACGGCAACCGCCAAGGAACGCTCCAAGGCCGTGAAACAGAAAGCCGAGCGCGCCGACCTGTGCATGCAGATCGCCGAAAAGGAGCAGAAATTGCAGGAGCTGCTGGCAAGCCCCACTGCCCTGCCCGACCTGACCGGCTGCGAAGTAACCCACAAGATGTTCGGCGTGGGCAAGGTACTGCCCTCTACGGATCAGTTCCTGGTGATCGACTTTAACGGCCAGCAGAAAAAGTTCAGCACCACCACCTCCATGACCAGCGGCTACCTGACTGCCAGCGACCCCGCCGTGATGGAGCAGATGCAGGACTACCAGGCATACACCAAAGAAAAAGACCAGTTGGAAAAAGAGCTGAAAACTATGAAGAGCATTGCTCAATATGGGCTAAACTCTGCTTTTTTTATCTGCCGCTCTTTAATATGTGTGTATATCTTACGGGTTGTTGATATGTCGGCGTGGCCTAAAATCTTTTGCGTTTCAAGCTCTCCTATGCACCAGTATTTGAAAATGAGGTTAAGAACGCTATTTACATCCCGGATTGTGCTTCCTGCCTTACCCTGCGCGGCCTGCTTCTGGTTCCACAGCACAATCATTGCCGGGGTGATTTCTGCCATTGCATACCCGCCAAAGAACTCAAGAATACTCACATATGCCCCATGATAAGCACGGGCATTCCCGGCTTTGATTCTTTTTAGATGATATGGATTACGTTGTAAGAACTTATTGCCACGAAGCTGGTCATTATATTGATATATCACTCACAAATATAAGCGGCCGATATTGTACCGATTCTGAGTGGACAAAAGCAATGGCAGATGATATACTTGTCAGTAAGAAAAGTCTCCAACTTCTTACGGCGAAAATTCCAATAGTGAAGACTTTGCCGAAAGTATTGCAGAGTATATTCAGAACTCGTTGTCATTCAAACAGCAGTTTCCAAACCGTACAGCGCTTATCGAAAAGTTCATCAAAGTGTGAAGGGGGATATCTTATGGCCACCTACAAAAGAATCAACGAAAAACCCCTAACGGCGGCGATTATTCGGAAATTTTTTACCTGAATGATAAAAACGATCCCGCTGACGAAACTGTAGCAACCCATTTCATTATCCGAGAATGCAAGAATAACGGCGAACTTGTCTCTGAAACATTTGCCAAATAATCCGAATCAGCCTTATTCAAACCACGATGCGATTTTGCACCGTGGTATTTTTATGCCTGCCTGCCCTGCATGAGGGGCGGGCAATTTTTTATACCCATTTATCCCCCAAAACATGCCCGGCATGGCGTAAAACTGTACAGCCAAAGCGGATGCGACCCGCGTAAATAAAAGCGCAGGCAGAAAGGACACAACATGAAACGCGAAGACGTAAAGAAGCAGATCTGTGGCGCCCTTGGCGGCCTGCTGGGGTGGCCGCCATGTACATCAACGTGCCGGACTTCCCGGCCGCCGATCCCCTGACCGCCCTGGCCGTGGGCATCGTTTCCGGCCTGGCTGCGACCGGCGCGGACCAGGTTATTAAGCAGATCGGCAATGACAACTGACTGGCAAGTTACCGGCAAATTACCGGCAAATTAAATAATCCATAATAAAAGCGGCAGGCAATCCCCTCATTTCAAGGATTGCCCGCCGCTTATTTTTTATGTAAATCTATCTAACACGCTCAAATTCACACGACTTTTCTACGACCTTTTTGAACAAATACGACCTTTGCACGACCAAGATTCCAGCATTTTTCAGCAGTTCCAAGCAGTTATCAGCACAATAAAAACCGCATCACATCGGCCATTTTAGCCTTATGATGCGGTTTTTTCTATGGAGCTGGCGACAGGAATCGAACCTGCAACCTGCTGATTACAAATCAGCTGCTCTGCCAATTGAGCTACGCCAGCACGGCTAAGAAATCCTTAGGTTGTATCTGAAAAGTCGAAAATATCGTCTATTTCTACAAACGTAGCCGGATTTTGCGTTAAAGAGCCTTAAATCCTGCTTGTGTTTGCGAAATCTCCGTCATTTTCTTTGCTTCCAGATATACCTTAGGAATACCTAAGTATTCTAGCACATGTTGCGGCACCTTGTCAATGCCGAATTATAGGGCAGTAGCGCTCCGAACGGCGCTTATTCTGCCGCGGCCAGGGCGGCCTGCAGCGCGCAGTAATCTTCCAGCGTCAACTGCTCCGGGCGCAGGCGGATATCCAACCCGGCGGCCTGCAATGCAGCGTTCACTTTAGCTTTGGAAATGCCCAGGCCGTTCGCCACGGCATTGGCCGCGGTCTTGCGCCGCTGAGAAAATGCTGCCCGGATCAGGCGGAACAGCCCGGCTTCGTCCCCGTTGGGCGGGGTAACAGGCGGTGTGGTGTGGACATCCAGCTGGATGACCGCGCTGGTCACTTTGGGGGCAGGGTAAAAGCTGCCCGGCTGCACAGTAAACAGCAGTTTGGGTTTGGCGTAATAAGCCACCGCATAGCTGATTGCCCCCGCCTCACGCGTGCCAGGGGCGGCACACAGGCGCTGTGCAGCCTCTTTCTGCACCATGACGGTAATGTTGCGGATGGGCAGTTTTTCTTCCAATAAGCGCATCAGAATGGGGCTGGTGATGTAATACGGCAGATTAGCGCAGACGGCAACGGGCTTATCACCAAATTCTTCCGCCAGTAGGGTGCGCAGGTCCACTTTCAGCACATCTTCCAGCACCAGCTTAAAGTTCTCGTACTCGGCCATTGTCTCGGTCAGGATCGGCGGCAGGCGCTTGTCCACTTCGATCGAAACTACCTTATCCGCGCGTTTGCACAGCTGTTCTGTCAGCACACCGATGCCGGGGCCGACTTCCAGCGCACCCCAGCCGGGGCCAATGCCGGCGGCTTCCGCAATGCGGGGGCAGATGCCGGGGTTGATGATAAAGTTTTGGCCGAACCCCTTGGAAAGTGCAAAGTCGTGCCGTGCGCACACATCACGAATGGTGGAAAGGTCCGTCAGGTTTGGCATGGGGCTGGCACTCCGTTTCTTCTTATACTGTGTTTAGGGTATATCTCAGGCTGGGTCTCCCCTGCCCGCTTACTGGCCATTGGCGCCGGAAATGGCATTGATAGCCTTGGTGATCTGGGGGTCGTTATCGACAGTAAAGTCGTAATAGCTGCTCTGTTCATCGTTGGTCAGGCTGGCGTCCACATCCGGGGTCAGGCCGGTGCCGTTCCAGTTTTTGCCCTCGTTATCCAGCAGAATGCCCACGGTGATTACCACCGCGCTGCCGTCCGAAAGGCTCTGCGGGTCGCTGAGCAGAACACCTTTGCCCGCCGTGGTGCTGCCCACGATGGTGGCCCCGGCCATTTTACGCAGAGCGTTGGCAAACAGCTCCGCACCGGATGCCGTGCTGCCGTTGACCAGGCAGACCATGGGCAGGGTGATCTCGTTTTCGTCAGACATACGCAGGTCTGTCACATTGCCGCCCTTATCCTGGCTCTGGGCAATCAGACCGGAGGGCACGCAGTAATCTGTGGCAACAAGGGCAGCGTTCAGGTTTTCGCCGCTGTTATCGCGCAGGTCAAAAATCAGCGAGGTAGCCCCTGGTTGGTCAGGCTGTTGACAGCATTGCGGAATTCCACCGCCGTGCCTGAGGTAAAGGAATCAATGCGCAGGTAGCCAACGCCGTTATCCATCAGGCGCACCGTGCTGATGCTGGGGGTGGTATAGTTGGCGTGGGTAATTTCAAAGCTCTGCTCTTCCCGCAGGGGGGTCAGGTATTTGATGTTGACGGTGCTGCCTTCCTCCCCCAACAGGGCGGAGGTCATGGCGGCGGTATCGCTCATGCTGCGGGTGCTGGTATCGCCGATAGCGGTGATAAAGCCGCCGACTTCCAGACCAACGTTGGCGGGGGTGTTATCATACACACGGATGATGCGCGCATAGCCGGAGGACGGATCCTTGACAACGGCAACGCCAATGCCCATCAGGCGGCCATTGGCAAGACCGACTCTTTCACTGTAGGCCTTGGCGGAATAATAGCGGGCGTACCGGTCGCTGATGCCCAGCATATAGCCGGATGCAATGGTATCGTTCAGCGTATCATCGTTGATATCAAAGTACTCATTGGCGCGCACATAGCGGTCCACTTCGGACAGCTTGTTATACATGCGCTCCTTGTTTTTAACACTGGAAACCGTATTGTTGAACATGTTCATGGATACGGTCATGGTCATGGAAAAGGTCACGGCCATTGCAATCAGCGTGACGGTTGCGGCCACACCAAGACTGACTTTTTTGCTCATAGCGAAAATGTGCTCCCTTGCGTAAAAGTTGTGCGTTGCTGCCGGATCAAAGCAGTGCCATAAACGCCGTTGCGGCAAGGCTTGCCACCATCAAGACGGCGATCACCAGGCAGACAATGCGCACAACAAGCTTATGTTTTTGCTGGTTCATCGAAATTGATCTCCTTCAGGCTGTCAGGCCTAAGGCATAACTGAAAATAAAGTGTCGGCTGGCGCTTTTTCAGCTACACCATAACATTAGTGCGGAACATAGTTCAGCGGGTTGGTGCGCGCACCGTTCACACGCAGTTCCAGGTGCAGGTGGTTGCCGGTGGAGTTGCCGGTGGTGCCAACATGGCCGATGACATCCCCCCTGCGAACGTTCTGGCCCACACTGACCGGCGGGGTGCTGTTCATGTGGGCGTACAGGGTAGCATAGGTGTTGCCCTGGTCGTCGGTGCCGTGGTAAATCATGACATAGTTGCCATAGCTGTAGTGCCAGCCGGACACGGTGACAACGCCGCTTGCCACAGCGCGGATATTGGTGCCGCCGGGCGCGGCAAAGTCAACGCCCTTGTGGCCGCCGCTGCCATACTGGCAGGAGATATACTTATAGCTCGGCAGCGGGCAGATAAAGTTCAGCGAGCAGCTGATGGGCGCATTGGCGTAGTTCCTTTGGGTCTGGGCAATCAGAGATTTCAGGTAAGCGTCATATTCATCAGCAGCCTTATCAAACTCTGCCTGTTTATCACTCTTGGCTTCTTCCAGAGCCTGCTCCTGCGCTGCGGCGGCGGAGATGCTGGCATCCTGGGCCTGAATGTTGCTGGCCAGCTCCTGGGTTTTGCTGTCCAGCTGGCTTTTCTGGTTCTGCAGCTCTTCTTCGTCCGCTTCCAGCGATGCCTTCGCTTCTTCCAGCTGGGTGCGCTCGTTGGTCAGCTCAATGCCCTGCTGTTCCAGATCCTCGCAGGCCTGGGTGTTGGCATCCGAAATATCCTGCAGCACCTGGTCAAAGGTCAGCAGCTGATAAATGTTTTCCGCCGTGGAAAGCAGCGCAATACCGCCGCCCTGGTCCAGCATCTGCATACTGACGACCTGCTCTTTATATTTTGCCCAGCGGTCATCGTATTCTGCCTGCTTCTGGTCAATTTCAGCCTGCTTATCGGTGATCTGCTGTTCTTTTTCCACGATCTGTGCGCTGATATCATCAATTTGGTCATTCAGCGCATTGATCTGGCCCTTGATGGTGTTTTTCTCCTGCACAAGCAGCTGTTTTTGCTGCTCGGCTTCGGCTTTATCGCTGGCAACGTCTTTCAGCTGCTGGCGGATCTGGTCCAGTTCCGACTGCAGCTCGTTCTTTTTGTTTTCCAGCTCTTTTTGCTTATCATCGGCATGGGCCGGCATGGCAGCATTCAGGCACAGCGCCGCGGCAACCACGGCAGCCATCAGCGCAGCCTCTGCGCGCCGCACATTGCGGCGGATGGCAATGGACATTTTCAACTTTCCCCCTTTGGTGGGATGCGGGTAAAACGGGTTTTGGCAGTTCAAAAAGCTCAAGGCAAGCGCCGGGTGCTCAGACCTGCAGATGTTTGCGGATGCTGGTTGCAGTGCCAATGCCGCACAGCACAAAGCCAAACAGCATAAAGCCCAGCACAACATAATACCACAGGTCCTGCAGCGGGCAGCAGTGTGCCGCCAAACATTGCCGTCAGGTTGGTGGGGTTCTTGCCGTACCATTCATACACGGCATAGTATCCGCCGCACACAATGGCGGAAGCGATCAGCGCGGAGATCAGGCCGGAGGTAACACCCTCCACAAAGAACGGGAACCGGATAAAGCCGTTGGTTGCACCAACCAACTTCATAATGCCAATCTCCTTGCGGCGGTTGAACACGGTAATTTTGATGGTGTTGCTGATGACCACCACGCTGACGATGGCCAGCACGATGACCAGGCCATAGCAGACATAAGTAACCGCCTTTGCAGCGAAACAAACAGATCTGACATGGCCTGCGGCGAGTTGACCGCGCGCACGCCGTCCACATTCTGTAATGCTGCGGCCACGCTGGAGATGTTGGCCGGGTCATCGGCACGCACCACATAGTTGGCCAGCAGCGGGTTATCATTTTGGAACATCTCTTTCAGGTTGGTGTAGCCTTCCAGGCGCTGGCTGTACTCGTCCAGCATCTGGTCTTTGGAGATGAACTCCACCCCGGCCACATGCGGAATGCTGCGGATGGCTTCCTCCACGGCGGCGGTATCAGCGTCATCATTGATGAACGCAACCGTTTCGTTCTGCTCACCGATATAGGCCACCATGGAATCAATATTAGCGCCGAACAAAATGCTGCGCCAACCAAAATCATACAAACGATCAACACGCCCATAGAGGCAAGCGTCATCATTTTGTTTGCCTTGAGGTTATGCAGGCCCTGCCCCACGAGGTAGGTAAAACTGGAAAAACGCATGGTCTACCCCTCCTTAATCCTCATACTCGTATTCATCATCGTTCTGGCGGGCAGCAAGCCATTCTTCGTACTCCTGCGCCACTTCGGGGTGGGCGGTATCAGATGCCACATGCCCGTTGGCCAGCGTGATGATTCGGTTGTTATACTTGGCGGCCAGCTTGTGCACCAGCTCATGCTCATGGGTAACAACCACAACGGTGATATGCACTTTATTGATGGCCTCGAACAGCTGCATGATATCCATGCTCATTTCGGGGTCAATGTTGCCGGTAGGCTCGTCCGCAATGATCAGCTTGGGGCCATGGGCCAAGGCGCGGGCCACGGCAACGCGCTGCTGCTCGCCGCCGGAAAGCTCATCCGGCAGGCGGTCCATCTTATCCTCCAGGCCAACCAGGCTGAGGGCGAACGGTACACGGTTCTTGATGGTTTTGTTATTGATGTTGGTCACGCGCATGGCAAAAGCCACGTTCTCGTACACCGTCATGGTGGGGATCAAGCGGAAATCCTGGAACACCGCGCCCATCTGGCGGCGCAGATAAGGCACCTTGCGGCGCTTGATGGTGGTCAGGTCCTGATCGTTGATATAAATTTTGCCCTCGGTGGGCTTTTCTTCCATCTGGATCAGTTTGAGGAATGTGGATTTGCCCGCGCCGGAATGGCCCAGGATAAAAACGAATTCCCCTTCATCAATGTGGATGTTGATATCTTCCAACGCCACATTTTCATCATTTTGGGTTTCATATACTTTGGTAACATGTTCAAAATCGATCATGAATGGCGCTCCTAAAGCAATACAGCACTTCCCGGCCATGGCGTGCAAAATGGTACACTACACCCCAGGGCAAAACGATACATTTAATAATGTACCATAGGAAGCCCGCCCCGTCAAGATTCCGTGCAGCGGATGCCTTGTGGAATATATCGCATTTTCGTCAATTTTGTGTCTTTGGGCAATTTGTGGAAACTTTGTAAATTTTACGACCTGTGCGGGCTGTGTATGGCCATAGACTTGTTTTTATGCTTAGGCAATACCGCACAATTCCCGCCTGACGGCTTAAGCACCGCTCCGGCGGCTGCGGCACGGCATCTGCGTTGCCAAAATTCTCGATAAGACATCCAGTATTATCTGCGCTTTTGGCTTAGCATCTGCCGCACCTCGCTCGCCGTATCGGCACTTAGAATTATGCGGTATTGCCCTTATTCATCCGCCCCTTTTTCCGTTCTCCCTCTCCTATTTTTCTTCATCCATCCGTTTTGTTTTCCTGCATTCCACTTATCCGCTCATCTTCTCTTCCAGCAAACCTGCAACAAAAAAAACGCGCCCACCAAGCAGGGGGGCGCGGAAAAAGCGCTTATAAGATATTTTAGTAACGGGCAGGGTCAGAGGAAAGATACTTTTTGACCATCAGGGCTACCTTGAACACAATCGCATCGTCAAACTTGCGCAGATCCAGGCCGGTCAGCTTCTTGATCTTTTCCAGGCGGTAAACCAGCGTGTTGCGGTGTACAAACAGACCACGGCTGGTTTCGGAAACGTTCAGGTTGTTCTCAAAAAAGCGCTGGATGGTGAACAGCGTTTCAGAGTCCAGCGAATCAATGCTGTCCTGCTTGAATACTTCGCGCAGGAATGCTTCGCACAGGGTGGTAGGCAGCTGATAAATCAGGCGGGCAATGCCCAGGTGATCATAGCTGATGACCTGCTTTTCGGTATCAAATACCTTACCAACTTCCATGGCGATCTGCGCCTCCTTAAAGGAGGAGGCCAGATCCTTGATGTTGCTGATGGGGGTGCCGATGCCGACAACTGCCTTGATATAATGTTCGCCCTGCAGGGTATCCACAATGGAAGCTGCCAGCTTTTCCATATCGCGGGTATTGTTATCAGGGCGGATTTCTTTCACCAGCACGGTATCTGTTTCGCTGATGTTGAACACGAAGTCTTTCTGTTTATCCGGGAACAGGCTGCTGACCACATCATAAGCGGAAATATCATTGCCGGAGGTAACGCGGATCAACAGAACCACGCGCTGCACATCCGAAACAAAGTGCAGCTCCCGCGCTTTGGCGTAAATATCACCGGGCAGGATATTATCCAGCACCACATTCTTGACGAAATTGGTTTTATCAAACTTTTCATCGTGGTACTGCTTGATGCCCTGCAGGCTGATGGACAGCAGCGAAGCACACTGGGCGGCAGTGGGATCGTTGCCTTCCACAAACACAGCATAATCGTTATGTTTTGCGTTGGAGAACTGGTGGTAGGCATAACCGTCCTTTTCAAAGGCATCCCCGGCCGTCAGGCGGGCAACAGCAAAGCCTTCCCGCATTTCGCCGATTTGCCCCAGCTCGGAGCAGGCGATGACGGCTCCCGTTTCGTCCACCACGCCTACCACGCGGTCGATCGCGTCCTTCATCTGGTAGACCACGTTCTGGAATACCCTGTTTGCCATAATACTGCCTCTCCTTCATGTTTATATGCAAATTGACAATGGCCGAACAGAAATTCCCATCGGCTCATTGCTGTTATTTTGACACAAATAGATTTAACTACAATGTATATTTTACACAATCAGGTTGACTTTTGCAACATATTTCAACGAAAAACTCAATATTTTCTTGGTTAATTTGGATTTTTTAGCAAAATATGTTGGTTTTGCAGTGGTTTTCCATTTGGTCAAATTGCCAAAGCGGGGATTATTTCTGCTTTTTTTTGGCTGTTTTCGGCCTGCTGCATGGTGCCGGTGCCGCCTTCTACCACGCCGCGGCGCTGGAACACATAAGTAATGCTATGCAAAAAGATTTTTGCATCGTTCAGGAAAGTGATGTCAGCGGCATACTCACCGTCATAGCGGGCTTTCACATCAATCGGCAGCTCATCGCGGCCATTGATCTGGGCCAGACCGGTCAGACCGGGGCGGATGTCATTGGCGTGCACAGCATCGCGCGCGGCGATCAGGTCATACTGATTATACAGCGCCGGGCGCGGGCCGATGATGGACATCTGCCCTGCCACAATGTTATAGATCTGCGGCAGCTCATCCAGGCTGGTGCGGCGCAGGAACGCCCCGCTTTTGGTGATATAGCTGTCTGCGTTTTTCAGCAGGTGGGTGGGCACATCGTGGGGGTATCCCCGCGCATAGTGCGGAACTTTAAGATATTAAAGCATTTTTGCCGCGGCCAACCCGGCGCTGCTTAAAGAACACCGGTCCCGGCGAATCTTTTTTTTGATCCACAGGGCAATAATTCCCATTGGGATTGCCAGCACCACACAGGCTGCCAGCGACAAAATCAGGTCAAGCAAACGCTTGATGCAGGATTCATACATAAGTCAAGCCTCCTTGGGGAAGGTTTTGCGCCCGCAGGCCCCGCCAGACCGCCGTCACTGGGTGTTCTGCTGGGTGGAATGCTGTTCGTCCAGCGCCTTTTGCAGCTCTTCCTTATCAATGGTTTCAGTGTTGCCATGGGCGGCGCTTACGGTGTGGTCCTCGTTCACCACGCGGTTAGGGTGATAAGTGCCCACCATGCGCTGCAGGCTGAGCACCACGCCCTCGTCATTATGCTCCGCATCGTGACGCAGGTTCTGCAGCTCCTCATAGAATGCCGCCAGGTCAATCTGCATGGGCGGAGCAATAAAGATTTTATCGTGGGCGGTTTTGGTCATGCGGTCCTGCTCGGAATCCAGCATCAGCTCCTCGTACAGCTTTTCGCCGGGACGCAGGCCGGTGATCTTGACCTGCATGTTTACACCCGGCTCGTAGCCGTAGAAGCGGATCAGCCGGGTGGCCAGGTCCATGATCTTGACGGGCTCGCCCATATCCAGCACGTAGATGCTGCCGCCCTTGGCCAGGCCGCCGGCCTGCAGCACCAGCTGCGCGGCCTCGGTGATGGTCATAAAGTAGCGCACAATGTCCGGGTGGGTGATGGTAACGGGGCCGCCGTTCTTGATCTGCTCTTCAAACAGCGGGATCACGCTACCATGGCTGCCCAACACATTGCCAAAGCGCACGGCCATGCACTTCATGGAAGTGTTCTTAGCAAAGGTCTGGATCAGCATTTCGCAGATGCGTTTGGTGCAGCCCATAACATTGGTAGGATTGACCGCCTTATCGGTCGAAAGCTGCACAAAGCGCTCCACCCCATGCTCCGCCGCGCTGGTCAGCAGGTTTTTGGTGCCGAACACGTTGTTTTTAACGGCTTCCGCCGGGCTTACTTCCATCAGCGGCACATGCTTGTGGGCAGCTGCATGGAACACAACGGATGGATGATAGGTTTCAAACACTTCATCCAGACGCTTGATATCGCGGATGGAGCCGATCAGCGTGACAACGTTGATATCCGCACCGTATTTATTGTGCAGCTCCATTTCCAGCTCGTAGGCACAGTTTTCATAGATGTCGAAGATCAGCAGCCGGCGTGGCTGGTAGCGCATGATCTGGCGGCAAAGTTCGCTGCCGATGGAACCACCGCCGCCCGTGACCAGAACCACCTTGTCATGCAGGTATTCCGAGATCTGGGCGCTGTTCAGCTGCACTTCATCGCGGGAAAGAAAGTCCGAGGTGTTCAGTTCACGCAGACCGGCCACCACCGGCTTGCCGTTGGCATCCACCGCCTGCGGGTCAGACAGCATCCGCACGCGGCAATGGGTGGAGTTGCACAAGTTGATCACTTCGTTCAGGCGCTCGCCTTTCAGCGTGGTGATGGCGATGATGATCTCCACAATATGGTACTTGCGCACCAATTCCGGGATATCCGAAATGGTGCCGCGCACCGGCACGCCCTGCACGCGCAAGCCTTTTTTTGGTCAGGTCGTCATCCACGATCACGACCGGGTTGCCAAAGCTGGAGTTTTTGCTTTTGCACAGGTTGACCGCCCAGGCACCGGCGTTGCCAGCGCCGACGATCAGCAGCGGGGTTGCATCCCGCGGGGCGGCGTTGCTTTTTTGTTTGGCGCGGTTATCCTTGCGCAGGCGGGTGGCGGTGCGCACAAAGCGCCACAAAAAGCGCACGCCTGCAACGGCCGCCGTGTTGAACACCGCACCCAGAATCAGCACCGTACCGCTGATAGGGCGGGTGCGGAAGATCAGATCAAACAGCAGGATAAAACCCGTTGCCAGGCCGGATAGACAGGTCAGGCGGGCAAGGTCCCGCATGCCGGCATACTCCCACATGATCTCATACAGGCCGCCAAACCAGAACACGACCATATAAATAACCAGCACATACGGCAGCATGGGAGCCATGGCACGGATCACTTCGGCCCGCAGCACCGCGGCGGGCACAATGGAATCCTCACCGTCAAACCGCAGCAGAATTGCCAGATAATAACAAAACACAATCAGCCCGCAGTCCAGCAGCATTAACAAAATGCGGCGCGGCAAGCCGTTGATGAGTTGCCTGTTTTTCTGTTTCATTGCACTATCTTCCTGTTTCTTCAATAATGTCGCAGCCGGCTGTCCCCTGCACAGCTGCCGCGCGCCGCCTGCGCCGCCCGCGGCCGTTCCTTCCAAAACCAAGGCGCAGCGGGCATTTTTCTATTTTCTCAAATCTTGTTTGATTTGTGGCAATACCGCATAATTCTAAGTGCCGATACGGCGAGCGAGGTGTGGCAGCTGCTAAGCCAAAAGCGCAGATAATACTTTGTGTATTATCGAGTATTTTGGCAACGCAGATGCCGTGCCGCAGCCGCCGGAGCGGTGCTTAAGCCGTAAGGCGGGAATTGTGCGGTATTGCCTTGTGTTCTATGACTTATAATTTGATAATCAAAGCAAAAAGTAAAAGTAATTAGCAGAACATCTTGCAGCATTATGGGCAAAGCAAGTTATTCTACCACATTTTCGCCACTCCGGGCAACTGTATTTGCATAATTTCTGTTATTATAACACAAATTTACTCCGTTTGTCCTGCTTCCGGCAGGGCAAACGGAGTAAAAAAGTGCACAAAATGCAGCGTTTATTTTTGTCAGTCCAGCAGCATTGCTTCAACTGACGCAAGATTTATTCAACCGTAACGCTCTTGGCAAGGTTGCGGGGTTTATCCACATCCAGGCCCTTGGCGCAGCTGACATAGTATGCCAGCAGCTGCAGCGGCACCACCGAAAGGCTGGTGGCAAAGTGCGGGTCTGTTTTGGGCACATATACGGTAAAGTTGGCGGTATCTTCAATGCTGTAGTTGCCGTAAGTTGTCAGGCCCATGATATAGGCGCCGCGGCTCTTGGCTTCCACCAGGTTAGATACCATCTTCTCGTACAGGTCCGGCTGGGTCAGCACACCCACCACCAACATGTTCTTCTCGATCAGGGAGATCGGGCCGTGCTTCATCTCGCCCGCAGCGAAAGCCTCCGAGTGGATATAGCTGATTTCCTTGAACTTCAGGCTGCCTTCCAGCGCCACGGCGTAATCCAGCCCGCGGCCGATGAAGAAAGCGTCCTTTGCGGAAGCATACTTGGAAGCAAACCACTGGATGCGCTCGTTATCCGTCAGCGTCTTGGCGATCTTATCCGGCAGGATCTGCAGCTCGGCCACCAGCTCGGCGTATTTTTCTTCCTCAATCTTGCCGCGCACACGAGCAAACTCAACAGCCAGCAGGTAGCAGGCCGCCAGCTGGGTACTGTATGCCTTGGTGGTGGCAACGGCAATTTCCGGCCCGGCCCAGGTGTACAGGGTTGCATCGGCCTCACGCGCAATGGAAGAGCCCACCACGTTCACAATGCCGATGGTGCGCACGCCGCGCTCCTTACATTCGCGCAGGGCAGCCAGGGTATCGGCGGTTTCGCCGCTCTGGCTGATAATGACCGCCATGGAATCCGGCTCCAGCACGGGGTCACGGTAGCGGAACTCGCTGGCCACATCCACCTCCACCGGCAGGCGGGCCAGGCTTTCAAACACATAGCGTGCCGCAACGCCCACATGGTAGGCGGAGCCGCAGCCAATGATATAGATGCGGCGCACATTTTTGATGGCTTCTTCATCCAGGCCCAGCTCGCTCAGATCAATGCGGCCATCCTTGATGCGGGGGCTGAGGGTATCCCGCACAGCGGTGGGCTGTTCGTGGATCTCCTTCATCATAAAGTGCTCGTAACCGCCTTTTTCGGCGGCTTCGGCATCCCACTCGATGGTGCTGGCTTCTTTTTCAACTGGTTCTTTATCAATGTTGAAAAACTCAATACTGTCCGGGGTCAGGCGGGCGATTTCCAGGTTATCAATATAATACACCGTGCGGGTATATTTCAGCAGAGCCGGAACGTCCGATGCGATCAGGCTGCCGTTTTCGGCCTTGCCGACAATCAACGGGCTGTCTTTCCGCACTGCGTATACCACGCCAGGCTGGTCTGCAAACAGGATGCCCAGCGCATAGGAACCACGCACATGCATCATCATGCGGGTGATGGCGTCCAGGCTGTCCCCGCTGAAACGCCGGTGTAGTAATAGTCCAGCAGCTGGGCCACTACCTCGGTATCCGTCTGGGATGCAAAAGTAAAGCCCTTGTTGATCAGGCGGGTTTTCAGTTCCTGGTAATTTTCAATAATGCCGTTATGCACAACCGCAATTTTCTGGTCGCGGCTGTAATGCGGATGTGCGTTTACCACGCTGGGTTCGCCGTGGGTTGCCCAGCGGGTATGCCCGATGCCGCAGCAGCCCTGCACGGCTTTGCCTTCATCGGTCATTTCGCTCAGCACGCGCAGGCGTCCCTTGGCCTTGACCACTTCAATTTTGCCGGCGGCGTTCTGCACAGCAAGGCCGGCAGAATCATACCCGCGGTATTCCAGCTTAGAAAGCCCATCCAGCAGGATCGGTGCAGCCTGTGCGCTGCCGGTAAAGCCTACAATTCCACACATACATTTGGCCCCCTTGGTTGATGGATTGGGTGTATTTCATGTTATTTTACGTTCGGTTTGTTTTTAGGCAACACCTCACAATTCCCGCCTTACGGCTTAAGCACCGCTTCGGCGGCTGCGGCACGGCATCTGCGTTGCCAAAATGCTCGATAAGACATCCAGTATTATCTGCGCTTTTGGCTTAGCAGCTGCCGCACCTCGCTCGCCGTATCGGCACTTAGAATTGTGCGGTATTGCCTTTAATTTGTAAACGGCTCGGTATTTTTGTTGCAGCCCGGCCAACATGAGGTAGGCGAACAATATTTATTAAGTATATGCTATTTGCCGCAATAAGTCTACCCCCTACATAACAATATGACAAAGATTGTGCATGAATTTTGTGGGATATGTATACAAAGGAGGGACATAGCGGGATGTTTCAGCGGCGTATGGGGCGGCGGGCTGCGTTTTGGGGAGGAGAGCTGTTTGTGCATCGCGCTTTGCGCAATTGCTCGGCATAGCCTGCTCGTGGTGGGGCAGGGTTGCGGGCTCCAACCATTCGCCGCCTGTTCGGCGGCGGGAAGACAGAGGAACAGCCTCGCTCGGCGCTCCGGCTGTTTTTGCATCGCGCTTTGCGCGATTGCGCGGCATAGCCTGCTCGTGGTGGGGCAGGGTTGCGGGCTCCAACCATTCGCCGCCTGTTCGGCGGCGTGAGGACAGAGGAACAGCCTCGCTCGGCGCTCCGGCTGTTTTTGCATCGCGCTTTGCGCGATTGCGCGGCATAGCCGCGCAGGCAAAAAAAACGGCAGCCGTCAAGGGCAACGGCTGCCGGGCGCCATGCTCCCTTTCCGGTTTCTTACACCATAAGACTCCCTGCGGGAAGTATTTGCGCAAGAAATATCATACCATGGTTTTGCCCGTTACGCAAGTATAAAAAGCAAGGATAGGCCTGATCGGCGCCCATTTCCCCTTTTTCCTGAATATTCTTAAGTTTTCATGTAGTATTTTCATCGTTTGTTAAGTCGTTTTTTCATTTTCTGCTTCAACATCCTATTCAAAAATTGCGGCTCCGGCCACTGCTGTGTGCCCTGCAGCGTGAAATTCACAAAAATTCAGACAGCATCTCTTCCTTATTGTCCCAATAATATGTTACACTATTATCATATTAAGATTAAGTTAAGATTGAGGCTATCCGTGTGCTACGTTCCCGCTTACAATTACTGGAAAAGCTGAAAGAAAAACTGGTGGAAGCACTGCAGGCTGTTTTGCCTATTGTTGCTATCGTGCTGGTTCTCAGTTTTTTCATCGCACCCCTATCCCCCAGTGTGCTGCTGTGTTTTCTGCTTGGGGCGGTCATGATTATTTTTGGCATGATGTTCTTTACCCTTGGCGCCGAGATGAGCATGACCCCCCATGGGCGAACGGGTTGGTTCCGCCATGACCAAAAGCCGCAGCTTGCCCAAAATGATTGTGATCGGCTTTATTCTCGGTTTCATCATTACCATATCGGAGCCGGATTTACAGGTACTGGCCAACCAGGTGCCGTCGGTGCCCAATCTGGTGTTGATCCTTTCGGTTGCCGCCGGTGTGGGGGCTTTCCTTGTTATCGCGCTGCTGCGTATGCTGTTCAGTATGGCGCTGCCGCCGTTGCTGGTAACACTGTACGCCATTGTATTTGTGCTGGCCGCCTTTGTTCCCAAAGATTTCCTTGCTGTGGCGTTTGACTCTGGCGGCGTGACCACCGGGCCCATGACGGTGCCGTTCATCATGGCGCTCGGCGTGGGCATTTCCGCAATCCGCAGTGACCGCCACGCCGCGGATGACTCCTTTGGCCTGGTTGCCCTGTGTTCCATCGGTCCCATCCTGGCCGTGCTGATTTTGGGCATCGCCTACAGCCCCGGCGAAAGCAGCTACACCGCCGCGTTCCTGCCGGATATTCAGGACTCGGTGGAGCTGTGGGACCTCTTCATGGTGGGGCTGCCCGCTTATTTTAAAGAGATCGCGCTTTCACTTTTGCCCATCATGGTCTTTTTTGGCGTTTATCAGTTTGCCGTCCTGCACATGAGCCGCAAAGCGCTGGGCAAAATTCTGGTCGGCCTGTTTTATACTTATATCGGGCTGGTTCTGTTTTTGACCGGTGCTAATGTGGGCTTTATGCCTGCCGGCAATTATCTGGGCCAGGTTCTGGCTGCCCTGCCCTACCGCTGGGTACTGATCCCCCTTGGTATGCTGATTGGCTATTTCATCGTCAAGGCCGAGCCCGCCGTGTATGTGCTGAACAAGCAGGTGGAGGAAGTGACCGATGGTTCCATTTCCGCCAAGGCAATGGGGACCAGCCTTTCCATCGGCGTAGCCCTCTCCGTTGGGTTGGCCATGCTGCGGGTGCTGACCGGCATTTCCATCTTGTGGATGCTGGTACCGGGTTACGGCATCGCCATCGGGCTTTCTTTCTTCGTTCCCAAAATTTTTACCGCCATCGCGTTTGACTCCGGCGGCGTGGCTTCCGGCCCCATGACGGCAACGTTTCTTCTGCCGCTGGCCCAGGGTGCCTGCCTGGCTGTGGGCGGCAACATTGTAACGGATGCGTTTGGCGTGGTGGCCATGGTTGCCATGACCCCGCTGATTACTATCCAGATTCTTGGCATGACTTACCAGCTCAAGCAGCGCCATGCTTCCCACACGCAGCAGGCTTATGTGGATGCCTTTGCCAGCCTGCCCGAAGACGCTATTATTGAGCTGTAACGGAGGGATGTTTGAATGAGCCAGCTTTCCTGGATGATTACCATTACTGACCGCAAAAAGCGCCGGATTTTGTGGCGCTGTACCAGCAACAGAACATACATGTAAGCCTGACCACTGTTGGAGCCGGAACCGCCGTGAGCGAAACGCTGAACTATCTTGGGCTGGAGCGCACCGAAAAAGCCGTAATTTTTACCACCGTTACCGATTCCCGCTGGAAAGCGGTAAAGCGGCAGCTGGAGCACACGATGAACATTGATGTGCCCGGCACCGGCATTGCGTTTACCGTCCCTGTCAGCAGCATTGGCGGCAAGCGCGCGCTGCAATTTTTGACCGAAGACCAGGATTTCCAGATTGGGGAGGAAACCACCTTGAAAGATACCAAGTACGAGCTGTTGATTGTGATTGCCAACCAGGGATACAGCGGCCTGATTATGGATGCGGCCCGCAGCGAAAACGCGGGCGGTGGAACCGTCATCCACGCCAAGGGTACCGGGATGGAACGTGCCGAGCAGTTTTTGGGCGTTTCTCTCGCTGCCGAAAAGGAGATGGTGCTGATCGTGATCAAGCGCGAGGATAAGAACCGCATCATGCGCGCCATCATGGATCAGGCGGGCACCGCCAGCAAGGCACGGTCGGTCATCCTTTCCCTGCCCGTCACCTCCACCGCCGGCCTGCGCCTGTTGGAAGACGAAGAGCCGGAAGCGGGGATTGAGGAATAAACAAAGTCTTTTGTAATAAGGCAACACCGCACAATTCCCGCCTTACGGCTTAAGCACCGCTCCGGCGGCTGCGGCACGGCATCTGCGTTGCCAAAATGCTCGATAATGTCGGGTTGCGGTACCCGCATCGTGCTTCGGGGGCAAAAGCCCCTCGCACTCTGCGACCGCTGCCCCTGCTTCGGTTCGCTGTTTCCGCCCCTGCTTCGGTTCGCTGTTTCCGCCACTGGCGGCGCTCACCTTTGCAGCATCCAGTATTATCTGCGCTTTTGGCTTAGCAGCTGCCGCACCTCGCTCGCCGTATCGGCACTTAGAATTATGCGGTATTGCCTTTTATTTTCCAACTGTTTCCAGCCGAACCACCGGCCACCCCAGCAGATCGGCGGCGTGTTCGTCGTGGGTCACCAGCACGGTATCCCGCCTGGCGGCCAGCCGCACCACCGCGGCAGCGGCGTGGCTGACCAGCTCCGGGTCCATGCCGGTAAAGGGTTCGTCCAGCAGCAGGGTCTGCACGGGCTGGCACAGCAGCGCCCGCAGCAGCGCCGTGCGCCGCTGCTGCCCGCCGGAAAGCCGTGCCACTGGCAGAGCCAGTTCCGCCTGCGTAAAGCCGAGGGTCTGCAATTCCGCTTGCGCCTGCGCTGGGTTCACCCCGCCCACCAGGCAGATATTGCCCACCGCAGTCAGCTGGGGGCAAAGGCGGCTTTCCTGAAAGACCGCACCAATATTTCCCACGCCCTGCACGGTGCCGGAATCCGGTGTTTCCAGCCCCATCAGGATACGTAGCAGGGTGGTTTTTCCGCAGCCGGAGCGGCCCATCAGCACCAGCGGACCGTTTACCGTCAGGTTCAGATCCCGCAAAACCGGAATACTGCCAAAGGCTTTGTTCAGGTGTTTTACCTTGATCATCCTTCCACCTCCCCGCAAAGAGCACGCTTGGCGCGGCGTAGCGCCCAGGCCGCCAGCGCGCTGAGCGTGGCCGACAGCAGCACGATCACCAGCGTCCAGGCGAACACTTCCGGCGTGGAAATGGTAATCTTAGCGCGGTAAAGCGCATCGCCCACGCTGTGGTCCGGCAAACCGATGACTTCCGCCGAAACGCCGCTTTTCCAGCACATGCCCATGGCGGCAATGCAGCTTTCGCAGAAGGACGGGAACATTCCCGGCAGCCAGATATACCGCAGCCGCTTGCCCAGCGGCAGGCGATAGACCTTTGCCATTTCCAGCAGGGCCGGGTCCGTATCGGCAATGCCGCCCACCGTACCCGCATAAACAACCGGCAGCACATGGGTAAAGCTGACAATGACCGAAAGGTTTTTTCCGCTGACCCACAGCAGCGCCAGAATGACAAAGCTCGCCACTGGCATGGCGCGGATCAACTGCATAACCGGCCCCACCAGGGTGCCGAACCACCGCCACCGGGCCCCGCAGGCCCCCAGCAGCAGCCCCACTGTGACCGCCAGCACAAAGCCCGTTAAAATGCGCAGCGCGCTGAACCCGACCCTGTGCCAGAAATCCGCCGTGGGCAGCAACCGCCACAAGGTCTGCACCGTTTGCAGGGGGTGGCCAAAAATAAGCCGTTATGACCAATGCAAACGGCAAGACCCTGCCACACCGCCACCCAAAAAGCAACGGCAAGCAGGGTTTGCCACATTGGTGTTTTGTTGTTGCGCGCCTTAGCCGGCATAGTAGAAGTCATCTGCCGGGAGCTGGCCGCCCACGCTGGTGGGGTCAGCTGCGTACAGAACATTGAAGTAGGTTTCCAGGTCCGTCTTCATCTCGTCGCCGGTCTCAAACACAATGTTGCAGTTGGGCAGGGCTTTCTGGGCCAGGGCAGCCTTGGCTACAATGCCGTACTGCTCGCACAGGGCAGCAGTGTTTTCCAGGTCGGTGTTGGCAGCTTCCACACTGGCTTTGTAGCCGTCCATAAAGGCGGCAAAGCGGGCGGGGTCAGCTTCCACAGCATCCTTGCGGGCGACCAGAACGCCGGTTACCAGCTTGGAGCCGGCAACTTTTTCCCACTCTTCGTTCATATCCAGGGCAACGCGCAGGCCTTCGACCTGAGCCAGTGCGCTGGTCACAAAGGGCTGGGGCAGCATGGCAATCGTGCTGGTGCCGGCCTGCAGCTGAGCCAGAGCCTCGGTTGCTTCGCTGTAGAAGTCAAGGGTCACATCGTTATCCGGGTCAACACCGTTTTCAGTCAGGATGTAGCGCAGAACATATTCCGGGGTGGTACCCTTGCCGGTTGTCACGATGGTCTTGCCCTTCAGGTCCTCCACGCTGTTCACAGTCTCGCCGTTTTCCACAACGTACAGCACGCCCAGGGTGTTGATGCAGGCAACCTCAATGGCGCCGTTGGTTTTCTGGTACAGGGTTGCGGCCAGGTTAGCGGGCACAGCGGCTGCGTCCAGCTCGCCCTTTACCAGCTGCGGCACGATTTCATCGGCCTTGCCGTACATTTCAAAGTCATAATCAGCGGCATCTTCGCCTGCCATCAGGTTCACAAGGCCCATGGTGGTGGGGCCTTTCAGGCCGGCAACGCGCAGGGCACCGTCAGCAGTTTCAGCGCTGGCAGTCTCTTCGGCCGGGGCTTCGGTAACAGCTGGGGCCGGGGTGGCGGTTGCTTCAGCGGCAGCTTCACTGGTAGCCGTTGCACCGCAGGCGGCCAGCGAAACACACAGGGCCGCCGCTGCAACAGCAGACATCAACTTTTTGAACATAGTATATCCTCCTGATTCCATACAGCACCATGCCGGGCACGGTGCTCTTCCCTCTTGCCTGCCATTTCGGCAGTACAAAAGCGCCCGGTATCGCCGGGCGCACTTGCTTTTGCGGTGTTACTATACTATAATTAAATCATCTTGTCGGTTGCCGTGGCAACAAACTGTTGCGGCACACCTGCCATCCCAAAAACAGAAAGGCTGCACCGCATGGATCTGCACCCGTATTACCCGCTATTGGCCCGCACGCCGCTGCTGCGCGGCATGCGTCCGGACGAACTGGACACCCTGCTGGACTGCTTTGCCCCCCGTGTGCGGCGCTATGCGCGGGACGAAATTTTGCTGCTGACCGGGTACGAAACGCGGGAGGTCGGCATTTTGCTAGAAGGTAGCATTACCGCCGTAAAAAACACGCCGGACGGGGCCAGCGTTGCCATTACCCACATGAGGCCGGGCGGCTTGTTCGGGGATGTGCTTTCCGGTTCCAGCCAAAAGAGTCCTGTTACGGTCATGGCCACCACCAGCTGCCTTGCCCTGTACCTGCCATACCAGAAGATCATCCGCCCCTGCGCCAAGCTGCACAGCGCCCATTTGCAGCTGATGCAAAACCTTGTGTTGACCATCAGCGATAAATATTTTGCGCTGGACCGCCGGGTGGAGCTGCTGATCTGCAAAAGCCTGCGCACCCGCATCAGCCTGTGGCTGCTGGACGAAGCCCACCGCGCCGGGAGCGATACCTTTACCACCCCGCTGACCCGCGCCGGGCTGGCCGAATACCTGAACTGTGACCGCAGCGCCCTGAGCCGGGAGCTGAGCCGCATGCAGCATGACGGCCTGATTGAAACATGGCGCAGCAGCTTTAAGCTGCTGGACAAAGACCGGCTGAAAAATGTCTGACCGCCACAAGCTAGAATGGAGATTCTTATGCCCACCCCACTGCCAAATTCCGCCGCCATGGACGCCCTGGTGGAAGAATTATTAACCAAAGACGTTTATATTGTAGATTACCTGCCCTGCACGGTGCGACAAAACAGCGGCGGGCAGTATTTTGATGTGGAATACCATCTGCTGAACAGCCCGCGTCACACCGCGTTAAAAGACAAATTTTCCAGCGTAATTTTCAAGCTGATGTGCTATTACCGCGTCTGCATCCCGTGGGACGGCGCTGGGTCGACCAGCCAAATCCGGAGCTGATCGACCACATCCTTGCCGAAATTATGGACTGCCATTCCGGCACGCTGACCTGCCTGTTCCCGGATGAGCTGGCTCTGCTGGTGTTTGATTGGGACTGCCTGAACCTGAGCATCTACCACCCCAGCGCCGAAATGCAGCAGCTGCTTGCACCGATTGCGGCTTCTGAAGGGCTGTTTTTCCGCGCGGCGGAAACGTAATGCCGGTAATACCTGTTATTCGTGTGCTAACCGCCGCACTTTTACCCCGTTGAGACCGTAGGGGGTGCACCGTCCGATATAGGAAAAATGTAATGATAAAGCAAGGAGATACACTATGAGCCGTCAAGTATGGAAAGGTTCCACCCTTTTGAACCCTGAACCGCCGGTGCTGGTAAGCTGCGGCCCTGCTGGGGCGCCCAACCTGATCACGGTTGGCTGGTGCGGCACCATCTGCACCCAGCCCAGCATGGTTTCCATCAGTGTGCGGCCGGAACGGTACAGCCACCATTTGATCAAAGAAAGCGGCGAGTTTGTCATCAACCTGCCGACAGAAAGCCTGGTACGCGCGGTGGACTGGTGCGGCGTAAAAAGCGGCCGCGATGTGGATAAATTTTCCGCCATGCACCTGACCCCCTCCCCGCCGCCAAAGTTGGCACCGTGCTGGTGGAAGAAAGCCCCGTCAATCTGGAATGCAAAGTGACCCAGGTAATCCCCTTAGGCAGCCACGACCTGTTTTTGGCTGAAGTCGTTGCCGTGGATGTGGACGAGCGCCTGTTGGACGAAAGCGGCAAGCTCTGCCTGAACAAGGCAAATTTGATCGTATATTCCCACGGGGATTATCTGGCACTGGGCCGCAAATTGGGGTCGTTTGGGTATAGTGTTAGGAAAAAGCCGCGGAAAAAGTAAATCATTGGTCTTATGCAGCTTCACAGATGGTTTGCAAGCACAACACAAACCAACAAGGTTTCTCCGCGGCGGGATGAGGGTATCCCGCCCTACAGAACATGTAATCCGTTCATTGCACATTATATAACGCTCTGTAGGGAACGGTCTTGACCGTTCCGAAACCGTACAGAACACAGCATTCCACAACACAGAATTCCAAAAATATTCCCAAAACAAATATCCCCTGCAGACGCAGAATCACTTCCGCATCCGCAGGGGATATTGTTTTAGGGCAATACCGCATAATTCTAAGTGCCGATACGGCGAGCGAGGTGCGGCAGATGCTAAGCCAAAAGCGCAGATAATACTGGATGTCTTATCGAGCATTTTGGCAACGCAGATGCCGTGCCGCAGCCGCCGGAGCGGTGCTTAGCCGCAAGGCGGGAATTGTGCGGTGTTGCCTTAGGTTATTTGTACAGCATTGCTGAACGCTTTGCGCTTAGCGCAGGACCAGTTTGCCGTTTTCGGCGTCCACGGTCAGGGTATCGCCGGGCACATGGTTGCCGCCGATGATCTCTTTTGCGATCATGGTTTCCACGTTGGCCTGGATATACCGCTTCAGCGGGCGGGCACCATAGATGGGGTCATAGCCGTCATCCACAATCACGCTCTTGGCTGCATCGGTCACAACCAGCTTCAGCTGCTTGTCAGCCAGGCGGCTGCGCAGGTCAGCCAACATCAGATCCACAATGCCGCCAATCTCATCCTTGGTCAGGCTCTTGTAGTAGACAATGTCGTCCAGACGGTTCAGGCAGTCCGGGCGGAACTGGCGCTTGAGCAGCAGGTCGATCTTGTCACGCGCTTCGGCGGACAGTTCGTACTTGCCGTTGGCACGGTTCTTTTCCAGGTCTTCCAGAATGATGTCAGAGCCAAGGTTGGAGGTGAGGATGATGATGGTGTTCTTAAAGTCCACGGTACGGCCCTGGCTGTCGGTAATACGGCCATCGTCAGGACTTGCAGCAGAATGTTGAACACATCCGGGTGGGCTTTTTCCACCTCATCAAACAGCACAACGCTGTAGGGATGGCGGCGCACAGCCTCGGTCAGCTGACCACCCTCCTCATAACCCACATATCCCGGAGGCGCACCGATCAGACGAGACACACTGAATTTCTCCATGTATTCCGTCATATCGATACGAACCATGTTCTTTTCATCGTCAAACAGGGCCTGGGCCAGCGCTTTGGCCAGCTCGGTCTTGCCAACGCCCGTGGGGCCAAGGAACAAAAAGCTGCCAATGGGGCGGTTCGGGTTTGCAATGCCGGCGCGGGAGCGCAGGATAGCGTCCGAAACCTTCTGCACGGCTTCGTCCTGGCCGATCACGCGCTGATGCAGCACTTCGGGCAGGCGGAGCAGCTTTTCGCGCTCGCCCTCGACCAGCTTCTCCACAGGGATGCCGGTCCAGCGGGCCACAATGCGGCTGATCTCTTCGGCCGTCACGCGGTCACGCAGCAGGCTTTGCTCCTTCTTGTCGGCAGCAATCTTTTCTTCGGCTTCCAGCTGGCGCTGCAGGTCGGGCAGTTTGCCGTATTGCAGCTGACCAGCCTTGGCGTAATCGCCGTTGCGGGTCGCCTTTTCAATTTCGGCCTTGGTGGTTTCTACCTCGGCGCGCAGGCTCTGCACCTTATTGATGGCGTTCTTCTCGTTCTCCCACTGAGCTTTCTTGGAATTGAAGGAATCGCGCAGTTCGGCCATTTCTTTTTCGATGGCGGCAAGGCGCTGCTTGGACATTTCATCGGTTTCTTTCTGCAAAGAAGCCTGCTCGATCTGCAGCTGGGTGATCTTATGGTTCAGGTCATCCAGCTCTGCGGGCATGGAGTCCAGCTCGGTCTTGACCATTGCGCAGGCTTCATCCACCAGGTCGATGGCTTTATCCGGCAAGAAACGGTCGGTAATATAACGGTTAGACAGCGTTGCTGCCGCAATCAAAGCGCCATCCTGAATTTTAACGCCATGGTACACCTCATAGCGCTCTTTCAGGCCACGCAGGATGGAGATGGTATCCTCCACCGTGGGCTCCTGCACCATAACGGGCTGGAAACGGCGTTCCAGAGCGGGGTCTTTCTCGATATACTGGCGGTACTCGTCCAGGGTGGTGGCGCCAATGCAGTGCAGCTCACCGCGGGCCAGCATCGGCTTTAAGATGTTGCCAGCATCCATTGCGCCGTCGGTTTTACCGGCGCCCACAATGGTGTGCAGCTCATCAATGAACAGGATGATCTTGCCTTCGCTCTTTTTAACTTCGTTCAGAACGCTCTTCAAACGTTCCTCAAACTCGCCGCGGTACTTAGCACCGGCGACCAGAGCGCCCATATCCAGGCTGAACACGGTGCGGTCTTTCAGGTTTTCGGGCACATCGCCGCGCACGATACGCTGGGCAAGGCCCTCAGCGATAGCCGTTTTACCAACGCCAGCTTCACCGATCAGCACAGGGTTGTTCTTGCGCTTACGGGACAGGATGCGGATAACATTGCGGATCTCGGAATCACGGCCAATGACGGGGTCCAGCTTGTTGGCACGGGCGGCTTCCACCAGATCCTGGCCATATTTTTTCAGGGCGTCATAGGTGGATTCGGGGTTATCAGTGGTCACGCGCTGGTTGCCGCGCACGGCGGACAACACCTGCATGAACTTTTCCGGTGTGATGCCAAACTGCTTGAACAGCTCGCCAGCCACGCGGCCGGGGCGCTGCAGCATGCCCATAAAGACATGCTCCACACTGATATATTCATCCTTCATCTGCTGGGCCTGCTTTTCAGCGGCGGTCAGGGCCTGGTCCAGCTCATTGGAGATATAGACTTTATCGGGGTCACGGCCGGAACCCGTCACATGCGGCAGCTGGGAAACTTTTTCCGCTGCGGCAGCTTCAAAGGTACCAGGGTCAACATTCATCTTGGTCAGCAGCTGGGGGATCAGGCCGTCCTGCTGCTGGGTCAGGGCCACCAGCATGTGCTCCTGTTCCAACGCCTGGTTGGAATATTCAATTGCCAAACGCTGGGCAGCCTGCAGGGCTTCCATCGTTTTTGGGTAAATTGGTTGGTATTCATATCGCAAACCTCCTTTATCGGCAACGATAATGGTTTTCTATCTATTAGCAGCGAACCGGTTCAAGTGCTGCTTCGTGCCCGGCGGCTTGATATCCTTGCAGGTTCAAGGGCGTTATGCGGAAGCATTATCTTTATTAGCACTCTATCTGTTCGACTGCTAATATTGTAACACATAGCCAACCGTTGTCAATAGGGTAAATTGAAAAAGATTTATGAACTGTCAAAAAGTTTCCTGCTTTTTCGGGCGTTTTCCATCTTGCAAGATTTTGGATACAAGTATACAGTAGAATTAGAAAGTGAAGAAGCGCAAAAAGCCAAAACGACAAAGGATCCGCCCATGAAACCTATTTTGATTGTGGATGACGAAGCGCCCATCCGTGCGCTGATCCGCCTGACGCTGGAGCGCGCGGGCTACACCTGTGACGAAGCTGCCACCGGCACCGAGGCCGCCGACAAAATTGAAGCAAACACCTATGATCTGGCCCTGCTGGACATTATGCTGCCCGGCCCCGATGGGTACGAGCTGCTGGACTACCTGCGCAGCGTGCAGACCCCGGTGATTTTTTGACCGCCAAAACCGCGGTGGCGGACCGTGTGCGTGGGCTGCACCTGGGCGCGGATGATTACATTACCAAGCCGTTCGAGCCCACCGAGCTTGTGGCACGGGTGGAAGCGGTGCTGCGCCGCTGTGGTAAAGCCCAGGGTACTCTTGCTGCTTTTGATGTAGTGCTGGACCCGGCTGCCCGCCGGGTAACGCGCAGCGGCACCCCGCTGCACCTGACCCCGCGGGAATTTGACCTGCTGGAAGTATTGCTGCGCAACCGCGGCATTGTGCTGTACCGCGAAGTGCTCTATGAGCGCGTGTGGGGGCTGGATGCCGAGTATGACAGCCGCACGCTGGATCTGCACATCCAGCGGCTGCGCAAAAAGCTGGGCTGGAAGAACGAGATCCGCACCGTATTCCGTGTGGGCTATGTACTGGAGCGCGGGGAATGAGCGCCGCTTTGCCTATCCTTTTATATAAATTATATAAAGCAGGAGTTTTGCCATGAAGTTTGCCCACAAGCTGACCCTTGCCCTGCTGGTGGTGCTGGCAGTTGTGCTTTCGCTGTGCAACACGGTGCTGATCGGGCAGCAGTTCCGGCAGGAGCTGCACACCGCGCAGGAAACGTTATCTGCAGACTGGCAGCGGGAAAGCCGCGCCATGCAGCGCACCTTGGTCACACCCGGCAGCGGCAGCCTGGCCGCACGGGTGGGCAGCTATTTGCAGGCCATCACCGAGCAGAACAGCCTTGCCTGCGCCGCTTACAGTGTGGATGGAACCTCCCTGTATTATGCCCTGCCCACCGCGGTTCCCTTTATCCGAAGTGGAAGCCCTGCTTGCCCGGGATGGCGAGCCGCGCATGGTGCTGGCGAACAACCATACCCTGCTGTGCGCCGGAACGGTCGTTTTGCCGGAACGCTGCATCACCTTGGTCATTGCGCAGGATGCCGCCCCGTGTGGCAGGCGCGGCAGGCCCGCACCCGAAATGCACTGATCGTAGAACTTTTGGCCATGGTGCTGGCCGGGGGCCTGGTTCTGCTGCTCTGCCGCCGCATGACCCGCCCGCTGGAGCAGCTGGAGCAGGCCAGCCGCCAGATTGCCGCCGGGGCCTACAGCCAGCGCACGGCCATCCATGGCAGTGACGAAATTGCCAGTTTAAGCCGCAGCTTTGACGAGATGGCCCAGGCGGTGGAGGGCACCGTGCAGACCTTGCAGCAGAACGCCCGCCAGAAAGATGATTTTGTGGCCGCGTTTACCCACGAGCTGAAAAACCCCGATGACGAGCATCCTCGGCTTTGCCGATATCCTGCGCAGCGGCGAGGTGAGCCCCGCCACCCGCCGCACCGCCGCTGATTATATCTACCACGAAAGCAAGCGGTTGGAAGCGTTGAGCGGGAACCTGTTGGCTTTGATGGGGCTGGAACAACAGCCCCCGCAGCTGGAAGCCGTACCCCTGGGCCGTGTGCTGCAAAGCCTGCGCCGCGCCCTGCCCCAGGGCAGCCCGGTGCCCACCCTACCCCGCAGTGACGCCGTGGTGCTGGCCCAGCCGGAACTGTTGTGCGATATGCTGTACAATCTGATCCAGAATGCCCGCAAAGCCACCCCGGCGGATGGCAAAGTGGAAGTGCTGCTGGACGAAACACCCACCCGGCTGACCATCCGCGTACAGGATACCGGCTGCGGCATTCCGCCGCAGGAACTGGCCCGCATTACCGAGCCGTTTTATATGGTAGATAAATCCCGTGCACGGGAGCAGGGCAGCAGCGGCATGGGGCTTGCCCTGTGCGCCAGAATTGCCGCCTTGCACGGCACAACGCTGCAATTTGCAAGTGTGCCCAGCCAGGGAACCACGGTCAGCTTCTGCCTGCAAAAAGCGGGCAGCCAACCGGAGGTGGAGCCATGAGGGAAAGAAAATGTTTTTTCCGCCTGCACTGCGGTTGGCTGCTGTGGCTATTGCACTTTCTGCAGCGGCTTTGGCCCTGCCGCTGCCGGTTTTGCCGTGCTGGACCGTGCCGCCGGGCACAGCATTGCGGTGCAGCAGGATGCTGAAGCGTTAAGCCCCGCCGGGCGCAGCTGTGCTGCCGCACGGGAGCTTTACTGCTGGCGTATGACCTGGCAAAATACATCCCGCACCATGGTGGAGCCTGATTCAACTCCAGCCAGCACTGCCCCCACCCTTGCCGCGGTGCAGCAGCTGCAGGCGGCCGGGGTACTGCCTGCCAGCATGGCGGATGTGCTTCTTTCCGCCATGCAGCAAACAGACAGTTGTACTACCTACACTGACGATACCGGCCAGAGCGAATATGTTTTTACATCCGATGAGAACCATGTCACCCTCACCCTGACAGCCAGCGGCCTGCCCGTTGGGTTTACGGTGGAGCAGTGCAGCTTTGCGGATTCCGCGCTGGATGAAATAGCGGATGCTTACGCCGCATTTTTAGGCGGGGATGCGATCACCGATTGGGAAACGCTGCCCCTGCAGCTGCACGAGCCCTGCGCGGTACGCTACAGCGTCAGTGCCCAGCTTTACCTTTGCGTGGCCCGCAGCGGGCAAGGGCTGCGGGTGTCGGCAGCATCGCTTTCCCCGCAGGATGCCGCCGCTTACCGCGGGGATGTTACGCCATAAAGGAGGTCTGCCCCATGAAAAAGACGTTCAATCAGACCATGCCGTGCGCTGTGCGCCTGGCTGCACTGCTGCTTGTGCCCGCCGTTTGTGTTGCCTTTTCCGGCTGCAGCGCTGTGCCGGGCTCTTCCGGCAGTTCTGCGGCGGAGCCGTCCCCCCCCTGCCGCCGCGGAACCGGCAGCGAAACCTGATCTGCCCAGCCTGCGCCCGCTGTACCAGGGGATGAAAACGGATATTATACCTTCATGACTGCCGCTTCGGGTGATTACCAGCAGGTGCTCTATGCGGACTACCAGACCGGCACCCAGGCCCCGGCCTGCCATATTACCGGCTGCACGCATGACAGCCCAAGCTGCCCGGCCTGCTTTTTTACCGGCGTGCCCGTCACGCTGCCCTGCCCGGTTGGGGACGGCACTTATCTTTCCTTTGTCTATGGATATGATTCCGACGGCATGTCCATCGTGCGGCTGAATCAGGATTACGGCGTGGAACAGGTACTGTACCACTGCAATTACATTTCAAGTTTCTATTGCTGCACGGACGGTTCTTCCCTCTGGTTTTCCACCTGCCCCAGCGGGGACAGCTATGACCGCATCAAACGCCTCGATCTGTCCACCGGCGGCATCACCACCCTGTTTGATGCCGGGGATACCAGCGGGCAATCCGCCAACATCATCGGCTGCACCGGGCGGCAGCTGGTGGTTTCGGTATCTCCTTATTATGACAGCAGCGAGCCACAGACTTCCTGCCTGTATCTAGTAGATGCCGACACCGGCGCGGCAGAACTGCTGCGGGAATACCCGATCACCAACGCTTCCGCCGGGCGCACCACTAATATAAGCACCGCTGTGCTGGACGATACTTTATATGAATATGACTACACCACCGGCAAGCTGACCGCCACCGGGCTGGCTGACCGGCAGACCCGCACCGTAACCGATGCCCTGCCGCCTGACCCATATGAGGGGCGCGGTGCGTTTGATGTGACAATTACCCGCATCCTGAACGACCAGCTGGTTGTGGAGTACTATTCCAACGACTGGACGGACGACAACGCCGAAGCAAAAACACCCGTCTACCTGGTTGACCTTGCCGCCGGCACCGTAGCGGAAAAGCCCGCCCTGCCGCCGCTGAACTGGAATGGGTACGACCACACCAGCACCACCATCCTGGCCCAGCTGCAAGACCGGCTGCTGGTGCTCTGCCGTGCGGAGCCATACACCCGCACCACAACCGGAACGGACGGCGCACCCTACACGATTCAATCCTCCCACCGCTATTTTGGGCTGATCTCGTATGCCGATTACCTGACCGGCACCCCGAATTATACCGAGGTTGGGATGCTGGATTAAGCCGGGTATTTTGTTCCAAATTCTGCGCTTTTATTCTGCAAGAAAGCCGATGCTAAGGCAACACCTCCAGCAATTTGTAGGGGATGATGCTTGCATCGTCCCGCTGGATGGGCCTTGTTGCATTGCTTGCTTTCAAAAAAACAATCTCCCTCACCCACCATGCATTTTCCCAAACGTCCCCGCCGCCTGCCGCAAATCAGGCGGCATTTTTGTGTTCCTTTCCTGTTTTATGGCAACTATCCCCTGCCGCCCTTGATTTTACCCACCAAAATCTTTACAATAAGATTAAATATTACCGCTTTTGCGGAAAGGAAGTAAGATCATGGATCAGTCCAGCAAATACAGCATCAATACCCTGTGCGTACAGGGCGGCTATACCCCGGCAACGGCGAACCCCGCCAGATTCCCATTGTGCAGAGCACCACTTTCAAATATGATAGCTCCGACGATATGGGCAAGCTGTTTGACCTGCAGGCCAGCGGTTATTTTTATTCCCGCCTGCAAAACCCCACCTGCGATACCGTCGCCGCCAAGATTACCGAACTGGAGGGCGGCACCGCCGGTATGCTGACCGGTTCCGGCCAGGCAGCCAACTTCTTTGCCCTGTTCAACATCTGCAACGCGGGCGACCACATCGTTTCTTCCAGCTCCATTTACGGCGGCACCTTCAACCTGATCTCCGTCACCATGGCAAAGATGGGCATTACCGCCACCTTTGTCTCGCCTGACTGTACCGAGGAAGAGCTGAACGCCGCGTTCCAGCCCAACACCAAGGCTGTCTTTGGCGAAACCATTGCCAACCCCGCCCTGACGGTGCTGGATATTGAAAAGTTTGCCAATGCAGCCCACGCCCACGGTGTGCCGCTGATTGTGGATAACACCTTTGCCACACCGGTAAACTGCCGCCCCATTGAATGGGGTGCCGATATCGTGACCCATTCCACCACCAAGTACATGGACGGCCACGGCGCAACCCTGGGCGGTGCCATTGTGGACGGCGGCAAGTTCGACTGGATGGCTCATGCCGATAAGTTCCCCGGCTTGTGCACCCCTGATGACAGCTACCACGGTATCACCTATGCCGAGCACTTTGGCAAGGAGGGCGCTTTCATCACCAAGGCAACCGCACAGCTGATGCGTGACTTTGGCTGCGTGCAGAGCCCCATCAACGCCTACATGCTCAACCTTGGCCTGGAAAGCCTGCATGTGCGCATGGCCCGCCATTGCGAGAACGGCCAGGCTGTGGCAGAGTTTTTGGCCAGCCACCCGAAGATTGCCTATGTGAACTACTGCGGCCTGCCGGGCGATAAGTACCATGCTGTTGCCGAAAAGTACCTACCCAATGGTTCCTGCGGCGTTGTCAGCTTTGGCGTAAAGGGCGGGCGCGAAGCCGCCGCTGCCTTTATGGGCCACCTGAAGATTGCCGCCATTGAGACCCATGTGGCCGATGCCCGCACCTGCTGCCTGCACCCCGCCAGCTCCACCCACCGCCAGATGAACGACGAGCAGCTGATTGCCGCCGGTGTTCAGCCCGACCTGGTGCGCATGAGCTGCGGTCTGGAAGATAAGAACGACCTGATCCACGATATTGCCCAGGCACTTGACCAGATCTGACCGTTAAGGAGTTTACTGTTTATGCCTTTGATCATTCCCAAAGAGCTGCCCGCCTATGGCGAACTTTCGCGCGAGAACGTGTTTGTCATGCACCAGCAGCGTGCGCAGACCCAGCAGATCCGTCCCCTGCGCATCCTGATTTTGAACCTGATGCCCACCAAAATTGTAACGGAAACCCAGCTGGCACGCCTTTTGGCCAACAGCCCCCTGCAGGTGCAGCTGACCTTTTTGCAGACCAAGACCCATGATACCACCCACACCCCGCAGGAGCACATGAAGGCGTTTTATAAAACCTTTGATGCGGTGCGCAATGAGCGCTTTGACGGTATGATCATCACCGGTGCCCCCATTGAGGACCTGGACTATGAGGATGTGGACTACTGGAACGAGCTGTGCGAGATCATGGATTACAGCCGCGAAAACGTATATTCCACCATTCATCTGTGCTGGGGTGCGCTGGCCGGGCTGTATTACCACTTCGGCGTGCGCAAGGTACACCTGCCGGAAAAAATGTTCGGCGTGTTCGAGCACCGCGTGGTGCGGCCCTCCAATCCGCTGGTGCGCGGCTTTGACGAAATATTCTATGCCCCGCACAGCCGCTGGGCCGGGCTGAACCGCGCCGATATTGATGCCGCCCCGGAGCTGCGCATGCTAGCCGAAAGCGATGTTGCCGGCCCCATGCTGCTTTCTACCGAGTCCGGCCGCCAGATTTTTGTCATCGGCCACCCGGAATACGACAAATACACTTTGGATGCCGAGTACCGCCGCGATGTAAAGGCGGGCAAGGAAATTCATGTGCCGGTCAACTATTACCCGGACGATGACCCCAACAAGGACCCCATTTTCCGCTGGCGTGCCCATGCGCCTGCTGTATACCAACTGGCTGAACTACTATGTCTACCAGAACACCCCCTATGACCTGGATGATCTGGAAGCCGTGGTGGACCCGCCCCGCACCTGAGGAGGACGTATGCCGAAGATCAGTGCCTGTATTGTGGCATACTGTGATTATGATGAAGTGTGCGCTGCCGTGCGCAGCGTGCTGGCCAACACCCCGGCGATGACTTTGCCCTGTATGTGGTGGATAACGCCAGCCCGGATGGCTGCGGCCCCCGCCTGGCGCAGACAGATTTTGGCGATGTACGCGTGCAGGTGATTTGCCTGCCCAAGAACCTCGGCTTCGGCAAGGGCCACAACAGCATTATGGACCGCCTGACCAGCGATGTACACTTTATCCTGAACCCGGATGTGATCATTCACGATGACATTCTGCCCCAGATGGCGCAATGGCTGCTGGACCACCCCGGCGTTGTGATGGCCACGCCGCAGCTCTATTTTCCGGATGGGCGCATCCAGAACCTGCCGCGCCGCAAGCCCACCCCGTGGCTGCTGCTGGCCCGCCAGCTGGCCCCGCGGTTTGGCGGTGTGATGCAAAAAGCTGACGAACATTACACCATGCAGGATGAGGACCTGACGATCCCCCGCCCCATTGAGTTTTGCACCGGCAGCTTTGCCGCCCTCCGCACCGATGTGTTCAAAACCATCGGCGGTTTTGACCCCGAATACTTTATGTATGTGGAGGATGCCGACCTGACCCAGCGTGCTCTGCGCCAAGGGCTTGTCTACCTGCTGCCGCAGTTCACCGCCACCCACGCCTGGCACCGCGACCCCATGCGGGACGCAGGCAAGTTCAAAATGCAGTTGAAGAGCATGGGCCGGTATTTCAAAAAATGGGGCATCGGCAAGGGGAATGTGTAAACGGGTTATTGTTTCAGCAAAAAACACTTGCACTTATTGAGACCGCAGAGGTGCATATTGTGCGCACCTGCCGCCTCTTCTTCGTCATCTCCCAAATTTAGCACTTGACGCACACGGCGTGAACAGATATAATAGAAATGTTCACGAGGTGTTGCGCAGCTGGTAGCGCGCGTGGTTTGGGACCACGAGGCCGCAGGTTCGAGTCCTGTCACCTCGACCAAAATAAAAGCCGTAGATTCGTTAGAGTCTACGGCTTTTTATTATTTTAAGTACACACTTTTATAGCTTTTTCGCAAATCAACTTTCAGGGAATCCACTTTTTACTATTTTGCAGTCCCACTATAAACGCTATGTAATGGTTACAGCATCCATCGTTCCAACATCTGGATGATATTTGAGCGCGATCGTTGTTTTCCGCTGGCGAAGGAATCCATCTGTTCCGAATTGAAAACAAAGCACGTTTCAAATTTATGGCAACACCGCATAATTCCCGCCTTACGGCTTAAGCACCGCTCCGGCGGCTGCGGTACGGCATCTGCGTTGCCAAAATGCTCGATAATACATAAAGTATTATCTGCGCTTTTGGCTTAGCAGCTGCCGCACCTCGCTCGCCGTATCGGCACTTAGAATTATGTGGTATTGCCTTATCCTTATCCTGATCGGGAACCAGCGCACCGTTTAATGAACCATAAGAAATCTTTTTTAATATGAGTTGTTTTTGGATCGTTTTATCATCCGCTTTGCCCTTAAGCCCAAAGGCCGATCTCATCACCGGATCCATTAAAAACCTCTGGCATTGAAGGCACAAATCATAAGATTCCTCTTCAGATGGCACCAGTTCTATCGCACAGATTATAATCGTAGAGCGGGCAGATATTTTTTGTTATCGTTTTCTTTCTTGTGTATTTTCCCCTTGGCTGATACAATGTAGAAAAAAACAGTTAAGGAGCATCCCCAATGATTCGTGAAATTTGCAAAGATGAGGCTTTTCTTGCGCAGAAAGCCGCGTCCGCCACGGCGGCGGACCTTGGCGTAGCGCAGGACCTGATGGAAACTCTGATTGCCCACAAGGATGGCTGCGTGGGTATGGCGGCAAACATGATCGGCGTGAACAAACGCATTATCGCTTTTGAGAATGACGGCGAATACATGGTCATGTTCAACCCTGTCATCGTCAAACAGTCCGGAGCCTATGAAACGGACGAAGGCTGCTTATCGCTTACCGGCACGCGGAAAACCAAGCGCCACAAAGTCATCAAAGTGCAGTGGCAGAATGAAAAATTCCAGACGCGGCTTAAAACGTTTACCGGCTGGACGGCGGAAATCATCCAGCACGAAATTGACCACTGTGAGGGAATTTTGATTTAACCTTTTTCCTGCATTTGGCTTTCGTTCAGCAGGTTCAGTGGTTTCAAACCTCTTTCCAGTGTGCCTCAATGGCAGCGCGGTTCAGCTACTCACCGATCACGATGATCACTTCCTGCGCTTTGGCAATGGGCTTTAAGGTCATGGCGTCGCGGCTGGCGTTCAGCTCCAGCCAGCCATTTCCATCCGAGGTAAAGCCCTTAATGCGCATAATGCGGCCGCAGGAGGCATCGGCAAACAGTTCATTCACCACTTCTTTCAGCCGCGGCAGGGGTAAGTGACGGTCGATAAAATAGAGCGAAGAAAACACATCGTGCTGGTCAAAGTGCATTTTTTCATAGCTGGCCTGCTTGCTGCCGCAGGCGGCAACGGCGGCCAGGTCCTGCGGGGTCAGGTCCTCCCAGTTTTTGCGCAGTACATCTGCGCCAAAGCGGCGGGCGCAGCCGTTTTGCTCCAGCGCGTGGTTCAGGTAGTTTACCGTGGAATCCATCTCGGCCGGGGTAGCCAGCTGGCTGCGGCTCAGCACCACCATGCCGGCATTGGCGGTTTCGGACGCCAGCAGGTAGGCCGACTGGGGCGAAAGCTGCTGCTCCTGCTTGGCATCCACAATAGCAATCACGTTGCCCATACGGTACCACTTATCCAGCGGTTCGTCGTGCAGGATGTCAAAAAATTCATCTACATCAAAAATACCGCTCGGCTCAATAATGACCCTGTCAAAGCCCTGCATGGCCAGCGAGATCAATTTGGTGCGCATCCGGCGGTGGTGGGTATCGCAGTCGCACCCGCCGCTGATGCTTTCCATATCGCAATGGTCGCCCAAAATATCCTGCAGCAGCATAACATCCACATTGACCGCGCCAAAGTCATTTTCCAAAATGCAGACATTCCAGCCCTGCTGAACCATATAGCGGGCATAGTACCGCATAAAAGTCGTTTTGCCAGAGCCAAGAAAGCCGGTGATCAAATCGACCTGTACCATAGTTGTTCCCCTCCTGTTGGTGGTAAATTGCTTGTGCCTGTTATTATATCACATTTTTATTCAGTTTGCTTCATCAAACCCAAATTCAAAAAGAAAAACCGCCACACAGGTCCCTGTTCCTGTGCGGCGGTTTTTCCTTGAAAAGAAGAAAAAAGAGAAAGAGGAGTGGATGAAAAAAGTCTGCGTTGTTCCCCTGGGCATTTGGCAATGCCCCAACGGTGTTCGGTTCCCTGTTCCCTAGCACCGTTCCTTTTGGAAACAACTATAGAATACCCGATAGATGTGAACAATTCGTGATAAAAAATTCAACATTTTGCAAAAAGCGCCGCGCAATTTTCCATATTTCAAAGGCTGTGGCGGTTATTCTTCCTGTGCGGGGTGTAAATTTGCCCAGCAATACGCTATAATGGGGTTAGATTGCGGCAGCAGCCGCTGCCATGCAGGAGGGAAAACACCATTGGCAAACCGAATCAATTATGAGCGCGTGATGGAGGAAACCATCGCCGCATTAGAGCGCGATGGCCAGCGCCCGCAGCTGCTGCTGCACGCCTGCTGCGCGCCCTGTTCCAGCGCCACGTTGGAACGTCTGGCCGACCATTTTGACGTTACCATTTTATATTATAACCCCAACATTGCCCCACCGGAGGAATACCACCGCCGGGAAGCCGAACTGGAACGTTTTGTGCGCGATGCCGGGTACGCTGCCCGCGGCATCACGGTGGTGGAGCTGCCGTATGACCCGCAGGAGTTTTACACTGCGGTAAAAGGGCTGGAAAACGAGCCGGAGCGCGGCGAGCGCTGCACCGTGTGTTACCGCATGCGGCTGGAACGCGCCGCCCAGTACGCCAGGGCACACGGCTTTAACTGGTTCACCACCACCCTTTCCATCTCCCCGGTCAAGGACCCTGTGCGGCTGAACACCATCGGCTGCGAACTGGCCCAACAGTACGGCCTGAACTACCTGCAAAGCGAGTTCCGCAAAAGGACGGTTACAAGCGCAGCCTTGCTTTGAGCGCAGAATACGGCCTGTACCGGCAGGATTACTGCGGCTGCATTTTCAGCAAGCAGGAACGCGGCGTTTGATTGCAAGGAGAAATGTTTCATGTCAAAACATGTTTTAGTGGCTCTGCCATTGAGCGATGCCCAGCGCAGCGCCTTGCAGGCCAGCGTGCCGGAATATGAATTTATCTTTGCCCAAACCGAAACCGTTACCCTGGCCCAGGTGCTGGAGGCAGATATCATCATGGGCAATGTGCCGGTAGAGCTGATTTGCCAAAACCACCATCTGGAATGGTTCCAATCCAACTTTGCGGGACCGGATACCTATCTGGTGCCGGGCGTGCTGCCGGAGCAGTGCCTGGTGACCAACGCCACCGGCGCTTACGGGCTGGCCATCAGCGAGTGGATGCTGGGCTTGTGGCTGGGGCTGCAGAAGGATCTGTTTTTGTACCGGGACCGCCAGACGCAGCACAAGTGGGATGCCATCACCCGCCAGGTGCGGCCGGTGGCCGGGTCCCGCGTGTTATGCGTTGGCATGGGGGATATCGGTTCTAATTTTGCCATGCGTGCCCACGCCCTTGGGGCCGAGGTTGTCGGTGTGCGGCGCAGCGTGCGCCCCGGTGCCCCCTGCCCCGCTTACTGCCTGCGGGTGGTACCCAAAAGCGAACTGGACGCCGAGCTGCCGCAAGCGGACCTGGTTGCCCTGAGCCTGCCCGGCACGCCGGAAACGCTGCACATGTTTGATGCCGCCCGCCTGGCCCGCTGCAAGCAGGGGGCAATTCTGCTGAACGTGGGCCGTGGTTCCACGGTGGACTGCCTTGCCCTGGCCGATGCCGTACACAGCGGGCATTTGTTCGGTGCAGCGCTGGATGTGACTGACCCAGAGCCGCTGCCGTCAGACCATCCGCTGTGGAGCGAACCGAATGTGATCATCACGCCGCACATTTCCGGGCGTTTCAGCCTGGCCAAAACACTGGATAACATTGTAGAAATCTTTATCCATAACCTCAAGCTGTACGCTGCCGGGCAGCCGGTGGACAACCAGGTCAGCCGCACCACCCACTATGTCAGCGGCGGCAGCGGCGGCCAGCGGCTGGTTTGCGGCATGCCGTAAAGGTTCTTATTTTCAACCATTCTGCGCCAAAATATTGCATAACTCCTTTGGGTATTGTAGAATAGTGGTGTTCGCTGATTCTGCAACACACAGAGGAGTTTTTATGTTATACCAACTGTTCTGGCTGTTTTTGGCCTTTTCGTTTCTGGGCTGGTGCCTGGAAGTTGCCGCCACCGCAGTGCGGCTGGGCCAGTACCGGGACCGCGGCGTGCTGCACGGGCCGCTGTGCCTGGTTCACGGCATTACCGGCTGCCTGATCACCATTGCCCTGCGGGAATTGAGCGGCGGGTGGTTCTTCCTGTTTTTGTGCAGCGCGCTGTATGCCACGGTGGTGGAATGGATTGCCGGGCATTTGCTGGAGCACTACAGCCACACCCGCTGGTGGGATTACTCTGACCGCAAATGGAACCTGGATGGGTACATCTGCCTTTCGGCTTCCGTCGTCTGGGGTGCCCTGGGCCTGGTAACCGTCAAGTGGCTGGTGCCGCTGCTGATGCGTTTGTACCAGCTGGTGCCCGCCGGGCTTGCGCATGTTCTGTTGTGGATCTTTGCCATTTTGCTGGTCATTGATCTGCTGGGCACCGCACTGACCCTGGGCGGCCTGCGCTACAAACTGCCCAGAGTGGACGAGGTCAACAACCGCCTTGCCAACCTGACGCTGCGGATGGGGTTGTGGATTTTTGACCGCACCGAGCGCCGCATGCGCACCAAGGCCCCGCAGCTGGACCTGATACGCCCCAAGCGCGCCAAAAGCACGGTGTTTGCTGCCGGGTGCAGCTTTTACAAAATCTTTTTGCTGTTTGTAATCGGCGCGTTCCTGGGCGACATTACCGAAACGATTTTCTGCCGCATTACCGCTGGGTATTGGATGAGCCGTTCCAGCCTGGTGTGGGGACCTTTCTCTATTGTTTGGGGCCTTGCCATTGCGCTGGTCACCCAGGTTTTTTGTACAAGTACAAAGACCGTTCGGCATTCTGGCTGTTTGGCATGGGCACCCTGTTGGGCGGTGCTTATGAGTATCTGTGCAGCGTGTTTACCGAAATCGTGTTCGGTGCGGTATTCTGGGATTACAGTGCCCTGCCGTTCAACCTGGGCGGGCGTATCAATCTGCTGTACTGCTTTTTCTGGGGGCTGGCCGCTGTGGCATGGTTCAAGGTGCTGTTCCCGCCGTTGGACCGCTTGATTGAAAGCCTGCCCCGCCGCGGCGGTACCATTTTGACCTGGTGCCTGGTGGTATTTATGGCAGTCAATATGATCGTCAGCTCCGCCGCGCTGATTCGTTATGACGCCCGTTTGGAGGGCGTTGCCGCCCAGACCAGCCTGGATACCCTGCTGGACGAGCATTTCGACGATTCCTATATGCAGCGGGTCTACCCCAAGCTGGTGCACATGAATTAAATCATTTTAGTCACAGATTGCCATAGATAAATAACAGGCCCACGCCGGGATGTTCTCCTGCGGCGTGGGCCTGTTGTTGTTTGGTGGTTGTTTTTTATGTGAGTAGTTTTGGAGTTGGTTCGGGGAATTTGCTCACAAGTTGAATCGTGGGGATACATGTGGAACGTTTGATACAGCCCGTCACCCGGGACGATGCGAGCATCGTCCTCTACCTAACTCCTACTCGTGTTCCGCCCAATCGCGGCTTCGGCCCACGGCTTTGTGCCAGCCAGCCAGCAGCTTTTCGCGTTCCGGAGCTTCCATGTTGGGAGTAAAGGTCATGTTGCAGTGCCACAGGCTGCGGATTTCCCACGGTCTTTCCACACGCCGGTGGCAAGGCCCGCCAGGTAGGCAGCGCCAAGGGCCGTTGTTTCGCGGATGGCCGGGCGTAGCACGGTTTTGTTCAGGATGTCCGCCTGGAACTGCATCAAAAACTGGTCGCGGGAAGCACCGCCATCCACTTTCAGGGCGGTGATGGGCTGGCCCACATCCAACTCCATCGCGTGCACCAGGTCATAGCTCTGATAAGCGATGGACTCCTCCGCCGCGCGGATGATATGGTTCTGGGTGGTGCCGCGGGTAATGCCCACAATGGCCCCGCGGGCGTACATATCCCAGTAGGGTGCGCCCAATCCGGTAAAGGCCGGAACAATATACACCCCGCCGTTATCCGGCACCTTCTGGGCGTAATACTCCGAATCCCGGCTTTCTTGGATCATGCGCAGGCCATCGCGCACCCACTGGATGACCGCCCCGCCCACAAACACACTGCCCTCCAGCGCATACTCCACCTTGCCATTCAGGCTGATGGCAATGGTGGTCAGCAGGCCATTTTTGCTGCGGCAGATGGTATCGCCGGTGTTCATCAGCAAAAAGCAGCCGGTACCATAGGTGTTTTTGGCTTCGCCTTTGGAAAAACAGCCCTGGCCAAACAGTGCGGCCTGCTGGTCGCCCGCAATACCGGCCACCGGCACCTGTACGCCGCACAGGTCGGTGTAACCGTAAATCTCGCTGGAATCCGTCACACGCGGCAGCATGGCGCGGGGGATATCCAGCGCGTTCAGCAGTGTATCATCCCAGTCCAGCTTGTGGATATTATACAGCATGGTGCGGCTGGCGTTGGTTCGGTCCGTTACATGCACCTTGCCGCCGGTCAGCTTCCACACCAGCCAGCTGTCCACCGTGCCAAACAGAATTTCTCCCGCCTGTGCGCGCTCCCGTGCGCCCGGCACATGGTCCAGAATCCACTTGATTTTGGTTGCGGAAAAGTAGGCATCCGGCACAAGGCCGGTATTCTCTTTGATATACTCTGCCATGCCCGGCTGGCTGAGCAGCTCATCCACCAACGGTGCAGTGCGGCGGCATTGCCACACAATGGCGTTATAAATGGGGCGGCCGGTCGCTTTTTCCCACAAAATCGTGGTTTCGCGCTGGTTGGTAATGCCGATGGCGGCAATATCATGCGCATCCACGCCGCTTTGGGCTACCACCTCGTTCATCACGCCATACTGGCTGGACCATATCTCCATGGGGTCGTGCTCCACCCAGCCCTGCTGGGGGTATAGCTGCTCAAATTCGCGCTGACGCACGGCAATAATATTCTGCTCATTATCAAACAGGATTGCCCGGCTGCTGGTGGTACCCTGATCCAGCGCAAGAACATATCTGCTCATCTTCAACCTCCCTGTTGATGGGCAACGGGGCCTACCCGCTGTTTTTATTCCACTTTTTCCATGTTACGCGTTGCCACAACATCCACGCCGGTGCCGCACACGTTAGGCAGTACCACATCCCCGGTATGCACGGGGGCTTGCAGAGCCGCGGTATTCAGCGCAGCCATCACGGAAAACATCTTTTCCTTTGGCACCGCCTGCGCGGTTTTGACCGGGCAGCGCGGGTACAGCCCACCCGTAATGCGCACGGTGCTGGTAATGATGCGGGTGGGGTGGGTCAGTTCCTCTTTGCCGTATGCAGCGCCGTTGGGGCAGGCATTGCCGGTCACGGCATAGTCATTTGCGGTGTCCACCCGCAGATGGCACCCCCTTGGGGCAGCAGATGCAGATCAGCTCTTTTATTGTTTCTGTCATGATTGCGGCACCTCCTCCACAGCAACGATCAGCGGGCCGTCCGCTTTTTGCAGCAGAGCTTTGGGCAGCGTAATGTGCTCCATCTCCCCCGGTGCCAGGCGCTCCCGCTTAAAGGCGGCAATTTTGTTTGGTCCGCAGCGCACCGTTATGGTGCTGGGCCCATAATTGCGCCGCACACGGAACGATACGCTCACGCTTTTCTGCACGCCGTCCAGCCGGATATGCTGCGGCACGGTGTAGCCAATGCCCTCCCCGCTGCCAGCGGCAGAACGGTTTCGGTTTCTATCTCGCCATTTTGCACATAGGCTGCCGCGGCTGCACCGGCGGTTTCGCTTTCGCCGGAAACAAAATCCACCAGATCGTGCACATGCACCACGTTGCCGCAGGCAAATACACCGGGGATCTCGGTTTCCATATTTTCATATACCATGGCCCCCTTGGTGTGGGGGTCCATGGCAATACCTGCCTGGCGGGTCAACTCGTTTTCGGGGATCAACCCCACACTAAGCAGGATGGTATCCACATCAAACTCCATCTCGGTTCCAGGGATAGGGCGGCGGTTTTCATCCACCTTGGCAACGATGGCTTTTTCCACCCGCTTTTTGCCCTGAATTTCCACAATGGTGTGGGATAAGTACAGCGGAATATCAAAACCCTGCAAGCACTGCACAATGTTGCGGGTCAACCCGCCGGAATAAGGCATCACTTCCACGCAGGCGAGCACTTTGGCTCCCTCCAGCGTCATACGGCGCGCCATGATCAGGCCGATATCGCCGCTGCCCAAAATCAATACCCGTCTGCCCACCAGGTAGCCTTCCATATTTACATAGCGCTGGGCTGCACCGGCGGTATAAATTCCCGCCGGGCGGGTGCCGGGGTGCCGATGGCCCCGCGGGTGCGCTCGCGGCAGCCCATGCACAGGATAATGCTTTTGGCCTGAATGATCTGGTAGCCCTTGCTGCGGCTGACGCAGTGTACCTGCTTATCGGGGGCACCTCCAGCACCATGGTGCCCAGTTCCACCCGCACGCCGGTTGTGCGCAGCATGTCGATATAGCGCCCGGCGTATTCCGGGCCGGTAAGCTGCTGGCCAAACCGATGCAGGCCAAACCCGTTGTGGATGCACTGGTTCAAAATACCGCCCAGCTCTGCATCGCGTTCCAAAATCAAAATATCGCGCAGGCCATGCTGCCACGCGCTGTACGCCGCCGCCAGGCCGCCGGGCCGCCGCCGATGATAACAAGTTCAACCATGGTTGCACCCCCTTCCGGTTTTGGTTTCACACAGCAGCACATTGGTGCCGGCTTTGTCCTGCAATACATCCAACGGGTCAATGCCTAATGTTTTGCTGATCAGTTCCAGCACGCGCGGCCCGCAAAAGCCGCCCTGACAGCGGCCCATGCCCGCGTTGCACCGCCGCTTTACGCCATCAATGCTCACGGCTGGGATCTCGCTCTGCAAGGCATCCAGAATCTCGCCCTCGGTGATCGTCTCACACCGGCAGATCACGCGGCCATAGGCGGGATTTTTGGCAATCAGCTCCGCCTTTTGGTCCGGCGGCAGCTCCTTGAACCGCACGCGGGTACGGCCATCCTTATAATCCGTCTTTGGCTCCGGCAGGTCGTTGTGGGCTGCCAGAATTTTAGTTACCTCTTTTGCCACAGCCGGTGCACTGGAAAGCCCCGGCGATTTCATGCCCGCCAGGTCAATAAAGCCCGGCGCGCCGTCCGCTTCGCCGATCACGAAGTCCCCGGTATCCACGTTGGCGCGCACAGCGGCAAAGTTGCGGATGGACTCGCCAAAGCGGATCCCCGGCACACTGCGCCTGGCCGCTGCCGCCACAAAGGCAAGGCCGTCTGCCGTGCAGGCAGTATCATCTCCCGCTACCGGCTGGGCGTTCGGCCCCACCAGCAGGTTGCCGTGTACGGTGGGCGTTACCAGCACCCCTTTGCCGTTCTCGTTCGGGCACTGGAAGATCACATGGTTCACGCGGTTGCCTTCGCTTTTGTCCAGCAGATAGTATTCCCCGCGGGTAGGTTCCAGCGTAAAGGTGTGCGGCGCGGCCATCTCATGGATGGCCTGGGCGTTCAGTCCCGCCGCATTGACCACATAGCGGGCCGCAAAGCTGCCGTTTGGCGTGGTCAGCTGCCAGCCGCCGTCAATCTTTTTAATGTTGGTTACAGGAGTGCTGCGGTACAGCTCTACCCCGTTGCGCACAGCCACCTCCGCCATGGCCAGCGCAAACTCCCACGGACTGACGATGGCTGCGCTGGGGGCAAACAGCGCCCCGGCCACTGTAGGGGCAAGCTGCGGCTCCATCGCCAGGGTTTCCTCCGCTGTCAGCAGCCGGATGCCCGGCACGCCGTTTGCCACGCCGTTCGCGTACAGCTTTTGCAGGTGGGGCAGCTCTGCCTGGCTCAGCGCCAGCACCAGGCTGCCGCACTGGCGGTAGGGCACATCCAGCCGGGCGCAGATTTCCTTTGCCAGCGCCACGCCCTGCACATTCAGGCGGGCCATTTGGGTGCCCGTTTCCGGGTCATACCCGGCGTGCAGGATGGCGCTGTTTGCCTTCGTTGTTCCATCCGCCACATCGTTTTCTGCTTCCAGCACTGCCACATGCAGCGGATAGTGCGACAGTTCATACGCTGCAGCTGCACCAACCACACCACAGCCAATGATTGCTACATCCAGCATAACTACCTCCCAGTTGTATTGGTCATTCAGGATGCAAAAATCCATCCTGTCAACATGGTTTCCATTGGTTTAATCATAGCGTTAAATGCACAAAAAATCAAGTTCAAGTTGATTTATTTTGCACATTTCGTCGCCATTGTGTAGACAGCGGAATAGAGGTCCGCTGCTTTGTTTGCTGCTGCCTTTCTATGCAAAAAGCTGCCGCACCTGGCTTTCCCGGTGCAGCAGCTTTTTGTGTTTTTATGGGGTGAATAATCGTACTATCAGGCCAAATAGTCACGCAATAACCGTTCCAGTGTGGGTCGGGATACGCCAACAGCGGCGGCCAGCTGGGTTTTATTCATCTCACGGCACTGGTAGCGGGCGTACAGAGCATCAAAATCCGTCGGCAGCTGGGCAGGCTTGCGGCCTTTATACTGCTAAAAAAAAAAACGCCCACATATTCAACGCCTTCACGCTAAATTTATGAGCGATTTTGGTTGGGCCGGCCGGATTTGGCAAGCCGTGCCCTAAAAACAGTCCGCTGGACTGTTTTTACCCGGCGGGACGTGGGACGCCGGGCACGGGCTGTTCAAATTCGGCCTATGTTCTCCCGCCGCCGTTTATTACAAATAAAAAGATGCAACCCCCTGCGAGGTTGCATCTTGGTTGGGCCGGCCGGATTTGAACCGACGCAATGGAGGAGTCAAAGTCCTCTACACAACGCCCATTTCTCATCGACAAGCCGTTATTTATTTTTCCAAGGTCGCTCATTTAGTCGCTCATACGACAGCATATGCCAAAAAGCTTTTCCTGTACCCTCCCGAATGTTACCTTCTCTAAGGTTTTATCTACTGGTTACGCCCTGCTAAAACACGCATCGCAACATGATCCGCCCAGCCATCACCTCATGTACGACTGTCTCTGCCAGAAAGAAGAGCTTCCACCCTCTCGCCAAGAATCACCGTACGAGCTATCAACCAATACAAGCCTGCTGCTTACCTCACTGCATGCAACATCTACCCATTATGTCTTTCCTTATTACAAAGGAAAGCTTATTCATCGCGCCGAGCAATACGCAATCTATATCACATAGCAATACGTACTACATAAAAGATAAAAGTTCACAATTTTGTTAGCACTCCGCCTTGACATCTGCTAACCAGCGTGCTAGAATGAGCTTACCATTCTAAGCCAAAGCGGGCACCGCAGCCTGGAAACCACCCAGACCGCGCCACCCCTGCTAGCGCTGAATGCGAGTACCTTGCTCCAAGCTTTACGCTCCACGAACAAGGCCAAGGTTCCCTGGCACAGCTCTATCTGTACCTTTCGCCGGAGCCTTCCGTTCCACACCACAGGCGTTATGGGATAGTTGGTATCCTTTCACGTACCTGCGATAAAACTTCTATACTCGCAAACTTTTGTATTTAAATTGTTTTGAGTATACCATGATTGGAGGGTATTGTCAAGTGATTCACACATTTTTAACAACGCAGGACCGCAGAAAGGGGCGCATATGCGTTCTAATAAGATTAGAGATTTAAACCTGACTGCTTCCGTAGATACACTCAGCATCGTTTCTCCCGAAATTTCACAGGCTAACCCTAACGAACTGCCTTGGGTAACACGGGTCTTTATCCGCCAAAACGGCTACAGCGACAGAACTAACTATGAGTACCGTTTTAACCTTAATAATATTGCAGGTGAGATTTATTCCCTTCCCCAGTTCGAGCAAACGCTTTCGACCGCCATGGATGCAATGGGCATTAGCGAGTACCGTTACATCCGCATTGATTTTCGCATCGACAGCGAAGTTAATGCGTATGAGGAGTACCTTAAGCTGAACAAGTGCTTGTTGCTTTTGTTTACTTTAAAGTACCGCGTAAAAAATCGCTATCAGTCTATTGACCCGTTAATGCTGGACAGCCTGACTGTGCGGGTACAGAACCAATACTTTGAGGTCGAAAACTACAACAAGGAGCTGGAAGAACCCGGCGGTAATGTGATTAACCGATTGGAATTACGGAGGAAACGAATCCGTAAGGGCACTACATGCTCTGAGCTTATAACCAGCTGGATTATGCGGCTTAATAGCCTTCCCGCTTATTATTCGCAGTTACAGGAAAATTGTAACAAGGCCATTTACGACAAGTGGCTTGCGTTTGATAACAAAGAGGGCGTAAGCTTTTCGCAGTTCATTTGGAAATACGAGCAGAACATTTTCAGCCGCAGACAGCTTATCAAACTGTTTGAACTGAATGGAAGCAAAAACCCCGAAAAAGCCGCTGACCACTTTAAGCGCCGCAGGAAGATTGAGTTTTTCAGCGAACACGATTTGCGTGCTTACATCGCGCTTATTGTACAGGCACTTGAAGCATACCGAAGCCCCCAAGAAATTAGGGTTTCTGATCTTCCTTCTGTTGCTTAAAAGGCGATAACTATCGCATTTATAAGGCATTGTATTACTGCTGTATGACGTAATATGGCCGTTATGCAGGTGGTACTTACGCGGTTCCAGTACCCAGACTGATACACTTTTGCCTTGTGGCGAGGATTTGTACGCAAAGCCGAGCCTTATCTTTTCCCACTGACTTACCGTCCCGCAGCACCATTAACGCCTGCCTGCTTCAACCAGGAGGTTGTTTTATGACAAATTTTTCTCCCACCCAGCTCTTAACCGTAAAAGACGTTGCCGAACTGTTACAGATCAGCAAAAACCAAGCTTACACCCTAGTTCACAGCAAAGATTTTCCCATGTGCAAGATCAACGGGAGCATCCGGGTTTCCGTTCCAGCGTTTAATCAATGGGTCAAGGCTCATACGCAAGGACCTTACACCCGATATGTAGCGTAACCCCAGTTTCCCCAACGCACAGCAAGCCATTTCCCAGCTTATCATTCAGCCTATTTGTAGATTTGCTTCTGCTTATAAGAAAAGCCTCTCAGGTTATATCCGAGAGCATTAGTAGAAGCTGCTTTTATAAATCCACTTAGCAACAGCCGTGTTTATTTTACATTACAAGCTGTTTTACTGTCATTCTATGGCATTGTGTTTATTTGAGCAACTTTGACTTCCGGGACTTTGTTCCCATTATATATTAAACCTTAACGTTTAAACCTTATGGACGGTGCAGTGTTTTTGAGCGCATTGCATCGTCTTTTTTTTGCTGCGTAAAATTGTGGCTGTATACGCCCGTTACAAGCAAAAAGCGCCTTAGTAAAAACTAAGACGCAAATATATAGCGACTATTTAATCTTCCAGATGATCAATCGCATACTGGGCTTCAGATTCTGTAAACTGCTCACCATATTCAGAAACCAACTGTTCGTAAACGCCACTCTTCGACATCGAAAAAGTGTAATAATAATCTTTTGCCTTTGCAAGAGCATTTGCATTCAATCCACACCTGTCATGTTATCAATGGCATATTGAGCAGCATCAGCCGGGAATTGTTCTCCATAGGGAGACGTTAATTGTTCGTATATTCCCTTTTTTGACATATGTAGTCCCTTAGCGTATTCCAGCCCTTTGTTCAATGCATTACGATATTCCTGCGTTACAACCTTATTTGTTGTCGTCTTATTATCATTCCCATCACTATCTTGCGTTTTACCTCCAAACATTTTTCTCATTTTTTCATTAAATTCTTTTCTTTCCTCAGTACTACGAATAGTAACAGAGCTTTCGCATCCTTCTGCTATAAAGACATCATACCATTTTCCGTCACTATGAATGTCCCCCAACGCAAAATGAAAGTCACTTCCCATACATGCTTTTACGAACGTATCCGGAACCAAATCATGCAGCCTTTGATAAGCTTCTATCAACTTTTTATCCGAAACATTCTCCAACGGTACTCCGTTCAATGAACTGCAGCCAATATTGAAATCGTAGAAGTGGTCATTATAATATGCATTTGCCACACTCGTTTCCAATGAGGCTTGAGCATTTTCAAACCCACAGGACTCTGCCAATTTTTCAGCTACCATGAGAAATGTAAAATCCATTATGCCTTGATTTTCCATTGGGTATTTAATACCCATAGCATTCATTATACTAATTGTTCTTGTAATAGCCTCGCCATACTTTCCTTCTTCACAGAGGTCATAACTTTTCTGTTCTAAATCCCGTAAAATTTGCTGCATCTGTTCTTGCGCTGTATTATAGTTACTGTCGCTATCTATTACAGTACTATAGAATGTGTAAGCTGATCCATAACCACCCTTATCTTGATACTCTTTTGCTTTTTTAAAGGACATCTTTGAATCGATAAGTTCCTGTAGATGAACACTCGCAGAATCTACAGAATCAAGTCCGTCAAATGTTTGAACATACTTATCCATTTCTGCCTCGGCTTGTTCGTCAGTTATTTCTTCATTGTTATACTGAAGCAGAATCTGTTCAAGGTTGTCACCCAGCAGTTGTTCAAGACTATCTTTTTTTCTCACAATCTTTTTTGATTTTATCTGCGTAAACTTTTTGAGCTTTTTTCAATATTTCCATCATTAAAAGCTGTAAATGCCGTATCAACAGCATCATAAGTAGCACATCCTCCAAATATCGCCGCGCACAGCAATACAGAACTCATCATCAGAGCAATTTTACGCTTCATTTTAATTCTCCTTTTCCCTAATTGTGACTTTGCTATAACACTTTGCCGTTATAGACGCAGCGATAGCATTCTTTTTGGCTTTATTATACCCCCTCCCGAATTCAAAAAGTCCACCCTATTGCTCTACAACTCTACATCAAAAAGCGCCCCGGCGGATTAAGCCAGAGCGCATGTGTTTCTTATTCAGATGTAGAAGCGGGTTTCGCCAAAGATATCATTCCAGCGGGAGACAATATCCTCAGAGCGGCTTTCAATAACTTCCATGATAGCCGTTAGTGTACGCTGTGGTATTTGGGAATTGTTATTAGCAAGCAACGTGCCGCCTGCTTCCGTAATCCATATCTTTGTGGCATTGGCATTCGGGGTTCCTTTTGCTACATGAACGTGTACAGGCTCAAGCGGGTTCCCCTCATTAGACCAAAAGAAAACAACATAACCGAACAAGCGGAACAGACTAGGCACTCTCAATCCCGCCTTCCTGAGAATAGCGCATTAAGAGGTGGGCAACCGATTTAATCAAAGACTTCATGCTGGAAAGTTCAAGCTCAGAGTAGCCGTTATTCTTCCACTGGTAGCCGGGCAGAATGCAGCTTGCCGACTTGAAGCCATTTTCAACAGGGGTTTCCATATCCACACAAACCTGAATCGTATCGCCGTTTTGAATCGGGCTTGAATAGGTTATTTCTGTCCCGTCATTAAGGGTCATGAACGGGTAACGCATATCAATCACCTTCCTTGGCTTTATTATAACGGTGGGGCGGCAATAAGTCAACGGCGTTTATTCCCGGCCAGAACAGGCTTAACCGCAATTAACGCTACTGGGCGAGCCGGGCGAGGAATCTTTGCACGCGGGCCCGACAGGGGCAGTGGGTAAAATTCCGAGCCCAACTATAGACATGAGGTCACTTATACGATAGGAATTGAAAGTGAGTTTTGACCGCCGGGGTGCTAAGTAGTTGTTTTAAAGCGTTTACTTTAAAAGTAAGTGTGGGAACAGCCTGGTTCCCCGCCTTGTTTCACTCCCGGCGGGTGGATTGTGCCGAACAAAAAATATAACGGCTTTGTTTACTCCATCACAGCATAGCAACGCCCTGCAATTTTTTTCGTTGTTACGTTATTTGCTCACATGAAGAAGCACTACTGTAACAAGTATACTTTTTATTTGTGCTTATGTGTTTAAAAAGCGCCTAAAAAATGTAGCAATTTTCACAAATTTAAAGCAAAATTATTGGTACTATTGCCAGTATTTTTGATTATTTAAAAGAAAAACGCCTTACTCAAAAGAGTTAAAGCGCAAGTCTCTATAAACATATCTCCGCTGGCAACTCCTGCAGAGTCTCATAAACCAGGATGGTTTGTACTGTAGGCTGAAGTTCAACTGCTGTTTCATGCACAAAGTATACCTGGGCGCGGCAAGCCATCATTAGTTTATTTTCAGCTATACGACTTCATCTCCTATCCTACACCACGCTGCGCAGCATTACCATTCATATCCGCATATCTCGCAATGCCAAGTCTTCTTAACTTTTTGGCTAAATATACCAAATAGCCCTACTGATACGGCTTTTGCTCCGACAGAGATCTTTTTTCCACTTATGGTGTGACAAACTGGGCACTCTATCTTCCCTGGATTATTTGAGCGAACCCATTCGGCATATTCCCTTTTGAATTTTTCATCTGCATATGCAAGCATATCATTATAAGCTTTTTACTAAAGTGTTCGTTGTTGTAAACGTATTTTTCTCGCAAAGATTCATAGCATTTTGCATCTGGGTCCTTACCTGTCAATTCATCTTCAAACATCTTGTAATCAGCCTGAGACATAATAATGGGATCTTCATATTTACAGCATTCACAAATAGGAAATCTACTTGGCGAATCGTTTCTGCAAACATAACCGCATTGAGGACAGATAATATAAACAGTTTTTTCATTATCCATTGAGTGGCACCTTCCTTAAACAGTAATTATAACCTTATAAAGATTATATCACACAATAATCTCTTATACAACAAAAGATACAAGAAATGTTTGGGAAGTTCACTGGTTTTATGAGTAATGACCAAGTCGAGAAAGATACTGCCGCTTTGCAAAACTATATTCAGCAGATGAAAAATGCGGCAGCAGAGCAAAAACTTACTGAAAAGGCTGCAAGTATTTTCAACGAGACTCTCAAAGATTCCAGCAAAATAGCTCAGGACGTTGCACAGAACACCAACAACTTGGATGACGTGATGAAGGTTTATACGGCCAGCACACGGACGGCTACCAGCGTGGCGAAAGCGTTTAAGACAACGTTATTAGGGATTGGCAAAACGACTGGTATTGCCTTAGCTGTAAGGGCCGCAATAACTCTAGCCAGTACAGCACTTCAGTGGGCAGACGGGAAGTGGTTTCATCCGTATGAACATGCCCGCGATAAGGCCGCCGAAATGAGCCAGGCCCATGAGGAGAAAGCCCAGAAAGTTGAAGAGCTGACTAAGCAGATTGAAGAACTCAAGGCTAAGATGGATGAGTGCCGGAGCACTACCACTGGTGATATTGTAGACCAGGAAAGCTATGCTGCGCTAGAGCAACAGAGAGAACAGCTGGAAACTAAACTGAAGCTGGCGCAACAGTTAGAAGATATAGCTGCGAAAAGCGCCCTAGCGAAAGCTAAAGCGCAATACCATTAGTAACAACTACTCGCACTTTTACGTCTTATATTCACGCAGCAGCCGTTCCAGCGTGGGGCGGGAGACGCCAACAGCGGCGGCAAGCTGGGTTTTGTTCAGCTCACGGCACTGATAACGGGCGTACAGAACATCGAAGTCCGGCGGCAGCTGGGCAGGCTTGCGGCCTTTATACACGCCGTTACGCTTGGCTATGGCGATTCCTTCCCGCTGGCGTTCCAGTGTGTTGGCGCGCTCAAATTCGTTGATAGCGGCTATCATGGTCAGCATCAGCTTGCCGGTGGGAGTGCTGGTATCCAGGTTTTCTTTGTTGCTGATTAAATGCACACCTTTATTTTGCAGCTGTTCCACCAAGGTCAACAGGTCTTTTGTGCTGCGGGCAAGGCGGCTGAAATCATGGATGAACACGGTATCGCCTTCCCGCACAAAGTCCAGCATGGCTTGCAGCTGGGGGCGCTGGGTATTCTTGCCGCTGATTTTTTCAGTGAACCATTTATCAGTGCCGTGGGGCTTGAGGGCTTCTATCTGGCGGGCTTCATTCTGTTCCACGGTGGAAACGCGGACATAGGCAACATTCATTTTAGTTTTTCCTCTCTGGTTGATAAGATAGCATCAAGAGCCGACCTGCAAAGTGGTAAATAATTCGTGAATTAACCCTATCTTTACAGTTTTCGGCGCTTGGTTCGATAGTAAGCTGAGGTGTACTCTACCTTTCATCGGTGCGGCCTAGCAGCCAGTCCACAGACACATGGAAACACCTGGATAGAACCAACAGGGATACAGCGTTTGGTGTGCGGGTGCCGTGTTCCCAGTGCTTGATTGTACGGGAAGATACACCAATGCGGGCAGCTAGCTGTTCTTGTGTAAGGCCAGCTTGCAGGCGCAGCTGCTTTAGCTTTTGGGCAAGTGACATAGCAGTACCTCTTTTTCGATGTGCACTTTTAAAAGTGGAGCCTACTCTCACTCAGCTCTTTCTTCTCTGTCTGGCGGTTGTTAATCCGCCGGGATAAAGTTCACGCTGCAATCAGCGCATACCACACGGACTTCTTTGGTTGAACGGATGATGGTTCCGCACTTTGGGCATATCCACCGCCGGGTGCTACTGGGGCGTTTGGGCGGCTTGACTGCACCGCCATTGGCTGCACCGGGTGTACGGCTTCCTGTGCCGGTTCCTATCATGTCCTGCCAGCTCTGCCCCTCTGTCATCTGGATAGCCTGCCAACCTTGCAGCTCGATGAAGTCCAGCAGTTCAAGACTTGGGCTTGTGACCGTCCAGCCATACTTTGTATGATGCTCAATGATAAGGCCATGAGATTCTGCCGTTTCCTTGAAGCGTTTGTTGTGGTAGGCATTGGCTCGGCCGCTGGTATCCTTTATGCCGTTGACCATGTTATACAGGTGGCACATCTCGTGCAGCAGCGTGGCCGTGGTTTCCTCAATGGGGCGGTCAAGCGTGGCCGTTGAGATGTTTATCTCGTGGCGCTGCTCTGTGCCCGCTGTCCACGTTTTGCCGCAAGTGATGTGACCATAGGCACCGGGTGTTTTCTTGAGGGTAATGACCGGCTCCGGCAATTTACCGTCAAAGAAACGGGTATTGAGGGCACGGAACATCTTTTCTAACTGCCCGGCGGCACGGCTGGTTTTAACTGTCTGCTTCATGAAAAACACCTCCATCAGCTAATGCTCAAGCGCTGTACGGTGAACGTCTTGGAATACTGCTCAAACAAAGCCGGTGCAATGGCCTTGATAGCTTTACTGTCCAGACGGGTACTGGTAAAATCGGACAGTTTGACCTTGTGGCAGCCTACCTGCAAGGTATCCGTACCGCGTGCGGCAAGTTCTCCCTTGATTTGTGCCTTGATAAGTTCCTGCTCTGCCTGCGCTGCTTCAATCAGCTGTGCAGCTTCTTTGTACTGGTTGACCAGTTCCAACATGCTGTCAATGCTCATAGTGTTTACGACCTTTCTTTTTTGTTTGTGGGGGAACACATGTTCACATTTTGCCGTGGGCCTTGCCTGAGTGGCTATTGCTTTCGACACTTACATCATAGCAAAGTTGGATTTTAGGTCAGTTTTTGGCCTTGTGCGCCCCTGCTTGTTTGGCTGGCATATAAAGGAAGGTGGCAGGAAAAAACTATGTGTAAAGTCAGAAACTGCCAGAAACAACTGTACAGCGCAGATATTTTCTTATCACTGGGGGATGGTTAAAAATAGAAAGTAATGATTCTACGGCAAAAGGCGCTTGGTTGATACTTCTCACTCCAGGCTTCCGCAATCCCTCTCCAGCGCGTCAGAGAGGCCCATTCAAGCTCTGTAGCGCGTTAAGGGAGCACGGTTCCGCAGCCAGCACCCCCTCACAGCACCGCTTTCAAGGGCTCATAGCCGTTTGTTCAGCGGCATTTGCCCGTTTGGTTGAATACTTTTCTGCAAACAAAAAAGCCCCAAGCAAACGCTCAGGGCTTGACACGATACGGTATGGCAGATATAATGAGAATAGAAAAAGGCACTGCGACAAGCGGTTGACCCTTTTAAGTAAACGACTTTTATGAAAGAGCCGTCACCGTGCAGGGTGGCGGTTCTTGCTTTTACTACTAAACTTAGCGTGATGGTCTTGCGGCCAACATGGAAAGTAAACGTAAAACGCATGGCTTCACCCCCTTTCGGGAAGTGGGGCCAACCGCCTGCCGTTGTGTGCAGTGCCTGCCGCCAAAAGCGGCTTCTACAGAATACCACAAGATGCGACAAATTACAAGGTATAAATCAAGCCCGACGGGAACATAATGTTCTTGCCGGGCTCTTATATTATCGGCTTAAATTAAACCGTATTGTTTAAAATTCCACACAATTCCCTGCTCTGCATCCATACATACTTTCCTAGTACCCGTTACGGCCTAGTGCTTATTACAGCAATGGACATAGCGCTAAAATCATGTGGACAAGACAGTGCCTGAGTGTATTGACTTGAGTTAGGTTAAACGGCTTCCGGAACTGTTCCCCACACAAAGCCTGCTAACGGGCTGCTCTTTTGCTCATCAATAAGATGGACATAAGTTCGATACGTAAAGCCGGTATCACTATGGCCCAGTACCTCAGAAACCACTTTGATTTCTACATGTTCTCTTATCAGCTTGCTGGCAAAGGTGTGCCGCAAATCATGGGGGCCATGAACGTTTGCAAGTCCTGCACGTGTACAAACCGTTTTATACACTCTATCCAAATAACTCAGGTTGCAGGGCTGTGTGGTTTGTGTTACGAGATAAGCATTCACCGGGCAGTGTTCAGCAGCCTTTTTGAAGAGTGCTTCCGCTTCCGGCCCTAGTGGAACATAACGGTTTTTACCGTTTTTTGTTTGTGGTTGATATGCAAAGCGACCGTGCATCCTTCCATCTGTTCCCTTAGACTTAGATGTTATCAGTGTAGCATGAACCAAGATCCGGTGGTTTTCAAAATCAATGTCACTCGGTTTCAGTGCGCATATTTCGCCTTCCCGCATACCGGTAAGCAAAAGCGCTTCAAACACCCATTCGTACTTGCTCATGCCTTTCCGGCAGGCTTTCCGAAAACGTGCTATCTCGGTCTCATCGAAAAAGCGTATATCGCGCTGCTGGCGCTGTTTTTTTTTTGCTGGCAGAGTTACGTTTGCGCACGGGTTTCGCGTGATTACACCATTCTTTACAGCATATTCTAAGCAAGCTTTGGTGTAGATATATGCCTTTTGAATGCTTGACCACGAGAGCTCTTCTCCCGTGCGCTCACATGTCATGTCGCGCATCTCGTTAATCAGGTGGAGCTGTATAATATCGCTGGTGAGCTCTGCTACCTTATACCCACCTATCATAGGAATGATGTAGGTATTCGCAGTGCTCACTGTTCTAATATATGTAGCTTCCTTTTGCTCGTTACGCTTGACATTCTCTATCCAGCGCGTGATGTAATCAGCAAACGGTATGTTCGCACCTGATTCAAGAGATAAATCTCCATACTCTTTCTGGTACGCATCTCGCCTTGCTATTACATCCGCTTTTCTTTTTTCCTTTGAATTCCTTATAACGGGGTTTGCCGTTTCTATACCGGCCAACTGTCAACTTTGCGTGCCATACACGATTCTTATCCTGGTATACGGAGCCTTCTCCGTTTCCCCGACGAGCTTTTCCTGACATAAAAATCTCCTCCTAAAAAAGTCGCTAATTAGGTCGCTAAAAGCATTAGGAAAAGTATGTAAAAATCGGGAAAATTCAGGAAAACGGAGTTTTAGCATATTCAAGGAAAAAGAAAAACCGCCCACATATTCAACGCATTCACGTTAAATTTATGAGCGATTTTGGTTGGGCCGGCCGGATTTGAACCGACGCAATGGAGGAGTCAAAGTCCTCTGCCTTACCGCTTGGCGACGGCCCAGCAAAAGAAAAAGACCGCGCAGCATAATCACTGTGCGGTCTTTGGTGGGGTGCCTAGAGAGATTCGAACTCTCGGCCTCCAGAGCCACAATCTGGCGCGCTAACCAACTGCGCCATAGGCACCATAGAATGCGCCCGAAGGGACTTGAACCCCTGGCCCACTGCTTAGAAGGCAGTTGCTCTATCCACCTGAGCTACGGGCGCGCACGGGTCAGTTCCTGTTGTCTGGGAACATGCTGCGAGAATTATAATATCACATGGGGCGCATTGTGTCAATAGTAAAGTTCAATTTTTTGAACTTTTTTATTTGTGTTTTTATCGGGGCTTTCTGCCCGGCTTTTAATAGATTCCTGCCGGGGCCTGGGTGTTTACGAAATACAGCTCGTACCACAAAATAAAGGAATAGAAGCTCCAAATCTTGGTCATGTTCTTGGCCTTGCCCGCCTTATGATCATCCAGCAGGCGCATGATTTCGTCCACATTAAAGAACTTTTCGGCAACGGGGCCAGTGAACTTTTCCTTTACCATATTATAGTACTTATCTTCCCGCAGCCAGTCGTTCAGCGGCACGGGGAAGCCCAGCTTTTTGCGATGGGCAACGCTTTCCGGCAGCTGCTTCATGGCGGCACCGCGCAGAGCGATCTTGGTGGACTCTTTGCCGGAGCGGTATTTCTGCGGGATGGACAGTGCCACATCCAGCATGTTGCGGTCCAGGAAAGGCACGCGCAGTTCCAGGCTGTTGGCCATGCTCATGCGGTCGGCTTTCAGCAGGATATCATACAGCATCCAGGTGTGCATATCCACCCACTGCAGCTGGGTGGGCTCATCCAGACCCTGCACTTTATCAAAATACGGCTTAAAGAACTGTTCCGGGCGGGGGCTGTGGTAGTTCTTTTTCAGGCAGCGGTCACGTTCAGCCGGGTCCAGGAAAACATAGTTGGCGCGCATATAGCGCTGCCAGGGTTCTTCTGCACCGCGCACCAGGAAGTGCTTGCCCTTAAAGTCCGGCAGTTTGGATGCCACTGCGCCTGCGGCCTTACGCAGTGCTTTGGGCACCTTATGCTCGTAATCCATAAAGTGAACCGCCTGGCAGTACATGGGGTAGCCGCCAAACAGTTCATCGGCACCTTCGCCGGAAAGCACGACCTTGACGTACTTGCGGGCGTTCTGGGCCAAAAAAGTAAAGCGGAACTTCCGCCGGGTTGGGCATGGGTTCATCCAGGTACCACTGGATCAGGCGGTTGGCTTCAAAGAACTGTTCGGCATCCACCTTATTGGCAATGCTGGGCACACCGATTTCCTTACTGAACTCCTGGGCATACGGCAGCTCGGGTATTTTTCCTCCGCATAGCCGACCGAGAAGCTCTTGACATGCGGAGTACCCTTAGCAACCTCGTTGACCACAAAGCTGGAATCCACACCGGAAGAAAGGAAGCAGCCAACCTCAACATCGGCAATCTGGTGGGCGGCAACGCTTTCGGCAAAGGTATCGGTGATGATTTTTTCCCACTCTTCCAGGCTCTTGGAATCGTCCACATGGTACTTGATCTCATAGTAGCGTTCCACTGTCAGCTCGCCATTTTCCCAGGTGAACATACATCCGCTGGGCAGCTTGTAGACATTTTTGAACATGGTTTCCTCATTGGGGATATACTCAATGCTCAAATATTCCGGCAGGCGTTCCTCGTTTAGTTCCTTTTTGAAACCGGGATGAGCCAGAAAGCTTTTGATCTCGCTGCCAAACAGGAACAAACCATCCTGATTATAATAATAGAACGGTTTGATACCGAAGATATCCCGCGCACCAAACATAGTTTTGGTTTTCTGGTCCCAGATCACGAAGGTGAACATGCCGCGCAGTTTGCCGGGCAGCTGATTGCCCCACTGCTCATAGCCATGCAGCAGCACCTCGGTATCGGACCGGGTGGCAAAGGTATGGCCTGCGGCGATCAGTTCCTCGCGCAGGGTCTGGAAGTTATAGATCTCGCCGTTAAAAATGCAGACAAGACTGCCATCCTCATTGAACATGGGCTGCTTGCCGCCCTCCAGGTCAATGATGGAAAGGCGGCGGTGGCCCAGGGCTACCTGGTCGTCCACATAGTAGCCTTCGCCGTCCGGGCCGCGGTAGGTGATCAGGTCCGCCATTCCTTTTACAATGCGGCGGGCGGTTTCCGCTTTATGGTTGCGCTCAGCAAAGCCGGTAATGCCACACATAGGCGCTTTCCCTCTCTATATTATAATGGTTTGTTTTGTTACAGGCTGGCGTTTCTATGATTGCCAAAAGGGCGGCGGGTGCACAATGTGCGCCCCTACGGGGGCCAGCAATTTTATTTATAGTGTGTGATAGCTTTTTAGGCAACACCGCACAATTCCCGCCTTACGGCTTAAGCACCGCTCCGGCGGCTGCGGCACGGCATCTGCGTTGCCAAAATGCTCGATAATGTCGGGTTGCGGTACCCGCATCGTGCTTCGGGGGCAAAAGCCCCTCGCACTCTGCGACCGCTGCCCCTGCTTCGGTTCGCTGTTTCCGCCACTGGCGGCGCTCACCTTTGCAGCATCCAGTATTATCTGCGCTTTTGGCTTAACAGCTGCCGCACCTCGCTCGCCGTATCGGCACTTAGAATTATGCGGCATTGCCTTTATTCTATCATCAATCCCGCAGGCCCTTATTGCCATAGTAGCGGGCGGTTTTGCGGTAGTAGTTCAGCTGGCTGCGGATGTACCAGAGCCAGCGCTTCAGGTTCCAATCCTCTTTGCAGAACAGCTGGTGGGCACATTTGCCCTCTTTTTTCAGCTTATCCGCACGGGCCAACAGATCCGGGTCCTTCAGGTATTTTTTGATCACGCCGTAGGGGGCAATCATCCACAGGCTCTTGGTATCGGCAATGGTCAGGCCAAGTTCCTTGTACTCCAGCACATCCTCCACCAGCCACTTGGACAGGTTATACCCTGCCGCGGTGACAAAGTAGCTGGAACGGCCCTGACGGGGTTCATCTCAAACATCTTGTACTCGCCGGTGCGGGCGTCGTACTTGATGTCCATATTGGCAAAGCCTTCCCACTGCATATCTTCCAAAAAGTTTTTCAGCTTTTCCAGCAGGGCAGCATCATTGTATTCGGGGTCAGACAAGATGGCTGCATAGTTGCCGATGCCTTCGGGGGTCTGCTCTTCCAGCAGGGGGCGGCCCAAAGCCATCAGCTTGACTTTGTGGTCCAGGCCGCAGTAGGCATTCAGCACACGCATGCAGTTGTCATCGCCGGGGATATACTCCTGCAGAATCAATTCGTCCTGGTAGCTGCTGCCGTAAATGGCGGCGGTGATGGCGTCAAATTCTTCGCGGTTATTGGCAAGGAACACCTTTTTCTTGTGGGGAAGGTGCAGTTCCAATACGCCGGGGAATTGCTCGCCTTGATGATAACGGGGAACGCAAACGGCAGTTCTATATTTTTATAGTTCTGCGCATTGCAGGTTGCCGTTTTGGGGTAGCTCAGGCCGTGTGCTTCGCAGGCACGGTAAAAGTTTTCCTTAATATCCAGGTCCAGCACGGTTTGCAGTTCCGGGCAGGCAAAGTGGTAATAGGGTTTCAGGGCATCGCGGTGGCGGCCCATCAACACGGTGTAACCGTCCGCGCAGGAAACCAGCACCAGCGGCTTGTCCGCATGGGCTTTTGCGTAATCGGTCAGCGTTTTTACAAACGTTTCATCGTTTTCCAAATCAGGTTCCAGCACGGCAATTTTTACAAGATTGGTGTTGGAAGTTGCAACCAGCGCACCCTTGCAGATGGCCACGCTGCGCACGCCATACTGCTGGTAAAAGCTGCGTGCCATACCATAAACATTGGCATCGCTGCCAAGAAGTACCGGTAAAAAATCAGACATAATACCAAACCTTTCCCATTTTGGTTATCCTTTATTTTACCGCCATTGCCACCACATGTCAAACGGCAATATCGCCTGCTTTGGGGGTGCGGGCACGGCGTTTTTTGTCTGCGCGGGCGAAAATTCCAGCAGCATTCGCCGCAAAATGCTTTTCTTTACGGCGCGAACCGTGTATAATAGGGCATATCGTACAAACAGTACCGGTTTCCGCCGGGGCAAGAAAGTAATAACCTGCGGTTTGTTTTTAGCTCCGCAGCCAGTTGAGGATTATAACCATGTGTGGAATTGTTGCTTTGTCGGCGCACGCGCCGACATGCAGGAAATTTTGCAGGGCATGATGGATGCCATCGCCCACCGCGGCCCCGATGGTCAGGGCCAGTTTATTGAAGGCCCGGCAGCCCTTGGCCAGCGCCGCCTTTCCATCATTGACCTGGAGGGCGGCAAACAGCCCATGTTCAATGAGGACCAGAACCTCGCCGTCATCTTTAACGGCGAGATCTACAACTTCCAGGAGTTGACCGCCGAATTGATGCGCGCCGGGCACACCTTCGCCACCCGGTCCGACACCGAAGTTTTGCTGCACGGGTACGAGCAGTGGGGCAAGGAGATGCTGCAAAAGCTGCGCGGCATGTTTACTTTTGCCATCTGGGACCGCAAGAACGAAACGTTGTTCTGCGCGCGCGACCATTTTGGCATCAAGCCGTTCTATTATTACCAAAACGATGCCGGAGAGCTGCTGTTTGGCAGCGAGATCAAAAGCTTTTTGGCCCACCCCGGCTTCAAGAAAGAGCTGAACGAAGAGCAGCTGCCGCTGTACCTTTCCTATCAGTATTCCCCGGGGAGGATACCTTCTTCAAGGGCGTCAAAAGCTGATGCCCGCCCACTGGCTGGAATGGAAAGCCGGGCAGCTGACGGTGCAGCGCTACTGGCAGCCCAAGTTCGACCCTGATGATTCCCGCACACTGGAAGAGTGGGAGGACGAGATCAGCGCGGCGATGAAAGAGAGCGTGCAGGCACACAAGATCGCCGATGTTGAGGTTGGCAGCTTCCTTTCTTCCGGCGTGGATTCCAGCTACATGGCCGCGCTGGCCCATGTGGACAAAACATTCACCGTTGGCTTTGCCAACAAGCAGTATGACGAAACCGACTATGCACAGGAGTTTTCCAAGCACATCGGGGTCAAGAATTACGCTTACCGCATTACGCCGGAGGAATACTGGGCCAACCTGGGCAAGATCCAGTACCACAGGGATGAGCCTCTGGCGGATGCCGCTTCGGTCGCGCTGTACTTTGTCAACCGCGAAGCATCCAAGCAGGTCAAAGTCTGCCTGTCCGGCGAAGGCGCCGATGAATTTTTCGGCGGGTACAACATTTATAAAGAGCCTTACCGTAACCTGGTATGACAAGATTCCCCTGCCCATCCGCCGGGCCATCGGCGCGGTGGCGGACCTGCTGCCGCCGGTGCATGGCATCAACTTTTTGGTGCGCCGCGGCAAGCCGCTGGCGGAGCGTTACATCGGCAACACCAACCTGATGGATGAGCACCGCAAGAAAAAGCTGCTGAAAAACTACCACCCCGGCAAGCTGCCCACCGACCTTTCCCGCCCGTACTTTGAGCTTGCCAAAGGGCAGGACGCTGTGACCCAGATGGAAACCTGCGACCTGAACCTGTGGATGGTGGGCGATATTCTGCTGAAAGCCGACAAGATGAGCATGGCCAACAGCCTGGAGCTGCGCGTGCCGTTCCTGGACCGCAAAGTATTTGAACTGGCAAGTCATATTCCGACCAAGTGCAAGGTGAACGCCACCCAGACCAAGATTGCGATGCGCGGTGCGGCAGAAAAGACCATTCCCGCCAAAACGGCAGACAAAAAGAAGCTCGGCTTCCCTGTTCCGGTACGCGCCTGGCTGCGGGATGAGCAGTATGCGGGCGTTGTGCGCAAGGCATTTAACACCCCCGCCGCGGAGCAGTTTTTCCGCACAAAAGAGCTGAATGCCATGCTGGACCAGCATATTTCCGGCAAGCGGGATAACTGGCGGCAGATCTGGTGCATTTTTATGTTCTTAGTCTGGTACGATGAATACTTTGTAAAACGCTGAGGTGATAACAACATGCTGTTAAAACAACTGCTGAAAAATCTGGACTATACACTTGTTCAGGGCTGCCTGAATACCGAAGTGACTGACATTTACTATGATTCCCGCAAGGTAACGCCAGGCGGTCTGTTTGTCTGCATCGTCGGCACCCAGCGGGACAGCCATGATTACGCCGCGGACGTTGCCGCCAAAGGCGCTGCCGTGCTGGCCATCCAGCACGACCTGCCCGCCGAGGTGCTGGCCGCTTTGCCGGATGTGACCGTGGTCAAGTTCGAGAACACCCGTTACGCCATGGCGCTGCTTTCCACCGCCTATTTTGGCCGTCCCGCGCTGGAAATGACGATGGTTGGCGTGACCGGCACCAAGGGCAAAACCACCACCACCCACATGATCAAGGCTGTGCTGGAAGCCGCAGGTCACAAGGTCGGCATGGTCGGCACCAACGGCGTGTATTACCCCGGCCACCACTATGACCTGAATAACACCACCCCCGAGAGCTATGAGCTGCAAAAGATCCTGCGCCAGCTGGCGGATGCGGGGTGCGATGCCTGCGTGATGGAAGTTTCCAGCCAGGGCATTATGATGGACCGCGTGGCGGGCATCCATTATAAAGTGGGCGTGTTCACCAACCTGTACCCGGACCACATCGGCCCCGGCGAACATTCCAGCTTTGAGGAATACCGCAGCTGGAAAGGCAAGCTGTTCCAGCGCTGCGATGTCGGCGTGGTAAACGCCGATGACCCCAACACCGAAGCCCTGCTGGAAGGCCACACCTGCAAGCTGGTTACCTATGGCATCCATGCCCCCAAGGTAGATTACCGTGCCAGCGAGCAGTACCGCCTGCTGCGCAACAAGGAGATGCTGGGCGTTGAGTTCACCCTGACCGAGCCGGACGGCCACACGCTGGACGTACAGGTGGGCATGCCGGGGCTGTTCAGTATTTACAACGCCCTGGCCACCATCGGCGTGGGCAAGGTGCTGGGCCTTGCGGATGCCCCCATCCATGAGGGATTGAAAAGGCGCTCGTCAAAGGCCGTGTGGAGCTGGTGCCCATCAGCCACAAGTTCACCATCCTGATCGACTATGCCCACAACGAAGCCGCCACCGAAAGCCTGATTGAAACCCTGCGGGAGTACAACCCCAACCGCCTGGTCGTGGTGTTCGGCTGCGGCGGCAACCGCAGCAAGCTGCGCCGTTACGGCATGGGCGAAGTGTGCGCCAAGTTGGCGGATTTCAGCATCCTGACCGAAGACAACAACCGCTTTGAAAAAGTGGAAGATATTATCGCGGACATCAAAACCGGCATGGCCAAGGGCAACCCGGACGCCAAGTATGTGGAAATTCCCGACCGACTGGATGCCCTGCATTACGCCATTGACCACGCGCAGGAGGGCGACCTGGTTGCCGTAATTGGCAAAGGCCACGAAGCCTACCGTGACCGCGAGGGTGTTAAAACGCCGTTTTTGGAGCGCGAGCTGATTGAAGAGTACGCCGCTGAAACTGGGGTAGAATAAGACTCCATCAGTAATCAAAATACAAATATTTATTAAAAATGGCTACCCTCTTATCGCTTGAGAGGGTAGCCATTTTCTTAAAAGTTACTCATAACATATAACATCATTTTCAATTTCGCGTATTGTTTCGGGCGGTATATCTTTCATTTCATATGTATAGACCGTATTTAAGCGCGGATTAAATATACCTATTTTATCTATCTTTTTAAACTCTTTTTTGCCGGAGTGCTGCCCCATAATCCAATACATCAGTAATTGTAAAGTATGTTTGCTGGTTGGTTTTGCTTTTGATACCTTAAAATCCCAAAGAGTATCGCTGGTTAAATAATCTCCATCGCCTGAACTAACCATTTTGCTATAGCCATTTTGTTCAAACGTAAAACCATCTTTTACTATAGGCCCATATTCATTCCAAAATTTCAAACTCCGAATTACCATGATCTGAATGTTTCTAATGGTGTTTTCGTCCGGTCTCGTATTATCTGCATCTTTTGCAAGCGCTGCGACTGCCACATTCCTTTTCCAAACATCGAATGTTGCTAACTTGCAGGCGCTTATAATGGATGCATCATCTATCCCGTTTATTGCAGACAAATAGTTTTCTGCTTCCTTTTGGGCCCCCGGTCGTCCCCCAATTATGTTTGCAATCATTGCTCCATAACACGAAATACTAAAAGCCTCTTTCTTATCAACCCCCATCATGTATCGTGTCAAATAGTCAACTGTCAACCCCACTATCGTTGCATGAACATTCTCTTCTTCTCGCAAAGTCTTTTCATCTTTTAGCTCACACACATGTAATAGCGAAGGTTTCAAATATCCACCACGAGGTTGTCTTTACCATAGCGATTCTTGCTGTTACCGAATACATACTTTCTCCTTTCTTTGTTAAAATGTTTTACATCTTCCAAATGCCAAATCACAGACAGCTTTCACAATATAATCGCAAAATTTGCTTTATTTATGTTTATTATATCACATATCTAGTTCTTTGAAAAGTGTTATAAGTTACTATTCCTCATTTCCCACCTATACCATTGTAATATGCGCGGCCCTGCTTTTCTTTTGCGCAAAATTGTGGTATACTGTTTGTGTATGCTAAAAGTATACACAAAATTCAAACCGAACCAATGCGGAAAGGAGGCCGGTTTGATGCCCACACAACCACCTGACCGGCTTTTTCCGCCCGGTCAGCCCAGCAGCACAGGCCAAGGGCGAGCGCGTGTTCTGCGCTGCCGTGGCGCTGCTGCTGGTTTTATCGGAGGTATTCAGCTCCAACATTCAAAACACACTGCCCACATTCAGCCATGTGTGCCGCATTGCCTTAACCGTTACGGCGGCGGTGCTGCTGGTTGCCAAAAGCCTGCTGCTGACCCAGTGGCAGACCAAACAACAGGCGCTGACGGCTGCCGCGTTGGCCGCTTTTGCGGTGTTTACCACCGCATACGGGCACGACCAATGGTTTTTGTTTGCCGTTTTGCTTGGCATTGGTGCCAAGGATGTTGATTTGCGCCGGGTGCTGCAGGTCTACCTTGCCGCAGCGGCTGGCGGGCTGCTGGCGGTGCAGCTGCTGCACGCCGCAACGCCGCTGGTGCCCTACCTGTACTACTGCCGCAACTGGGATTACGGCTATGGCCATTACAACGGGTACGGTGCCCGGCTGGCCGGTGTGTTTTTTGCCTGGGGCTGGCTGCGTTGGCCGCGCCTGCGCTGGTGGGACTGGGGCGGCCTGGCTGCCCTGGCAGCCTACACGCTGCTGGTGCCCGGCTGCCGTGGGGCAGGCATTGCCATGGTACTGCTGCTGGTTTTGTTTTTGCTGCAGCGTGCCTTGCCCGCCTTTTTTGAAAGCCGCATCTGGCACGGCATGGCTCTGGCTGCCGTACCGCTGGCGCTGGGGTTCAGCCTGTTGGCCGGGCGGCTGTTTGACCCGGATCATCCCACCGCCACCCCGCTGCTGGACAAACTGAACGGCCTGCTTTCCGGCCGGTTCGAGATCTGGCATCATGTGTTCTGGGGGTATCCCTCTACCACCCGGAGCAGGACGGGGTGCCCGGCTGGTACCATGATGCCATGCCCAAGGCCGTTACCCTTTTGGGTGGCCTTGCCACTGATGGAGACGAGCACCACGCCATTGATAACTCTTTCCTTGCCATCCCGATGAACAAGGGCGTGTTGGGCGCTGTGGTGATTGGGGTCATCTTTTTGCTGTTGATGTGGCGGCTGTGCCAAAACCGCTGCACGGGCGAAACTTTGTTTTTGACGGTGATCCTGGTTTACTTTTTTGATGGAAAACAAATGCTTTTTGTTCTCCGCCGACCCGTTCATTCTGCTGCTGCCCACAGCGCTGTTTCCCGCAAAGGGCAAGCCTCTGCCGGTCGTCTGCCCGCCGGTAACATGAGGGTGTATCTGAAAAGAATAGAAAAGCTGCCTGAACCTGTTTGCAGTGTGCAAACGATCCAGGCAGTTTTATTTTTATCCAATTTGTTTTTTGTCAAAAGCGGGCTTATCTCACAGCTCGCTGAGGATATTGCCGTCAATGGAAATCGTCACGACCTGCCACGGAATGAACTTGCCGCTGTTCTGCAAGGCCACCTTGGCGGCGCGTTCCAGCCCGCCGCAGCAGGGCACTTCCATCCGCACCACGGTCACGCTCTGGATGTTATTTTCGCGGATGATCTGGGTCAGCTTTTCGCTGTAATCCACATCGTCCAGCTTGGGGCAGCCCACCAGCGTGATATGACCGCGGATGAACTTTTGATGGAAGTTGGCGTAAGCATAGGCCGTGCAGTCCGCTGCAATCAGCAGTTTGGCCCCATCAAAGTAGGGGGCGTTGACCGGAACCAGTTTGATCTGCACCGGCCATTGGGAAAGCTGAGACCGCAACACCGGCATGTCCTCCCCTGCCGGTTCCGGCTTATGCTGCATCTGGCGCATCTGGCTGCCGGGGCAGCCGTGGTGCATCTGCGGCGCAGGCTGGTGGAACACGCTGCGGGCCGCGCTGCCGGGGCAGCCGCCCAGCGGCTTTTGGGCGGCTGCGGCTTTCTGGCGCTTGTTTTCCTCCACAGCCTTTTCATCATAAGCGGCGGCTTCGCGCTCCACAAAGGTGATAGCGCCGGTGGGGCAATGGGGCAGGCAGTCGCCGAAGCCATCGCAGTAGTCATCCCGCATCAGTTTGGCTTTGCCGTTGACCATGGCGATAGCACCTTCGTGGCAGGCATTGGCGCAGGCACCGCAGCCGTTGCATTTATCGGTATCGATCTGGATAATTTTGCGAATCATAGAGGGTGTTCCTTTCTCCGCGCCGTTCAATGCCGTGTATTGCTGTGCGGCGCGCTGCTCTTTTTCTTTTTGCTGTGCTTGTATTATAATGCCATCAGGCCAATAAATCTGTGGTTATAACCACAAAAAGCGAGGAATCCCATGGAAAAAACAGCCAGCACCCCCATCCAGCTTTTCCGTGGCATGACGGCGGACGAACTTGCCGCCCTGCGCGCCGCCCACTGCATCCGTGTGCAGCGTTATGACAAAAACGCTCTGATCTACCATGCGGGCCGTGTGGTACATGAGATCGGCATTGTGCAAAGCGGCAGCGTAAACGTAGAATCCAACGACCTGTGGGGCAACAAAAGCATTTTGAGCCATGTGGAAGCCGGGCAGGCGTTTGCCGAAACTTATGCCCTGTGCGGCGAGCCGCTGATGGTGGATGTGGCCGCCGCGGAGCCGTGCGAAATTTTATGGCTGGATCTTGTACCCATGCTGCAGCAGCAAAACACTGCCGCCAGCTGGCACCCCAAGTTTTTGCACAACCTGTTACTGCTTTCTATGCAGAAAAACCTGGCGCTCTCCCAACGCATCCGGTGCACCACACCAAAAAGTGCGCGTGGGCGGCTGCTGACCTATCTTTCCGCGCAGGCAGTGCGGGCGGGCAGCACGCATTTTTCCATCCCGTTTGACCGCCAGCAGCTGGCGGACTACCTGAACCTGGACCGCAGCGCACTTTCCAAGGAGCTGGGCAAAATGCGGGACGATGGGCTGATCCGCTGCCGCAAAAACGAATTTGAGCTGTGCGGAACGGAATAACGCCCCCTTATCCCCTATCCTTAAGGCAACACCGCACAATTCCCGCCTTGCGGCCTGCTTCGTCCAGCTTGTTGGCTTTCAACAGGCGGATCACTTCGGGGATATTGGTCTGGATGGGGCACCCCTGCTGGCAGCGCGGCTTTTTGCAGCCCAGACACCGGTTGGCTTCGTCCACGACATGTAGTGCCACTGTTTTTCCTCATTTTGCAACGATTTTGCGCGTTAAAAGCGCAACACAGTTTCAACTCAGCGCACTTTTTATCCATATTTATATTATAATAGCACCACATGCGCCGTGTACGCATGCCCCATGGGCTGTATTTTGTACCGGCAAAGTAACGAAAAATCAACCGCTTTGCTGTGCATATCAGCAGCAATTTGCAGTTTTGGTCCTGCCCCGCCAAACCCGCAAGGCTGGTGCCCGCCGGAATTTTTGCGTGCTTTAACAGCGGCAGCGCGCTGCGCTTTGCCCCCAGCACCAACAGGTACGGCGGCAGCGCGGGCAGGCCCGCGGCGGGCACATCCAGCACAGCATCCAGTACCAGTCGCCGCAGGCGGGCCGTGGGGTAGCGCTTGGTTTTCAGGCGGTCATACAGATCATTTACCGTTTCTGCTTCGCGGGCTGCGGCATACAGGCGGTTTTCCAGCCCTTCGCCCGCGCCGCGTAAGGTACTCAGCTGCTCCGGCGTTTTGGTGCGCAGCAAAGTCAGCACTGCGGTGCTGAACTTTTCCGGGTCCGCCAGCTGACCTTGTTCCGCGGCCTGGCGGTACAGCTCCATGGCTGCCTGCGGCACAAAGGGGCTGGCAGCCTTGATTCCTTGCGTATGCACCAACTGCCGGATATGGGAAGCCGAAGTCAGTGCCTGCCCCTGCACCTGGCCGGTCTGGGCGGTGCCATGGGCTGCGCCCAGACGCGGCAGGGGCAGCAACTGCATGGCTGCCCCCTGCCGCAGAATGGCCTTGCAGTATTCGATCCCCAAAATGTTGTTGGGCGTTTGCAGCAAATCCGCAGCACCGGGGCACAATGTTTCGGCGGCTGCGGCACGGGCGGCGGCGAAGGGCAGGCCGCTTTCCAGCTGGCTGCGCAGCGCCGCCGGGAACGCCGCACTGCACAGCGCGGCAGCCGTTGCCTGCAAGGGGTGGGCTCCGGGGTTTCGGCACCGAACGCAAGGGTATCGCACCCCAGCGCGGCCAGCAGATGTACCCCGGCAGCGGCAAACTGTTCTGCGCTGGCGTTGGCATAGGGCGCAGGCAGCGCCACCACCAGGTCCGCCCCGGCAGCCAGCGCTGCGCGCACCCGCACAGCTTCCGGCAGGATGGGTACCCCACCGCGCTGCACAACGCCGGTGCTCATGCACACCGCGATGGTACTGGCCCCCGCTGCCGCAGCATGCGCAGCTGCAATGCGTGGCCGCTGTGGAACGGGTCATACTCTGCAATGATGCCGACAAAATTCATATCGTCTACCCCTGATTCTCTGCAAATTCTGTTCGCTTATGCCGAAAAGAGCCTTGCAATGTTTTCTGCTTCATTATATAATAAATTTGTCTGATACAAAAGGGCCAATACAAAAACCGGGTCCCGCCCGGCATGGTTCTTAAATTTTGAAGGAGGACAAATCCAATGAAGATCCTTGTTATCAACTGTGGTTCTTCCAGCCTGAAATATCAGCTCATTGATATGCAAGGCGAGAAGGTGCTGTGCAAGGGCCTGTGCGAGCGCATTGGCATGGAAAGCAGCATGATTACCCATGAAGCCAACGGCAATAAAGCCACCACCCCGGCCATCTTCCCCACTCACACCGAAGCATTTGCTGAGGTTGTGAAGAAGATGACCACCGGCGATGGCAAGGTCATTGATGATGTCAGCGAGATCAACGCCATCGGCCACCGCGTGGTCCACGGCGGCGAAAAGTTCCAGGCCAGCTGCCTGATCACCCCCGAAGTGATCGAGACCCTGCGCGAGCTGAGCCCCCTGGCCCCGCTGCACAACCCTGCCGGCATCCTGGGTATCGAGGCCGCCAAAAAGGTCTTTGGCGATATCCCCAATGTTGCCGTGTTTGATACCGCTTTCCATTCCACCATGCCGCCGAAGGCTTTCATGTACGCCATCCCGTATGAATATTACGAGAAGTACGGCGTGCGCCGTTACGGCTTCCACGGCACCAGCCACAAGTACGTCAGCTACCGCGCTGCCGAATATCTGGAAGAGCCCATCGACCGCCTGAAGCTGATCACCTGCCATCTGGGCAATGGTTCTTCCATTGCTGCAGTTGACCAGGGCAAGGTTGTGGATACCTCTATGGGCATGACCCCGCTGGCCGGCCTGATGATGGGCACCCGCTGCGGCGATATCGACCCTTCTGTGGTCAACTACCTGAAGTACACCCTGAACATCACCGGCCACCAGCTGGACGAGATTCTGAACAAGAAGTCCGGCCTGCTGGGTGTCTCCGGCGTTTCCAGCGACAAGCGTGACGTTGAGGCAGCAGCCGCCGCCGGCAACCCGCGCGCACAGCTGGCCAGCGATATGCTGAACTACCAGATCAAGAAGACCATCGGCAGCTACATTGCCGCTATGGGCGGTGTTGACGCCATCGTGTTCACCGGTGGTATCGGCGAGCATGACGCTGACTCCCGTGCCAAGATCTGCCACCACATGGATTGGCTGGGCATCCGCGTGGATACCGACAAGAACGCCAACGCCCACACGCAGAACAAAGATGTTGTGGAAATCACCGCTTGGGGTGCCAAGGTTCGCACCCTGGTCATCGAGACCAACGAAGAGCTGATGATTGCCCGCGACACCAAGGAAGTTCTGGGCAACGAAGGCTTGCTGTAATTGCACCTATATTCCAGCTCAAGCGCCTAAAACTGAACTAAGCTAAAAAATCCGCTCCTTTTGCAAAAAAGGGGCGGATTTTTGTCAGTATATATTGCTTAAAATACGTTCATTATTTATATTTTCTACATCCGTTTAGTATACGAAATCTTCACAACTTATTTGGACATTGCAATAAGCGCAATATACTATACGCTGGTATACACGTTTCATATTATTATCTATCCACCAATAGTAATCCGCCTCTCTAATCACTGTATAAGTCTTGTCTCCATGTTTATTTACCCCATCGCATTTTATATATCGTGCATCTGCTGTCATTGTTTCTTCTAAAAAATCATTAATCTCTTCTATCGAATAAAACATCCCCTTGTAGTTTCCATCACTATCATATAGACCATACTCCTGATAATTTTCTGCTAATTCAGAAAGACCTTTCACTTCTCTAACACGCCATCCCCACATTTTGTGACAACAAAAGCGGCACCCATGTTACCGGATTCCGCTCTGTTTCCTATGTTTCTTCTCCCCTGCAATAATATTCAATCGCCCTGGCGGCAAATTCTGCCGCACCGGGGCCGCCTGCGGCGTTGATGTTTTTGGTAAACTCACCGCCCGCCGCGTACATCTGCCCCAGTTGGGCCAGAATCTGCTTATTGCAGGTGTAATAGTGCCGGGTGATGAAATCCTTCAGTGTTTTCACCTGTGCCTGCACCGCCGGGTCCTGGGCTGGGCGGGTCTGCAAAGTGCCGAACGCCGCCACAATAGCCATCAACTGGGCATTGATTGTATTGCTTTCTTGTGGGGTACGTTTGGTGCTTTTTCCCTCAAATTCCTGGTACTCCGGAGTTGTGCCCCACGCCTGTTTTGCCTGGCGGGCATATTCTTCCAGTTTTGTGGTATCAAATGCGGTAAAATCCATTGGCTTTCCTCCTGTCTGCTGCATTCTGCGGGCAAGGTCTATCAGGTTTTCCAGGCGCTGCTTTTTCATCATCAGCAGCTCCATTTGCTGTGTCAGCGCCTTTTCGCGGTCAAACCCCGGCTGGGTCATGATCTGCCTGATATCTTTTAAGGGGAATTCCATTTCCCGGAACAGCAGGATCTGCTGCAAAGCTGCCAGCGCTGTATCGTCATACAGGCGGTAGCCCGCTTCGGTGTGCCCGCTTGGGTGCAGCAAGCCGATTTTATCGTAATATTGCAGGGTGCGTATACTCACGCCGGTCAGGCGGCTTACTTCACTTACGGTCATCATTGGTTTTCCCTCCTTCCCTTGCGGCAATTCCAGCGTACTCTATTACGCAGCGTCAGAGTCAAGAGGTTTTCATAAAAAATTTTCATAAGGCAACACCGCACAATTCCCGCCTTGCGGCTTAAGCACCGCTCCGGCAGCTGCGGCACGGCATCTGCGCTGCCAAAATGCTCGATAAGACATCCAGTATTATCTGCGCTTTTGGCTTGGCATCTGCCGAACCTCGCTCGCCGTATCGGCACTTAGAATTATGCGGTATTGCCCTAACTTTAGCAACACAAAAGCCTGCGGCGGATTGCAGGCGCAGTTCCACCACAGGCTGTATATTTTTATGTTACAGGCTGGAATAGCCAAAGCTGTTGACCAGTGCGTCAATGCGTTTGCCCTGTTTGCACCATGGGCAGTCGCGGGAATCATAGCTCTGGTAATCGCCAAGGTCGTTGGGGTTAAAGATGGAAGTAACGGGGTAGCCTGCGCACTCTGTCTGGGTGGCAAAGATTGCGCCAATGCCAACCACCTGGCCGCCGTAATAATTGATCGCTTCCACAGCAGCCTGCGCGGTATAACCGGTGGTAACGGATGCTGCCAGGATCAGCACATGCTTGCCCGCGATCATGGGGGAGGTATTTTCGCGGAACAGCAACTGGCTGCCGGTGGTGTGTTCCGGCGTGACCACATAGATGGTCTGGTGGGCGTTCATGTTTACATAGCCGTCGCGGGTCAACTCGCTGGCCATGCAGGCGCCGATCACCTCGGTGCCGTCCAGGCAGAGGATGGTATCCACGATGGTGGTGTGGGTATAAGAGCTGACCAGTTCCAGTGCCACGGCGCGCGCTTCGGAAAGGCGGGTCTTTTGCATGGTAACGTCAATGTAATAATTGATATGGCTGTGGCTTGTGGCAAAGTGCCCCTTTGCCACGCGCAGTACAAGATCCTGTTTTTGGGTGGGTAATTTGACCATATTGATTGCCATGTGTCTCACTCCTGTTCTGTCATTTCAACCGATAAATCGCTCTCTTTCTTTTATTTTATTGTAAAACATCCCCATATGCAAGAGCTTTTTGGTGGCAATTCCGTACAAAATGCCGGGCTGCAATTTGGTTGAACTGCTATTTTTTGCGTTTTTGCTGTCTTGTTTTGCCGCTTTACACCCTACCCTGCCAATGGTATAATATTTAATATTATACTGGGGTAAAAAAGGGGGATCTGACGCCATGGGTTACAGGCTGGCGGAACAAAATGGGGAAAGTGTTGCCGTGCCGCGGCTGGTGTTCGCGCACCTGGCCCGCGCAGACGGCGATACCATCCGCGCCGCGTTGTATCTTTTGGGCGGCGGCGGAACCGACCCCCGCACCATGGCGCGGGATCTTGGCATGCCCAGCATTGAGGCCGCCAAGCGCGCCATGCAGTATTGGGCCGGTGCCGGGCTGCTGGTCAGTGACCGGGATGTGCCCCTGCCCAAAACCGAAATGCAGAAAGCTTCCGCCATCGACCTGACCACCCTGAACGACCCTTATGTTTCGGTCCTATGCGAGGAAGCGCAGACCGCATTCGGCAAGGCACTCAGCCGAACCGAGATGCAGCGGCTGGTCAGCCTGTATCTGAATGATGGCTGGCAGCCGGATGTTGTGCTGCTTTGCTGCGCCGAAGTTGCCCGCCAGGGCCGCCGCACCGTTGGCGCGCTGAGCCGCGAACTTTTGAAATGGCGGGATGCCGGGGTGGAAACCGGCGAGGACGCCGAACGTTACTTAAAGCAGCAGGCCCAGCGGGAAAGCTGGTGCATCGAGTCTGCCGCCCTGTTTGGCATCGCCCCTGCGCAGCTCAGCCGCTGGGAGCGCGGGGCCATTGCCCGCTGGCACGAGGACTGGCGTTTTGGCGCGGACATGATTGAGGAAGCCCTGCTGCGGGCGGACAAGCACCGCACGGTGCGCTATGTGGACGGCATTCTGCGCTCCTGGTACGCGCAGGGGCTTACCACGGTATCGGCGGTGCGCGGTCAGGGTCAGCTGGCGGGCAGCAACATTCTGACCACCGGGGCAAAGCCAGCCGCCCCCAAAACCGACTTGTTCCAGACCAACTGGAATGATGTTTTTGACGATGACACGGAGGGATAAGCCATGCGCACCAAAGATGAACTCTTCCGCGAAGCACTGCGCCACATTGCGGCCCGCCGCCAGCAGGCCGTAACAGCAGCCGAGCGTGACCGTGCCGCAGCGCTGGCTGCCCACCCGGAGCTGCGCGCCGCCGAGGATGCCCGCACCCACGCCGGGCTGACCCTGACGCTGGCCGCCGCCCGCGGCGCGGACCAGACCGCCGCGGCCGCAGCACTGAAAACGGCAGACGAGCGCTTGACAGCTGCTTATGCCACGCTGGGCCTTGGGCCGGAGGGTTTTGTTCCGCACTACACCTGCCCCACCTGCAAGGATACCGGCATGGTGAACGGCCGTCCCTGCAGCTGCGTGGCCGAAGCAGCCCGCACCCTGCGGCGGGAGGAGATCAACGCCGCAAGCCCGCTGGCCCTGTGCAGCTTTGATACCTTCGAACTGGACCGCTACCCCGCCGAGCCGGAGCCGGAGCTGGGTGGCACCCCGCGGGACTACATGGGCAAAGTGCTGGCCTACTGCCAGCGGTACGCCAACAGCTTTACGCCGGAAAGCCGCGGCCTGATGTTTATTGGCAGTGCCGGGCTGGGAAAAACCCACATGGCACTTGCCATTGCAGACACAGTTTTGAACCGCGGGTTTGATGTGCTGTACACCAGCTCCGCCGCGCTGGCCGCTCAGCTGGGGCGCGAACACTTTGACCGTGCCGCCGAAGACCCCTGGCTGGATGCCTGCAAGGAGGCCGACCTGCTGATTCTGGACGACCTGGGCACCGAGTACATCAGCCAGCTGACCATCAGCGTATTGTATGAGCTGATCAACACCCGTATGCTCTGCCACCGGCCCACCATTTACACTTCCAACATTGTGGATAGTTCCATTTTGAAGCCCGCTACACCGAAAAAAGTAGCCAGCCGCATTTTGGGCAGCTGCCAGATCTTCAAGTTTTTTGGCACCGACCAGCGCTTAAAGCGCGGCGGCAAGCGCTGACCCCATACAGAAAGGTGGTCGGCATTGCTTCCATGAAAAAGCCCGCCGAGTTGGAAACGCTGGGTGTGGATGCAGTGATTGGGGATTATACGGATTTGGGGAAACTGGCAAAAATTTTGGAAGTATAATTTTTAAGGCAATACCGCATAATTCTAAGTGCCGATACGGCGAGCGAGGTGCGGCAGATGCCAAGCCAAAAGCGCAGATAATACTGGATGCTGCAAAGGTGAGCGCCGCCAGTGGCGGAAACAGCGAACCGAAGCAGGGGCAGCGGTCGCAGAGTGCGAGGGGCTTTTGCCCCCGAAGCACGATGCGGGTACCGCAACCCGACATTATCGAGCATTTTGGCAACGCAGATGCCGTGCCGCAGCTGCCGGAGCGGTGCTTAAGCCGCAAGGCGGGAATTGTGCGGTGTTGCCTTAACTGCCCCCTTCACAGCTGCTTCCCGGATAACCAAAAATGGCATGTACTGCACTCTTGTGCGTGAGCAGTACATGCCATTTTTATTTATTGTGCTCCTGCGCGGAAATTCAGTAGTTTTCTTCCGCTTTGCTCTTTCGCGGCAGACGCTTCCACACAAGCGCAGCGGCATCGCCAACGGCGGTCAGGCCGCGCTCCATGCTGTGCAGCGTCTGCACAACAAGCAGCAAAAAGGCGATCAAAATCAGCATACCGCGCATATCCAGACGTTCCAGGCCGAGGAACCCGCCCAGCAGCGCGATCGCCGCACCGGCCAAAATCAGCATACCGCCCCACAGCACACCATGAGCCACGGTGAACGGCTTGCACACATCCCACAATACCGCCATGCCAACAGCCAGCAACAGCAGCGTTGTCAGGGTGGTCAGGGTGCCGATGGGCAGCTCAAATGCGAACACAAAGGCTTCGATACCCAAAATGAGCAGCAGGTCGCTCAAACCGCCGGGCAGGGCCGCGCGCAGAACATTCTGGATGAATTTGCCGTGCACCATCTCGTGGTTGGGCTCCAGCGCCAGAATAAAGGACGGGATGCCGATGGTGACCATCGACAGCAGCGAAAGCTGCAGCGGCTGCAGCGGATACGGCATGGTGATGAACAGCGCGATAAAGGTAAGCAGGAACGAGAAAATATTCTTGACCAAAAACAGCGATGCCGACCGCTGAATGTTGTTGATCACGCGGCGGCCCTCCGCCACAACGGCAGGCAGGCCGGAAAAATCCGATTCCAGCAGTACCAGCTGGGCCACCTGGCTGGCGGCCTGGGCACCGGATGCCATGGCAATACCGCAGTCCGCATCCTTCAGGGCCAGCACATCGTTCACGCCGTCGCCCGTCATCGCAACGGTGTGGCCATCCGCTTGCAATGCTTTCACGAATTTGCGCTTCTGGGCGGGGTTACACGGCCAAACACCGTGCAGGTGCGCACGGCTTCGGCAACTTTTTTCGTCGGTATCCAGCGTTGCGGCGTCCACATAACGCTCTGCGCCCTCAATGCCCGCCTGGCGGGCCACCTCGCTGACGGCAACGGGATTATCGCCGGAGATGACCTTAACGGCAACGCCCTGTTCGGCAAAGTAGCGGAACGTTTCCGGTGCTTCTGGTCGGATGCGGTGGGCAACGGGCAGCAGGGCCACAAACTCCAGCTTGTCAGCATCCAGCCCGACCTTGGGGTCCGGCTCAGCATCACAGCGAGCCAACAGCAGCACGCGGCTGCCTTTTTCCAAAAGCGGCTCCACCTGCGCAGCAAGCTCGGCATAGCGGGCACCGGCCACAAATTCCGGTGCCCCCCCACCACAAAGCTGCCCTCGGCAAAGGTCGCGGCGCTCCATTTGTATGCGGAATTGAACGGCACCACGCTTTGGCGCGGCCAAGGCGTGCCGTTCTGTTTGCCAAAGCGCTGTACCATGGCGCGGGCGGTATCGTTATCCGGTTCAGTCCCCGCGTAAATACTATGCAGCACGGTGTATACCCTGTCCTGCGGCCAGGCATCAGGGGTCAGCAGCAGCGGCTCCCCGGCTTCCATCCGGGCCTCGGTAATGGTACCGGTCTTGTCCACGCACAGCACATCCACGCGGGCCAGCGTTTCAATACAATTCATATCCTGCGCCAGTACCTTGCGCTGCGCCAGCCGCACCATACTGACGGCGAGGGCCACACTGGTCAGCAGATACAGCCCTTCGGGGATCATGCCGATCAGCGCCGCCACCGTAGCTTCCACCGAATCCCGCAGCGGCAGTTCCAGGCTGACATATTGCTTTAGGAACATTACCACGCCCATCGGGATCAGCGCAATGCCGATTACCCGGATCAGCCCATCCAGCGAGCGCATCATCTCGCCCTTGGCAACCTTGTGGCCGCCCTCGCGGGCTTCGGTTGCCAGCTTGCTGGCATAGCTTTCGGCCCCCACATGGGTCAGGCGCACGGTGCACCGGCCAGATACCAGAAAGCTGCCGGACCGCAGCACATCGCCAACGTTCTTGGGCACCGGCTCTGCTTCGCCGGTAATCAGGGCTTCGTTCGCCTGAGCGCTGCCGGTGCACACAACGGCGTCTGCACAGATCTGCTCGCCGGAGGTAAACTCCACAATGTCATCCCGCACCAGCTCTTCGCTGGGCAGCAAAATGCTTTTTTTCCGTCCCGCAGGCAGCGCACCTTATGCGCCGCCACAAGGGTCAGCTGGTCCACCGTACGCTTGCTGCGCAGCTGCTGCACCGTGCCAATGATGGTATTGGCAATCACAACCCCAAAAAGGTCATGTTCGCAAAGGACCCCACCAATGCCAGGCAAAGCGCCAGCACGATAAAAACCAGATTGAAAAACGTAAAAATATTATCCCGAATGATCTCGGTTTCGCTCCGGGTCGGCGAAGCCGCCGCATGGGTATCCAGCCCCGCCGCCATGCGCTGGGCTGCCTGTTCCGCGGTCAGGCCCTTGACTGGGTCTGTTTCCAGCAGCGGCACCTGCGGGCGTTCGGGCTGTGGCTGGGCCGCGGCCGGCTGTTTGCCTGCCGGGCGCGGCAACTGTAATTTGACAAAGCGCTCTCCCCCAGTTTTTACAACAATATTGGAATATCTTTTTATTATAAACGAGATTGTATGAATAAATATAGCACCCACTCCATAATTCCTGATTTTATTTATGCCCTGAACTTTTCCCTTGCTGCGCACAGTTCCCGCGTTTTGCCTTTTTTACAAAAAAATCCCTGTCCAATGCTTGACAAACGCCTATTTCCCGGCTATAATATTACTTGTTCGTTATGGATGATTAGCTCAGCTGGTTAGAGCGCTGCGTTCACATCGCAGAGGTCGAGGGTTCGAGTCCCCATCCTCCACCATACAGTTCGTACTCGAACCCGATTCTTGAAAAAGGGTTCGGGTACGTTTTTGTTTATCGGAGGTTTTGCGTTTGCGACAGCAACAAACACCCCAGTGGGGTGTTTGAGCAACAGAACGGTCTGCGTTAGCAGATGGAGAAGCTTCGCCCCGACAAGTTCTGCGGAAGGACTACTCGGAACGGTAAACAGGAACGAGCAAAGGCAGGGTATCATCGTGGCGATGGTATCCTGCCTTTTGTTTTGATATGTTTTATCAGTAGATCACAGCATCCGTTGCAGTATAGCCTTCGAGAGAATTCTCCTTGACCTGAATACAAATATAAGTGATTTCAGAATTGCTTGCAGCAAAGAACTGACGTTTTGCCACGGGAGAAATCTTCAGCCAGTCGCCTGCTGCAAGGCTGATTTCTTCGCCATCGATAACGACCTTGCCTTTGCCGGAAAGAACACCGTAGATTTCCTCATTTGCCTTGTGGGAGTGGACAAACGGAACATTTGCTCCCGCAGGAAGCGTATTCAAGCTGATCTCCGCACCAGTCAGGGCGAGTTTTTCATGAAGCTCCGTCCGATTTTCTTTTCCAACTGTCATTTTTGTGTAGTTTGCCATTGTAAGCACCTCCATTTTGATTCGCAATCTTTCATTGCCTGAGCTAAGTATAGAAGCTCGCACATTCAAAAACAAGTACGCACTTTTTTTGTAACTGTACACTCAAAAATGAATGTGATATACTATATACAGAGGTGACTGATATGCGTACAAAAGAAGAACTGCCGGAATGTCCGGTTGCAACAGCAGTATCCCTGATTGGCGGAAAATGGAAGCTCTTGCTTCTGCGCAATCTGAAAGAGCGTCCAAGGAGATTCAATGAGTTGCAAAGAAGCATCGACGGGATCTCGCAGAAAGTTTTGACCGAGAGCTTAAGACAGATGATTGATGATGGGCTTGCCTACCGCCGTGATTATCACGAGAATCCTCCCAAAGTAGAATATGGGTTGACCGATCTCGGAACGGAAATGTTACCAATCGTCAATGCACTTGCAGACTTTGGAAATTACTATAAATCAGTCGTTGATCGGTCATGATCAATATTATGAAGCAGGGTTTGGGGCAGGCACTCCCCAACAAGAAAGCGGGATTTTGTCCCTTTGCCAAACAGTCCGGCGGGGCAGGAAATTTTCAAGAATTGAAATTTGTGACCATGGGACGGTTCTTGCTCTTCACGCCTTTAGGAAAAGGAGTTTTTATGAATATCGAGGTCAAACGAATGTCCCCTACTGCTATTGAAATGCTTGACCAACTCAGCGCAGTCTGCAAACGGTTCGGCGTTGATTACTATGCAGCTTCCCAAAATCAGCGTGATCTGCTGGACAGCATTGCCCTGCACGAATATCAACTGAAAAAAGCACACGAGCAAGGGCTGAAGCGTTCCGAAGTGCCTCCGTTTCTCGGTTTGAAGCGCTCTGACCGCAGCAACGATATGCCTGCCTAAAGGTTCGACTGCTGCTGACAATGCCCTCACTCCATAGAATGTTATAAATTTCTCACATTTCTATTGACACCGAAGCTTTCGTGTGATATATTCATCACATAGCACGTGCGAAATTTCTCACTTTCTGGATGCAGATAAAAGAAAGGGGCTTACCATGAAAAAGGTGTCATTACGGGAACTGGTTGCTGATAAAATCATTTTTTCTATCCTGATTGCCATGTACTATTGGATGTGGGCACGGAACGACTGGAAAGATTATTACACGACCGTTCAAGACGTTATTTTTGCTTTCAGCTTTTATTATTTCGTTTCCCGCGCCATCCGGGTCAAAAAATACAAGCAGGAATCCCCCGATGAAATGGCTGAAGCCAACCTGTGGAGATGCGATGCCATCTGCTTAAAAATCAGCGTGGCAGCTTTTATTGTGATTGGCTTTACCTGCGCTGTCGGCCGTATGGTTCTTACCACAGAAATCATCGGTTATGGCTTGATGGCCGCACTGATTTTGATTTCGGTGGTGCGCACGATCATCTTCTATCTTATGGATAAGAAAGGGCTTTGAACATGGCCTTATCAACCAAACTGAAAGAATATCGGGAAGCAAAGGGCCTTAAGCAGGCAGACCTTGCCGAGCTGGTCGGCGTCCGGCGCGAAACCATTGTGAACCTGGAAAAAGGGAAATACAATCCCTCCCTCAAGCTGGCAATGGACATTGCAAAAGTGTTCCATACCACGGTAGAAGAGCTGTTTTTCTTTGATGATTAACCCACAAGGAGCGTGCTTTTATGCCTGAAACAGTTTTGGTAAATGGCAATGCCTACTCCCTGCTCAAACTGCTGGGCAAGGGCAAAGGCGGGTATTCTTACCTGGCGCAGATGGCGGACGGGCAGCAGGTCGTGGTTAAGCAGATTCACCATGAACCCTGCGTCTATTACCAGTTTGGCAATAAGATTGAAGCCGAACTGCGGGATTACAACCACCTGCAGGAAATCGGCATTCCGATGCCGCGTATGCTGGATGTTGACACCAAAGCGGAACGCATTGTGAAAGAATACATTGCTGGCGAAACCGTGTATACCCTTGTGCTGAAAGATGCCCTGCCCGAAACCTGCCTCCGCCAGGTGCAGGCCATGTGCCGCCTGCTGTACCCGGCGCACACCAACATTGACTATTTTCCCACCAATTTCATTTTGCAGGGCGATACGCTGTACTATATTGACTATGAGTGCAACGACTACATGGACGAATGGAACTTTGAAAACTGGGGCTGCAAATACTGGGCAAAAACGCCGGAATTTTTGCAGTATGCCGCCGAACACCCGTAACGTTTGCCCATTGCCAAGGGGGTTGGAAAAGGGTATAATCTGTTCTGGTTCTGCTTTTTCAGATATACTTTAGGCAACACATAACCAAACGGCCCACCGGCACAAAGCAGTCACACGCTTTATGCCGGTGGGCTGACGATATCTCGCTTTCCTGCTTACTCGCTGGGATAATCTGCCTCGTCCGGCAGGGCGGCGCTGGTTTCGGCGGCCTGCTGTTCGGCTTCGGCGGCGGTTTGGGTCGCGGTAATCAGGCCGCTCACCTCGCCGGAGGGCTTTTCCAGCAGGTAGGCGCCAACCGGCTTTGCTTTATATACCAGCAGCACACAGTAGGTGTCTGTTGCGCCATCTGAGCGCGCCGGGCAGAGTACCGTCCATTTTTCCACCGTTTTTCCCTTATAGTCCGCCAGGGTCAGGCCGCTTTCCCCACCACCTGGTTAAAGGCAGTAAAGCTGTCGTCCCACTTTTTGGGATCTTCACTTTGTCCACCGCGGCGGTGCTCAAGTCCACCTCAAAACCGTAGCCGGTAAAGTAGGTGCCAATATCCTGGGTATTTTCAATTGTGGTTTGCACTGTAGCGCTGGCAGCCACGCTTTTGCCCGCCAGGCGCACCGCCGCCGTAACCGTGCCAGCCAGGCAGACAGCGCAAAGGGCAAGCGCCCCCGCCTGCCGCAGACCAGGTTTGGTAACTGTAAATAAAACATAAATGCAGCCCCCTCAAAAACGTTGCAATGCTTTTACGCAACGATATGAGGGGGGCTGCTGTATTTAGAACCGCGGTTCTTATTTGTACTTGACTTCCGGGTGGTACCACTGGAAGATGACGGCATCGTACTGTTTTTCCAGCGCGGCCTGGTCATGCTCCGGCAGGGCGGTCCACATAACCATCATGGCACCAAGGCGGGCGCACAGCCGCACGGCCCAGTTCTGTTTGTCCGGGCACCAGGCAATAAAGTCCGGCCGGGCCATAAAGTTGCCAAAGCAGTGGCTGATGACAAACGCATGGATGGGGTTCGCGCCTTCCTTACGGTAAGCACGGTAACTATCCACCAGCTGGCCACGCAGTACCTGCGGCGCAAATTTACGGATGCGCTTGACCACGCGGGGGTCAAAGCTTTCAATGCAATAGGGGCCGTTGTAGCCTTTCAGGCCGTCCAGCGTGGCGTGGCACAGGGCGTCCAGATATTCGCCGGTATATTCATGGCGGCTCTTGATCTCGATAATCAGCGGGGTTTTGCCGTCCACTGTCTGCAAAAACTCACTGAACAGGGGCGTGCTCGGCGCTGCCTTTCAGCGGCATCTGGCATATCTGGTCATAGGGGTAATCCCGCACCCAGCCTTTGGTGCCGGTCATGCGGGTCAGGGTATCATCATGGAACACCAGCAGCTTACGGTCGCTGCTGAACTGCACATCCATCTCCATGCCGTATCCGTTTTGCACGGCGGCGGCAAAGGCGGGCAGGCTGTTTTCCGGCGGGCGCTGATCCTTGCCAAAATAGCCGCGGTGGGCAAAATTGCGGCCCGCAAAGGGGTGCGCAGTTCCTTGCGGCCAGCGGCGGGAGCCACAAAAAAACAGCACCAGCGCGCACAGTGCCGCCACAACAATCAGCAAAATCAACCAGAACATGCGATCAACTTCCTTTTTTCATCCGGCGCACGTTGTAAAATATGTACCGGGCATTGCATCCATATTGTAGCGCATTGCCCGCGGGCTTGCAAGAGCTGGCGGAGCAAAATTGCGGTACAGTTTGCGTAATAGACCGTGGCGGATAAAAATTTGAAAAAAACTTAAAAAGTTTTCACAAATTCTCCACGGTTCGCCGTTATTATGGTATAGTAATAGTAACTCAAGGGTGATTTGCGCCCAGATGAGGTGGATTAGAAATGGCAAGAGTATTGATCGTTGACGATGAACCGCGCATTCGGGATTTGATCCGCGAGCACCTGCAGTACGCGGGCTTTACCTGTGCCGAAGCCGGGGACGGCACACAGGCGCTGGCCGAGCTGGCAAACGGCGGCATTGACCTGGTGATCCTTGATATTATGATGCCGTTTATGGATGGCATGACCTGCCTGCGCGAGATGCGCACCCGCAAGATCATGACACCGGTGATCATGCTGACCGCCCGCAGCGAAGAATATGACAAACTGGCCGGGCTGGAGGGCGGCGCGGATGACTATGTGGTAAAGCCGTTCAGCCCGCGGGGGAGCTGGTTGCCCGCGTGAAGGCCGTACTGGCCCGCACCATGCCCGCCCCGGTTGCCGAGGGTAATGTGTATACCTTTGGGAATCTGGTGATCGACACCGCCAGCCACAGCGTTAAGGTGGCCGGGCAGGAAGCCCCGCTGACCCCCAAAGAGTTTGACCTGCTGGTGTTTCTGGTCAACAACAAGGGCATTGCCCTTTCCCGCGAGAAAATTTTGCAAAAAGTGTGGAACTATGACTATTATGGCGAGGACCGCACGGTAGATACCCATGTTAAAATGTTGCGCAGCCACCTTGGCAGCTGCCGCGGCTATATTGTTACCGTGTGGGGCGTGGGGTACAAGGTTGACCCCGATCCCGCACAGTAACGTTAGGGGGCCGCGATTTTGCGTAAACCAAAGCAACCGGGCAGCGCACCGCACACCCATGGCTGGGCGCTGGGGGTGCAGGGCCAGCTGATGCTGTTTTTGTGCGGTATTACTGTGCTGACCCTTGGGCTGGTGTGGGGGCTGATCACCTATGGCCTGCAGCCCATGTACAACCGCAACATTCAAAAGCGGCTGGAACGCGAATCCAGCGTGATCGCCGGAATGATTGATTCCGCCGGGGGCCAGATTTCCAGCCGGGATTATGGTTCCCTGACGCTGCAGAACGAAACGTTCTGGTCCAACCTGAAAACCGCACTGGAAAACGGCGTGATCAATGTGGACAACTGCTGCATCGATATCAGCGATAACACCTGCCGCAGCGTGCAGTTTTTGGAGGGGCTTTACCCCTGCATTTTTTACACAACAGCATGGCCACTTTCGGCGATAACATGACGGTATATACCCCCGACACCCGAACCGCCATCCTGGCCCGCCATACCCTGTACAATGAGGGTTCGCTGTACAAAATTATTGAATCCGGCGGCAACCGGCAGATGCTGGTGGGCTGCCTGACCAAAGACGGCAGTTACGGTGTGATCGTATCCGCCAGCCTGGCACAGATTGAAACAGCCGCCGAGGTCATGCGCAGTGTGCTGATTCCGGTTGCCATCTTTTGATTGCGCTCAACCTGTTGGTGGCGGCGCTGTTCAGCCGGTGGTTCCCCCGCCCGATGCGCCAGCTTTCGGAGGGTGCCCGCGAGATTGCCGACGGCAACTATGATGTTCAGGTGCCGGTAGTCCGCAATGATGAGCTGGGCCTGCTGGGGCGGGAGTTCAACCACATGGCGCAGGAAGTCAAACGCTCCGCCCAGCTGGAAAAAGATATCCTGGCTAATGTCAGCCATGACCTGCGCACCCCGCTGACCCTGATTAAGGGCTATGCCGAAACGGTGCGCGATATTACCGGCGATGACAAGGCCAAGCGCACCGAACAGTGCAGCATTATTGTGGACGAAACTGACCGCCTGAGCGCGCTGGTAAACAGCGTGATGGAACTGAGCAAAGTTTCCAGCGGTGCAGAAAAGCTTAACCCCGTTGATTTTGACATGAGCCAGCTTTGCTTTGAGGTCGCGGGCCGCTATGACGCCGTGTGCGAGCAGAATGGCTGGAAGCTGCAGCTGGAAGCCAACAAGGAATGCATGGTACGCGCCGACCCCGCCATGATGGAACGGGTGCTGCACAACCTGTTGGGCAACGCCACCCACCATATGGGTGCGGACGGTGTGTTTGTGCTGCGGGCCATCCCCATGCCAAACGGCGGTTGCCGGGTGGAAGTGGAGGACCACGGCCCCGGCACCCCGCCGGAGGAACTGCCGCACCTGTTCGACCGCTACTATCGCGCCCGCCAGGATGCCGGCAAGACCGGTACCGGGTTGGGGCTTTCCATCACCAAGGCCATTTTGCAGCAGCATGATTTTCCCTTTGGGGTAAACAGTACGGTCGGCAAAGGTTCCACCTTCTGGTTTGAGATGAAAGCCCCACAGTAACCAAAGCATGCCGCATGCAGCCCACACAAGAGAGGAGTTTTGCCCCATGGAAAAGCTGAACAAACAGATGGACGATGCCCTGAACACCAAAGTGGCCGCCCTGAATGCCACTGACGATGAAACCGGTGACGGCAAGGTGGATGCCCTGGACCTGAAGCACCAGCTGGACCGCGTGGAAGCGCAGCTGGAATTGCAGGATCAACAAAACCGCGCCCTGCTGCGCAGCCAAAAGCGGCTGCTGTGGGCCGCTATTGCCATTGTGGTGGTGCTCTGCCTGATTATGGGCGGACTGCTGCTGCGGTTCAACACGGCGTATAACGAGGTGATCATCACCTGCGCCCAGGTGAACGAGATTGCCGGCACCTTGCAGGACAGCCTTGCCAAGCTGGACACCGAACAGCTGGACAGCATGATGCAGACCCTGCCCGACATTGCTGATAAGCTGAGCCGGATCGATGTGGACGCCCTGAACGATGTGATGGCCAAGCTGCCCGCCACCATGGACGCAGTGGCCCAGCTGCAGCAGCAGTTGAACAGCGTGGCATCTTTCCTGGGCAACGTGGGCTCCATCTTTGGGTAAGCGGCTCCCCTGCTGTTTTTGAAAAACGGTTATCCATAACGCAAAAGCGCATGTGCATCTTTCCCGGTTCGGGAACAGCACATGCGCTTTTTGTTACAATTTTACGGCAGGATGTCAGCCGATAACTTCGACCTTTTCCATCACGACCGGGGTGCGGGGCTTATCGTTCCAGTCAGTGGCAGTTGCGGCGATTTCATCCACAGCGTCCATGCCGCTGACAACATGGCCAAATGCAGCATACTGGCCATCCAGATGCGGGGCATCCTGGTGCATGATGAAGAACTGGCTGCCGGCGGAGTTCGGGTCCATCGAGCGGGCCATGCTGATGACGCCGCGGGTGTGCTTGATGGGGTTGTCAACGCCGTTCTGCAGGAACTCGCCCTTGATGTGCCAGCCGGGGCCGCCGGTGCCGTTGCCGTTGGGGTCGCCGCCCTGCATCATGAACCCGGCGATGATGCGGTGGAAGGTGAGTCCGTCATAAAAGCCCTGATTGACCAGTTTCAAAAGTTTTCGCAGGTGATCGGTGCTGCGGTAGCATCCAGTTCAATGTCAATAGTTTTGCCGTTCTGCATTGTAATACGAACCATAGGTGTTAGTTCCTTTCGTGTTGTAATAATCTATCCGCAAAGGTCGGGCGCGGGGATGTCAGGCGGTTTCGCCTGCCTGTTCCGCATCCGGCACTTGTTGGCTTTTGCTTTGCTCGGTTTCGGTACCGGTGATGTAGCTCATGCTGCCAAGGGTCTTTTCCAGAATTTTCTCGTCCAGCTTGCCCATCCAGTGGCCAAGGGCGGCCGTCATAAACAGCTCGCAGCGGTGCTGGGCATCCTTCAGCAGGGCAAAGGCACCGCCGTGGCGCTCTTCGCCGGTGGCGGGGTCAGTCCAATCCTCCGGCAGGTTCAGCTTGAGGTGTGCCGGGGATACATGCCCGGTGATGAACCCGCGCCCGCCAAAAACAGCTCCAGCACCCAATAGAACGCCCGCCGCACGCCGTGGCGGCTGGTGAAAAATGCGGCGCAGGCGGTAGGTGTAATAAAAGCTGTCCGCCAGGGCTTCCACGCTGATATCCTGCCCATATACCTCCAGAATACACTGGTGCAGCAATGCGGCAATTTCCGCCAGGTCCTGCCCGACCGGCACCGGGCTGGAATCATCCGCCGGGACCTCCGAAACGCCGGTATCCTCGGCATGCAGGGTGGAATCCAGCGCAATTTCAAAGTAGCCGTGGCCGCCTTTCATGCCGTAGGGCTGGCCGGGGCTGCTGACGAACACAACGTAAGGGTGCATAACGGTATCCGCCGCATAGTGGCACAAAAAGCCCAGCGTATACTCGATCTGCGCCTGGGTGTGGGTGTGGTGCAGCAGGGCCAGCAGAAAGGCGCCGGTCTTATCCTCGTGCATACGGTTGCCAAGCAGCGGCAGGTTATAGGTGCGGTTTTGGCCCTTTTTCCACACTTCATAGCAGAAAAAGCTGTCCGGCCCATTGGCACCGGCGGCAAACGCTGCGGGCATTGCAATTTATAATGGATGGCATGCGCGGCCTTTTGGGCGGTGCGCACATGGGTGTAGCCTTCCGGCATAGGGGGTCACTTCCTTTTGAGATAGCCCTAAGGTGTCTCTGAAACGTCGAAAATATATTGGCAACACCGCACAATCCCCGCCTGACGGCTTAAGCACCGCTCCGGCGGCTGCGGCACGGCATCTGCGTTGCCAAAATGCTCGATAATGTCGGGTTGCGGTACCCGCATCGTGCTTCGGGGGCAAAAGCCCCTCGCACTCTGCGACCGCTGCCCCTGCTTCGGTTCGCTGTTTCCGCCACTGGCGGCGCTCACCTTTGCAGCATCCAGTATTATCTGCGCTTTTGGCTTAGCATCTGCCGTACCTCGCTCGCCGTATCGGCACTTAGAATTATGCGGTATTGCCATTCTGTTTCTACAAACGCAGCGGGATTTTGCGTTAAAAACTCTTGGAATCCACAAAGAATTCCTGCGGCTCTTTGCCTTACATCCTGTCTGTGTTTGCGAAATATCCGGCATTTTCTTTGTTTTCAGATATACCTTAAAAAGGGGTATATTCCCCAGGTGTACCTGAACAGAATATACCCCTATATTGTAATGCGAATCGAATATCTTGTCAAATTTACTGCTTGGCGTGCTCTGCTTTGGGCAAAAAGCCGAAGTACAGCACCGCGCCCACAATGATGATAATAATGATGGACAAAATGCCGTAATGGCTGGACTGGGCGTTGATCGCATCGATCTGCTCCGCCGTTGCGGTCTGAGCGGTCAGCCCCTGGGCCCCCAGCATTCCATTTGCCACCACACTGCTGACAACGCCGACCAAAGCCGGGCCCATGATGGAGCTGAACTTGCCAAAGATATCGAAGAAGCCGAAGAACTCGCCGGAGCGGTCCTTATCCGGGATCAGCTTGCCGTACATGGAGCGGGACAGCGCCTGAATGCCGCCCTGGCTGGTGGCGCACAGCACAGCCAGCACCCAGAACTGCCACAGGCTGTTCATAAAGAACGCAAAGATGCAGATGAACATATACACGCAGATGCCAAAACCCACCATGGTGCGGGCACCGAACTTTTCGCTGCACTTGATGTAAAGCAGGCAGAACGGCAGGCCCAGAATCTGCACCAGCAGCAACGCCAGCATCATGCCTGTGGAATCCAGCCCCAGGTTGGTGCCATAGGTGGTTGCCATGCTGATGACGGTGTGCACGCCGTCAATATAGAAGAAATACGAAAGAATATAGATCAGCATCGGCTTGTTGGCAATGATCTCCTTGATGGTGGTACCAACGCCCTTAATGCTGCGGGCAACATCGCCCTTTTCATACGGCTTGCCAGAGGTCTGCTCGCAGTTTTTCAGCAGCGGCAAGCTGAACGCCAGCCACCACACAGCGGTCAGGCCAAACACAAACGCCAGGCAGGTCAGCATGGGCACGCCAACCAGGTTCATGATCAGAAAAATAAGCAGCGGAATGGTGGAGCCGCCGATGTAACCCAGGCCATACCCCATGGTGGAAACTTTATCCATGCGGTCCTCGATGGTAACATCGGTCAAAAAGGCATCGTAATAGATGGCGGAAGCATCAAAACCAATGACGCTGACGATGTACAGAACCAGGATCAGGGTGGCCACCTTGCCTGCTGCCACCGGGCCGGAGGTAAAATCCATCCCAGGCGTAAACGCCATGCCCGCGCAGGCTGCAACGCCCAGCAGCATGAAAAAGCTGAACAGCTTTTTGCGCATACCGCGGATATCGCCAAACACGCCCAGGAACGGAGCGGCCAGCGCCACGATCAGCATGGCGATGCTGGTTGCATAGCCCCAGGTGGACATGCTGGAAACACTGTCCGCCGTATAGCCCGCAACCGTGTCAAAAAAGATGGGGAGCAGCGTTACAATGATAACGGAATGGGCGCTGTTGGCCCAGTCGTACATCATCCAACTGATTTCCTGCTTGGTATAGCCTTTAAGGATGTGCATGGGGTACCTCCTGATTTTGCATCCCGCCGCCGGGCAGGCCGCATTTACAGGGCAAAATTGCCCTTATTGGTATTGTAGCATTTCAGGCGGGCAAAAACAACAAGCCCCGCGTATGCGGGGCGTAAAAAAATCTGGTCAACTTTTCCGTCGTTTTTAACGAAATTGCACAAATATATTATTTTTGTTCAAATGTCAGTTTGCATTTTCAGAGGCAGCTTCCGCAGCGCCCGCTGCGGGTTCAGTGGCTTCCATCGTCACATCGTCCTGCGCTGCGGGTGTTTCCTCACTGGCTGCGGTTTTCCCAGCGTTGTCCGTGTCCGTCAGGTCCTGGCCGGCTTCGTTTTCCACGCGGTTCTGCATGTACTCTTCCAGCTTATCACCAAATTCAACGGTGCCGTATTCATTTTGGTAATCGGTCAGCGGGTTGGTGCCAAAGGCGGCCATGTAGCGGTTCAACAGTTCATCGCCGTCCTTTTTGGGCACATCATCCAGGCTGGTGTAGGCATCGCCGTCCACATAGTACACGGTATCAACATGGGCCGCAATGTTTTGCAGGTTGCCGTGCATTTCCCACTCATCCAGCCATACACTCCACACTTCGCCATCGGTCAGGTTGCTCTGGTCCACATCAAAGCGATAGTATTCTACCGGGATATCCGTGGCATTTACCGCATCCATTACCTTCATGCAGTCGCGCACAAATTCTTCGGCGGTGGTCTGGGCACCGTAATTCATGGTCAGGTACACCGTTGCGTGCATCGTACCCACCGGCATATCCATGAACCAGCTCTCGCTGCTGACATCGATGGAATAATCATGTACAAAATCATGGGCATTGGGGATATTGCTCAGTGCCTTCTGAACAGACTTCTTGTACTGTTCCTCGGTGGTAACACGCTTGGTCACGTTTTCGGGAGTGAATGCCTGGGCTACTGCGGCCACTGCACCGGAAGCCCCCGCCGTGAGCATGATGATAATGCAGAGGAAGATGGAAATGACGTCATACTTGATCTTTACATCGGGGCGTGCGGCGTAAATCAGCACCTCAATGCCCAGAACGATCAGCACCACCGGGGCATACTTTACCACGCTGAGCACATTGACATTCGGCATAAAAATCTGGGCCAGCTGGATGGCACCGATGGCAACCAGCATCAGGCCAAGGCTGAAGGTGCCCACCCGCCGCACTTTGACCGGGGGTTTGGGGGCCGTTTCGGGCGCGGCCTGCGCGGTGGTTTCCTGGCTGGCATCCTGGCAGGTATCCTGGGTCGGTTCCTCCGGCACAGGGATATTCTGGTTAAAATTGTTTTCCATAGTGAATCACCATTTTCTCTTTTGTCTGTTGAATCATTGTCAGGCTATCGGGCGGCGCTGTTTTTATTCCAAATGGCCGCAGGTTACCAGGCGGGGTGCTGTGCTGCACCCTGCCCTACACTTTCTTTTCAATTTTCTTTCCAAATTTGCTTGCTTTGCCGGTTCAGCCCTGGTACGGGGGCAGGTCGTCGGTATCGTTGTGGTGGGCATGTTTGCCAAAGCCCAGCAGGCGGCCGCCAAAAGCAATCAGCAGCACCGCTACCACAATGGACGGGATTACATCGTTGATTGCGTAAATCATACTCCAATGAATGCCCAGCTGCACAAAAATGCTTTCCACGATCGGCCAGATCACGCGGTCATACATCACATAGGCACCCGTAAGCAGCAGGCACCAGCCGATGATTTTGTTCATTTTGGGGTCATTTTGGTTTTGGCACCGCCGAGCTGATTCTGCCAGTCCGGCGGGAGCAGGAAGCCATCCGGCTTGGGGTCCCCTGCTACCAGGTAGCGGATGAGGTCATAGGTGTCAAAAAGCTGAACATATACACCACGGCGACGCCCACCACCAGCGGGGAAATGATGGCGCCCAGCATGATGAACAGGCAGAAATAGACCAGCAGCGAGGTACCGCGCTTCATATACCCGTAATACATCTGCCCTGCGCCGGGGATGCAGGCAAAAATAAAGGTCAAAATGCGTTTTTCTTCATAGTGTATCACTCTCCGTGGGCGGGGCTGCCGCCGTTATTGGTGGGGTTGCTGCGGGGCACAACCGGGTCGGCCAGCTGGGCCAGCCCACTGTTGATGGTAAGCTGCATCCCGCTGAACATATCGCTCAATCCGCTGCTCATGCTGTCAAACATGCCGCCAAGCGCCTGGCTTACCGTCACTCTGGGGTAACGTCCGGCAGCTGCTGCACGGGCTTTTGCACCGTACCAACGCCGCCAAAAAGCCCGAACCGCCACAGCGCAAAGGCCAGCATCACAGCGGCAGCCGTGGAAACATAGCGGTTTGTCATAATGCGGAAACTGCGCAGCCGCATCAGGGCCTGCACCTGGGGGATCAGGTCCCGCATGGGCTGTTTCAGCTTTTCGGGGACCGATTCAATCAGGGCGGTATAGCGGGCAAGGCAGTAATCACAGAAGGTCAGGTGCTCTGCGGCCTCCAGGCTGCCCAGTTCATCCAGGCGGCTCTCCTGCAGGGCGTGCAGCCCCTCATCCGTCAGGTGGCCTTCAGCATCAAACAGGGCTTCGTTATCAAATGGGGTGTTATTTTCGTTTTGCGGAAACATTGCCTGTTCCATTATTCCTGCCTCCTTTCCATGATCTGTTTGCGCAGGATCGCTTTTGCGCGGAACAGCTGGTTCTGAACAGTGGGTGCCGGGCGGCCCAGCTTTTTGGGCTATGGCCGCCACGGGCAGCCCGTCCAGCAGATACATGGCCGCGGCCCGGCCATAGGGTTCGCGCAGGGTGCGCACCATCGTTTCCAGCTCTGCGGCATCGGTCTGGCGCATAAATTCATCCTGCGGATCCGGCTCTGCGCTTTGCAGGCCGCTGCCGGGCGGCGGTGTGCCGCGTGGTTCCGGCATCGTTTCGTCGGACTGTGCTTCCACCCTGCGCGCCCAAGAGCTTTTCAGGTGGTCCTTGCATTTGTTGGCCGCCACACGCACCAGCCATTGCTTATAGTATTGGGGCTCGCACCGGTCAATGGACGACCATGCCGAAAGGAAGGTATCCTGGGTCAGATCCTCGGCGGTGTGGGGGTTGTGGACAAACTGCAAACAAACGGTATAAACGAGTTTTTGGTATTGCTGCATCAGCTGGGTAAAATCTGTTTGGTTCAGTGCCCCACACCTCCTTTCGCATTCATCTGCCGGCGCGCTTTCTTTGTTGGAAGCGCTTCTGTATACTAATACGAAAAATGCTCCCGACATTTTGCAGCGGGAGCAGATATTTTTGAAAAAATTATGGAAATTTCAGATTGTCGAAAAGGTCTTCATAGGGGCGCATTGTGCGCCCGATGCCTTGCGGAGAATGATGTGATGGAATATATGGCAAGGTCCGACATGCGGGACGATGCGAAGCATCGTCCCCTACAAATTGGCGTTAGGTCCATCACAAATTTGTAATGTGTACCGGGGCAATGCCGCAGCGGGGTGAGATCGTGCACCCCTACATGTTTTATACCCACATGCTCTGCAAAAGAAAGGCACTGTTTTTTCGACACACCGAATATTTCTTGGACGTTTTGCAGCTTTACAGTTCCAGTAGCACCGGGCAATGGTCGCTGCCCTGCACATCCATCAAAATCTCGGCCTTTTTGATCTGTGGGGCCAGCCGGTCCGATACCAGGAAATAGTCAATGCGCCAGCCTGCGTTCCGCTCTCTTGCGCGGAACCGCATGCTCCACCAGCTGTACATGCCGGTGGCATCAGGGTACAGGTAGCGGAAGCTATCGGTAAAGCCAGCGGCCAGCAGCTCGTTCAGCTTGCCGCGCTCCTGGTCCGAAAAGCCCGCAGCACCGCGGTTGGGGCCGGGGTTCTTCAGGTCAATATCCTCATGGGCCACGTTCAAATCTCCGCACAGGATCACCGGCTTTTTGCTGTCCAGGTCTTTCAGGTAGGCGCGCAAGTCGTCCTCCCACTGCATGCGGTAGTCAATGCGGGCCAGCTCGTTTTGGGAGTTGGGTACATAGACATTGACGAGGTAGTAGTCCTCAAATTCCAGTGTGATGGCACGGCCTTCGTGGCTGTGGGCTTCCACCCCAATGCCGTTCCAGGCGTTCAGGGGCTTTACGCGGGTATAGATCAGCGTGCCGGAATAGCCCTTTTTCTCAGCGCTGTTGATGTATTCGGTATAGCCTTCGGGGGCAAAATCCGCCTGGCCGGGCTGCATTTTGGTTTCCTGAATGCAGAACACATCCGCATCCAGCTGGTTGAAAGTATCCTCAAAGCCTTTTTTTCAGGCAGGCGCGCAGGCCGTTCACATTCCAGCTGATAAGCTTCATCGGGGGTTCCTCCTATTATTTTGCCACACATTTTTTCTTCCACGCACCAGATACAAAGCGGACCACAAAGCAGGTCACGCGGCACACCCAGTCCACCACCATGGCGATCCAGACGCCGACAGCACCCATACCCATCTGAACGCACAGGATGTAAGAGAACGCCAGACGCCAGATTCCCATGGACAGAATGGAAGTAAGCATGGTAAAGCGCACATCATTGGCTGCACGCAGGGCGTTGGGCAGAACAAAGCCCGCCGGCCACAGGAAGATGGCGCTGCCCGCATGGATCATAACCAGCAGCCAGGCCAGGTGGCGGGTTTCATCCGAAAGGGTGTACACGCTGAGCAGCGGGTTCAGGAAGATCAAAATCAGGGCATTGGTAGCGCCCTGGGCAATGTAATCCCACAGCAGCAGTTTTTTGGTAAAGTAGCTGGCCTGGTCCAGCTGTTGGGCGCCCACACAGCGCCCCACCACAGTGATCATGGCAAGGCCGATGGCCTGGCCCACAATGCAGCCCATGCCGTCCAGGTTGTTGGCCACCGCATTGGCGGAAATATGCACCGTGCCGAACAAAGAGATCATACTGACGACCAGCACACGCCCCAGCTGGAACAGGCTGTTTTCCAGCGCGGAGGGGATGCCGATATACAAAATGTTCTTTGCCATCTGGGGCTGCAGGTGCTTGACGCCATCCCAGGTAACGCGGGCGACATTATCATGCCGGGTGGTCAGTTTCAGGATGATGACAGCGCCCAGCACGCGGGAAACCAGCGTGGGCACCGCAACACCGGCAACCCCCATGCGCAGCACAAAGATGCAGAACGCATTGCCCACAATATTGGTAATGTTCATGATAACGGATACCCGCATGGATACCTCGCTGTTGCCGACGGAGCGGAAGATGGCCGCGCCCGCGTTGTACAGCGCCAAAAACGGGTAAGAGATTGCCGTGATGGTAAAGTAGATCATTGCTGCCTGGAACACATCGTCCGCAATGCTGCCAAAGAACAGCCGCAGCATGGGCCCGCGCAGCAGCAGGCAGAGCGCCATGACAGCCGTACCCAGGATAGAGCTTAAAGTAACCAGCTGCCCCGCGCTGCGGGAGGCTTCCCCGGCTTTTTGGCTCCCAGGAACTGGCTGGTGATAACCGCGCCGCCGGTGGCCAGCGCGGCAAAAATATTCAGGATCAGGTAGTTGATCATATCCACCAGCGAAACACCGGAAATGGCGGCTTCGCCTACGCTGGATACCATCACGGTATCGGACATGCCCACCAGCACGTTCAGCGCCTGCTCCACCACCAGCGGCCACAATAGTGTTAGCAGCATACGGTTGGTAAATAGTTTTTGTTGTGTCTGCATTGTCAGACCTTCCTTCTTTCCTCTCCGCTCTAAGGTGTGTATCTGAAAGAAAAGAAGATGCCGCATTTTGCAAGCGCAAAATCCGGCTGTAACTGCCGAAACAGACTGTACTTTTGACTTTTCAGATACACCCCAGGGCAAAAACTACCCCATTTTTATCATTCAGGCAGAAGTATACCACAAAAAATGCCCCCGTGCAACCGGAGCATTTTTGCTGTATGCGGTTCAATTTTGCGCTGATAAGCAAATAACAAACGGTACCCTTATTCGTAACGCAGGGAGTCGATGGGGTCCATCTTGGCGGCCTTTTGGCGGGGTAATAGCCAAAGAACACGCCGATGGCCATAGAGAACGCCACCGCAATGATGATGGCCGCCACGCTGGGTCTGGCCGAATAGCCCATGACCTGGCTGAGCACAGAACCAAGGCCGATGCCCAGCCCCACACCGATGACGCCGCCAATAGCGCACAGCACAATGGATTCAATAATGAACTGGGTCAAAATGGCCGTGTTGGTTGCGCCCAGCGCCTTGCGGGTGCCGATCTCACGGGTACGCTCGGTGACCGAAACCGTCATGATGTTCATGACGCCGATACCTCCCACCAACAGCGAGATGGCCGCAATGGCGGAGATGGCCAGCGAGATCTGGTTCAGGATTTCGGTCATGCTTTCCAGCAGGCTGGAAATGCTGGACGCACTGACGGTCCAGCTGTCGTTGCGGGTATAGTAACTGGCGAAATAATCGCCCACCACATCCACAAAGGCGGTTACATTGGTGCCGCTGGATGCCACAACGGTAATGCTCTGGTAGCCATCCCCCGCCCCGGCAATGCTGCGGGCCACATCCAGCGGGATATAGATTTCGGTCTGGATATCGTCATCGCTGGTAGAGCCAAACATGCTGGCGTAAGAATCTTCTACATACTTATAAACGCCGCTGATATAAAACGTATACGGCATTTTGTTGATGGTCAGGGTGATTTTCTGGCCCAGCGCATCAGCGTTGCTGCCGCCGACGGCCTGCTGCACAAATTTTTCGGATACCACGCAGACATAGCGCCCGGCATCGCGGGTATCATCCAGCCAGCGGCCCGCCAGGATAGGGGTATCGCTCTCCTTGCTTTGCAGCGCTTCCTGGTTGACGCCGGAAACCGTTGCCGTGATGGTGGTATCGGGTTCGTTCACCTTGCCAATGGTGGCGCTGCCCACCTGCTGCGTTTTTTCAATGTAGTTGATCTTGTCAGGGAATGTTTCGGTAAATTCCTCTATCATCGTATCCGTGATAAGGTCTTTATCATCCGGGCTGGAATTTTTGAAGAGCCGCAGCCGCACACCGCCGCTGGAAGAGCCGCTGTTGCTGCTGCTTTTCTGGGTCAGCGATACCGTGATGGAGCTGGCACCGGTGCCGGACATGCTGTCGCTGACCGAACTGGATAGGCTGTTGCCGACGGTTTCGATGGCGATAACCGCCGCAATGCCGATAATAATGCCCAGCATGGTGAGCAGGCTGCGCATTTTGTTGCTTTTGATGCTGGCAAACGCCATGGAAAGGTATTCAAAGAGCGCCACGCACACCACTCCCCTTCCGTTCGGCAATAATGCGGCCATCGTGCAGTGTCAGCACCCGCTGGCATTCCTCGGCCAGCGCGGGGTTGTGGGTAATGAGCACAATGGTTTTGTGGTATTTTTCGTGCATTTCATGGAACAGGTTCATCACCACGCGGGAGGTTTCGCTGTCCAGTGCGCCTGTGGGCTCGTCTGCCAGGATCAGCGCCGGGTCGTTGACCATGGCGCGGGCAATGGCAACGCGCTGTTTCTGGCCGCCGGAAAGCTCGTTGGGCTGGTGGCGGGCACGCTCGCCCATTCCCACGCGGTCCAGCCACTCCTTGGCGCGGCGGGTACGCTCGCCGCCGGGAATGCCGGCATACAGCATGGGCAACTCCACGTTTTTCAGCGCGCTCTGGCGGCCGATGAGGTTATAGGTCTGGAACACAAAGCCGATTTTATTGTTGCGGATGCCCGCCAGTTCGTCATCGTCTGCTTTATGGATATCCACCCCGTCCAGCGTATACTCGCCAGAGGTCGGCTTGTCCAGCACGCCGATAATATTCATCAGGGTACTTTTGCCGGAGCCGGATTCACCCACAATCGCAACGAACTCCCCGGCCACACAGTCAAATCAATGCCGTGCAGGATTTCCAACTCGTTCGGCTGGCCGATATAGTAACTTTTGCGGATGCCGCGCATAGCAATCAGCGGGCGGCGGTTGGGCTGCCCCGCCCCAAGGCTTTGCACAATGGCATGGACAAACGCCTGTTTATTCTGCGGCATATCAGTTACCTCCCGGTCCACCGGCCGGGCCGCCGCCCACGTCACCGCCGGGGCCGCCCGCCGGGGCGTCCGCACCGCCAATCGGTTCATCACCGCCGGCAGTGAAGAAGAAGTCGCCGCTATCATCACTGCTGCCGGTCACAATGCCCTGGGTCAGGTCGGCGCTGGAGCGGATCACATCGCCTTCCTTCAGGTCATCGCCGGAAATCACGGTATAATAATCGTTGGCATCGCCGGTGGTCACGGTCACTTCCTCAAAGGTCATATCGGTGCCTTCGCCGCCGGTTTTGCGCAGCACATACTGGGTGCCGTCCTCTTTGGTACCAACGGCATCAATGGGCACGGTAAACACGCCGTTGGTCGCGTTCTTGACAATTTCCACCTTGGCCTGGATGCCGATCAGCAGGTCGTCTGCATCGCCGTTCACGCGCACCTTTGCGCCGAACGTGCCGGAATCATTGGCAACGGGGTCGATCTGGGTCAGGGTACCGGCGATCACATCATCGCCGGTGGCATCGCTGGTAATATTGCAGCTCATGCCGGTGGTCAGGCCCGGCACATCATTGGAGGGGATCGTAACTTCCACCACAAGGGCATCGGTGTTCTGAATGGTTGCCACGGTGCCGGTGCAGACAGAACCGACCGTTGCATCCAGCGCCGTGATGGTACCGGACATGGTGGCCGTCAGGGTGCAGTTGGCCAGGGTGTCTTTCAGGGTGGTCAAAGTATCGGGGGTGCGCTTGGCCTGTTCCAGCTTGGTTTTGGCGTCTTCCACGCTCTGCGCCTTGGCCTTGATGGTGGAATAGTTCTTTTCCTGGTCATAGCTGTCATGGGCGGATTTCTGCTGGCTTTCGCAGGTTTCAATCTGGTTCAGGGCCGTTTCCACTGCGTTCTGGGCACTGGTCAGGGCATTCTGGGCGCTGGTTTTGGTCTGTTCCGCGCTGTTCAAAGACTGCTGAATGGCGGTAAAGCCATACAACCCCAGCTCCGTGACGGAACAGCTGTTTTGCGCGTTAGCCAGGGCATTCTGTGCCTGCTGATAGGCTGCCTGGGCAGCGCTCAGGGCATCGTTTGCCTCATTCATGGCCGCCTGGTTGGCCTCGCTGGGGTCGGCGTTGTAGGCAGCGATGGCGCTGTTTACCCGGCTGATGGCATCGTTCTGGGTGTTGGCCGCCGCGTTGACGGCATCGGTAAAGGTGCTGATGCTGGCAGCGGCATTATCATACGCCGCCTTGATGGTATCGTAGCTGCTGCAGGCAGAATCATAGGCGCTCTGGGCGGAATCGCGGCTACTCTTTGCGGTTTCCAGTGCATCCTGTGCATCGGACAGGTTCTTGTCCGCATCATCAATCTTGCCCTGCAGGTCGATCAGGCTATTCTCATGCTGCACCACTGCGGTGTTATATTCATCCACCGCGCGGTCATAGCTGGTCTGGGCCTGCTGCAGGGTATCGTTGTAGCTTTGCTCTGCGTTTTCGATCTGCTTTTCAAGGTCGGTGGTGTCCAGCGTGGCGATCACATCGCCTTCCTGCACAGTATCACCCACCTCCACATTGACGGTGGCAACCTTGTAGGTTTTGGCGGAATCTGCCACGGTAACGCTGGCTTCATCGCCGGATTTCACCGTGCCGTTCACGGTAACGGAGTCATTCAGGCTGGTGGTTTTCAGGGTCGTGGTGCGCACATACTGATAGTCTGCCGAAGCGCCTGCGGCCGCTTTGCTTTTACGCAGCTGGCTGCCCACAACAGCGGCAACCACCGCCAGAATGACAACCGCCACGCACAGCTTGGTGTGGCGGCGGAACCAGTTTTTGCGTTTGGGGGCCGGGGCCGTGGGCTGCGTGCTGGCCGTATCGGGGTGGTGGCATCCTCCACAAAGGGGGATGTGATCTCGTTTTCTTCCATCCGGGTTTCCTGCCTCTCTATTTTCTTTATAAAAAATTTCTGGACTATGGATTTTGCTGCATTTTAGTGTACCTGCCAAATGTGTTAAAAGCATGGAAATACTGTGAAGTTCCACAGCAAAAAGCTGGGTATTGCGGGATTTGGGCTTTACTTTATGTATGAGGCTTCCTGGAGAAAGGGCTGCTGCACCAAAATTAGCGGGTGAGCGGCCAACCAAAGCATATTACCCAAATTGAAAACACACAGCAGGGTGGCCAACCCACTGCCACCAAATGAGCCTTACCGGAATCTGCGGTAATTGCATATTAAAAATGTGTGATGGGCCATGCCGGATATCACTCTCCGAAATCCCCCAATCCCCCTGCCCTTCCCCAAAAAACAAAAAGCCCCATTTCCAATAGGAAACGAGGCTTTGATGCAAAATGAGCAATTTTTGCGAATTCTGCAAAAATATTTTTACCGCTCCTCGCGGAAGTAGGAAAGGCCCAGATGCTCCGGGGCTGGTTTTCCTTCTTTTTGCGCAGGCTGACCACGATTAGCACCACAATGGTAACCACATAGGGCAGCATTTGGATCAGATCGGTCATGTAGCTGGCAACGGTAATGCCAAGCAGGCTGGGCAGGAACTGATACAGCCAGTACAGCACGCCGAACAGGTAGGCACCCCAGATGGCGTTGAGCGGCTTCCAGGTAGTAAAGATGACCAGCGCCACGGCCAGCCAGCCCAAAGCTTCGATCTGGCCGGTGGTAGCCCAGATGCCCTGGTTATAATCCAGAACATAATACAAACCACCCACACCACAGATGGCAGCACCCGTGCAGGTAGCCACATATTTATACAGCGTAACGTTAATGCCGGCGGCATCGGCAGTGGCGGGGTTTTCGCCAACCGCGCGCAGGTTCAGGCCCGCGCGGGTGCGGGTCAAGAACCAGTGCAGCACAACTGCCAGCACAATGGCCGCATAAGCCAAAAAGCCGTAAGAGAAAAGCACCTTGCCTACAACGCCAAGGCCGGAAAGCACCGGAATCATGGCACTGAATGCTTTATAAGCCAGCGGTGCCGCGGTGTAGCTGGCACCGTTCAGGATAAACACACCAAAAAAGTTTGCCACACCCATGCCAAAGGTGGTCAGCGCAAGGCCGGTCACGTTCTGGTTTGCACGCAGGGAGATGGTCAGGAAGGCGTAAATCAGACCGCCCAGGGCGGATGCGATCAGAGCGCACAGCAGGGCCAGAATTACGCAGACAAAGGCGCTGGGGTTGGCGCTGAGTTTTTCGTAATAATAAGCGCTGGCAAAACCGGCAAAGCCGCCCAGGTACATGATACCGGGAACACCCAGGTTCAGGTTGCCAGATTTTTCCGTCAGGGTTTCGCCCAAAGCGCCGTACATAATGATGGTGCCAAACGGGATGGCACGCAGGATCCATGCAATCAGACTGCTCATACTTACTTGCCCTCCTTACCATCATGATGGCCGCGCCAGACCAGGCGGTAGTTGATGAAAAATTCGCTGCCCAGGATAAAGAACAGGATAATGCCGGTGATGATATCCGCTGCATATTCGTTCAGGGAATAAGCAGAAGCAATTTCCGAAGCGCCGCGGTCCAGGAAGATCAGCAGGAAAGAAATCAGCATCATATAGAAGGTGTTGAACTTTGCCAGCCAGGCCACAATAATGGCGGTAAAGCCGTTGCCGCCTGCCGAGGTAGTGGAGATCGTTTGGTCCTTACCGGCCACAACCAAAAAGCCGCACAGGCCGCAGATGGCACCGGACAGCAGCATAGTACGGATCATCACGCGGCTGACATTGATGCCGGCATAGCGGGCGGTGTTTTCACTCTCGCCCACAACGCTGATCTCGTACCCCTGCTTGGAGTATTTGAGGTAAGCGTACATCGCAAAGGTCAGCACCAGCACCACAATAATATTGATGGTGTAGCGCTGGCCGTTGATCACGGGCAGCCAGCCAGCCTTGGTGGCTTTGTTCAGGGTGCCCAGGCTGGATGCCTGGCCGCGCATGATATTCGTCATGCAGGCCACAATGCTGGTGGCAACGTAGTTCATCATCAGGGTGAACAGCGTTTCGTTGGTGTTCCAGCGGGATTTGAACCAGGCCGGAACAAAGGCCCAGATGGCACCGGCCAGCACACTGCCGATGACCATGGCGGCAAACAGCAGCGGTGCGGGCAGGCTGCTGCCAAAATACACCATGATGAGCGCCGCGACCAGGCCGCCGATCAGCACCTGGCCTTCGCCGCCGATGTTCCAAAAGCGCATCTTAAAGGCGGGAGCCAGTGCAATGGCAATGCACAGCAGGGTGGAAAGATCACGCAGCGCCCAAGAGAAACGGGTGGTGTTCATAAACGTGCCGTTCCACATAACGCCGTACACGCTGATGGGGTTCAGGCCGGTAACAAAAAAGATGAAGAACGCATCCACAACAAGTGCCAGCAGGATAGCAATGGCACGCACCAGCACTTTTTGCACAAAGGTGGTACCCTCCCGCTTGGAGATACGCACAAGCGGTTCAGCTGCAGTTTTGCTCATCATTTGCCCTCCTTTTGTACAAGGTTGGTCATGCGCAGGCCAACTTCTTCCTTGGTGGTGGTGCGGGCATCCAGCATGCCGTTGGCTTTGCCGCCGCACAGCACCAGAATACGGTCACACAGCTCCAGCAGAACGTCCAGGTCCTCGCCGACGTAAATCACGGCAACACCTTTTTCTTTCTGCTCATTCAGCAGGTTGTAAATGGTGTAGGATGTATTGATGTCCAGGCCGCGCACGGCGTAAGCCGTCATCAGCACAATGGGCGAAGCCGCCAGCTCGCGGCCAACCAGCACCTTTTGCACATTGCCGCCGGACAGGCGGGAAACGGGGGTGTTCAGGCCGGGGTAACCACGCCAAGCTCCTTGCGGATCTTTTTTCGGCCAGTTCACGCGGGGCACGGTGGTCCACCAGCGGGGAGCGGCCTTCGCCATAGCTTTTCAGCATCATGTTGTCCGTCATGCCCATGGTGCCAACCAGGCCCATGCCCAGGCGGTCCTCCGGCACAAAGCTCAGGTGTACACCGGCATCGCGGATGTCCTTGGGACTCTTGCCCAGCAGCTCCATCGGCTTGTCCTCTTCGCCGGGGGCAAAAAACTTAACGTCGGAGCCGGATTCGGTATGCTGCAAACCGGCAATGGCTTCCAGCAGTTCTTTCTGGCCGTTGCCGGAAATACCGGCAATGCCCAAAATCTCGCCGCCATACACATCAAAGCTCACATCGTCCAACACGTTGGTACCTTCGGGGCTGCGCACCGAAAGGTGGCTGATAGCCAAACGCCGGGTGGGGTCCTGCGGCGTGGTGCGGTTGATGTTCAGCTCCACCTTCTGGCCCACCATCATCTCAGTCAGGCTGGATTCCGTTGCGGTGGCGGTTTCCACCGTGCCAACGTATTCGCCCTTGCGCAAAATTGCCACGCGGTCCGAAACCGAAAGCACCTCATGCAGCTTGTGGGTAATGATGACCACGGCCTTGCCGTCCGCCTTCATGTTGCGCATCACGGCAAACAGCTTTTCGGTTTCCTGCGGGGTCAGCACGGCGGTGGGTTCGTCCAGGATCAGGATATCTGCACCGCGGTACAGCACCTTGACGATCTCCAGCGTCTGCTTCTGGCTGACGCTCATCTCGTAGACTTTCTGGTCCAGATCCAGCGCAAACTGGTATTTTTCGCAAATCGCACGGGCTTTGTCCCGCACGCGGCGCAGGTCAAATTTTTCGCCTTTGTCCATGCTCAGGGCAATGTTTTCCACGGCGGTAAACACATCCACCAGTTTGAAGTGCTGGTGAATCATGCCAATGCCAAGGGCAAGGGCATCGCGCGGGGAACGGATATCTGCCGGCTGGCCGTTGACGATGATCTGCCCGCCGTCCGGGTAATAGATACCGGCGATCATATTCATCAGGGTTGTTTTGCCGGAGCCGTTCTCGCCCAGCAGGGACAAAATCTCCCCGCGGCGGATATTCATGGTAACATCATGGTTTGCAATGACCGGGCCAAAAGTTTTGGTTACATGTTCCAGCTGGATGGCGTACTCAGTCTGCGGCATGGGAATGCTCCTCTCTGTAAAAATCCATCATGCGGTGCCGTAAACACCAATAGAGGGAAGCTCTGTTCAGTAACAGGCAGAGCTTCCCTCCATGTCAGTTCAGTTTGTGGGATCAGGCAACCGGGTCTGCATCCTCGGTAATGCCGTCAATGCGCAGGGAGAAATACGGAGCGCTGCGCAGGGTGGATTCAGAGAAGTAACCATCGGTGATGGCTTCCTCGGTATCGCCCTGGTACACAGCAACCGGGGTGCCGGTGGAGTAATCATAGAAAGTCAGGTCGATGGGAGCGGTGGTAACAGTCTCACCGTTGACGGTGAACTTGCTGGTATCAAACACATGCAGGCTGCCATCTTTCAGGGCTGCTTCCACTTCGGCAACCTTCTCGGCAGTGCCTTCGGCAACTTCGGGGCCAAGGTCAGTGATGGCAACAGCGCCTTCGTTGTAACCCTCGGACCAGTTGGTAGCCGGGTTTTCACCGTCCATCATGCTCTTGAACAGGTATTCATAGTAAACTTCCCAAACGTTGGTGGCGGAGGTCAGGGCAGCGGTGGGAGCGGTCTCCAGCATGTCGATGTTGTAACCGACAGAGTAGCAGATCTTGCCGGAATCCTTCAGCTTCTGGGTAGCGGCGGGAGCACCGGTGGAGTCAGCGTGCTGGCCGATGATGACAGCGCCGTTGGCGATCAGAGCCTCGGCGGCAGCGCCCTCCTTGTCGATGTCGAACCAGGAGTTGGTGTACATAACTTCCATGGCAACATCGGGGTAAACGCTCTGGACACCCAGGAAGAAAGCGGTGTAGCCGGAGACGACCTCAGCGTAGTTGTAAGCACCGACATAGCCGATCTTGACCTTGCCGTCAGCGGTGAAGCTGTTGGGCTGGGTCTCCGGGGTCAGGGTGCCGGACTCAACCAGTTCCTGCAGCTTCATACCGGCAACAACACCGGCAACATAACGGCTCTCATAAACATTGGTGAAAGCGTTCTTGAAGTTATCCAGGCCAGTCAGGGCAGCAAAATCACCGGTCATGGAAACAAAAGTGACATCGGGATACTTTTCAGCTTCTTCTACGATATAGGTCTGGTGGCCGTAAGAGTTGGAAACAACAAGGTTGCAGCCCTGGCCAACCAGGTCTTCTGCAGCGTCAGAGCACTCAGCACCTTCGGGAACCTTGTACTTCCAAACGATCTGGCTGTCGCTCATGCCAAGCTTCTGTGCAGCAGCCTTGATGCCGTTTATGTGCGCGGCGCTGTACCCTTCCGTCTCGTCGCCAATCGTGATAACGCCAACCTTCAGGTCGCTGGCAGCTGCATCGGTAGCAGTGGCAGCGTCAGCGGTAGAATCTGCTGCTGCGCTGGATGCAGCGCTGGATGCAGCAGTGCTGCCGCAGGCGGCCATGCTGAGCAGCATAGCTGCGGACAACACAATACCCAACAATTTTTTTCATGTGTAAGTGCTCCTTTTCTTTTTACGTCTGGCCCGGCGGCAGCTGCCAGCCGGGGCCACGGTCCTGAAACCAAAAATGCGTCGTTTTGCTGCATGCTTGCAGGAAATCCGACACATTCTTTTCACATATGTTATTGTATAAGCGGCAGGGACATTTTTCAATGCTTTGTGAATACGTTGTTAAAAGTTTGTAAATTACGGAACAATTTTCAAATTTCGGCTGCGTTCTGCCAGCAAAACGCACAATCTTTTAGCCGTAAAGTATGACTTTTGAACAAAAATCTGCGCTTCATCCGCGCTGATGAAGGTAGCGGCGGTCCAGGCCGTGTTTTTCTGCCGCGTTCAGGGCCAGCCACATCAAGGCAACTTCAATGGGGATCATGATGGTGTTTTTGACCATGCCGGTGCTCAGGTAATACAGGTAACCCTTGCCATACAACATAGCTTTCCACACACTGCCCAGCAGCACATTGCTGCCGTAATTGATCAGCAGACGGGTCACGATCAGGCGCGGGATGGTGGGTTTGCGCTGGTAGAGCATAACGCCGTAAATCAGGCCGGACAACATGGCCGTAATCAGATAGCCGGGGAAATACGGCTCGCCATAGCTGGAAAGCAGAAAGCCCAGCGTATCAATGACCGCACCAACGCCCATGCCCACCAGCGGGCCATAACAGGCGCACCCCAGCGAAACCACCACAAAGCTGAAATAGATCTTCAGGCTCTGGCCCAGCAGATAGATGGGGAAGCTTTCCAGAATAATGGCCAGCGCCGTGACCATACCGGCAAAAGCCAGAACGCGGATGTTCTTAAATTCATCGGCGGCCTGCTGCCAATAGGCCGCGGCATACAGCGGGGTACGGACTTGAACGGATTTTTGCATAATAAAATACCTCCATCGTGCGTGTTGCCGCACAAGGGAGGGGAAAGGGCAGGTGTGCAACCACACCCGCCGTTGCACACCTTTATGCAGCAGTGGGATGCGAAACCAGCACCGCGTGCCGGCAGCGGCGTGTACATTGCACTCCCCTGCCCTGCATCTTCGTCCTGCCACAACTCCCCGTTGGTCAGGCACTGCGGCAAAGCGGCGCCATTGCCGCTTTGCCTAACGCGCGGGTTTCTACTCTGCGTAAATATTATTTTACTGCTTTAGTATACCGCACTTTATGCAGATTGCAATAGTTTTTGCTGATTTTTTGTGGAGGGTGGGGGTAGGCTATAAAATTGGGAACGATGCGCATGCGTTTGAGGGTTTTATATGGGGGGAGGGTGGCGTGGTCAGGTGACCCCGCCCTACAGGAAATGGCAGAGCACATCACACTTTTTATCGTTTGCTGCAAAGCCAAAGCCCGCGGAACGATGCGAACATCGTCCCCTACAAATCATTTGCAGCGTTTGTCACAATCGGCAAAATTCCACCCCGGCGGAATGAGGGCATCCCGCCCTGCAGCCACTTTTATTGTTCAGCTATTGTTCAGCACATACTTCACAACCAGCACCCTCCCCCAAAATTCCTAATTTCTAATTTTTCGTCCCGCCCTCTCCCCCACCGCCGCCCTCATCAACTCCCCCTCTTACTTCCTAACGCCTAAGGCAATACCGCATAATTCTAAGTGCCGATACGGTGAGCGAGGTGCGGCAGATGCTAAGCCAAAAGCGCAGATAATACTGGATGTCTTATCGAGCATTTTGGCAACGCAGATGCCGTGCCGCAGCCGCAGAAGCGGTGCTTAAGCCGCTAGGCGGGAATTGTGCGGTATTGCCTTAACTAAAAACCGCCCCGGTCAGCCATGCATGGCAAACCGGAGCGGTTGATTTTGTTTATGTTCTGCTGTTCAGCAATTACTTGCCAACCTTTTCCTTCAGGCGGCCGCTTGCCTTAAAGCCAGGGATAGCGGTGGGTTCCAGCTGGCTGGTGACCTTGGTCTTTGGGTTGGTGAAGTTCTTGGTCTGGCGCTCACGCATCTCGAAACGGCCGAAGCCTGCGATAGTGACTTTGTCACCGCTCTTGAGCACGTCACCGATGGTGCCGAAGATGCCGTCCATGATCTTTTCAACTTCAACGGCAGAAATGCCGGTATCGTTTGCAACTTTGGTAATCAACTGTGATCTGGTCATAACTCGTTATCTCCCTAAGCATATCTTTCATCATCAGGCAAGTAACTGCCCCACGTTTTAGTACGCTGATTATTATAAGGAAAATTTCGCGCAGAATCAAGTGATTCTGCCAAAACCTAGCCCAAAAAATCAAAAATTGGCATATCTCACAAAAAGATGCAACAATCCCGCGTTTCTTTCGGGAACGCGTGCATAGCGCACGGGCACCGCCGCAAAACATTTGCTGTACGGCACAAAAACGGGGCAGCAAAGCTCCCCACAGCACAACGGCTGCCGGGCTTTGCTGCCCCAAGTTGTTTTTCTGTTTTACCCTTGGTTATTTGCCGTTGGCGGCATCGCGGTGCAGGGTGGCGATATCCACCAGTTCCATGCCGCTGATGTCATGGTCGCTGCGCAGGGCATTCACCAGAATGCGGGCGGTATCCAGCGCCGTGATGCACGGGATGGACAGCTCGGTTGCCTTGCGGCGGAACTTGACGGAATCGCGGTGCGGGTCACGGCCATGGGGGCTGGTGGAGATGATGTAATCCACCAGACCGCTTTCCAGCAGATCCAGCACATTCGGGCGTTCTTCGCTCATCTGGCGCACGGTGCTGCAGGGCACCATCTGGCTGTTCAGGTAGCGTGCCGTGCCGGGGGTGCCATAGATCTTATAGCCGTAGTCATGCAGCTTCCAGGCCAGCTCGGCGGCTTCTTTCTTGTCGGAATCCTTGACCGAGATAATTACGCAGGAACCGGGGCCGGGGGTCTTGAACTGGTAACCGGCAGCAACCAAGCCCTTGATCAACGCTTCGTGCATGTTGGGAGCAATGCCCAAAACTTCGCCGGTGGACTTCATTTCAGGGCCGAGCATCGTGTCAACGCCGTGCAGCTTCAGGAAGCTGTAGACGGGTACTTTAACAGCCACATAGGGGCTCTTGCCGTTGCGCCACAGGCCGGTGCCGTACCCCATATCTTTCAGCTTTTCGCCCAGGGTGCAGCGCACGGCCAGATCGACCATGGGCACACCTGTGACCTTGGAGATATAGGGCACGGTGCGGGACGAGCGCGGGTTGACCTCGATGACGTAAACCTTGCCGTCCTGCACAGCGTACTGCACATTGACCAGACCCACGACCTTCAGCTCGCGGGCAAAGCGGCCGGTGTAATCGACCAGGGTATCAATCACATCCTGCGGGAAATCATACGGCGGGTAGACACAGATGGAGTCGCCGGAGTGTACACCAGTGCGCTCGACCTGCTGCATGATACCGGGCACGAGGTAATCGGTGCCGTCGCAGATAGCGTCGACCTCGCACTCAGTGCCCAGGATGTACTTATCCATCAGCACCGGGTGGCTCATGTCCACATGCTTGGTGATAACGCCCATGTACTCGATGACATCGGCGGAGTTGTAGGCGACGATCATGTTCTGCCCGCCCAGCACATAGGAGGGGCGCATCAGTACGGGGTAGCCGACTTCCTGCGCGGCCTGCAGGGCCTCTTCCAGCGTAAAGACGGTGCGGCCCTCAGGGCGGGGGATGCCGCAGCGCTCCAGCAGCTCGTCAAAGCGCTCGCGGTCCTCGGCTTCATCAATGGCATCGGCCGGGGTGCCGTAAATGGGCAGGCCGATCTCATCCATGTGCTTGGCCAGCTTGATGGCGGTATGGCCGCCGAACTGCACAAGGCAGCCGTCCGGTTTTTCAGTCTCGATGATGTGGTCGACGCTCTCGGGGTTCAGCGGGTCAAAGTACAGGCGGTCACCGGTATCAAAATCGGTGGAAACCGTTTCGGGGTTATTGTTGCCCAGGATGGCCTCACAGCCGTGCTGCTTCAGCGTCCAGACCGCGTGGACCGAGCAATAGTCGAACTCGATGCCCTGGCCGATGCGGATGGGGCCGGAGCCAAAGACGAGGATCTTCTTTTTTCCGGTCTTATGGGCATTGATGAACTGCTCGGCCTCGTTCTCCTTATCGCAGGTGGAGTAGAAGTACGGGGGGTCTTGGCGGCAAACTCGGCAGCGCAGGTATCGACCATCTTGAAGCCGCAGACATAGTTGTCCATCGGCAGCTTTTCGGCACCGGACAGGCGCAGGATGGTTTTATCCAGGAAGCCGTAATGCTTGGCCTCCAGATACTTTTCGCGGGTCAGGGGGCCGTTTTTCAGGCCCAGCTCCAGGTTCGCCAGATGCTGCAGCTTGTCAAGGAACCACCAGTCGATCTTGGTGATGTCATAGATGGTCTGGTGCGGCACACCGCGCTTGAGGGCTTCGTATACGCAGAAAGCGCGCTCGGAGTCCTGTACATGCAGGTGCTCAATGACTTCCTCGGTAGTCAGCTTTTCAAAGTCGGACAGGGTCAGGGTGTCCATGCCCAGCTCAATGGAGCTGACTGCCTTCATCATGGCGTGTTCAAAGTTGTTGCCAATGGCCATCACTTCGCCGGTGGCCATCATCTGGGTTCCCAGACTCTTATCGGCGTAAACGAACTTATCAAACGGCCATTTGGGGTATTTGACGACCACATAGTCCAGCGCAGGCTCAAAGCAGGCGCAGGTTTCGCCGGTCACATCGTTGGTGATCTCGTCCAGCGTGTAGCCCAGGGCAATCTTGGTTGCCACCTTGGCGATGGGATAGCCGGTTGCCTTGGAGGCCAGCGCCGAGGAGCGGGACACACGGGGGTTGACCTCGATGACCGCATACTCAAAGCTGTCCGGCTTGAGGGCAAACTGGCAGTTGCAGCCGCCCTCAATGCCCAGCTCGGTGATGATATCCAGCGCGGCAGTTCGGAGCATCTGGTATTCCTTGTCGGCCAGCGTCTGGCTGGGCGCCACGACGATGGAGTCACCGGTGTGTACGCCGACCGGGTCCAGATTCTCCATGTTACATACGGTGATCACATTGCCCTTGTGGTCACGCATCACTTCGTATTCGATCTCTTTCCAACCGGCGATGCACTTTTCCACAAGGATCTGATGGATGGGGGAAAGACGCAGGCCGTTGGTTGCGATCTCGTGCAGCTTTTCAGGGTTTTCGCAGATACCGCCGCCGGTACCGCCCATGGTGAAAGCCGGGCGCACGATAACGGGATAGCCGATAACATCGGCAAACGCCATGGCGGAATCCAGGTCCTCCACCACCTTGGAGGGAATGCAGGGCTGGTTCAGCTTTTCCATGGTATCCTTAAACAGCTGGCGGTCCTCGGCACGGTCAATGGTGTCCGGCTTGCAGGCCAGCAGGCGCACGCCGCTGCGGTCCAAAAAGCCGCTGCGGGCCAGTTCCATGGAAAGGTTCAGACCCATCTGGCCGCCCAGATTGGGCAGAATGGCGTCCGGCTTTTCCTTTTCAATAATGCGTTCCACAACTTCGGCGGTCAGCGGCTCAATATAAACATGATCCGCAATATCCGGGTCCGTCATAATGGTGGCGGGGTTGGAGTTGAGCAGCACGGTCTCAATACCCTCGGATTTCAGAGCACGGCAGGCTTGCGTGCCGGAGTAGTCAAACTCGGCAGCCTGACCGATGATGATAGGGCCGGAACCGATAACCAGCACCTTTTTGATTCTAGGATCTTTCGGCATCTCAACGGCCCCCTTTCACGCGGTTGATGCGGCGGACATTCTGCAAAAAGCGGTCAAACAGGAACTCGGTATCCTTGGGGCCGCCGTTTGCTTCGGGGTGGAACTGCACCGTAAAGCAGTTCCACTGCAGGTATTCAATTCCCTCACAGGTTTTATCGTTGGCGTTCACATGGCTGACGCGGCCGGTACCTGCGGGCAAAGTATCGCCCAGAACCGCATAACCGTGGTTCTGGCTGGTAATAAAGGTACGTTCCAGCGCAAAGTCGGTCACAGGCTGGTTGGCGCCGCGGTGGCCATACTTCATTTTGCAGGTTTTGGCGCCTGCAGCCAGGGCGGTCAGCTGGTGGCCCAGGCAGATGCCGAAAGCTGGGATGCCGGTATCCAGCATATCGCGGATATTGGCGATGACCTGCACGTTTTCTGCCGGGTCACCGGGGCCGTTGGAAAGCATCAGGCCATCCGGCGCAAGGGCTTTGAGCTCTGCCAGGGTGGTAGAAGCAGGCAGCACCGTTACACGGCAGCCGCGCTTGCACAGGCAGCGCACAATGTTTTTTGCAGCCAAGATCCAGCAGGGCAATGTGCAGCGGTTCTTCGCCATCCGCCACACCGGCAGTGGGGGCAAAGCACTGCGGCTCGGTGCAGGTCACGGCATCCACCGCGCCGGTCACGGCATAAGCCTTGATGATGGGCATCAGGGCAGCCAGCTTTTTCCGGCTCGGTTTCGGGGTCAAACTCGGTGGTAATGGCACCGTTCATAACGCCGCTTTCGCGCAGGATGCGGGTCAGGCTGCGGGTATCAATGCCCTCAATGCCGATAATGCCGTTTTCTTTCAGGAAAGTATCCAGCGTTTCCTCGCTGCGGAAGTTGGAAGGGGTCGTGCATGCTTCGCGCACGATGTAACCCTTTGCCCAGATCTTGCCGCTCTCTTTGTCTTCGCTGTTCATGCCATAGTTGCCGATCAGCGGGTAGGTCTGGGTAATGATCTGGCCATAGTAGCTGGGGTCGGTCAGCGTTTCTTCAAACCCGACCATACCGGTGGCAAACACAACTTCGCCCACGGTAGTGCCCTGGCAGCCCAGGCTTTTGCCCTTTAAGATCCGGCCATTTGCCAAAATCAGATATGCCTGCATGTTTTGCCTCGCAATCCTTTGTTGTATCGAAATCCGGTTCCGGTTAGAGTTAGGAAGTAGGAGTTAGGAGTTTATGGTCGGGCGCACACCGTGCGCCCGCCTTTTGAAACAGCCAAGGCGTTTCCGTCCGCGCAGAGCCTATCTCCCACGCAATAACTCCTAACTCTTTTACAGCGTCTGCTTTGCTGCTTCCTTCATTTTGCGGCTGCCCAGGTGGACCAGGGGCAACTTGCCCTCCTTGCAGATGGGGCATTCTTCGGGAGCATAGTTGGGCAGATCCAGCTTCAGGGCACTGGCCAGGATGGGGATCGGGGACGGAGCTTCGGGGCGGGTACGGTCCACCACGCAGGTGATGCCCAGGCAGATACCGCCGGCTTCTTCGATGACGCGCTTGGTTTCCAGGCTGGAAACGCCGGTGGTCACAACATCCTCGGCGATGATGCAGCGCTCGCCCGGATGGATGCGGAACCGCTTCAGGGTCATGACGTTATCCACGCGCTCGGTAAAGATGGCGCGCTTGCCCAGCTGGCGGCCCAGCTCGTAAGCATACACAATGCCGCCCATGGCAGGGCCAACGATAACGTCAACATCAGTATCCTTCAGCTTTTCTGCCACATGAGCCATAACCTCGGCACACTTATCCGGGTACTGCTGCAGATAGGCCATCTGGCAGTATGCGCCGGAATGACGGCCGGACGAAAGGAGGAAGTGCCCCTCAAAAATGCTTCACATTCCTTCAAAACTTCGATCGATTCTCTTGCCATGATACTTTCCTCCGTTTATAAAAGCTGTTTTACTATACCACAAGTTGCATAAAATTGCAACATCTTGAATGTTTATACAGGCAAATTCAAAAAACAATGAATAAATAATAAAGAATCCTTGTGGTGGACCGCCGCGCGGTGCGCACTCCACCATTTTTTCATTATTCTTTATTCTCTGGGCAATACCGCACAATTCTAAGTGCCGATACGGCGAGCGAGGTGCGGCAGCTGCTAAGCCAAAAGCGCAGATAATACTGGATGTCTTATCGAGCATTTTGGCAACGCAGATGCCGTGCCGCAGCCGCCGAAGCGGTGCTTAGCCGCTAGGCGGGAATTGTGCGGTGTTGCCTCTGTTCTTTAACCCGCTTATCCTCTCGCGCACCCGCGGATCTCATCCAGCGTTTTCACGCCGTGGGCGTCCATCCATTCTCCAATCTCGGCGGTGATGCGGGTGCAGGCTTTCGGGTCCAGGAAATTCGCCGTACCCACTGTACAGCCGCGGCACCGGCCATGATGAACTCCAGCGCATCACGGCCGGTCAGGATGCCGCCCAGCCCCACCACGGGGATGCTGACGGCACCCACAGCCTGCCACACCATGCGCAGTGCAATGGGGCGGATGGCCGGGCCGGAAAGCCCGGCAAAGGTGTTGTTGAACACCGGGCGGCGCTTTTCCAGATCAATGGCGCAGGCCTGGAAGGTATTGCACAGGCTGATGGCATCGGCACCGGCGGCCTCGACCGCCTTGCACATCTCAGGGATGCTCTCGGCCTGGGGGCTGAGCTTGACCACCAGCGGCACAGTGCACACTTTGCGCACAGCGGAAACCACCTCTTCGGCGTCCTTGGCGCGGATGCCGAACGCCAGGCCGCCCTGCTTGACGTTGGGGCAGCTGATGTTCAGTTCCAGCACATCAATGCCTGCGGCGCACAGCTTCTGCACGCCCTCCACGTTTTCCTCAATGGTATGGCCGCCCAGGTTGACCCAGACGGAGGTGCCGCAGGTTTTCATGGCGGGCAGCTCGTTTTCAATAAAGTGCTGCACGCCGGGGTTCTGCAGGCCGATGGAGTTCATCAGGCCGGAGGGCGTCTCGTACAGGCGCTCGCCCTCGTTGCCGGGCTGACCGTTCAGGGTCAGGCCCTTGCCGGAGATGCCGCCCAGCAGGCGCAGGTCCTCGATGTCGGCATACTCCGGGCCGAAACCAAAGGTGCCGGAAGCGGCAATGACCGGGCCGGCCAGCTGCTTGCCAAACAGATTTACGCGAAGGTCTGCCATCAGTCAAACACCTCCTCAGCTTTGAACACGGGGCCGTCTTTACATACGGTCTTGGCCCCCACCTTGGTGCGGCAGGTGCAGCCCAGGCAGGCGCCCAGACCGCAGGCCATCTTGCGTTCCAGGCTGGCCACGCAGGGCGTGCCGCTCTGGGCGCACAGCTGGTATACGCCGCGCATCATCACCATGGGGCCGCAGGTCAGTACCATGGCGAACTGTTCCGGGTGCAGGATGCCGGTTACCAGGCCGTGGTAACCCACCGCGCCGGAATCCGTTGCAATGCTGATGGCGGCGCAGTAAGGCAGGAAAGCTTCCAGCCCATAGGGCTCATCACGGAAGCCGCAGTACAGTTCCGGCTTGCAGCCTGCCGCAGCCAGCTCCTTGCAGAGCTGCAGCAGCGGCGCGGTGCCAATACCGCCGCCCACAACAGCGATCTTGCCGTTTTTGCCGCCTGCCGCCCGGGCGATCGCGGCCACATCAAATCCGTTGCCGCATGGGCCGGTCACCGTCAGGGTGTCGCCCTCTTTCAGGGCGGCCAGCTTCTGGGTTCCCTCACCCTTGACCTGATACAGGAAAGTCAGTGCGTCGGTCGCGGCGTCAAAATCATGCACGCTGATGGGGCGGGACAGGATGGGCGTTTCGTTGGCAGCCCAGGCGCGCAGCATAAAGAACTGCCCCGCCTTGGCCGGGCGGCTGGCATCCGGCCACTGCACCGTCAGGCAGCGGATATCCGCTGCAACGGTACTCTGGCGCAGGACCGTTACCTTACAGCTTGTTGCATTCACCCTGGATATCCTCCTTCATTCGCACGCATTCATTATAAGCAGCTTCATCAAAGGCAACGCCGGGCTGCTTTTTGTAAGCCAGCAGGATGCCGCGGCTGGAGTTGACCACACCGCCGTTGCTGTTGTTCATATACTGGGCAATATCGGCAGCTTTGCCGCCCTGTGCGCCGTAGCCGGGGATCAGGAAGAAGGTCTGGGGGTAAGCAGCGCGGATGGCGGTTGCTTCCTCGGTATGGGTGCCGCCGATGACCAGACCGATGCTGGAATAACCAGATTCGCCGATGTAATCCCTGCCCAGCTCGCTCAGGCTGTCGCCCACCAGGTCGTACACATGGCGGCCGTCCTCCAGCTTTTTATACTCAAAATCTTTTGCGCCGGGGTTGGAGGTGCGGCACAGCACGAACACGCCCTTGCCCTGTTCCTTGCAGTACGGCAGGTAGGGGCTGATGGAATCCAGGCCCATATAGGGGGCCAGCGTGATGATATCAGCCTCAAAGTCGCCGGTAAAGTGTGCCTTGGCGTACATCTCGGCGGTTTTGGCAATATCGCCGCGCTTGATATCGGCAATGACCGGCAGGCCGGTGGCGCGCACCATCTTCAGGGTTTCGGCGTAAGCGCGCATGCCATCCAGACCAAGGGATTCATAATAAGCGATCTGAACCTTGTAGCAGCCTGCGGAAGCCTTGGTGGCTTCAATAATGCGGCGGTTGAATTCCACCACATTTTCACCGGCAGTCTTGGTGTCGTCCACCACATCGGCGGGCAGGTAGCTGAACTCGGTATCCAGACCCACGCACACCGGGCCGTTGGCTGCCACGCTGGCATACAGTTTATCCATGTTGGTCATTGCTGTTCCTCCGTTTTCTGTATCAAAAAAGCTCGTTCTAACTTTTCTGCGGGTTACTGTTTATCTTTCTGGTAGGTCACTTTGCCGCCCTTGATGGTCATCATGACCTGGCCATAGAAGCTTTCGCCGTCATAGGGGCAGTTTTTGCTCTTACTGTGCAGCTCGTCCGCATGTACGGTAAACATGTGGTCGGTATCCACCAGAACAATATCGGCATCAAAGCCGGGCACCAGGCGGCCCTTATGCTCATCCAGGCCAAGCACCTGAGCGGGGCCGGAGCTCATCAAAAAGCTCAGCATTTCCAGCGGCAAGCCCTCCATGCGGCACAATTTGGTGTAGCACACGGCAAAGGCGGTTTCCAGCCCAACCATACCGGCAGCGCCCTTGGCCTTATCCTCGGCGCTGTGGGGGGCATGGTCGGTGCCGATGCAGCTGACTGTGCCATCCTTAATTGCCGTCACCAGGGCGGCCACATCGTCCGCCTTGCGGATGGGTCGGGTTGACCTTATACTGCAGGCGGGAATCGTCGAACCACAGGTGGTGCGGGGTCACTTCGCAGCTGACCATTGCACCGCGGCGGCGGCTCTGGCGCACCATATCCACAGATTCTTTGGTGGAAACATGGCACATGTGCAGGCGGGTGCCGTAGTACTCGGCCAGGTGGCAGTTGCGCACGGTCTCAATGTTTTCCGCCAGGCGGTAATCCCACGGGCTGATCTCGCGGTCCTCTGCGTGGGACATCACGGTCAGACCGCGCTCGGCTGCCACAGCAAACACGCGAGCCATCGTGGCGTTGTTCATCACGCCGTTGCCGTCCTCGGTGATGAACTTGATGTCCTCCGGCAGGGTAAGCAGATGGTCGATGGTCTTGCCGTCAAAGTTTTTGGTGATGGAAACGGTCTGGTTGGCATCACACAGGCCAATCTCGCGCGCTTTCTCCTCCACCTCATGCACGATCTCTGCCGAAGAGCAGACCGGCTTGGTGTTGGGCATCAGGTTGACAAAAGTATATCCGCCTGCCGCTGCAGCCGCAGAGCCGGTGGCAATATCCTCTTTATATTCAAAGCCGGGGGTACGCCAATGGCAGTGGGTATCGATGAAAGCGGGCAGGATGGTCAGCCCTTTTGCATTGATCACCTCGCCTGCTTCCGGCAGGTCGGTTCCGATTGCTCTAATTTTGCCGTCCGCGATCAGATAATCGCAGATGCGGCCCTCGTAGTCCCGTGCATTTTTAATCAGCATGGCTGGCCCTCCTTTTGGTGTGGGGTTGCAAGATTCTGTGTGAGAATTTGTGGTGGTTGTGGGCGCGGCAGGAACAGCCTATCCTCACGTTAAGTGCCAACTTTGCGCGGCGTGGCGATAGCTTGTTGGCGGTGGGGCGGGGTTTGCTGCTCCCCCCAGCAGTAGGGCCAGGTTGTCTCCTTCACCCATTCGCCGCCTGTTCGGCGGCGGGTGAACAGAGGAACATCCTATCTCCGCGCCAAGTGCCGCCTGCGGCGGTTGCGCTCCGAAACGCGCCTGCGGGCGCAGCGCTCTGCGCTCCGGCTGTTTTTTGCACCGCGCTTCGCGCGATTGCGCGGCGATAGCCTGTTGGTGGTGGGGCAGGTTGTCTCCTCCACCCATTCGCCGCCTGTTCGGCGGCGGGTGGACAGAGGAACATCCTCGCTCTGCGCTCCGGCTGTTTTTGCACCGCGCTTCGCGCGATTGCGCGGCATAGCCTGTTGGTGGTGGGGCAAGGTTGCTACCTCCACCCATTCGCCGCCTGTTCGGCGGCGGGTGAACAGAGGGACATCCTCGCTCTGCGCTCCGGCTGTTTTTGCACCGCGCTTCGCGCGATTGCGCGGCATAGCCGCGCAGGCAAAAAAAATAACTTTTCCCCAAAAGAGGAAAAGTCAAAAAAAGCACCTGATACAGCGTGGGGAAGAAACACTGCACCGTGGGTTTTATCGCAGCAGGACAAGCCTTCGCGGATGGATACCATGGCACAGTTCACCCTTTCACATATGATTTTAATTATTGTACCATGCCGGGACAATGGTGTCAACACAACACGAAATGTTGCACCAAGAAGGATTTTTTGTATTTTTGTGTCAACTTTTGGGCAATATGTCAAAAGGCCGGGTTCTGGTTCGCGCCGCACACAAAACAGCGCCGCGCCAGACCCGGCACACGATCCTATTCTTTTAATTTCCTCCAATCTGTTGGTCGATGTATTCATCTAATTCGTTGATTGCATCTTCCCACATTGCATCATCCATATTGACCTTTCTCCCCTGCAGCACTGGTTCCGGCAACGCCGATTCCGCCGTGCTTTGTGCTGGTTCTGCCATTTTATTAGGTTTACTTATGACCTCTTCTGTATTTGTGGAACCTTTGTTCATTGCATTTGTTGCTTCCAAAGCAATCACTGCTACAAGTATAAGAATCCCACAAATCAACAACAGTCTTTTCTTCATTGATTTTATGCTCTTTCTTTATTCCCTCATATACTAATTAAATCCATAGCATTCAATATATGGTTCTCCAATCTTTGTGTTGCTTATATGTTCCTGATACCTACACACCTGACATTCTACGTATCTTACCAAAATATCTTGCTTCACTACGTCATGTCCAGCATGATATCCATGCATACATGCTGCTGTACGTGCATAATAGGAGTTTTGAGTTTTGTACCTAATGTCAAAACTTCCGCACTGTATACATTGTCCCGCAACTTGTTCTGCTACGTCATTCGAATGTCCACTCTGATATTCTTTTACATCATCATCAAAATCTTTATAAAGTGCTTCTTCTATTTTTTTCAATTTTGCTATTTGCCCCAGCCCAAATTTTGTCTTTTTCTTGTGCATGAACAGGCAAAAGCATTCCCATTCCAAAGCAAATAGTAAAAATAATTACTATCCATCTTCGTTTCATTATTGTCATCTCCCCTCTGCTTATTTCAGGCATGTCCAACCCAAATCTCTTATCTGGTTACGATTCATCATCGAACGCGTTCCGCATTCCGGGCAATCTGCATAGGTATAACTAACCTCAAAGCATTTTTGATCTCGCGCATTTACATTTCCATGGATACATGGCGTTGTAAAAAATTCATACCCAGTTTCAACCGAAGTCGTCATTGTCGTTCCACATTTTGGACATGGATAAGTTGGTAATGCTCTGTCTTCTAGAGCAGCCGCCGGCAACGCCATACTAATTGCAAAAGCCAACATGCCGATTGTTGTTAAACACCTACTTAATGTCTTTTTAGTCATGTCTTGCTCCTTTCTAAGTCAGTTTGTTGCATTTTAACTATTTTGTTTCAACCATAGCGTTTATTATATGTATATAATAGCATTAAGGATAATAATTGTCAATAGTGTTATTTACTTTAAGCTCTATAAACACAAAAAAGCAGCCCCTCCCTTGTGAAGTGACCCCAAAAGTTAGACAATATTTTGAAGTAAAATTGCTCAAGCAGCCGAAAGGGCTTGCTGTCTGTGAATTGCAGGCGGCAAGCCCTTTAGCTTTGCCTTGATTCTGCGGTTGTTGTAGTAATCCAGATATTCGATCAGTTCCTGTTTGAAGTGTTCCATGGATTGAAATTCTTGCAGATATAACAGTTCACTTTTGAGCAGTCCGAAGAAATTTTCTATCACAGCATTGTCCAGACAGTTTCCCTTGCGGCTCATGCTCTGTCGGATACCCTTCTCGCGGAGCATCCGCTGGTACTGCTTGTGCTGATATTGCCAACCCTGATCAGAGTGGAGAATCAGGTTTGTTCCGGCCGGGATCTTTGCAAACGCCTCATCCAGCATGGTGGTTACCATGCTGAGTACAGGACGATCCGATATGGTATAACTGACCAGATCGCTACTGTGCAGATCGAGAATCGGGGACAGATAGAGCTTTTCTCCAAACAGGCTGAACTCCGTCACATCCGTGACCCATTTCTGATTCGGCTTTTCGGCATGGAAATTCCGATTTAGCAGATTTGATGCGATTTTGCCCACTTCTCCCTTATAAGAGCGATACTTCTTCATTCTGACACGGCAAACTAAGCCCAACTCTTTCATAAGCCGCTGGACAGTCTTGTGGTTCACAGAGAATGTACGCTTGCGAAGTTCTGCCGTGATCCGGCGATAGCCATACCGACCCCTGTTTTCGTGGTAAATCGTTGTGATTTCTTCCTTAACAGATGCATATTTGTCTTCTTTCTGCATCTGCTTCAAATGATAGTAGAAAGTTGCACGGGGCAGTTGAGCGATTGAGAGCAGAAGATTGAGAGAATATTTTTGCCTTAGTTTCTGAACTACCAGCGTTTTCCGCGCTGGCGTCGCTCGTCTTCCAAAACCAAGGCTTGCAAATTTTTTAGGTAATCGTTCTCCGCACGCAATCGCTGCACTTCGGCCAGCAGCTCTTCTTCTACATCCTTTGGCAGCTTCTTTGACCGACCAGTGCTGCTGCGGCCGCGCCGTTCGACGGCAAAGCCTTCCGGCCCTTCCTCCAGATAGATTCGCTCCCATGATTTGATCCGATCTCTGCTGTTTACCTCAAATCTACGACAGGTTTCGCTGTAACTTAATTCCTCTTCCTGCATGGTTTCAATCACCAGTTTTTGAATTCTGGCGTATATCGCTTGTTTGGTACTCCTTTTGGCATAGCAAAACACCCCACTTGTTAGATAGTATATCATACTGTCTAACAAATGGGGTGCAGTTCACTTGCGGGAAAGGCTGCTTTTTAGAACAAATCAGTTACAATCAGTTCTGCTTCATCTTAGCGAAGCACTCGCTGCAGTAGACCGGACGGTCTTCGCGCGGCTGGAAGGGCACCTTGCAGGTCTTGCCGCAGATTGCGCAAACGGCGTCGAACATCTGGCGCTCAACACGGGTAGCCTTCTTGCGGGCATCGCGGCATGCCTTGCAGCGCTGGGGCTGGTTCTCGAAACCACGGCTTGCGTAGAACTCCTGCTCACCGGCGGTCCAAACGAACTCTTTGCCGCAATCTTTGCATACCAAAGTCTTGTCTTCGTACATAGTGGGTATCTCCTCTTTGTTTACTTGCCCGCGGAAGAATTTCAACCAACGCTTGGGGTCACCAATGAACTGATTGCTAAGCTACTGGGGGCATTGTTTATATGTCCAGGCCAAAACGCCTGAATCCAAATTCATTCTCGCACTTCATCACTGCGCAGCTTTTTGCGGGCGCGCATCAGGGCGTTTTCCACCGCTTTGGGGGTGCAGTGCAGCAGTTGGGCTGTCTGGGCGGCGGTGTGCCCCTCCAAACTGGCAAGCAGACTGCCGCGTTCCAGGGGCGAAAGCTGCGTGTTGATGCGTTCCAGCACGGCGGCGCAGCGCTCGTTGGCAATGGCAAGCTCTTCCGGCCCCGGCGCGGCAGAATTTTCCGGCAGGGGCACACTGTTGTTCAGCGGAGCATGCTTTTTGCGGGTAGCACTGCGGCGGGCATCCTGCTGTGCGTTGGCAATACAGGCTGCGGCATACGCGGTAAAGGGGACTTTTTATCCGCCCGGTAGCTGCGTACGGCATGGAACAGGCCAATCAGCCCTTCCTGCACTGCATCGTCAAAGTCAAGGCCGGGTGCTGCAACGGCAGCGGCGCCTTTGCGTATGGCAGGCATCATGGCGGTGATCAGCGCGGCAATAGCGCTTTCCTCCCCAGCCTGTGCCTGCTGCAGCAGCTCGTCATCCATCTGCTGCGGCATGGCTACTTTCCTCCCTGGATAAATGCGATTGTTCTTATTTTACCGTTTAACGCCGCGTTTGTCAATAAAATTTTGCCCTGTACGTTAAATAATCCCTTCCTCAAGAGAGGGATTTGCCGCACCATGTGGCTGCGCCATGCTCCTACCTTCCTTTAAGAGCCCCCATCGTCGGCAGATCTCCGCCAACGGAAACGGTTTCAGAGTTGTTCGGCAAATCGGACACTTTACTTTTTTCGGTTTGTAAAATGTTCCAGCAGCTCCACTGCCGCCACAATGATAATTGTTACCGCAAAAACACCCAGCCAGCCAAGGCCCGCTTTGGGCAGCACCTGCATAAACAGTGTTAAATTCATCTTGTTCTCCCCTTTTGTTTAGAGTGTATCTGAAAAGTCGAAAATATCCGTCATTTTCTTTGTTTTCAGATACACCTTAGGCAAACAATGTCAGAATCATACCGCCCGCAATCACGGACGCGATCTGACCGGATACATTCACCCCAACGGCGTGCATCAGCAAAAAGTTCTGATTGTCTTCCTGCAGGCCCATCTTGTTCACCACACGGGCCGACATCGGGAATGCCGAAATGCCCGCTGCACCGATCATGGGGTTGATTTTTTGTTTGGCAAACAGGTTATATACCTTGGCCACCAACACGCCGCCGATGGTATCGAACACAAAGGCCACCAGCCCCAGCGCCAGAATCATCAGGGTCTGCCGATTCAAAAAATACTCTGCCTGCATTTTGGACGCCACCGTCAGCCCCAGCAGCAGGGTAATGAGGTTTGCCAGTACCTTTTTGTGCGGTTTCGGACAGGCTGTCCAGCACACCACATTCCCGGATGAGGTTGCCGAACATCAAAAAGCCAACCAGCGCCACACTGCGCGGCACAAACAGCCCAGCCACCATGGTAATAATGATGGGGAACAGGATTTTTGCCGTTTTGCTGACTTGCTTTTCGGCATATGGCATGCGGATCAGGCGCTCTTTTTTGGTCGTCACAAGCCGGATGACCGGCGGCTGGATGATGGGCACCAGCGCCATGTAAGAATACGCCGCCACAATGATGGCCCCCAGATAGTTGGATTCCAGAAAGTTCGCCACAAAGATGGAGGTCGGCCCGTCCGCCGCACCGATCACGGCAATGGAGGCGGCATCTTTGAGTTCAAAGCCCATCAAAGCCGCAGCCCCCAGCGTGAAAAAGATGCCAAACTGCGCCGCCGCCCCAAAAATCATCAGCTTGGGGTTGGAAAGCAGCGGTGTAAAATCAATCATTGCACCAATGCCCACAAACAGCAGCAACGGGAACAGTTCGTTGGCAATGCCAGCATCAAACAGCACATCCAGCGGGCCGACCTCGGTGCCGGTGGACAGCACCTGGGTAACAGCACCGGACAGCGGCAGGTTGACGAGAATGGCCCCAAAACCCATTGGCAGCAGCAGGGATGGCTCCATCTCTTTTTGATCGCCAGCCAGATCAACAGGCCGCCGATCCCCCACATAACCACCTGCTGCCATTGCAGGTTCCATAGATTTCCAAACAGTTCTTGCATCCATAGCCCTCCTTGTTTTAATGCAATCTTAATACAAACGGCAAAAAAAAAAGACTTCCGCCGCGCAGGGGTACTACACCCATGCTCGGCAAAAGTCTTGCGTTATTTCATACAAATTACGGGCTGTCAGCCGTCTTGACGTAACTTGCAGGCGCTGCGCGTCCGCTACTCCCTTTTGCTGGTTTCATTATGCAATATCAATACCGGGATGTCAAGGGGGTTTTTGCCGCCGCGCAAAATTCTTTTTCAGCAGCCTGACTTTTTACACATCCGGCCAACGGTGGATCTGGCGCAGATGCAAAACCAGACCAAACTCACCGGAGATGGTTTCGGAAAGCGGGAACGCCCACCAGGTCCGCCCCAGCCCCAGACGGGACAACAGCCAGAAAATGGGGATCAGGCAGATGATTTCCCGCATAACAGAGATTGCCACGCTGACCTTTGCCGCACCGATTGCCTGGAAAAATACCGGCGTGATAAGGGAAAACACCGCCGAGAAAAAGTTGAGCCCAATAATGCGGGGAATGTCAAGGGTAGATTTTGAGCGTATTTGAGGCGTAAGGCAACACCGCACAATTCCCGCCTTACGGCTTAAGCACCGCTCCGGCGGCCGCGGCACGGCATCTGCGTTGCCAAAATGCTCGATAATGTCGGGTTGCGGTACCCGCATCGTGCTTCGGGGGCAAAAGCCCCTCGCACTCTGCGACCGCTGCCCCTGCTTCGGTTCGCTGTTTCCGCCACTGGCGGCGCTCACCTTTGCAGCATCCAGTATTATCTGCGCTTTTGGCTTAGCAGCTGCCGCACCTCGCTCGCCGTATCGGCACTTAGAATTATGCGGTATTGCCCTAAAAATCAACGCAAAATAAATCTTGATTTTTTGACAGGCCTGTAGTATACTATACAAGCAACATATGAGCCGGTGTGTTGGAATTGGCAGACGAGACGGACTCAAAATCCGTTGGTGGTGACACCGTGTGGGTTCGACCCCCACCACCGGCACTGATATAAAACCCCAAAAGGCGCAGAGCTTTTTGGGGTCTTTTTTTGGTATGGTCACGGGGTCGAACAGGGCGGCACGGCTAAGCCGCGCACAAAAGTCTCCGATGGAGACTTTTTGAGGCCCACGCCCCCACCACCGCTTAACAAAACAGCCCGGAACTGCCGCCTGCATTTGCGGTGGTTCCGGGCTGTTGCTTTACCTATTCACCTTGCAGCTGTCAACGTGCAGGTATGGGTTTGTGGAATGCCTTATGCCTTTTTGCTGTAATCGCGTGCGCCGTAAATGGCGGTGCCGATGCGCACAATGGTGGCACCCTCGCGGATGGCATCGGGGTAATCCCCGCTCATGCCCATGGAAAGGATATCCATTTTGGCGTTCTCATAATGGCGGTCAGCAGCTTTTGCCAGCAGTTCCCGCATTTGGGCAAAGAACGTGCGGGTCTCATCCGGGGTTGCAGCTGCCGGCGGGATGGCCATCAGGCCGCGCAGGCGGATATGCGGCTGTGCGGCTGCCATATCCAGCAGAGGCCACAGGCTTTCGGCAGAAACGCCAGACTTGCTCTCTTCCCCGCCGATGTTGATCTCGATCAAAATTTCCTGGGTCAGGTTTGCGGCGGCAGCGGTGCGCTCCACCTTTTGCAGCAGGTGCTCGCTGTCCACGCTTTCAATCAAAGCAGCACGGCCCACCACTTTGTTGACCTTGTTGGTCTGCAAATGGCCGATAAAATGCCCCGGCTTACCGCAATAAGCGTTGGCATCGGTCTTTTCCACCAGTTCCTGCACATGGTTTTCGCCAAACAGGTCAATGGGCAGAACGGCGCTGGCAATCACCTCTTCCACGGTGCGGGTCTTGCAGGCGGCGCACAGCAGAATATCTGCCGGGTCGCGTCCGGCTTCACGGGCGGTGGCGGCCATATTTTCACGGATGCGGGCCACATTTTCGGCCATCATTGTCAGTTGCTCCTGTGTCAGCATGGTTCACATCTCCTGGTAAACGGCGCGGCTGCCGCCGATGTATTTGGGGCGGGTGCGGGCGCAGATGATGGGCGCAGCGCCGATCTGCTTGAGCGACAGGCGCACCGGCACGGCCACGCGCTTTAAGTGCATGCCAATCAGCGTACCGCCGATATCAATTCCGGCAGCGGCACGCACTTCCTCCACCAGAACCGGATGTTCAAACGCCTGCCAGCAGTTGGTTGCCCAGCTGCCGCCCGCATGGGGCTGCGGCACGGCGTTCACCTGTTCATAACCATACTTTTCGGCAGCTTCCTGCTCGATGACAATGGCGCGATTCAGGTGTTCGCAGCACTGGGCCGCCAGATAGACGCCCTGCGCTTTGAGCACCGGCAGAATACCCGCCAGCACAGCCGCGGCGGCTTCCATGCTGCTGTCCTTGCCAATATGCCCGCCAACGATCTCGCTGGAAGAGCAGCCGACCACAAAAATATCCCCGGCGCGCAGGTGTGCAGCCGCCAGCAGTTCTTCCGCTGCCTGGCGTGCCTGCGCCGTAATGGCGGCGCAATCCGGTTTTTGAACGGTGTTTTGTTCCATAATCTACCCACCTTTTTCATTTACTGATCCGGCATTATTATAACACGGGACGCAAGGTTTGTACATTCTTAAACGGTTCTAAACCAATCTTACCCCCATACAAAAACGGTGCAGCAAAGCCGCAGCCTGCTGCACCGTTTTGGGGCACTGCTGAAAACAAACTTATTCTCAGCGCTTGATATCGTAATTCATGTCCATCAGGTTGCGGATGGTGGAAACATCATCGGTGATGTTGGCATCGCCATGGATGGTGTGCTTGATGGCGGAGCTTGCCACCGCAAAGTTGACCATATCCATCGGCTTGTAGTTGTGCAGCATGGCGTAAATCAGGCCGCTGGCAAATGCATCGCCGCCGCCTACACGGTCCAGAATATTAAAGGTAAACAGCTTGCTTTCAAAGGTATGGTCCTCATACCACATAAAGGCTTTCAGGCTGTTCTCGGAGCCGGAATGGGCATAACGCACATGGCGGGCAATGCACTTGATGTTGGGGTAACGCTCCACAAAGCGCTGGAAGATCTCGTCCTGCTGTTCATAGCTGGGCTGTAGGGGCACGCCGTCTTTCCAGTCGCCCTGGGCGTGGTCGGCATCGTCTTTCCACAGGTGGTAAGGCTCAATGCCAAACAGAACATCCACATAGGGCAGGCACTTGGTGCAGTAGTCACGGGCTTCTTCCCAAGTCCACAGGGTGGAGCGGAAGTTGCCGTCAAAGCTGACGGTCAGGCCCTTTTCCTTGGCTTTTTTCAGGCAGGCCATCACAAAATCGGCGCAGTTCTGACCCAAAGCCGGGGTAATGCCGGAAAGATGCAGCCAGTCAAAGCCGTCCAGCAGGGCGTCCAGATCCACTTTGGAAAGGTCATACTCAGTAAAAGCGGAGTGCTTGCGGTCGTAAGTAACCTTGCTGGGGCGGATGCCGTAACCGGTTTCCAGGTAATAGGTGCCCAGACGGTGGGTCGGGGTTTCATCCGGGGTGGAAAGGATAATCGGGGTGCAGTGCACATCATTGGAGCGCAGCCAGCGCACCGCACTTTTGCCCAAAGAGTTGTTGGGCACCACGCTGAAAAACGTGCTGTCCACACCCAGGTTGGCAAGAGCCAGGGCAATGTTGGCCTCGCTGCCTCCATAGCTGGCTTCAAAGTTGGAAGCCATACGGATCTTTTCATAGTTCGGCGGGGTCAGGCGCAGCATGACCTCACCAATCGTAATAAATTTAGCCGGGCTGTCGTTATGCAGGAGCAGGGGGTTAAAATGTTCCATAACATCTACCTCTCTTTTCTGGTCCCACGGGCAAAACCAGGTCATGGCCCGCCGCAGGGTTTGTTATGTCGTATTTATTGTACCGTATTTTCGTCCCGGTTTCAACGATTTTTACACAAACTGCGCTCATATTTTGCGTTCCTTTTCACTGTTGCACAAAAAGGGCGGTACCGGGCAGCAAAAAAAATCGCACACCCATGATTTTTTGCCGCCCGGTTCGAATTGCATTTTAATGTCTTTTATTGTATAATAGTAGAAACTGTGCCCTGGCGGCGGCTGCCGCGCAGGGTGTTGATACAAGTGCCGCACAGACCCGCGTTCTGACGTTTTATGCGGGCCATAAATCTGGAGGGAGCCAAACATGGCCGAAACAATGCAGGTCTCCGCGCAGCGCGCCTGGACCCACCTGAAAAAATACCAACCGCTGATCCATGAACTTGTCAGCCGCGATCTGAAAGTCAAATACCGCCGCAGCTTTCTGGGTTACATCTGGAGCATTTTGAACCCGCTGCTGATGATGCTACTGCAAAGCATCATCTTTTCGTACATGTTCCGCAACGATATCCCAAACTTCCCGCTTTACCTGATCTGCGGCAACACCCTGTTTACCTTTTTCAATGAGACCACCAGCATGGGCCTGACTTCTGTTATCCAGAACGCCCCGCTGATCAAAAAGGTGTACATTCCCAAGTTTATCTTCCCCATCAGCCAGGCGGTTTCCCGCTTTGTCACCATGCTGTTCAGCTTTGGTGCGGTTCTGCTGGTCATGATCTTTACCCGTGCCACCTTCTATTGGACCATCTTTTTGAGCTGGCTGCCGCTGGTGCTGCTCTTCTTTTTCAGCTGCGGGCTGGGGCTGCTGCTTTCCGCGCTGGCGGTGTATTTCCGTGATATGATGCACCTGTACAGTATCCTTACCATGGGTTGGATGTACGCCACCCCGCTGTTCTACCCCATCACCGCCCTGCCGGAAACCCTGCAGAAACTGATGAAGCTGAACCCGCTGTACCACTACATCAACCTGTTCCGCAACCTGATGATGTACGGCAACATTCCCGGCCCCAACACCTGGATTGCCTGCATTTTTTGCGCCGTTGCCTCTATGGCTATTGGCCTGTTGGTGTTCCGCAAGCTGCAAAAGAACTTTATCCTGTATATCTGACGTGAGGTAACGTATGGACGAGATTATTAAAGTCAATGACGTTTCCATGCGCTTTAACCTTGCGCAGGAAAAAACTGAGACCCTGAAAGAATACACCGTAAAACTGCTGACCCACAAGCTGTTTTTTAACGAATTTTACGCACTGAAACATGTTTCTTTCAGCGTGAAGCGCGGCGAATCCCTGGCGCTGATCGGGCGCAACGGCAGCGGCAAAAGCACCATGCTGAAAGTGATTTCCGGCGTGATGTACCCCTCCGGCGGCAGCGTTGCCGTCAACGGCGAAATTGCCCCCATGATCGAGCTGGGCGCCGGTTTTGACATGGATCTGACCGCGCGGGAAAACATTTTCCTGAACGGCGCAGTGCTTGGCCACGACCGGGACTATATGATGGAGCATTTTGACCGCATCATTGAATTTTCGGAGCTGAAAGATTTTGTGGATGTTCCGGTCAAAAACTTTTCCAGCGGCATGATCGCTCGTTTGGGCTTTTCCATTGCCACTGAAGTACAGGCCGACATTCTGGTTTGTGACGAAGTGCTGGCCGTTGGCGACTTTATGTTCCAGCAGAAATGCCACCGCCGCATGGAAGAGATGCTTTCCAACGGCACCACGCTGCTGTTCGTCAGCCATGATATCAACCAGGTGCAGCAGCTGTGCCAGCGCTCCATCTGGCTGGATCACGGTGTTCTGCGCGGGATGGGCCATCGCGTGAAGTCTGCGCGGACTATGTGCGCGCTATGGAGGCCGGTGAAACCTGATGGAAAAGCTGCTGACGGTTTCGGTTGCCGCCTATAACGGCGCTGCCACGCTGCAAAAAGCGCTTGAATCCTGCCTGGTGGCGGATGAAAGCCTGCAGGCGCTGCTGGATGTGATCATTATTGATGATGGCTCCACCGATGGCACCGCCGCGCTGGCGCAGGCCTTTGTACAGGCACACCCCGGCAGTTTCCGGCTGGTGAGCAAGGGGAACGGCGGGTACGGCTCCACGCTGAATACCGCGGTAGAGCTGGCCTCCGGGCGGTACTTTCGCACGCTGGACTGCGATGACTGGTTTGACACCAATGCTTTGCAGACCCTTTTGCGCCGCCTGCAAAACCGCACGGCGGATGCGGTATACACCAACTACCGCACCGTGCAGGAAAACGGCAGCGGAAAGGTCTTTGATGTCTGCTGCAAATTTGATACAAACCGTGTGTATGCTGTGGGTGAAGTGCAGCAGGCCACACCTGATTTGTGCATGGAGATGCACGCGCTGACCCTCTGCACCAAAACTCTGCGCGCCGCATGGCGCCCTATGCCGGAGCATTGCAGCTACACGGATATGGGCTATACGTTTGTTGGCATGGCTGCGGCGCAGACCATCTGCTTTGTGCCGGTGGTTCTGTACCAGTACCGCCTGGGGCGGGATGGCCAGAGCGTGAGCATGGCCAGCTACCGCGCCCACACGCAGGATTACATCCGCGTAGCGCGCATTCTGTTGGATGTTGCCGAACCGCTGGCCGCACAGCCTGCCCCTGCCGGGCGGGACCTGCTGCTGGTGCAGCGGGCGCGGGATGTGGCGCAGTACCTGATTGAGCTGTACCTGCGCTTTCCCCCGACCGTGAAACCGGCCTGGCCCTGCGCCGGTATGACGAGATGCTGTGCCAGACTTACCCACACATCGCTGCCATGATGACCAACAAAAACACCCGTCTGCTGCGGGCCGGGCGTTACCTGCCCTACCGCACGTTGAGCGCATGGGCGCGCGGAAAACAATCCAACGGCGGCATTTTATAATGCTGTGCCGGATACTTGAATACTTTGCCGGATATGATAAGGCAAAAAAGTGAAAGGAGAATACTGTATGCTGCTGCAAAAGCTGCTTTGGCCCCGCGTGGGCATATGCACCGAGGACCGACTGTATTACCGTATGAAAGCCCCCAGCTTCCGCGATGAGGGGGATATCCTGCGCATTGAGCAGGGCGAACGCGTCTGCTTTGATACCTACTTTAACAGCGTCAGCGCAGACAAATGGCGCCGCTACACCGCCGCGCAGAATTTTTCGCTGCGGCTGAAACTGAGCGGCAAGCTGCGCGTTGTGCTGTGCAGCCGCCATTTCATCAACAGCCAGAGCGTGCGCGCCGTGCTGGCCGAAAAAGTAGTGCAGGCGGATTCCGTGCAGGAATTCTGCTTCGATTTTCCCAAGGGCGCTGACGGCATGCTGTTTTTTGAGCTGCAGGCCCTGAGCGGCAATGCCGCCTATTGCGGCGGCGCTTATGAGTGCGATGCCGCTGAAAAGGATGTGCAGCCCGTCAAAATCGGCGTGGATATCTGCACCTTCCGCCGGGAGCCGTTCGTTATGGGCAACATTGCCCGCATGCGCAGCGATATTTTGGAAAACGCCGCCAGCCCGCTGCACAACCACCTGGAAGTGTTTGTTTCCGATAACGGCCAGACGCTGGATTACGATAAGCTGAACAGCGATACCGTGCATGTTGTGCCCAACGCCAATGTGGGCGGTGCCGGCGGCTTTACCCGCGGCATGATCGAGATCCTGAAAGCCAACGAAAATGGCGCAGGCGTTACCCATGTACTGGTCATGGATGATGACATTGTGCTGGATACCGATGTGCTGCTGCGCACCTACACCCTGCTGAGCCTGCGCAAGCCGGAATATGCGGATGTATTTGTCGGCGGTGCCATGCTGCGGCTGGACCGCCCTAACATTCAGGTAGAAAACGGCGCCGCCTGGAACCAGGGCCAGTTGATCAGCCACAAAGCCAACTTTGATCTGACCAAGGTTGACCTGTGCGTTGCCAATGAGCTGGAAGAACGCCATGAGTATAACGCCTGGTGGTACTGCTGCATCCCCATTGCCGTTGTGCGGCCGGACAACCTGCCCATGCCCATCTTTATCCGCGGCGATGACATTGAATACGGCCTACGCAACTGCAAACGCCTGGTCACCCTGAACGGCATCTGCGTATGGCATGAGCCGTTTGAGAGCAAGTATTCTTCCTCGATGTACTACTACATCCTGCGCAACCAGTGCATTGACAACAGCATGCACTGCCCCGGCTATAATGCCAACGCCCTGAAAGCCGACCTGCGCAGCCAGGTGATGGGCGAAGTGAACCGCTACCGCTATAAGAATGCTGACCTGCTGATCCGCGGCGTGCGCGACTTTTTGAAAGGCATTGACTGGCTGGAACAGACCGATGCCGAAGCCCTGCACAAAGAGATTATGGCATATGGCTACAAGGCCCAGCCGGTGGACCAGCTGGATGTTCCGTTTGATTATTCCCGCTACCTGTACGCCACCAAAGAGGAAGAAAAAATAAGGGCAAGCTGAAAAACCTCAAGGTCAAGCTGACCCGCAACGGCTGGCTGGTGCCCCCACCCGCGAAAACACCGTTGTGAGCATGATGCACATGACCGCCTACAATGCTTACCGCGTACAGAAGGTGCTGAACTATGATTCCAACTCCCAAAAAGGCTTTGTGACCGAGCGCAGCAAGGAAGAATACAGCCGCTGCGTGCGCGAGATGAAAGCCTGCATGAAGGAGATCGACGCCCAGTTTGACGCTGCCGCCCAGAGCTACCGCGAGCGCTGCGGCGAAGTGCGCAGTCTGGACTTCTGGAAAAAGTATCTGAACCTGGACAAGTAATTTTACCGGGCCTATCCCCGGTTTTCCCTGGAAAGGAATCTTACACTTATGGCCAATAAAAAAAGGCAAATTCGTTTGTTCTTACCATTGCGGGCATTGCTGCTGCCACCGTGATCGGCGTGGTCGGGGTCAAGCTGACCCCTGCCCCGCATGTGATTTTCAGCCTGGCCCCCAGCGCAGAACCACAGGCTACCGCTGAGCCGGAGCCCATCAGCTGCGTGCTGGCCGGTACCGGGCAGGTTGTGGATTTTGCGGATCCCGGCGCAGAGGAATATGTTTCCCTGCTGGATACCGACAGCCAGAGCCTGACCGAGCGCTATGCCCTGCCCGCTTTGGAGCGGATGACCCAGTCCGACACCGAAAGCCTGGTTGCCCCTTTGCAGGTCATCCAGCGCATTCAGACCCTCGGTATTGACCCTGCCACCTTTGATACCCCGGAGGCCAACTGGAAAAACCTGTACAACTCTGTCATGACCCGGCTGGCCCCCTGGCCACCGCCGAAACCACCCAGGCTGTGAATTTTACCGGTTCCAGCCTGGCAGAACTGAATGACTTTCTGGCGGCCAACCCCGGCAGCACGGTGGAGGTCATCACCCCTGCTCTGGTGATGGATGCTACCCTGGTGGTACCCACTGGTACGATCCTGCACGGCAACGGCGCAGTGCTGACCCCCGGCAATGAAACGCTGGACAAAGCCATTGTTCTGGACCAGGCGGAAAATACCGCCGTGACCGGCTTTGTCATCAACGGCGGGTGCAATTACGGTGTCTATGTCAAGAATTCCAGCAGTTTCTATCTGGCTGACCTTGACGTCAGCAATGTTTCCCTCAAGGGCCTTTGCGTTATGGGGGAGAACACCGGCTTTGCACTGGTCAATAACAGCATCCATGAAAACCAGAATGGTGCCATCTTCCTGAACGGCGAGATCAGCAATGGCGTGATCGAGGGCAACCGCATTGAAAATAACTCTGGTGCCCGCAACCTGACCGCCGGGCTGGTGCTCTGCTCCATGCCCATTGAGGACATTGAGACCGCCTACAATCCGTTCCCGGATGAAATGCTGTACGATATTTTACAGTCTCCCCATCAGCTGGTTGTGCGCGGCAACACGGTTGCGCAGAACCATTCCTCCGGCATTTATTCGGAAAGCGGCTACCTGAACTATTATGTAGAGAACACGATCTACAAGAACGAAAAAAGAGGGCATGTGCCTGGATTACGGCTCCTTCGGCAACTACATTACCGGATGTGAGATCCGCCAGAACGGCGGCCGCAACCGCATGAGTGATGAGGATCTGGAAGCTGACTTTATTCTGGATCAGGGCCGCATGGCGGATGGTTCCTCCCCGCCAAGCTGCCCGGCATCTCGCTGGATAACACCGCCTACAACACCATTTACGGCAACATTGTGCGGGACAATTACGGTTCCGGCATCAAGGCTGTGCGCTCGGCGTTCAGCAACACCATTCTGTGCAACCAGATCATTGACAACAACCGGGGTGCCAGCGATACCTTCCACTTCTTTGGTATTGAGCTCAGCACTGACCTGAACGCGGACGAAGCCGTGCAGGGCCTGGATTTTACCCCCTGCTATGAGAACATCATTGCCCGCAACACCATTTCCGGCGGGCATTACGCCGGGGTGTTTATGGGCGAAGATGCGTTCATGAATGATATTTTTGACAATACCTTTATGGACTGCACTGACTGGGCTATGGAATCCCTGGGTGAAAAATACAACTCTACCCTGAACAATATGGCAAACATGCCCACCCGCGGGATCGAACTTTCTAACGGTCAGGGCTGATGCCGCGAGGCTGCTACATGAAACAAACACTGCAAAACCATTTCCCGCGCCGGTGGCTGCTGCTGGCTTTTGTGCTGAACTTTGCCATTGCCGCGGCTGCACTGCTGCCCTACATGATACGGGACGGCGGCCTGCTGTTGGTTGCGGCGGATTTTGACGCAGAACAGCTCTCCTACAACATGCTGTGCAACAACGCCATCAAAAGCGGCGAGGTGCTGTGGAACTGGCGCATTGATATTGGTTCGGACTTTGTATCCTCGTTCAGTTTTTACACCCTTGGCAGCCCGTTTTTCTGGCTGAGCTTTCTCTTCCCCGCCAGCGCGTTTCCCTATCTGGTCGGCTGGATCTATATGCTCAAATATGCTGTTGCCGGGCTGACCTCGTTTGCCTACTTCCGCCGCAGTGCCAGCGAGAAAAGCGCCCTGCTTGGCAGTGTGTTGTATGCATTTTCCGGTTTTTCCTGCATCAACGTAGTGTTCTATCACTTCCATGATGTGATCGCCCTGTTCCCGCTTTTGATGCTGGGGCTGGACAAACGCATGCAGGAGGGCAAAAAGCTCCGTTCCTATTTGCCGTTACCATCAACGCGCTGGTCAACTATTACTTCTTTATCGGGGAAGTTTTCTTCCTGGTGTTTTACTATATTACGCGGTATCTTTTTGGCGGCGAGGACGCACACCCCGGGGCGGATCTGCGCAAAAATGCCCGCAAAATTCCGGCCTGCATCCTGGAAGGCTGTCTGGGCGTCGGCATGGCGGGGGTACTGTTCATCCCCTCCATTGCGGCGGTGCTCAATAATCCCCGCGTATCGGATCACATCAGCTTGAGCCAACTGACCTTTGACTGGCCCAATTACCTGCAAATGCTGCGGGCGCTCTTCTTCCCGGCGGAGAATATGTTCAATTTTTCCGCTGTGGTGCATGATAACTGGTATTCCATCGCGGCGTACCTGCCCTTGGCAGGCGTCTGCCTGGTTCTGGCTTATCTGCTGTGCTGGAAGTGGGACTGGCTGCATGTGCTGCTGGTGGGGCTGTTCCTTGTAGCAGCCAGCCCGGTCAGCAACAGTCTGTTCGTCATGTTCACCAGCGAGCCGTACCGCCGCTGGTATTACATGCTGGTGTTCCTGCTGGTGCTGGCCACCATCAAGGTGCTGGACCATCTGCAGGACTACCCTTGGCGTGCGGGCTGCGGTATTTCGGCTGCAGTCATCGCCGCTATCACGCTGTATCTGTACGTCAAGCGCGATACCATGGTGTACCGCAAATACTGGCTGGTTGTGTTGACATTGATTGCCATCGGCGGCGTGGTTCTGCTGTTTGCTGCCCTGGGCGGGGTGCGGCGGCTGCGCCTGCGCCGCCCCATGGCTGCCCTGACAGCCTGCACCGCTCTGGTTGCTGCACTGACCACCGGTTTTACCGTGGGCACCTATCAGCGTGCCTACACCCAGACGATCGGCCGGACCACCACAGAAATTTATGGTGACGTTATCCATAGCGGCGACGGCCTGCCTGATGCCCTGCCCTACCGCTATTATTTCTGGGAGCCGTATTCCAACCGCGGCATGGCGGCTTACCTGCCGGACCGTACCTCCTTTTTGAGCACGCTTTCCCCCTCCATCTTTACACTGTATGATGCCCTGGGGGACGAGCGCCACGCCATTACCCCCGCCGGGCCGGAGGGCACCAACGAGCTGCTTTCCGTTGGGTATTATATCCGCAACAACTCCGACTGGCCGGATGAAATCTACACCAGTTTTTCCAACGGTCACGAGCAGATCAACGTCTATCAGGATTCCCACGCCCTGCCCATCGGCTTCTGCTATGATACCTACATGACCCGCAGTGAGTTTGACGAGATTGACCCCGCCGAGCGCGCCCACTCCATGTTAAAGACCCTTGTGGTGGCAGACGAGGACGAAGCCACGGTTTCCACCATACTGCGCCACTATGATGCCGCGCTGGATGGTAAGATCAGCCAGGAAAACAAGTATGCCGACATGGACAAGCGCCGCGAAGCCTGCACCGATGTGTTTGATTATGGCACAGACTATTTTTATTCCGAAATCACATCCGGCAGCGAGCAGTACGCATTTTTCAGTGTTCCCTATGACAAGGCGTGGAGCGCCACGGTCAACGGCGAATCTGCAGAGATCCTGAACATCAACGGCCTGATGGCCGTCAATGTGAATGCCGGTAAAAACTGTATTCGTTTCCACTATTCCCCCACCCCGCTCTGGTGCGGGATCGGGGTCAGCGCCATTAGCATTCTGCTGACGGCAATTTACCTGCTGGCCGGGCGGCGCAGCAGAAAAAGCAAAAAAGAGGTGCTGTAAACCATGAAGGCTACCCGCGAAAATCCGATCCTGTACATCGTGATCCCCTGCTATAACGAGCAGGAGGGTTCTGCCCATTACCAGCAAGCTGTTTTTGAAAAAGATCACCGACCTGGTTGCCGCCGGTAAAATCAGCGATGACAGCCGCGTGCTGTTTGTCAACGATGGCTCCAAGGACAAAACCTGGTCCATCATCTGCGACTTGGCCAAGAGCGACAAGCACTACATCGGCATCAGCCAGAGCCGCAACCGCGGTCACCAGAACGCAGTGCTGGCCGGTTTGATGGAAGCCAAGGACAAGTGCGATATCACCATCTCCATTGACTGCGATGGTCAGGACGATATCAACGCCATGGACGCCATGGTAGATGCCTATGTGAACGATGGCTGCGAAGTTGTGTACGGCGTGCGCTCCAAGCGCGATACGGATACCTTCTTCAAGCGCTTTACGGCAGAAAGCTTCTACAAGCTGCTGAACGCCATGGGGGCCGAGGTTGTTTACAACCACGCGGACTACCGCCTGATGAGCGCCCGCGTGCTGCATGAGTTTGCCAATTTCAAGGAGGTCAATCTGTTCCTCCGTGGCCTTATCCCGCTGGTGGGCTTTAAATCCACCAGCGTTGCTTACGAGCGCCACGAGCGCATTGCGGGTGAAAGCCACTATCCCCTGTCCAAAATGCTGTCCCTTGCGTTTGACGGCATCACCAGCCTTTCCGTCAAGCCCATCCGGTTCATTACCGGGTTTGGCGTAATCGTGGCGCTCATCAGCTTTATCGGCGTGATCTGGGCCATTGTAGAAGCGCTGCTGGGTGCCACCGTATCCGGCTGGGCCAGCATGACCAGCATCATCTGCTTTGTTTCCGGCGTACAGCTGATCTGCCTGGGCGTGATCGGCGAGTACATCGGCAAGATCTACATGGAAACCAAGCGCCGCCCTCGCTACATCATCAGTGACCGCACGTGGGATGAGGATGAGAAGTAATCGGCTGGGCAGAGTTACGCCTGTTTGCTTTTCCTAATATAGCACCAACAAAATAAATTTGTGCCGCGCGTTTTGCCCCTTGTATGGGGGGGTGGGACGCGCCTTTTTTGTTGTTTCGGAGGTTTCCATGCTCACGGTTGACTCATTTTGCAGGAGAGTATTTGCGCCGCGGCGCACCGACATGATTCTTTATTATTTATTCATTATTCTTTCTCATCCCCCACCCCCGGCCCCTCTCCTTCCATAAAAAATTTCCCGATATTTTTTGCCTTCCCTTATTGACAAACGCCCCTGTTGGCAGTATTATAATATTAACATATGAGCAATCATTCATATGATAAAATGTTTGATACCGAGGTGATACTCCCAATGCCTGATACCAAAAAGTTCCCGCAGCCCGCCACAGCACCGGATGGCTTAGCCAACGCCCTGCCTGATGTTCCGGTATGTGACCCAGACTGCCACGGTGAGCCGGATATCGTTGCCAGGCTGCGCAGCGATCTGCCGGACGACGAGGTTCTGTATGATCTTTCGGAGCTGTTCCGTGTGTTTGGGGATACCACCCGCATCAAGATCCTGTACGCGCTGTTTGAGAGTGAGCTGTGCGTAGGTGATTTGGCCCAGCTGCTGGATGTTTCCCAAAGCGCCGTCAGCCACCAGCTGCGGCTGCTGAAAGCCAGCAAGCTGGTCAAGTTCCGGCGAGACGGAAAAACGGTGTTCTATTCCCTAGATGATGATCATGTACGCAGCATGATTGCGCTTGGCATGGAGCATGTGGAGGAATAAAACGCCCCAACTCTTGTTACCCCTTATTTTTCAAAAAATATTGATCATAAAACCAAAGGAGATATTATCATGCAGAAGAAATTCAAGATCGAAGTTGATTGTGCAAACTGCGCCGCCAAAATTGAAGATGCCGTTAAAAAGCTGCCCGGCGTGAACAGCGCTTCTGTCAGCTTTATGGCCCAAAAGATGGTTCTGGATGTCGATGATGATAAGTTCGATGCCGTGCTGAAGGATGTTGTTAAGACCGCCAAGCGTGTTGAGCCGGACTTTGAGATCGAGCTGTAAGCTCCTTGCATCAGCATTTTCGGACGGTTTCCAACCGCCTGAAAGTTTCGGAATCCATTCAAGCGGCGGACATGTGCCGACGCTTGGAATACCTTGCAAGCAAAAAAGCAGGTCCGAGTGCCGTCCAGGCATGAGAACATGCTTCTTTGCGGCAGGGTGGTTCCAAAAAAGGGGGGCAGGAGCGTGGCGCAACCACACTGCGGCGAACCCCACCTTTGTAGCGTGGAGCTTTTGTGACACGCTCAGGGCGGTTTTCAACCGCCCTTATTTTTGCCCCTTTTTTCCTGACGAACACCCAAAAGAGAGGTCTTATCTTATGACAAAGAAGCAGAAAAAGACGCTGAAACGTATCATTATTTCAGCGGTGCTGTATCTGGCCATTATTCTGGCTTCCAAACTGGTGGCTATACCCTGGTATCTGGAGCTGGTGCTCTTCCTGGTGCCGTACTTCATCATTGGCCACGATGTGCTGCGCAAAGCTGTGCTGGGCATTGTTCACGGCGAAGTTTTTGACGAAAACTTTTTGATGGCCGTTGCCACTGTGGGAGCGCTCTGCCTGGGTGAGTTCAGTGAGAGCGTTGCCGTTATGCTGTTCTACCAGATTGGCGAACTGTTCCAGAGTTACGCCGTCGGCAAAAGCCGCAAGAGCATCAGCGATTTGATGGATATCCGCCCCGACAGCGCCAACCTGGAAACTGCCGACGGCACGGTAAGTACCGTTGATCCCGACGATGTGCCCATCGGCTCTGTGCTGGTCGTGCGCCCCGGCGAGAAAGTTCCCATTGACGGCGAGGTCATTTCTGGCGAAAGCACGCTGAACACCGCCGCCCTTACCGGCGAAAGCAAGCCTCGCTTTGTGCATCCCGGCAGCGAGATCATCAGCTGCTGCGTGAACGGCGACGGCCTGCTGAAGCTGCGCACCACCAAGCTGTACGGTGAATCCACCGTTGCCAAGATCCTGGACATGGTGGAAAATTCCAGCCTGAAAAAGGCCCGCGCTGAAAACTTTATTACCAAGTTTGCCCATTATTACACCCCCGCCGTCTGCATCGGCGCTTTGGTACTGCCATTTTACCACCGCTGGTGCTGGGCGGCGGCTGGCTGACCTGGATCAGCCGTGCGCTCACCTTCCTGGTTATCAGCTGTCCCTGCGCGCTGGTCATCAGCATTCCTCTGAGCTTCTTCGGCGGTATCGGCGGGGCTTCCCGCTGCGGCATCCTCATCAAGGGCGGTAACTATCTGGAAGCACTTGCCAACACCTCCATTGCTGTGTTTGATAAAACCGGCACCCTGACCAAGGGCGTTTTTGCCGTCAGCCAGGTCAGCCCGGCCAACGGCTGCACCGAAAAAGAGTTGCTGGAACAGGCTGCTTTGGCCGAAAGCTTTTCCAGCCATCCCATCAGCAAGAGTCTGCGCGAAGCCTGCGGCGAGCTGGATGCCCGCCGTGCGACCGATGTTCAGGAAATTGCTGGCCACGGTGTCCGCACTATGGTGGACGGCCATGTGGTGCTGGCAGGCAACGCCCGCATGATGGACGACAGCAAGATTACCTACACCAAAAATACCGGCACCGGTACTGTGGTTTATGTGGCGCGTGACGGCCAGTTCCTTGGCTCTGTTCTGATCGCGGACGAAGTGAAGGAACACTCCAAGCAGGCCATTGCCGCCCTGAAAGCCCAGGGCGTGCGTACCATCATGCTGACCGGCGACAGTGAAGCCGTTGCCAGCGAGATCAGCGGCCAGCTGGGGCTGGATGAATACCATGCCCAGCTGCTGCCCGCCGATAAAGTCAACCGCGTGGAAGAGCTGCTGGCCACCAAGGGCAAGAACGATATCCTGACCTTTGCCGGTGATGGCATCAACGACGCCCCCGTGTTGATGCGCGCCGATGTCGGCATCGCGATGGGCGCCATGGGAAGTGACGCTGCTATTGAGGCCGCTGACGTTGTTCTGATGGATGACGACCCGGCCAAGATCAGCCTGGCTATGAAGATTTCCCGCAAGTGCATGCACATTGTGTACCAGAACATTGTATTCGCCCTTGCCGTCAAAGCCATCTTCCTGCTGTTGGGTGCCTTTGGCATTGCCAATATGTGGTGGGCCGTCTTTGCCGACGTTGGCGTTATCATTCTTGCCGTGCTGAACGCCATCCGTATGCTGATTGTTGAAAAAAGAACTAAGCGAGCGTTTTTCCGGATCTTATCAAATAACATTAAAACATCCCGGAACGGTGTGCCGCCTGCTGTGGGCGGCTCCCATTCCGGGATATTTTGTTTCTTATTGGGAGCCTTCCTCTTTCACTTTGGGGACATGCTATCTTTTCAATCAAACCGATCCATATAAATCATGGTTGGCTTCGGATCTCTGTGGACCTTTTCCTCCGGTCTTTATTGTTTCTTCTTCACTCTCCACTTTTCTGTTCCGGAAATTTCTCTTTACATAAAAAGCGCCTGTCTATTGCCGCCTACATACAAATTTTGCACTTATTACGGTACAAAAGTGTTCTTTCCTCCTGCCGTTTTTTCGTTATTTTTACACGTATATGCAATTTTTGCAATGTTTTTAGGCGTTTTCTCGCAGTTATTTCTTTCACAAGGCTATGCAATTCCGCTGTATGGAATGATTTTCCTCAATACGGAAAGCGCAACGCTTTGCAGGTTCCGGCAAGCGGAACAAAAATAGTGCTAAATATTCTTTCTTACTTTTGTCAACCCCTGCAATGGTATCCCATATTAAAAAATGTTACACTAATTATGACATAATTGTGCATAGGGCGGCCCGCCTGCCGCACGGCACACAAACAGCAGTGCGCACGGCACTGCCGAAGAGAAGGAGATTATTTTATGGCAAAAAATGCGATCGTCGGTCAATCCGGCGGCCCCACCTCAGTCATCAATTCCAGCCTGGCCGGCGTTTATGAAAGCTGCAAGCGCCGCGGTGCAGGTAAGGTGTACGGCATGATGCATGGCGTGGCCGGCCTGTTGGAGCGCCGCGTCTGCGTACTGGATGACAAGTTGAAAAGTGCCATGGACATTGAGCTGCTCAAGCGCACACCGTCCAGCTATCTGGGCAGCTGCCGCTACAAGCTGCCCGACTGGCACACCGCCGAGGGCGAAGCCGTATACCAGAAACTGTTCGAGATCCTGGGCGAACTGGATATCGGCTATTTCTTCTATATCGGCGGCAATGACAGCATGGATACCATCGGCAAGCTGGCTGATTACGGTGCCCATATTGGCAGCGATATCCGCTTTATGGGCGTTCCCAAGACGATTGACAATGACCTGATGGTGACCGACCATACTCCCGGTTACGGCAGCGCCGCCAAGTACATTGGCGTTGTGATGAAGGAAATCATCCGCGATGCCACCGTATATGGCACCAAGTACGTTACCATTGTGGAGATTATGGGCCGCAATGCCGGCTGGCTGACCGCCGCTGCCTCCCTGGCAAAGGGTGAGGACTGCGAGGGCGTGGATATGATCTGCCTGCCCGAAGTTCCCTTTAATGTAGACCGCTTTGTGGAAAAAGTGGAGCGGATGCAGAATGAAAAGCCTTCCATCGTGATTGCTGTTTCCGAAGGCGTTAAACTGGCTGATGGCCGCTATGTCTGCGAGCTGGCCGACGATGTGCACGCAGTTGACGCGTTCGGCCACAAAGCCCTGACCGGCACGGCACGCTTTTTGGCCAACACCATTGCCCGCCGTCTGGACACCAAGACCCGCTGCATTGAGCTTTCCACCCTGCAGCGCTGCGCTGGCCACCTGACCAGCCGTACCGATATCACCGAGGCATACCAGGTGGGCGGTGCTGCCGCCAAGGCCGCTTTTGAGGGCCACACCGGCGAAATGGTCGCACTGGACCGCATTTCCAACGCACCGTACCAGTGTACCACCAGCCTGCACCCCATCAGCGAGGTTGCCAACCTGGAAAAGAAAGTTCCGCTGGAATGGGTCAACGCCGACCACACTGCCATGCTGCCGGGTTCCTGGCTTATGCTATGCCGCTGATCCAGGCCGAGCTGACCCCCATCTATGTTGAGGGCTTGCCCCACCATATCTACCTGCCGGAAACCTGATTTTTGCCGCGTAAGCCTCTACCTTGCGTGAAGATCGGTACTTATCGCATATAGAATATTGATTGGCCGCCGCCCTGATTAGGGCGGCGGTTTTTGTTTGGGGATCTTCTAAAGTGTCAGTAGGGCGGCCAAGTCGGAGCGCCAGGTTAGAGATGCACTCTAAAAATATTGCTTTTTCTTCAAATTCTCCTGCACACAAAAATGTGCGGCCCCGCTGCATTCACCGCCCGGAGCCGCACATTTATTTTATATAATGTAATTAGGGCAATACCGCATAATTCTAAGTGCCGATACGGCGAGCGAGGTGCGGCAGCTGCCAAGCCAAAAGCGCAGATAATACTGGATGCTGCAAAGGTGAGCGCCGCCAGTGGCGGAAACAGCGAACCGAAGCAGGCGCAGCGGTCGCAGAGTGCGAGGGGCTTTTGCCCCCGAAGCACGATGCGGCTACCGCAACCCGACATTATCGAGCATTTTGGCAACGCAGATGCCGTGCCGCAGCTGCCGGAGCGGTGCTTAAGCCGTCAGGCGGGAATTGTGCGGTATTGCCTTAGTGAAAATAATTAAAGTTTTTCGCCAGGCCTTTTTTCAAAAAGGCCGAAAAGACTCCCCGTAACTGCCTTAATAGAACCCGTAACTCGGCAAAATCTTGGTGCTCTGCGCCCACAGGGTCGGCACGGGCAAGCCGGACAGAACGGGATAGAACCAGGCAAAGCACACCAGCGCCGCAATGCACAGCCCCGCGCCAATCTTTTTGGCGCGGTCCTGCCGCTTCATCTGCGTTAAAACCAGCACAATGGCCGTCAACGCAAAGACCGAGCTGGGGAAGTAATGGTACATGAAAGTGCAGCGCGATACCAGCATCCAGGAAAGCAGCTGGCTGGCGTACAAGATCAGAACGCCCGCTCCCTTTGCCGTGCCGCGAGCCGAAACCTGGCGCCACAGCAGCAGCAAAATGCAGAACAGCCCCGCCCAGCAAATGACCGGGTTATAAAAACCCGCAATGCTGCCCTGAAGCCCAGCTTCCAGGTAAGAATTTTTGTAATACCACACTGGGCGCAGGTCCAGCAGCCAGGTGTACCAGCGGCTTTCAAACGGGTGGGTTGCTTTCAGGGTGGAATGGTACCAGTACATGTAGGTTTGGCAATCCCACCAATCCCGCAAACCAAAGGTAGGGTCTTTCCACCAATAAGGCAGGTAGGATGCAAGATAGATCAGGAACGGCACAACGATGTAAAACGCCACACCGCCCACAGCAGCCATCCGGAATTCTTTCCAGAAGCCCGGCTGTTTTTGCTTCCAGCGGGCATACAGCACACCCAGGTACAATACCGCAAGCCCTGCCCCGGCATAAATTCCGGTCCACTTGGATGCACACCCAAGCCCAAATGCCACGCCGCCCAGCGCCATGGGCAGCAGCGAGCCGTTTACGCCGTTTTGCAGCACGCTCTGGCAATACCATACCATAAAATATGCGCCTAACAGGATAAAGAACGTACCGTAAATATCGATTGTGGCAATGCGGCTTTGGGAAAATCGCATGAACCCAGCGGCAATCAGCGCACCTGCCATGGCCCCGGCCCAGCGTTTGTGGGTCAGACGGCGGGCAAAGCACCACATCAGCGGCACCAGCATCACGCCGAACAGCGTTCCGGCACAGCGCCAGCCAAAGGCTGTCATTCCAAAAATAGCAATGCCCAGCATGATAAAATCTTTGCCCAGCGGCGGGTGGGTGGTTTCGTATACCGTCATGCGGTGCAGCATTTCGTACCCAGTACGGCCATGATAGATTTCATCGAAATACATGCTGTTCAGCTGGCTGATGGTATTTGGCACTTCGCTCTGCTCATCAAACAGGGCATCGCCGCCCGTTACCGGCACCAGCGCACCGGTGGCATCCCGCAGGGCCAGTTCAAACATCTGCGCATTTTCAATCGTTGCGGTCAGGGTCTGCCCTGCCGGAGCCGTGATGGCCGTTTTGGTCCAGCAGAACGGCGTTGCATAGCTCAGTTCCTTCCGGTACAGCTCATTGCCCGCTGCATCCGTGATGCGCAGGCTTCCGCCGGTGGAAATGCCGGGGTACCCCAGATTTCCACCGCGTCCTGCTGCGGGGTAAAGTCGATGGTTGCCGTGCTGTCCGTAGCATCCACAGGGTTCTGCGGTGCTTTCATGCTGCCAAGGTAGGCAAAGCTCACCACAGCAACGATCAACGTCAGCGCTGCCAAGGCTTTCTTCTCTTTAGCCGTCCAGGCAGGCTGCGGATCAATGCGCAGGGGCACAGTTCCAGCTTTTTCTGCACTGTTTTTGTTTTATCTTTTTCGATGGTTTCCACTTTTGCCAGTGGAGAAATCGCTCCATGGCGGCAGATGGCCCACGCGGTGAAAGCCAGCAGCACAAAGGCTGCCGTTTCGGCAAAGCCGACTGCCATGGCAAACTCGCGGCTGGTATCGCTGCTGAGCCACTCGTCATCGCTGCCTACCAGGGTATACACAGTTTCCAGGTTCAAGAAGCCCGTTATCGACAGACCAAACCCGGCGCCATACAGACGGATGTCATTCCAGCGCGCCGCAGCAAGCAGTACCAGCAGCATGCCCAGCACCAGGTAACGCTCGTGCATGCAATGGGCAAAGGTAAAAATCCCCACCGTGTAAAACGCTGCCAGCAGCAGCGGGGAAAACCGCCCCGCCCGCCAGCTGATGACCGCCAGCACCACAAGCAGCACCGTGATAACAGCGATGTTGAAAATGCCCAGCACTTTCCAGCTCAGGTTAAACACCGGGCAAGCATCCAGCGCCTGCCAGTTGCCGCCCAGCGCTGCAAACCAGTTGAACGCATTGATGGTGGCATACTGGTAGCCAGACGCCGTGGTGATGTACTTATCGATCAAGGACGGCACCAGATTTTTTGCCCCGTAAAACGGCAGGCCCGCCAGCAGCGGCGGCAGCAAAGCCAGCGCAGCACCGCAAAAAATCTGGCCGACCGATTTCAGCGGGCTTTTGCCATCCCGCACGGCATCCGCAATAGCCACCAAAAAGCAGACGGCCAGCACCGGCCCAGCCAACAGTGCCTGCGGCTTGATGGCCAGCGCCACGCCGTACAGCACCGCAGCGAGCAGGTAGCGGCGCTCTTCCAGCAGCCAGAAGCAGAGCAGCAGCGGCAGCGCAAAAGCCCCATCGATCTGCTTCCAGATGCCGGTATCAAACAAGGTCAGCGGGCAGAACGCCGCAAACAGCACCAGGCAGCGCTGTGCCCTGCCCTGCCCCATATACCGGCGGCTGATATGGTCCAGCAGCACCACGGCGGCACAATCACAGATTGCGGGGATCAGTGCCAGCAAAAAATAGGTCCAGCGGGATTCATAGCTCAGTTGGAGCGCCTTGCGCACCAGGCTGACCAGCCCCAGCACAAGGATGTAGCCGGGCGGGTAGTCCGCAAAATAATCGGCGCTGTAAAGGCCGCGGGACCTTCGCTGGCCAGCTTATCCCCCAGGCTACAAAGCAGCTCATATCATAAGTGTAGCCTTCAGTAACAAGGGCCAGCAGCAGACGCGCGGCAAGCGCTGCGGCCAATATAATATACAGCGTTCGCTCTTCCTGTTTGGTTCTGGTATTTGTCATTCTGAACTCTCCAGATCATGCAGCGTATTTGCCGCTGCAATAAAATAAGGAACTGGAAGCAGAGGCAGATGCTTCCCTGTTTCCAATTCCTTTGTTTTGCCGTGATTGTGCAGTAATAATTATAGCTTGGTCAGCTGCGGGCCCTTGGCGGTGTCCATCACATTCCAGCCCAGCTCAGTGATTTTGGCGCGCAGAGCATCGGCGCGGGCAAAGTCCTTGGCCTTTTTGGCTGCGGCTCGTTCTTCCACCAGCTGCTTCACTTCGTCGGGGGCTTCCTCGGCCTTGCGGTTGTACATCAGGCCCAGCACACCGGTCAGCTCGTCAAACGTGGCGGCGGCCTTTTCCAACGTAGCCTTATCGGCAGCATCGGACATGGTGTTGATGTCCTTGACGAACTCAAAAATGGCGGCCAGAGCATCGGGGGTGTTCAGGTCGTCATCCATGGCGGTCTTGAACTTTTTGCGTGCTTCTTCGCACTTTTCAGTCAGGGCAGTGTCAGTGCCATGGGCATTGCGGATGGCAAAATCCAGGTTATCGCGGCAGGTGTACAGGCGCTCCAAGCTGTTCTTGCAGCTCTCGATCAGGTCCACCGTATAGTTCAGCGGCATGCGGTAACCAGCGGTGAGCATAAAATAACGGATCGGCTCATAGCCGTACTTATCGGCAATTTCACGCACGGTAAAGAAGTTGTTGGCGCTCTTGGACATCTTCTGGTTGTTGATGTTCAAAAAGCCGTTGTGCATCCAGTAATGGCTGAAGGTGCAGCCGTTGGCGCACTCCGACTGTGCAATCTCGTTTTCGTGATGGGGAAGATCAGGTCCTGGCCGCCTGCATGCAGGTCGATGGTCTTGCCCAGGTGCTTACGGGCCATGGCGCTGCACTCAATGTGCCAGCCCGGACGGCCCTGGCCCCAGGGGCTGTTCAGGAAGGCTCGCCCGGCTTGGCGGCCTTCCAGACAGCAAAATCTGCGGGGTCTTCTTTCAGGTCGTCATCCATCTGGCTGCGCAGTTCGCGGTTGCCGCTTTCCAGGTCGTCCAGGTTCAGGTGGCTCAGCTTGCCGTAACCGGGATCAGACTTAACGCGGAAGTAGACATCGCCGTTGTGGGCAACGTAAGCATGTCCGGATTCGACCAGGTCCTTGACGATCTTGATGATCTCACCGATATGCTCGGTTGCGCGGGGGCGCACGGTGGGGGCCTTAACGTTCAGGCCCTCGGAATCTTTGATGTACTCGGCCTCGAACTTGCGGGCAACCTCCTGCATGGTGGTGCCGTCCGCCTGGCCTTTTTTGATCAGTTTATCGTCAATATCGGTGATATTGGAGACATACAGCACCTTGTTGCCAAGGTACTCCAGATAGCGGCGCAGCGTGTCAAACACGATCATGGGGCGCGCATTGCCGATATGGATATAGTTATACACCGTAGGGCCGCAGACGTAAATGCGATAAACGCCCGGCTCCTGCGGGATAAAATCTTCCTTTTGCGGGTCATGGTATTAAAAATCTGCATGGACAGGAACTTCCTTTCCCAACTTTGCTGGTACGGCGCGGCTAAACCTGCAAACCGTTCAGATTTATTATAGCCGCCCTGATAAGCGGTTGCAAGGGGGCAGCATCATTTTGCCTGCATAAAGCAGGAACGATTCTGCCACAGGTAGATGCAGCCGGAAAGTGCGGTAACGGCAGCAACGGCCCAGCACAGCACCTGGGTGGTAAAGCTGATAACCCCAACGCCGTCCGCCGGGGCAAGCGCCATGGCAAAGTAATAGAAGATGATGGTGACCATCTGCAGCACGGTTTTGACCTTGCCCCACATGTTTGCGGCAATGACGGTACCGGACTCTGCCGCAATCATGCGCACACCGGCCACAGCAAACTCGCGGAACATGATGATGGCCAGCACCACGGGGGAGCAGACACCGTCCACCACCATATAAATAATGGCGGCGGTGGTGAGCATTTTATCAGCCAGCGGGTCCATAAACTTGCCAAAGTCCGTTACCAGGTGGTTCTTGCGGGCCAGGTAGCCATCCAGGAAATCCGTAAAGCTGGCCACAGCAAACAGAATGCCCGCTATCAAGGCATACGTTGCGTTGAACTGGAGCGTGCCCATATGGCTCATGGCAGCAAATACCATAAAGAACGGCACCATGATGACACGCATCATCGTTAATTTGTTAGGCAGATTCATGGTTTATTCCTCCACTTTGCTTTCCGCATAACCATAAAGATCATAAGTATCGGCATCGGTGATGGTAACGTTATAGAACGCGCCGGCTTCCAGCGGGGTATCTGCCGGGGTCATGATGCTGCCATCAATTTCCGGGCAGTCTGCTGCGGAGCGCAGCAGGTACATGCCGGTTTCATCGTCCACGCCATCACAGATGCACTCATAGGTCTTGCCGACCTTTTCTGCTTCCTTTTCCGCGCTGATCTCGGCCTGCAGCTCCATAATGTGGTCTGCGCGGCGCTGCTTGACTTCCTCGTCAATCTGGTTGTCCATCTTGGCGGCCACGGTGTTTTCCTCGGCGGAATAGGCAAAGCAGCCCAGGCGGTCAAACTTGACGGTTTTGACAAAGTCGCACAGCTCGCTGTACTGTTCCTCGGTCTCACCAGGGAAACCTGCAATCAGGGTGGTGCGCAGCGTGATGTTGGGGATGGCCGCGCGCAGGCGGCGGATGGCATCCTCAATTTCTTTTGCGGCCGCCGCTGCGGTTCATGTTTTTCAGCACCTCGTCATCGCAGTGCTGGATGGGCAGATCGAGATACGGCACAACCTTATTGTTGCGCACAAGGGCTGCGATGAATTCATCGGAGATACGCTCCGGGTAGGCGTACAGCACACGGATCCAGCGGATGCCCTCAATGGCGTTCAGCTTATCCAACAGTTCGCAAACTGCGCCGGGTTTGCCCCAGTCCTCGCCGTAAGCGGTGGGGTCCTGCGCCACCAGGATCAGCTCTTTCACGCCCTCCCCGGCCAGCCAGCGAGCTTCGGCAACACAGTCGTCAATGGGGCGGCTGCGCAGCGGGCCGCGGATGAGCGGGATGGCGCAGTAATGGCAGCGGTTGTTGCAGCCTTCGGCAATTTTCAGGTAAGCATAGTGGCGCGGCGTGCTGATAACACGGGCACCGCCCAGCTCCATATCGCATTTGGGGCCATAGCTTTCCACCTGGCCCGCGCCGTTGGCGGTCAGGCGCTCCACAATGGCGGGCAGAGCGGCGTTGGAGCCAATGCCCACAACGGCGTCCACTTCCGGCATTTCGCTCACAATCTGGGTTTTATAGCGCTCAGCCAGACAGCCGGTCACGATCACCTTCAGGTTGGGGTCTTCTGCTGCTTATACTGGCAGGCCATCAAAATGTTCTCAATGGCTTCCTCTTTAGCAGACTGGATAAAGCCGCAGGTGTTGACAATAATAATGTCCGCCTGTTCGGGGTCCGCAACCGTCTGGTGGCCCGCCTTGATCAGCGCGTGGCAGAATACATCAGCATCGACCTGGTTTTTGGGGCATCCAAGGGAAATAATTGCAATATTCATGTATGGTTGTTCCTGTCTCTCTTTTCAGTATGTTATGTTGGGCTCTGCCGCTTGCTTGGGCAAAATTCAGGCAAAGCTATCCGTTCGGTGCATTGATACTACAATGCCGCAGGAGCATTTTTTGCCCCTGCGGTGTGTACTTTTTTGTGTTACGCTTCGGTTTCTTCTGTCTCGGCATCTGCCAATGCCTGGCGGATCACGCTGTGGGAGAACCCGCGCCGTGCCAAAGCGGCAGCTACCTGCTGCCATTTGCCCTGTGCCAGCTTTGCGGCATAGTGGCGTTCCACCAGTGCGCGGGCATTGGCCAGCTCCGGGTTTTCCCCCTCGTCCTCCTCGCTTTGGGCAAACAGAGCTTCCACCGCTTCGGCGGCCGCGCCGCGGTCAATGCCTTTGGCGTGCAGATCATCCAGAATTGCACGGCGGCTCTTGCGCTTGCGCAGCAACTCCGCCGCACGGCGGCGGGCAAAACCGGCGTCATCCAGCAGGTTCAGCTCCTGCATTTTTGCCACGGCGGCGGCAGCGCTGTGGGGGTCAAAGCTGCGGCAGAGCTTTTGATAAAGCTCCCCGGCTGCATGGTCCCGCAGGGCCAGCAGGTCCATGGCTTTATCCACAGCCTTGCGGGTGTCGCTTTTGGTCTGCAGGTCATGGATCTGCCATTCTTCCAGCTCATCCCCGGTATGCAGCCCCGCCATGGCAAAGGTGTCCTCGTCCAGCGAAAAGGCAAACTCGCCGTCAAAGAACAGCGCATAGCGGCCTCTTTTTGTTTCTTTTACCTGTGTCAGCTTCGGCATCGCTTATTCGTCAACCATGATGTCGAGGTCCATCTCGCTGCCGGTGGTCTTGGGTGCATCTGCCATGGGAGTGGCAGGGGCATCTTCAGCAGCAATGGGGGTAACAGCCGGCTTCTCCAGCGGCTTCACGGTTCCCTTTTGCCGGCCGCCAGCAGACGGTCCGCATTTTCGCGCACCTGCTTTTCAATCTCAGCAGCCACATCAGGGTGTTCTTTCAGGTAGAGCTTGGCGTTATCGCGGCCCTGGCCCAGGCGGATATCGCCATAGTTGAACCATGCGCCGCTCTTTTGCACAATGCCCAGCTTAGCACCCAGATCGATCATTTCGCCCAGTTTGGAGATTCCCTCGCCGAACATGATGTCAAACTCGGCCTCACGGAACGGGGGTGCCACTTTGTTCTTGACGATCTTGGCGCGGGTACGGTTGCCGATAAAGGAACCGCTGGCGTCCTTCAGGCCCTCAATGCGGCGCACATCAATACGTACAGAGGAATAATATTTCAGGGCGCGGCCGCCGGTGGTCACTTCAGGGTTGCCGTACATCACACCGACTTTTTCGCGCAGCTGGTTAATAAAGATGCAGACGGTGTTTGTTTTGCCGATGATGCCGGTCAGCTTACGCAGAGCCTGGCTCATCAGGCGGGCCTGCAGGCCAACGTGGGAATCGCCCATTTCGCCTTCAATTTCGGCTTTGGGCACCATGGCAGCAACAGAGTCCACAACAATCGCGTCAATCGCGCCGGAGCGTACCAGAGCTTCGCAGATTTCCATGGCCTGCTCGCCGGTATCCGGCTGGCTGACCAGCAGGCTGTCAATGTCAACGCCAAGGGCGCGGGCATAGGTGGGATCCAGGGCGTGCTCAACGTCGATAAAGGCAACCTCGCCGCCCAGCTTCTGGGCTTCAGCCAAAACATGCAGGGCCAGGGTGGTTTTACCGGAAGATTCCGGCCCATATACCTCAATGATGCGTCCGCGTGGCAGGCCGCCGATGCCCAACGCCAGATCCAGCCCCAGGCTGCCGGTGGAAATGGCATCCACCTGCATGGCAACGTTGGTCCCAAGCTTCATCACGGCGCCTTTGCCAAACTGCTTTTCGATCTGGGCCAGTGCCGTCTCCAGCGCTGCCTTTTTATCCCCTGCCGGGCCGGTGGGGAGCTGCTTGGATGAACTTTCCTTTTTGCTGCCATAAGTTTATATCTCCTTATCTGAGCGATCGTGCGTTGTATCCCATACGCACCACAGGCAACTGCGGTGCTGTTTTTATTTTGTACGGCAGGTGCGCCGCTATCCAAATGGTCGTCCTGCGTTTATCAGGTATTATTATAACCAATCGCGGCACGAATTACAACCATTTGTTGTCATCTTTTCAAAATTTTCTTCGCATTTTCCACATTTCAGCTGCAAAACGTTGAAAATCAGATTCATTTCACCCGTTGGGCGTACACCACACGGTCGTTGCCGCCGTAATCCTTCCTTGCCTGCACTTGCTGCCAGCCGTTTTGGCGGCATATCTCCATCACATCCGCCCGCTGGGCACAGCCAATCTCAAACACCAGCCACCCACCGGGGCAGACAATATCACGGTAGTGGGCGGCAATGGCGCGGTAAAAATCCAACCCATCCGTTCCGCCGTCCAGCGCCATAGCTGGCTCGTGGGCGGTCTCCGGCATCAGGGCCTGCATCTCTGCCCCGGTCAGGTACGGCGGGTTGGAGATGATCAGCTGCACGCTTTGGGGCACAAGCTCTTGCCAGTATTGCAGCACATCCGCTGCCTTTGCCTGCACACCGGTGCCATGTACGTTGGCTTGCAGGTATTGCAGCGCCTGCGGGCTTTTTTTCCACGCAGGTCACGCTGGCACTTGGCACAAAATGGCGGATGCCAATGCCCAGGCAGCCAGTTCCGGCGCACAGGTCCAGCACCCGGGGCTCAGGTTTTCCCATCTGCTGCAACAGCTCAATGGCAGTTTCGCACACCACCTCGCTGTCTGCGCGGGGGCAGAGCACACCGGGGCCGACTTTGAAGGTCAACCCCAGAAAGTCCCACTCCCCTGCCAGGTATTGCAGCGGCACCCGCTGCATGCGCTGAGCCGCCAGTTCCGCCAGGCACTCAGCCTGCGGCCGGGTAAGCGGGTCAAACAGCAAGCGCGGATCTTTTCCTGCGGCAATGCGCAGCAGTTCGCGGGCGTCATAATCAGCATCGGGGCAGCCTGCGGCCTGCAGAGCATCCTGCACCATGCGCACAGCCTGGCGCGGCAGAATGCCCGCCAGCTGCTGTGGGGCAAGCGGCGTTACCATTGGCCGTCCTCCGGCTTTTTGGGCAGTACGGGGGTAACGGCGGCGATGGCCACTTCAATCATGTCATCTTCCGGCTCAAAGGTCGTCAGGTGCTGCATCCAAAGCCCCGGCACCGAAACAGCCCGTGCCAGCAGCGAGTTGGAACGCCCTGCCCACTTCAAAATCTCATAACAGATGCCCACCAGCAGCGGCAGCATGGCCAGCTTGTACAGCACGCGCAGCATGGTACCGCTCCACGGCAGCACCGCATACAGCACAATGCTGACCAGAATGACCAGAATCAAAAAACTGGTACCGCAGCGGGGGTGGAACCGCGTATGTCTGCGGATGTTAGCAACCGTCAATTCCTCACCTGCCTCATAGCAGGCAATCGTTTTGTGCTCAGCCCCGTGGTACTGGAACATGCGGTGGATTTCCTTCATGCGGGTGCAGAGGAACATGTAACCCAAAAAGATTGCCAGCTTGAGCACTGCTTCCAAGATGACTCGCGGCCATCGCCCCATGGGGATCACTTTTGCCACCAGCCCAGTCAGGAACGTAGGCAGAAAGGTAAACAGAAAAATTGCCAGCACTACACCTGCGCAGGCGGAAAGGGTCATCAGCACACTTTGTACCTTGGGGCCGGCGTGTTCGTCCAGCCAGCGGTCCAGCTTGCTCTCGTTCTGCTTTTCTTCCTCTTTTTCCTCTTCCGTCATGGCAATATCGGCGGAGTGCATCAGGTATTTGTACCCGTTCATCAGGTTTTCCACCATATTGCACACTCCGCGCACCAGGGGAACTTTATTGTACCAGTGGGTGGTCACATCGGAATAGCTCAGATCAATCGTGCCGTCCGGGCGGCGTACCGCGCAGCAGATTTTTTCAGGGCCGCGCATAATAATGCCCTCCATGAGGGCCTGGCCGCCCACAGAGGTACGGAATTTTTCAGTTGGACGTTGTTCTTGCGGCATGGGTTCTCCTTTATTTTTGCGGTCAAATCGGCGCGTGCAGATGTTCCTGCCCAGCGTGGTAGATGGGCAGGGTGATGGTAACGGTGGTACCCTGCCCCAACGTTGAGGTGATATCCGCCGTACCGCCCAGTGCTTTGGTGATCTCATCCACCACCGCCACGCCGATGCCGGAACCACGCACGGCGTTTTTGGCTTTGAAGAATTTCATCTTTACGTTTTGCAGGTCATCCGGCGCAATGCCGCGGCCCTGGTCCCGGATGCTGGCCGTTACGGTGGTGGCGGTGCGGGTCAGAGTAAAGAAAATGGTTCCTTCCGGCGGCGAATATTTGATGGCGTTATCAAATACGTTGACAAACACCTGGCGCAGGCGGGCGGGGTCAGCCCAAACGGGATACGGCTCCGGCGGTTCGTCATACACAAGGTGCAGCCCCTCCTGCCGGATGCGAGCTTCCACAAACAGGGCAGCGTCGGTGGCTTCGGCCACAAAATCCAGCACCTCGCAGTTCAGCTTGATGCCGTTTTGCAGGCGGGAAAAATCCAGCAGTTCCTCCACCATATCATACAGGCGGTCGGTCTCACTGCGGATAATGGTAATACCCTTTGCGGTAGTTTTCGTCATCGGGGTCACGGATGTTGGCGATGGTTTCCACCCAGCCTTTGATGCTGGTCAGCGGAGTGCGCAGTTCGTGGCTGACAGAGGAGATGAACTCGTTTTTCATCCGTTCCGTTTTTGTCAGGTCCTCGGCCATCTGGTTGATGGCTTTGCACAGGCGGCCAATCTCATCGTCATACGGGGCATCCGGCAGGCGGGTGGTCAAATCGCCGTGGGCAATGCGATTGGCGGTGGCTTCCACCTGGCCCAGCGGCCGCACAATGGTGCGGATAAAAAACAGGCCGCTGAACACCGCAAACCCCAGCACCACCGCCGCCACGCCGAACGAAACCATCAGCGTGCTGTACCACTGGCGGTCCACCAGCGTCAGGCTGGTAACAAGGCGCATGGCCGTCACATTGCCCGCCGCATAAGGCACCAGGCTGGTAACAGCCATCACGTGTTCGCCGTCCGCTGTGCGGAAAGTGACCATGCCGCTGCCGGTGGAGCCGGTGACAGCCTGATAAAAATCCCTGCCCTCGCTCAGCAGATTCTTGTTCATGGTGCCGCTGGAGGTTGCCAGCACCACGCCGGAGGAATCCAACAGCATGAACTCGAACTTATCTTTTTCATCAAACTGTTCCACCGTGCGGCGCAGGGACTGGCTGCGGCTTTCAGACGTTGCCTGGCTGCTGCCGGCGGTGCCGGTTGCCTGCAAACGCCCCTCCACGGTGGAAAACCGCGCCTGCATGGCACGCTGCACCCCGCCGTACAAATTCTGGTGGCTGTAATACAAAAACAGCCCCAGCGCCGCAGCCAGGATGCAAATGGTAATCATCAGGCTGCCGCGCAGCCAGCGGCGGGTAATGCTCTGCACAGGCGGCAGCCCCCTTTCCATAAAAATGCGGTAATTATGCGTTCCAGCGGTATCCATAGCCCCAGACGGTCAAAATGTGCTGGGGGCTGCTGGGTTCATCTTCCACTTTCATGCGCAGGCGGCGGATGTTGACATCCACGATCTTGACATCGCCGAAATACCCCTTGCCCCAAACGCCTTCTAGGATCTTTTCGCGCACCAGGGCAGTGCCGGGCTTGCGGAAAAACAGCTCCATGATCTGAAATTCCACCTGGGTCAGGTCAATGGGCTTGCCGGATTTGTACAGCACGCGGCTTCTTTCATCCAGCACAAAGGGGCCGCTGACCAGCTGATCCGGTTCGGAGCCTGCCTGTTCATCGTCCGCAGTGGCGCTGCGGCGCACTCGGCGGGCCAGCGCTTCCACGCGGGCCATCAGCTCCGACACCGAGAACGGCTTGGTGATGTAATCATCCGCGCCGATGGAAAGGCCGCGGATCTTATCGCTCTCCTGCCCTTTGGCGGACGCCATAATAATACCGATGTACGGGTCGCCGTGGCGGATGGTTTCGCACAGCGAAAACCCATCCATGCCCGGCAGCATGATATCCAGCAGCGCTACATCGCAGGGGGAATTTTTCTGGATCAACTCCAGCGCACGTTCCGCGCTGGGGGCTTCCAATACTTCCCAGCCTGTCATTTTCAGGTTCAGTGCCACAAGTTCGCGGATGCTGGCTTCGTCTTCTACGACCAGAATACGTTTCATTGTTTTTCCTTTCCCGGTCGGGATTCTGTTTCCCGCCGCCTGATTGTTATGGCGCACCGCCCGCAGATAGACATGCGCGTTTTACCGTATATTTTTAGGGCAATACCGCATAATTCTAAGTGCCGATACGGCGAGCGAGGTGCGGCAGATGCCGTGCCGCAGCTGCCGGAGCGGTGCTTAAGCCGCAAGGCGGGAATTGTGCGGTGTTGCCTTAGTTTTTTTAACGGAACACGGTTGTTCCGTGGATGATATCGTCAATACTCAGGCCATAATACGGGGTCACCACGCGGGCCTGCAGCTGCTGGCTGCCAATGTTGGCAATGCGGCGGTACTCCCCGGCTTCGGTCTGTTCCCCGTCGATGTCCGGGGTTTGGGTTTCTTTGGCGGGGTCGGTCAGGCGCAGTTCGCAATAAACTGTGGTACCCTCGCGGTTGCACACCATCCAGCCGCTGCCATCCCGGTTGGTGCGCAGCAGCACCGAGCCGTGCATGGATTCCGGCAGCGCCAGAAAGAAGCTGTACTCGCTGTCATACACACCAAAGTGGCTGCCGGTCTCATCCTCCGCGGCAAAATCCCGCCACAGGATAAAGCGCAGCCGCTTGTCCATTCCGGTGGAAATTTTGCCGCCGTCATCGATCATCGTGGGAATCTCGATCGTTCCGTTGCCGTCCAGATCGGTGCTGACCAGTGCGGCGTCATACCGCAGGGTCGCTTTAGTCAGGTTGGCCACGCCCGCCGGGCGGTAGGTCTGCAAAAATCGGGTTTCCGGGTCATACACTACAATAGAGCTTGCCAGGCTGGTGCCGGAAGCACCGGTCCAGCCATCCACCACCAGATAGTTGCCATCGTCCGCACCAATGCCCGCGTGCAGGGCCGCACAGCCGCTGTAATCACCAATCGCAAGGGTCTGGGCGGAGCGGAAGCCATCCTCGGTGTTGGTCAGCAGCTGCAGGTTCAAGCCGCCGCCCTCCTGCTCAGCAGGCAGGGCCAATACCAAATCCTGGGTGCCCTCTCCGCCCGTCAGGTTGGCAAGGATCATTTCGGTGTATGCCTGCTTGATGATGATCTGCAGGCCATCCTCGGTGTACAGATACACCACCATATAACGGTCGCCCTGGGCGCTGGCATAGCCGACAAGGATCTGCAAGGAATTTTCATCCCGCAGATGGGCGGTGTTCACGCTTTCCACCTCGCTGGAAAGCCCTTCTGCCGTCTGCGTCACCCGCCAGCCGTTTTCCTCGGTCGGTTCCAGAACAGCCAGGTACACATTGCCCGCAGAGGCATCCAGCGTGTACAGCACGGCGGCTTCATCCTGGCCGTCACCATCCCAATCGCCAAACAAAAGAGGGGAAAGAAAATCGCCGCTGGCAGGGTATTTCAGGGTCGCGGTTACACCAAGGGCGCTGTTGAGCGCCTTTTGTACGGCGCTCGTCTCGCCGGAAGCCTGCGGCGCGCGCAGCAGGGATTCCACATCGCTGCCGGTTAGGGCAGAACAGCCGGAAAGCAGCAGCGCGGCTGCCAGTGCGCACGCGGCGCAGCTGCGGCGGTATGGCATGGATATTTTCCCTCCCCTGCATGGTTTCCAGGCACTATTTGCACCCCAGACAAATACAGGTTATAGTATACCACAATCAAGCCAACGCTGCAATGCCAAGAATCATCATCAGCACCCCCGCGCAAAAGCCTGTCACCCCCATTTTGCGCCACGCCGGTTCAAACGCCGCGGGCAGCAGCTGGGCAGCCGCCACCCACAGCATAATGCCCGCCACCACAGCCACAATGCCGTTCAAAAGTCCCGGCGTCAACAGTGGGGCCAGCACCAGTGCCGCCAAAACGGCCCCCGCCGGTTCCGCAAGGCCGGATACCAGCGCAGCCACGGCACCCTTGGCCCGGCTGCCGGTGGCGCAGGCAAAAGGCACCGCAACAGCCAATCCCTCCGGGATATTGTGCAGGGCAATCGCCAGTGCCGTGCGCGCCCCCAGCTGCGGGTCCGAGACGTTGGTCAGCAGGGTCAGGATGCCCTCCGGCAGGTTATGCAACAGCAGGGCTGCCCCCGTTACCAGCGCAGCCCGCATGGCAGAGCCCTGGGTGCGGGAGCCAAAACGGTCGGCCAGTGTATCCTCGTCCGGCAGAGCACAGGCCAACAGCCAGGCTGCCAGCATACCACCCAGCAGCAGTGCCGCAGCCGCAGCCCCACAGCCAAAGGGTGAAAGCAGCGCCCCGTAAAAATCCAGCAGCGCCGGAGCCAGGTCCGCCAAACTGACGGTCAGCATGACCGCCCCGGCAAAGCCGCCGCAGAACGCCATCAGCCTTGGCGTTGGCCGGAACAGCGCCGCAATCAGCCCGCCCAGACCAGTGGACAGACCGGCGATGGTTGTCATGAGGAGAGGAAGAAGCATAGTGAACACCCCAGTTTTAGTTAGGAGGGAGGAGTTCGGAGTTGGGCGCAAGCAATGAGGAATTAGGAATTGGAGATGGGGTTGGGTTTATTATGGATTTTATATGCGGGGTGGTGGAGCGGTATGCGGGTGATTTTTATATTGCAGTTTTTATGTGTTATGTCGGGCATTTATTGGCATCTCACCCGTAGGGGCGCACATTGTGCGCCCGCCAACCTAAATAGGCAATACTTTTTTCAATGGTCCCGCATTGGGCAAACCGCCACGGGACGATGCTCGTCATCATCCCCCTACAGATGATTTGCGGGTTTGCGTCAACTGCTTTCCGTTTCTCTGCGCTTTTGGCCTAGCAACTGCCGCACCTCGCTCGCCGTATCGGCACTTAGAATTATGCGGTATTGCCTTAACTCAACGCTTTTTCCAAGCGAAAAACGCCTCCCGGCCCGGACCCACGGTCCGCCGGGAGGCGTTTTGAAACATTAAATCAATCAGTTATTTTTGTAGTAGTTGATCAGGCAGCCATCGGCCAGGATCTGGCGCTCGGCATCGGTCAGGGCACCAAGCTTTACGGTGAACTCCTTCACACTGCCATCGGGCTTAACAGCCACGGCGAGCATGGTATCGGCAGCTTCCAGCAGAGCCTTGCGCACGCCGGGCAGGTAGATGCAGTCGCCCAGTTCAAACACGCTGGGGTCCTCCACCAGGAAGGGCAACATGCCCCAGTTGATGCAGTTGGAGCGGTAGCGCTTGGTTGCATACTCCTTGGCAAAGTTGGCCGCGCCGCCCAGCACGCGCTGGCAGGAAGCCGCCTGCTCACGTGCGGAGCCATCGCCGGGCTTATTGGCAAAGATGGCGGAGCCAATGTTGGTGGCTGCGGCGTTCGGCTTGTAACCGGCCTTTTCCAGCGCGGCATACACAGCCTGTACTTCTTCCGGCAGAGTGCCTGCGGTGCGGGCTTCGTCCAGAGCCTTGACTGCCTTGGCGCGGCCGACATAGGCCGGGTCCTTGCGGGAGAGGGTGAACTCCGCCAAACGCAGCGGGTTAGAGCGGAAGGACGATGTCTCGCCCGACGGGATCAACTCGTCGGTGGTGGTGACGGGGTCGGTGATGTAGCTGACAATCTTGACCAGCAGGTCATCCGTCAGTTCCGGCTGCTGCGGCCAATCCTTGATGTTGGGGCCAAAGCGCAGGGCGGTTTCCGGTTCGGGGCTGCCCCAGCCGTTATAGATACGCTTATCGTACACACCCCGGTCAAAGTGATACTTGGGTGCGGTGTAGTCGTGGTCACAAACCTCGCTGGCTGCGGTCAGAATGCCGCCGTTGGCTGCGGTAGCCGCAATGGAGCGGGCATCCATCAGCGCCACGCCGGAGATTTGACCCTCGCCGGGCTTGGAGCCTTCGCGGTTGGGGAAGTTGCGGGTGGCGTGGCGGATGCTGAACTCACCATTGGCCGGGGTATCACCTGCGCCGAAGCAGGGGCCGCAGAAGCATTCGCGGAAGATGCCGCCAGCGGAAACGATATCGGCCACCACGCCGTTCTTGACCAGCTCCAGGTAGGTGGGCATGCTGTCCGGATAAGCGCTGAACTTGAACTCGCCGTTGCCGCAGCTCTTGCCGCGCAGGATGTCAGCCACAGCGCACAGGTTCTCATAAGTGCCGCCGGAGCAGCCAGCCACAATGCCCTGATCCACATAAATGCTGCCGTCGGCGCGCACCTTGCTGACAAGATCCATCTTGACCTTGCCGCTCAGCTGCTCATTGGCGCGGGTTTCGATCTCATGCAGCAGATCCTTGGCGTTTGCCTTCAGTTCGCGGATGGGGTAAGCATAGCTGGGATGCATGGGCAGTGCGATCATGCACTCAATCTTGGAAAGATCCAGCTCGATGCAGCCATCGTAATAGGCAACATCGGCGGGCTTCAGCTCTTTATAAGCATCGGCACGGCCATGGCCTGCGAGGTATTCCTCGGTCACGCCATCGGTCTGCCAGATACTGGACCAGCAGGTGGTCTCGGTGGTCATACAGTCAATGCCGTTGCGGCAGTCTGCGGAAAGGCTGGCAACGCCGGGGCCAACAAATTCCATGACCTTATTCTTCACATAACCGTTGGCATAGGTTGCGCCAACCAGGGCCAGCGCCACGTCATGCGGGCCAACGCCGGGGTTCAGCCTGCCGGTCAGGTAAACGCAGATCACGCCGGGCATGGCCATATCATAGGTACGGCCCACCAGCTGTTTGGCCAGCTCGCCGCCGCCTTCGCCCACGGCCATAGTGCCCAGTGCGCCATAGCGGGTATGGGAGTCAGAGCCCAGGATCATGCGGCCGCAGCCTGCCATCATCTCGCGGTTATAGCTGTGGATAACTGCCATGTTGGGCGGAACATAAATGCCGCCGTATTTATGCGCAGCGGAAAGGGCAAACTGATGGTCGTCCTCGTTGATGGTGCCGCCCACCGCACACAGAGAGTTGTGGCAGTTGGTCAGCACATACGGCAGGGGGAACTTTTCCATGCCGGAGGCGCGCGCCGTCTGGATGATGCCCACATAAGTAATATCGTGGGAAGTCATCGAATCAAGCTTGATGCGCAGGTCTTTCATATCCGGCGCAGTGTTATGGGCTTTCAGAATGCCGTAAGCAATGGTGCCCTTGCGGGCCTCTGCTTCGGTCACATGGGCCGGTGCGGTATCGGTCAGCTGGCCGTTGACCAGGTACACGCCGTGGTCGTGCAGTTTCATTTTCATGCTCCTTCCTGCAAGACGGCTTTATTACAGCCGTGCCGCAACAGCGTCAGTAAATTCGGTGGTGGTGGCGGTACCGCCAATATCCGCGGTAACAGCCTTACCCTCGGCAACCTGTGCCAGAATGGCGGCGTTCAGCCTGGCGGCCTTATCCGTCATGCCCAGGTCGTTCAGCATCATGGCAAATGCCATCAGGATGGCGCTGGGGTTGGCCTTGTTCTGGCCTGCAATGTCGGGGGCGGAGCCGTGGACAGCCTCATAGATGCGGGTCTTGGCGCCAATGTTGGCAGAGGGGGCAAAGCCCAGGCCGCCCACCAGACCGGCGCACAGGTCGCTGATGATATCACCGTACAGGTTGGGGGCAACCAGAACGTCAAACTGCTCCGGCTTCTGCACCAGCTTCATGCACAGGGCGTCAATAATGCAGTCGTCTGCTTCAATGGCGGGGTAATCCTTGGCGACCTCGCGGAAGGTGGACAAGAACATGCCGTCGGTCAGCTTCATGATGTTGGCCTTATGGACTGCAGTCACCTTTTTACGGCCGTTGGCGGCAGCGTAATCAAAGGCAAAACGGCAGATGCGCTCGCAGGCGGGCTTGGTGATGAGCTTTACGCCGTTGGCGATCTCATCGTTCAGCATGTACTCGATGCCTTTATACAGGTCCTCGGTGTTTTCGCGCACAATAACAAGATCCACATTTTCAAAGCGGGTGGGCACACCGGGCAGGGTGCGCACGGGGCGCAGGTTGGCGTAGGTATTAAAGCGCTGGCGCAGCTGCACGTTAATGCTGCGGAACCCTTTGCCGATAGGGGTTGCGGTGGGGCCTTTCAGCGCCCAGCCGTATTCTTCAATGGCATCCAGTGCGCCGGGCTGCAAAAAGCTCACCATGCTCTGCGGCGTACTCTGCGCCAGCGGCGTATTCTTCCCATTCAATACCGGTTGCCAAAACATCCGAAATTTTGCGCACGCTCTGCGCAATTTCGCGGCCAATGCCGTCACCAGGAATCAAAACTGCCTTCATATCGGTTTGCCCCTTTCTAAAAAAGCGGCAGGGGTGCGGCGTGCCGTGGCCGTTTACCCCGCCCTGCCGGACTGCTTTTTGCCGGTGGGCCGCGCCTTAACGCAGGACAAACCTGCCAAAAGCTGAACCACACCTGCAAAAAATTTGTTTTAATAGCATTACAGTTTGAGTATACCCATTTTGGTCAGCCTTGTCAACGTAATTCATTAAAGTTGCACCTGTATTTTGCGGATTCAAACTTTATTTTATAAAGTCATGTTTCGTTCATATTTACAATTCTTTAAGATTCATGCTTGACTACGGCGCTCAAATACTATAAAATTGTAACTGTTCAGCACTTTGAAGCGTTTTTGGCCCGCATGGCGGCGGGCAGGGCGCACTGCGGGCGCTGTGCCCGTTTTTTGCACGTGCTGGTAATAGAGTGCAGGCAAAAGCCCCAGCGGCGCTTTTGCAGGAAAGTACGGAGGGCGCATCTGATGTATTACCCGGATGTTCCGGCGCTTGACCCGGAAGATATTGAACTTTTGTGCAATGAGTATATTGCGCACAACAAGCATCTTGACCCCACATTGCGGACCGCCTTGGCGTTAAGCGCGGTCTGCGCAACCCGGACGGCACCGGTGTTCTGGCGGGCATTACCAATGTTTCCAGCGTTATTGGTTACGAAAAGCTGCCCGAAGGCACCATCCGCCCCATTTCGGGCCGCCTGGTTTACCGCGGCATTGATATTGACACTCTGGCCGCCGAAGCCGACAAGAACGACCGCTTCATGTTTGAGGAAGTGGTGTGGCTGCTGCTGTTTGGCGCACTGCCCACCCAGGAACAGTATGCCCGGTTCTGCAAGCTGATTGATGAGCACCGCGAACTGCCCAAGGGCTTTGCGGACGACATGATCATGAACTCGCCCTCCCCCAACATTATGAATAAGATGGCGCGCAGCGTGCTTTCGATGTACAGCTATGACGAGCACGCCGATGATCTGAGCCTGCCCAACATCCTGACCCAGAGCATCAACCTGATTGCCGAGCTGCCCACCATGATGGTGAACGCCTACCAGCTCAAGCGCCGTGTGTATGACCACGAAAGCATGTACTTCCATTACCCCATCGCCGGGCAGAGCACTGCGGAGCACATTCTGAGCTCCTACCGTGCAGACCAGAAGTTCACCCACGAGGAAGCACGCCTGCTGGATCTGTGCCTGCTGGTTCACGCAGACCACGGCGGCGGCAACTGCTCCACCTTTACCACCCGTGTGCTGTCCTCCTCCGGCACCGATACATACGCAGCCATCTCTGCGGCCATCGGTGCCCTGAAAGGCCCCAAGCACGGCGGCGCCAACCTGAAAGTTATGCACCAGCTGGATTACATCCTGGCCAATGTGGAGCACCCGGAGGATGACGGCGAAGTGCGCGAGATGCTGCGCAAGATCATCCGCAAGGAAGCCGGTGACGGCAGCGGCCTGATTTACGGCATGGGCCACGCGGTGTACACCCTGAGCGACCCGCGCGCCCAGATCCTGAAAAACCACGCCCGCAGCCTTGCCTACAAAAAAAGGCTACGATGAAGAATATAACATGCTGTGCAGCATTGAGCGCCTGGCCCCGGAGATTTTTGCCGAAGAAAAGCACGGCCCCAAAAAGGTTTGCGCCAACGTGGACCTGTTCAGCGGCCTGATCTACCGCATGCTGGGCATCAGCGAAGATTTGTACACCCCGCTGTTTGCCATTGCCCGTGTACCCGGCTGGTGCGCCCACCGCGTAGAAGAAGTTGAGTACGCCAACCGCATCATTCGCCCCGCTTACAAATACCTGGGCGAGCCGCAGGAGTACCTGCCGCTGGAAGAGCGCTGATTTCTGCTTATATCATCATGAGCTGGCACCCGGATTTTTCCGGGTGCTTTTTTGTTTTGGGGTGGCGCAGGAGGCAGTTATCTGATATACTGGAAAAAAGCCCCTTATTCCATTGGAACATGACCAGAAAGTGAGAGAAACATGGAAAACTTCAAACAGCTGCTCTTCTCCGAAAACGGCATTAAAATTGTAAACATGCTGTTCTTCTTGGCGTTTCTGGCCCACAACCTTGTGTTTCTGGTTGTGGCATACCTGGTCTGGATCCTTTTTCTGGCGTTCTGCATCAAAAAAGCTGCGAGTCGAACCTCCAGGATTATTTACGGCTGCTTTATTGCTTTTGCTGTTGTTATGGTCGTGCTGAATGTTGTGCCGGTACTGCTGGGGCTATAACTCAGCGGGCGTCCGCCTGTTTGCCGCACAGACCGTTTGATTTTGTTGGGAGGTCGATGTTATGCCATGGTGGTACCCTTTCGGCTGTATTGAATTTATCGTTGGCGGTATCCTGATTTTTCTGAAACCGGAATGGCTCTGGGCGCTGACAGAGCAGTGGAAGTCCTATGCGGCAGACGGACCGTCGGACTTCTATATCCTGAACACCAAAATCGGCGGTGTGCTGTTTGCGGTATTTGGGGTCGTCGCACTGGTTCTTCCGCTTTTCTTACTTGATGGTTCCGGCTTTGGGCAATACCGCATAATTCTAAGTGCCGATACGGCGAGCGAGGTGCGGCAGCTGCTAAGCCAAAAGCGCAGATAATACTGGATGCTGCAAAGGTGAGCGCCGCCAGTGGCGGAAACAGCGAACCGAAGCAGGGGCAGCGGTCGCAGAGTGCGAGGGGCTTTTGCCCCCGAAGCACGATGCGGGTACCGCAACCCGACATTATCGAGCATTTTGGCAACGCAGTTGCCGTGCCGCAGCCGCCGGAGCAGTGCTTAAGCCGTCAGGCGGGAATTGTGCGGTATTGCCTTTGCTTTTTTCACAAAATAACAGCATCCGTATGGTGCCCCCTGCCCGTGGGCCGCCATGCGGATGCTGTTTTGCGTTTGTTATGCTTTTCTGGTAGTGACACCGTACAGGCTGTTCCAGGTTGCGCGGCCCAGCATGCCGCCCGGTTTCAGGTCATGCACTACCTGCCAGGCCAGAACCGCTTCCCGCGTGCTGGCACCGTAACGGCCATCGGTGGTCAGTTCCGGCACCAGGGTTTTCAATTTCTGCTGGGCGCTTTTCACGGTTGCGCCCCGGCTGCCGCGGCGCATGGTAACACCGGGCCAGATCTCCCCTTCCCCGTTTTTATCCGCCCAAGCGCGGTACAGGGCATCCCAGGTATCGCGGCCCACGTGGCCGTCAATTTTCAGCCCCTGTTCCCGCTGGAACCGCCGCACTGCGGTTTCCGTGCTGGTGCCGTAGCGTCCATCCACATTCAGTCCGCCCAGCCAGCGCTGTACCAGGGCAATATCCGGGCCGGATGCCCCCGGCCGCAGCACGGTTCCGCCATATTCCGGCATTGCATTTGCCATAAAAAAGCCCCCTTTGCTGTGTGTTGCAGGCTTGCCGCCCGCCCTCATTTCACACTATGCAAAGGGGGTTCGTTTTGTGTTAAGATATTCTGTATTTTTAAGCAATATAGCCGCCGCTACGCAGAACAAAGATCCAGAACGTCAGCGATAGCGCCGAGAACAGCGTGGTTGCCGCCACACAGCTGGCCGTCAGCACACCCTCATGGCCCATGTTCTTGGCCATAACGTAAGAGCTTGGCGTGGTGGGGCTGCCCAGCATGATGAGCAGGGCAATCAGCTGCTGGTCCCGGAAACCGAGCTTGACGGCAATGGGGATAAAGATCGTGGTCAGCACCATCAGCTTGCAGCAAGCCGCCACCAGGGTGGGTGCCAGCTTTTTGATGGCCTTGGCTCCCTCAAACGAAGCGCCGATGGAAAGCAGCGCCAGCGGGGTGGTCAGGCTGGAAAGGCTGGTCAGGGTTTTCTGCGCCAGGGTAGGCAGGCCAAAGGGCAGCAGGCTGTACAGCGTACCCAGAATAATGCCGTCCAGAATGGGGTTGGTCAGCACACCGTACAGCAGCTTGGAGGGGGTCACTTTGCCATGCTGCTGCGGGCTTTCCACCGTCAGGATAATGACCGCAAAATGTTGAACAGCGGCACACTGCCCAAAATCATCAGGGGGCCATGCCGGAAGTGCCGTAAATGTTCTGGATAAACGCCACGCCCAGAATGGCCGCGCTGCTGCGGTAGCTGGCCTGTACGAACTCACCCACCAGGGTTTTATCTTTCAACAGGCGGCGCGCCAGCACCCAGATGACCACAATGGCAATGGCCGTTACCGCAAAGCAGAACAAGACAAACTTTGCATCAAAACTGTGGGCAAGGTCCAGGGTTGCCATATCACAGAACAGCATGACCGGCAGCGTTACCTTGAACACCAGCTTGTCGGCCACGGTGCAGAACTGCTTTGGCAAAAAGCCTTTTTGCCCCAGCGCCCATCCAATGACCATCACCAGAAATACCGGAAGGGTCGCATTCAGGCTGAACATTAAATTATCCACATTGATCCCTCTTTATATTATGTCCTTACATTCCCGCAGCCATGCTTGGGGCAGGCCCGCAGGATTGTTTTGATGATACGATTATACCATATTATTCCGGCAAAAAACATGCCGAGAATGACCACATTTGCACGGCTTTCCGCCGCACTTTTTGCGCAACTGGCCTTTAATTCGTACCCACTCTCACATCACCGCACAAGCGCGCCGTTACAAGGTCTTTGCAGCGCTCACGGTGGGCAGCGTGCAGCGGATGCTGCTGGAAGCATTGCAGCGCCTGTTCATCCCGCAGTTCTGCATAGAATATCAAGTCATAGTCCCCTCCGGCCAGGTTGAGGCCAATTTCAATGCACAGCAAGCCGTCGATCCTGCCCCGCATGGTGGCAACGGAATTTTGTAAAAACTTCAAAGCTTCGGCTTCTTGATGCTGTGCTTTTACAGCGTTGGTATATTTCCAGAACAAAATATGGCGGATCATCTCAGCTGCCTCTCTTTCGCCGCTTTTTATTTTTAAGGCAATACCGCATAATTCTAAGTGCCGATACGGCAAGCGAGGTGCGGCAGATGCTAAGCCAAAAGCGCAGATAATACTGGATGTCTTATCGAGCATTTTGGCAACGCAGATGCCGTGCCGCAGCTGCCGGAGCGGTGCTTAAGCCGCAAGGCGGGAATTGTGCGGTGTTGCCTTAAATTATACCATACCGCCAGGCAAAAAGCACGCTGTGGAACCTGACACTCCCGGCGAACAAAATGCGGCAGTATTTGGCAGTTTTTCAACTTGTGTTTTATTGTCGTTTCTGGTAGACTAGATAAAGTATGTGTGTCTTTTTGTCCGGCCGGTTTCTGTTTGCGGCATTCTGCACGCCGGCCGCACACACATGCACGGTAAGGAGGATTCATTTTATGAGCAATCCCATTGATTATTCCCAGGGCATTTACGATGCCAAAAAACTGGGCACGCCCCGGATGCTGATCCTGGGTGCGCAGCACATGTTCGCCATGTTTGGCGCAACCGTGCTGGTTCCCCTGCTGACCGGCCTGAGCGTTTCCACCACGCTGCTGTGCGCTGGCCTTGGCACGCTGCTGTTCCACATCATCTGCAAGGGCAAGGTTCCCGCATTTTTGGGTTCCAGCTTTGCCTACCTGGGCGGCTTTGCCATTGTCAGCAATGACGGTGCCAACCCGGAAAACTTGCCCTACGCCTGCGCAGCCGTTGCGTTCAGCGGCCTGCTGTATGTGCTGGTCAGCGGGCTGATCTCGGTGTTCGGCATCCGCCGCATCATGCGGTTCTTCCCGCCTGTTGTCACCGGCCCCATCATCATCTCCATTGGCCTGATCCTGGCCCCGTCCGCCATCACCAACTGCCAGAGCAACTGGCTGCTGGCTTTTTGTGGCGCTGGCCGCCGTTATCGTCTGCAACATCTGGGGCAAAGGCATGGTCAAGATCCTGCCCATTCTGATCGGTGTTCTGGTCAGCTATGCGGTTGCCCTGGTAACTGGTGCGGTTGACTTTGCCGCCATCGGCGAGGCCTCCTGGATCGGTTTCCCCATCCACAAAGAGGCCATGGGTCTGTTTTCCATTGACGGCAGCGAAAAATTCATCAGCGCCCTGTTCACCATCATGCCCATTGCCATTGCAACCATGATGGAGCACATCGGCGATATTGCCGCCATCAGCGCCACCACCGGCCGCAACTATATCCGTGACCCCGGCCTGAACCGCACCCTGATGGGCGACGGCCTGGCAACCGCCATGGCCGGCCTGCTGGGCGGCCCCGCCAACACCACCTACGGCGAAAACACCGGCGTTCTGGCCCTGACCAAGATCTATGATCCCCTGGTCATCCGCATTGCCGCTGTATTTGCCTGCATCCTGAGCTTCTGCCCCAAGTTTGAAGCCATCATCAACACCATTCCTTCCGGCATCATCGGTGGTATCAGCTTTGTGCTGTACGGCATGATCTCCGCCATCGGTGTTCGCAACGTAGTGGAAAATCAGGTCGACTTTACCAACAGCCGTAACCTGATCATTGCTGCCGTTATCCTGGTGTGCGCTCTGGGCTTTAACTCCGTGGGCGGCATCACCTTCGGCATCGGCGGTGTCAGCGTTACCCTGTCCGGCCTGGCCATTGCTGCCCTGGCCGGCATCCTGCTGAACGCCATCCTGCCCGGCAATGATTATGAGTTCGACTCCAACCCCGGCACCGGCGAAGGCACCAGCCTGCGCGTCTGATCCTGCGCTTATCTGACGGGTGTGTTTGACACCTAAGGCAACACCGCACAATTCCCACCTGACGGCTTAAGCACCGCTCCGGCGGCTGCGGCACGGCATCTGCGTTGCCAAAATGCTCGATAAGACATCCAGTATTATCTGCGCTTTTGGCTTAGCATCTGCCGCACCTCGCTCGCCGTATCGGCACTTAGAATTATGCGGTATTGCCCTAAATAGTATCCCAACCATGATGGTGGCCGCGGCCCCGCGCCGCGCACGAAATTTGCTTTTTTCCGTTATCCCAACTTCGTAAAGATGTGGTATAATGACACTAAGCCAATTTTCCACCATCATTTTTATTTGTGTTGGAATTCCGCGTTCCCTATAACTCCTACCTAACCACCGGAGGTGCCTATGCCCACTACCCTTACCGTGGCAGATTTTCTTTCGCTGCGCATGCAGTACAAAGCCGAACAGGCGGAAAACGAAATTCCTGCCGTGATCGAACACAACTTCAAAGATGGCCGCATGGTGGACCATTATTTTGTGGTGCCCGGTCCCGCCCTGCTGGCTGATGAAGCCGTGCAGGACTTTGGCGGCAAAATCGAGAACATCCTGTTTCTGCAGCAGAGCGAACCCGGCGCACCGTGGCAGGTGCTGCTGCACGAACCTTCTATGATCCGGGAGATCACCTTTGAAATGCCGGAGGAAGAGTTCCGCGCCATGCTGGCCAAGAACAACCTGATCCTGCCCGGTGACCCCGGCTTTGTGATGCCGTAAGCTCTAGGGCAATACCGCATAATTCTAAGTGCCGATACGGCGAGCGAGGTGCGGCAGATGCTAAGCCAAAAGCGCAGATAATACTGGATGCTGCAAAGGTGAGCGCCGCCAGTGGCGGAAACAGCAAACCGAAGCAGGGGCAACGGTCGCAGAGTGCGAGGGGCTTTTGCCCCCGAAGCACGATGCGGGTACCGCAACCCGACATTATCGAGCATTTTGGCAACGCAGATGCCGTGCCGCAGCCGCCGGAGCGGTGCTTAAGCCGTCAGGCGGGAATTGTGCGGTGTTGCCCTAGGGTGTATCTGATAAGCCAAAATTCAGTCTATTTCTTTTGTTTTCAGATATGCCTTTAAGCAGTGCAAGTTTTTGCGGGATTAAAGTTCGTTTTTTTGTCTATTCTGCCGCTTACCCACTTGCATAGCGCGGCAAATGCGTATATAATAGAGTGAAACAGCATGTGGGATATTGATAGGCCCGATGCAGAAGGGGGTTGTTGCTAATGGCGATTTCTGAACCTACCGCGGTATTCTCTATCCGCGACGATAAAGACCAGGAGATCAAGCAGGTTATGCAGCTTGTTTACGGTGCACTGGAGGAGAAGGGCTATAACCCCGTCAACCAGCTGGTCGGCTATATTCTTTCGGAGGACCCGACTTATATCACTACTTACAAGAACGCCCGTTCGCTGATTCGCCGCATTGACCGCGACGACCTGCTGCAGGCCCTTGTGCGTGATTATGTCCGCAACGGCTGATTGCTTATCTACAAAAAATAACGCCCCGGAACACATTCTGACCAGTGTTCCGGGGCGTTTTGCATTTTGTACGGTTTTGCTTTTTCTGTTGCTCAGCCTTGCTGTGCCGCTATCAGGCAAAGAAAGCCTTCTGCACAGCGTTCAGCACGGCGGCGCGGACTGCGGTAAAGTTGACGCCGCCCTGCAGATAGCAGGTGTAGGGCGCGCGCAGCGGGCCGTCACAGCTGATTTCAATGGTAGAGCCCTCGGTAAAGGAACCGGATGCCATAATGACCTGGTCGGTATAGCCCGGTTCGTCTGCCGGTTCGGGGCTGACAAAGCTGTCCACCGGAGAGCAGGACTGGATGCCTGCGCAGAACCCCTGCAGCGCGGCGGCACTGCCGGAATCAAAGCAAGTCACAATATCGTTATGGTCGGCGGTATAGCGGGGCACGGGGTTCACACCCACCAGCTCCAGCAGGCACTGGGCATACACGGCGGTTTTCAGTGCTTCACACACAACGCCGGGGGCGTAATAGAAGCCGAGGAAGGTGTCCCGCAGGCTGTCCTGCGTGCAGCCCAGATCGCCGCCGATGCCGGGGGCGGTAAAGCGGTGGCTGATTTTTTCCACCAGGTCGGCTTTACCGGCAATATAGCCGCCAGTGGGGGTAATGCCGCCGCCGGGGTTCTTGATAAAGCTGCCCGCGATAACGTCCGCGCCGGCGGAGAGCGGCTCCCGGATTTGGGTGAACTCGCCATAGCAGTTATCCACAAAGATCACCACATCGGGGTTGGCCTTGCGGGCGGTATCGGCCACTTTCTGGATGGTATCCAGGTCAAAGGCGTTGCGCTGGGTATAACCGCGGCTGCGCTGGATATGCACCACGGTAGCGGTCTTGGCGTGCTCTGCAATGGCGGCATAGTCCGGCGTAAAGTCCGGCAGCAGGGGCACCTCATCGTAATGGATGCCGTATTCCTGCAGCGTGCCGCAGCCCTTGCCAGCCTCGCCAATACCGATCACGCCTTCCAACGTATCATAGGGGCGGCCGGTGGCGGCCAGCAGGGTGTCCCCTGCGCGCAGCAGACCGAACAGCGCCACTGTCAAGGTGTGGGTACCACTCATGAACTGCGGGCGTACCAGAGCGTCCTCGGCCCCCATGCAGCGAGAAAATACTTCCTCCAGCTTATTGCGGCTATCGTCCCACACGCCGTAACCGGTGGAGCCAAGGAAATGCCGGGCTTCCACGCCGCAGTCCGTAAAGGCGCGCAGCATTTTCAGTTGGTTATAATCGCGGATTTCTTCCAGGTGGGCAAACTGATCGCGGCAAAGTTCCAGCGTTTTGCGGTCCAGTTCCAGCACCTGGGGTTTCAAATCATAGAATTGTTCAATCATAGTGTATCCTGTCTGTTTTACTTATTATAATTTATACTTAACGTACTGTTTTTGCAATACAAAACCAAGGCGTTCATAAAAGCGGCAGCGCTCTGCCGCGCACAAAAATGTCACGGTCCAGCCCTCCCCTGCCAGCTCGTTGGCCAGGTAGGGGAATCAGCCAGCCGCCGATGCCCCGCCCGCGCAGCTCCGGCAGGGTTTCCCCATTGCCATATAGGCTTCGCCGTTGGCCATGGCATAAGCCCCCACAGTGCTCACCGGGCGGCCTGCTGCATCCTGCAAAGCCAGCACACGGGCAAAGCCGTGGGCCAGCGCGGTACAGGTTTCGGAATAATAGCAGTCCTGCCGTTCCGGTTCCTGTGAAAAGCTGGGTTGCCAGGCGCAAGACAGATGGGCTGCGATTCAGCATATAGCCCTGATGTTCCTGCGCCATCGGCAGACGATCCTGAGGTGGCATACTATACAGGAACAGCGGCTCCCCGCTGCAGCGGGCAGTAGGGGCGTTTTTTCCGCAATCAGATGGGCGATGCCCGCAAACTGCAAAAAGCTTAGCAGTTCCTCCCAGTCCTGGGGGGGTGCCGCACAGCTGGGCGGTGCTGCCGTTCAGGGTCAGGGCCGCACCGGGCAGGGTGAAGAGCCGCACCGGGGCACCGGGGTTATCTGCCCACAGGGCCAAGTCACGCCCCATCACGGCACGAAAATAAGGAGCCCCTTGAATGGCCGTCGCAAACGCCTGCTTGTGCGCGGGGGTGGTGACAGCTTGAATCATGGGGAACTCCTTTAGGTTTGATTTTGAGATTGCGGAGATTGCTTTGGGGAAGTGAGTTTTGTCTCCGCTATGGATAGGGCTGTTGGCGCAGGGCGCGCGGGCGTACAATGTGCGCCTCTACGGTCTCTATTGGGCAAAACATCAAATAAAAAATATCCTATCTTCTGTTCCGATTGCCCTAAACCGTCTGCTTTTTACCCTTTCGCAACCTGCCTTGCCGCAATATAAAATATCTATTATATTAAAGTTTTTTCGGTTCCTTTTTTCAAAAAAGGAACAAACAACCCCCGTAATCCCGTAATTACTGAAGCTCGTTGACAATACGCTTGTAGTCACGGCCGCGGACTTCAAAGTTGGGGTAAAGGTCAAAGGACGCCGATGCCGGCGACAGGCTGACGATGTCACCCGGCTTGGCTGCACCGCGTGCCAGCTCAACGGCATGCTGCATGCTGTCTGCGTGCAGGATCGGCAATGCCTGCGGGTCAAAGTTCGGGTCCTCGCGCACAGCCTTTTCAATGCGCGGCGCGGTTGCCCCCATCAGCACCAACACTTTGACATGTGCCACGATTTCCGGTGCCAGCGGCTCATAGGGGATTTTTTTTGTCATAGCCGCCCGCAATCAGGATGATCTTCTGGTCAAAGCTGCGCAGGCCCGCAATGGTGCGGGTGGGGCTGGATGCGATAGAGTCATTGTAATACGTTACGCCATCCAGCACGCGAACCGGCTCAATGCGGTGTTCCACGCCGGTAAAAGTAGAGCCAACCTGACGCATGACATCCACCGGAACGCGGCCCCAGACCGCTGCAATGGCTGCCAGCAGATTTTCCACGTTGTGCAGGCCGCGCAGCTTTACTTCTGCGCGGGGCAGCACAGGGGTCACAACACCGTTTTCGGCATAGCAGAGGGTATCATCACTCTCTCGCAGGAATGCACCGTGGTCGGTCTCGTGCAGGCGGGTGAACCAAAACTGTTCACCTTTGCAGTCAGCGGCCATGCTCCGGGTGATATCGTTCTCATAACCCAGTACGGCGCGGCAGGGTGGCTCCTGCCAAAGCAGAATGTTGCGTTTGGCATCAATATACTCCTGCATATCCTTGTGGTGGTCCAGGTGGTTGGGGGTCACGTTGGTCACAACCGCCACCTTGGGACTCTTGCGCATGCTGATCAGCTGGAAGCTGGAAAGTTCCACAACAGCGATATCAGCCGGGGTAACGTCCGGCAGCTGGGGCAGCAGGGCTGCGCCAATGTTGCCGCCCAGGAACACCTTGCGACCGGCAGTCTCAAACATCTTGGCAATCAGGGTGGTGGTGGTGGTTTTGCCGTCAGAGCCGGTCACAGCCACGATCTCGCAGGGGCACAGCTCAAAAAAGAGTTCTACCTCGCTGGTCACAAGCGCACCAGCCTGTTTGGCGGCCTGCAGCTCCGGCTTAAAGAATTCATAGCCGGGGGTGCGCATGATGATATCCTGTCCGGCAAAGCCATCGGTATAATGCTCGCCAAGGCTGAGCTTTACGTTCAGCTTGCGCAGCGTATCGGCGTAATCACCAAAATCATCCAAGCTCTTTTTCTGGTCGCAGAGGGTAATATCTGCCCCCAGCGCGGCAAGCATGGTGATGCACGGTTTGTGGCTGACGCCCGCACCGATGAATGCCACCTTTTTGCCAGCGACCATTGCTTTAAGTTGTTCCATGGGAGTCATAATGGAAAAACCTCCTGACAAATAAATTTGGAGCCGCGCTGACAATGCAGCAGCCCCACAAAAATGCCCTTGTACGCAACTATTATATACGCATTCCCCGCCTGTTGCAATCAATCCGGGCAAAAAGTTTGCCTGCGGCCGGTTACAGCCGCAGGCAAACAACTTATTCCGTCAATTATTCCTGGTTGCCGATGGGAATACCGTGGTTATCCAGCAGATGCTTGATCTTGGTCATCGGGTCGATGACGCTGGATACGCTCATATCATGGTTGATGGCAGCGATGAAATAAGCGGTGTACTTAGACAAATCAACATCAAAGTACCAGGGGCGCTCCAACAGCTCCGGCTTGCGGTAGGTGAGGTTGGTGCCCAGCACAGCCTTGATGATGCCGTCATTGTAGGCTTTGTCGAACTTATCCAGACCGGCAGTGAACAGCGGGAAGGTAGCGCAGGTAAAGATGTTCTTGGCACCGCGCATCTTCAGCTCATAGCCGATATCCAGCATGGACTCGCCGGAAGCGATAATATCATCGGCAATGAAGACGTCCTTACCCTTGACATCCTCGCCCAGGTATTCATGGGCAACAATGGGGTTGCGGCCATTCACAACGCGGCTGTAATCACGGCGCTTGTAGAACATACCCAGGTTGCAGCCCAGCACGCTGGAGTAGTACATGTTGCGGTTCATGGCGCCCTCATCGGGAGAGACGATCATGAAGTTATCCTTGTGGAAGGAGACATCCGGCACATGATGCAGCAGGCACTTGAGCACCTGATAGGTGGGCATGACATTGTCGAAGCTCATGGTGGGCACAGCGTTCATTACGCGGGGGTCATGAGCATCAAAAGTAATAATGTTCTTAACGCCCATGGTGCGCAGCTGCTGCAGAGCGTAAGCGCAGTCCAGGCTTTCACGGCTGACGCGGCGATGCTGGCGGCCGCCATACAGACTGGGCATGATCACGCTGATACGGTGCGCACGGCCGGAAACAGCCTGGATCAGGCGGATCAGATTCTGGAAATGGTCATCCGGGGAAAGATGGTTTTCGTAACCAAACAGGTTGTAGGTCACGCTGTAGTTGCCCGGATCGACAAAAATGTAGATATCATCGCCACGAGTGGAAGCCTTGACAAGGCCCTTAGCATCACCGGATTGGAAACGCGGGCAGTCAGAAGGAATGATGAAAGTGTCCACATCCATTCCCACTTCACGCGCCCAACGCACCAGATGGCCGTCTACCAGGTTGCAAAGCTCCTCTGCACCCGGGCAAGCCAGCAGTGCCAGATCAGCGATCGCGGCTTCTTTGCGGAAAAAGTCGCGGGGGCCCATCGATTGTTCTGCCATAACATTAGCTCCTTTATCGATTTTCATTGTGCTTTTGTTTGTGCATACTGCGGCGGTTTTTGCCGCACTTCTAAACATATTCTAACACATACCCACCGCAAAAACAGCCCTTATTTTTCTTTTTGCTGTGTTTCCGCCATTTTCCGCGCTTTGCACATTCGTCAACTTTCTTTTATCAAAAAATTCTGTATGATTTTACAATTTTTTAACAAAGCGTTGTGTTTTTTGCCCGCAGCAGTCCGATTATGCCTGTCCCTATGCAGGAAATCCTCTTTCTTGTGTCCATTTGGTTCGGTTTTGCCATGAACTTTTGGTGCATGGTGTACCTGTATTGTTGGCATTTTCCGGTTGGGTAAACAGTTCAGCCTGCCCCCTCCCCTGCCAACCATGCACAAATCTACCCATATATAAACGCATAAAGGCAACACCGCACAATTCCCGCCTTGCGGCTTAAGCACCGCTCCGGCAGCTGCGGCACGGCATCTGCGTTGCCAAAATGCTCGATAATGTCGGGTTGCGGTACCCGCATCGTGCTTCGGGGGCAAAGCCCCTCGCACTCTGCGACCGCTGCCCCTGCTTCGGTTCGCTGTTTCCGCCACTGGCGGCGCTCACCTTTGCAGCATCCAGTATTATCTGCGCTTTTGGCTTGGCATCTGCCGCACCTCGCTCGCCGTATCGGCACTTAGAATTATGCGGTATTGCCCTTAAACAAAAACAGCGCCCGCTTATTCAGCAGGCGCTGTTCTTAATTCATGCTATCTGTCAATCAGACCAATTCGATAATGGCCATTTCGGCAGCGTCACCGCGGCGCATACCAGTCTTGATAATGCGGGTGTAACCACCATTGCGGTCAGCGTACTTGGGTGCATAAACGTCCATAACCTTCTTGGCAACATCCTCCTTGGTGATGTAGCTGAAGATCTGGCGCTTGGTATGCAGGTCGCCGCTCTTGCCGAGGGTGACCATCTTTTCGGCCATAGCGCGAACTTCCTTAGCGCGGGTAACGGTGGTTTCAATCTTGCCGTTCTCAAACAGGTAAGTGACCATCGCACGCAGCATGGCGTTGCGGCTATCGGTAGCGCGGCCGAGCTTTCTAGTACCGGGCATTCCGTTTCACTCCTTTACAAATCAGTTGTCTTCGTCTTTGGTAAGCGTAAAGCCCAGGCTGTCCAGCTTTGCCATGACTTCCTCGAGGCTCTTGCGGCCAAGGTTGCGCACCTTCATGATGTCGTCCTCGCTCTTGTTCACAAGGTCGCCCACGGTGTTAATGCCGGCACGCTTGAGGCAGTTGAAGGAACGGACGCTCAGGTCCAGCTCTTCAATCGTCATCTCAAGGGCCTTTTCCTTGCCCTTTTCGTCGTTTTCGACCATGATTTCGGTCTCAGCGGCTTCATCGCACAGGTTCACAAACAGGTTCAGGTGCTCGGTCAGCACGCGTGCAGAAAGGCTCAAAGCCTCCTGTGCACTGGTGGTGCCGTCGGTCCAAACCTCAATGGTCAGCTTATCATAGTCGGTGATCTGGCCAACACGGGTGTTTTCCACCGTGTAGTTGCACTTGAGCACCGGGGTATAAATGCTGTCCACCGGCAGGGTGCTGATATCGTTTTTCTCAATCAGCGCCTGCTTGTTGCGCTCAGCGGGAACATAGCCGCGGCCTTTATCAAAGGTCAGCTCCATAACCAGCTTAGCGCCATCGCCCAAGGTGGCAATGTGCCATTCCGGGTTCAGGATCTCAAGGTCATCGCCCTGCTTGATGGTGCCGGCCGTGACTTCACACGGGCCAACAGCTTCAACGCGGACGGTCTTGGGGCCGTCGCCATAGATCTTGGCGGCAATGCCCTTGAGGTTCAGCACGATTTCAGTCACGTCCTCGCGCACGCCCTCAATAACAGAGAACTCATGCACGACACCGTCGATCTTGACGCTGGTAACTGCCACACCGGGCAGGCTGGAGAGCAGCACACGACGCAGGCTGTTGCCCAGCGTGGTGCCGAAACCGCGTTCCAGCGGCTCAACAACGAACTTACCATAACGGCCATCCGGCGAAAGGTTGGCCATCTCGATCTTGGGGCGTTCAATCTCCATCATAAAAACCCTCCTTGATCAGCCTGCGGCCAATAGCTGGCGCGCAGGTTCGTAGTAAATAGCGGTAATGAAAAAAGAGAGCTTACTTGGAGTACAACTCGACGATGAGGTGTTCCTGAACGTCGAAGTCGATATCGCTGCGCTCAGGCAGCTTGGTGACAACACCCTTCAGGCTGCCGGTTTCGCGGCTCAGCCAGGAAGGCAGAGCAACAACAGCAGCATCAGCGCCGGTCAACTTGGCAAACTTTTCAATCTTGCGGCTGCCTTCAACAACGTCGATCACGTCGCCGGCCTTCACCTGGTAAGAGGGGATGTTAACGCGCTTGCCATTAACGGTGAAGTGGTTGTGAGAAACGAGCTGACGGGCATCGCGGCGGGTGGAAGCGTAGCCCAGACGGAAGACCACATTGTCCAGACGGCACTCCAGCAACTGGAGCAGGTTTTCACCAGCCTGGCCCTGACGGCGGGAAGCTTCTTCAAAGTAGTTAGAGAACTGCTTTTCCAGAACGCCGTAGATAAACTTCAGCTTCTGCTTCTCCTGCATCTGGGTGGCGTATTCAGACTTCTTCTTGCGGAAGTTGCCGTTGGAATTGCGGGTGGTGTTCTTCTTGGCATAGCCCATGACTGCAGGAGAAATGCCGAGAGCCTTGCAGCGCTTTGCGATCGGCTGAGTATTTTTAGCCATAATTCAGTTTCCTCCTTCAATCAAATACGGCGGCGCTTGGGCGGGCGGCAGCCGTTATGGGGGATCGGGGTGACATCGCGGATCATGGTGACCTCCAGGCCGGTAGCCTGCAGGGCACGGATTGCGCTTTCACGTCCGGAGCCAGGGCCCTTAACGTAAACTTCAACAGTCTTCATGCCGTGTTCCATTGCAACCTTTGCAGCGGTTTCAGCGGCAGACTGAGCAGCGTAAGGGGTGCTCTTGCGGGAGCCGCGGAAATTCAGTGCGCCAGTGCTGCACCAGGAAACGGTGTTGCCCTGAGTATCGGTAATGGTGACGATGGTGTTGTTAAACGTGCTCTGGATATGAGCAGTGCCAGCAGCAATATTCTTGCGCTCTTTCTTTTTGGTGCGGGTATTACGAGCGGCACTAGCTTTCGTAGCAGCCATCTCAGTTCCTCCTTACTTCTTTTTGTTCGCGACAGTGCGCTTGGGACCTTTGCAGGTACGCGCATTGGTCTTGGTGCGCTGGCCGCGGCAGGGAAGACTCTTGCGATGACGTACACCACGGAAGCACTGGATTTCGGTCAGACGCTTAATGTCCAGCGCGACGTTCCGGCGGAGATCGCCCTCAACGATGATATTGTTTTTGTCAATGTAGTCACGGATCTTAGCTTCATCGTCAGCAGACAGATCCTTGACGCGGGTATCAGGGTTGATTCCGGTGCCGGCGAGAATCTCGTCAGCAGTGCTCTGACCGATACCATAAACATAAGTCAGACCAACCTCGATCCGCTTCGCGAGGCAGATCAACACCAGCAATACGTGCCATAAAGCACCTCCATTAGTAACATCCCATGTCCTGGTCGGGGCCTGCGCCGGGAATCTACGCACTTGGCCCCCAAGCGTTTTGGGTACGGTTTCCGCGGTTTTAACCGCGGACCTTTAGCCCTGACGCTGCTTATGCTTCGGATTGGCGCAGATGATCATTACGCGGCCTTTGCGCTTAATGACCTTGCACTTCTCGCAAATGGGTTTCACGGAAGGTTTTACCTTCATGATGTTAACCTCCTTCTATAAACACAAGGCACTTATTTGGAGCGCCAGGTGATTCGGGCTTTGGTCAGGTCGTAGGGAGACATTTCCATCGTGACCTTGTCGCCGGGCAGGATGCGGATGAAGTTGGTCCGCAGCTTGCCGGAAATGTGAGCCATAACCACATGGCCGTTGGGCTTACCCTCTTTGTTGAGGAGTTCAACCTTGAACACAGTGTTGGGCATAGCCTCGCGGACGACGCCTTCTACTTCGATGACATCTTCTTTAGACAAGCTGATTGCCTCCTTGAAGGTTCATTCAGAACGGATGTTCGGCATCATATGCCTTGATCGCGTCACTGTTCGGTTGATCGCTTTTCAGAAGCTCGTTGCCAAGAACGGTTGCGGTGGGGGCAACGTGCCGGCTCTTTTTGCGCTTTCGGGTTTGCCACCGTGCGGTGGCTGCCATCGGCCAGGGCCAGTATTTCACCCTCCACATCCAGAACGGCATAGGTGCGGGTTTTATCCCGTCCCGCCTTGGAGCGTACCAGTTGGCCTTTCACAAAGTCCATCCGGGTTCCTCCCAGCCGTGGGTCAGGACTTCCGGCCCGTTAGATGTGATCGCCACCGTGTGCTCAAAGTGAGCAGCAAGGCCGCCATCACAGGTCTTGACCGTCCATCCATCTTTCAAGGTCTTTACCGCGCATTTATATTGGCAGATCATCGGTTCAATCGCGATGCACATGCCCGGCATCAGGCGCTGCCCACGGCCCGCGTGCCCATAATTGGGAATTTCGGGGTCTTCGTGCAGCTCCTTGCCAACGCCGTGGCCAACATATTCACGCACAACGGAGAAACCGTTCTCCTCCACGTAGCTTTGCACTGCGTGGCCGATATCCCCCACTCTTGCACCTGCCTGCGCGGCAGCAATGCCAAGGTGCAGACTCTCTTTGGTCACATCCAGCAGGCGCTGGGCTTCCAAGTCGAGCTTGCCGCAGGCAAAGGTACAAGCGTTATCACCGTTAAAACCATCAATCTTGCAGCCGGTGTCAATCGAAACGATATCGCCGGGGCGGATCTTCTGGTCGCGGGAGGGGATGCCGTGGATGACGGTGTCATTCACGCTGATACATGCCGTGGCGGGAAAACCGTACAGATGAAGGAAGTTCGGTCTTGCACCATGGCGCACGATAAAGTCGTAAATAATTTTGTCAATCTCTGCCGTGGTTATACCCGGTTCGATTGCTTCGCCGCCTGCTTTCAATGCAGCTGCGCTGATTGCAGCAGCTTTGCGCATTTTTTCGAGTTCGGCAGCATTTTTAATCTGAATCATGGAACGCTTACGCCTCCAACTGCTTCAGGATGTAGGCGTTGGTTGCTTCAATCGAGCCCTGGTCCGGAATATCAACCAGCTTGCCGCGCTTACGGTAAAAATCTACCAGCGGCTCGGTTTGCTGATGATACGTTACCAGACGGTCACGCACGGTTTCAGGGCGGTCATCCTTGCGGATCACCAGCTCGCCGCCGCAGCGGTCGCACACGCCTTCCACCTTGCTGGGTTTATTCTTGATGTGGTAGCTGGCACCGCACTTGGCGCACACACGGCGGCCTGCCATGCGTGCTTCGATCGTGGAATCCTCAACCAGCAGGTTGACGGCCTTATCGATCTCGATACCAAGCTGCTCAAGCGCTTCGGCCTGAGCGATGGTGCGCGGCACACCATCCAGAATAAAACCGTTCGCACAGTCGGAAGCGGTCAGGCGCTCCTTGATGATGCCAAGGATGACTTCATCAGGAACGAGCGCACCCGCGTCCATAAAACTCTTTGCTTTCAGCCCCATCGGGGTACCGTCCTTAACGGCGGCACGCAGGATGTTGCCGGTGGAAATGGTGGGGATGTTCAGCTTATCGGACAGGATCTCGGCATTGGTGCCTTTGCCGGCGCCAGGGGCGCCCAACAGGATCAGTTTCATAGATGTTCCCCTTTCCATTCAAGCTCCACCAGTGACCAGTCGCCTCTGGCGGAGCTGGTCAATTACTCCAAAAAGCCTTTGTGATGGCGCGCCGTCATGTAGCCTTCCAGAGAACGGGCCGTATCCAGTGCCACGCCGACGATAATGAGCAGGCTGGTACCACCCAGCTGGATGGAAACGCCGGTCAGATCGCCGATGATCATCGGCACAGCCGCAACGATTGCCAGGAACACAGCGCCGATCAAAGTGATCTTGCTCAGGGTCTTGGTGATGAAATCGCTGGTGGGCTTGCCCGGGCGGATGCCGGGGATGGTGCCGTTGTTCTTGCGGAGCTGGTTGGCAATATCAACGGGGTTGTACTGGATCGCAACGTAGAAGTAGTTGAAAGCCACAATCAGCAGAACATAAACAACGAGATACAGAACACTGTTGTAGTTAAAAACGCGGAAGAATGCTGTCCAGTACGGATGCTTGGTAGCGTCCAGATTCAGGAAGCTGCCAATCATATTGGGCAGACCGCACAGGGTAGAAGCGAAGATGATGGGCATAACGCCGCTCATGTTCACTTTGATGGGAATATAGCTGGCCTGACCGCCGTACATTTTGCGGCCAACCACGCGCTTTGCGTACTGCACCGGAATGCGGCGCTCAGCGTTGGTCAGGATCACTACAAAGATCACAGCAACAAGGGCCAGAATGACCATGGCGGGGATCATAATGTAGTAACCGGAAGCACCAGCCTGTGCACGGGTGAGCATATCCTGGAAGGAAGAGCCCACGCGGGACCAGTCAGCCACGATACCGGCAAAGATCATCAGGGACAGGCCGTTGCCAATACCCTTTGCGTCGATCTGATTGCCCATCCATGTGACAAACTGAGCACCGGCGGTGAAGCAGGCCACGATAACGATACCGGAGAAGATACCGGCAAAGCCATCGGTGTACTTCAGCGCGCCCATGCGGCGGATGATAAAGTAGTAAGCGATGCTCAACAGCAGCGCGATTGCCGCACCGGTGTAGTTGCTGATCTTGGTGAGCTTTTTGACGGCCCTCCTCACCCTCTTTGGAGAGATTCTCCAGATAAGGGATCGCAACACAGAGCAGCTGAATAATAATCGTTGCGTTGATATAGGGCTGAACACCCAGCGCAAAGATCGTGCAACGGCTCATGGCACCGCCGGACATCATGTTGAGGTAAGTCAGCATGCTGCCGGTGGTGAACATGGATTCCAGTGCACTGCTGGTGATATAAGGTACCGGAATTGCGCAGCCAAGACGGAAAAGAATCAGGATCAAAAGCGTGTACAGAAGACGCTTACGCAGATCTTCGGTCTTCCAGGCGTTGCGAAACGTTTCGAACACCTTAGATCACCTCAGCCTTCCCGCCTGCTTTCTCAATTTTTTCTTTGGCCGAAGCAGTGTAAGCTGCAACCTTGACATTAACTGCCTTGGTCAGCTCACCATTGCCCAGGACCTTGACGCCGTCCAGCGTCTTGGAGATGATGCCGGCGTTCAGCAGAGCCTGTGCATCGACGGTCGCACCAGCCTCGAACTTCTCGAGGTCGGATACCTTGATGGTAACATACTTGGTTGCGAAAATGTTGTTGAAACCACGCTTCGGCAGACGGCGCTGCAGAGGCATCTGGCCACCTTCGAAGCCGGCTTTCTTCACGCCGGAACGCGCTTTCTGGCCCTTGTGGCCGTAGCCAGCGGTCTTGCCGTTGCCGGAGCCAGCACCGCGGCCCTTACGGGTCACAGCCTTGCGGGCACCTGCGGGCGCGTTCAGTTCATGAAGCTTCATGCTTGCACCTCCTTGCGTTATGCCTTGGTCACAACAACCAGGTGGGCGATCTTAGCGATCTTACCCTGGGTAGCTGCGTTGTCAGGCTGCTCGGTAACCTCACCGGGGCGGTTCAGGCCCAGGGAGTGCGCAACGGCGATCTGCTCTTTGCCGCGGCCGATCAGGCTCTTGGCGAGACGAATGGTAACTTTCTCCATTGTAGTACCCTCCTTAGCCCAGAATCTCGGCAACAGTCTTGCCGCGCTTAGCCGCGACGCTCTCGGCGTCGGTCAGGCCGCACAGGCCCGCGAAGGTAGCAGCAGTGACGTTGATGGGGTTGTTGGAACGCAGGCTCTTGGTACGAATGTCCTTGATGCCAGCGCATTCCAGAACAGCACGGACCGGGCCGCCGGCGATAACGCCGGTACCGGGGGCAGCGGGACGCATCAGAACGCGGCCTGCACCATACACGCCAACGATCTCGTGGGGGATGGTGGTGCCCTTCATGGCAACCTTGTGCATGTTCTTCTTGGCGGCGCCTTCACCCTTGCGGATGGCCTCGGGAACCTCGCCGGACTTGCCAACGCCGTAACCGATGTTGCCCTTGCCGTCGCCGACAACGACCAGGGCGGAGAATTTCATAACGCGGCCGCCCTTAACCGTCTTGGAAACGCGGTTGATGGAGACGACCTTGGTGATCATGCCGTCATCTTGTTCTCTGTTTCTCTGCATGGCCATTGTATCTTCTCCCTCCTTACAGTTTCAGGCCGGCTTCACGGGCACCTTCAGCAAGTGCCTTAACACGGCCGTGGTATACGAAACCGCCGCGGTCATAGACCACTTCGGTAATGCCTTTTTCAAGGCACTTCTTGGCGATGCGCTCGCCAACCTTCTTGGCAGCGTCGCAGTTGCCGCCATAGTCCTCAAAGTCCTTTTCCAGGGTGGAGGCGGAAGCCAGCGTAACACCAGCTTCATCGTCGATCACCTGGCAGTAGATGTGCTTGGCAGAGCGGAAAACATCCAGACGGGGACGAGCAGCAGTGCCGCTGATCTTGCCGCGGACACGACGGTGGCGGCGCAGACGAGCAACGTTCTTATCAGCCTTGTTGACCATAATGTTTCTCCCCTCCTATTATTTGCCCTTGCCGGCTTTGCCTTCCTTACGGATGACAAACTCGCCGACATAGCGGATGCCCTTGCCTTTGTACGGCTCAGGCGGGCGCTTGCTGCGGACTTCGGCCGCAAACTGGCCGACTTCCTGCTTGTCGCTGCCCAGGATGCTGAAATGCAGAGCATCCTTGACTTCGATCTTGATGGTATCGGTTTCTGCAACCTCAACCGGGTGAGAGAAGCCCAGGGTCAGGACCAGCTTGCTGCCCTGCTTTGCGCAGCGGTAGCCAACGCCCTGGATCTCCAGGTCCTTGCGGAAGCCTTCGGTAACACCGACAACCATGTTGTGGATGTTGGTGCGGGTCAGGCCATGGAGGCTACGTGCCTCCTTCTCGTCATTGGGGCGGGTAACCAAAATCTCATTGCCCTCGACCTTAACGGTCATCAGGGGATGGAATTTGGAATGCAGGGTACCCTTGGGGCCCTTCACGGTGATGGCGTGATCGGCCTCGTCGACCTTCACTTCCACGCCCGCGGGAATGACGATGGGTTTTCTTCCAATTCTCGACATTGTCTTATGCCCCTTTCTTACCACACAAAGGCGAGAACTTCGCCGCCGACATGAGCTGCGCGAGCAGCCTTGTCAGTCATGACGCCCTTGGAAGTGGAGAGGATCGCAACACCCAGGCCCTTCATGACCTTGGGCATGTCTTCGCAGTTGGTGTAAATGCGCAGACCCGGCTTGGAAACGCGCTTCAGGCCGTCGATGACCGGAGCACCATTTTCCTGATACTTGAGGGTCAGGGTGATAACACCCTGCTTGCCGTCGTCGGTGACTTTCATACCCTTGATGTAGCCCTCATCAACCAGGATCTGGCAGATTGCCTTCTTCAGGTTGGAAGCAGGAACGTCCACGGAAGGGTGTTTGGCAGTGCTGGCGTTGCGGATGCGAGTGAGCAGATCCGCGATAGGATCGGTGATTTGCATGCCACTAACCTCCTTAGGTTGTGATAAATTTGTTGTTGATGTTTCGTTATGGGAGCAAACGCTCCCCTTACAGTGAAGAAAGCAGATTACCAGGACGCCTTCTTTACGCCGGGGATCTGGCCCTTATAGGCCAGCTCGCGGAAACAGATACGGCAGATCCCGTACTTACGCAGGTAAGCGTGGGGGCGGCCGCAAATCTTGCAACGGTTGTATTCACGGGTGGAGAACTTGGCAGGACGCTGCTGCTTGATCTTCATAGAAGTTTTTGCCATTCGTTGTTCCTCCCTGATCAGTTGGCGAACGGAGCGCCCAGAGCCTTCAGCAGCTCCTTGGCTTCCTCGTCGGTCTTAGCGGTGGTAACGAAGCAGATGTCCATGCCGCGGATCGCGTCGACCTTGTCGAAGTCGATCTCGGGGAAGATGATCTGCTCCTTCAGACCGAAGGCGTAGTTGCCGCGGCCGTCGAAGGAGTTGCCGTTGATGCCGCGGAAGTCGCGCACACGGGGCAGAGCCATGCTGAAGAAGCGGTCCACGAATTCGTACATGCGTTCGCCGCGCAGGGTGACCTTCGCGCCGATGGGCATGCCTTCGCGCAGCTTGAAGTTTGCGACGCTCTTGCGAGCCTTGCAAACGATGGCCTTCTGGCCGGTGATCTGGCCCAGGTCGGCGACGATGGCGTCGATGACCTTAGCGTTCTCTTTAGCTTCGCCAGCAGCAACGTTGATGACGACCTTATCCAGCTTCGGGATCTGCATCACGCTCTTGTAGCCGAACTTTTTGTTCAGGGCCGGAGCGATCTCATTGACATACTGTTCTTTCAAACGTGCCATAATTAACTCCTCCCTTACAGTTCAGCACCGCACTTGCGGCAGATACGGACGTTCTTGCCATCCTTAACGGAATGGCCCACACGGGTGGCCTTGCCGCATTTGGGGCAAACGGGCATGACCTTGCAGGCGTAGATAGCGCCTTCGGCCTTAACGATGCCGCCCTGCTCGCCCTGACGGCGCGGCTTGACGTGCTTGGTAACCATGTTCAGGCCTTCGACAATGACCTTACCCTCTTTGGGGCTGGTCTGCAGAACCTTACCGGTCTTGCCCTTGTCCTTGCCAGAGATGATCATCACGTTGTCGCCGGTTTTAACATGAAGATTATTCATTCTAAAACCTCCTTACAGCGATTCGGGAGCCAGGGACAGGATCTTGGTGTAGCCGGCGTCGCGGAGTTCGCGAGCGACGGGTCCAAAGATACGGGTGCCCTTGGGGCTCTTGTCGGCCATAACGATAACGGCGGCGTTCTCATCAAAGCGGATGTAGGAGCCGTCGTCACGGCGCAGGCCATGCTTGCTACGGACGATGACGGCCTTGACCACGTCGCCCTTCTTCACGGTGCCACCGGGAGCAGCCTTCTTCACGCTGCAGACCACGACGTCGCCGATGTTTGCGTATCTCTTGCGGGTACCGCCCAGTACACGGAAGCACATTAACTCCTTGGCACCGGTGTTGTCGGCCACTTTGAGATAAGTTTGCATCTGAACCATCTTTCAGGTCCTCCTTTCAAAGTACCAGGCTTATTTCGCTTTCTCCAGGATCTTGACGAGACGCCAGTTGACCTGCTTGGAAATCTTGCGGGTCTCCATGATCTCAACGCGGTCGCCGATGCCGGCTTCGTTGTTTTCGTCATGAACCTTGAACTTCTTGGTACGCTTCAAGATCTTCTTGTAGAGGGGGTGCTGAACGCTGTCCTTAACAGCAACAACGATGGTCTTGTCCATCTTGTCGGAGACAACGACGCCCACACGGGTCTTTCTCAGATTACGTTCCATGCTTTACCCTCCCTCTTAAGCGTTCTTGGCATTCTTCTCAGCCAGGACGGTCATCACGCGGGCGATGTCCTTCTTCACAGCGTCGATGCGAACGGGGTTATCCAGCTGGTTGATGGCGTGCTGAAAGCGCAGGTTGAAGAGCTCGGCCTTCAGGTCCTTGAGCTGCTTGTTCAGTTCGACATCGGTCATTTCACGCAGTTCCTTGGCTTTCATTCAGCGTCACCCTCCTTTACGGTGTCAAGCTCTTCGCGCTTGACAAATTTGCAGCGGATCGGCAGCTTGTTGCTGGCCAGGCGCAGAGACTCACGAGCGGTAGCCTCATCAACGTCGGCGAGCTCAAACAGCACGCGGCCCGGCTTAACCACAGCAACCCAGTACTCCGGGCTGCCTTTACCGGACCCCATTCGGGTGCCGGCCGGCTTCTCGGTGACGGGCTTGTCGGGGAAGATCTTGATCCAGACCTTGCCACCACGCTTGATATAACGAGTCATAGCAACACGAGCAGCTTCGATCTGGTTGGAAGTGATCCATGCCGGCTCCAGAGCAACCAGACCGTACTGGCCCTGGTTGACAGTGTTGCCACGCATGGCCTTACCGGTCATGCGGCCACGCTGAACGCGGCGGTATTTAACACGCTTCGGCAGTAACATTACTGTTTGCCTCCTTCCTTCTTGGCGGGGGCTTTGGCGCCCTTCAGGATCTCGCCTTTGTAGATCCAAACCTTGACGCCGACCTTGCCATAGGTGGTGTTGGCCTCGGCGAAGCCGTAGTCGATATCGGCGCGCAGAGTCTGCAGGGGGGATGGTACCCTCGTGGTAGCTCTCAACGCGGGCGATGTCAGCGCCAGCCAGACGGCCGGAGCAGGTGACCTTGATACCCTTGGCAGGCGCGGCGCCGCGGGGCTGCATGGCATTGCGGATAGCCTGCTTCATGGCGCGGCGGAACGCGATGCGGCGCTCGAGCTGGGAAGCGACATCCTCAGCAACCAGCTGAGCATTGGTGGTGGTGCCCTTAACCTCAACAATGTTCAGGTTAACGTTCTTGCCGGTCAGCTTAGCCAGCTGCTTTTCGATCTTTGCGCTCTCAGCGCCGCCCTTGCCGATAACGATGCCCGGCTTGGCGCAGAAGACGTTGACCTTAACGCGGGGGGTGCCGGTCTGGCTGTCCACGGTACGCTCGATCTCGATCTTGGGGACGCCAGCAGCGTACAGCTGCTTCTTCAGGGTCTTGCGGATCTTGTGATCCTCAACGAGGGTGTCGCCGAATTCCTGCTTAGAGGTAAACCAGCGGCTGTCCCAATCTTTAATAACGCCCACGCGCATGCCATGGGGATTAACTTTCTGGCCCATTTGTTTACCTCCTTAGTTTTTCTCTTTCAGCACAACAGTCATGTGGCTGGTGCGCTTCAGGATGCGGTATGCACGGCCCTGTGCGCGCGGCATAATGCGCTTCAGGGTCGGGCCGGGGCAGACATAGCATTCCGCAACATACAGGTTGTTGCGGTCCATATCAAAATTGTTTTCCGCGTTAGCGGCAGCAGAGTTCACCAGTTTGAGAAGGGGCTCACAAGCGGCCTTCGGGATGTACTGCAGAATCGCCTGAGCTTCAGCCAGCGGCTTATTACGGATGAGATCCATCACGATAGAAACCTTGCGGGGGCTGATGCGGGCGTAACGGAGCGTTGCCCGTGTTTCCATGTTGTGTTCCTCCTCTCTTATTTGGCGACGGTCTTACCGCCGCCGTGGCCAGTGAACTTGCGGGTGGGAGCAAACTCACCCAGTTTGTGGCCAACCATATCCTCAGTAACGTATACGGGCACATGCTTGCGGCCGTCATGGACAGCAAAGGTGTGGCCGACGAATTCGGGGAAGATGGTGGAGGAGCGGCTCCAGGTCTTGACGACGCTCTTCTTACCGGCCTCGTTCATCGCTTCAACTTTCTTCATCAGAGAATCCGCGACGTAAGGGCCCTTTTTGGTGCTACGAGACATATCTTATTTCCTCCCTTAACCGTTGGCGCGCTTCACAATGAACTTGTTGGAGCGAGCATGATGTTTGCGAGTCTTGAGACCCATTGCCGGCTTGCCCCACGGGGTGCGCGGGCTGTCGTGACCAACCGGGGCGCGGCCTTCGCCACCGCCGTGCGGGTGATCGCAGGGGTTCATGACTGAACCACGGCTGCCGGGGCGAACGCCCATGTGGCGCTTGCGGCCAGCCTTGCCCAGGTTGACGTTCTCGTGGTCGAGGTTGGAAACAACGCCGATGGTGGCGATGCAGTTAACGGGGATGTTGCGCATCTCGCCGGAAGGCAGGCGAACCAGTGCATAACCGTTCTCCTTAGCCATCAGCTGAGCCATAACACCAGCGGAGCGAACCAGCTGGCCGCCCTTGCCCGGGTAGAGCTCGATGTTGTGGATCATGGTACCGACGGGGATGTTCTCAAACGGCAGAGCGTTGCCCGGCTTGATATCGGCGGTGGGGCCAGCCATAACCTTATCGCCAACCTTCAGACCGTCCGGAGCCAGAATGTAGCTCTTGGCGCCGTCTTCGTACTCAACGAGAGCGATGAAAGCGGAGCGGTTCGGGTCATACTCAAGGGTCTTGACCGTTGCGGGAACGCCGAACTTGTTGCGCTTGAAATCGATCACGCGGTACTTGGTGCGGTTGCCGCCGCCGTGATGGCGAACGGTGATCTTGCCGGTGTTGTTGCGGCCGGCATGCTTCTTGTTGGGCTCCAGCAGGCTGCGCTCGGGTGCAACCTTGCTCAGCACGCTGTAGTCAGTAACAGTCATGCCACGGCGGCCGGGGGTAGTCGGCTTGTACTTCTTGATAGCCATTGATGTTCTCCTTGTTGATCTTATGAATTATTTTCGGGGTCATATCCCCATATGTGGCCCCTCGGCGGGGCCATGCGCCCGGCGTTTACCGGGCGGCAACCAATTAGACCATGCTGTTGAAGAACTCGATCTCCTTGGAGTCGGGCTTCAGGGTAACGATGGCCTTCTTGGAAGCGGCAGTGTAACCAGCATGCATGCCCTGGCGGCGGTAACGGCCGCGGACGCTGATGGTGTTGACCTTAGCAACCTTCACGCCAAACAGCTCTTCGACTGCCTGAGCAATCTCAACCTTGGTGGCGTTGGTAGCAACCTTGAAGGTGTACTTCTTATCGGCAATGCCTGCCATGGAGTTCTCGGTGATGACGGGGGCGAGAACGATATCCTGTGCGAACTTCATCACGCATATACCTCCTCAAGTTTCTTGGCGGCGTCCAGGCTGAGGATCAGCTTGTCAGCGTTGACAACGTCGTAGGTGTTGACGCCGGTAGCGGCGGTCTTGACACCGGGGATGTTGGCAGCGGAAGCAACGAACTTGACATCAGCGGTATCGTTGAGGATCAGGTTCTTCTTGCCGGCGCCGACAGCAGCCAGGAAAGCAACCACGGTCTTGGTCTTGAACTCGTCAGCAGCGATCTTGTCAACGACGATCAGGTTGCCGTTGGCAGCCTTGTCAGACAGGGCGCTGAGCAGAGCCAGGCGCTTGACCTTCTTGTTGATGGTGTAAGAGTAATCACGCGGCTTGGGGCCGAGAGCAACACCACCGTGGGTCCACTGCGGAGCGCGGATAGAACCCTGACGTGCGTGGCCGGTGCCCTTCTGGCGCCAAGGCTTTTTGCCGCCGCCGCGGACTTCCTTGCGGATCTTGGTGTTCTGGGTGCCCTGGCGCTGGTTGGCCAGGAAGTTGACGACTGCCTCGTGGACAGCCTTCTCGTTCGGGGTGATCCCGAACACGGCGTCGGAAAGCTCAACCGTGGATACCTTCTTGCCGCTCATATCTCAAACGTCAAATTTTGCCATGATGCTTTCCTCCTTTACGCCTTCACGCTGTCACTGACGCAAACCACAGAACCCTTCGGGCCGGGGATCGCACCCTTGATCGCGATCAGATTGTTCTCGGCGTCGACCTTAACGACGCTCAGGTTCTGAACGGTCACGCGGACCGCACCCATGTGGCCGGGCAGACGCTTGCCCTTGAACACGCGGGACGGGGTGGAGGTGGAGCCGTTAGAGCCGGCATGGCGGGCAACGGGGCCGGTGCCGTGGCTCTCGCGCAGGCGGTGCTGGCCAAAGCGCTTGATAACGCCCTGATAGCCCTTACCTTTGCTGGTGCCGATGACGTCGACCTTATCGCCAGCAGTGAAAACGTCAGCCTTGAGGATATCGCCGACGTTCATGCCGGAAATATCGTCCAGACGGAACTCACGAAGGGTGCGCTTCGGAGCGACGTCTGCTTTGTCGAAGTGGCCTTTGGCTGCCTTGTTGACCTTCTTGGCGCTCACTTCGCCAAAGCCAAGCTGGACTGCCTCATAGCCGTCGGACTCGACGGTTTTCTTCTGCACGACGGTGCAGGGGCCGGCTTCGATGACGGTTACGGGAACGACCTTGCCGTTTTCATCAAACAGCTGGGTCATGCCCAGTTTCTTGCCAATGATACCTTTTTTGCATTTGTGTAAATCCTCCTGTAAAGGTTATTGGTTGGCGGCGGGTTGTCCGCCAACATGACCTCTCCGCTTAATGAACGTTTTATGCGGATCGTGTCTGAATTCATTCAGCATGGGAACGCGGGTCCGGCGGTTAATGGATCACGGCCATTCGGGCCGGGGTTCCGGTTCCCGCCTGATTGCATCAGAGCTTGATCTCGATGTCAACGCCAGCGGGGAGCTGCAGGCTCATCAGAGCCTCGACCGTCTTGTTGGACGGCTTCAGAATGTCGATCAGACGCTTATGGGTGCGGGTCTCAAACTGCTCGCGGCTGTCCTTGTACTTATGGACGGCACGCAGGATGGTCACGATCTCCTTTTCGGTGGGCAGCGGGATCGGACCGGACACGCGGGCGCCTGTGCGCTTCGCGGTCTCCACGATCTTTGCTGCAGCGGCATCGATCAGGGATGCATCGTAGCTCTTCAGACGGATTCTGATTTTTTCTTTGACTGCCATTGCATTCGCCTCCTATAAAATTTTGTCGCCTTAGGCGGCCGATAAATTACACACGTTTCCGGGTGTTCAATAGTTTCGCATCAGAAAATCCGGTGAACCGCGCACCGCAGTTCCCCGGAGAAATACATCGCAAAAACTATGGAAATTGGTCCGTGCCGCAGAATGCAGCGCCGTACATATCCCTTCGCATTCGTAATTCTTTCGCCCGGTTCTAAGATCGGACATACTCCGCGGAAAAACCCGTCCGCCCCTATGGGGGAGCAGCGGCAACCTCCCGCATCAACGCATATCGTGGCTGGTGCCGAACGCCCGTTCTACACCAGCCGTTCGCAGCCAAGAAGTATGATACCACAATATACCGTAAATTGCAAGTGTTTTTTCAGCAAATCGTAAAATATTTTTGAAAAATTCTGCATTTTGCCGAAATTCATTATCCCGGCCCTTTCCGGCATTTTCCTCTTTGGGGGTATCATCTTCTACCGTGGTATATTATACACGTTCCTGCGCAAAAAGCAAGGGTCGTTTCACGCATATTTTGCCTGGCATGGTGCATTTTCTGTTGTCTTGGAGTTGTTGGGATTTTTGGCGAAGAAATGTTATCTTTTGGAGCGGTTAGAGTTTCCCGGGAGAGAAACAGCCTGTATCAGGGCATGTTTATATTTTTTTCCTATTTAATATATTTTGTAGAGAACGGTCTTGACCGTTCCAGCGTTTTATGATAAATTTCGCATAAAATCTCGTTGCAAAACTCCACTTTCCTTTTAGCTGTGATTCCCAGCAGCCAACCTAAGGCAATACCGCACAATTCCCGCCTAACGGCTTAAGCACCGCTCCGGCGGCTGCGGCACGGCATCTGCGTTGCCAAAATGCTCGATAAGACATCCAGTATTATCTGCGCTTTTGGCTTAGCATCTGCCGCACCTCGCTCGCCGTATCGGCACTTAGAATTATGCGGTATTGCCCTTATAATATTATATACGCTTTACTTCGGTGCAACCAATGCGCCGGTGCGGCTGTCGAACCAATACCGGATGCCATCAATCATCACAACGCCTTTCGCCATTGCGCCGGTGATGGGGTCAAAGTAGAAGCGGTCCACGCCCTGGGTATCCCAGCCTTTGATCATGTGGCCGTCTGCATCATAGCGCACCCACTTGCCACCATCGGATTCCTGGTAAACATCTTTGCTCACGGCTTTTTTGCCGTTGTCCACCGCATCCAGCCAATACCAGGCGTCGCTGGCAAGATCATAAATTTCCTTGCCGCGGCCCTCGGTCCCCTGGCGAATACCGCCCTCGTACCAGTAGTCGCCCACTTCGGTATGCAGCCACTGGCAGTCCAGCATGGTTCCCACGATGGGGTCAAAGCCGTACTGCACATCATCCAGCAGCAAGGCACCCTTAGCCATAGCGCCGGTGATCTGGTCAAAATAGTAGGTGCCGTTTTCGTTCACATCCCAGCCTTTTACCATGTGGCCGTTTTCATCGTAACGCACCCACTTGCCGCCGTCGGATTCCTGATAAACGTCCTTACTGGCTGCCATTGCGCCGTTCTGGATATTATCCAGCCAATACCAGGCATCGCTGGCGGGGTCATAAATCTCTTTACCGCGGTAGCTGGAATCGTATGGATTGTAGCCCTGGCGCTTCCAGCTTTCAAACCAGTAGCACTTGCCGCCCCATTCCAGCCAGAACAGGCCATCCGGGCCGCTGCTGCGGCTGCCATTCACCGTATTAAAGGTAAAGGATGTTCCGCAGATCGTCTGCTTACCATACAGCATTTTGCCGTTGGTCAGGCTGTAAAACACCTGGCGGCCATCCGGCAGCACCACAGGCCCGCGGCACTGGGCACCGGTCTTTTCATCGTAATAGTACCAGCCGCCGTGCTCCAGACTTTCGCCAAATGCCATGCAGCCATTTTCATCAAAGTAGCAGAGCCGGTCTTCATCCAGCTGCACCTTGCGGTTTTCCGCGCGGGCTCCGCTATCGTCCGGGTCCAGCCAGTAGCGCCAGCCGGTATCGGGGTCGGTGAACTCCAGGCCGCCTTTCTGCAAGCCCTGGCGTTCGCCATCCACATACCAGTAGTGTTTGCCGTTTTCTTCATACCAGCCGTTGCGTGCCTCATCGTCGATTATGACATTCACGGTAGCGGAAGCAGCGCCCGCCCGAACCGTCAAGGTCGTTTCCCCGTTCTGCACGCCAGTCACCACAAAAGTCCCTGCGTAAGTACCAATTTCAGCTTTCGCAACTGTAGGGTCATCCACCGTCACCCGCACGGTATCGCAGGCGCTGGCAGGGGTCAGGCGGAAGGTATACTTTTGTTCTGCCCTGCCCCCAGTTTAACGGCGTTATCGTTCAAGCCGCCAAGGGTCATGCTGTCAGCCTGGTTGCCTCGGCGGACAAATTCATCGTCAAACCGCTTTGTCATATACGCCGTGCGCTGGGCGATCCAAGCCTGCAGTTTGTCAACATCCTGCTGCCAGGTGCCGCTCTCATCCGCACGCGCGGTGCCGGGCTGATCTTTCAAATCCCAGCGGACAAATTCCATCTTGGCGGAGTTTTCCAGCGTGCTGCGGTAATCGTTGCAGGTTTCGCTCCAATTTTCCAGCAGAGGGCGCATGGTGTGCTGGTAGCGCTCCTGCACTACTTCACGGAACTGCTGGCATTTCATCAGCTCAGTGAACCAGGTCAGCGAGATTTCCCCGCGCTGCTGGTCCTGAATGTTCATGGCATAGTCGGCATGTGGATCGCTGACGCCATAGCTTTCATCTTCATTGTTCAGGGCGGAGTCATAGTCCCACACGGGGCCCATATGCAGCACATCGTCGGCACCGTCCCGGTAGCAGAAGGTACTGCTTTTGAAGGTATCCCAGTTTTCGACCCACTCCGAAATGAGGTAATAATCCGCAAAGCTCTGCACATCAATTTTGGAGCTGATGATGTTCCAATCTTTATCGGATGCGTACAGCACATCTTCAAATTCATCCAGCGCCGTTTCAAAGCCGGACCAGGCTTTCAGGGTGGCAGAGTCCTGCTCGTCCAAGTCATCGGCGGCGGAATCCTTTAAAGTAAAGTGGGTGCCGCTCTGGTTGCCGGTAAACCAGTACTCTTCACCATTATAATAAATGTTGTCCGCTTCAGCCAGGATGCCATCCGCCTGCTCCAGTTCCACGCGGTTAGTGCCCACCTGCACTTTTTCGCACAGCAGGTAGCAGCCCTGATAGCTGTCATCGATCCACACATCCACCCAGCGGCCATCCGGAGCCCATTCGCCCATGGCGTTGGCAAGGTCATACACTGCCTTGTTGCGCATCATGGAAGTATCCTGCCGGTTGGCGATCAGCAGCCAGGTTTTGGCTTTATCCATGCCCAATACCTTGGCTTTGCTGCTGAGCTTGAACTGGTAGGGACGCTTGTCCAGCGTCCAGGTGGTGTTGCCGCGGCCCTTGAACTCAACATCGGTATCGGTCAGGTCGCTCCCGCCTGCCTGGCTGATCGTCACGCTGTTGCCCTTGTATTTGACATCCTTGGAGCCAGCCTGGATTTCATCCAGGGTCACACCGTTCAGGGTAAAGGATACGCTGGGCAGCTGGGATTTGTACAGTTCCACCCGCGCCGCTTTGCCATCCGTAAAGGTCAGGTTCAGGGTTTCGATGTTGGTAAAATCGCCGCTGACAGTGGTTCCGTCCACAGTCAGTCCCTCCGCATCCGCGGCGGCCAGCTCGGCACCAGTTTCAATCGTAAGAGCTGCCATGTCCGTATTGACGGGCAAGAAGAGGCGGTACGCTTCATCAATAAACTGTGCTGTGCAGTCTGCTGCCGTAACGGTCAGTGATGCTGCGGTTTCCCCGTTGCCACTTCCTGCGCATCAGCCTGCTGATACACCGGTGCTTCTTCTGCTTCAGTCACATCCTGTGCTTCGTCTGCCCATTCTGTGGGGTCGGGCTGGGCTGCGGTTTCCGGCGTGGCCTGTTCCGCCATTGCCGGGAGTGCCGCCCCGCAGGCAAAAGCCGCTGCCAGCAGCAGCGCTGTCATTTGTTTCAACAATCCGTTTTACCCCTTTCCACTTTCCGCATCCAAGTGTTTTTTTTCTTGCATTAACCGTATTAGTTTACCACATCCATCCCAAACAGGCAAGTAATCGCAGGCAAAAATAACGTTCTGGCAAAATAAACCCGGCACAAACTCAAAAATTTGTGCCGGGTGCCATTTTGGATTTTGTTAAGGGCAATACCGCATAATTCTAAGTGCCGATACGGCGAGCGAGGTGCGGCAGATGCCAAGCCAAAAGCGCAGATAATACTGGATGCTGCAAAGGTGAGCGCCGCCAGTGGCGGAAACAGCGAACCGAAGCAGGGGCAGCGGTCGCAGAGTGCGAGGGGCTTTTGCCCCCGAAGCACGATGCGGGTACCGCAACCCGACATTATCGAGCATTTTGGCAACGCAGATGCCGTGCCGCAGCCGCCGGAGCGGTGCTTAAGCCGTCAGGCGGGAATTGTGCGGTGTTGCCTTTGTTTCTTTTTCCACTGCCGGTTCAAAGCGGTACAGCTGGGCGCTGTAGGGGGGGCAAGTGTCAGCTTTACGCTGCCGGTGGTTGTTTTGCTGCGCAGGGCTTTGGGGCGGGCGGTCCCGCCGCCAAAGCAGTTCCAATCGCTGTTCAGCAGCGGGGTGATCTTGCCCTTGCCGGGCAGGGTCAGCTCATAGTCTTTCAGCTCGGTATCACCAAAGTTGAACGCCGCAAACACGGTGGCTTCCTGCCCTTTGCGCAGGATGGCGCAGGCATCCAGTTCCGGGTGGTCGCAGTCCAGCCACAGGAAATGGTCCGGGTTGTATTCTCCGCTCCAGAACGCATCATATTTCCGGTACAGATCGTTCAGGGTGCAGCGGTAGTTGGCGAAGGCCTCGTGGATGGGGTAATCCAGCAGCAGCCAGTCCTGCTCGCGGCTTTCATCGTATTCCCGCAGCTGGCCAAACTCGTTGCCCATAAAGTCCAGCATCTTGCCGGGGTGGATTGCCATATACAGGTACAGCGCACGCCCCTGCGGGAACTTGCCCTCGTAGTCGCCGTACATCTTCTGTACGATGGTCGCCTTGCCGTGGACATTCTCGTCATGGCTGAACGGCAGGATGTAATGCTCCCGCCAGAAATACATCATCGAGAAAGTCAGCTTGCCGAGGTTGGATTTGCGTTCTTCCGGTGTTTTTTGAAGTAGTCCAGCGTATCGTTCATCCAGCCAAGGTCCCACTTGTAGTCAAAGCCCAGGCCGCCGTATTCCACGGGGGCGGTCACTTTTTCAAAGTTGGTGGAATCCTCGGCAATCAGCATGGCGGTGGGGTGGCGCTGCTGCAACCCCTGGTTCATATTCTTCAAGAATTCCAGGGTAGAGCCGTTCACACCGCGGGCGGGGTCGCCCTGCCAGTAGATCAGGCGGCTGACGGCATCCATGCGCAGGCCGTCTGCGTGGAAGGTGCGCAGCCAGTAATCAGCGGCCGACTGCAAAAAGCAGCGGATTTCGCCGCGGGAGTGCATGAAATTGCAGCTGCCCCATTCGCTCTCCCCCACCGCTGCGGCGGGGTATTCGTACAAAGCGGTACCGTCAAAGTGTTTCAGGCCGTATTCATCCACAGCGAAGTGGACCGGCACAAAGTCAAAGATCACGCCAATGTCCGCCGCGTGGCAGGCATCGATCAGGGTACACAGCTCGTCCGGCGTGCCGTAACGGCTGGTGGGGGCAAAAAGCCGGTGGTCTGGTAGCCCCAGCTGCCGTCAAAGGGGTATTCGCTCAGCGGCATCAGCTCCAGGTGGGTGTAGCCGTTTTCTTTCAGGTAGGCGGGCAACTGTTTGGCCAGTTCAGAATAAGTATAGGGGTGCCATCCTCCTTGCAGCGCCAGCTGCCTGCCTGTGCTTCGTAAATGTTCAGCGGAGCATCAAAGTTCTTGCTGCGCTTTGCCATCCAGGCGGAATCCGTCCACTGGCAGGTGGGTGCGCCCCACACAATGCTGCGGCCATCGGGGCGCAGTGTCATGGCCGTACCGTAAGGGTCGCAGTGGTCCACCACACTGCCGTCTGCGCCACACACACGGTATTGGTAGCAGGTGCCGCGCGTTACCCCGGCAGCGTCTGCCTCCCAGCAGCCGGAATAGCTGCGGTGCATCTGCCATTCTGCCCAGCTGCCATCGCTCAGGCCGCTGGTGCTAACCTTTCCATCCCGTGCAGACGGTGCCCACACAGCAAAGTGGGTCCCGCCCTCATAGGGGTGCGCACCAAAAAAGGTATCCGCGTCAAACTCCCTGCCGGTATAAAACCCCTGAATATTCATAAAGCATATTCCTTCCTTTTATATAGTAGCATCATAATGCAGCACCGGCAGCCGCCGGGCCGTGCAGTGGGCATCTATTGTTTCTTTCCAAATTATCTTCTACAAAAAAAATTATACCATGCCTTGCGGCATGGTACAATTAACAGTTGTTCGACTTTGTGTTCAAAAACTCTGCATCAGATATGCAACACCATCTTGGCCACGTTGAAGTAGATCAACAGCGTGGTGGTATCCACGATGGTAGTGATCAGGGGCGAAGCCATGACCGCCGGGTCGATCTTGAACTTTTTTCCGCAATCACCGGCAGCAATACGCCGATCAACTGGGAAAGCAGCACGGTAAAGATCAGGGTGACGCAGACGACCAGCGCCACCGGAGCCGCGATGCGGTCCAGCAGCAGCATTTTGAAAAAGTTGCACACGGCCAGCGTCACGCCGCACATCAGGGCCACGCGGCATTCACGCCAGATAATACGCGGCAGATCGTGGGGGGCAATATCGCCCACCGCCATGCTGCGGATGATGGTGGAGGTACTCTGGCTGCCCGCGTTGCCGCCCGCATCGGTCAGCATAGGGATATAGGCGGTCAGCACAGTAACGGCGGCCAGCGCGCTTTCATACCCGCGGATCACCAGGCTGGAGAAGGTTGCGCTGAGCATCAGGAACAGTAGCCAAGGGATACGGCTTTTGTAAACATCCAGCATGGACTGCTTGAAATATGGCTTATCGCTGGGGGTCATAGCGTTCATCTTCGCGATGTCTTCGCTGGCCTCATCCTGCAAAATACTGATAGCGTCATCAACCGTCAGGATACCAACCAGGCGGTTCTCTTTATCCACCACCGGCAAAGCCAGGTAGCCGTACTTTTCAATCAGCTGGGCGGCATCCTCACGGTCAGTGCTGGTTACAACGCTGACCACATTGGGGTTCATCAGCTCTTCAACCGGGCGCTGCTCGTTCTTTTCCAGCACCAGGGCACGCAGGCTGACCACGCCAACCAGGGTACGGTCCTTGCGGGTAACGTAACAGTTGTTGATGGTTTCCTTATCAATGCCGTTCTGGCGGATGGCGTCCATGGCGCTGCGCACGGTCCAATCGGGGGCAAGCTCCATGAACTCGGTCGTCATAACACCGCCGGCGGAATCTTCCGGGTATTTGAGCAGTTCGTTGATCATCTTGCGGGTGTCCGGCTCTGCCTGGGCCAGGATACGCTTGACCACGCTGGCAGGCATTTCCTCCACAAGGTCGGTGGCATCATCCACGCACAGCTCCTCCACCACGCTCTTCAGCTCGCGGTCAGTCAGGCCGCGGATCAGCGCTTCCTGCGTTTCGGGGCCAAGCTCCGCAAACACATCGGCCGCCAGGTCCTTGGGACACAGGCGGAACAGCACCGGCATTTTTTCTTCGGGCAGGTCCTCAAACACGGCGGCAAGATCCGGCGCGTTCATGGTAGACATGACATCACGCAGGCTCTGGTACTTTTTGGCATCGTCAAGGCTGGCCAGCATCTGGCGCAGCACAGCAATGGTGTTGTTTGCCATAAAAGATCCTCCCTGTGCAGCCGTTGTTTCAACGCAGACGCACAAGGAGGGTGAAATCTTTCAAAATGAAGCAAGCGTGCCGTGCGCTAAAAATGCGCACACAAACAGCAAGTGGCTCCGCATAGAGCCACCGCCTGCACCTCTGCACCGAAACAACGGTTGCCATTATATTCAGTTTTACATCGGTTCACAGGACTACCGGGAATCTCCATGCTTAACCACCTGCCTTTTGTGTTGGATTTTTTATCATCATGGGTCCATGTTTTGCTGCAAAAGCGCTATGAAACCATTTAAACTTTACCATTCCACCGCGGGTTAGTCAACCCTTTTTGTGTGTTCTATATAAAAAAATAATGTCAGCGGGCTGGTAATTTCTGCCGCAGGAATTTGGGGGCAACATAGCACAAAAAAGCCCCCGCACCCAATCGGATGCAGGGGCTTGCTTTGGCCAGCTCAGCAATTTTCAGCGCAGGCAAAAACTTCAACTTCCGTGTCAAAGCCATTGACCAGGTTAATGCTGTAAGCGATCTGAGCCATACGTTCCAGAATTTTTTTCATAACTGATATACTCCTCTCGGCACGGCAGCTTTCCCGGCTGCGGTGCAGGTGCCGCCCTCTATTGCAGCACCGTCAAGTTTTCTTTCTTGACGGCTCTATCATATCAGTTATGCACAAATAATTTGTTATCTATTTGTGAATTATGCTGTAAATTCGGGACAGTTTCCGGTTTTACAGGTTTCACGGCCCAGTTTTCACCGCTTTTTTGTGTATTTTCACCTCGCTGCACACGCCCGCTGCACATCATTTTTGAATGCAGCAATTAAAAAGGGCTGCCCCTGCACGGTTCCCCGTGCAAAGACAGCCCCAGTAAAAGCTGTTTTGGTTGATTATGCCATCAGTTCCTTTACGGTTGCAGCGATCTTTTCATCCTTGCAGTCTGCAAAGAAATGTTCGGCAAAATGCTCCCCGGCAAAAGCGCCCTTGACCAGATCGCGATCCAGATCTTTCAGGATATCGCACAGGTCACGGAACGCCACGGAACGCACGCCGTCCAGGATCTTCTTGTTGCGCTGTTCGGGCACAACGCGCTCCTTCGGGTAGCCCTGACCATGGCCAAAACCGAACAGTTTTTCAAACACATATTCCAGGTTCAGCTCGCCGCCCCAGCCAAAGCCTTTGGCAAACGGCAGGGCAACAGCATTGCCATCGTTCACATGAGCAAAGGTATAGGCATCCACGGGATCTTCCACATGGCCGCAGATCACGCCGGGGAAGCTGTTCAGCGCCAGCATGGCACCCTCGCCAGTGCCGCAGCCGGTGATAACATAATCCGCTGCGCCGGAATTCAGCAGCACCGCTGCCAGAATGCCGTTCTGCACATAGGTCAGCTGGGCGGCATCATCGGCTGCGTACATACCATAGTTGACAACCTCATGACCCATCGGCTCCACAACCTTGCGCAGGGTGGCTTCGATCAGGGCGTTCTTGGCGGCCTGGCTGTTTTCATTGATCAGTGCAATTTTCATGGCTTGATTTCTCCTGTTTATTGTATCCTTGAAGGGAGCAGGGTCGTCTGCAGTGGCAATCCCATTTATCACATTACAAGTTCGCGAAAATATTTGGTATTCACCGTCTGATCCGCTTCGGCCAATTTGGCAATGCAGCCATCCAGTGTTTTGGCAATATCGTCCAGCGTATGCCATCTGGCGGCTTCGGGCTTGACGTACTGCTCCAGATATGGGGCAACCTCAGTATGGGAACAAGCGCCTTCGATTAGATAGGCACCGTCCCTGGCTGGCTGGGTCTGCGGGGCATAATCCTCCGTGCTGGCCAGCATCACCAGTTGGAAATCACCCTTGCGGCCGCGGCCGCCCACCAGCAGCCGCACCCCAACTGGGGCACAGGGCGTTTGCTGGGCTGCCTGCTGCAATACCTTGACTGCCTTTTCCAGCGTCATATACTGCACATCGTATTCATCCAATTTATTGATGATCTGGGCTGCTGCCACAGCATCCCCTGCAAAGCCGACCAGCACGTTGCGGTTCAGCTTGCGCACTTTGGGCAGTGCATCCGTCAGCACCTTGATTTTGCCATCTGTGATCGGTTCTTCCACCATGCGGCCATCGCTGACCATGGCACAGAACGCCGTACCGCATACTGCAAGAATTGCGCTCATGTTATCGTTCCTTCCTGTTCCGCCGGGTTGTCGGCGGTGTATCTATCTGTATCTTACCATAGTTTTGCCCCAATGGGAAGAGCCGCGCATCAAAAAGCCCAAAAAGCCCAAAAGCGGCACAAGCCCAAAGCCTGTGCCGCCTGTATTTCTCAAATCTGCCGGATTACTTGTTTACTTTCATCATGTCATCGCCGGGGTTGACATTGCCGGAAGCAACCACATCCACGCTGGCAAAATCATCGGTGTTGGTAACAACGGTGATAACCACCGCCGGGTGGCCCGCTGCCTTGATCTTATCCAGGTCCATCGTCAGCAGCAGCTGGCCCTTGGTGACCTTGCTGCCCAGCTTGACCTTGGATTCAAAGCCGTCGCCTTTCATTTCCACGGTATCTACGCCCACATGGATCAGCACTTCCACGCCGCCGGGGTGGTAATGCCAAAAGGCATGCAGGGTATCCGGTGCCTGGGTGATCTCGCCGTCACAGGGGGCGTACACCTTGCCCTCCGAAGGGTCAATACCGCAGCCCTGGCCCAGAATGCCCTGTGCAAACACCTCGTCCGGGATATCTTCCATCTTGACAAAAGCACCAGCTGCATCCGCTGCCAGCACAACCGGGAAGGACGGTGCGGCATCCTTCTTTTTGAACATATCAAACAGTCCCATATGAAAATCTCCTTCTGCTCATGGCCCGCTGCGCAGGGCGCAGCAAAGCCGGATTTATGCCTTAATTTATCACGGCGCAGCCGCCGCACGCACAGCGCGCACAGCCTGCCATGTGATATCTGCCATTTCATCTACCGTTTCAGGCTTACCGTTTTGCAGCCACAGGTCAATATTGCCAAAGCACCCCTGAACGGCAAATGCCACCATCTAGCGCTGCAGCTGGGTTTCTTTCTCCCGCGGGCGCAGGTAGCCAAGACAACTTTCTTCAATCACGCCTTTCAGCCGGTGCACAAATGCAGTATCCCCATTTGTGCCCAGCAATACACTGCAAATACCATCGTTTTCGTCCAGATAACTGAACAGCGCCCTCAAAGCTTCCGGGGTGGAATCTTCTTCCAGCCGCGGCAGGATATCATCCATCAAAAGCTCCAGCGTGTGGATTTGTTCCCGCTCCACATGGTCCATCAGGTCATAAATATCGGTATAATGGAAATAGAAAGTTCCCCGGCTGACGTTAGCCAGTTCGGTCAGCTCCCGTACGGTGATTTCCCGCACCGGTTTTTGCATCAGCAGCGTGATCAATGCATCGGACAAGCGCTTGCGGGTCAGCCGCACGCTGCGGTTCTCCTCACCCTTGCTGTTCATAAGCGTATGTTCCCTTTCCGTCAGGCACCCGCACCGTGCATTCCTGCGCTGGCCGGGCAACTGTTTGGTTAATATCTTAATAGTAAAGCCGCACGGCCTTTTTGTCAAGGAAAAACTGCACTTTTGTATAGATTTGCACCCAAATAGGATTATGTTTTTGTGCGCAGTATACGATTTTGCTGCTTTTTGCGGTTTGCGGCGCTGTGCCCACGGATTTGTGCTATAATCACAGCAGAATCAAAACCAATCAGGAGATGGATATCGTGACTGTTGACCGCCAAAAGGTTCTGGATGCTTTTGCCGCCTATATCAGACCCTATGATGCGCAGGACCCCAAAGTAAGCCTGAAAATCCACCACACTTACCGTGTGGCCGCCCTGTGTGAGCAGATTGGCCGCAGCATTGCGCTGGAGGGCACTGCGCTGGATCTGGCCTGGCCTATGCGGCATGCTGCACGATGTCGGCCGCTTTGAACAGCTGCGCCGTTTTGGCACCTTTGATGACAGCAAGAGCATTGACCACGCCCGCGCCGGGGTGCAGGTATTGTTCGAGCAGGGGCATATCCGGGATTACCTGGACGATGATTCCGAGGATGCCATGCTGCGTACCGCCGTGGAATGGCACAGCGCCTACCGTCTGCCGGACGGCCTGGACGAGCGCACCGTAATGTACTGCAACATCCTGCGCGATGCCGATAAAATTGACATCCTGCGGGTCAATGTGGAAACCCCGCTGGAGGATATTTATAATGTAACCACCGCAGAACTGCTGGCCTCCCCTGTTACCCCTGCCGTGCAGCAGGCTTTTTATGAGCACCACGCCGTACTGCGCAGCATAAAGCAGCACCCAGCGGACCACGCGGTGGGGCATTCCTCTCTGGTTTATGAACTGGTTTACTCCGAAAGCCGCTGCATCGTGGCAGACCAGGGCTGGCTGTGGAAGCTGATGGACTTTAAGACACACAATCCCGAAACCGCCACTGCCTTTGCCCTGATGCGGGAACACATGCACCAATGGCTGGCAGAGAACACCTGACTGATAAATAATAATGAATAAATAATAAAGAATAATTTTGGTAGACCGCGGCGCAAAGCGCCGCTCAAAACATTGAGTTATAACAGAACAAAAAACCGCCGCCGGGCGGGCATGAAAGACAGTTCTTGCGGCCCGGCGGCGGTTTTGCGTATTACTTTTTCTTTTTGTGGGGGATATGCACCTCTGGGATGGCCACGTTTTCGTAGTGGATGTTTTCTTTCTCCCCGGTATCCTGTTGAGCGGCCTGCTCATGTGCTACCTTGCCGGTATGTACTTCCGGTACGGCAACATCTTCATTGCCAACATGATAAACCTGTTCCTTTTTCTTGCTCCATTTCCAAAACATACAGATGTTTCCTCCAAGTCATCTCTTGATGCTTTTTCATGCCGTGCACTGCTTTGCACAGCGTGGTTCAAATAAAGTTGATAAAAAATGTGGTAACAAGGCTGTTGATAAAATCCGCAAACAAACTGCCGACCAGGGGATCAGCAGGTATGCCTTAACTGAGGGTGCATATTTTTCGCACAGGGCCTGCATATTGGCCATGGCGTTGGGGGTTGCGCCCATGCCAAAGCCGCACACGCCGGAAGATATCACCGCAGCGTCATAATCACGGCCCATCACGCGGAACACAATAAAGTTGGTAAACACAAACATCAGCAGCGTCTGGCCAGCCAGCAGGATCAGCAGCGGCAGGGCCAGTTCAGCCAGCACAATTTCAGGGTAATCATGGCGATACCCAGAAACAGCGAAAGGCTGATACCGCCGATATCGTTGATCTCGCCCATATAGATGGTGATTTTTCCGGTATACTCGCCGATATTGCGCATACAGGCGGCCGCAATCATGGCACCGATATAAATTGGGAAGGTCATGCCGGTCAGCGAGAGCAGCTTGGAAACAACGGTTCCAATGCCGATGGCGATGATCAGCTGGAACACCGCGGAAGGATACATGCTGGCGTGGCGTTCGTGCTTGATTTCTTCTTCCACCAGCAGGCTGTCGTCCTCCTGCACCACGGTATCCAGCAACTTGTGCTTTTCAATCAGGCGGCGGCCAATGGGTCCGCCGATCATGCTGCCTGCGATCAGGCCATAGGTGGCCGCTGCCGTGCACAGGGTGGTGGCCCCCTAAATGCCAAAGTCCTCCAGCACAGGGCCAAAAGCGCCCGCTGTGCCGTGGCCGCCAACCATCGAAATGGAACCGGTGCAAAGGCCCACCAGCGGGCTGATCCGCATCACGTTGGACAGCCCCACCGCCAAAAAGTTCTGGGCCAGAATCAGCGCAATAACCAGGCTCAGAAACACCAGCATGGATTTGCCGCCGCTTTTGAGCACCTTCAGGTTTGCCTGGAAGCCGACCGAGGTAAAGAAAAATACCATGCAGACTTCTTTCAGGATATCATCAAATGTAAACTCCACAATGCCGGTCACATAGCACACGCAGGTGAACACGGCAAACAGCACGCCGCCCACAACGGGCGCAGGGATGCAGAACTTTTCCAGCAGGCTGCATTTTTTACGCAAAAAACTTTCCCAACATCAGTACCACGACCGCAATGGCAAGGGTCTGGTACATATCCAGCTCTATGATCATGCTGCGTCCTCCCCTGCTGCCATGCCGTTCTCCTGATAATACGCCGCCGCACCGGCGTGGACCGGCACCCCAATTTTATCCGCGGGGCCCAGCTCCAAGGGGAGGCCAAGCTCTGCCTGCAGGGTATCCACCCCGTCATACAGCGTCTTGGTCAATGCTTTTACGGTGTTTTCCGAAAGTTCATCACTTGCCAGCAGCACGGCCTTGACCCCAATGGTCGGCACATCCTGGTCCTGGCCATTGTAGCTGCCCGCCGGGATCGCGCCCTGGCTGTACGCCGGATAAGCGGCCAGCAGACGGGCCGCTGCGCTGCCATCCACCGGCAGCAAGGCAATGCCGCAGCTGTTGGCCAGTTCTTCAATCATCTCGGTCTTTACGCCGGACGTACAGAACAGCGCGTCGATCTCACCGCTTTGCAGCTGCTTGGCCGCATCGGTGTAATTCAGGTTGACCTCCTTGACCAGCTTTTCGTCCAGGCCATAAGCCGCCAGAATCTGTTTGGCGTTCTGCTCCGTGCCGGATTCTTCCTCGCCAATGCTGACGGTCTTGCCTTGCAGCTTCTCCACGGTGTTGATGCCGGAATCTGCCCGCACAACAATATGGCATTCTTCCTGATACAGTACCGCCACGGTGCTGAAGTTATTTTCTACCTCAGATTCCGCAAAAGCGCCGGTTTGGTTGTAAGCATCCTGGGCCATATCCGCCTGTACCACCGCCATCTGCAGGTACCCGCTGGACAACAGCCGCAGGCTTGCCGCCGAACCGGCGGTTTCACGCACTTCCAACTTCCGACCGCCGTTCTGGGCCTGCAGGGCGGCGTAATCCTCACCAAATACCTGGTACACGCCGCCGATGCCGGCCACACCCAAACGGATGGTTTTGTCGCTGCACGCAGCCAACAGCAGCACCATCATCAGTGCCGCCGCAAGCGCAAGGGCGATTCTTTTTTTCTTCTTCATCGCTTTCCTCCCCTTATATGGTGCCCCTGTCAGTAGCTTCGAAGCGCTAAAAATTATTGTACCACTTTTCCCCTATATTCTCTACAGGATAAAGTGCCGTTTTTAACGCCTTAAGCCTGCTGTCGGACTACCGAATCCACAATCATGTGCCGCAAACACACGCTTACTTCTTTTTGTTTTGCCAGCCATTCCACAGCCGACAGGGCTGCAACATTGCCCTGCCCCGCCGCCTTGATGTACTGGTACGGCTTTCCCACCAGATCGCCGCAGGCAAAGCAGCCCGACAGGTTAGTTGCCATGTTGGCATCCACCCTTACATGTGCCCCCTCCACGGCAAGCCCCGGCACCAACTTGTCCGGTGCAACAGCATCCCGCACTACAAACACACCATCCACCGCATAGGTATTCTGCTCCGTCTGCACGCCTTCGGCATGGGTCTGGCCCAAAATGGCAATGGGACGCTCATTAATGACCTGCACATGGTCGTTCACAGCAACCTCGTGGGGCACAACAGGGAAATACAGCAGCCTGCCCGCAGTTTCTGCCAAAAGTTCGCTTCCCGGCAGGATTCTGCGTTGTATCCCAAGACTGCAACGGTTTTTCCGGGGTAAAAATGCGCATCGCAGGTTGCACAGTAGCTCACACCGCAGCCTAGCAGCTCATCCTCTTTCGGGAACGGTTTGCCCATCACCACACCGCCCGCCAGGATCACGCTGGATGCTTCCAACATGGCATCCGGCGTCTGGATGCCAAAATAGCCGCCCATGGCATACACCGCCGTGACCTGCTTCTCTGTGATTGGGATATCCAGCACATCCAGGTGCTTTTTGAACGCCTGGGCCAGCTGGGCACCATCAATATCCGGCAAACCGGGGTAGTTCTGGATTTTATGGGCCTTGGTCAGCTTGCTGCTCAGCTCCCGGCTGCCAAACAGCAGCACTGTTTTGCCACGTACCTTTGCCGTAATGGCCGCCGAAACGCCCGCCGGGCCGGTGCCGATAATTGCAATATCCGCACGTTCCATCGTTCCTCACCTCTCTGTTCTGCCCTATGCAGGGCACAATTCTATTTAGGCAATACCGCATAATTCTAAGTGCCGATACGGCGAGCGAGGTGCGGCAGATGCTAAGCCAAAAGCGCAGATAATACTGGATGCTGCAAAGGTGAGCGCCGCCAGTGGCGGAAACAGCGAACCGAAGCAGGGGCAGCGGTCGCAGAGTGCGAGGGGCTTTTGCCCCCGAAGCACGATGCGGGTATCGCAACCCGACATTATCGAGCATTTTGGCAACGCAGATGCCGTGCCGCAGCCGCCGAAGCGGTGCTTAAGCCGTCAGGCGGGAATTGTGCGGTGTTGCCTTTATAATTATTGTAAATTATACCACCGATAAGCCGCCTGCGTCAATTTATGGGGGAATTTAACAGAGGGAGATAGAACTTTCTCCATACTATGTATAGAAATGCACAACTGGACTAAAAAGCAGAGAGCCATCCCCGTAAGAGGATAACTCTCTGCTATTTTTGTAAAGCCTTTTCTGCAAGTTTGGTGTCAATGTGGTGTCAAATCAGCCAAACCGGGTTGATAAAAGGCGTGGAATCAATGCTTTTAGTCGATTGGCTTCATGGTGGGGAACAGCAGAACATCGCGGATGGAGGCGCTGTCGGTCAGGAGCATGACGAGACGGTCAACGCCGAAGCCGAGGCCGCCCGTGGGGGGCAGGCCGTATTCCAAAGCGGTAACATAGTCGTAATCAACCTGGGCTTTGCAGTTGGGCTCGATGGCCTTGCGCTCAGCAACCTGGCGCTCAAAACGTGCTTTCTGGTCGATGGGGTCATTCAACTCGCTGAATGCGTTGCCATACTCGGTGCAGTCAATGAAATACTCAAACCGCTCAGTAAACGCCGGGTCATCGGGCTTGCGCTTGGCCAGCGGGCTGATTTCGACAGGATAATCATAGATAAAAGTAGGCTGGATGAGCTTATCTTCAACAAATGCATCAAAGAACTCTGCCAGGATCGCACCCTTGGTCGGAACTTCGGGCAGCTCCACATGGTGCTCCTTAGCAGCGGTGATGGCATCCTCATCGGTTTTCCAGTCATTGAAATCAACACCGGAATACTTCTTGACGGCCTCCACCATGGTCAGGCGCTCCCAGTGGCCCAAGTCGATCTGCTTGCCCTGGTAGGTGATCTCCATGCTGCCGCAGACCTTGAGAGCCAGGCGTTTGTAGAGCTCTTCCACCAGATCCATCATGCCGTGGAAATCAGTGAATGCCTGATACAGCTCAATGGTGGTGAATTCAGGGTTATGCTTGGGGTCCATACCCTCGTTGCGGAAGATACGACCAACCTCATATACACGGTCCATGCCACCCACGATCAGGCGCTTGAGGTAAAGCTCTGTCTCGATGCGCAGCACCATATCCATATCCAGCGTATTGTGATGGGTATAGAAAGGACGGGCAGAAGCGCCAATTTCAAACGGGGTCAGGATGGGGGTATCGACCTCCAAAAAGCCCTTTTCGTCCAGGTAAGCGCGGATCTCTTTCAGAATCTGGCTGCGCTTAACAAAAGTATCCTTGACTTCGGGGTTGACGATCAGGTCAACATAGCGCTGGCGGTAGCGGGCTTCACGGTCAGTCAGGCCATGGAACTTTTCGGGCAGAGGCAGCAGACTCTTGGAAACCAAGGTCAGCTCATGCACGCGCACGCTCAGTTCGCCCATTTTGGTGCGGAACACTTCGCCGGTGCAGGCAATGATATCGCCCACATCCATCTTTTTTGAATGCGGCGTATGCTTCATCGCCCAGCAAATCACGCTTGACGAAGATTTGGATATCACCTTTCGCATCGCGCAGGTGGGCAAAGCTGGCCTTGCCCATAACGCGCTTGGACATCATACGGCCAGCCAGGCTGACCATACGGCCGGTATCTTCCTCAGCGGGCAAATCTTTATATTCTTCTTTCAAATCAGCAGAGAAAGCATCCTGCTTGCATTTGGTGATGGTAAACGGGTCGTGGCCGGCGGCCTTGAGATCGGCCAGCTTCTGACGCCGTACTGCCGCTTCCGATGCGGCGTTCTGGGGGGCGGACTGCTTGTTCTGTTCCATGGCGCAGGTTCCTTTCCTGTTTTTATATCCGGGGGTGATCAGCGGCTGCGGCTGACACCCAGAATGGTGTATTCCAAAATATTGCCGTTGGGCAGGGTAACGTCAACCTTATCGCCAGCCTTGTGGCCGATGAGGGCAGCACCGACCGGACTTTCATCGCTGATGCGGCCCTGGTCGATGTCGGCTTCGGTAGAACCGGTGATATCATACTCTTCAGCTTCGTCCGGCTCATCGCCCTCTGCCAGGATGCGCACATGCATACCGATAGAAACGGTATCCAGGCTCAAGTCACTATCGTCCATAATGCGGGCAACCTTCAGGGTAGCTTCCAGGTCAGCAATGCGGGCTTCAACCACAGCCTGCTCTTCCTTGGCGGCATCGTATTCCGCGTTCTCAGAAAGGTCACCGTAACCACGGGCAACCTTGATCTTTTCAGCAATCTCGGAACGCTTGACAGTTTTCAGGGTGTCCAGTTCTTCTTCCAGCTTTTTATAACCCTCATGGGTAACAACAACTTCTTTGGCCATTGTCAATGTCTCCTTAGCAATTAAAAAGTCGTGCGGCCCGGTGGGAGCCGCACTAGTTTTAATATTTTATCGTTTTTTCCTGTCGCTGTCAAGTAGATTTTAGCGTTGCGGCTCTGTTTTTCCTTTCAGGAAAGCCACACTGCGCCGCTGTTTTTCAAATGGCGGGTTCTGGGGGTTCGACGGTGCAAATTACTGCTTCCGCCATACATTTTCAGCATTTCTGCGCTGTTTTTTGCTTTGTTTTGTCTGAACCATCTGCTTTTTAACCGCTTCATATTGACCATTGGCGTAAAACGTGGTAACATGTAGATGTTATATAGCATGCTGGCGCAGGGATACTGTTGCCGGCGGTTTTGCATGTATGTATGGTTTTTGTGCCCATTGGATATATTATTTTATGCAAAGGGAGGTTTTGCGCCGTTGAAGCGTTTTTTGTGTGCGGTGATCGTTGCTGCGCTGCTGTTGTTCTGTGTTGCCTGCGGCAGCCATGCGGCCGTCTCCGCTGATTCGATCGCAACTGCCGCACCCACGGCATCCTCATCCCGCAATATTCGCAGCGAACCTATTACCGTAAACAGCACCGTGGCTGACGCTGATACCGTGAACAATGCACAGACCGCAGCCCCCACTACGGAAGCAACCGAAGCTCCTGCGGAAAACGAGGCCGAAGAGGTGGATACCCCCGCTACCGGGGATTTTCCGGTGCCTTACCTGGCTGCTGTGCTGGGGTTGATTCTGGTTTGTTCCGCGGGCCTGGTTATGCTCAAGCGTATCTGATTTTATTCGTCCATTCCAAAAGGGAGGTCGCGCGGCTTCCCTTTTTTTACCTTATTTTATGCAGGGGGTGTTTTTCTATGCCACGCCGTTTTCCTCGCCTGCGGGGGGACAGCCGCTTGTATCCGTTTGCTGCACGCACGGCGCTGCGGCGGCGCCAAAAGCACCGGGCCTGGGCGCTGCGCCTTTGCGGCGCTGCGGTGCTTTGCCTGGCTGCCGGGCTGATCCTGCGGGATACTGTATTCCGCGGCGGCCAGCCGGAAGCCCCGGTCACCACCGCGGAGTCAACGGAGCAGCCCTCCCCCACCCCGATTGCCATTACCCCGCGGGCCGCAACGGTGGATGTGCTGGCCGCCGCCGAAAGTTCGGACAGTGATGTCCACTCTTCCCCGCGCCGCATCCAAGCCCAGATGCCGCCCAGGCGGCGGATATTCTGCCTCAGTATCAGGAGCTTTACGCCCAGAATCCCGACCTTGCAGGCTGGCTGTGCATCAACGGCACCAACATTAACTACCCTGTGGTTCAGGCAGACAACAGTTATTACCTGCGCCGCGGGTTTGACCGACTGTATTCCACCGCCGGAACGCTGTTTTTGGATGAGCGCTGCCGCCTTGCCACGCCAAACGCCGCCGGAACGGCCAATGCCCTGATTTACGGCCACAACACTGCCAGCGGCAGCATGTTCAGCCAGCTGCTGAACTATGCGGACAAAGCGTTTTACACCGCCCACCCTACCTTTCAGTTTGATACGCTGTACGAAGAAGGCACCTGGCAGGTTGCCGCTGTGCTGCGCACTGAGCTTGGCGCGGATGCGCTGCCCTACTATTCCTTTTTTGATGCTTCCACGCAGGAAGAATGGCAGCAGCGCGTGGATGCCATTCTGGAACTTTCGCTTTACGATACCGGCGTTGTGCCCCAATATGGGGACCAGCTGCTGACCCTTTCCACCTGCGGCGTTGCCACCGTTACAACCAACAGCCGCTTTGCCGTGCTGGCCGTAAAAATAAACTGAGGTGCATCTATGAGCATTCTGGCGCAAATCATTGGTCTTGCCTGCCTGCTGTTCTGGGGGTTCTGGCTTTGCTGCAAGCTGCGGCTGCCCGCCGGGTTTGCCCCGCTGTGCGGGCTGTGCTTTTGCATGGTAGTGCTGCAACTGGCTGGCAGCTGCAACCAGCTTTGGCTGGGGGCCCAGCTGCTGCTTGTGGGGTTGTGCTCACCCTGGCGCAGCGCCGCCGTCACGAAATTTTGCCCCCGCTGCTCTCCCCGGGTGTGCTGGCCTTTTGCAGCGCTGCTGGGGTGCTGATGGCGGTGTTCGCCATCCGGCAGCCGGAATTCCAGACCTGGGATGAATTCAGCCATTGGGGTATCTACTTCAAAAGTGTATTTTACCAGCACCGTTTTGCCGTGTGGGATACCACCCGCAGCCTGGCCCATCAGGCATACCCGCAGGGCCTGCCGGGGCTGTACGCCCTGTTTGCGCTGCCCGCCGCCCAATACCGGGAAGCGGATGTACTGTTTGTCACTGCGCTGCCGCTGGCTGCGGCGGCTTCTGCCCTGTTTGCCCTGCCGCAGGTCACAGCCCGCCGCCCGCGCATCGCTTATACTGTCTGCGCCTGCCTGGCCGCACCGGCGCTGTTTTGGCTGTTTGCCCCCGATACCCCCTATACGACTGCTTATATGGACGCCCCGGTGGGCGCCCTGTTTGCTGCGGCGCTTTGTGTTATCCTGCTGCCCTGTGCTGCTAACAGCCGCGTGCAGCGCGGTCTGGCGCTGGCATTCCTGTGCGGCGCATTGACCACTGTAAAAGAGATTGGCACCGTGTTCGCGCTGTGCGTGGTGGGCATCTGGTTTCTGCAATGCCTGCTGGATGCGCTGCGGGATAAGGGCGGCATCCTGCGCGGCTTCCTGCTGCCCTTTACCGCTGCGCTGCCCTGCTTTGCCATACCGCTTGCCTGGAAGCTGCTGCTGAAAGCCCTGCACCGGGCCGATGACCAGTTTTCCTCCATGGGGCCGGGATACTTTTTGCAGTGCTGGCAAGAGGCCCGCACCGGTTTTGACCGCTACTTTTACGATGTGTGGGACCGCTACTATGCCCGGCTGCGCAGCTATCCGCTGCTGTTTGGGGCCAGCACCTTCAAGGTGGGCTGTTTGTGCGCTGCGGCCGCGGTGTTGCTTTTAATCGTTCTGATCTGGGCCATGGGGCGGTGGCAGGGGCTGCGCACGGCGCTGCCGGGGCTGTGCATGATCTTGTACTGGCCGCTTTATCAGGGCGTGTTGTTCTATGTGTACATCTGCGGCATGAGCCCTTATGAGGCACTGGAGATGGCCAGCTGGGAGCGGTACTTCTGCTGCTTTTTCCTCGGCTGGTTCAGCGTGCTGGAAGGCGAAGCTCTGCTGGCCGGGTTTGCTGCGGCCCACCGCCTGCCGCGAATGGCCGGGCATGCGGTGCCCGCCATTGTTCCCTGCCTGCTGGTTTGCAGCACGCTTTGGGGCATCTGGCAAGCGGGCGGTGCTGCATCCCTCTTCTGCCTGCCGAAAGCCGACTGGCGCACCGAGCAGCAACAGATCGCTGCAGACATGCTAACCCGCATGGACGGCGCACAGAATGGCAGCATTTGGCTGCTGAGCGCCGACGACTCGATGGCCGTGCAGAACATGTGGTACTACCAGTACGAGCTGTACCCCGCCGTTACCGCGGTGGAAGCCCAGAGCAGCGAAACTGATGTGGACCTCGGCTACAACATCGGCGAGCATGATGTGACCTGGCTGGTGCTGTTTGGCGTAACCGATGATTTTACCGTACGTTACGCTGATCTGGCCGATGATGGTCTGCGCAGTGCCCAAAGCACCGCCCCGGCGCTGTACGCCGTAACCAATGTGGATGGACGGATTTATTTGACGGCAAAATAGAAACAGGCATGTGCCGCATACGGGAGATGGTATTCTCGCCGTGCGGCACATGCCTTTTGCTTTGTTTTATAGTTCACACTCCATGGGCAGGTAAGCGCCATTTTCGTTCGGGGTGCGCTGGCCGGTCAACGCAAAACCGTTTTTCTGCCAGAAGGCTTTGCTTTGGGGGTTGCCCTCGTCGATGGCAAGGCGCAGTGTTTTGAATTGTTCGGCCCGCAATGCCTGCTTGCAATCTGCAATCAGTGCGCTGCCGGTACCCCTGCCCTGCTGGGCAGCATCCACCATAAATAGGCCGATGTATGCGGTGGCCGGGTTGGGGTAGCCGGTGATCAGATCCATCATCGCGGCCAGCGTTTCACCGTCATAAAAGCCGATAAAATATTTATCCGACAACGTTTTGCCCGGCGGAACAGCCTGCAGATCATCCAGAATGCTGGCTTTGGTGGCCATGGGCGGGTGGTAGCGGTAGAACTGCGGGTTGCCGCTGCACAAAGCCAGCATGGCATCCACATCTGTTTCCATCAGCTGCCGGACGGTGTATCGGCGGGAAAGAGATTGCAGCTGCATGAGGTTCTCCTTTTCTGTTTTGATTTTAGGCAACACCGCACAATTCCCGCCTTGCGGCTTAAACACCGCTCCGGCAGCTGCGGCACGGCATCTGCGTTGCCAAAATGCTCGATAATGTCGGGTTGCGGTACCCGCATCGTGCTTCGGGGGCAAAAGCCCCTCGCACTCTGCGACCGCTGCCCCTGCTTCGGTTCGCTGCATCCGCCACTGGCGGCGCTCACCTTTGCAGCATCCAGTATTATCTGCGCTTTTGGCTTGGCATCTGCCGCACCTCGCTCGCCGTATCGGCACTTAGAATTATGCGGTATTGCCTTTATTCTTGGGTGGGGCGTATCTTGTTTTTTTGGTGGTATTTGCTGTATTCCGGGGTAGAATATTGGGCAAGGCCCGTCATGCGGGGCGATGCAAGCATCGTCCCCTACAAATAAGGTTGGGTTTGTTGCAGGTTTTATAATATGCAATACGGCAAGGCTTCGGCGGGATGAGAGTCCCCCGCCCCACTTACCACTTACCACTTAATATATCACCGCCCTCCCCACACCGCAACGCTTTTCCCCTTGCAATTTTGCGGCAAATCCGCTATGATGAAACACGAGAAATTTTATGGCCGGGGCGGCGCCGCGCTGCCCTGTGCCAATGATGAAGGAGATCCTGTTATTATGGCATTCAAATATGAAATCACCGAGCGCATTGCTGTTCTTTCCACCAACTCCAGCGGCTGGGAGCGCCAGCTGAACCTGATCAGCTGGAACGACCATGAGCCGAAGTACGACATCCGTGACTGGTCCCCGGACGGCAGCAAGATGGGCAAGGGCATCAGCATGACCAAAGAGGATCTGATTGCCCTGAAAGGCATTCTTGATGACATGGAGCTGTGATGGAAGATTATCGCGCACAATTTATTGACATTTACAACAAGAATGTCACCCGCCCCGGTGCGGACCGCCTGCTGAAATGGCTGGAGGGCACAGACTTTTTACCGCGCCCGCTTCCACCAAGTTCCACGGTGCATGCGAGTGCGGCCTTGTGATGCACAGCATCAATGTGTACAACGCCATGATGCAGCACTTTTTTCACGGAAGGGAAGATAACCCCGAAACTTTTGCGGTGTGCGCCCTGCTGCACGATGTATGCAAGGCAAACTTTTACAAAGTCAGCACCCGTAACGTGAAAAATGATGCTACCGGTCAATGGGAGAAAGTTCCTTTTTATCAGGTAGCCGACCAGCTGCCCTATGGCCACGGTGAAAAGAGCGTTTATCTCATTGAGCACTTCATGCGCCTAAAAACCGATGAAGCCATTGCCATCCGCTGGCATATGGGCGGTTTTGACGATGCGGTGCGCGGCGGCAGCTGTGCGGTAAGCGATGCTTACAACCGCTACCCGCTGGCCGTCAAGCTGCACGCTTCGGACCTGATTGCCACCTATCTGATGGAGCAGGGCACCAGCAATGTGGAAAACGGCCACCCAAAAACAAAATAATTGATAGCAGAAACGGCACAGCCTTTTTACCGGGCTGTGCCGTTTATCTTAGGCAACACCGCACAATTCCCGCCTTGCGGCTTAAGCACCGCTCCGGCGGCTGCGGCACGGCATCTGCGTTGCCAAAATGCTCGATAATGTCGGGTTGCGGTACCCGCATCGTGCTTCGGGGCAAAAGCCCCTCGCACTCTGCGACCGCTGCCCCTGCTTCGGTTCGCTGTTTCCGCCACTGGCGGCGCTCACCTTGCAGCATCCAGTATTATCTGCGCTTTTGGCTTGGCATCTGCCGCACCTCGCTCGCCGTATCGGCACTTAGAATTATGCGGTATTGCCCTTATTGCTTACTGCACGCTTTGCATATATTCGTCAATTCTCTGGCTGAAGATTTCCGGCCAGCGGGCATCGTATTCGGCAAACACCTGCTTGAAGTAATCGGCTTCCTCTGCATCCGGCCGGGCTGTGCGGCGGTAGCAATACAGGGTAATGCCGTCCAGCGGGAACTCGGTCACATATTCATAATGGACGGCAGCAGGGCTTTGGGTGCGCAGCGCTGCGTTGATGGGGCCGACAATGCCGCCCTCATCCACACGATCGGTCACCATCACATATTCTGACGTCCAGATTCCCGTGGGGAAGCCATGGGTGGAGGGCACACTGCTCTCCCACAGGATCATCGTTTGCAGCTGGGGTGGGCCGGGTCACTGTAGGCAAAGGTAGTGCCGCTGTAACCATTGGAATCCATATTGATGTAAACGGTCTGGTCCTCGGTGCAATGCTCCAGCACAAAATCTGTCACGGCGTGCATCTGGGCCAGGTCGGTGCGGCGGGTCAGGTCCAGGCTTTCGCTGCTCAGGGCCAGGGTCTGCACGTTCTTACCGGGCAGACGCAGGGCGTTGCCGAAGTTGACCACCAAGAATATGGCCAGAACACCCGCCGCAGCATTGCACAGCCAGGGCTTTGCCTTTTGCTGGGTCAATTTGGCGCACAGGCCAAACAGCATCAACAGGTAAAAAGGTGCAAGGATCAGGCTCTGGTGGTCGCCCAGGGACTGGGTACGGGTAAACAGCACCATCGCCCCCAGGCTGGCCGCGGCGGCTACAATAGCCTGTGCACGGGTGCTGCGGCGATACAGCAGCCACACCAAGCCTGCCGCGCAGAGCACCAGCCAGATCAGTCCCTGGGTGCGCAGCTGGCCCAGGCAGTTGTTGCCAAAGCCGCCGCCGTAGTAAGCGCCGTAAATATCGGCGTAGTCGGTTGTCAGGATGGTTTTGAAGGTGGGCAGCAGCACCCCACGATGATCACAGCGCTGGGCACGCCGAACAGCAGCATATGTTTGAGGGTACTCCCCAGCGTTTTGCGGCGCACCGCCCCCACCAGCACCGCCAGCACATACACAGCATAAAACGCCAAGATCCAGAACATGTACCAGCGCCGGGTCAGGATCAGGGCAAACGTTGCAGCAAAAATCGCCAACAGCCGCGGCCAGGGCAGCGTTTCAAACCGGTAATCCGCGCACAGCAGGGCAATCACTGCGGCAAAAGTCAGGCCAAAGGCATCCGGCATGCCGTGGGTGGCAGGCCACAAAAACATGGGCCACAGCACCATAACCGCCATACACAGCGGGTAATACAGCGCCGTATGGCAAGCGGGCAACTGCTGGGCCAGGTATTTTGCGCCCATCAGCAGCGCAAACCACATGGGCACAAAGCAGGTGATGGCATAGCACACCATAAACGCATTGATGCTGCGCCCGGTAAAGAGATACGGCACACTGATAAAGAGATTCATGAACGTCTTATAGTCCGCCGTCAACAGGCTTTCCAGCAGCACATGAATGCCGTAAAATCCGCTTTGACCAAAGCTGCCGAACAGCAGTGTCTGCTTGGCAAAATAGTTGATCGCGTCATCACTGTACACCGTTTGGCGGTAGCACACCAGTGCAGCGATGACCGCAACGCCCACAGCGGAGCCAGCCCGCCAACTGCGCAGGAACGTTTTATCCTGTGCTACCCTCTGACCGGGGAACACCGTCTGCCCGGTAAAGTGCAGCAGCAGGCACAGCCCACCCATGCAGACAGCCCACATCAGCACCACCAGCAGCATGCCGCCATAGGCTGTGATCACTCCGCCCACCAGAATGGCACACAGCAGCAGCACGCCATACGCCAGCCAGCGTGGACCGGCCGGGAGTGCGCGAAGGTTCGGGAACTGAATTTTTCCCATCGGGGGCCTCCTTTCGCCCTTTATTTGTTTATACAATTTGTTTATATAAAATAGTTTTATACAAAATATTTATTTTGTTCGTGTTGTCCTGCTCTTGTACAACCCTTATGCGGCTTATTCCACAGGGGGGGGGGAACAGTTACACTCCACGCAGTCACACAACACTGCGGGCATCCGGCACTTCCACACTTTGCAGGTCAAATACAAAAGCAGCCCGCGAAACCCAGGCTCCGCGGGCTGCCGGGTTATGTATTTACTTTCTTGCGGCCGCCGGCTGATTCAAACGTTCCAGCTCGGCATTCAGGTCCTGGCTCACACTGCGGCGGGTATCACCTGCGCGGCGCAGGCGGTGGGTGTTTGCATTATTGGCCTGCACCTGCGGCTGGCTGCGCACAGGGCGCACCCGTTTGGCAGCTGGCTGAGCAGACTTATTATGGCGCACCTTTGCCTGGGCAGCGGGATAATTTTCCTTTGCGGCGTTCTCTCCAAAGTGGCGCAGCTCCGCACCAAAGGCTTCAAAATCTGCACCGGTTGCATCCAGTGCCTGATAAATTGCCGTGGTGGCATCATCCAGGTCCGCAGTGGCGGCGCTCAGGCGTTCATCCACGCGGGTCACACGCTCACGCAGCATGGCAAGGCTTGCGGCCAAATCGCGGGCATGCTCTGTCATGCGGCCCTGCTGCTCTTCAGCCTGCTGTTTCAGGCGTTCTTCGGCCGCATCGGCTTTCAGGCGGGCTTCCATCAAAATCTGACGGGCCTTAATGCGGGCTTCCTCGGTCACATCAGCCTGGGGTGCCTTCGGTTCCGGGGCCGGCTCCGGCTTTTCCTGCGGGGGGGCAGGCTGAGGTGCGGGGGCCGGTTCCTGCTTGGGGGCAGGCATACCGCCTTTGGGGATCATCGCCTCGTATTCAGCAATCTGCTTTTCGTACTCGTCGATCTGTTTTTGCAGATCGCGGCAACGGAACTGCCATTCCACCACAGCCTGCTGATTTTCTTTATTGCGGCTCAGGTTTGCCGTGGCGCGCTCTTCTACCGATTTGGCACGGGCGACCACCTCGGCAGCCGATTTTCTGCAGCTTCGGCGCGCTGGTTAGCGGCTGAAAGATCGCTTTGCAGCTTTTCCACACAGGCACGTGCAGCGGACTGTTCAGAGCGCATTTTATCCAGCTGGGCCTGCAGCTGGGCAATCTGCTCTTCCTGCTCTGCGCTGTGCTGCCGGTTTTCGTTGTCCAGTGCATTGAGGTAAGCCAGCACATCATTTTTATCAAAGCCCCGGAACGTGGTTCGGAACCCTTTTTCCTGCAGGGCTGATAAGGTTTGGCTGCTGGGCATAGCTTTCCTCCTAAACTGGTCAGCGGGCCGTTTTGTTTTTTATGCGAGCATGCCTGCCCGCAGCCGCAAAGGATAGAGAACGCGCAGCGATCAGGAACGCTTGTTCAGGATGCTGAGCAGATCGTTAAAGTAATCACCGTCATCTTCGCTGCTGTCATCTTCCTTGGCAGCGGGGGGCGGTGGAAACCGGGGTGTCAACATTGGGGTTGAACACATTGCTGAATACCGGGTTGGGGATGACCGGATCAGCGGCCGGGGCCGGGGCCGGGGCGGGAGCCGGGGCAGGTGCAGCGGCCGGGCGCGGTGCAGCCGGGGCAGCAGCAGGTGCAGCGCCTGCGGCAGCGCGCTGGGCGTTCACAACAGCTTGGATGGGCTCGTCCACGCCAGGCGTGCTTTCAAAGCCGGTAGCCACAACGGTAATGCTCATCTCATCCTGCAGGCGCTCGTCAAACGCAGTACCCCAAATGATGTTCGCATCGGGATGTGCGCTCTGGGTGATCATGGAAGCAGCAGTCTCAACATCGTCCAGGCCGATATCCGGGCTGGAGGTAATGTTGATGATAACGCCGCGTGCACCGGCAATGCTGGTTTCCAGCAGCGGGCTGGTGATTGCAGCCTTGGCAGCGTTTTCTGCCTTGCCTGCACCCTTGGCAACGCCAACGCCCATGTGGGCAAAGCCGGCATCCTTCATGATGGAACGGACGTCAGCAAAGTCGAGGTTGATGAAAGCGGGAACATTGATCAGGCTGGAGATGCTCTCAACGCCCTGGCGCAGCACGTTATCGGCCGCTTCAAAAGCGTTCATCAGGGTGATCTTTTCCTGGCTGATGAGCTTCAGCCGCTCGTTCGGGATCACGATCAGGCTGTCTACATGCATCATCAGGTTGGCAATCCCCTGTTCGGCCATGCTCATCTTGCGCTTGCCCTCAAAGGCAAAGGGCTTGGTGACAATACCGACGGTCAGGATGCCCAGGTCATGGGCCGTTTCGGCCACGACCGGTGCAGCGCCGGTGCCGGTGCCGCCGCCCATGCCAGCGGTGATGAACACCATCTGGGCACCTTTCAGTGCATTGGCGATCTCATCCTTGCTTTCCTCCGCTGCACGCTGGCCGACCTCCGGGTCAGCACCAGCGCCGCGGCCCTTGGTCAGCTTTGCGCCAAGCTGAACCTTCTGGGTAGCCTTGAGTTGACCAGTGCCTGCTGGTCGGTATTCATTGCTACAAATTCAACGCCATTCAGGCCAGCTTCAACCATGCGGTTCACAGCATTGCCGCCGCCGCCGCCAACACCGATAACCTTAATGTTGGTTACATTCTGCATCTCTTCATCGAGAACGAACGCCATAAGTGTATCCCCCTAAAGAATATAAAATTGCAAATGCAACAGGGCCGGATTTCCGCCAGCGGACACACTGACCCCCATAAAGGAAGCGCCGCCCCACACCCCAAACTTTGCTTACGCGCGTTGCGGTGCAGCCAGCTCTTCCTAAGATATCGCATATAACTGTTTATAAGAATAACAAATTCTGCAAATAATTTCAATACCCACACGCTAAAAAGCCAAAAAATAGATGTTCACATTTGTGGGTATCACAAAAAGCCCCGCAGGTTTTGCGGAGCTTTGGTGAATTATGACAATATTTTTACAGTTTTTTCGTCTGTCTGCCAGCTTCTGTCCCGGTGCGGCCTGCCCGGCAGTCGGCCCCCAGGCGGCGCAGATCCCCCGCCAGGTCGGCATAGCCGCGCCGGATATGTCCGGCATCCAGCACCCGCACGCAGCTCCCGTCCCCACACCAAGGCCCGCCAGCACCAGTGCTGCCCCGCCCCGCAGGTCTGGTGCAGTCACAGTGGCACCATGCAGTTTTGCACTGCCGCCAAGGTACAGCAGCCGTCCCTCGCTGCGGGCATCAGCCCCCAGGGCAGCAAAGCCCTGCGCACAGGCAAAGCGGTTTTGGAACAGGCCGTCATAAATGCGGGATGCTCCCTCCGCCCCCAGCAGCACCGCTGCAGCCAGCGGGGCAGTATCTGTGGCAAGGCCAGGGTAAGCAGCCGCTACAAGTTCCTGACCGCCGCGCAGCTTTGTATCCTGATCCCGCGTGATGCTAAACTCATTTTCCCCGCGGGCAACCTCGCAGCCGCTGCCCTGCAAAAAAGTCCAGAAACGCCGCCAGCCACACCGGACTGCACTGCGTTACCGTCACCCGCCCGCCTGCAATGGCGGCGGCTGCCGCATAAGTCGCTGCGGCAATGCGGTCCGGCAGCACGGTATGCACACAGCCGTCCAACAGCTCGCCGCCGGTACCTCGGATGCAGACCACCGGCGTACCCGCCCCCGTGATCTTTGCCCCGCAGGCGTTCAAAAAAGCGGCGGTATCCGCAATTTCCGGCTCGCACGCCGCACCGCGCAGGGTGGTAACGCCCGCCGCACAGCAAGCCGCCAGCATCAGGGTCAGGGTTGCTCCCACGCTGGGCAGGCGCAGAGCAAAATCCGTACCACGCAAAACGCCGTGGCGGCGCAGCACCACGCACTCTGCCGCCGCGCACACCTGTGCCCCCATGGCCGTCAGCCCGGCCAGGTGGATATCAATGGGCCGCGGCCCCAGTCTGCACCCGCCGGGCAGCGGCAGCTCTGCCCAGCCCGCGCGGGTCAACAGCGGTGCCAGGTAAAACACCGACCCCGCATAGCCCCCGCCAACGCCGTGGGCACCCGCCCGCTGATCTGCCGGGCTGGCTGGGTGACAAGGTCCTGCCCGGCCCAGGCCGCCCCACTGCCCACAGCCCGCAGCAGATCCAAACTGGTCTGCACATCCCGCAGCAGGGGCACCCGGCGCAGGGTGCAGGGCTGCGCACACAGCAGCGTTGCCGCCAAAAGGGGCAGCACACTGTTTTTGGCCGCTGCCGGGCGGATGCTCCCCCGCAGCGGGTTCCCGCCTGTTACTTCGATATATTCCATTGCCGCACCGCCCCTCTTTGTTCCCACACCAAAGCGCCCTTTTCTATCATATGCCGCACCCGCACAAAACAGCTCTGTTCCACGGGTTTTACAGCAAAATCGGCTGCAGCTGCACCCCGCGCAGGGCAGCGTCCAGCGTATCGGGCAGCAGAGTGAAATCACTTTTCAGGCTGCGGGGCTTTTTGTAGCAGTCATCCTGGCCAAAGGGAATGAAATAATAATTTTGCGCTGCAGCAGCGCCGCCAGCGCTCCCACGCTGCCGGAAAGCCCATCGTTGGTGGATACCCCGATCACCACCGGCCTGCCGCCGCGCAGCATGCTTTTGGCCGCCAGCGTGACCGGCGTTGCGCTGATGCCCGCCGCCAGCAGTGCCATCGTTGTGCCGGTACAGGGAGCAATGACAAGTGCCTGTGCCATATGCTTGGGGCCAAGAGGTTCCGCTTCCCGCAGATCCTCCAGCGGGCGGTGGCCGGTGGCTTCCTCCAGGCGCTGCTTCCAATCTGCCGCGCGGCCAAAGCGGGTATCCAGCGCCGACGCAGCATAGCTCAGCATCGGCAGTACTTCCCACCCGCAGGCGCGCAGGCGGATGATTTGCGGCAGAACCGTTTCAAATGTGCAAAAGCTGCCGCACAGGGCAAACACCACCGTGCGCGGCGGTTCCAGGCTGGAATTCATCAGCTCACTCCCCTTTCGCTGCGGGCCGTGGCGGCACGCTCCTGTAAAATCACTTCCACGGTATGCGCCACCAGCGCACCGGCGGTTTCGGGCGCACAGCGGGCGGGCAGGCTCAAGGCATGTTCCGCACGCAGGCCCAGTTCCCGCGCGGCGGCAAAATCCGTTCCGCCGGGGCGGCTGGCAAGGTCCAGGATCAGCGCCCCCTGGACAGGCAGCGCAGCTGGGCTGCCCCCAGCACCCGGGCCGGTATGGTGTTGATGACCGCATCAAAGTGCGGCAGAAGCTGTTCCAACGCGGTCAGCGGTGCGGCATGCAGCCCCGCGCAGCGCGCTGCGGCCCGCTGTTCCGGCGCGCGGGCGGCAATGGTCACCTGCCCGCCCAATGCCTGCAGCCGCCGGGCCACCGCCCGCCCAATGCGCCCATACCCCAACACTAGGAACTCACTTTCCCATATCGTGCGCTGGCGCAGCTGCATCAGCAGGGCCAGGCACCCTTCCGCAGTGGGTACTGCGTTCAGGCAGGCCAGCTCCGGCCGCAAAAAGTAATCCACCAACTCCACCCCGGCGGCCTGCGCCGCTTTGCGCACCGGTTCGCTGATGCGCCCGCCAAGGGCCAGCGTACCGGGGCGGGCGGCGCGCAGGATGCGGGCAAGGTCCGCTGCCTCGGCATCCATCGGCATAGGCAGCAGGATGTAATCCGCCTGCCCGGCCCCCTCTGCCCCCAGCACGGTATAGCCGCTGTTCTGCAGCGCCCGCGCCGCCGCCAGTTGGCGGGCATCCCGCCCAACCACACAAAAAGTCAAATTACATGCTGCCGCCATAATGCTTCCCCCCGGTGTTGTATCTGGCCGTTTGTTCCATGTTATGCCGGGGTGGGCGGCATGGTTCCGTCAGAACATCAAAAACGCCTGCCGCAAAAAAAGTTCCCCCGCCTGCATCACAAAGAATACAGACAGGGGAATTTTTCTATTTATTGGTTATGCTCCGTTTTAATAGCTGCGCAGGGCATCGCACTGACCGCGCAGGATACGCAGCGGCTCCACGGGGGTTTTGCCAACGCGCACTTCCACCACGGTAGCTTTGTCGGTGGTGCCAAGGGCATCGCCCTGGGCCACGATTGCACCTTTTTCTACCGTCAGCCTGCGCAGGCCATAGTAAATCGTCTTTACGCCCGCGCCGTGCTCGATCACCAGCGTATTGCCCACATTGGGCAATTTTTCCGCCAGCAGTACCTTGCCGCCCGCCGGGGCAATCAGGTCGCACCTACCGGAAAGCACCACATTGATGCTGGTGCGGCCGGTACCGGTGTTGTTCTTGCGCTCGGTCTGGGTACGGTTGACATATTCGGTCAGGCCATACGGCAGGGTGACCTCCACCTTATCGCTGAACGGCGAAGCAAACCCAGTGTCCGCCCAGTAGATGGTATCCGATGCCGTATCCAGCAGGTCCAGCACCTCCTGCGGGGTATCATCCGCGCCGACATACGGTGTGACCAGCCTGGACTTGGAAGTATAATCCCGAAAAGATGCGGCGCTCTTGCTCACGTTCAGGGTAAGCTCCTGCACCTCACCGTCCACGGTGACCTTGATGGTATAGCTGCCAGGCTCGGTTTCCAGCGGGACCGCCAGGTAAGCCACCCAGCCATCGCCGGTCGCGCTGGCACGGAAGCCGGTATCCGGCAGTTCTGCCGTCAGGCTTGGCTTGGTATCCGTCTGCTGGCCCGTTACCTTTACGGCCACAACGCCACCCGGCGTAACAGCCTGGGTATTCAGCCGCACAGTAGCCTTAATCGTTACATCAAATGTGAACTCATAGGTCTGGTGGCCCGAAACTGTCGGTTCGCTCTGGTAACCCTCGCCGCTGCTGACCACCAGCTTGGCGGTGTAGCTGCCGGGCGTGGTAAAGCGGTAGGCGGCAAATTCCTGGGCGCTGCCGCTGAACACTTCCTGCTTGTTCTCGTCCTTAACGGTCACTTCGGCGCTGCAGTCCGCCGGGGTCACCCGCAGCGTCATGGTGCCGCCGCCAAAATCAGATTCCAGCGCTGTGGGAGTGCTGGAAAGTGTCTCGGCATAGGTACGCTTAAGGTGGTTGCCTGCCACCGGCACCTGCCAATGGTACGCCACGGGGTCCAGCTGCTGGCCCGCCACTGTTACCGTAACGGCAGGAATCATATCCGGCGTGGCTTTTTTGTACAGCCAGTATATGCCGCCTGCGGCGATCATACCCGCCAGCAGCACCACCAGCAGCAGCCAGCCGATCAGCAGCCGCACGGCGCGGCCCACTTTGCTGTCAGTCGATTCCGGCGTATCTGCCTCTTTCTCCGCCTGTTCTGCTTCGGCATCCTCGATCTGTTCAATCGAAACCTGGACCGTTCGGGTGATCTCCGCCTTGCGCCGCTCTGCTGCAGCGCGCTGTTCCGGGGTCAGTTCCGGTTCGTCATCCTCCGGCTCCGGCGGCTCCGTGGCCTGGGGCAGCTGCGCGGCTTTGGGTTCCTGCACCGCCTTTTCCGGCATTTCCGGCGCGGCGGCTGCTTCAGCCGGTTCGGCCACAGCGGCAGGTTCCGGCGTTTGCGGTTTTTCCGGCGCTTCCGGGGGTTCCGGCCGGGGCTCAACATATTGCTGCGGTTTTGCTTCCGGCTTGGGGGCAGCCTTTTTGCGGCGGCGTTTGCCGCCTGCCTGCCCGCTGCGCGGCGCTTTGGGCTTGGCTGCCACCTGTTCCGGGGCGGCAGCTTCGGTCTGCTCGGCTTGTTCCGCCCGCGTTTTTGGTTCTTGCGGGGATTTTGTATTTTGGGGTTCGCTTTTTTGTTTTTGCGTGCCCGTTTTGCGGTGCGCAGTATTGCTATTGCTGGCATGGGGTTTGGCCATCCTGCCTCGCCCCGTGCCTGGAGCGGTTTTGCCCTGCGTGCGCTGCCCGCCCCTGGCTTTGGGCTTTGGCTGCTGCGCCGGCTCCATCGCAGTCTGTGTTACCTTCTCTTCGTCCATCGCTTTCTCCACCAACATTTGCGATTTATCGTTGCTCTAACTCTATTTTGTTACATTGTTTCGCGGTACAAAAGGCCGCTGCTGCCCGTCAGGGCGGCAGCAGGGTCAACGGACTTGCTGCCAATGCGCAGCTCCCAAATCAGGGTATGCTCCTCACTGGTGGTGCCCAGTTCTTCGCCGCGGGCAAGGCTCTGCCCACGCTGCACCTTTACGGCATCCAGCCCAAACAGATAGCTCTTAACCCCGCAGCCATGGTCAATCACCACAGTGCCGCCGGTCAGCGCCAGCGTTCCGGCGTACACCACAGTACCCGCCTGCGGTGCCGTAACGGCGGTACCCGCTGCGGCGTTATAATTGATGCCAGTTGCCCGGCCGGTAATGGTCCCATCGGTGCGCAGCCGCGCGCCGTAATCCGCCAGAATCGCACTGGGCACCGGCGAGGCAAAATTGCCCTGCCACAGCTTTTCGCTGCTGCCCTGTGTGTAAAGGGGCCAGATCGCATTTTTATATTCCGTTGCTGCGCCCGGTATGTCTGCCTCGGCGGCCACATCCACGGTTTTGGCCTCGCTCTGCATCACGTTCAGGGTCAGCTCCTGGGTCAGGCTGCCGCAGGTCACGGTCAGGGGTATGGGGGCCGCCCTCGGCATTATAGGTTACCGGGATATAGCCCATATACCCACCGGTCACCGGGCGGAACCATACATCCCCCAGGTCGGTTTCCACGGTCGGCTCGCTGCCATCCAGAATGCCGGTGATGACCAGTGCCGCCACGCCGCCCTGGCTGACGCGTTCACTGCTGAGCACCGCCTTGGGCTGGATGTTCATGGTATAAGATGCACAGTACCGGTACCAGCCGGTGGCATCGCCGGGGTCCGCTGTGTTGCGGTAAGCGGTCAGGGTCAGCTCATAGCTGCCATTTTTGGGTAGGCATACATCGCAAAGGCAGCGGCATCCCCCTGCACCACAACGCTGCCGGCCGAATCTTTCAGCGTAAGGGTCGTGCGCTGCGCCCAGTCCGGCAAAACCAGCTCCGGGGCAGCTTCCGTCATTTCGCCCAGCTTTTGCACCGTCAGGGTGCTGGGCTGTTCAAACGTGCGGTTCAGCACATTGCCCAGCACCGGCACACTCCAGTCATAGCCGATCGGTTCCAGTTCCGTATCGCCCAAAGTGGGGTGCTGCGTGGGAAGTTTGTCATCGCCCGTCATAGCGTACATGGCGTACCCGGCACCGCCCAGCAGCACCGCCAGCATAACCACCACCATAACCAGCCACAGCAAGAGCTTTTTCATGGCGTTCCCTTTCCTTGGCACAGCAGAAAAATCGAAATTCAGTCTGATTTTATAGTCACTGCCGTCATTTTTCTTATTTTCAGCAGCGCCTTATGGTTTATCTGAACCTTTTTTATCATTTAATAAGTATCACTACTGATTGCAAGAAACACGAACAGCCGGGCCGAAGCCCGGCCATTTTCACTTTTCTGCTGGCTGTTCCGGCTTATTCAGCATCGTCAGCAGCCTTTTCTTCGGCGGCTTCTGTCGGTTCATTGTCGATGGGCAGATATTCGTCGTCATCGTCATAATCGTCGCCGTCATCGCTGTACAGCAGGCGCTCGTATTCGTCCAGTTCCTTTCGCGGCGGCGCAGGTAGAGCGCAGCGGCAGTCAGGGCACCGGCAGCAGCAAACAAAAACGCCAGGATGGCACCAAAAGTGGATTTCTTCATCATAATACTTTTCCTCCGCGTATTCTAAAAGGGATGGGTCTGTAAAATATTATACCCGATTAACCGGGTGAATACAATCTTTCCCTTGTAAATTTTTCACACAAAAAGGTTCAGGTATCAAGGTGATACCGCACCATTCTCCGCAGCATGGTCTCCGGAAAATTTTTTCACCTGTCAAAAGCCATGCCACTCTGCTTGCTTTTTATTCCGGCCGCCACTGGCGCATAATGCCCGCAAATGCGCTTGGTACCGCGTATTCCCCGTTCAGCTCCGCGCGGCTGGCCCAGACGCAGCCCTCCGGCGCCGGGCCTGCGGCTGTGCCGCAAAACCCGCTGATCTGCCAGATGCGATGGGTGAACACATGGCGGGTGCTTTGCAGCGGGGCCTGCCACTGCACACAAAGGCCAATGGCGCGCAACGCGGCGTCCAGTTCCGGTTGGGCCATGGCGGTACCCTCAAAGGCAAGGGGCTGCCACAGCCCGGCCAGCAGCCCTTTGGACGGGCGGCGCTGCAAAAGCACGCCCTGCGGCCCGGTGATCAGCGCGGCCGTGACCGGCACCAGCGTTTTTTCCGGCTTAGCCGTTTTGACCGGCAGCTGTTCGGCCCGGCCTGCAGCGCGGCCCTTGCACTGAGCAGCCAGCGGGCAGACCTCGCACTTTGGCGCACCGTTGGGCAGGCAGACCAGCGCCCCCAGTTCCATCAACGCCTCGTTATAAGGGCCGGGGCGTTCCTTGGGCATTTCTTCCAGCACACGGGCTGTGAACTCGCGCTTGGCGGCAGGTTTGGTAATATCGGCAGAGCTATTATCCAGCCGGGCAAATACCCGCAGTACGTTGCCGTCCACCGCCGGGGCTGGGATGCCAAATGCAATGGAGGCAATAGCCCCAGCCGTGTAATCCCCAATGCCGGGCAGAGCGCGCAGGGCGGCATAATCTGCGGGAAGCTGGCCGCCGTACTGCCGGCAGACGATCTGCGCCGCCTTTTGCATGTTGGCCACCCGGCTGTAATACCCCAGCCCCTGCCACAGCTTGCGCAGCTTGTCCGGGTCGCAGGGCGGCAAGGGCGGCGGGGTCCGGCAGTTCGGCCACAAAACGCTCGTAATAGGGCAGCGCCGCCGAGACGCGGGTCTGCTGGAGCATGATCTCGCTGACCCAGATATGATATGCCGAAGGCTCCTGCCGGAAAGGCAGGAGCCTTCGATTCAGTTCAAACCATTGGATCAGCGGTTCGCTGACCGCCCCCATTAAAAACCGCCGCAGGTGCGCGGGAAGGCAATGACGTCACGGATGTTGGGGATGCCGGTGACATACATCAGCAGACGCTCAAAGCCCAGGCCGTAGCCGGCATGCTTCACACTGCCGAAGCGGCGCAGGTCGAGGTACCAGTCATAATCTTCGCGCTTCAGGCCCAGTTCATCCAGGCGGGCCAGCAGCACATCCAGGCGCTCCTCACGCTGGGAACCGCCGATCAGCTCGCCAATGCCGGGCACCAGCATATCGGCGGCGGCAACCGTCTTGCCGTCCTCGTTCATGCGCATATAGAATGCCTTGATCTCTTTGGGGTAATCGGTAACAAACACAGGCTTTTTGAACACCTGCTCGGTCAGGTAGCGCTCGTGCTCGGTCTGCAGGTCAATGCCCCAGCTTACTTTATACTGGAAGTTGTCATTGTTCTTCTTCAGCAGTTCGATGGCGTCGGTGTAGGTGACGCGGGCAAAATCGCTGTTGGCAACCAGCTCCAGGCGCTCGATCAGGCCCTTGTCAAAGAACTGGTTGAAGAAAGCCAGCTCATCGGGGCAGTTGTCCAGCAGGTAGCGGATGACGTAGCGGGTCATGGCCTCGGCGGTCTCCAGGTAGGTGTTCAGGTCGGCAAAAGCCATCTCCGGCTCGATCATCCAGAACTCGGCCGCATGGCGGGTGTCGTAGCTCTTCTCGGCGCGGAAGGTGGGGCCGAAGGTGTAAACCTTGCCCAGGGCCATTGCCATGGCCTCGGCTTCCAGCTGGCCGGAAACCGTCAGGTTGACCGGGCGCTTGAAGAAGTCCTTGCTGTAATCCACCTTGCCGTCCTCGGTCTTGGGCACATCGTTCAGGTCCAGGGTAGTAACCTGGAACATCTCGCCTGCGCCTTCGCAGTCAGAACCGGTAAAGATGGGGGTGTGTACATAGGTAAAGCCGTTCTTGTGGAAGAACTCATGCAGGGCATAAGCGGCCTGGCCGCGCACACGGAACGCAGCGTTAAAGGTGTTGGTGCGGGGGCGCAGGTGGGTCAGGGTGCGCAGGTAATCCATGCCCATCTTGTTTTTCTGCAGCGGGTAATCGCTGCCGCAGGTGCCCAGCACCGTAACGGTATCGGCGTTGATCTCAAACGGCTGCTTAGCGTTGGGGGTCAGCACCAGGGTGCCGGTCACTTCAAAGCTGGTGTACAGGCCGGATTTTGCAACCTCGGCATAGTTTTCCAGCTTGTCCGCCTGGAAAACGATCTGCACGGGCTTATAGCAGCTGCCGTCTGCCAGAGAGATAAAACCGATCTTTTTAGAATCGCGCACGGTTTTTGCCCAGCCGCAGACAGTAACTTTGGTACCATCCGCCGGGGTAGCCTTATAGAGCGATGCAATTTCAACTCGTTCCATGTGTTCCCACTCCTAAAATGCAAATGTAGGGGGTGTATCTGAAAACAAAGAAAATGACGACTATTTCGCAAGCACATGCCGGATTCAAGGCAAAAGGCCGCAGGAATCCTTTGTGGATTCCAAGGCTTTTTAACGCGGAATCCGGCTGCGATTGTAGAAATAGGGCAATACCGCATAATTCTAAGTGCCGATACGGCGAGCGAGGTGCGGCAGATGCCAAGCCAAAAGCGCAGATAATACTGGATGCTGCAAAGGTGAGCGCCGCCAGTGGCGGAAACAGCGAACCGAAGCAGGGGCAGCGGTCGCAGAGTGCGAGGGGCTTTTGCCCCCGAAGCACGATGCGGGTACCGCAACCCGACATTATCGAGCATTTTGGCAACGCAGATGCCGTGCCGCAGCTGCCGGAGCGGTGCTTAAGCCGCAAGGCGGGAATTGTGCGGTGTTGCCTTAGGCTAAATTTTCGACTTTTCAGTTACACCTAGATAAAATGTATTATAACGTGTGATGCTTAAAAAGTAAAGCGCTTGTTATTTGCGGCGCTTTTTGCTCTTTTTGCGCAGGGCCGGCACGGCCCAGATGGCCGCCAGCAGCACCACTCCTGCCGCACTGAACGCTGCCCCCGCGGTAAGCCCGGGCGTTTTGTAGGTAAACGCCACCGTATGGCTGCCGGTTTCCAGCGCCACGCCGAGGAAAGCCGTATCTGCCCGCAGCACTTGGGCCGGGGTACCGTCCACCGTCACGCTCCAACCAGTAGAATACGGCAGCTGCACCACCAGCACGCTGCTGCGGGTGGTGGTGATTTCTCCACCCAGGCTGTTGGTGCCAAGGGTCACATTCTGCAGGTTTTCGGCTCCAAGGTTCTCCGCACGGGCCGCAACGGTATCCAGCTTCTGGCATTCCACCGCCAGGCGGTCAAACTGGTAATAGCCCGCAAAGGGCAGTACAATCGTGATCTGCTGCAAGGGTTCATCACTGGTGCCAAAGTTATACACAAAGTCATGCCGGCCGCAGTAATACTGGCTGTTGGGGCGGTTATACTCAATGCGACCCTCACCAATGTTGCTGAGCAGGCGCAGATAGACACTGTCCTTGCGCCAGAAATGCGCATACTGCTTTTGCAGGTTGCGGCGGTCATGGGCGCTCATGGCGCTCAGTTCTTCTTCGTTCATTGCATCCAGCGGGCTGGTGGCCGTGTACTGCATGCCCTGCACCACAAAGACGGTCTCACAATCCGCCACCGGCTGGGCAATGGTCAGGGTAATGCGCCCGCCGTCCTGCGGGGCATAGTAGGTGGTTTCATCCAGCTGCTGCACGCCGTCCAGCTCCATTTCGGCTGCGGGGCTTACCGTATCGCCGGTCAATTCCGCTTCGGGCAGCAGGCCGGTTTCTTCCAGCACTACGCCGTCCAGCAGGGCATCCTGCTTTTGCAGCGGGGTCAGGGCGTCATAGGTTTCGCGGCTGATCTGGTTTTGCGCCGTATAGCCGATGGGCAGCGCCGCCGTATTGGGGTAAACCGCAACCGTGCTGCCGCCGATTTCCGCTGCCTGCACGGCCTGGCTGTCAAATAAGGCGGGCAGCGCCCCGGTGGAATCCGGTGCGCAGAGGGCGTATTTCACGCCGAACAACGTTTCCAGCGGGGTGCGGTTCTGCAGCCCGCGGTAATCATATTCCACCGGGGTGTTCTGCCCCAGTTCCCGGAACAGGCTGGAAAGGTAGCTGTTGTTCAGGCTGAAAAAGTACCCGGTGCCATACACATCCAGCAGCATGGGGCTGTTGATCGGCTCGTTCACCAGCGAGTCATACCGCCAGTAGCTTTGGTCCTCCATCAGATGCAGGGTCACAGCGGGGTTGTCCTTCACAGTGGTGCTCCAGGCGTAACCGGCGGGGCGGTACTCGTTCACGGCATCGGCTTCCTCAATGCCATAGTAGCCGCCAAGGTTCATCACCACGCCAAGGCAGCAGCCCGCCAGTAAAACAGCCTGCACACCGCGGCGGCTGACACCATCTGCCGCCAGCACAAACACGGCCAGCAGCACCAGCAGCAGCGCGCCCAGCAGGGCGGTCTCCGTGCGGCCCTGCTTGACGCAGAACGCCACCACGCAGTAAACCGCCAGCAACGCAAACAGGTTGCACTTTTCTTTCGGCTCAAACGCCGTTATGCCGGGGCAGACCCGCGCCAGGATAAAGGCTTCCAGCATGGTGAACGCCCACACCCAGCGGTTGGAAACGTAAGAAATCCCGTTCAACACACTGCCCGCCTGCGGCACCAGCAGCAGGGCCAGCAGACCCAGCCACGCGCACTTGAGCACAGTGTTCTGCCGCGGCTTGGCAAACAGCACCAGCACACCCAAAAAACGCCGCCGAGGTCACCCCCGCATAGGTAGAGTAAGCATCATACCCCATGCCGGTGGTCATGTTGGCCAGCAGTTCAAAAAAGCGGTAGAACGGGTAAGGCGCGGTTTCCCGCGTTAAGCCAAAGCGAGCGCTGCCGAACAGCTCCTGCGCGGTGGGCAGCAGGGTGACGGCTGAAATTGCAATGCCCACCAGCGCAAACCCGATGAACTTTGCCAGCAGCGGCGGCAGGGTGCGCAGGTTTTTGGCCCCGTACCGCTTGCTATACACCGCAATGGCGTACAGCACCAGTAGCATCGCAGCCATATAAAAGAACAAAAAGTTGGAGAGTGCCGTCAGCGCAATGGCGGCAATGTACAAAACCGGGCTGCGGCCCTCAAACAGATCATCCGCTCCCAGCAGCATCAGGGGGAAGCAATACATCGGCACCAGGAACACCGGTTCGATCAGCCCTGCCTGGATGGGCCACGCACTGAACACATAGGCCAGCGCACCCAGCAGGGTGCCAAAGCGGCTGTTGCCATGGCGGCGGCTGAACGCCATAAAGGCCAGCCCCGCCAAGTAGAGCCGCAGCACGATCAGGCCCTCCAGCAGCTGCTCGGTCCACCGGCCGGGCACAAAGGCTGCCAGCAGGTCCAGCGGGTCACCCAGGCCGTAATAGCTCAGCGTGGTAATGATATCCGCACCGTAACCGATGGAAAAATCCCAGGTGGGCACCGCCGCGCCGGTCAGCACACAGCGCGCGGCCTGCCGCAGCCAGCGGCCATAATAGACCAGAAACGGGTAATGCTGCTTGAGGGTATCGCCATATTGGATAAAGCTCTGCCCGTTCAGCGCAAAAATAGCAGCCCAGATGCCCATCAACAGGGCAAACAGCGCCGTATAAGCCAGCACCAGCGCCCCGCGGCCCTGCCTGCGGCCCGGTGCGTGGATCAGGATGGTGTTCTGCATGGTATCCTCCTGCGGGGCGGGTGGTGTTCCACCCCGGTTTTTATGGCAGTCCCGCATCGTTCCGGATGCCGTCCGTCGGGAATCATGCGGTGCCGCCTTATCTTTGTCCAGTATATTCTATTTTGTTTTGCGTTGCAAGGGCGTTTTGCCGCGGTTACACGCTGCCGCCAAACAGGGCTGCCAGTGCCTTTGCCGCGTACTGCCCGGCCCGTACTGCCTGCTGCACCGTGTTGGCGTGGCCGCCTATTTCGATCAGCAGCGCACCGGGGCTGACATCCTGATTATAGAACCGGTACCCGCATAGGACCGGCCGGGTCAGGCCGGGGTACAGCATTTCCATGCGTTCCTCCCACTTGGCGGCAAAGCAGAGGTTCAGCCGCCAGTTGGGCAGCTGGACGGTGCCGCCGTTATTGCACCCGGCAATGATCATGACCTGTGCAGTCGGCTGGCCGTCCAGCGTTGTCAGGGGCGCACACGGGCATCGCCGCTTTCCATCGCGTCGCGGTGTACATCCAGCACCACTTTGATGCTGGGGTATTCTTCCAGGTAGCGCCGCGCTGTCTGGGCGCTGCGGGCGTAACTTTCGGTGTAGCTGGGGGAATCATGCAGGGTGGTATCGTGCAGGGTGGTGATCCCGGCATCGTTTAGCACTTTGGTCATTGCCTCCCCCACCGCGCACATGTTCAGGGTGGTATCTTTGGTGCGGGCGGTAAAGTCGGGGTCATACACCGGGGTGTCCCAGGTCTGGTAGGTTTCCGTTGCGTGGGTGTGCAGGATCAGCACCTGCGGGTCCGGGCTGCCGGGGGTAACGGTAAGGACAGCGCTCCCTGCGCCGCGGAGGCAATGGTTGAATCTGGTTCATCCGTTGCATTTTTGATACTGCCCGCCGCAAGGGCAATATATCCCTGCCCGCTGCCCTGGCCGAAAGTCCGGTCAAGGATGGGCGCTGTTGTCTGCACCCCCGGCGGTATGGTAATGGTTGGGGCCGGGGTGGCTTCCGGTTCCGCCGTGGGCTGCGGTGTGGGGCTGGGGGTTGGCTGGACGGATGGTTCCGGGGTGGGCTGCGGCGGTGATTCCGATGATTCTGCCAGGGCGGCAGCTGGCTGGGCCTGCGGAGGTTCCACCCCTGCCTGCTGCCAGAGCGTGAACGCCGCGCCGGGCGAACAAAACAGCAGGGCCAGAACCCTTCCGCCGGGCACCACACGCAACGCCAGGGCGCTGCCCGCTAACGCCGCGGTGCACAGCAGCGCACCCAGCACACGGCCCGCATTGCGCATGGCAAACACCCCCTTGCGGAATAGATATGCCCCCACTGCCGGGCAATATGCCCCCAGCCATGCCTGCCCGCCCCGCAAACATTGCAATATTAGCGCCAAACACGAAAAAAATTTATAAAAACACTTGCAACCGGCCAAAATATATGCTAGTATAATTTGTACTGTTATGGGTGAACCAAGGAGGTGGAACGAATGCCTAACATTAAGTCTCAGAAAGACCGCGTTGCTCAGTCCAAGAAAGAGGCTGCACACAACAAGGTCGTCAAGTCCAACCTGAAAACAGTTGTCAAGAAGGCAGACGCTGCCATCGACAGCAATGCCGAGAACAAGGACGCCGCCATCAAGGTCGCTGTTTCTGCTCTGGACGCTGCCAAGAACAAGGGTGTCATTCACAAGAACACTGCCGCCCGCAAGATCAGCCGCATGGCTAAGCGCAACAACAAGGCCGCTGCTGCAGAATAAGATTGCATGAACAATGCCCGCCGGTTTTTATCGGCGGGCATTTTCATTTGTATATTGGTTCTTGGCACATATTCGCCGGTTTAATTCTGGTCCTTGCTTTTGCCCACCAGCGCGGCCAGCAGGGCAAACACCAAACTGGCGGTAATTCCACCCGCCGCTGCGCCAATGCCGCCGGTGAACACACCGGGCAGCCCAATTTCATCCACGGCCTTCACCACACCCTGGGCCAACAGATGCCCGAACCCCAGCAGCGGCACACTGGCCCCGGCCCCGGCCAGCTTTACCAGCGGGTCATACAGGCTAACGGCGCTCAGGATAACACCGGCCACCACATAACCGGTCAGGATGCGGGCGGGGCTCAGCTTGGTGTAATCAATCAGCAGCTGCCCCACCACGCAGATGGCGCCGCCCACCACAAATGCCCACAGATAATTCATGTGTTCCCCTCCTCTTCCGGGCAGCCAAGCTCCACGCAATGCGCAATGCCGGGGATGCTTTCCCCCTGCAAAAAGGTTGTCTGGCTCATCAGCGCCCCGGTGGAAAGAAAGAGCACCCGCCGCCAGCGCCGTTCCACCAGCCCCGGCAGAACATGCGCTGCCAGCACTGCAGCACTGCACCCGGCCCCACTGCCGCCCGCCTGCACGTTCTGGGCGGCAACATCATACAGCAGGCATCCGCAGTCCTGGTGGTTCTCCACCGGACAATCGGCTTTGTGCATCAGCTCATGCAGCAGGGTGCTGCCAACTTCACCCAAATCACCGGTAAAAATGGCGTCAAAGTCCTGCTGGGTGGTGCCGGTATCTGCAAAGTAGTGCAGCAGCGTTTGGGCCGCCGCGGGGGCCATCGCGGCCCCCATGTTGTTGATATCCTTGACCCCTGCATCACACACCCGCCCAATGGTAGCTGAAAGTACCGGCACGCCCGCGGCCCCACTGCCCCGCACCAGGCAGGCTCCGGCAGCGGTAGCAGTCCACTGGGCGGTCGGGGTGCGTTTGCCGCCATATTCCAGCGGGGTGCGGAACTGCCGCTCCGCCGCGCAAAAGTGGCTGCTGCTCATGGCGAGTATCTCATGCGCAGAGCCAGCTGCCGCGCAGAGGGCCGCCAGGCACAGCGCTTCCGCCATAGTGGAGCAGGCACCATACAGTCCGGCAAAGGGCACCCCCAGCTGGCGCATGGTGTAATTACTGGCGGTGCACTGGGCCTGCAGGTCCCCCGCGAAGGCAAGCTCCACCTGCTGTTTGGCAATGCCCGCTTTGCGCAGGCAATGGCGGGCGCAGCGCTGCTGCAGCATGCTTTCGGCCTGCTCCCAGCCGGTGCAGCCCTCGGCATCAAAGCCCGCATCCTGCACCAGCTCATCAAAGCCCTGTGCCAGCGGGCCTTCGCTCTCTTTTTTGCCGCCCACGGCGGCCCAGGCCGCCAGCACCGGCGGGTGCGGGAATATTACGGTATCGCCCCTTCGTATCGGCATAACAGGCAATCCCCTTTCCGGTTTGTTTGGGCTTAGTGTGCCGCAGCGGGGCAAAAAAATATGCGCAGGGCAGCCAAAGCAGCGCCCTGCGCGATGATTTTGGGGTCAAAACTTATTCATCGCCCAATACACCAGCCCCCACACCCAGGAAGCCAGTGTGCCGAACGCCAGCACCGGGCCCGCGATGGTAAAAATTTTAGCGCCAACGCCCGTTATCCAGCCTTCGGCCTTGAACTCCACCGCCGGGCTGACCACTGAGTTGGCAAACCCGGTAATAGGTACCAGCGTCCCGGCACCGGCTTTGGCGGCCAGCTTTTGGTACCAGCCCGGCACCGTAGTGATGGCGGAAAGCATCACCAGTGTGATGCTGGTCAATGTTCCGGCAAGGTCTTTATCGTACCAGCTCAGGTAGAACTGGCGCAGGGCTTCGCCCAACAGGCAGATGGCCCCGCCCACGAAAAAAGGCCCACAGGCAGTCCTTGACGACCGGGCTGGGCGGGTTGGCCCGCTTGACCATGGCGTCATAATTTTTTGGGGGCAGCTGCATACGGCACACTTCCTTTTATTTCAGTCTGCCGTTAGCTTTTCCCGCCTGCCGTACCGGTTATGCGCCAAAAAGTTCACGTTGCCGCGGTAATAGGGTTCCGGCACCATGGTGCGGTACAATTCCTGCAAATCGCGGTGGATTTCTTCATCTTTGGCAAACCCGCCCGCGGGCAGGCTGTAGATCTGGTACCGCACGCCAAACAGGCGGCTTTCCATAGCAGCGCGTGGGCACCGGCCCGCAGGTAGAAGCCAATGCGCCGCCTTGCCACTGCCGGTTCTGGCGCTTCGGCGGGGTGTTCGCATTCAATGATCAGGCTCTGCTTGCGCGGGGCGTAATAGGCGGCAAGCTCTTTCAGCACCGCCGTGCCCACACCGCTGCCGCGGTACTGCGGTAAAACAGCAAAATAATCCAGCAGCACATTGCGGCACTGGGGCAGAACCGCCTGCCAGGCATATGCCATCAGGGCACCGGCCTCGTCATAAAACGCCAGCGGCTCATACAGGCCGCGCGTCATCATGCCCTGCACCGAAGCAAAGGGTTTCAGCTCCGATTCCGGGAAATCCCGCACCATCTGGCTGCGGTAAATGCTTTGTGCCTGCTCCACGTTCAGCAGCACGATCTTCATGGCAAACGCCCCTTTCCATTTGTGACAAAATTTAGTATAATAGAAAAAGACCCAACAACGCAAGCAGGAGGATTTTTCCTATGGAATGGACCGATATCCAAATTACCGTACCGCAGCAGTATGCCGTAACCGCCGAAGCGATTGCTACCATGGTATCCAACGGCGGCATTTATATTGAGGACTACCGCGACCTGGAACAGCAGGCATGGGAGATCGCCCATGTGGACCTGATCGAGCAGGACCTGCTGGATCAACCGCGCGATATTGTAAAGGTGCACATGTACCTGGCCCCGGACGAAAACCCGGCCGAGATCCTGCCCCTGTTCAAAGAGCGGCTGGAAGCCAGCGGCGTGGAGTACAAGCTGGAAACCAGCGGCATTGAACAGGAAGACTGGCAGAACGCCTGGAAGAAATATTACCACGCCATGGACATTGGCCAGCGCCTAGCCATTGTACCCGGCTGGGAAACCTATGATACTGACCGAATTGTGATCACGATGGACCCCGGCATGGCCTTTGGCACCGGCACCCACGAAACCACCAGCCTGTGCCTGGAAACGCTGGACAGCATGGTAAAAGGCGGCGAGCGTGTGCTGGATATCGGCACCGGCTCCGGCATTCTGGCCATTGCTGCGTTGAAGCTGGGCGCTGCCGAAGCCGAGGGCGTGGATATTGACCCCATGTGCGTGCGCACCGCCGGCGAGAATGCCGAGCGAAACGGCGTGGCCGAGCACTTTACCGTGCTGGTGGGCGATCTTTCTGACAAAGCCAGCGGCAAATACAACATCATCACCGCAAACATTGTGGCGGCTGCCATTTTGTCCCTTGCGCCGCATGTGCCGGTATTGATGGCACCGGGTGCCCGGTTCATTGCTTCCGGCATTATTGATACCCGCAAGGACGAAGTGCTGGCTGGGCTGCGTGCCGCCGGGCTGGAGCCGGTTGAGATCAAAGAAAAGCGCGGCTGGGTTTGCGTGATCTGCAAAAACGCCGCGGAGGTATAAACGCTATGCCGCACCGCTATTTTACCGCCGAAGTTGGCAATGGCCGCGCCGCCCTGAACGGCACCGACGCCCACCACTTGGCTGACGTTATGCGCGCCAAAATTGGTGAGAACGTGATTTTGTGTGACGCTCACGCTGTGGAGTATGTGGGCACCATTACCCCCATCCAGCCAGGCCGGGTGGAGTTTACCGTGACCGAGGGCTACCCCAGCGCCGCAGAGCCCAGTGTTGAAGTAACACTGTTTGCCGGGTACCCCAAGCTGGGCAAGCTGGAAGATACCATCCGCCACAGCGTGGAGCTGGGCGTGACCAATGTTGTGCCTTTTTCAGCCGCTACTGTGTAGCTGCCCCCAAAAAAAGAGGAAGCAAAAAACGAGCGCTACTGCCGCGTGGCTGTGGAAGCCGCCAAGCAGTGCGGCCGCGGCATTCTGCCCACGGTGGAGCTTCCCCTACCGGATTTTAACGCCGTGTGCGACCGCTTCAAGGACTATGACCTCGTGCTCTTCTTTTACGAGTGCGGCGGTGTTTCGCTGCGGGAAGTTTTCAACAAAGAACCGGGAAACCGTGCAAAACGGATCGCCGTGGTGACCGGCAGTGAGGGCGGTTTTGCCGCCGAGGAAGCTGCCCGCGCTGCCGAATGCGGCGCCGTTACCGTTGGCCTCGGCCCCCGCATCCTCCGCTGTGAAACCGCTCCCCTCGCCGTCCTCTCCGCCGTCATGACATTGACGGGGAACCTGGAATAATACGAAATAAAAATTAAAAAAGAATAAAGAATAATGCTGGTGTGCGTGCCGCGCACGCACATTAAAATAGCTTTGTACCTTCTTTTTTTGAGCCGAGCAGCGCGAGGCGGTCCACCTACATTATTCTTTATTCATTATTCTCTATTCATTAAAAATTCTCCCCGCACCCTTATCATATGCCGTAGGCGGCAAAGGGTGCGGGGAGACTTTTATAGTTCGGTTTGCATCAGAATGCTTTTGAGGGTGTTGATGTGAACGGATTCCACGCAGAAATTGCGCACACCAATGCGCATGAAAGCGGGCATGGTTTCCAGGTCTTTCTGCATAATGCCGCACAGGTACAGCGGCACGCCGCGCGTCTGGGCTGCGTGCATCATATCCTGCACCAAACGCAGCACGGCAGGGTTATCGGCGGGGTGGGCTTTTTCCCGCCGGGAAACACCACAGGTATACTGCACCAAATCGTCCAGGTCCACGGCCAAAAAGTCAGCCCCGGCGTCAATGATCTCCCCTGCCATCAACGCAGCGGCGGGGATTTCGATCAAGCAGCCAACGGGCAGATTCCCGCAGAACGGCAAACCTTTTTCTTTCAGGCTCTCGTTGCAGCGCTTCATCTGGTCCATGCGGGTGCGCCAGGCATCCACATCGGGGATCATGGGGAACAGCACCTGCAAGGCACCTTCCGGTGCCTCCACTGCAGCCTGCATCAGGGCGGAAAGCTGGGTAAGCGCCGTGGTCTCTTCCTCCATCCGTGTCTGCACGCCATCCATCCATTGGCCGCAGTCGTCCGCAGCCCAATCGCAGGTGCGCACGGTAATGGGTTTGCCGCCGCTGTTCTTGATGCATGTTTTATAGGCTTCCACCTGCTGGGCTTCCGTCAGCTCCTTGATTACAACGGATTCCGTGCGCAGCAGTCCAATGCCGGAAGCCCCCGCCTGAATGGCTTTCTGGATGGCCTCCGGTGCGGCGCAGGCTGCGCTGGCCAGCAGAACAAACGGCGTGCCGTCCCGCGTGCGGCAGGGGGCCGCAGCCAACGGGTCGGGCAGGGCGTTGCTGTTTTGCAGCTCCTGCCGCCGTGCTTTCACCTGCCGCAGCTGGGCGGCGGTGGGGTCAATGATCAGCTGGGCGTGTTCAGCATCCACCACTGCGCGGCAGCCCGCCGCAGCAGCGGCTACCCCCTGCCCAGCTGGAATACCGCCGGGATGCCCATGCTGCGCGCCATAATGGCGGCGTGGCTGGTTTCACTGTCCGTTTCGAGGCAAGCCCCAGGATCATGCCCGGTGCCTGACCAAACAGATCGCTGGGGTAAAACAGCTCTGCCGCCAGGATGCTGGGCTCCGTCAGGTGCAGACGGCGGCTGGGGCGGCCATCCAAAATATCCACCACGCGGCGGCAGGCATCGCACACATCCACGCTGCGCTCCCGGATGTAATCATCATCCACGTTTTTTAAGCGGCCTGCAAAAATCTGCTCCGCACGCTCCACGGCGGCAGCGCTGCCGGCACCGGCGGCTATGTAATCGCCAATTTCGTTGGTGAAGGATTCATCCTCCAACAGGGCAATCTGGAACATTAAAATATCGGCATCCTGCCCGCAGGCGTGCTGCTGCAGGCGGTTCAGTTCATCTTTTGCCAGCACAATGGCAGCTTCGTACAGGGCACGCTCCCGGAACGGGTCGCACACAATGCGGTGCAGGCCCGCCGCACCGCGGTCAATGCGAACAACAGGGCCGACTGTTAAGCCATCGGACACTGCCAATCCCTGAAAAGTTTGCATGTTGTCCTCCTTGTTGAACCTTCTTGTCTGTGCAGTCTTACAGGAATTTTGCCGACGGCATTTTGCTTAAAGTATGGCTGACCAGCGCGGTAACAAAGTCTTCCGGCACGGCTGTTGCCATGGCGGCTTCGCCAGGATATTGCCCTCTTCCCGGCCAAGCAGGGTCTTATAGCGGTCCGCGGGGTCTTTATCGCACTGACCCATAAAAGTCAGGGCCAGCAGTTTGGGGGTATAGGGTACTTCACTCGGCACATCCACCATCTCCGCCGCTAGTTCCAGCGGGGCAATCGCGCCGCGGGTGGGGGCGGTCAAATTTTCGGAGAACGCCGCCGGGTAATGCTTATGCTGGCGGGCCAGTGCTTCGGTCAGCGCCAGGGTCGGCGCGCGGGAGATTGCCGCGCTCAGCTGGGCCTGGTATTCAGCGGCAAAGTCCTGCATAAAGCTGTTTTCATCGGGCAGAATGCCATACGCCGTACCGCCCAGGCGGCCAAATGCCCGCATGGTATCCATATAGCCCAGGGCAATGTTTTTGGCGGCACGCGCACCGTCAAAATCAAACAGCGGCCCCAAGTCCCAATGGCTGCGGATGATGCGGGTAGGCAGACCGGTCAGGTTGGGGCGGGTCAGCCCAACGCCATCCACATCCACGCCGATCAGCTCGGTTGCCCCCATTTTGGCGGCCAGCTCCAGCGGCATATTGTCCCGCCAGCCGCCGTCAATGTACTTTACCCCGTCAATCTCATAGGGACGCAGCGCCGGGAAGCAGGCGGAAGAGGCCAGCATATAATCTTTCAGCTGCCCCTGCGGGATATCATCCAGCGTACACTGCACGCTGCGCAGGGTGTTCATTTCGGTAATCACCAAACCGTACTTGATGTGGGATGCCCGGATGGCGTTCTCGTCCATGTACTGGTCAATGGTCTGACCCAGCGGTTCGGTGTTCAGCCCGCCGCCGCGCAGAGTTTCCAACAAGAAATCACGCAGTTCCTCCGGCGTTTTGCCCTCTGGCAGTTCCAGCACGCCGTGGTTATCCAGGCTGCGCCACAGGTCTGCCGCTTCGTTCACCTTGCCCATCACAAACAGTGCTGCGTTCAGGCTGCCCACACTGGCACCAGTGATCACATCCGGCAGCCAGCCAAGTTCCATCAGTGCCTGATACACACCAACCTGATAACTTCCCTTTGCGCCGCCGCCCGCAAGCACCAGCCCGCGCACGGTATCATGTTCTTCTGCCATATCCTGCACCTCCCGGTTGTATCCCTCTATCTCAAATTGGTATCACTTATATCAAATGGGTATTACTTTTATGAATCACGCTTATTATAGCATACCCAGCCTGTAAAAGCATATATTATTTTGCCGAATTTATTTACCTCCTTGCAACCAGATTCTTAAAAGTGTATCATAAAAACAGCAGAGTTTATTTTTTGATTTCCCTCATACTAGTTTACCTGCTAGATTGGGCAGCACAGTAATCCAATCATTTTTCATCATCTTGCACACTGTGTTCGCCCATTAGGAAAAGGAGTTTATATTTTCATGAAAGATACCGCAAAAAAACCGATCCTTGTCATTATGGCAGCCGGCATGGGCAGCCGGTTCGGCGGCCTGAAGCAGATCGAGGCCGTTGGCCCCGCCGGGGAAGCGATTCTGGATTACAGCCTGTTCGATGCCCACCGCGCCGGGTTTGAAACGGTCGTGTTCATCATCAAGCACGCAATCGAAGACGCGTTCAAATCCACTGTGGGTGCCCGCGCCGAAAAGGCCGGGCTAAATGTGCGCTATGCGTATCAGGAGCTGGATATTCTGCCGGAAGGTTTTACCGTGCCGGAGGGCCGCATCAAGCCGTGGGGCACCGCCCATGCCATTTTGTCTGCTGCCGATGCGATTGATGCGCCGTTCGCTGTCATCAATGCCGATGATTATTACGGCCGCACCTGCTTTGAGCTGATCTACAATTACCTGAGTGCCGGGCACACCGGCCCGAAATATCCTTGGGTGATGGTGGGGTATCTTTTGGGCAACACGGTCAGCACCAACGGTTCCGTCAGCCGTGGTGTCTGCGTAACAGATGCTGACGGAAATCTTGACACGGTAACGGAGCGCACCCGCATTGAAACTTATGATAGCGGTATCCATTACACGGAAGACGGCGGCGAGACCTGGGTGGACCTGCCCGCGGATACGGTCGTTTCGATGAACATGTGGGGCTTTACCCCGGATTTCATCACCGAGGCCAAAGCCGGGTTTGTAGATTTTCTGCGCAGCAGCCTGCCGGGCAACCCGCTCAAGTGCGAGTATTACCTGCCCACCGTGGTAACGGAAGCGCTGGAAACCGGCAAAGCGGAAGTAAAGGTGCTGACCACCCCGGACAAGTGGCACGGCATTACCTACCGTGAGGACAAACCGGAGCTGGTTGCCGCCCTGGCCGCCATGCACGCCAGCGGTTTTTACCCGAAAGAGCGGCTGTTTTAATTACGGGGATTTTTCAGCCTTTCTTGAACGAAAGGCTTCGGCGTAAGGACTTCAGGCAATACCGCATAATTCTAAGTGCCGATACGGCGAGCGAGGTGCGCAGAGATGCCAAGCCAAAAGCGCAGATAATACTGGATGCTGCAAAGGTGAGCGCCGCCAGTGGCGGAAACAGCGAACCGAAGCAGGGGCAGCGGTCGCAGGGTGCGAGGGGCTTTTGCCCCCGAAGCACGATGCTGGTACCGCAGCCCGACATTATCGAGCATTTTGTCAACGCAGATGCCGTGCCGCAGCCGCCGGAGCGGTGCTTAAGCCGTAAGGCGGGAATTGTGCGGTGTTGCCTTAAATAAATTTGCCCTCTTTACTACCTCACAAAATACTTTTCTTGAACCATTTGAAACACTTCTAACGCTTTTATTGATATTTTTCATTTGCCGAATATTCTTATCATCCCCTATCTCCCCTTTTCCCCCTCAAACCAAAAACATCCCCGTTCCCTGCCGGTTTCACCCGGCAAAGGGAACGGGGATGCTTTTTTACAGATTCAAACCCAATCAGCAATCACGCTGCATCAAGCAGGCTCACCGGCAACGGCGGGCTGGCCATCAACCCAATGGATAACCTTCTTGGGGCACTTGGTAACACAGGTGCCGCAGGAGGAGCACTTGGCGTAATCGATAACAGCAACATTGTTGACCAGGGTAACGGCCTGCTGCGGGCAGTTGCGCACGCACATGCCGCAGGCAATGCAGCCTGCCTTGCAGGCTTTCATCACAGCGGGGCCCTTGTCCTTGTTGGAGCACAGCACCGCGGGCTGCGGGGCCATCGGCTTCAGGCTGATGACATGGTGCGGGCAGGCTGCCACACAGGCGGAGCAGCCGGTGCACTTTTCGCGGTCCACAACAGCGCTGCCGTTTACCACATGGATAGCGTCAAATTGGCAGGCGCGGGTGCAGTCGCCATAGCCCAGGCAGCCAAATGCACAGGCGCTGGGACCGCCGGCAATGGCAGCAGCAGCGGCACAGGTGGGAATGCCGTGGTATTCAAAGCGGGTGCCACAGTTGCCGTTGCCGCCGTTGCAGTTTACAACAGCGTGCAGGGCCGGGCCGCTGGCGCTCTCAGTGCCCATAATGGCGTTGACAGCCTCGGTGGCTTTGGCACCGCCGGGGGCGCACTTATTGGTGGGTGCGCCGTTTTCAACAATCGCTTTTGCATAGTCAGCACAGCCGGCATAGCCGCAGCCGCCGCAGTTGGCGCCTGCAAGGCATTCGGTGATCTGCGCAATGCGCGGGTCTTCGTACACAGCCATAAACTTGGAAGCCAGCACCAGAATAATGCCGCCCGCCAAGCCCAGAACAACAAGCACGATGACGGCGAAGGCAATACTATTCATCGATTTCTCCCCCTTACATCAGTGCGGCGATGATGTTTTCTACCAGACCGCCAAAGCCCATAAAGCTCATGGCAGTAATGGCAGCAGACACCAGCGTGATAGGCAGGCCCTTAAAGCTTTCCGGCGGGTTGGAGCGCTCCACGCGCTGGCGAACGCCGCAGAACAGCAGCATGGCAACCAGGAAGCCCACACCTGCACCGGCGGCGCAGATCAAAGCCTCGGCATAAGCCATACCAAAGCCCTGTGCCTCATAAACCTTGGTGTAATCCTGCACAGCCAGGATGGTCACGCCCAACACACAGCAGTTGGTGGTGATCAGCGGCAGGTACACGCCAAGGGACTGATACAGTGCATGAACGTAACGCTTCAGCACAATTTCGATCAGCTGGACCAACACAGCGATGACCAGAATAAAGATGACCGTCTGCATATAGCCCAGGCCGTTGGCATCCAGCAAAAAGATCTGCAGCGGGAAGGTAACAGCGGTTGCGATCACCATGACTGCAATAACAGCCGCGCCCATACCAACGGAGGAGTCCAGCTTTTTGGAAACGCCCAGGAACGGGCAGATGCCAAGGAACTGGACCAGAACATAGTTATTAACAAGGATCATGCTAAAGAAGATGGTAGCAAAGGTTGCAACAGTCTGGCTCATTCCTTAGCACCCCCTTCCTCGGTTTTTGCTTTGTCGATTTCTTCCAGCATCACATCGCCGCAGGTTTTGCGCTCAATGGGCTTGTTCAGCTTCTTTTCAATGTACACACACAATGCCATCAGGCAGCCGAACACGAAGAAACCGCCGGGGGCCTGGTTCATCAGGCTCATGCGGTCAATGCTTTCCGGGATGATGGTAATTCCCATCCAGGTGCCGTTGCCCAAAATCTCACGCACAGAGGACATGAGCAGCATGGTCAGGATGTAGCCGCAGCCCATGCCCAGGCCATCCAGTGCAGAATCCACAACGCTGTTCTTGCAGGCAAACATCTCGGCACGGCCCAAAATGATACAGTTGACAACGATCAAGGCCAGGAACACGCCCAAAGATTTGTACAGTGCGGGCACATAAGCCTGCAGTACCATCTGAACGATGGTAACGAAGGTTGCAATGATAACAATGTAGCACGGCAGATGCACTTTGGCCGGAATGACCTTGCGCAGTGCCGAAATAACGATGTTAGAGCAAACCAGAACGAACGTCATGGCCAGGCCCATGCCCAAAGCGCCGGATACCGTGGTGGTAACAGCCAGTGCCGAGCAGCAGCCCAGAACCAGGCGCAGAACCGGGTTTTCGCGGATGATGCCGGCGGTAAAAATGCGCCATTTGCTTTGTTTTTCAGCCATTTTAAGCCACCCCCGCAATATCATTATTGTAGCAGTCGATTGCGCTGTTGATGGCGCTGACAACTGCACGGGAAGAGATGGTAGCGCCGCCGATTGCATCAACGGGGTTGCCAACCTCTACCTGCTGGGAAGCGCTCCAGCCGACATAGCCGCCGTAGAAGCTCTCTTCGCCCGTCTTGGAACCGATACCGGTGGTCTGGGTGGAAGCATCCACAGACAGAGCGGTCAGGGTGCCGGTGGTATCAAATGCAGCGTACACGGTAACCAGGTTGCCGCTGTAGCCTGCTGCGGTGGACTGCACAACAGCCATGCCGTCTGCGGTCTTAACTGCGCCGGTCACATTGGCGGTGGTAACAGTAACATCCTGCAGATCATCCGCCGTGGTGCCTTCCGGCAGAACGGACAGATAAGCCGCCAGGGTCTCAGCCTTGGTGTTGGCTTCAATGATGGGTGCGGTTGCGTCGTTCAGCACAGCCAGCAGCGCGCTGCAGACCAGGCAGATCACAACCAGAACAATGACCGGAAGAACCAGTGCCTTAAAGTTGGATTCCTGTTCCGGAGCCTTTGCATTGTTTTCAGCCATTATTCTTTCCCCCCTTTCACAGCTTTCTGGGGCTTTTTGTAGCCCAGCGGGGTCTGGTGACCCCAGGCGTTGAACCACGGAGTCATCAGGTTGCCCAGCAGGATGGCATAGCTCATGCCTTCATTCATCGAGCCGAAGTGGCGGATGAGGAAGGTGATAAGGCCGATGAACACGCCATAGAACAGCTTGCCCTTGGTGGTGAACGGGCTGGTCACATAGTCGGTCGCCATGAAGACGGCGCCGAACAGCAGACCGCCGGACATGCACTCCAGCAGGGCAATGTACGGGTCACGGGTAGCCAGCAGGGTCAGAACATACATAGTGCCAACGATGGAAGCCGGGATGGTGAACTCGATGGTGTGGGTAAACAGCAGATAAGCCAGGCCCAGCAGGATGGCGATCACACAGGTTTCGCCCATCATGCCGCCATGGATGCCCAGCAACATATCCACAAAGCTGACGCTGTGCAGGTCAACGGCTGCGTTCAACGGGGTAGCGGATGCCAGGGCGTCCACTGACATATCCGGGTAAACGTAAGCCGTCATGCGGGAGGTAAAGCCCAGGAACAGCACGATACGGCCAACCAGCGCAGGGTTAGCAAAGTTATAGCCCAGGCCGCCGAACAGCTGCTTGATGATAACAATAGCAACCAGTGCGCCCACAATGGCAATCCACAGCGGCATGCTGACCGGCATGTTCAAAGCCAAGATCACGCCGGTAACGCAGGCAGAAAGATCCCCCACCGGGTTGGGCTTGTGCATCAGCTTGCAGTACAGGTACTCAAAAACAACACAGGCAAGGGTAGTCACTGCGGTCAGCAGGATCGCACGCATGCCAAAAATCAGCCCCGACGCCACAATGCTGGGTACCAGCGCGATCAGCACGTTGCCCATCAGGCCGCGGGTGGTCGCATTGTCCCGGATATGGGGCGAAGCGGTTACGATCAGACGATCATCCATTCCTTATTTTCCTCCTTTGCGCAGTTCGCCCATGTACCAGGCCTTTGCCAGGCCCATGTTCTGGGCCACAGGGCGCTTGGCCGGGCAGGCAAAGGTGCAGCTGCCGCAGGCCACGCACAGATCCACGCAGCGTGCTTTCAGCGCATCAAAATCTTTTTCGGCAAAGTTTTCCAGAATTTCGACCGGTTCCAAACCCATGGGGCAGGCGGCAATGCAGCGCCCGCAGCGGATGCAGGGGTCAGGCTCCGGCAGGGTGGCCATTTTGCGGCTGAACAGCAGCAGGCCGTTGTTCTGCTTCAATACCGGGTAATCAGCGCTCGGCGAAGCACCGCCCATCATGGGGCCGCCAAAGATGATCTTGCCCAGCTCAACATCCGGCTTAATGCCGCCGCATGCTTCGATCACATCGCGGTACAGAGTGCCGATGGGCACTTCAATGTTCTGCGGCTTGGCAATGGCATCGCCTTCCACGGTAACGCGCTTGGTGGTCAGGGGCACACCGGTCTTCAGGAACTTGCCCAAGGTAGAAACGCTGGTCACGTTCATGATGATACAATGTACGTCTGCAGGCAGGCCCGGTTTGCCGGAAGGACCGATCTGCGGCACTTCGCGGCCGGTGCAGGTTTCAACCAGCGTTTTTTCAGCGCCCTGCGGGTAGCGCATGGGCAGCGGCTTGACCGAAACGCCCTGCATATCGCGCACCAGGGAGCACATCAGATCAATGCACTCCGGCTTGTTTCGTTCAATGCCGATGATGCAGTTGGGAATGTTGCAATACTTCATGACGGCAGTAATGCCGGAAAGGATCGTATCACTGCATTCCAGCATCTCGCGCGTATCCGTGGACAGATACGGCTCACACTCAGCTGCGTTGATCAGCAGGGTGTCAATGCCCTCTGCTGCCAGCTTGCCATGTGTCGGGAAACCGGCGCCGCCAAGGCCAACCAGACCGCAGGCCTGCACAGCTGCCATCAGGCTCTTTTTATCGGTCACAACCGGCGGCACACAGGCCGGGTCAACCGTCTGCTGGCCATCGGCTGCAATCGCAACCGCCTGGCAGGTAGAACCGTTGACCATGCGGAACGGTGCAACGCCCTCAACTGTGCCCGAAACGCTGGAATAGATATTGGCACTGACAAAGCCGCCGGCTTTGCCGATGAGCGTACCAACACAGACCTGATCGCCTTTTTTGACGACCGGCTCTGCAGGTGCACCAATGTGCATCGACATGGGAATGATCACGTGCGCAGGCGTGGCCATTGTTACGGTAGCCATCCCGGCCGTGCCCTTCTCATGCGGCACTGCGGCACCCTTTGGCAGAGCGCTTCAGGGATTTAAACATGGACTCATTTCCCCATTTCATTGTCTGCCCTGTTATGGAAAGCTCCGGAGCCGGTCATCCCGTCCCCGCTGATCACAGCGATCGCCGATACACCTTTTTATAAAGTCAAACCGTCATTGCCCCCACTGCCAGCCGAATCAAAAAGCTGAGCCGCCGGGCCGATGCCGTTCCATGGCCGCAAAAACAAAAACCGCCTGCATTTATCAAATGAAGCCTAGGCCGTTTTCAGGCTTTTGGGGCACACTGCCCCTTTACAAAAGATGTATCCTTTCCCAAAAGGCAAAATAAATACAGTATTATTGTAGCATTTTTGCCGTACAAGTCAAGAAGAAAGGGTCGCAAACCGCAATACAAAGTCGAATGTTTATACTAAAAAGTAAATTCTTTATGGGTTGCTAATACCGCCGCTCTGTTGGGCTTTCCACGGAAAATGCCTGTTGTGTATGTTGTTAATTTTTAGACATAGCGCATTGTTTCCTGTTGTTCCCTAAGGTGTATCTGAAAACAAAGAAAATGACGAATATTTCGCAGACACAAGCAGGATTTAAGTCAAAGAGCCTTGGAATCCTTTGTAGATTCCAAGGCTTTTTAACGCAAAATCCCGCTGCGCTTGTAGAAACAGACGATATTTTCGACGTTTCAGATACACCCTATGGATTTTCTGGGTTAAACACGCTGCGGGCTGCCGGTGTTCCCAATCCCCCGCCGCCTTTTGCGTAGCGGTTCATTGCCTGTTTTTGCAGCCAAACCGCTGCAGCAAGCCAGAGCAAAAGCGCATATATTTTGTCATCTCTTGAGTCTCCCTGTATTTTATGCTCGTTGCTTCGTTATTTCCATATTTTATCAAAAAAACTTCAAAAAACGTGTTGACAAATGCCTACCAGTCCGCTATAATAACTAAGCGTTGAGGGCAGCGCGAAAGCAAAGCCTCTTAACAAACATGCAATGGGGATTTGCATAATGGTAGTGCGACGGACTCTGACTCCGTTTGTGGGAGTTCGATTCTCTCATCCCCAACCACCGCAGCAGCAAAGTTGCTGCGGATTTTTTTTCGGGGTGTAGCGCAGTTGGTAGCGCGCTTGGTTCGGGACCAAGAGGCCGTGGGTTCGAATCCCGTCACTCCGAAAACAAAAAGCTCTTTCACCGTCTGGTGAAAGAGCTTTTTGTTTTTCACGGAGTGACGGGATTCGAACAGCCCGCTCATCGCCACAGCGGGACACAAATGGTCCAGTGGACTGTTTGCGAGGGTGCGGGAGAATCCGCGCCCGTTTGCCGCATAGAGCTCTTTGGACGGTGCCGAGGCAAAACAGTCCGCGGAAAAACTCTCAGCGCGCCAAACAGCAAAGCCACTCACGCATCTTTTTAAAGATTTTCCCCCGCCCTTCTACAAAAAATCTGCCAAGAGCATTTTCAGCCCTTGGCAGCGAAGTCTTTATTTCACCATCAATAAGTTTTCATCCGGATTCTATTTGGGTATGGCTCATTCAATCGTTTCAAAGCAAACCGTATATCCAAGCTCTTCTACCAAATCATTGTCAATGATTTTTCTAATGATATTTTTGCATTTTCAAATGCTTTATCCAAAATACCGTTTTCAATAGCCCTTTCTTCCATTGCATCCTGGCTTACTGAATCAAAATTCCGAACATCTTCAACCTTAACCGGATTGAACAGCCCATCTTTCTGATCCAGCGTTTCAATGCTGTCCTTGTCAATTTGGTGCGAAAGAATTCTCGCTTTCGGCATCCTTTGTTCGTATGGTTCCACCGGCCGGCAGCTGCCCCACAAAAATGGCTGGATAAGACACGGGCGTTTCAGCCCGGCATCTTATCCAGCCATTGTTTTTTTGAACAATCAACCCTCCGATGGTTGATTGCTAGTATGGCACGCGCGGTGTGGTCCGTCCATCATATTTACTGCACATTTGCTCATCAAATGTACACTTTGCCTTGTTATCGCCCTCCTGATTCAAGCTCCATACTATTTATTTTCTGCTATAACGGGGCTGTGCCCTTTCAGGAGCTTCCAGCGGGAAAGCGGTTTGATGCTGAACACAACATGCTTTTCCTGTTGGCAGCACTTGCAGATATTCAGCACATCATAATAATACTGTATATCACTCCGTTCCAGATCAAGGCCGCACTTCCGGTTCAGGCAGCCGCGGCAGTAGCACAAAACTTCAATTTCTTTATTGGTCAGCATAACGCTTACCCCCCCATTTTATTTCGAGCAGTCGCTGTTTTTAATCCAGCCTGCCCATTTGTTCTTTCAAATCGGTCTTATTCTGCACAGCGGCTTCAATGGCAGCTGCCAGGGCCGCGGTAATGTCTGCCAGCGGCATGGCCGGGGTACCCGCAGCTTTGCCTTCCAGCTGGCTGGCTGCATACGGCACATGCACAAAGCCCGCCCGTATATGGGGATAACTTTGCACGGTATGCAGCACGGTATACATGACCGCATTGCAGACGTAAGTACCTGCCGTGTAAGACAGCTGGCAGGGATAGCCCTTTGCCTGTACCCCGCGCACCATGGCCTTGACCGGCAGCTTGGCAAAATATGCCGGGGCGCCGTCCTGTACCAGCGGTTCGTCCACCGGCTGTGCACCGTCATTATCCGGGATACGGGCATCCGCCAGGTTGATGGCTACCCGTTCTACACGCAAACCAGCAGCGCCGCCTGCCTGGCCCACATTCAGCACCAGATCCGGCTGGCAAAGTTCGATTTGGCGCACCACTTCTGCGGTGCCGCGGGTAAAGCTTGTCGGGATCTCCCGCTTGATGATCTGCGCCCCGGCAATTTCATCCGGCAGCATTTTAACAGCTTCGTAAGCCGGGTTGATGCTTTCCCCTCCGAACGGGTCAAAGCCTGTAACTAAGACTTTCATTTCACTTTCCCTCTCCTCATCTTTTCAAATTATACCACACGTTTTTTCATTTTTCACTCCTATTTACAAAAATATCCTACTTTATTCAAAAAAATGACCACGCTCGCACTTAGCGTGGTCATTTCATTAACATATGTTACTTTATTTTTTCCCTTAGCTGCTCTTCCAGCCCGGCGCGCGGGGTAATATAGACCGTTGTATAATCGTTATACAGCACCATGCCAGGGCGGGCGCCGTTGGCTTTCCAGATGTTGCGCACCTCGGTGGTATCCACCGGCACCTTGGCACCGCCATTCTGGCTGGAGTGCAGCACAGCCAGCTCTGCGGCCTCCTGTTTGGTGGTGTCCGGCACATCCTCGCCGCGGCTCATAACCACCGTATGGCTGCCGGGGGCTTTCTGTACATGGAACCAGACATCCTTGCCGCGGGCAGTGTGCAGGGTTAGCTTATCGTTTTGCAGGTTGTTGCGCCCGATCAAAATTTCAAAGCCATCGCTGGAGCGGTAGCGCAGGAAATCCGCCGGTTTCTGTTTGCGTTCCCGCTGCTTATAGTATTTCAGGTAGCCCTGGCTTTTCAGCTCGGCACGCACTTCGTTCAGAGCCTGCTCGCCGGGGGCAGTCTCCACCTCATACAGAACATTGGCAAGGTATTCGATCTCATCCTCGCCCTCGAGCAGCAGCTTTTTCAGCATCTGGCCGGCGGTCTGCTTCTTTTTATAATCGCGGAAGTATTTCTGCGCGTTCTCGTTGGGTCCAAGGCGGGGGTCCAGGCGGATGGTCACATCCTCGCCGGTATAGTAGTTTTGCACGGTGGCCTGGCGGTCGCCTTTCTGGATGGCCCACTGGTTGGCCTGCAGCAGCTCGCCGTACAGGCGCAGGGTATCGGCTTTTTCACTCTGGGCCAGTTCCTCCCGCCGGGCGGACTGTTTGCGCACAGCGCGTTCGTACAGGTTATGCACCGCTTTGTACAGCTCGCGGCTCTTCTGCTTCAACCGCTCGGCGCGGTCCTTGGTGGCGTAATAATCCTCCAGCAGCTCGCTGTAGGTGGAGTACTGCGTTAAAATGGCCGCACTGCCGTACTGCTGCGGGATAAAAAGCTGAACTCTACCGGCTTGTTCACGCCGTCCGGCTGGGGGATGCGCACCGCCGTGGGGGTGCCGCCTGCAGCGTGTTCATCCTTCAGGTTTTCGATTGCGGCGCACAGGGCCTGCTTCTGCGCTTCGTCCAGGTCACAGGCCAGCAGGGGCGTTTCGCCGCCAAAAGCACGCCACACAGCCTCCCGCGCAACAACGGGGCCGACACCGCCAACCGCTTTGCCCAAAGCAGAAGCCACCGGCAGGTCTTTTTTCGCAGGCAGCGGCCACCATGGCGGCGGCGCTGGTTGCCAGAAAATCCGGCTTATTGGGTTTGGGCGGCAGTGTATACGGCAGTCCGGGCAGCAGCTGGCGGATCTCGCTGTCCTCAAAATCCACGCGCTTGAGGGCATCGATGATCTTGCCGCTCTGGATCAGCACCAGGTTGGAGTAACGGCCCATCAGTTCGGCAGCCAGGGTATTGGTTACCAGGTCGCCCATCTCATTGGTGCACAAAAAGTCAAAAAATACAATGCGGTCGCCGGGTTCCATATGCAGCCCTGTCAGACGGCCGCCGGTCAGGTGTTTGCGCAGCAGCATGCAAAAGCCCGGCGGGGTGAGCGGGTTTTCAAAGCTTTCTTTGGTCAGGCAGACACGCGCCGAGCCGCTGCGGGCAGACAGCAGCAGCTTGAACGTCTGGGTGCGAGTGCGCAGGGTCATCAGCACTTCATCCCGCGTCGGCTCAAAAATTTTATCAATTTTGGCATCCAGCAGGGTGCTGTTCAGTTCATTTGCGACCAGCGCAAGGGTCGCGGCATCCAATGCCATGGTGGTACTCCTTTTCTTTTGGGGCAGGGTTTTATGAAAACGACAGCATTCTTCTCACGCGGCAGGATGGGTTCATCCCACCCCATAGTGTTCAGCCGCCGCAGGGGTTACAGGTAGCTGTAAGGGTCAACATCGGCCAGGCTGGGGGCCACAGTAACTTCTTTGGGCAGGCGCTCGGTCAGGGCATCCGCCAGGGCAAACACCACCGGGTGTTCCGTTCCCCAGTGCCCAGCAACAACCAGGCCCACGCCTTTCTGCTTTGCCAAAATGGCAATGTGGTGGGCGGCTTCGCCTGTCACCAGGCAGTCTGCGCCCTCGTCAATGGCCTGCTGCAAATAGCTGCCGCCTGCGCCGCTCACTTCGGCCAGCTTTTCTGCCGGGTGATCGGCTTCCACAAACTTGCAGTGGGTGTGCAGCATCCGGCTGCAGGTTTCGGCCAGCTGTTGGGCCGTGGTGGGCACGTTCAGCGTGCCGATGCGGCCGCAGTTATCGGCGAAATCACGGCGGTTCTCAATGCGCAGCAGGTCTGCCAGCACATCGTTCACACCGCCGGGAGCGGCATCCAGATTGGTGTGCATGCAGATGGCCGAAATGCCGTTCTGCAGCAGCATTGCGGGCACATCCTCCGCCGTCACGCGGCGCAGCGGGTCAAAGATGACCGGGTGGTGGCTTACAATCAGCTCACACCCGCTTTCGGCGGCATCGCGCACCACATCGGCGGTAATATCCAGCGCCGTCATAATGGAGGTGACCGGGCGTCCGGCATCCACCAAAAGGCCCACGTTATCCCAACTGCAAGCCAGCTCCGGCGGGGCGATCTGTTCCAGAATTTCCAGTACCTGCTGTACTTTTACGGCCATAGTCCATCCTCCATTTCCTGTATCAGGGCATCCACCCCATCCGCCTGCGGGCCGGGTGCAAGGCCCAGGCGGTATTTTTTCAGTTTGACCAGCTGCTGTTCACGGTAGGCCTGGGCTTCGGGCTGGCCCTGCGTTTTGCCGCACAGGCAGGCAAGGCCGGTGGGCTCCGCTGCCCGGCCGGTATACTGCGCGTTGATCACGGTATACAGCCGCCCGGCTGCACGGCACAGTGTCTCGCTTTTTTTAAGGCAAAGCCGCGCTGGGCAAGGCCCTTGCGCAAAACGCTGTGCTTGGTGGCGGGTACAAAACAAAGTTATACTGTTCGTTCCTCACCCAGGGGGCAGCATCCAGGATTTCCAGCACCGTTTCGGCCCCCATGCCGGCAATGATGATCTCCGTTGCCTCCCCCGGCTGCAGCACACTCAAACCGGAACCGAGGCGGAACTGGATCTTATCCGCCCAGGGGGCGCAGGTCATGCGGGCTTTTTGCAGCGGGCCTTCCCGCAGATCACATGCAAAAACAAGCGGGCAGCAACCGCTGCCCGCCAGCCATGCACTGAGTTTTCCATGGTCACACCCAATATCGGCGGCAATATGGCCGGGCCGCACATAGGCAGCCGCGGCGGCCAGCCGCGCATCCAGGTGCGGCACAGGCTTACAGGTGTGCAAAGTAGTCATTCAGTTCGGCGCACAGTTCGTCGGGGTCCACACCGTGGACCATGCAGGCCTGCTCCACGGTCTCACCATGGGCAGCCATGCAGCCCAGGCAGTGCATACCCGTGTTCAAAAGATGGGCACGCAGCCCTGGGAAGGATCGTTCTGCAGGATTTCGGCAATGATGGTATTACGGGTAACAGTCATGGTAATGTTCCTTTCTGCATTATACAAAACGTATAAAATGATAATTTATGACGGCATCTGGAAGGTCGCGTACAAACCCGCGCCTTGCAGAATGACGAACGATGTCAGGCAGAGCATGGCAAATACCGCCTTGCGCTCTGCGGGCTTTTGCACGGCAAAGGTGCGATTGTGGTGCACCAGCGCCAGCACCAGCGGCAGCACGGGCAACCAGTAGCGCCCCTGCAGGCCAAAAATAGTGGTGTAATTGATGGGGGTCCAGTTGAGCGCCGTGACGAACGAAAGGGCAATCACGCAGAGAACAATACCCCAAACGCCCGCTTTGGTGCGGCGGCCCAGAGGTACGGTCTCGCCCGCCTGCGGCAGCGCCGCGGCCAGCAAAGCCAGGATAAAGCCAACCCCCAGCACCCAGCTGGCATCCACGGTATACACAATGGGTTCGCCCAGGGCAGTGCCCAGCACGCCCTGCACCCACTGCGCCCCCTGCGCACTGAAAGAGCGCAGCAGCAGTTTGGCCGTGTTGGGCAGGTTGCGGCAGATATACCCGGCGGAATAGGTGTAGATGGAATCGCCGTTTTCCTGAATGGAGCCAACCAGCTGTTCCGGCGTTAAGCCGCCCCACATGCGGGTCAGCTTATACAGCCCAACCGGGATGCCCAGCACCACAACCGCGGCAATGGCACCCAAAAAGATTTTCTTCTTTTTTGGGGTCGCGGCGGATCTTCCAGTACAGCAGCGCCAGCAAAGCGGCACCAGCCGCGGCGGCACCACCGGCGCGCAGGATGCCCACGGTATCCACATCGCGGGCTGCATACAAAGCAGCGCCCATATTGACCTGCACCCAGCCGATAGCGGCCAGCACCAGCGCCAGAACTTTGGCAATGGGGCCAACCGGCCAGCGCTTGCCGGGCAAGGCAAGGTTGGCATCGGGAATCATAAAGATCAGCAGCACGGCGGGCAGATAAATTGCCTTGGCCGGGCCGATGAGCGCCGCCAGCACCACAGCCGCCACCGTTTCCGGCCAGCGGGCCGGGCGGGTGCGCAGGGTCAGGCAGAGCGCAGTAAAGCAGAAGAGATACCCCAGCACGGCGGCGTCCGCCGAAAGGCTGCCCGCCAGCTGCAAGGGCTGGGCCAGCAGTGCCACACCGGCAAAAATGCCGCGCAGCCGCTGGGGTGCAATATTGACCGCAGCCGCAGCCAATGCCAGGTACAGCGCCAGGTTGCACAGCCGCCCCAACAGCAGCATGCCATGGAAGCCAAGCCCCATCATGCGCGCCAGCGTAATGCCGGCAATCTGACCCAGGTAGAGCGTATTATTGATGGGGTCCGCCGTTACATAGGTATCGGAGCTGACAGTCGTTTCACCGCTGCAGCCCGCATCTCCCAGGTGTTCCAGCATTTCCTTGTAAGCGTAAATGCCGATATCACCGGTATGATTTTTGAAATAAGGAGCATCGCAGCTGCGCACCAGCAGCATATCATCATCGTCCGCCACCGGCTGGCCCAGCAATGTGCTGGACTGACGGTAGCATTTGGCCAGGTGGGTGTATTCATCGGGGCCGACAAGGGGCGGCGTTAAAAGGCAAACGCCACGCCCAGCACCGCACCGCACACCAGCACCACCTGCCACAGCTTGGCGCGGTGGGTGAGCAGGATAAAGCCCGCCACCACCGCCGCAAAGGTCAGCACGCCCAGCAGGCGGGAGATCACATGGGACCAGCTGCCGGAATCATTGACGACATACTGCAATGCCGGATGCCCGACGATGGAATCCGTTGTGCCGTTTGCATTCCGGCGGGTCATCTGCTGGCTGGTGTCGGCATCCGTCCAAAGGCCCAGCAGGTGGTACACATCCCAGTCATCGCCGGGGGTATACCACAGGCGCAGGGTCATGTTTGGGTTTGCCAGGTCATAGTCCGCTTCGGCATCGGCTGTGCCGGGGGCGGTATAGGGCGCATCAAACGTGATGGCCGCAAAGGTGTTATCTTTAATGGTAATGCAGTCCAGCTCACCGTTCGCCACGGCGTTGCCATCGGCATCCAGCAGTGCAGCGTACAGGGTGCCCTGCCGGAACGCCCAATTATGGGTGGTCAGGTCCAGTCGAACCCCGTAAATGCGCTGCCCGCTTTTGAGCGGAACGGGCAGGTACAACCCGGTTGTGCCGTCATCCTGCGTTGCAGCGTCCGCCGTGGCAGGAATTACAACGGTACGGGTATAATCATCGTTGACGATTTCATACACCGGCTGGTTATCCACCCGCTGGCCAAGGTCAAACCCGGCCCACGCGGCCACAGCGGCAGCAGCCAGCGCCACCAGCAAAGTCAGCCACAGCAGGCGGTGCCGCTTGCAGAAATCTTTGATTTTTGCATGAAGCCCTCCCCTGCTTTAGGTTGCTTACAGACAGTTTTATTATACATGATGATTGGCGAAAGTGCAATATTAGCCTTACTGCACTTTACTTTTCTCATTTTTCCTCTATCTTTTTAGGCTAGAGAATGATATCATCTATGTAAAAATCACATAAAGAGGTCGTGATATTGCTATAATTAACTGATACAAAAACACCCCCGTCTGCATTACCAGGCGGGGGCATGTTATTGCATTACGAGAAACGGTCGCGCAGGTTCTTGAAGAAGCCCTTGCGCTTTTCGTAGTTATCCTCTTTCATGCTGTCCTCAAAAGCTTTCAGGGCTTCGCGCTGGGCGCGGGTGACCTTTTTAGGGATCTCAACATCGACGATCACATACTGGTCGCCGCGGCCGCGGCCGTTCAGGTACTGGATGCCCTGGCCGCGCAGGCGGAACTTGGTGCCGCTCTGGGTGCCTTCGGGGATATGCTGCACAATGCGGCCATCCACGGTGGGCACCTCAACGTCATCGCCCAGCACAGCCTGGCTGAAGGTGATGGGCACATGGATGGTAACATCGTACCCGTCACGCTCAAACATCGGGTCGGCCTTAACGGTAACATGGACGATCACATCACCGGCGGGGCCGCCGTTGGAACCGGCATCGCCCTGGCCGCGCAGTGCAATGTTCTGGTCATCATCAATACCAGCGGGAATATTGATCTCCAGGCTCTTGCGCGCGGCGGTCTTGCCGGTGCCGCGGCAGGTCTTGCACGGGTTGCGGATAATGGTGCCGCGGCCGCCGCAGTGGCTGCAGGGCTGCTGGCTCTGCATTACGCCAAAGGGGGTGCGCTGCTGGGTTACAACATAACCACGGCCGCCGCAGTCGGGGCAGGTTTCGGGGCTGGTACCCTTGGCCGCACCGGTGCCGCCGCAGTCGGGGCAGGTATCCTGGCGGTTGATGGTGATCTTCTTGGAGCAGCCGTGGGCGGCTTCCTCAAAGGTCAGGATCACGCTGGCCTGAATATCATGGCCCTTGCGGGGTGCATTGGCGGTGCGGGTGGAAGAACCGCCGCCAAAGCCGCTGAATCCACCGCCAAAGCCGCCGCCAAAGATATCGCCAAAGATGTCGCCCAGGTCCACGCCGCCAAAACCACCGCCGAACCCGCCTGCACCGCCGCCGTTGGCAGCCGCATAGTTGGGGTCTACGCCAGCAAAGCCGAACTGATCATAGCGCTGGCGTTTCTGCGGGTCGGAAAGCACATCGTTGGCTTCGTTGACCTCTTTGAACTTTTCCTCGGCTTCTTTATTGCCGGGGTTCAGGTCAGGGTGGTACTTTTGGCAAGTTTGCGGTAGGCGCTCTTGATCTCGGCATCCGTAGCGTTTTTGCCGATGCCCAGCACCTCGTAATAATCTCTTTTTTCTGCCATATGATCACACCTTTATGTGTTGAAGTAAGTTGACTTTTATTCCTTTCCCCTATGGGAACAGCCGGTTCTTTGTCCGTAAGGGCGTACAGCCTGTGCCTGCAAGCGGCAACGTGATTTCACTGCGGGCACACGCTGTGCGCCCCTACGGACGGGACGCAGCTTTGTGGGCTTAACCCCACAATGGCCGCCGCCGGAATTGCCTGGCGGCGGCCTTTGGGTTACAGGGATGTTCCCCTGTTTATTCTGTTATCTTACACCTCGTGGAAGTCAGCGTCAACAGCACCGTCATCCTTCGGGGCGGAACCGGCATTGCCCGTGGGGCCCTGCTGGGCGTCAGCGCCCGGCTGCTGGCCCTGCTGCTGGGCAGCCTGCTGGTAAACCTTCTCGCTGATGGCGTAGAAAGCCTTCTGCAGGTCGTCCTGCTTTGCCTTGATGGCCTCAATATCGGTACCCTTCAGGGCTTCCTTCAGGGCGTTCAGCTTAGCTTCGCACTCGCTCTTCTCGGACGGAGAGACCTTGTCGCCCAGCTCGCCCAAAGCCTTTTCGGTCTGGAACACCATCTGGTCGGCGTTATTGCGGGCATCAACATCTTCGCGGCGCTTCTTATCCTCAGCAGCATACTGCTCGGCATCCTTAACAGCCTTGTCGATGTCGTCCTTGCTCATGTTGGTGGAAGCAGTGATCGTGATGCTCTGCTCCTTGCCGGTGCCCAGGTCCTTCGCGCTGACGTGAACGATACCGTTGGCATCAATATCAAAGGTAACTTCGATCTGGGGCACGCCGCGCGGAGCCGGAGCGATGCCATCCAGGTGGAAGGTACCCAGGCTCTTGTTGTCGCGGGCAAACTCACGCTCGCCCTGCAGAACGTTGACCTCAACGCTGGGCTGGTTGTCGGCCGCAGTGGAGAAGATCTGGCTCTTCTTGGTGGGGATGGTGGTGTTGCGCTCAATGATCTTGGTGCGAACGCCGCCCAGAGTCTCAATGCCCAGGCTCAACGGGGTAACATCCAGCAACAGCAGACCCTTAACGTCGCCCTGCAGAACACCGCCCTGGATGGAAGCGCCGACAGCAACACATTCATCGGGGTTGATGCCCTTGAACGGCTCGCAGTTCAGTTCCTTCTTAACAGCGTCATAGACAGCGGGGATACGGGTGGAGCCACCGACCATCAGGACCTTAGCCAGGTCAGAAGCCTTCAGGCCTGCATCAGCCAGAGCCTTGCGGACAGGGGCCATGGTGCGGTCAACCAGATCAGCGGTCAGTTCATTGAACTTTGCGCGGGTCAGGGTCATATCCAAGTGCTTGGGGCCGTTGGCGTCAGCGGTGATGAACGGCAGGTTGATGTTGGTGGAAGTGGCGCTGGACAGCTCGATCTTTGCCTTTTCAGCAGCTTCCTTCAAGCGCTGTGCAGCCATCTTATCCTTGCGCAGGTCGATGTTGTTTTCCTTCTGGAAATCCTCAGCCATCCAGTCGATGATGCGCTGGTCGAAGTCATCGCCGCCCAGGTGGGTATCACCATTGGTAGCCAGAACTTCAGTAACGCCATCGCCCATCTCGATGATGGAAACATCGAACGTACCACCGCCCAGGTCGTAAACCATGATCTTCTGGTCGGATTCCTTATCAATGCCGTAAGCCAGAGAAGCTGCGGTCGGCTCGTTGATGATACGCTTTACGTTCAGACCAGCAATGGTACCGGCGTTCTTGGTTGCCTGACGCTGGCTGTCGTTGAAGTAAGCGGGAACAGTGATGACAGCCTCGGTAACGGGCTCGCCCAGGTAAGCTTCGGCATCAGCCTTCAGCTTTGCCAGGATCATAGCGCTGATCTCTTCGGGGTGTAATCCTTGCCGCCGGCGTGAACCTTCTCGGCAGTGCCCATCTTACGCTTGATGGAGGAGATGGTGTTTTCGGGGTTGGTGATCGCCTGACGCTTTGCAACCTGGCCTACCAGACGCTCGCCGGTTTTGGTAAAGCCGACAACAGACGGGGTGGTACGAGCACCCTCAGCGTTAGGGATAACAACGGGCTCGCCGCCCTCCATAACAGCTACGCAGCTGTTGGTAGTACCAAGGTCAATACCAATAATCTTACTCATAATATAAAACTCCTTTCATATTCCTCTTTCAGGAAACATGGAAATGTGAATGTCTTAATCTATATCTGAACGGGCTTTTGCGCCCGGTTCATGCTTTGTTATTCGGCCACAACCACGGTTGCATGGCGGATGATCTTATCGCCGATCATGTAGCCTTTCTGGAACACGCGCACCACAGTGCCGCTTTCCTGGCCATCCTCTGCCGGAACCTGCTGAACAGCGTTCATAAAGTTGGGGTCAAAGGGCTTGCCCATGGATTCGATCTCGGTGATGTTCAGCGTTTTCAGAGCTTTTTCGGCTTTGTCCAGCGTCATCACAACGCCCTTTTTATAGTTTTCGTCGGTGCATTCGGCATTGGCTGCCATATCCAGCGTATCCAGAATTGCCAGGATCTGGTTGACCGCGTGGGAAACACCATCGTTGAACTTCTGGTCAGCTTCGCGGGCGGAACGCTTGCGGTAATTGTCATACTCTGCAGCGGTGCGCAGCATCTGGTCTTTCAGCTTTGCGTTGGCCTGCTCGGCGGCTTCCAGCTTTGCCTTTACGGCTTCCAGCTCTTTGGATTTTTTGCCGAACCAGTCTTTCTTTTCGGTCTTTTCTGCAGCGGGTTCAGCTTCCTGCTTATCGGATTCTGCCGCGGGCGCTTTTGTTTCAGCAGCGGCCTGCTCCTGTTCAGTTTCAGGCTGCTTCTTTGTTTCTTCGCTCATGTCTGCTCCTCCTTTTTACCGGACATTGACTGTCCTAACTTAATTGCAAAATAATTCAAAACGGGGATCAAGTGTTCGTACTCCATGCGGTTGGAGCCGATCACCGCCACCGTGCCGTACAGCCCGCCGCCCGCAAGGTAACGCTTGCTGACGATGCAGAGGTTCGGCATGGCTGGCTCGATATCCTCGCCCAACGTGGCGGTCACTTTGCCGCTGCCCGGTTCGATCAGGGCGCGAGCCGCTTCGTTGTCAGAAAAAACTTCCAGCAGCGCGCCAAGGTTTGTGCGCACATCCGGCATCTTGGCCAGGTACTGCACGCCCTCCAGGTAAAACTGCGGGCGGGTGCGAACCAGCGCTTCGGCGGCGAACACCACCGGCGCCAGCCTGCGCCCGGCGGAAAGCACCAGGCTTGCCGTCAGCGACGGGGTCAGATCCTCCGGTGCCACAAAGGTCAGGCTGCTGTTCAGCAGGCGGGCCATCTCATCGGCATCCTCCCGCGTCAAGCCGGTGTGGATACGCGCCACACGGGTGCGCACACCGCCGGAGCTGGTAACCGCCAAAACTGCGGCGGAATACCGCCCGACCTGCACGAGCTCAAAATGGGCGATGCACAGATCCTCGGCCTGCGGGGTGGTAGCCACTGCGGCACAGCCGGTATAATCGGCCAGTGCGCGGGCGGCGCTCTGCGCCAGCTTTTCGGGCTCAACGTCCATATCGGCAAACAGCCGGTCAATGTTTTCGCGGTCCGCTGCGCTCAGTGCTATGGCGGCGGGGGCTTCCAGCAGGTGGTCCAGGTAGTACCGGTACCCCTGGGCGCTGGGTACGCGGCCCGCGCTGGTGTGCGGCTGCTCCAGCAGGCCGAGCTTTGTCAGCGCGGCCATCTCATTGCGGAGCGTTGCGCTGGAAAGTGCCATGTCAAAGTGGCTGGCCAGCAAACCGGAGCCGACCGGCTCGCCGCCGGTAGAATAAATGGCAACAATCGCTTCCAGAATGCGCTGCTTGCGTGCATCCATCGTCATGCTGCCCTCATCTCCTTGTTTGTTCTTTTTCTTGTTTAGCACTCTCTCTTCCTGAGTGCTAAATTTATTATATCCCAACTCTTTGTTCTGTCAAGCCCTTTTCATAAAAAGTCTCAAACTTTAACAGATTTGACACAAACGCCGCGGCAAAGGGTGGTTTTTGCCCTCCGCCGCGGCGTTTTTCTGTTATTTTATCTTGTTTTGCTGCCCGCCAGGCAGCAGGGTGATGCCGGCCAACGGTTCATTCTTCCATCCACTTTGCTAAAAATGCCGCGGCAATGTTTACTGCGCGGGCGGTCTCGGTATCAGGGGCTGCATCCTGCGGGCGGCCGGTCAGCAACACACCGCCTTCCACATCCCCCTGCACCACAATGGGGCAGACGCACAGCAGCACCGTTTCCCCTTTGTCAAAGGCCGTAATGCGGCGGGAAGCGGTTTCCGGCGCGGTGTAAGGGCCGCGCATGGCCAGCAGCCGGGCGGCGGCATCGCTGATCTGCCGCCCCAGCAGCTGCCCTTTGCCCGTGCCGGTGGCGGCCACAATGCTTTCCCTGTCACACACCAGCACAGGGCGGCCCAGGTTTTGGCCAGCACCTCGGCATACACCCCGGCCAGTTCGCCCAGCTCTACCAGCGGGGAATATTTTTGAACACCACCTGCCCATCGGCAGCGGTAAAAATTTCCAGTGCATCGCCCTGGCGGATGCGCTGGGTTCGCCTGATCTCTTTGGGAATGACCACCCGCCCCAGCTCATCAATCCTGCGCACGATTCCTGTTGCTTTCATTGGGGTATCCTCCTGCCCTTCCATATTCTGTACAATATACCTATTATATGGAAAGTGCGGCGGTTTATGTATGGTTCGTGCCTGTTTTTTGTCAGTGCTTTATCCAGCCCTGCCAGCAGGGCATCACGCTGAACGGCTTGGCAATGTGGGCGTTCACGCCTGCTTCAAACACCTTTTTGCAGTTTCCCTCAAAGCCATCTCCATTTTGGAGATATTATAACGGAGCGCCGCGTAAATTTCAGGATATTGGTTTTCTGCCCGCAAATAGCCGCCCGCACATTGTCTGCAGCCTTGCCGCCTGTACTATCCGGGTGGTATACTGATACCAATATATTTTGTGTGCCCTGCACACAGGGAACGAGGCTCCGCTATGGCTGAACTGCTGCAAACCACTCTGTGCTACCTGGAACAAAACGGCTGCTATCTGATGCTGCACCGCATTAAAAAGAAGAACGACGTCAACCACGATAAATGGATCGGTGTGGGCGGCAAGCTTGACCCCGGCGAAACTGCCGAAGCCTGTGCCCTGCGCGAAGTGTGGGAGGAAACCGGCTTGACGATGCAATCCCCCGCCTACCGCGGCATTGTGGATTTTACTTGCGAGCCATGGCCCGCCGAGCGGATGCACCTGTACACCTGCACCGATTTTACCGGCACGCTGACCGACTGTAACGAGGGCACATTGGAATGGGTGCCCAAACCCGAAGTAGAGAACCTGCCGATCTGGCAGGGGGACAAAATTTTCCTTCGGCTGTTGGCGGAGGGCGCACCGTTTTTCCATCTGGAGCTAACCTATCACGGCGATACCCTGGTGCAGGCGGTGCTGGAAGGCGAGACACTGCCCTGCGGTTGAACAGCCATTATAATAAAGGCAATACCGCATAATTCTAAGTGCCGATACGGCGAGCGAGGTGCGGCAGCTGCTAAGCCAAAAGCGCAGATAATACTGGATGCTGCAAAGGTGAGCGCCGCCAGTGGCGGAAACAGCGAACCGAAGCAGGGGCAGCGGTCGCAGAGTGCGAGGGGCTTTTGCCCCCGAAGCACGATGCGGGTACCGCAACCCGACATTATCGAGCATTTTGGCAGCCCAGATGCCGTGCCGCAGCCGCCGGAGCGGTGCTTAAGCCGTCAGGCGGGAATTGTGCGGTGTTGCCTAAAGAAATAAAATAAAAGCATGTGCAGTTTTTCGGGCTTTCCCAAAAACCGTACATGCTCTTGTTTTTATTGGTTATTTCAGCAGCCCGAAATGTTCCAGCGCATTCCAGATGCCGTCCTTATCCACATCGGTGGTAATGTAATCCGCCGCGGCACGAGCGTCTGGCCAGGCGTTGCCCATGGCAACCCCGATCCCGGCAAAAGCAAGCATCTCGGTATCGTTGCCGCCATCGCCAAAGGCGATGCTGTTTTCCCGCGTAAGCCCCAGATGATTGAGCGTTTCCTGCAAGCCGTTCACCTTGCCGCCGGTTGCGGGCAGGATATCGACAAATTCTTCGCTCCAGCGCACAGCGCGGCAGCCGGGCACGTGAGCCATGAACTCCGGTTCCTGCTCGCTGCTCAAAAATGCGCTGAGCTGATACGTCGGGTAGGTAAAGCAGCGCTGGGCCGGATCGATGGTTTCCTGCGGGATCTCTTTCAAAAAGTTTTCACACAGGGCATTGGTGCGATTCATGTAAGCGGTATCCGCTTCCACAAAGGAAACCGCAATATCTGTTTTTTCCAGCCAGGGCAGCAGCTCGCGCAGTCCCTCCTGCGGCAGCGGGTGAGCGTAAAAGCAACCGTCCTTATCCCGGCAATATTGGCCGTTCATCATCACCATGCCGTCAAATTCAAACGGCAGATCCTTTTTCAGGTAATGCAGGTGGTACGGCGGGCGGCCGGTTGCCAGGTAAAGCTGCACCCCTTTGGCGCGCAGAATGTTGAGCGCCGCCACGGTGGATTCCGGCAGGTGGTGATCCGGCGGCAGCAGAGTGCCGTCAATATCAAAAAAAGCAATGCGAATATCTCTGTTTTCCATGTTATTATTCCTGTTTCAGCTGTCGGCCCATCATTGTAGCAAGCGCATCGCGGGCGGCCAACCGACCGGACAGAATATCATCCACCGCATTCACGATGGGCATTTCTACCTTATACTTTTTCGCCAGCTTGCAGGCTGCGGGCAGGGCATTGATGCCCTCCACCACCTGACCGACCTCTTTTTTGGCGGTTTCCACATCCTTTCCGCGGCCAATCAGCATGCCGGCATGCAGGTTTCGGCTGTGCATACTGGTACAGGTCACGATCAGATCGCCCATACCGGAAAGCCCGGCAAAAGTTTCGGGCTTGCAGCCCATGGCCAGACCCAGCCGGGTCAGCTCGGCGTTGCCGCGGGTGATAAGGGCGGCCTTGGCGTTATCGCCGTAGCCCAGGCCCAGTGCGATGCCGACAGCCAGCGCGATCACATTTTTGACAGCGCCGCCCAGCTCCACGCCGCGGCGGTCGGTGTTGGTATACACGCGGAAGGTGGGGGTGGTAAAGATCTGCTGCACCTTGCGTGCGGCGGCTTCATCCGGGCTGCCCGCCACGATCAGGGTGGGCATATCGCGGGCCACTTCCTCCGCATGGGTGGGGCCGGAAAGTGCCACCACATTGCAGTGGGTGTGTTTGCCATCCGCGGCCAGCTCCTGCTCAATGATTTCGGACATCGTCATCAGCGTTTTTTCCTCCACGCCTTTGGCCACATCCACGATCAGCTGCCCATCCGGGATATGCGGTGCCGCCTTGCGGGCGGTGGAACGCACAAAAACCGAGGGCACCGCAAACAGCAGCACATCACGGTCGCCGCAGATTTCTTCAATATCCGCGGTATAGTGCATATCGGCAGGCAGGCACATGCCGGGCAGGTTGGGGTGGGCATGGGTCACGCTCATGGCTTTCAGTTCATCGGGCAGGGCGCTCCACATGGTAACGTCACAGCCGTTTCCTGCCAGCATGCGTGCCAGCGCGGTTCCCCAGGTTCCGGCACCCAGAACACCGATTTTGGTTTTGGTCATCGTATTTGTTCTCCAATCGTTTATGGTATCAGGTACGCCTTCAAGCTACACCTTAAAAGTGCCCCGTGCGGTTAAACTGTTTCCACCTCTCAATCAAAGAGTGGCGGCGCGGATCCGGCTTATCCGGCAGGTCCAGCACAAAGCGCTCATAGCAGTTCACAATGCGTGTCTGGCCGTACTGGTGCTCCCGCGGGATGTTGGCTCCATAGGTCAGGTGGATATGCCCGTGCAGCATCAAAGCCGGGTGATAGGTATCCAAAATTTCATTGAACACCGTAAACCCGCGGTGCGTCAGGTCGCTGAAATCCCCATAGCCGTGCAGCGGCGCATGGGTAACAAGGATATCCACCCCGCCCGCGTGCTGGATCTTGCTGCGCAGGTGGCTGATGCGGCGTTTCATTTCCGCTTCGGTAAACTGCCAGGCACCGGCGCGGTAACGGCAGCTGCCGCCAAGGCCCACAATGCGGTAGCCCTTGTACCAGTACAGGTCATCGTCAATGCAGATCGCACCGCGGGGCGGTTCTCTATCATAGCTGGCATCATGGTTGCCGTGTACATAAAGCACCGGAACCGGCGCTGCATCGGACAAAAAGTTCATATAATGCCGGCTCAGGTCCCCGCAGCCGATGATCAGGTCGATATCGCGCAGCTTGCTGGGCTCATAGTATTCCCACAGGTACTTGCTCTCTTCGTCTGCCACTGCCAGAATTTTCATAGATCAGCCTCTTTCTCTGCAGGGAGCCGGTCGCGGTGGATGCCCTGCATGCGGTACATGGGGCGGGCACAGTCCATCAGTTCGTCAAATTCCGGCAGGTGGCCCTCCACTGCATCGCACAGCCAGTCCATATGCAGGATCTGCTCCGGGGTAAAGCCGGTGCGGCCCTCGTTCATCACAGTACCGTTCTGCGCGGTAAGATAGCAGGCAAACGGGTCAATGCTGCCCGCAATAATGCCGCTGCGCAGGATGTTGGCCAGGTGGCGCACATCATGGGGCAGCTCGCGGCTGAGCAGCACATCCATCACACCGCTGTTCATGCCCCACCAATAGTTGACGGCAGTACCGTCGGTGCCGGATTTATCGCGGGTCCAGCCGCCATCCAGCACGGTGCGCACCACGTTTTCATAGAACTGGCCCCAATGCCAAAACGGCGAAGCCAGATCCATCAGCGTGCCGCCGGGGCTGATGCGGAAAGTTCCGAACTCTCGCGCAGGGCGGAACGGCGTGGGGGTATCGCGCCCCGAGATCACCGTGATGCCCTGCTTCTGGAAGGCCTGGATCGGGTCCCCCGGCAGGCAGGACCATTGCAGGCTGACCTTAACGCGCGGGTTGACCATCCGCGCGCCAAGGGCAAACGCATTGATGTTGGCCGGAACGCCAAAGGTGGGCGTATCCGCCACATAGCCCACGCGGTCCTCCCGCGCCACAGCGGCAGCAATGGCGCCGGTGATGAACTTTGCCTCATACACGCGGCTGTAATAGGTGCGGATGGAAGCATACGGCATATCGACCGAGCAGTTCAGGATGCGCACATCCGGGTGGCGCAGCGCCGCGCGCAGCGAAGCCCCCACCAGTTTTGGCGAGGTTGTAAACACCATATCCGCGCCGTCCTGGATGGCTTTTTCCACCAGTTCATCGGCATTTTTGCCCGGCTCTGCGCCATGATAAGCCACGGTTTCCACCTTGCCGGCAAACACCTGGTCCAGCTGGGTACGGCCAAACTCGTGCTGGCTGGTCCAGGTAGAAGTTTCCGGCGTGCGCTCGTTGACAAACGCTACTTTCAAGTGGCTGGGCTCACTGCGGATCCCCGGCAGGATGCGGTCCAGCAGGCTGTTCTTTTGGCCGGGGCGGCCGGCTGGGTGCTGAGCTTGACCGGTTCCGGGCGCTCCAGCGCCAGAACGTTATCCCACACAGCGTCAATAGCTGCGGCAAACTGGGCGGGACTATAGGTTTTCAGCTCATCCAACTTATACAAGCGGAGCAACAGCAGCATAACATCCGCCGGGGTGGTGCGCATTTTATCGCCGCCGTGGGCATTATAAGCCTTGGTGATCCAGTTCATCAGGCTGACAACTTCCGCCTTATCGTCTGCGGTCCACTTTTCATCCGGCGCTTTGCCCAGCGCTTTCTGCAAGCGGGCAAAGCTGCCCTCCTGCGTAAAGTGCAGCCGGTACAGCCCGCACAAAGGGTAATACTCCATGAACTCGTAATATTCACGAATTTCCGGCGTATCATTGAACCGCGGCACAACGCGGGTAACGGTGGCAAAAATAGAATCCGCGCCAAAATATTTCAGCACACTGACACGTTTGTTGCCCTCTTGGACATAAAAGCGGCCCATGTACTCATATGCTTTAATGGCATCGTGGATGCCCTCTTCCATATGGGCCATGCACAGGGAAAGCCACTTGCTGGCAAACTCAGTGTCTTCGGGCAGCAGCGGCATAAAGTTGGAAGCAAACGCCATGGTGCGGCCGGTGGTTTTGGTGCCTACCACATAATCCAACGGTATTTCAATGGTGCCAAGCGGTATCTGGCTTTCGGTATCTGTTTTTCCAGCAGTTCATCCAACGCAGGCAGATAGGGGTATTTGCCTGCCGCTGTCTTTTTTTCACGGTAATCGCGCATGCCCAATCTTTGAGCGCGGTTGTATTCATCTATGGCTTCTATACGCTGCATCCTGTGCCTCCTCCTGCTGTTGTGGTTCCGTCATTTTTTCTTATTCTGTGGGCATGTATGTTGTAATTATACCATATCCCGCAGGGCTTTGCACCTTTTTTATGCCGGAAACCGGCATCCTGCCCGCTTGACATAAATTTTACACAAAACCTGTGGTGCAGGTCTTGCGGCATATCGCGGATTCTTGTATAATAAAACTTGTATACAAATTTGACATCAATCAACTGCGAGGTACTGGAATGCTTAAGAAATACCTGACTGTATTTTTTGTTTCGATGGTTCCCCTGATCGAACTGCGCGGCGCAATCCCCTATGGCGTAATTTTTGGTCTGCCGCTGTGGAGCACCTACATCATTGCCATCATCGGCAACATGATCCCGGTACCGTTCATCTTCTTCTTTGCACGCAAGGTGCTGGAGTGGGGCGCGGATAAGCCTGTCATCGGCAAGTTTTTCACCTTCTGCCTTGAGAAGGGCCACAAGGGCGGCCAAAAGCTGAAAGCCACCGCCGGCCGCGGCCTTTTTATTGCTCTGCTGCTGTTTGTCGGCATCCCGCTGCCCGGCACAGGTGCATGGACCGGCACACTGGCCGCCAGCCTGCTTGACATGGACTTCAAGTCCAGCGTCCGCGCCTGCATGGGCGGCGTGCTGCTGGCAGGCTGCATTATGGGCGTACTGAGCACTTTGGGCATTTCCGCTTTTGGTGCAATCGCCGGTTGATTTTTTCCCTGATTGTATATGACAAAAAAGCAGCCCCTGCGGCGGGGCTGCTTTTTGTTATTATTTTACTGGGCCGTCTCTTCCTGCCTGCTCAACAGGATGCGGTCATTATCCAACCGGCGGCCCACATTTTTGGCGAACTGATCCAGCAGGCCGTCCACCGTGGTGTTGGCGCGTTCTTCCCCGCTGATATCCAGCACAATGTGGCCGGAATCCATCATCAGCGTGCGGTTGCCCAATTCCAGGGCGGCGTGCATGTTGTGGGTAATCATCAGGCAGGTGATGTGGTTTTCGGCCACAATTTTCTTGGTCAGCTCCAGCACCTTATCTGCGGTGGCGGGGTCCAGGGCCGCAGTGTGCTCGTCCAGCAACAGCAATTTGGGGGTAACCAGGGTGGCCATCAATAGGGTCAGCGCCTGGCGCTGGCCGCCGGAAAGCAGGCCGACCGGCTGTTTCATCCTGTTCTCCAGCCCCAAGCCCAGCTGGACCAGCCGATCGGTAAACAGTTCGCGGTCCGCCTTGGTAATGCGGGAAAACGGCGAAGTATGGGTGGAAGCGCGCAGATAGGCCAGGGCCAGATTTTCCTCAATGGTCATGTTGGGGGCAGTGCCTTTGGGCGGGTCCTGGAACAGGCGGCCAATCGCCTTGGAGCGGCGGAAATCCGGCTGGAAGGTCATATCCACCCCATCCAGCAGAATGCTGCCGGTATCCGGAATAAAGCTGCCTGCAATGGCATTGAACAAGGTGGATTTGCCCGCGCCGTTGGAACCCACAATGGTAGCGAACTCGCCGCTTTCCATATGCAGATTGATATCGGTCAGCGCTTTTTTCTCGTTCACCGTACCGGGGTTAAAGGTCATACTGACATGGTTCAGATCAAGCATGGGTCTTGCCCCCTTTCTGGCTGACGGCACGGCGGCGGCGCAGCGCAAGGTTCTTTTTCAGGGCCGGGGCCGCAATGGCCAGCGCCACAATGACGGCAGAAATCAGCTTCAGGCACTCGCTGGGAACATTGGCACGCAGGGCCAACGCAATGATAAAGCGGTAGATCACGCTGCCCGCCACAGCCGCAGCCGCTTTGACCCACATACCGCCGCGGCCAAACAGCGTTTCGCCAATAATCAGCGAAGCCAGACCGATGACCACCATGCCAGTGCCCAGGTTGATATCGGCGGATTTCTGGTACTGAGCCAGAACCGCGCCGGAAAGCGAGGTCATGGCGTTGGAAACGCAAAGGCCCACCGTGATGGTGAACGCCGTGTTGATGGAGGAAGCGCGCACCATATCCGGGTTATCGCCGGTAGCGCGGATGGAAAGACCAAGCCGGGTGCCAAGGAATAAAATCAGCAGCGCGCAGGCCACGACTGTGACCGTGACGGCAACAATGAGTTTATAGGGAGATTTTTCGCCAAACAGGGCGCGGGCCATAGTGAACACTGTCTCCGTTTTCAGCATGGGAACGTTGGAAGAAAAGCCCATGATGGCAAGGTTTACGGTGTAAAGCCCGGTATTGGTAATAATACCCGCCAAAATGGACGGCACGCCCAGGTGGGTTTGCAGGAACGCGGTGACAAACCCGGCGCAGGCACCGGCCAGCATGGCCAGCACAAAACCAAGGAACGGATGCCCCGCCACTGCGGCGGTAGCCGACACGGCACAGCCAAGGGTGAACGCACCATCGGTGGTCATATCGGCAATATTCAGCACACGGAAGCTCAAAAACAGTGCCATGGCCACAAGGGCGTAAATAAAGCCCAGCTCCAATGCGCTTTGCACAATGGCAAGGGTAAACATAAGCGTTGCTCCTTTGCGTATAAATAATAAGCAATAAAGAATAAGGAATAATGGCTGTACGCCGCCCGCGGCGGCGTTTTTAATCAGGTATGCAGCTCCGGCGGGCGTTCTCGCTTGCCGGAGCTGCATTTCCTGCTTTATTGTGGTACCGCAGGCACCACACCTGCATTATTCTTTTTTCATTATTCTCTATTCATTTTATCACTGCTGGGTGGTAACTTCCACAACCTGGCTGGCCATATCGCTGAAAGCGGCGTAATCAATGCCCAGAGCGGCGGCAGTTTCGGTGTTGACGGTGATGATGCCGCCATCCATTACATGGTATTCAGGAACGTTGCCGCTTTCCAGGATATCCAGCACCATATCAGCGGTGTAGGTGCCAAGTTCGGTATAGTTGACTCCGCAGGTTGCAAAGGCACCGGCGGTAACAAAGCTGTCGGCACCGGTGTAGAACGGGATACCCGCTTCGGTCAGCGTCTCGGAAACAGCAGCTGCGGCGGCCATAACCACGTTATCGGTCGGGGTAAACACAGCATCAGCCTTGCCCACCATATTGGCGGCGGCGCTCATGATTTCATCGTTGGTGTTGCCGGTGCCTTCCACATAAGCAATGCCCTTTTCATCCAGGTAAGCCTTTGCTTCGGCAATGGGGGTGGTGGAATTGGCTTCGGAATTGGCGTACAGCAAGCCAACAGTCTTGACATCCGGGTTGATTGCCAGCATCATATCCAGGATGAACTGGGTGTTCAGCGCGTCAGAAGTACCGGTGACATAATCCAAGCCGGTGAGGTCTGCAGCGGCAGGGTCGCTGATAGCGGCGTACACAACAGGAATCTGATCTTCGGCGCAGGCATTGGCCATACACTGAGCTGCCAGGGTGGCAATGGGCACCACCGCATCATATCCATCGGAAACCACCTGGGTGCCGATCTGGTTCAGCGTGGTAGCGTCGTTCTGGCCGTTAAAATCTTTGTACTCAATGGTAATGCCCTTTTCGGCGGCTTTGGCGTCCAGCTCTGCTTCCACAGCGGTGCGGATCTCATCCAGGCTGGCGTGATCCAGCTGCTGGACCACCGCAATTTTGTAAGACTTTGCGGTATCATCTGCGGCAGCAGCTTCGCTGCTGGAAGCTGCTGCGGTATCGGCGCTGGAGGCAGCGGTAGAAGTGGTGGCGGCGGTGGAACCGCAGGCGGCGAGAGTAGCGAGCATAGCGGCGGCGGACAGAACAGCAACAAACTTTTTCATGGTAAAAGCTCCTTTTTATCATTCACATTTAAGGTGTATCGGCGGTTTGTTCCCGGCAGTGCCGGGGCGGGCAATCAGTCTGCCCGGCGCCATCGCTCCCGCATGGTGGTAATACTTTGCTTTTTCATGGTGTTACTCCTGTTTGTGTCTGTGCCGGGTATAACAAAAGCCCTTGCACAGAAATAGCTTTCTGTGCAAGGGCAGATCAATCAAATAATCTGTGGTGCCACCTTGCTTGCTGTGCCATAAACTGCACAGCCGCTCTGCGGAGAACTAACATTCCCCTGCCCTGTAACGGAGGCTTCCGTCAACGGATACTCAGCCCAGCTTTTCCCCGTGCCCTCGGCGAACCATTTATCCACTCCGCTTACCACCCCGTTCCCAGCATCGGGGGCTCTCTGTGCGTGCGCCTGTGGTTTTACTTTCGCTTCATTGGTTTAAAGTATTTATAGCACAAAGGCGCGGCCTTGTCAACGGGGAATTTTAATTTTCTGTGTCAAAAAGTACAATCAGTTTATGGCAATAATCCATAAGTGGCTTTTCTTCGGCCTGCACTTCGGGCTTGATCAGGCCGTTCTGCTCGGTAAGGGGGGTGTCCTCGTTGTCCAGCGCCAGGAACAAATCCGCCCCTGTGGCAATAAATTCTTTTGCCCGCAGCTTCCGCCAGCGCGTTCAGGTCGTAATAGTCGTTCTCGGCATCATCGCCCAGCAGGCCCCTGCTGCCGCTCTGGGTATAGATCGTCAGCATGGAGCAGACTTCGCCCTGCACGGGGAGCCTTCGCCGTTCAGCAGCATGCCGAAACGGCTGTAGTTAGCAATATAATTGCCGTCCTTCCAGGCACTCTGGGTCACATGGCCGTTGCTCAGCTGGCCAAAGAATTTATCGTCCGGGTACTGGCGCAGCACAAAGTTCATGTTGTCCATCATGGCAAAGTCGTCGCGGTCCAGCCTGCCCTTATAGGTGGTGTTCACCTGCAGGTTGGCATACAGCTGCTGTACCTGGGCATAGGCATCGCCAAAATAGTCTGCCATCGCATCGGGCTGTTCCTCCATAGCGGTCTTGAACAGCTGCAGGGCAGTCGTCATATCCTCATCCCGCAGGGCCTGCACAAAGTCCGCAATGCTCTCTGCCGGTTCGATCTCCGTATCTGCCAAAGCTAGCAGGCCATACATCGAAACTACGGTATTGCGCTCGGAGCCCAGCCCTGCCACATGGATAGTGCCGCCCTGCTGGCGGTTATACTGGTACAGCCAGCGCCAGTATTCGGCTTCCGCATCCGCACAGCTGCCCTGCAGCTTCAGGTAGTGGTTCAGCCAGTTTTCATCGCCCGTGCGCAGGTACTGCTCCAGCACCTGGGTTTCGCCCACGCCGCTTTCCACCAGCTGAACATTCACCCCCTGCTGTTCGTGCAGGTACTGGAACAGCGCCTTGCGCATGGCAGTGTTCTGCGGCTGTCCGCGGGTCTCTCCGGCCAGAAACACGCGGTAATCCGCATTACCAAAATCGGCATCTTCCAGCGGGTAATCCCAGTAAATGGGTGTCGTGTTGTCTTTCAGGTAGGTGTGGACGGTGTCATTCTTTTTGCGCTGCACTTCCACGGTTTCGGGCACAGCGGTTTCCTCACCGTCAGCCGTTTCCGGGGTAGCGGTACCGGCGGCAATGGCTTCCTCTGCCGTCATATCAGTATACAAAAAGTTCTGCAAAACCGCAATGTTGGCAGCCCAATCAGGATCCATCATGGGGCGGTCATCCATGCCGTTGCGCACGCCATAGGTGCCCTGCACCGGCATGGTCATCTGGTCTGCTGTCACGCCCAAAAAGCTCGGCAGCTGCACCATCAAGGCAGCGATCTCAGTTTTTGTAAAGTTGGTCTGCACCACCGGCAGGGCGGTGTCCAGCAGGTCGTTCAGCTCGGTGACCGAAGCGCTCTTGATCCGGTCCAGCACCGCCTGGATGACGGTGCGCTGGCGGGCCACGCGGTGCCAGTCATCATCAATGGCGCGCAGGCGGGCATACTGCAATGCGGTATAGCCGTCAAAGTGGTTCCAGCCTGGTTCCACCTTCTTGACGATCAGCATCGAGTTGGAGGGAACCTCCCAGTTCAGCGCCTTGGCTTCGTCTTCAGTCAGGTTCAGGTCGATGCCGCCCACGGCATCCACAATCTGAACAAAGGAGTTAAAATTGAACCGCACATAGTGGTCCACCTGCACGTTGAAGCAGTCTTCCACCGTATCCATCGTCAGGCGGACACCGCCGTAACGGAAGGTGTGGGTGATCCAGTCGTACTGGCCCTCGTACCCATCCAGCAGAATCGGCACACCGGTGCCGCGCTCAATGGAAACCAGTTTGATGGTATCGTCCTTGATGTTCAGGGAGCACAGAATTAAACTGTCCGCGCGGGCATCGGAGCTGAACTCCGTGGTGGCTTTTGTTCCGTCCAGCTCGTTCAGATGGGTAAATGCATCCCAGTCGTTCACGGCATCGGTGCGTTCATCAGTGCTGACCAACAAGATGTTCAGCACATCTTCGTCCGCAAAGGGGCTGCCCTCCGGCATCTCCATTTCGTCATTTGTGGCCTGGGTCAGGCCGGTGGTATCCAGGTCCTGGTCCTCCTCGGCATCAACGGTGCCAACGCTGTCCACCGTGCCGTCATCGTAATGAATCAGATCCAACTTGCCGTTAATGTACAGCACCGCCAGCAGCACCAGCACCGCCAGCGCCGCAGCAAACACCGCCAGCAGTTTCAGCCACAGGGGACGTTTCTTTTTGTCCGGCGTTTCCGGTGCTGTGGTTTCCGCCTTGGGTTCATTTTCAGTTCCCGGCTGGGCCGCATCCGCGGCCGGTTCGCTTTCCGGCTGCGTCTGCTCCGGCTGGGCCTGCTGCTCCGGGGCAGCAGACTGCATCTTGTTTTCTTCGTCCTTCATAACTACTTTCACCCTTGTTGTTTTTGGCCGCGCAAACGCCGCAGGCCCGCTCGTATCCCACAGGAATAATAGAGAAAAGCCAGCCCCGCAAAAATGCTGACCGTTAAACTGCGCCAGGTAAACCACCCGTGCTGGATGGAATGGGTGCGCAGCAGCGCCAGCCACACCGGTGCCATCAGGGCGGTAAGGCCAATGGGCAGCGCGCGCAGCAAAGCTTCCTTTTGCGCAGGCAAAGCAAAAACGCCGCAATGCACAAAATAACCACCAGCACCACCGGCCACAACAGCCCGCGCTGGCTTAATGTATCCCCCACAAAGCGGAAGATGTTCCCCAGCTCAGCTCCATGCCGTGCCAGGTATCCGCCGTGGTGCGCACCCCGGCCTGGTGGATGGCATCGCCGATGATATCCTGCCCGGTAATCAGGGTGGCCAGCACCCATTTCAGGCCCCAGCACATGGCATAGCCTGCCCCCAGCACAAGCTGCCGCCGATGACCGGCAGACACTGCCTGGCACCGGATGCCGCCCGCTGCGGCAGGCAGCACAGCCACACCGCCACCGGCAGCCCCAGCGTGATGATGGGGGTGACCAGCAAATCACAGAACGCCGTACAGGTACCCAGCACCACCAGGGCAATGCTCAGCTGCCCGGCGCGGCGCGGCCTGGCCAGCACCCACGCGCAGCCCGCATACGCAATACAGAAAGTGGTAAAATACTGCACCTGATGCGGCACCCAGAACACGGTAACCGCCAGCTGGCTGACGGCAAACCACACCATGGCCCGCAGCCCACACTGCCACCGCAGCTGCCACAAAATAACCGCCAGCAGCGCAAACAGCACCAAATACTGCACCACGCGCACACCGGTGATGGACATAACGCAGAGCAGCGGCCGCAGCCAGATCAGGTAGCCGTGCCAGTACCGCGCATAGGAGAATGGCACCAGATGCACTGCCTTTTGGGCACCGGTGGCCAGCGGAATGGTGCGCTCGCAATAGACAGCAAGGTCACCGGCCATCGTTTCAAAGTTATCCACGTTATAGGCCGTTGCGGTCATCATGGCGGCCACGGGATCCTGCGCACCCATGGCGGCCGCTTCAAACAGCCTGATGGTATCGGCATAGTTATCCATCTGGAACAGCCTAAAGCCCAAATATTCAGGGTAAAGCCCCTCCTGCTGGATGGTTTGGGCTGAATCATACACATGTTCCAGCACCGGCTGGCCGGCAGCGCGCACGCCCCCAGCAGCAGCACAAACAGCACTGCCACCGTGGCTGCAAACGCCGCCAGCAGCTGCAGGGGCGTGGTGTGCCGCACCGTTGGGTTTGTTTTGATTTCCTGCATAGCATTCCTTTTCTTTTGGGAAGATTGCAAAAAAGTTACAAATCTTTTTTGGTTATTATACCGTATTATTCCGCCAGTTTCAATAGCGCAGAACTGCCGAAAGTTGTGAAATCCCCATCACAAAATTTGCACATTCCCGTTACCGGGCGTCCGCCTGGCGCGAAACGGAGAGCACAATGCCCATTTCGCCCAGCAGCATCATCAAACTGGTACCGCCGGAAGAAAAAAACGGCAGGCTGATGCCGGTGTTGGGGATGGTGTTGGTAACAACGGCAATGTTCAGCACCGCCTGCAGCACCACCTGCACCACAAAGCCAACGGCCAGCAGCGCACCGAATTTATCCCGCGCGCGCACTGCAATGGACATGCCGCGCAAAAACAGCAGCAGGAACAGCACCACCGTCAGAGCCGCGCCCACAAAGCCAAGTTCTTCACACAGAATCGAAAAGATAAAGTCGTTCTGCGGTTCCGGCACATAGAGGTATTTCTGGCGGCTGTTGCCCAGCCCCAGCCCGGCCGCGCCGCCAGATGCAATGGCGTACAGGCTTTGGATGGTCTGGTGGCCTTCGCCCAGTGGATCAGCAAAGGGGTCCCGCCAGGAGGACAGCCGCCCCATGGCATAGGGCACCAGCTCCGGCAGCAGCACCACCGCCGCCGCAATGGCCCCGGCCCCGGCAATGCCTGCCAGGGCAAACCACTTTAAGCCCGTGCCGCCCACAAACATCAGCACCGCGCCGATGCCCAAAATCAGTAGCGTGCCGGACAGATGCGGCTCCAGCAGCATCAGCACCGTAACCGCCCCCAGGATAACCATAAAGGGCAGCACCCCGGTTGCAAAGGTCTGCATCCTGTCATGGTTGAGGGAGATGATGTGGGCAAACACCAGCACTACCGCAAACTTGGCGATCTCGCTGGGCTGCAAGGTGCCCAGCCCCGGCAGCACGATCCACCGCTTGCAGCCGTTATATTCCGGCATGAACAGCACGATTGCCAGCAACGCCAGCGATACCCCCATGATTGGCCACGCCAGTTTGTGCCAGATGTGGTAATCCACCAGACTGGCCGCGTACATGGCCGCCGCACCAAACGCCGCAAACAACAGCTGGGGGCGGATGTAGGTATAAGCATCCCCGCGCCGGTACAACGCCACCGCATACCCGGCTGAAAACAGCATCACCAAACCATAGCACACCAGCAGCATCAAAATGATCAAAAACCAGATATCCGGTGCCGGCTGCCCGGCCAGCCGCTTTTTGATGACCGTACGGGCCAGTGCCGCTTCTTCTTTCAATCCAAAAGCCCCCTTCCCCATCCAGCTTGCAGCGGTTTATTCCGCCACACCCTAGTATATGTACGGGAACGGGGGCTTAATCATTCCTGGGGATATCCAAGCTTACTGGGCCTGATCCGGCAACAGAACAGCGGTCACACAGACAAACGTGCCGTTTGTGCCGCCGGTGCTCATCAGGGTCAGGAAGGTTTCCTTATCACCGGGGGTATTGCCGGTATCAAACAGGCTGCGTTCCTTAATGCTCTGGCTGAACTCCGCATAGCTGTAATAATCCGAAAGTTCCCCATAGCTGGCGGGGGTAAAGGCATTCTCGGTGCCTGTGGCATCGGTATTATACACTGCCACAGCACGGAAATGGTAGGTCACATCACTCAGGTACAGGGTGAACTCGGCATTCTGGCTGAAGTTTGTCTGGTCCGTCAGGCTTGCCAGCGAGGCATCCGCGCAGGAAAGCACCGTGTTGGACGGCATGGAAGCGTTCAGGTAGTTGGTGCCGCTGATGGCAGCGCCATCGCCTGGCTGGGAGCCGCTGTACACCAGCTGACCGTTCTGGCCGGGGAACGCAAGATAACCGATAATTTTTTCGTTTTCTGCCGCAGCGGATTTCAAATATGCCTGCGCCTGGGTATCAAACTGCTCTGTGCCGTAATTTTTATAGGCAGGGGCTTTCACGGTGCATCCACGGGTCAGCCCCAGCAGAACCGCAGCACCCACCAGAACCAGCAGGGCAATAACAGCCACTGCGGCAATCGCTTTGCGGCGGTGGCGGCGCTCGGCACGCTCGATCATGGCAAGGCTGCGGTTGTGGATGGCATCCTGTTTGGGTTCCTGCTTTGCTGCCAGGGGGCGCGGCACTGCCGGTTTGGCTTTGCTGCGGCCAGGGAAGGTAATGGTGGGCTCTTCGTCCTCTTCGTCCTCCCCGTCATCCTCATCGTCTTCAAACAACTGGCTGGCGGCGCGCTGGAAGTCATCGGTGCTGCGCGGCGGGGCTTTTTCGTCCGCCTTGCGGGCTGCTTCCAGCGCGGCGGGGTCCAACCCTGCCGAAAAATCCGGGATATCATCATCCAGGATAGAAGCTTTTGGTTTCGGCAGGTTGGCGGGCGGTTCCGGCTCCGGCAGGGGTTCCGGCTGCGGTGCAGCGGGCGGTTCCGGGGTGGGCTGCTCCTGCTGCTTTGCTGCCTGCTGAGCCGCCATGGCCTGCTCCAAATCTGCACGGGAAATTTTGATGGTGCGGGTGGCACACAGTTCCAGGTCCGGGTCCAGCTCGCTTTCTGCGGCGCGGCGGGCGCGCGCTTCGGCGGCGGCCTGCGGGCCTGCGGTGCGCAGGTCCAGCGGATCCGGTGTTGGTTGCGGCGCGGCAGGCTGGGCGATGGGGCGCTCAAAGGTAATGGTCCCGGTGGGGGTAGCCTGCGGTTTGGGTTCAGTGGGCTGCGCATCGTAATCGGGGACCGGTTCTGCATCGTAGCTGTCCGGGGCGTTGGGCTTAACCGCCGGTTTGGCCGGGGGGCAGCCTTGCGGCGCAGCGTAAAGCGGAAACCTGGCCTCGGCTGGCCTTCGCCGCTGACCAGCAGCAGCGGGCGCTCCCGCCCCGGCTTGAAGGTAATAGCGGAAGGTCCCAGGTGCATCCCCAATGCACGGCGGCGGGCCAAGTCCAGAATATGGTTGGCGATTGCCATATCGGAGATTTCGGGGCTCAGGGCACAGCCTGCCGCGCCGATGCGGCTGCACAGCAGCACAAAAGGCGCCTGCCCCACTGTTGCGGGCATATACACGGCGGCATAATCCGCATTGGCCAGCAGCAAAGCGCTTTGAGCGCGGCCTGCAGCGGCCTGAACCATATCGCCGGGGAACTTTTTGAGCAGAGCTTCCGGCGCGGCAATGCGGCGGGCGTTCGCCGGGTTCAGGTAGGTCTGGTTGCCAAAATCGAACGCTGCTTCGCTGTGCTGCAGGCCGCGCAGGGCGTTGCCCAACAGGCGGCCGGTGGCTTCGTCCGCCGCAACAAGCAGGCGGCGCTTTTTCAGCAGGGCATCCAGCGCGGCCTGGGCCAGGGTGGTATCCTCAAAGCCATAGCAGGCATCGCCAAAGCGGGTGCGCAGTTTCTGCACCCACTTTTCGCAGTATTCATCCGCCATTGCCTGGGTGGGGGCTGATGCCTGCACGCAGACAAGGTATTCACCATCGCGCTCCTGCAGGCGCAGGCTGGGGCTGCCTTCGGCCTGGGCGTTCTCAATGATGGAGTTCATCTCCGCTTTGGAAAGCCCAAACACACGCAGGATTCGCATTTGGATTTGCAGCATTAAAACACCCCTTTGGTGGAAAGTTGAAGTTAGGGCAACACCGCACAATTCCCGCCTTACGGCTTAAGCACCGCTCTGGCGGCTGCGGCACGGCATCTGCGTTGCCAAAATGCTCGATAATACATCCAGTATTATCTGCGCTTTTGGCTTAGCAACTGCCGCACCTCGCTCGCCGTATCGGCACTTAGAATTATGCGGTATTGCCTTAGGAGTCAGGAGGGAGGAGTTAGGAGTTTTGCCGTGCCACAAAGTTGGCAGAAAACAAATTAGAAATTAGGAATGAGAAATTAGTAATTGGTGGGTGGTTTTTGCTTTCTCATTGCCTATTAAAGTTATTGTTAAATATCAAGGGTTTCGGGTTTGACATCTTTGGAGGGGACGGGGTGGGCGTTTTCGGGAGGGATATCAAGGGCCATGCGGCGCAGAAGGTCCAGGGCGTACAGGGCGGCGCGGGTGCGGATGATGCTGCGCTCGGCATAGCCGCCGAGTTCCAGGCGCATCAGCCAGGCTTTGCCGCTGCGGGCATCCGCACCGGCCAGGTAGACGGTACCTACCGGTTTGCCCGGCAGTGCGCCGCCGGGCCCGGCAATGCCGGTAATGCCCACGGCCAGATCTGCCCCCGATGCCTGCAAAGCGCCGTAAGCCATCGCCACGGCCACCGGGCCGGAAACCACGTTATACTGTTCAATCAAAGTCGGGTCAACACCCAGCAGCTTTGCCTTGGCGGCTTCGGCATAGGTCACAAAGCCATAGCCGAACACCTCGCTGGAGCCGGGCACATTGGTGATTTTTTCTGCCACAAGGCCGCCCGTGCAGCTTTCCGCGGTGGCAGCATGCAGCCCTTTTTGCTGCAGCAGGTGCACCACCGTGTATTCCAGCCCCGGCACATCCACATCATACGCATTGGGGCCCAAAATCTTGCGGAACTCCGCAATGCGGGCATCGCAGGCCGTTTCGGCTTCCGCCTCGGTTGCGGCGCGGGCGGTCACACGGATCTCGCTCTCGCCGGTTTTGCAATAAATGGCTGCCGTGGGGTTTTCGCTGGCGAACAGCGGGGAAACCTTGCTGGCAATGCTGCTTTCGCCCCCCAGCACCCGCAGCGTTTTGGAGTGGATGGTACAGTTCTGGCGCTGCAGCAACACCGGGCGGATATCCTCCGCCCACATGGCTTTCATCTCGCGTGGAACGCCGGGCATCAGCACGGCAATGCAGCCGTCATCCTCGAACCAGGCACCGGGTGCGGTGCCATGGGCGTTGGGCAGCTTAGTGCCCCTTGGTGGGCACCATGGCCTGCTTGCGGTTGTTGGCCGTGGGGTGCGCCCGCCGCGGCCGGTACGGGCAAAAAAGTCCACGATCTTCTGCCATTCTGCTTCATCAAAGTGCAGGGTATCGCCAAAGGCTTCGGCCACGGTCTCCTTGGTCAGGTCGTCCTCCGTGGGGCCAAGCCCGCCGGAAAACACCAGCAGATCGCTGCGGCTTTTGGCTTCCTTTACCAAATCACGCAGGCGGCCAGGGTTATCCCCAATCACATGCTGGTGCAGCACGCTGATGCCCAGTTCCGCCAGTTCGCGGCTCAAAAACTGGGCGTTGGTATTGACAATATCGCCAAGCAGCAGCTCGGTTCCTACACAAATGATCTCCGCAGTCATGGTTCGTTCCGTCCTTTATCCAAGGGTAATTTTTATCTGGCGCTGTTAAGGCAATACCGCATAATTCTAAGTGCCGATACGGCGAGCGAGGTACGGCAGATGCTAAGCCAAAAGCGCAGATAATACTGGATGCTGCAAAGGTGAGCGCCGCCAGTGGCGGAAACAGCGAACCGAAGCAGGGGCAGCGGTCGCAGAGTGCGAGGGGCTTTTGCCCCCGAAGCACAATGCGGGTACCGCAACCCGACATTATCGAGCATTTTGGCAACGCAGATGCCGTGCCGCAGCCGCCAGAGCGGTGCTTAAGCCGTAAGGCGGGAATTATGCGGTGTTGCCTTAAAACTCCGGGTCATCCCCGATGCGGATGGGGATTTTCTCCACAGTTTCCGCCGCAATCCGTTCCAGCTCTGCCAGGCCGGGCATTCCGGCTTCGGCGGCTTCGATTTCCGCCAGGCTGGGCTTGGTTTTGGGGTGCGGCGGGGTAAAGATGGTACAGCAATCCTCATACGGCTCAATGGAGGTATCAAAGGTGCCAATCTTGCGGGAAATAGCAATGATCTCGGTCTTATCCATGCCGATCAGCGGGCGCAGAATCGGCAGGTTCTGCGCGGCGTCGGTGCAGGCAATGGCCTGCATGGTCTGGCTGGCAACCTGTGCTAGACTTTCGCCGGTAATCAAAGCTTCCATCTCGCTCTGGTCGGCCACCAGTTTGGCAATGCGCAGCATGCTGCGGCGCATGAGCACGGTAAACAACACATCAGGCGCATTATCGCGGATATACTCCTGCGGCTTGGTATAGGGCACCACAAACAGCTGGCAGTTGCCGGTATATTCTGCCAGTTCGCGGGCCAGGGCGCGCACCTTCAGTTTGGCGCGCAGGCTGGTGTACGGCGGGCTGGCAAAGTGGATGTGGTGCAGTGCAAGCCCGCGGCGCGCCATGCAATAAGCTGCTACCGGGCTGTCGATGCCGCCGGAAAGCAGGTTCAGCTCACGGCCGCTGGTGCCAACGGGCAGGCCGCCCGCGGCTTCCACCTTGGGGCCATGGATATATGCGCCTTTATCGCGGATTTCCACCATGATTTCCAGCTGCGGCTCATGCACGTTCACCCGCAGGTGGGGGTGCTTGCCCAGCAGGTAAGCGCCCAGTTCGCGGCACAGTTCCGGGCTTTTCATCGGGAACGTTTTATCCGCGCGCTTGGCTTCCACCTTAAAGGTGCGGATGCCGCGCAGCGTTTCGCCAAGATAAGCTTCCGCCGTGGCGCAGATCTCGTCAAAATCCTTGCTGCAGCAGGCCGCGCGGCTCATTTTGACAATGCCAAAAATTTTGGAAATACGGCGGAACGCTTCGTCCATGTCCAGGTCATCTTCCAGTGGCTCAATGAACACGGTGGACTGCGCCTGGGTCACCTTGAATTTGCCCAGGTCTTCCAGCCGGTAGCGGATGCTTTTGGCCAGGCGGGCTTCAAATTTGCTGCGGTTCAGGCCTTTCAGGGTCATTTCGCCCTGATAGGCAAGGATGATTTCTTTCATGTTTATGGCAAACCTTTCGTGTCTGGTGTTATGGTTTCATTCAATAGCGTTATGGCAATACCGCATAATTCTAAGTGCCGATACGGCGAGCGAGGTGCGGCAGATGCCAAGCCAAAAGCGCAGATAATACTGGAGTCTTATCGAGCATTTTGGCAACGCAGATGCCGTGCCGCAGCTGCCGGAGCGGTGCTTAAGCCGCAAGGCGGGAATTGTGCGGTGTTGCCTTATCTTTTCAGATGTGCTGCAACTCTTTCAGGCCGTCTTTCAGGCCGTCCAGCAGGGTCTGCACATCTTCGGGGGTGTTGTCCCCGCAAAAGCTGACGCGCAGCGCCGTGCGCACGGCAAGGTCCGGCGCGCCCATCGCTATCAGGGTGTGGCTCGGCTCGCCCTTATCGCAGGCGGAGCCGCCGGAAATATAAATGTGCCGCCCGCTCAAATATTCAATAAAGGTCTGGCTGTTGACACAGTTGGTGGAAAAATTCAGCACCTCCGGCACGGCATCCGCCGGGGAGTTCAGGGTGATGGGTGCCTGCTGGGCCAGCTCTTCCAGTCCGGTGCGCAGCTGGGCGTTCAGGGCGCGGATATGCGCATTGCGGTCGCTCAGGTTTTTGGCTCCCTTTGCCGCAGCAAGGCCAAGGCCAACGATATAAGGGGTATTCTCGGTGCCGGGGCGCAGGCCGCGCTCCTGATGGCCGCCCAGGTAGGGCGGGCAAAGCGTCTGGCGCACGCTGTCCCGGATGAACAAAGCGCCGATTCCCTTGGGGGCATGCACTTTATGGCCGGATACCGAGAGAGTATCCACGTTCTTCCACTTTTTCAGGTCAATGGGGATGCGCAGCCATGCCTGCACGGCGTCCACATGCACCGCACAGCGGCTGTTTTTGGCCTTGACGGCTGTGGAAAGAGCGGCAATATCCTGCAAAGTGCCGGTTTCATTATTGACCGCCATGCAGCTGACCAGAACGGTATTTTTATCCACCTCGGCAGCCAGTTTGGCAACATCCAGGTGACCGTCTGCTTCGGGCAGGATTTCCACCACCTCAAAGCCGCGGTCTTTCAGTGCACGGATGGGCCGCTGCACGCTGGGGTGCTCAAAACCGGAAACCACAATTTTGCTGCCCCAGTTTTTGCGTGCCATGGCAAGGCCCTGCACGGCAAGGTTGTTGCTCTCGCTACCGCAGGAGGTAAAATACAGATCCTTGGCCTGGCAGCCCAGGGTGCGGGCAATCTGCCCGCGGGCCGTGGTCAGGGCTTCATGGGTTTCTACCGCCGGTTCGTACAGGCTGGAGGGGTTCGCCCACTCCTTTAATAATGCTTCATGGATGGCACCCGCAATCTCCGGGTCCACCATGGTGGTTGCGGCATTATCCAGATAATGCAGTTCAGGGTCCAACAGCATGAGAAAGCCTCGTTTCGCTACGCGTAAAATTAAATCAAATTAAAAAGAATAATGAATAAAGAATAATGTTTGTGCGCCGCCCGCGGCGGCGCAGATAAAACAGGCAGCAAACTCTGGCATGCAACAGCCCTGCCAGAGCGCCGAACCTGTTTTTCAATGTGATGCCGTGGGCATCACACAGCCATTATTCATTATTCTTTTTTCTTTATTATTTTTCTTCGCTCTTTTCCATAGGAATACATAGTAAATTATACACACCACACCCGCAAAACACAAGTAGCGCCATACAAAAAAGGCGTGCGGGGTTGACCGCACGCCGGAGAGGCTTCTTTTGTGTTATCTTGTGTGCCGGTCCTTTACTTCGTGGGCGTGGCCGATTACGGCGCTGCGCTTATGGAACAGCAGGCCCACCACGGCAAACATACCGCCCTCGATCAATACAGTAAACAGCCAGTCCCCCGTTACCAGGTAGCTGCCTGCCAGGCAGGTCAGCAGGGTGGGGATCGGCATGCTGATGCAGATAGCCGCAAAGAACTGTTTCGGCTTCATGTTGGCGTGAGCGGCGGCATAGGGAATGATGCCGTTGGGCAGCCCCGGTGTGATAAACGCCAGAATGGTATAAAACCAGGGGTTCTTGCTGTTGCGCACGCTGTTCAGCAACTTATTCGCCTTGGGGCTGTTCGCTGTGAGCAGTTCAATGACTTTTGCCAGGCGGCGCGCCAGCAGAAACACCAGAAAGTTTGCCGCCACCGATGCCGAAAAGCTGGTCACAAAGCCTTTCCACGGCCCATAGGCGATCCCCGCCGCCAGTTGGACCGGCATGGCCGGGATTACCAGCGATACCACCTGCACGAACGCCAGGAACCACAGCGTCAAAAAGCTGCGCAGCCGCCCCTCGCTTGTCAAATAATCGCTCAGCGCCTGTTCGTCCCCGCTGGAAAATGCAGTCCATAGCCCCGGCAACAGCAGGCGGAATGTTTCAATAATCAGCAGCACCATAACCAGCATTACGGCTGCTGCCGCAATAACGGCCAGGCGCTTGGTGCGTTCGGGGGCTGTTGTTTCATGCAGGGGTACTCCTTAATTCTAACATATAATGTTTATTCGCCGAAATCCTGTGCCACTTTTTTGAGCATATCCCGGATGGGCAAGTTATACGGGCAGCGGGTCTCGCACTTGCCACAGCCAATGCAGGCACCGGCTTTCACCGTCAGGGTATCGTACCGTTCGTGCGCCCAGCCCGCAAGGCCATAACGCTCCAGGTAGCCATGGAACAAGAAACAGCTGGGAATCTGGATGCCCACCGTGCAGGGGGCACAGTAATTGCAGCGGCGGCAGAACTGGGTGCCAAGGGTATCCCGCACTTTCTGGCAGGCGGCTTTCTCCTCCGGGGTCAGCGGGGCGGTGTTGGCGCTGCCCGCCACATTCTGTTCCAATTCTTCCGGCGCGGCCATGCCGGGGATGGATACTGTGACTGCCGGGTTGGAAAGCACATACCGCAGCGCCAGCCGTCCATCCTCAATGGCACCACCGGCCAGCGGCTTCATATCAATAAAGGCCTTGCCCTTTTCCGTACAGCGGTCGATCAGCTCTTTGCCCTGCTGCTCCACAATATTATAGGGGAACATAATGGTTTCGATCTCGTCCACCTTCAGCGCCTTTTCAAACGTCTGGCTCAGGTGGGCGGTAATGCCAATGTGCCCCACAACGCCCTTGGCCTTGGCTCCAGCAGGGCTTCCATGGCGCCGCCGGGGCCAGGATTTTATCCAGGTTTTCCGGGCTGGGGTTGTGGAACTGGTACAGGTCAATGTGATCGGTGCGCAGGTTTTTCAGGCTGGCGGCAAGCTCGGCTTCCATCTCTGCCTTGGTCAGCGCACGGCACTTGGTGGCAAGGATAAATTCATCCCGCAGGCCCAGTTCCTCCAGCGCCTGGCCGATCCACTCCTCGCTGACGGTGTAAGCGCGGGCGGTATCAATGTAATTGATGCCCGCCTCATGCGCGGCTTTCAGCATGGCGCGGGTGCCAGGTTCATCAATGCGCTGCACCGGAATGCCGCCAAAGCCCAGGCGCGAAACCCGCAGCCCGGTGCGGCCAAAATCAACATACTGCATATTTCATTCTCCCTTTTTGCGGCGGGGGTGCCCTGCCCCGCCTGGACGGTTGTACAAAGTATCACCATTATAGCAGGCAAGGCTTTACTTGTCACGTTTTTTGGCAGTTTTTTATTGACTTTACACCTGCTGTGCGTTAGGATTAGACTATTCATTGGGTATTTGTTGGTACATTATAAAGGATACACACGTTATAGTAGAGGGAGGAAATTCCTATGCGTTATGGTTTTATCGGCTGCGGCAACATGGGCGGTGCGGTTGCCCGCGCAGTGTGCCGCGGCGTTGGGCCGGAAAATGTTGTGCTGGCCAACCGCACCCCGGCCAAGGCTGAAGCCCTGGCCGAAGCACTTGGCTGCCGCGCCGCCACCAACGATGTGGTCGCGCAGGACTGCGATGTAATTTTCCTTGGCGTAAAGCCGCAGATGATGGCCGATATGCTGGCCAGCATCGCCCCCATCCTGGCAAAGCGCAGCGGGCGTTTTGTCCTGGTTACTATGGCTGCCGGGCTGAGCATGGCCCGCGTGCGCGAGATGGCCGGCGGTGCATATCCAATCATCCGCATCATGCCCAACACCCCGGTTTCGCTGGGGGCCGGTATGATCCAGTACTGCGCTGACGGCGTGAGCGATGACCAGATGTTCGCCTTTTTTGGGTGCCATGGCCCCGGCCGGGCGGCTGGATGCCATCCCGGAAAATTTAATCGACGCCGCCTGCTGTGTTTCCGGCTGCGGGCCCGCGTGGGTATACCAGTTTATTGAAGCATTGGCCGACGGCGGCGTTGCTGCCGGATTGCCCCGCGCCAAAGCCCAGGAATATGCCGCCCAGACCCTTTTGGGCAGCGCCCGCATGGTGCTGGAAAGCGGCAGCCACCCCGGCGTACTGAAAGATGCTGTGTGCAGCCCCGGCGGTTCCACCATTCAGGGTGTGCGCGTGCTGGAAGAGCACGCGTTCCGCGGCGCAGTGACCGATGCCGTCCTGGCCGCCTATGACAAAACAAAGGAAATGGGGAAAAACTGATGCGCATTGTTGTCAAGATCGGCACCAGCACGCTGGCCCATCCGGGCGGGCGGCTGAACATCCGCCACACCGAAGCACTGGTAAAAGTGTGGAGCGACATCAAAAACGCCGGGCACGAGCTGAGTATTGTATCGTCCGGCGCAACCGGCCTTGGCGTGGGCAAGCTGCAGATTTCCCGCCCCAAAGATATGGTGACAAAGCAGGCCGCCGCAGCCGTGGGCCAGTGTGAGCTGATGTATACTTACGACAAGCTGTTTGCCGAATACAGCCACACCGTTGCCCAGCTGCTGGTGACCTGGGAGGACTTTGACCATCCCCACCGGCTGAACAACCTGCAAAACACGCTGGAGCGCCTGATCCAGCTGGGCGCTGTGCCGGTCATCAACGAAAACGACCCGATTTCCACCGAGGAATACTCCCTGGGCGATAACGACCGCCTGGGTGCCCTGATTGCCAAATACACCCACGCCGACCTGCTGGTGCTGCTGAGCGACATTGACGGCCTGTACACCGCCGATCCGCATACCCACCCGGAAGCCACGCTGATCCACCGGGTAGAGAGCGTTACTCCCGAAATTGAGCAACTGGGCGGCGGCTCCAACAGCGGCCTTGGCACCGGCGGCATGTCCGCCAAGCTGACCGCCGCCAAAATTGCCACCGGTGCCGGTGTTGACATGGTCATCGCCAACGGCGCCAACGCCCATGTGCTGTACGACATTGTGGACGGCAAGGATGTGGGGACGAGATTTGTTGGAAAAAATAACAAATAATAATGAATAAAGAATAATGTTGGTGCGCCGCCCGCGGCGGCGCGAATAAAATAGGCGGACAGCTCCGGTTAGGATATTGGTTTACCGGAGAAATAGCCCTAATTGAAATGTGACGCCGCGGGCGTCACTCAACCATTATTCTCTATTCTTTATTCATTCTTAATTACAAACCAAAGGAGTTCTGCTATGACTACGCATGAAATTCTGTTAGCGGCACAGGCAGCAAAGCTGCCGCTGGCGCTGGCGGATACCGATACCAAAAACGCTGCGCTGGAAGCCATGGCAGTTGCCCTGGTGGAAAACAGCGATGCAATTCTGGCCGCCAACAAGCAGGATCTGGCCGCCGCACGCGGGCGCATCAGCGATGTAATGCTGGACCGTCTTGCCCTGACCCCTGCCCGGCTGGCCGCCATGGCCAAGGGCATGCGTGAGGTTGCCGCCCTGCCGGACCCGGTGGGTGCCGTGCTACGCAAAATTGTGCGCCCGAACGGGCTGCTGATTGAAAAAACCTCGGTGCCCATGGGCGTGATCGCCATTATTTATGAAAGCCGCCCCAACGTGACTTCCGACGCCGCCGCGCTGGCCCTGAAAGCCGGCAGCGCCTGTGTGCTGCGCTGCGGGCGCGATGCCTGGGCCAGCTGCCATGCCATTGTCAACGCTCTGCGCTGCGGTCTGGCCCGTGCCGGCCTGCCGGAAAGTGCCGTCAGCCTGATTGAGGACACTACCCACGCTTCCGCCAACGAGCTGATGACGGCAAACGGTCTGGTGGATCTGCTGATTCCCCGCGGCGGTGCCGGGCTGATCCGCGCCTGTGTGGAAAACGCCACGGTGCCCTGTATCCAGACCGGGACCGGCATCTGCCATGTATATGTGGACAAAGCCGCCGACCTGAACATGGCGGTGGATATCATTGAGAACGCCAAAACCAGCCGCCCCAGCGTGTGCAATGCCGAGGAAGTGTGCCTGGTACACAAGGATGTTGCCGCAGGGTTTCTGCCGTTGCTGAAAGCCCGCCTGGTGGATGCCCGCGCAGCTGCCGGGCTGGTTCCGGTGGATCTGCGGCTGGATGAGCGCGCCGCCGCCATCATTCCCGGAACACCCGCCGGCGAGCAGGATTTTGACACTGAATTTTTGGACTACATCCTGGCCATTGCCGTGGTGGATGATGTGGATGCTGCCATTGCCCACATTGCCTGCCATTCCACCCACCACAGTGAGGCCATCATCACGGCGGACGATACCGCCGCAGACCGCTTTACCACCTGTGTGGACAGCGCCGCCGTGTATGTCAACGCCTCCACCCGCTTTACCGATGGCGGAGAGTTTGGCCTGGGGTGCGAAATGGGCATCAGCACCCAAAAGCTGCATGCCCGCGGCCCCATGGGCCTGGCCGAGCTGTGCAGCTACAAATATATCATCCACGGCTCCGGCCAGACCCGCGGCGGTTCCGCGGCAAAATTGCAGAATCCGTGTAATTGATTGTAGCACAGGATACAACATTCGCAGAAGACGGTCTTGACCGTTCCCTACAGAGCATTTTATTATGTGCTGCCTGCCAATAAATGTGCTGTAGGGCAGGATGCCCTCATCCTGCTGCGGAGAAACCTTGCTGATTGCAACAAACGATGCAAACCATTTGTAGAGGACGATGCTTGGGCAATACCGCATAATTCTAAGTGCCGATACGGCGAGCGAGGTGCGGCAGATGCCAAGCCAAAAGCGCAGATAATACTGGATGCTGCAAAGGTGAGCGCCGCCAGTGGCGGAAACAGCGAACCGAAGCAGGGGCAGCGGTCGCAGAGTGCGAGGGGCTTTTGCCCCCGAAGCACGATGCGGGTACCGCAACCCGACATTATCGAGCATTTTGGCAACGCAGATGCCGTGCCGCAGCTGCCGGAGCGGTGCTTAAGCCGCAAGGCGGAATTGTGCGGTGTTGCCCTTGCATCGTCCCGCATGTCGGGCCCTGTCTAATCCCCCCCCACCTCAAACTCCGTCGCCCGCTTAAATTTCCATCATCACAAAAAGCATATGCCCGCGCATTCCGCGCCCGGCATATGCTTTTTTTTCTGTTGTCGCACTATAAACTTATTCCCCTGCGCCATCGGATAATAATACTCCACCAACAAATCCACGCAGGCCCCATAGCTTTTCATGCCCAGGGTCTGGTCATACCCGCGCAGAAAACCGGTATACACCGTGCTGCCTGCCTCTTTGACCGGGCCTTCCCACTTGGCCCAATAGGCGTTGTTGTCGGCCAGGTCGGTGCGGGCAGCATCGCACAGGGTGCGGTAATTTTCGCTGGCGGCCTGCGGGTCAGCGCTGTACCAGGCATTAGAAAGGTACAGGTAGCCCATCAGCCAGCCGGAATATTCATATGCCGCATCACCACAGGTGGTGGAAGCCCGGATCGCCACAAAGTTTGCTTCCTGCTCGGCCGCCACGCCGCGCTGGTGGCTGAACTCGTGCGCAATGGTGGCGGGCAAAAACACCGCCGGGCAGTCCACATTCAGGGTGCTCTCGCCAAACAGGGGGCACAGGTAGCCGGTAAAGCCTGCCGCGCTCATCAGCTTGGAATAAAACGCCGGTTTGGGGCTGCGGTGCGGCCCGGCCAAAAAGGGATATTCCGCCACAATGCCGTCATACACATGGCCGGTGTTCAGCAAAATTTTCTCCTTGCTCACGGCGAACAGACCGGTTTCGTCCCGTGGGACGGTATCAGCGGCGGCGTTCACCTGCTCGGCAAACCACACGGTGGTGGCGGCCAGCTGTTCCACGCTCAGGGCCTGGGCCTGCATGTTGGCCTGCGCGGCAAAGCTGGGTGCATAATACTGGGTGCCCCACAAAGCGCACACCCCGGCATAGATCCACACCGCCGCGGTGCCCACATGCAGCACCCAGGCGGCAAAGCCTGCCTGTTTGCGGTGCATAGCCCGCACAATGCGCTGCACCAGCCGAACCAGGCAGATCAGAATGGCCGCCGTGGCAGCCAGCTCACAAAAGCTGAAGGGTAGCGGCTCCACCAGCGCAGAAACAAACCGCTTGACCGGCATGGAAACATACTCCACCCACCACTGCATGGCCGCGGCACTGCGGCGTGCGGCCCAGAACACCCCCAGCGCCGCCACCCCGCCGCCCAGCAGGGCCAGCCCGGCTTTGTGGGCGCAGCCAAACGCACGCACGGCGGCTGATACTTTTTTCTGCATCTTGTTTTCCCCTATTTATCGCAACTTTTATCTCATAATTTTTCTAAGGTGTATCTGAAAACGGTGTATCTGAAAACAAAGAAAATGACGGATATTTCGCAAACACAAGCAGGATGCAAGGCAAAGAGCCGCAGGAATCCTTTGTGGATTTCAAGATCTTTTAAGGCAATACTGCATAATTCTAAGTGCCGATACGGCGAGCGAGGTGCGACAGATGCTAAGCCAAAAGCGCAGATAATACTGGATGTCTTATCGAGCATTTTGGCAACGCAGATGCCGTTCCGCAGCTGCCGGAGCGGTGCTTAAGCCGTAAGGCTGGAATTATGCGGTGCTGCCTTAACACAAAATCCCGCCATATTTGTAGAAATAAACAATATTTTCAACGTTTCAGACACACCATTTTATTATACGGGCCGCCCCCTGTTTGCGCAAGGGCCGTACCTATGTTATAATAAGTTTGTTTAACACACGTTCAATTTTGCAGGGTAAGGGGGCAGAGCTATGCGGCCGGATGTGGAAGAGTTTTTCTGCGGCATCAGCTTTGACGCTTACCGCCTGCTGGGTTCCCACCCGGCGGGGCCGGGGCGCGGCTGGCTGTTTACCCTGTGGGCGCCGCACGCCCGCCGCGTGCAGCTGCTGGGGGACTGGAACAGCTGGGATCTCTATTCCGCCGCCGAGCTCACCTTTTTGTGAGGACGGCCTGTGGCGCGGGCGGGTGCCCCAGGCGCAGCTTGGGCAGCTGTACAAGTATAACATTCAGGGGCCGGACGGCAGCTGGCAGCTGCGGGCAGACCCGTTTGCCTTTGCGTTTGAAGCTCTGCCCGGCACGGCTTCCCGCCTGGCGGAGCCGAATTACCCGTTCGCCGCTCCCTTGCTGCGCAGTGCCCGCCGGGATGCTCCCATTCTGATTTACGAACTGCACGCCGCCAGCTGGCACCGCCATTGGGACGGCCGCTATTACACCGGGCCGGAGCTGGCAAAAAGTCTGGTGCCCTATCTTGTGGAGCACCACTACACCCATGTGGAGTTTTTGCCGCTGGCAGAATACCCGTTTGACGGCAGCTGGGGCTACCAGGGGTGCGGGTATTTTGCCCCCACCCAGCGCATTGGCGGGTTTGCAGGCTTTGCCGCGCTGGTGGATGCCCTGCACGCCGCAGGCATTGCCGTGCTGATGGATTTTGTGCCGGTCCATTTTGCGCCGGATGCCGACCGCCTGGCCTGTTTTGACGGTGCGCCTTTATTTGAATCCGGCCCCAGCGACTGGGGCAGCCTGAACTTTGATCTGGCCAGCCCGCCGGTGCGCAGCTTTCTGCTCAGTTCGGCGGCGTTCTGGCTGCAGGTGTGCCGGTGCGACGGCCTGCGGGTGGATGCCATCGGCAACGCGCTGTACCACTGCCCCAACGGCTGGCAGGCAGCAGAGTTTTTCAAAACGCTGACAGCCGGGCTGCACGCGCGGTTCCCCGGCTGCATGCTGGTGGCAGAGGACAGCGCCGGTTCCATGAACGCCACCTCCGATACCGCCAGCGGCGGGCTGGGCTTTGACTATGTGTGGGAGATCGGCTGGACACAGGATACGCTGGCCTATTTTGCCGCGCCGTTCGGCGGGCGCAGCGCTCTGTTCCGGCAGTTGTGCGGCAGCTTTGGCCCCTTTGGCGCGGTGCAGGGCATCAACGCGCTGAGCCACGATGAAAACCACCCCGCCAGCATTTTCACCCGCCTGTATGGCAATGTAGAAGAAAAGCTGGCCCAGATGCGGCTGCTGCTGTTATTACAGGCCGCCCGCCCCGGCAAAAGCCTGCTGTTTGCGGGGGTGGAGTTCGGCCAGCCGGATGCCTTTACCGATGGCCGGGAGCCGAACTGGGCTATGCTGGCGGACGCCGGGCACCGCGCCCTGGCTGATTACAGTAAGGCGCTGAATGCTTTCTGCCTAGCACACCCGGCGCTGTATGCGCCCCAAAACTTTGCCTGGACCGCGCAGGATGCAAGCACCGGCGTGCTGGGCTTTACGTTGCAGGCCGGCTGTGAAACACTTTTGTGCGCCCTGAACACCGGCACACAGGCCGTACAGGGGTTTGGGCTAAAGCCGGGCTGGGGCAGCTGTGCCCTGCCGCTGTTTGCCGCGGGCTGGTGGATCATGCTCCCCGCCCCATTGCCAACGGATGGCTGGCGCTGGACCTTGCACCGTTAAGCGGCGGAATTTGGCAGATCGAGTAGTTTTCCGCCTTGACAAACCGGCATTTCCTGCTATACTGGGAACCGGACATAAGAACAGGGGCGCTGGAGGGCATCTCCGGCTGAGATCAAAGCAACTGTGTTTTGAGCACCCTATACCTGATCCGGGTAATGCCGGCGTAGGAAGTTTTGCTGCGGTTATATACTGCTCACAACGCTTTTGGCGCCCGCTGTACCTGCGGGCGTTTTTCTTGTTTTTATGTACTATTTTTCAGGAGTGGTATGTATATGTCATCCTCTTACACCAAAACGCGCATTATGGTAGAATGCGCCCTGATGATTGCGCTGGGCACCATCCTGGCCAACATCAAAATCTATGAGCTGCCCAACGGCGGCTCCATCACGCTGTTCAGCATGGTGCCGTTCATTCTGGTATCCTTCCGCCACGGGGTCAAGTGGGGCCTGTTCACCGGCTTTGTGAACAGCCTGCTGCAGATGCTGCTGGGCTTTTATGCGCCCCCGGCGCCCGGCCTGCTGCCTTTGGTGGGCATGATCCTGCTGGATTATGTGCTGGCCTTCTCCTTTCTGGGGCTTGCCTGCGTGTTTGCCAAGCCGTTCAAAAACAAGCTGGTCGGCGTGGCCGTGGGCTCCGCCGCCGTGTGCGTGCTGCGTTTCCTGTGCAGCTTTTTGTCCGGCGTGCTGATCTGGGGCAACCTGAGCGATGGTCTGCCCGCGTGGATCTACAGCCTGACTTACAACGGCTCCTACATGCTGCCGGAAGGTATTATGACCACCATTGCCGTGGTGCTGCTGTACAAGGCTGCGCCCCAGCTGTTCAGCGCCAACAACTGATTTTGCCATTTTCAACTCCGTTTGCCTGGGGTGCCGTTTTTACGGCGTCCCAGGATTTTTTATTTCCTTTTTTCTTGATTTGCTCGTACCTGCTGCACAAAAGTTTTACCATGGCAGACATCACATTTTCCGCCCCGCCCGCCAGCCGCACCGCACGTTTTTTGCCCTGCACCAGCAGCTGCCCGTTTCAGCTGCTAACTATTACAGAAATGCGTTTTTGTACAGTTTTTTCAAATGTATTTTTGTTGCAATATTTTAGCAAAAAACGCTCACTTTATGTTATCTTTATCGATCTCTTTGTTTCGTTAAAGCGCCGGGGCACCTGTCTTTCTTTCAAGTTTCGGTCAAAATGCGTTATATTTTTTAGCAATATAGCCAAAGTCACCTTTGTTTTTTCGGCATTGTGCTATTTTGACAAAATACATTTGCAATTTATTGAAAATATGTTAAAATAGATTTAACAGATTGTTACACCGCAAACAATGTTCCTATTTACCACTGCATGAACGGGAATTTTGCTAACCAGAGCGGTTTTGCAATCCCCACCGGGGGCATTAGCTTCACCCCGGCAAAATACGTCCGTATTAGGAGGAATGTATCTTATGATGAAATGGCTGCAAAAAGCTCGGCAAGGCATTGATGCTGCCCCGCCGCCGCGCTGCCCGTCTGTGGTATTCTGATGGGTATTGGCTACGCTCTGGCTCCCGCCGTTATGGGTGCTGAAGGTCCTACTACCGGTGCTGCTTACACGATCGGCTTCCTGCTGGTCAAGGCCGGCGGCGCTCTGATCGATAACATGGCTTGGCTGTTCGCCATCGGCGCAGCTGTCGGCCTGGCAGACGACCATGACGGCACCGCTGGTCTGGCTGGTCTGGTCAGCTTTTTGATGATGCAGCAGCTGCTCAGCCCCGGTGTTGTGGGCACCATCCGCGCTGCTGTTGGTTCCACCCTGGAAGAAGGCACCGTTGATTACATTGCTTTCAGCAAGATCGCCGGCAACTCCTTCATCGGCATCCTGGCCGCTGTCATCGGCGCCACCTGCTACAACAAGTTCAAGAGCACCAAGCTGCCTGACTGGCTGGCATTCTTCAGCGGCAAGCGCAGCGTTGCTATTATGACCGCTTTGGTTTCCATCGTGACTTCTGTTATCCTGCTGTTCGTCTGGCCCGTTATCTTCGGCGTTCTGGTTGCTCTGGGCAACGGCATTGCTGCTATGAGCGGCATCGGCGCAGGTATCTATGCTTTCCTGAACCGTCTGCTCATCCCCACCGGCCTGCACCACGCTTTGAACAACGTGTTCTGGTTTGATACCATCGGCCTGGGCGACCTGAAACACTTCTGGGCTGGCGAGACCAGTGCTGACGTGGGCTGGGACCTTGGCATGTACATGTCCGGCTTCTTCCCCTGCATGATGTTCGGTATCCCCGGCGCTGCACTGGCTATGGTCCGCACCGCAAAGAACAAGAAGGCTGCCATTGGTCTGGTTGTTTCCGCCGCTATCTGCGCTTTCGTCTGCGGCGTTACCGAGCCGTTTGAGTTCGGCTTCATGTTCCTGTGCTTCCCCCTGTATGTTGTTTATGCTGCTCTGTACGGCATTTTCACCATCATCACCTACTACTCCGGTTTCCGCGCTGGCTTCTGCTTCTCCGCAGGCGCAACGGACCTGGTTTTCTCCGCTTCCCTGCCCGCAGCTGCCAAGACTTGGATGATCATTCCTCTGGGCATTGCCGCTTTTCTTGTGTTCTACTTTGTCTTCTACTTCGCTATCACCAAGTTTGACCTCAAGACCCCCGGCCGTGAGGACGACGATGTGGAAGAAAGCGAAAAGAACATCAAGCTTTCCAACAACAACTACACTGCGATTGCTACCGGTGTTCTGGCTGCTGTCGGCGGCAAGGAGAACATTACCGGTGCTGACTACTGCGCAACCCGCCTGCGCCTTGAAGTGAAAGATTCTTCCGCTGTGAATGAAAAGGCTGTCAAGGCTGCCGGTGCTGCCGGTGTCATCCGCCCGTCCAAGACTTCCTGCCAGGTTGTCATCGGGCCTCAGGTTCAGTTCGTGTTCGATGAACTGAAGAAGATGCTGTAATTTAAGTAACAGCAAGGGCAAGGGTTCTGGTTCCTTTGTTCCACGCCGCAGGCTGGCCGCCATGGCCCTGCCTGCGGCTTTTTGTTTTGGTTGGCAAAAGCTGGCGTTTAACTCTTTCTTTTCTTGCTTGATTATGTTAAAATCAGAACTATAAATGCCTCCTGCGGGTTTGCCGCAGCGGCAAAAATACACTACCCAAGGAGGTACTTTGTAACATGAACTCATTCCAACGCATCTGCCGGTCGCCTGCTTTTTTTGGTGCTGGCCCTGATTTTGTGCGCCGCCGTGATTGCCGGCGGCGTTGCCCTGGCCCCCGCCGCCCCCAAGGTTTGGATCGTGATCCCCGTGCTGCTGGCTGTGGCCGCGGTTATCTGCTTCTTTGTGGCGCGCTCCACCAGCAAGGCCGCGCTGCAAAAAAGAAAGAGGCGGAAAACGAGGGTGTGGTAAAAGCCGACCTTGACCATGCCGGCATCGCCGCCAACATTCTGGCTGCGCTGGGCGGTAAGGCCAATGTGCAAAAAGCCAGCTGCTGCGCCACACGGCTGCGCTTCCAGCTGAAAGACGGCGCTGAGGTGGACGAAAAGGCACTCAAATCCGCCGGGGCTTCCGGTGTGATCCGCTCCACCCCCACGGCCTGCCAGGTCATTCTTGGCACGCAGGTCCGCTTTGTTTACGAAGAACTGCAAAAGCTGTTGTAAGGCAGCGTTCCCCATCCTGGTTCCGGCTTCCGGAGCCAGGATTTTTGTTATATTTTCCTAAAATATTTCTTTGTTTTTTCTCTCTTTTTTCTACAATCTCTAGTTTCTTTGTGGTGTTTGTGCTATACTATAGGTAATGGCTGTCCGCGCACAAAAAAAAGAATAAGGAGATGTTCCCCATGAAAATTATTCGTGCAAAAGATTATTATGATATGTCCCGCAAAGCGGCCAATATCATCTCAGCACAGGTCATCATGAAGCCCAACTGCGTGCTGGGCCTGGCAACCGGCGGCACCCCGTTGGCACCTACAAACAGCTGGTTGAATGGTACAACAAGGGCGACCTTGATTTTGCGGAAGTAAACACCGTCAACCTGGACGAATACCGCGGTCTGCCCCGCGAGCATCCCGAAAGCTACTGGTCCTTCATGCACCGCAACCTGTTTGACCTGGTCAACATCCGCCCCGAAGCCATCCATATGCCTGCCGGCACCAACATGGATGCTGCTGCCGAGTGCTCCCACTATGATGAAATCATCCAGCATCTGGGCGGCGTGGATCTGCAGCTGCTGGGCATTGGCCACGATGGCCACATTGGCTTTAACGAGCCGGGTGCCGCTTTTGAGCTTGGCACCCACTGTGTCCACCTGACCAAAGAGACCATTGAGGCCAACAAGCGCTTCTTTGACAACAACGAAGATCTGGTCCCGAAAGAAGCCTACACCATGGGCATCAAAACCATCATGCAGGCCCGCAAGGTTCTGATGGTTGCCAACGGCGTTGGCAAGGCTGACATCATTAAGAAAGCTTTCTTCGGCCCCGTCACGCCCGAAGTTCCCGCTTCCATCCTGCAGATGCACCCGGATTTCACCCTGGTGCTGGATGCCGAAGCTGCTTCAAGCTGGACTAAGCGTATCGCTCAAGCCCTTACTGCATAACTGATAAGAGGGAATTTCTCAATGATTATCAAAAATGCAAGAATTTATACGCCGGAACATACCTTCAAAACAGGGGATCTGACCATCCGGGATGGCCGCATTGCCTTTGGTGCGCCCCCGCTGGAGGGCGAGGAAGTTCTGGATGCCAACGGTGCCTATGCTCTGCCCGGTTTGGTGGATATTCATTTCCACGGTGCTGTCGGGCATGATTTCTGCGATGCCGATGAAGCCGGTTTGCAGGCCATTGCCGATTTTGAGGCCAGCAAAGGCGGGTTGGCCATCTGCCCCGCCACCATGACGTTCAGCGAGGAGATTTTGAACGGCATTATGGATGTGGCCGCCGCCCACAAGAACGGGCAGGGTGCTGACCTGGTCGGCATCAACATGGAAGGCCCCTACATCAGCCCCAAAAGATCGGCGCACAGAACCCCAAGTATGTGCAGGGAGCCGATGCCGCCATGTTCCGCCGGCTGCAGGCACGCAGCGGCGGGTTGATCAAGCTGGTGGACGTTGCCCCGGAAGAACCCGGCAATCTGGATTTTATCCGTGACTGCCACAACGAGGTGTGCATCTCGATTGCCCACACCTGCACGGATTATGATACCGCCAAGGCTGCGTTTGGCGCCGGTGCCAGCCACATGACCCACCTGTATAACGCCATGCCCGGCATCACCCACCGCGCCCCCGGCCCCATTATTGCCGCGCTGGAAGACGGTGCCGATGTGGAGCTGATCACCGATAATGTTCACATTCACCCCGCTGTGGTGCGCTTTACCTTTAACACCTTCGGGGATGACCATGTGATCCTGATTGCAGACAGCATGATGGCCTGCGGGCTGCCGGACGGCGCTTATAGCCTGGGCGGCCAGGCCGTTACGGTGCGCGGCCCCCGCGCCACCCTGACCGAGCACCCCGATACCATCGCCGGCAGCGCTACCTGCCTGTATGACTGCATGCGCCGTGCTGTGTGCGAGATGGGCGTTCCGCTGGAAAGCGCGGTGCGCGCCGCGACCGAAAACCCGGCCCGGAGCATTGGCGTTGATGCTGATTATGGCTCTTTGGCCGCCGGGCGCTATGGCAACGTGGTTCTGGCCGATGATGACCTGAACATCCTTGCCGTGGTGCAAAAGGGCAAAGTTATCCACGATAACCGCTGAACTTGTTGAAAATCCGGGCGCTTGCCAAAAAGCGTCCGGATTTTTTGTTTTGCTCCCGGTACGCCGCTGCTGCGGCTTTTCTGCACAGTGCTTTCTTTACAAAAAACGGTACAGACTTTATAATGGATAAGTATGCTGTCGGGTACTCTGCCCGCAGCGAACGGTTAAAACGGAAAGGAGCGATCTTATGATCCGCTTTGAATGTGATTATGGCGAGGGTGCCGCCCAGCCGGTGCTGGACCTGCTGCAAAAGACCAATCTGGAACAGACCCCCGGTTACGGCATGGACGATTACTGCGATCAGGCCCGCGGCCTGATCCGTAAGCTGTGCGATGCCCCGGATGCCGGAGTCCACTTTTTGTGGGTGCCACCCAGGCCAACTTTACCGTGGTGGATGCCCTATTAAAACCCTGGCAGGGCGTGCTGTGTGCCGACAGCGGGCATATCAATGTACATGAAACCGGCGCGGTGGAAGCTACCGGCCACAAGTGCCTTGCCCTGCCCAGCGTGCAGGGCAAAATTACCGCCCAGCAGGTGAGGGATGCTTACGACGCTCACTGGGCCGATGCCAGCCACGAACACATTGCCCAGCCCGGCATGGTGTATATCTCCAACCCCACTGAGGACGGCACCCTGTACGCCAAGGAGGAGCTGACCGATCTTTCCGCCACCTGCTATGACTGCGGCCTGTACCTGTTTGTGGATGGTGCCCGCATGGCTTACGGCCTTGCCAGCGAAGCCAATGACCTGAACCTGCAGGATTACGCCAACCTGTGCGATGTGTTCTACCTGGGTGGAACCAAGTGCGGTGCGCTGTTTGGCGAAGCCGTTATCATCAATAACCCCGATCTGGACCAGGATTTCCGCTACGCCATCAAGCAGCACGGCGCCATGCTGGCCAAGGGCCGCCTGCTGGGGCTGCAATTCCTTGCCCTGCTGAACGGCGAGGACGGCACCGGTTCCAGCCCCTATTACACTATGGCCGCTAAGGCGGACCGCCAGGCCATGCGCATCCGCGCTGCGTTTGAAGCAAAGGGCTGCGCCATGCTGTTCGATTCCCCCACCAACCAGCAGTTCCCCATCCTGCCCAACAGCTGGTACAATGCCCTGAGCGAGAAGTACGCCATGACCCTGACCGCCAAGCCGGACGCCGAGCACACTGCCGTGCGGTTCTGCACCAGCTGGGCCACCCGTGACGAGGACGTAGATGCCCTGTTGGCGGATATTGCCAGTCTGTGATGATAAAGAATATTCTGAAATAATAAACGATGCGCCCTTTGCGTTGGGCAGGCTGCGAAGCCTTGTCCGCTGCAAAGGGCGCATGTTTTTTTCGTAACAAATTGGAAAGGAAGGAGAAGGAGGAGAAATGTATGTAAAGCCGGTTGCCCGGCATTGTTGGTTGTCTGGCCTTCGCCGGCGGCCGCTGCGATTGCTGCGGGCGTCTGGCATGGCGAAGGACGCAGTGGATGTTTTAAAACGTCGTTTACGTTTTTGTTTCTCTCTTTCGAGTACACTATTATTATACGGGCAGATTATGGAAACCTCGTTAAAGAGTTCTGAACGATTTGGTAAGATTTGGTGAACAAATTTTGAATAAGCAAAAGCGATGCCAAATAAGCCCAAAAGCACACAAAAAGCGGCTGGCCGTGCAGGTGATTTTGTCTGTACGGCCAGCCGCTTCGCTTTTTATCGTTTTATTTTAGCCTTTGGTTTTCTGCACGCGCTTGTCGCACCTGGTGGCCAGGCGGGTGCCAATGCTTTGCAGCACCTGCACCAGCACAACCAGCAGCGCAGTTGCAAAAATTTCCAGCACCAGGTTATAGCGGTAGTAGCCATAGTTGATGGCAACCTTGCCCAGGCCGCCGCCGCCGATCACACCTGCCATAGCGCCATAGCCCAGAATGGTTGTGGCAGCAATGGTTGCGTTGGCAATCAGGCTGGGCATGCTTTCGGGGATCAGCACCTTGGTGATGATCTGCAGCGGGTTGCCCCCATGCTCTGGGCTGCTTCCACCACGCCGGAATCCACCTCACGGATGCTGGTTTCCACCAGACGGGAGACAAACGGGAAGGATGCAATGACCAGCGGCACAATGGATGCCACCGTGCCAATAGAAGTGCCCACGATCAAGCGGGACAGCGGAATGACAATGATCATCAAGATCAAGAACGGCACACTGCGCAGCAGGTTGATTACGCCGTTCAGCAGCCGCATGGCCCAGCGGGGCAGCGGGCGCACACCACCGGGCTCACCCGTTACCAGCAGCACACCAAGCGGCAGGCCGATGACCAGTGCAAACAGGGTGGCCACCACGGTAGAGTAAAAAGTGTCCCAGGTTTCTGCCGGGATGGAAGGCAGAACATCCAAAAAAGTCTGCCAGTCCCTCGATGCAAAAAATTCAGCCATTGCTGCCCACCTCCTCGTAGGTAATGCCGGGATAATTCTTGATGTAATCCAGCGCCTTGGCAGCGCCTTCGCCTTCCGGCAGGGCCAGCAGCATGCTGCCAAGCGGCTGGCCGTTTACCACGCGGGTGTCCGCTGCCACAATCGAAACCAGCGCCCCGCACTCAATGGCAAGGCTGGCCACCAGCGGCTTATCGGTCGTCTGGGTGCCGTTAAAGGCAACACGCACCATTTTGCGGCCGGGCAGCAGCTCGCGCTCCGGCGTGCCCGCCGGGAACACCAGCCGCTTGGCAGCGTCGGAATGCGGGTTCGAGAAGATATCCCGCACGCTGCCCTGCTCTACCACGGTGCCGTTATCCAAAATGGCAACGTGGCTGCACACATCCTCCACCACGCTCATCTGGTGGGTAATGATAACCACCGTAATGCCCATTTCGCGGTTGATCTTCTGAATCAGCTGCAAAATGGCGTGGGTGGTGTTGGGGTCCAGGGCACTGGTGGCTTCGTCACACAGCAACACCTTGGGGTTGGTGGCCAGGGCACGCGCAATGGCAATGCGCTGCTTTTGCCCGCCGGAAAGCTGCGCCGGGTAAGCGTCCGCCTTGTCCGGCAGGCCAACCAGCTCCAGCAGCTCCCTGGCGCGGGCTGTGGCTTTCTCTTTGGGCACACCGGCCAGCTCCATAGGGAAGCAGATGTTCTTCAGGCAGGTGCGCTGCATCAGCAGGTTGAATTGCTGGAAGATCATCGTAATCTCCCGCCGGGCATCGCGCAGCTCTGCGGGGCTCAGCTGCATCATTTCGCGGCCGTTCACGATCACCTTGCCCTCGTCCGGGCGTTCCAGCATATTGATGCACCGCACCAGCGTGGACTTGCCTGCGCCGGACATGCCGATAATACCGTAAATATCGCCGTCCTGAATTTCCAGGTTGATGTCGTTCAGGGCAACCACCGTTGCGCCCGCCGCGGCAAACCGCTTTGTCAGGTGTTGGATCTGGATCATAATTTCTGGCTCCTTAATCCCAAAATTCCCTGTGTCCGGAGGTGGGCACAGGGGATAATGAGAGTTTACTTTTTATTTAGAAAATGGCAACCACCGCACCGTCATAGGTGGAATCGATGTAATCCTTCACGGTCTGGCTGGTCAGGGCAGCAACCAGTGCCTTGATGGCGGGCTCGTTCTCGTTGCCTTCTTCTACAACCAGCAGGTTGGCGTAGGTCTGGGCAGCTTCAGAGGTTGCATCCTCAACGGCCAGGGCGTCCTTGCTGGCAGAGAAGCCAGCCTCGGCAGCATAGTTGCCGTTGATAACAGCAAAGTCAACGTCGGACAGGGTACGGGGCAGCTGGGCAGCTTCCATCTCTACCAGCTCAATGTTGTGGGGGTTATCCACAACGTCGTTCTTAGTGGCGGCCAGGCCAGCATCCTCTTTCAGGGTAATGATGCCCTGGGCAGCCAGCAGCTGCAGGGCACGGGCTTCGTTGGTGGCATCGTTGGGAACTGCAATCTTGGCACCGTCAGCCAGGTCGTTCAGGCTCTTGGTCTTGCCCGGGTACAGGCCAAACGGCTCGTAATGGATGGCGGCAACGCTTACCAGGTGGGTGTTGTTCTTCTCGTTAAAGTCCTCCAGGTAGGGGCCGTGCTGGAAGTAATTGGCATCCACTTCGCCAGACTCGGTTACCAGGTTGGGCTGCACATAGTCGGTATATTCAACCACATCCAGGGTGATATCTGCCTTTGCCAAGATATCGCCAGCCACTTTCAGAATCTCGGCATGCGGCACGGGGGAAGCAGCCACCTTGATGGTGGTGCCAGCCAGTGAAGCATAGTCAACGGCAGCATCATAGCCATCACCGGTAAAATCGACGGCATCGGAGGCATCCGATGCCGTTTCGCTGGAAGCAGTGCTGGCGGCTTCGCTGCCGGAAGCGGCCTCAGGGGTGGAAGAAGCGGCAGTAGAACCGCAAGCGGCCAGGCTGAGTGTAAGGGCTGCGGCCAGAACAGTAGAAATCAGCTTTTTCATGGTTGTTATCTCCTTTTTGTTACGGTTATTTTTCCGGTTTGTGTTTGTTTTAAGTTATGTTGTGGTGTTCCCTCAAACAGCGCAACACATTCGCACACCGGGCTGCTTACAGCGGGGACTGTATTTCATTGGTAACCCACCCTTTCTATCCAGATAAACGCGGGGATAAAATATTTATGGCAATACCGCATAATTCTAAGTGCCGATACGGCGAGCGAGGTGCGGCAGATGCTAAGCCAAAAGCGCAGATAATACTTTGTGTATTATCGAGCATTTTGGCAACGCAGATGCCGTGCCGCAGCCGCCGAAGCGGTGCTTAAGCCGTAAGGCGGGAATTGTGCGGTGTTGCCTTATATAAAGCAAAAGCGGCGGCGTACCGTTCCCGGCACGCCGCCGCTGCACCCCTGCTGTTAAATGCGCGCAGGGAAAACAGGTACAGGCTGCCGGAGCAAACTGCACATGCACATCATCATACCATCACGGCGTTCTGCGGTTTTCATTCTGACAGCACTTCCTTTCCCTGCTGAACCAGCACCTTTGTGGTGCGGCACATTTGTTTTTTGCTATGGCGCAAGTATAGCCCCATTTGGCGCGGTTGTCAAGCGTATTTGTACATTTCAGCATTTTCCTATAAGTTTAGCAGGTTTGTAGAGTGTAAAATCTGCAATATGTCAGAAAATCGCCGCGGCCCGCCCCGCCTGGCAGCGCCAAAGGCTTGCCGCACGGGCAAAAATCTGCTATGATAAAGGCATCAGACATCAGGAGGCATTAACACCGTGAAGTTTTCAACCAAGGACCGCTATGCACTGCTTTTGATGGTGGAACTGGCCAGCGCCACCCCCGGGGAGTATCTGCCCCTTAAAGCAGTTAGCGATAATCAGGGCATCAGTGTAAAATATCTGGAGCAGATCGTTGCCCCGTTAAGCAAAGCCGGCCTTGTAGAAAGCGGCCGCGGCAGCCAGGGCGGCTACCGGCTCAGCCGCTCTGCCGCCCAGATCACTGCGGGCGATATCCTGCGCGCGGTGGAGGGCGAGATTGTCCCCGTTCCCTGCCTTGCCACTTCCGCAGAAAGCTGCCCCACCGCGCCCAGTGCGAGACCCTGGGCTTTTGGGAAGGGCTGAACCAGGTCATTAACCAGTATATTGACAGCGCCACGCTGGAAAAGCTCAGCAGCGAATATCTTTCCCATTAAGGCACATGATAAAGAGAAAGCGCACGTACCTGCTATCATTACAGGTACGTGCGCTCTTGTTATTTCCTGTTCTTTTGGGCAACACCGCACAATTCCCGCCTTGCGGCTTAAGCACCGCTCCGGCAGCTGCGGCACGGCATCTGCGTTGCCAAAATGCTCGATAATGTCGGGTTGCGGTACCCGCATCGTGCTTCGGGGGCAAAAGCCCCTCGCACTCTGCGACCGCTGCCCCTGCTTCGGTTCGCTGTTTCCGCCACTGGCGGCGCTCACCTTTGCAGCATCCAGTATTATCTGCGCTTTTGTCTTGGCAGCTGCCGCACCTCGCTCGCCGTATCGGCACTTAGAATTATGCGGTATTGCTTTTGTTTTTCCGGCACTATGCTTCGGGGGTACTATCGCTGTTTTCGGATGCCCAGTCGGGGGTATCTCCCGATCCGCTGGTGCCGGAATCTGCAGGCGCATCAGGGGCCGGAGCTTCCGTTGCGGTGGGTTCCTGGGTCGGTTCCTGGGTCGGTTCCTGCGTTGCAGCATTGGGGTCCTGTGCGCCGCAGCGGGTGCAGTAGCCGTTCTGGAAGTCATGCCCCAGGGCATTCACATACTCGCTCTTATAATCCTTGCTGGAATCCTCATTGCAGTGGTAGTAGGTGTAGCCCTGCTCCGTGCAGGTGGGGGCGATGATCTCACTCCAATAGGTGTATTCCGGGTCCGGGGTCGCGGTGGCATAGCTGCTGCTGGTACCGTTTGCCCAGTCGGGTCCATCGGAAGAACTGCTGTTGCTGGCATCTTCATCGGGAGCTTCAGTGGTTTCGGGCGCTATGGCAGCGGTGGTGCTGGACACAATGTTGCTCACAACCGAAACATCCTTATCCCCCGTATGGGTAGGCACGGCGGTCAGGGCCGGGCGGGTATCCTCGGTAATGTAACTGTGGGTGCGGATGTAAGTAAACAGCGCATCCATGGCCTGCTCGGTCAGGTGGATACCATCACTGCTCAGCACATAGCCGCTTTTGGCATAGCCAGTGGAGCTGTCCTTCAGCACCTCGGCGCTGTTCAGGAACTTCCAGCCGTTATCCTGGCACATCTGCACCAGGGCTTTGTTGTATTCATCTACCTGGGTCTGGGTCAGGTTCTGGTTGGAATGCTGCTGGCCCAGCGGCGGAATAGCGTTCACAATGATATCCACACTGGGGTAAGCATCCTGCACAGCCTTGATGCCCTTGGCGTAATCGCTGGCAAAGCTGGAAGCGCTGTAGCTGGAGCTTAAATCGTTGGTGCCAAAGGTCAGGATCACGCGGCGGGGCTGCATCAGGGCAACCGCTTCCGGCATCGTCTTGTAGCCGCTGTAGCCCTGGAACTGCACGCAGGCATACGTTGCCAGGGATTTGCCGGACATACCCACCGAGCCAATGGCATTATCATAACTGCAATAATTGAAAATGCGGTACATGCGGGCGGTGTTGGAATCGCCAAGGAAGAGTGTTTCGTCCACATAGCTCTGGCCCGCATCGGCGCTTTCTTCCAGAATGGTGGAGCTGTACTTGTTGGTATCGATCGTATTCTGGTTTTTATCATAGCTGCTGTCCGCCACAAGGGGTTCCTGGGTGGCGGCGGAATCCGCTGTGTTATCATTCTGCCGTGTGGTGCTGCCCAAGCCGCGCACAATAAAGAACGCTGCTCCCACGGTGATGAGCACCGCTGCAAAGCACAGCACCAACACCAGATACATTTTTTCTTTTACATCCATCCCGGCACGGGTCGTTTGTTTTGCCATGATATTTCCTTTCCGTTCCTGGCAGGGTTGCCTGGTATCTATCAGGGGTGTAATGCCCTTGTATTTTCTGACCTCAATACATAGGTTCTATTTTACACCATTTTGCGCTTCAGCACCAGTAGTTTCCGTTTTTTCATATTTTGCACAAAAATGGCACCTGCCATTTGCGGCAGGTGCCATTCAGGTAATATATTTTATCGCTTAGTTTCCATGGCTGCGCTTATTCTGGTTTATCGGCTGCGGGCAGCAGGTTTGCTTTGCGCAGAGCGGGCACCAGCGCCAGGAACAGCACCACAGCGCACACGGTGGACAGCAGAGAGTTGATCAGGGTAACGCCGCTGGTGATCTTGGCCACGGTGGAAGCCAGGTCAGCCTCTTGACCAAAGATATAGCGGTTACGGAAGTAGCCCAGGAACGGGTCGGTGAACACATTGACCAGCAGGCCACTGAATGCAGAGCCGATAATGGCAACGTAATACTTAACGCCGTCCGCTGCGCTGAGATCCTGCAGCTTGAACACCTTGTGAGCAAACACGCCGCAGACAATGCCGATGATGAATTTAAGGATAAAGGTGGTGATGGCATAGCCCGGATCACCGGCCATGATATCGGCCAAAGCAAGGCCGATGGCACCAGCCAGGCCACCGGAAACGCCGTCCAGCATCAGGGCGGTCAGTGCGGTAAAGGTGTTGCCCAGGTGGAAAGAAGAACCGGTGCCCAGCACGTTGGGAATGCGGAAAAACTCATACGCAACAAAGCTGAGCGCAGCCATAATACCGATGGTTGCAATTTTTTGGGTGGTGAATTTGGTTTTGCTGAGTGCAGGATCAGGATACCGAGCGCCACAACAACGAACAGCAGGAGCCACATAACAGCAGTAGACATGGATGATACTTCCCCTCATTTTGCTATTTTCCCCGTTCCTTTGTAGTCTATTTACTTGACAAAGGAAGCCGCTTGGGATATGCTCTATTATAATCTTATCTGGCATGATATAAATGGCCAGTAAATTTATTTTTTATGGTGCCAGATTGTAAAACGTAAGGGGAATCGCCATGATTGAACTGCATCCTGAAAAAAAAATGCCGCTGTATGAGCAGCTCTATAACGCACTTGCGCAGGATATCCGCTCCGGTGCCTTGCAGCCGGGCAAGGCTTTGCCGGGGCGGCGCACCATGGCGGCCCAGCTTGGCATCAGCACCAACACGGTGGATACTGCCTACCAGATGCTTGCGGCGGAAGGCCTGGCCGTCACCCGGCCCCGCAGCGGCTTTTTTGTTCAGGAAACCGGCGGCATGTTGCACACCCGCCCGCAGCACAGCGTGGTTCCCGCCCCAAAAGCCACGCCAAAAAATACAGTCAGCAATCAAGACGATATTTTATACGATTTGTCAACCGGCAGTATAGATACTTCCCTCTTTCCTGCCCGCAGCTGGGGGCGCATCCAAAAGGAACTGATGTACCAGCGGCCGGAGCTGCTGCAGCGGGGTGATATGCAGGGGGATGAAAACCTGCGCGCCCAGATCGCCGCCTACCTTGGCGAATACCGCGGCGTGGACTGCACAGCGGATCAGGTCGTGGTCGGGGCCGGGGTGGAGTACCTGCTGGGCTGCCTGGCACACCTGTTTGCGGGCAGCACCGCCGCGGTGGAAAACCCCGGCTACAGCCGAACCCGCGCCGTACTGGAAAACAACGGCATCCCCTGCGTACCGGTGGAAATTGACGAAAGCGGTCTGCCGATCCGCGCGCTGGAGCAAAGCGGAGCCAACCTGTGCTATGTTACCCCCAGCCACCACTTTCCCACCGGCGTTACCATGCCGGCCCCGCCGGCGCGCGCAGCTGTTAGCCTGGGCCGCCGCCAAACCGGGGCGCTTTATCCTGGAAGACGACTATGACTCAGAGTTCCGCTTTGCCACCCGCCCACTGCCCAGCTTACAGGGCATGTCCGGCGCCAACGGGCCGGTGGTGTACCTGACCACCTTTTCCAAAAGCCTTGCCCCCGGCATGCGCATTGCCTGCATGGTGCTGCCGCAGGGGCTACTGGAACGCTACCAGAGCGATTTTTCCATGTACGCCAACACCGTCAGCCGATATGAGCAGCAAACACTGTGTGAGTTCATGGCCAATGGTTATTTTGCCCGCCATATTGCCCGGATGCGCCTGACCTACAAGCGCCGGATGGAAGCCTTTGCCGCCGCCCTGCACGCCGGGCTGGACCCGGATTTGACGCTGGCGGGGGCACACTCCGGTCTGCATTTTTTGCTCACATTACCGGGCGCGGGCGGCGAACAGGCCATGGTGCAGGCCGCGGCCAAACAAGGGGTGCGGCTGAAAGGCTTGAGCGAATATTATATGCAGGATGCCGCTCATTGCCGCCCCGATACTGTGGTGGCGGGCTATTCCGGCCTGCAGGCGGAGGACATTCCCGCCGCGGCGGCCGCGTTGAGCCGGGCGTGGCGGCAAATGTCACACTCCATCATTTAATAGGCACGATACAATGTAGGCCCGTCCGGGGACGCCGACCCCTACAAATAATTTATTCGCACATCATAAATTTTGCACGGGCAATACCGCCAAACTACGGCGGGGTCAGGTGACCCCGCCCTACCGGGCAATTTGCGGCGTTATTCCCCTGCCCCCATCCTCAGCACCTCCTGCACCGTCTGCTGCCCGTTTTCCGTCAGGGCAAGCTCCCCTTCGGGGCGGCTGGTGAAGCTGGGCAGGGCGGTTTCCACTACCAGCGCGGGGACGGTGCTGAAATAGTTGAATACACTTTCCAGCGTGTTCCAGTCCTGCGCCTGCAAATCCGTTAAAATGCGGGCACTGGCCTGCCGTGCCTGGCCTGGCAGGGCGGCAAGCTGCTGGGGGTTTTGGCGGAATAAGGCCGCGGTGTAAGCTGCCAACAGCCGGGCTGCTCCGGCATCAGTCTGCTCTGCCCCCAAATCACGCAGAGCGGTTTCGGCAGTGGCAGCCTCGATTTCTGCCACAAAGTTCTGGTGGGGGTCTGTATCCTCCTGCAACGCGGCCATGTCCAGCCGCACGGTGGTGCCCTGCTCCCAAAAGCTGGCATAGCAGCTGGGCGTGGCCGCAAGGTAGTGTTGCGGGGCGGTACCAAGGGTATCCCCCAGCAGCTGAGCTGCCCGTGCCGGGCCAGCCGCCAGATAAGCTGCGGCCAGCGTTGTGGTGCCGCTGGGGGCGGCAAGCTGCATGTTGCCGGGCAAGCCGCACAGAGTCAGCGTGGCGGCAGGGGCATCCATGCGCAGCAGGATAAATTCGGGTTCCTCTTTCTGCACCGCCAACAACAGGCTGCCCATATAGCGGGACGCCGGGTCTACCTGCACTGCCGTGCCCGCCGCATTGGCGCGGCGCACGCGCTCCTGCATCTGGCGCTGCATGGCAAAATACTCCACCAGCCCAACCATGGGCAGCAACAGCAGCAGGGTAAGCGCCAACGCGCTGAAAAATAACCGTACCCGCATAAAACACACTCCTTTGCCGCATACTGTAATTACAGTTTAGGCCGCCGGAGCGCAGCTTAAACCCAATGCAAAACAAAGGAGTGTTTGCCCATGCTTCATCGCCCTTACGGCCCACGCGGCGCGGAAAGTGAAGACCCCGAATTTTGGACCGACCTAACGCAGAACAGCGACTTTTTGCCGGAACCCGGCATTGTCAACCCGGTGCTTCGCAGCGCCCAGGAACCTTATACCCCTGCCGATGCCCACCAGGACCGGCAGACCATTGACGACGAAAACCTTGCCAGCCACAACGACCCGCTTGGCAGCTGGACCGGCGTTCCCGACCAGGCGGACGAAATGCCGACCCAGGACCAGGACGACCTGTAACCACGCATAAAATAACAGGCACAGCCTTTTGCCGCATTGCGGCGCGTAAGGTTGTGCCTGTTGTTTTAGGCAATACCGCACAATTCCCGCCTAACGGCTCAAGCACCGCTCCGGCGGCTGCGGCACGACATCTGCGTTGCCAAAATGCTCGATAATGTCGGGTTGCGGTACCCGCATCGTGCTTCGGGGGCAAAAGCCCCTCGCACTCTGCGACCGCTGCCCCTGCTTCGGTTCGCTGTTTCCGCCACTGGCGGCGCTCACCTTTGCAGCATCCAGTATTATCTGCGCTTTTGGCTTAGCATCTGCCGCACCTCGCTCGCCGTATCGGCACTTAGAATTATGCGGTATTGCCTTTACTTTTTGTTCCATTATACCCGGCGGTAAGCAAGGAAGCGGAAGCCGATTTCGGTCGTCAGGCTCTGCTTTGCCGCAAGGCGGAGTGCCCCGACGTGCGGGGTTTTCCAGAAATAGGGGTCATGGCAAACAGGTTGCGGATCTGGTCGCCCTCCACCGTGATGGTATCCGTCACGGTGCGCTCTCCGATCAGGGTAAAGCCGGAGTATTCTGTCTGCTGTTCTGCGTTTTCATACGGCTCATCGTACAGAACTTCTTTCAACCCGTACAAATGCCGTGCCGTTGGCACTGCGTACAGCAGCACACCGCCGCTGCGCAGCACCCGACAGAACTCCTGCTCGGCAAAGGGCGAAAAGATGTTCAGCAGAACATCCGCCCAGCCATCCCGCACCGGGGCGCTGAAGCTGCCGCCCACCGCAAAAGCGGCTTCCGGCAGTAGCTTTGCCGCAAGGCGGATGGCATCCTTGGAAAGGTCGAACCCGGCCAGTACGCAGGGACGGCCCTGGGCGGTAAAGGCATCATACACCACGCGGTCATAACTGCCTTCGCCGCAGCCGGCATCCAGCAGGTGGGTCTCACCGCATTCGGGTGCGTATTCCAGGCAGAGCTCGGCCAGAGCTTTCTGGAACGGGGCATAATACCCCGCCTGCAAAAAGGCACGGCGGGCGCGCACCATGGCTTTGCCGTCACCGGGGTCCGCCGCATGGCGCTTCTGGATGGCCAACAGGTTGACATACCCTTCCTTGGCCATATCATAGCTGTGGCCCTGGGGGCAGCGCAGCGAGGTTCCCAGCGGCATCAATGCGCCGCCGCACACCGGGCAGCGCAGGGCCGCTGCCGCCTGCGGGGTCATTCGTCATCCTCCGCCGGAACCAGATTTTCCGCCGGAACGGACAGCAAGTGGAACTCTGGCACCAGCTCCGGCAGCGGACCGTCGCCCGCAATGGGGGCGGTAGCTCCGCCGTGGGCGGCCATATACTCTTCAAAGTTGGCAAACTTCTGTTTGGGCGGGCGGCGGGAAATCATCTCCAGGCCCGGATCTTCCTCTCGCGGTTCACGGTTCACCCGGCTGCGGGGGCTGGCTGCGGGGCGCGCCGCGGCGGGCGCGGCGGTTCCGGTGCAGGGGCTGCGGGGGCACGGCGGGCAGCATTGCGCTGCGGGGGCTGCGCGACAGGTTCCTGCGGCGGGCGGCGGCGCGGCGGCTGGGGGTGGGCTGGGGCTTTTGCTGCCCGCGCGGGGTTGGCCGTTCAGCTGCGGAGCCACAGGGCGGGCCTGATTGGCATTATTGGGGCGTGCAGGGCGCTGGGCCGGTTTGAGGGCAGCGGGCTTTGCCGCATTGCTGCGGTTGTTCGGGGCTGCCTGCCGGGGCGGGCAGGGGCGGGATGCATCTTTGGGCTGTGGGGCCCGTGGGGCGGGGTTCTGGGCCGGAGCATCCCCATGGGGGGTGTGGCGGCGGCGACGACGGCGCGCTGCTGTGGACTGAGCATCGCGCACGGCGGGCTCAGCGTTTTTTCGTTGTTCGGCATAATTGGCTCCCTGTATCGTCAGTCCGGCATGGTCAGACTGCGGCATTCATTATAGTAACGTTTTTCCTCGGCATGGCCCATGCTGAAAGTCTTGCGCGGCAGCACGCCGCCCAGCACAACACCTTTGAACAGGTCCGCTTTGGCAAAGTCCGGCATCAGCAGGGCTGTGGCCGGTTTGGCGGGGTCTGCGGCCATGGCGCGGGCAGCCGCGGCACCGTGGATGTAATCCACCGTCACGCCGGGGTTCTGGGCCAGATAATCCCCAATAAAATGTTCCGTGGTGCCCACGGCCAGCGGGTCCGGGGTGTTGGCGGCGTCAAAGGTGATCTCTGCACCAGCACCGGCCAGCACGATATGCTGGTCGCCGCCCTGGAGGGCTGCGCCATGCTGTTCCAACCAGCTGCCAAAGTCTGCGGCAACGGTGTTGGCGTCCACGCCAAACAGCACACGGTGGATGGGCTCAATCTCAATCGCCGGGGAATGCACGTTGCACACTTCCGCCAGGCACCAGCGCGCCGGGTGGGTCTGCTGCTGTTCCGGCGGCAGGGTGGGTTTCAGTTCTTCCCAATAGGCTTTTGCTGTGGCAAGGGAATGGTTGCCATCACCAACCGCCAGCGTCATGGGGGGCTGGCCGGCTGCGGCAGGCCAGCGTGCGGCAAAAAGCAGCGGCATCGCCAAGGTTTGCCAACGCAGTGTTGATCTGCTCCACCAGCGCGGGGTCCTCCACGGCCCAACCGGCCAGGTGGCCGCCGTTCAGCATCAGCGCGCCATCATACAGCAGCGGCAGCTCCGCCTTATGGGCGGCAATGGGTTCAATCAGGGTACAGGCTTCATCGTCAGCCAACATCATCACATGCGGGGTTTCCAGCTGGGCCCCGCGGCGGATCTTGAGCCGGGGCGGGATGCGCGCCACCACTGTGCTCTCGCTGGGGCGGATGGCGGGCTTGCTGCCTTTTTTAAAGCTGTACTGTTCCAGGTCCACAGCACCAACCAGACCCTGGCGGATGGTACCGTCCATCTGGGTGCGCTCCACATACACATAGCCATGTACACAGCGGGTCAGCAGGTTATCGCGGTAATCCTGCATGGCCGCACGGATCGCCGCAAGGCGCGATTCTTCCTGCGGGGTTCCAAGGTAAGCTTCCGGCAGAACAATGTGCAGGGTACTGGGTTTACCCTTTGCCTGTTTCTCCGCTTTCTGCCAGTATTCCGGCTGGGAGGTAAACTGATCCACCGCAATGCAGGCCCACGGGTCCAGCGGGGTCGCTGCACCGGGCAGCAGGATATCAGCAGGGACAAAACAATTCTGCATGGTAATCACTCCTCTTTCACGGATGCCGTTTTTACGTCCGGGCGCGGCTCAATCCACAGTGCCAACCAGCCCGTAAATTGCCAGCGAGAGAATGCCGATATAAATCAGCACACTGGGCAGGCCGCGGAATATATGTGGGATATCTTTGCTGCGCAGCCGGCGGCGGCCTTCATCCACCACCAGTACGGCGACCAGGTAGCCCACGCCGCTGCCAAAGCCGAAGCCGATGGACTGCAGCAGGTTATAGTTCTGGCTGGCTGCAACCAGCAGGGTGCCCAGCACGCAACAGTTGAAGGTTGCGCCGGGCAGCTGTTCGCGGCAGGCATCGCGGCTTTTGGGGAACAGGCCCAACAGCAGCCACACAATGCCCATAGCGATCAGTGAGCAGTTCAAAAATACCAGCGGGCGCAGGGCGTTGACCGGCAGCCAGCCGGGCAGCACCTTTGCCAAAGCGGGCAGCGTTAAGCTTTGGGCAGCCCAACCCATGGGGGCGCTGATGGTCTGTACCAGAATGATGGGAATGCAGTACTGCCATGTGCTGATTTTGGGGTCGTTGACCAGCTTGTTCAGTCGGGAAACGCCCAGCGCGCGGAAGAACACTGCATTCTCCGCAAACACAGCCATGACGGCGTAGGTCAGGAACTGCGCCACAGCCTGCAAAACGGAAAGCTCAGCGCTTGCGTTTATTGCCATACAGATGACGCACCTCCTCGATCTTATAATGCACATAGGCACCGCCGATGGCGGTCCACACGGCGGCAATCAGGCCAATGATGATAAACCCGGTGCCCGGCTGGTCGGCCAGCGGCAGCGGCGCCACGGGAAATACCACGTTGCCGAACACGGTGCCTTCCGCCAGCAGTTCACGCACAACCCCCACCAGCAGCACCGAAAAGCAGATACCAATGGTATTGTTGATGCCGCGGCGGAACGCCTCGCCCACCGGTTCCAGGTCGTTGGATTCCATACGTTTGATCACGGCGGGCTCCACTACCAGCATGGGCAGATAGATCCCCAGCAGCGAAAGATCCGCCCCAAACAGGTTGTACAAAATGATATAAGCCGGGATATACACAATAGCGGCAGCATAAGAGTATACCACACCGCGGAAGCGGTTGCCGGTCAGGTGGCAGATTGCCACAGCCAACATACGGGTTGCCGTTACAAGCAGAATGGTGGCAGCGCACAGCATCCAGGCATTCTGGCCGCTTACAGCAGCCGCCACAATGGGTGCCAGCCCCAGACCGCGCACCATAACGGGGTTATTCAGCCACAGGTGGTCATCATGGATATTCTGGGCCAGCTCTTCCTCGGCCTCTTTGCGGGTCTTGGGCTTATTGGCGGGCTGGACCGTTTTGGGCTTTTCGGCCGTAGGTGCTTCCTGCTTGCTTTCTACCGCTTTCTGCTCCGCCTGGGCGGCGGCCAGGGCTTCCTGCTCGATCTGCTCGGCGGTTTTGCCCTGCTCTGCGGCGCGGCGCGCCTGTTCCAGCATTTCGGGGGTCAGCTGGGGGATGATAACGGTTTGGGAATGTTCCTGCAGGGTCGGCTTTTTGTTGCTGTTCTTACGGTTCTCTGTGTTGGGCAAGGCGCTTTTCCTCCTTCCGCATGAATCTGATCCTTTCTGCGCGCTGGGCCAGGCGGTCCAGCCATTCGGGGAAAGCACCAGCCAATACAACGGCAAAGCATACGCCGGTTTCGTATACGCTGTAATAGCGGAACGCCGTTGCCATTGCGCCCAGGAACAGGCCGTAAATCAAACGGCTGCTCCAGCGGTTGGGCTGCACCACCGGCTCGCACGCCAGGAATATCCCGCCAAACAGCATGCTGCCGGAAAGCAGGATATACTTTTCCAGGTAGATGCGCTGGCGCACATATTCCCATGGGGCACTCAGGGCTGGAAGTTCGTTCAGGTTGGGCAGCAGCCAGGGCACCAGTACGCATACCGCAAGGTACGGCACAAAGGTAGAAAGCTGCATGTGGCCGCGCACCAGCAGGTACAGCCCACAGGCCACAATGACCAGAATAGCGCAGCAGCCCAGCGGCCCAGCCACATTACCGGTCAACAGGTTGATGGTACTGTCAGACGGCAGGCCGCCGGCAGACAGGGTGGTGTTGCTGCCTTGGGTCAGCACCACTCCGGTGCTGCTGAAAAGTGCCAGCACTGTACCCGGTGCCGGGTAGGACGACATGACTCGCGGCCATGCCAGCGTTGCCGCCACCAATCCCACCGCCGCCGGGTGGAAGGGATAGTTCCCCTCTCCGCCGAACGCTTCTTTGACAAGCACGGCAATGATCGTTGCCGTGACCACCATATAATACGGGGCCGAAGCCGGCATCATCAGCACAATCAGCGCAGCAAAAGCTTCGCTGGAAGGCTCATGTGCGCGGTAACCCGCCGCATGCAGCGGGGTAACAACACAGTCCGCCACATACGCAGTCAGCAGCCCGGCCGCCATCATCAGCAGCGGGCGCGCTCCGTAATAAAAACAACTGACCGCCAAAAGCGGGACAGTGCAAAACAAAATGTCCCAATAATAATCATAGTTTACGCTTTTGGTGATCTTATCATGACGTTTTGGCATGGATACTCCTTTGGGGGTTACAGCGCCCGAACCTGTTTGGCCAGCGCGGTACGGTCCTGCGCCTTAAAAAACGCGCTGCCCATGACCAGAACACTGGCTCCGGCCTGGGCACACAGGGAGGCGGTTTCGGTGTTAATGCCGCCGTCCACCTCAATGCGGGGGGAAACACCGCGCCGGTTGCACTCTGCCTTGATGGCTGCCACACGGCTGACGGTTGTGGGGATGAATTTCTGCCCGCCAAAGCCGGGCTCCACCCCCATGACCAGCACCAGGTCCAGTTCATCCAGGTAGGGGAACACTGCCTGCGGCGGGGTAGACGGGCTGATGGTCAGGCCCACCAGGCACCCAGTCTCCCGCACAGCGGCAATGGTCTGCCCCACATGGTTGGGCACAGCTTCAATGTGGAAATTGATCAGGTTTGCCCCTGCTGCCGCAAAATCCTGTGCATAGCGTGCAGGGTCGGAGATCATCAGGTGAACATCATAAAATGCTTCCGGCACGGCCTTTTTCAGGCATTTCAGCACCGGCGCGCCATAGGTGATGTTGGGTACAAAGTGGCCGTCCATCACATCAAAATGCACCATGTCTGCACCGCACACCATAGAATCGGCCGTTTCGGCGGCAAGGTTGGCCAGATCGGCAGACAGGATGGAAACACTCAATTCCGTCATTGCTTTGTCCTTTATCTCAAATTGCACAGCATCATTCCCGCCGCAGCGGTATTTGGAATCATGCGGTTTTGCTATAAATCCTGGTTTACGCCTGCCTTATGCTTTGTACTGGTTGATCTTATCCATCTGCACAGCAACGCAGGCCAGCGCGCTTTCAATTACCTTGTCCATATCATAGTACTTATACTCGCCCAGGCGACCGCCAAACACAACGTGCGGCTCGGCATCGGCCAGTGCCTTGTACTTGGCGTACAGGGCGCTGTTCTTGTCATCGTTGACCGGGTAGTACGGCTCGTCGCCCGGCTTCCACTCAGCGGAGTATTCGCGGCTGATGACCGTCTTGGTGCCCGGCTCGGTGGAGCCGAACTCAAAGTGCTTGTGCTCAATGATGCGGGTGTACGGGGTTTCGGCATCGGTGTAGTTGATGACAGCGTTGCCCTGATAGTTGGGGCAGGCCAGCGTTTCGGTTTCAAAGCGAACGCTGCGGTACTGCAAGGTGCCCAGGGAGTAATCAAAATAAGCGTCAATGGGGCCGTGTAGATCACACGGTCAGCCAGAGCATCCAGTTCAGCCTTGTTAGCCAGGTAGTTCACACCCAGGCGAACTTCCACACCCTGCAGCATGTTGGCCACCATCTGGGTGTAGCCGCCGTTGGGAATACCCTGATACAGCGCATTGAAGTAGTTGTTATCAAAATCAGGCGCACCGGCAGGCGCTTGATGATGAACGCCGGCAGCTCAGTGCAGGGGCGGCCCCACTGCTTTTCGGTATAGTGCTTGACCAGCTTTTCGTAAATATCGGTACCGACCAGGTTGATGGCCTGCTCCTCCAGGTTTTTGGGCTCGGCGGTAAAGTGGGCAGCGCGCTGCTCCTCGATCTTTGCCTCGGCCTCAGCGGGGTCACAACGCCCCACATCTTGTTGAAGGTGTTCATGTTGAACGGCAGGTTGTACAGTTCGCCCTTATAGTTTGCCACCGGAGAGTTGGTATAGCGGTTGAACACAGCGAACTGGTTCACATAGTCCCATACTTCTTTATTGTTGGTATGGAAGATATGTGCGCCATAGCGGTGGACATTGATGCCCTCAACATTTTCGGTGTAGATATTGCCGGCAATGTGGTCGCGCTTATCGACCACCAGGCAGCTTTTTGCCTGCCTTGGTAGCCTGCTGTGCAAACACTGCGCCAAACAGACCAGCGCCGACGATCAGGTAATCATACTGTTTCATGGGGAACCTCCTTGTTATTTGGCAGAATGGCTGAACGGATCAGCGGAACGGTTTTTCCACTGCTGCACCTGCTGCAGGTGGAATTCAAAATCGCGGTCATCCTTTGTCAGCTGGCTGGAAAGGATCACGCCGGAAATAAACAGCAAAAGCGCCGCCACCAGTACGCAAGCACACACGATCAGCGTAGGGAAGCGCGGCACAAGGCCGGTGGCAAAATATTCGCCCAGAACAGGGGCCAAAAAGCACAGGCTGATCATGCCAAGCACCGCAGCCAGGGTGCTGAAAAAGCCGAACGGGCGGTAGTTTTTTACAGCCGTGCAATGGTGCGCAGCACGCGGAAGCCGTCCGAATAGGTATTCAGCTTACTTTCGCTGCCTGCGGGGCGGTCACGATAGTCAATGATCACATTCTCCACCTGCATGTTGCGGTGCAGGGCGTGGATGGTCATTTCGGTCTCGATTTCAAAGCCGCGGCTCAGCACCGGGTAGGTTTTGACAAACTGGTAGCTGAACGCACGGTAGCCCGTCATGATATCCTTGATTTGGCCGCCGAAGAGGTTGTTGGTAAAAAACCGCACCAGGTCGTTGCCAAAATTGTGGAACGGGCGTTTGTTCTGGGTGTAATAGGTGGAGGAAAGCCGATCCCCCACCACCATATCAGCCTGGTGTTCGGTGACGGCTTTGACCATTTCCGGGGCCGCTTCCGCCGGGTAGGTATCGTCGCCGTCCACCATGATATAGGCTTCGGCGTCAATTTCGCGGAACATGCGGCGGATGACGTTGCCTTTGCCCTGCTGGTATTCGTGGCGCACCACGGCACCGGCTGTGCGGGCCAGCTCTGCCGTGCCATCGGTAGAGTTGTTATCGTACACATAGATCGTAGCTTCCGGCAGAACGCGGCGGAAATCCATCACAACCTTTTGTACTGTCTGAGATTCGTTATAACAGGGGATAAGAACTGCTATTTTATCCAATGATATTCACTTCCCTTTTGCGGGTAGATTTTTGTGTTTCAGGTGCGTGATTTTGGGGTATGCAGCGGGCGCACAATGTGCGCCCCTACGGGGTGGGTTATACAGCTTGATGCACGTAACATCTGTGCACAGCGTAGGCGCACCGCATGTTCCCCTGCGTAAGAGGTATTTCCCTATCCTGCAGGGCGAGGCAGCCCCACCCTGCCGAACCGTTATGTGCTTCTATTTTTCGGGGCTGTCCCAACTGCTCTTACGCTTCCGCGCACTTTTTGATCTCGTCCAGCCAGAACCGTGCGGTTTTCTCCCAGCTGTACTTGGCCAGCACTTTGTCCGGCGGGGCCGCAGGCTTGGCAAACAGCGCGTCAAGGTCCACATCATAGTCATAGGGGTCAAAGTAGCGGGCGGTATCGCCATACAGCTCCGGCAGGCAGCTGGCACGGGCCAGGGCAATGGGTGCCCCCAGGCTGAGCGCTTCCAGCGGCGGAATGCCGAACCCTTCAAACACGGCGGGGTGCAAAAAGCCTTTGCAATTCTGCATCAGCGCTTTGTTCTGGCCGTCCGTCACATAGCCGGGGTAAAAGATATTGCTGGTGTTTTGGGCAGCATCTGCTTCGGCGCTGCCAAAGGCAGCAAGGTCCTGCCGCCGGCCACAACAAAGGTTTTATCCGGGTTGCGGGCGGCAACCTCGCGTATCCACTTAAAGTTCTTGTGGCCGGCCAGGCTTCCCAGTGCGTAATAGTATTCTTTTTTCTTCACGCCAGGCAGCTTGTCAAACACCGTCATATCCGGCTGGACGTTCTGCAGATGCTCCCAGCCGTTATAGGTCACACCGATCTTATCCAGTGGGATGCCCAACCGCTCGCTGATCAGGTGGCGCTGGTTATCACTGACGGTGAACACCCGCCGGGCAAACCATTTGGTGGAAAGGCAGTGGAACCAGAACTTGAAGCGGAAAAACGCACGGTCGGTTTTCATTACCAGGGGCGAATATCATGCAGCACCACCACGCTGCGGCGGGTCATGAGCATATCGCTGGCAAGGCCAACGTAAAAGGCGTGGTGTTTGCGCAGGTAGCGCGGCAGCACCACCAGATTGTAACTATACTTAATGGCCTTGAGCGGAACAATTTTGATGTTTTTCAGTTCGGGCAGGTGCAGCGGGCGGCCATCGTCCCGGTAGCACAGCCGCACATCCAGGCCGGTACCCTCCAGCAGGGGGTCCAGCCGGGTCACAACTTCATACACAAAGCGCGGAATGCCCGTGATGGGGTCACACAGCACTGTGCCATTGATCACAATGGGGTTCACTTCTTCGGCCTCCTTGGCGGTTTCGTGGTGAGCAGGCTTCCAGCTCACGCTGCCAGTCCGCATAACGGCGGGTGCAGTAATCCCGCAGCTCGTCCTCAAAGCGCTGCTCGCTGAAGCTGCGGCTGTGTTCCCGGATCTGCTGTGGGGGATAAGCCACGCCTTCGGTCTCAAACTTCTGGATGCAGGCTTCCAGGCTTTCGGGTGTCTGCTCGTCAAACAGCAGGCCGGTTTTGCCGTCCAGCACAGTCTCACAGGCGCCGCCGCGGCCAAAGGCCAGCACCGGGGTGCCTGCGCTCTGGGCTTCCACAGGGGTAATGCCAAAATCCTCCTCGCCGGGGAACAGGAACGCCTTGGCGCGCAGATAATAGCCGCGCACCTCTTCGTCGCTCAGGCCGCCGCCCAAAAAGCGGATGGTCGGGCCAGCCATGGCGCGCAACTTGTCGCCCTCGCCGCCGCCGCCGATCACGATCAGCGGCTTGTTCAGCTTGGTGCAGGCTGCCACAGCCAGGTCAATCCGCTTGTACCAGGTAAAGCGGCCCACCACAAGGTAAAAAATCCTCTTTGGGCACAAAGGGTTCTTCGTTGATATGCACGCAGGGGTAGATCACATCACTGTCGCGCCGGTAATATTTTTTGATGCGCCTGGCAATATAATGCGAGTTGGCGATAAAATAGTCCACCCGGTCCGCAGCGCACTTATCCCACTGGCGCAGCTTGAGCATCTGGCCGGGCATGACCGCCTGCACCAGCGCGTTGGCATTGTTGCGGTAGGTATAATAAAAATCCCAGACATAGCGGGTGGGCGTATGGCAGTAGCAGATATGCACGGCGTCCGGCCGGGTGATCACGCCCTTGCTGCAGGAAGAGCAGGACGAAATGACCATATCGTATTCCGAAAGATCCAGTGCTTCAAACGCGCGGGGCATCCACGGCAGCATGGCACGGTACAGCTTGGTGGCAAAAGGCAGCTTTTGGAGATAGGTGGTGCGGATATCATAATCCTTGAACCACGCAGGCATGTTGTTTTCGTCATAGACGAGGGTATAGATGGGTGCATCAGGGAAAACATGGTGCATACAGTCCACCACGCGGTCTGCACCGGCGTATGCCACCAGCCAGTCATGCACAATGGCTACCTTCGGCTTGCCGTTTTTCATCCTCAGCCCTCCTTTGGTTGGTTACTGGATCTTTTCATCGTTGACCATTTTGCCGCCAAACACGGTGCGGAACAAAATTTTGATATCCAGTGCAACGGTCCAGTTTTCGATGTACCAGATATCATAACGGATACGCTCCGCAATATCAGTGTCACCGCGCAGGCCGTTGATCTGCGCCCAGCCGGTCAGGCCGGGGGCGCACCTGCTGGCGCACCAGGTAACGGGGAATTTCTTCCTTAAAATGCTCTACATGGAACGGGATCTCTGGCCGCGGGCCAACCAGGCTCATATCCCCTTTTAATACATTGAAAAACTGCGGCAGTTCATCCAGGCTGAATTTGCGGATAATGCTGCCGAACCGCGTTTTGCGCGGGTCGCTGTTGGTGCTCCAGGCCGAATCCTCGGCGGCGTTCACCCGCATGGAGCGGAACTTATACATCATAAAGGGGCGTTTGTTCAGCCCCACGCGCTCCTGCTTAAAGATGATCGGCCCAGGGCTGGACAGCTTGACGCCGATGGCTACCCCCAGCATGATGGGGCTGGTGAGCACGATCAGCACCAGGCTGCCCACCACATCCATGGCGCGCTTGATAAAGGCGTTCAGGATATTATCAAACGGCGTCTGCCGGATGTTGATGAGCTTACAATCGCCCAGCACATCAATGGTGGGGCGGGCGGGCAGGTAATCGTTATAAAACGGAACCATGGTAATGCGGGTGCCGTGCTTATCGCAGGCGGCAAAGGCGCGGGTCAGCATGTGCATCTCGGCGGCATCCAGGGCCACCACCACCTCGTCAATGCCGGGTTCATCCAGCGTGACTTCCATTTTGTCATATCCGCCCAGGTAGCGCACATCCAGGTCGGGTTGGCATAAGGCGCCAGGTAGCCATCCACATGGAAGCCATAATACGGGTTATGTTCGAGTGCCAGCAGGTACTCGGCAGCCATATCGCCGCCGCCGACCAGCAAGATATGGCGCAGGTCCCCCTTTCCGGTTGCGGGCACGGTCATACCAGCGCTTGATCATCCGCTTGAAGATCAAAAAGCCGGTACTGAACCCGTACAGCAGCAGCATGACCCCACGGGAGAAGTTTTGCAGGCGGAAAACGAAGAGCAGCGCCATAAAGCCCACCACGCCCAGCGCGTTGCCGAACGCAATGGTGGTGCTGCGCTGCCACAGCCCCCGCAGGCGGGAGGGGTTATACAGCCCGCGGCTCCAATAGAGCAGCACCATCACCACGGCGTAGCCCGCCCATCCCAGGGCAACCATAGGGCTGCGGGCAATATCCAGTGCCGGGCCGGCGCCACCCTCCTCAAAAAAAGGCAGCCAGTTAAAGCGCAGGAAATTGGCCAGCAGGTATGCGGCAATCAGCAGCACAATATCAATCACACTGCTGATCAAGCCCCTGATACGCTGATTTTCACTGAGCAATCCTGCTGCCCCCTCTCTGTACGCCATATTTCAATCATTTTAGTATATCATAAAATCCATCCGGTTTCAACCAACGGCGGTTTTGCTGCGGCGCTGAAGCAGATTTTAGGCAATACCGCATAATTCTAAGTGCCGATACGGCGAGCGAGGTGCGGCAGCTGCTAAGCCAAAAGCGCAGATAATACTTTGTGTATTATCGAGCATTTTGGCAACGCAGATGCCGTGTCGCAGCCGTCGGAGCGGTGCTTAAGCCGTAAGGCGGGAATTGTGCGGTGTTGCCTTTACAACTTTCCACTCCCGCTGCCGGACCTGCAGTTTTTTCCGCGTTACTCGAAGAAGTACTCCCAATCCTGATACGTCGCATTCACTTCAACTGCGTTTACCTGCGGGTACACGGTGCCGCTGCCGGATTTTGCCGTCAGCAGAATTTGCCCCACACCGTTGGAAATGGTGATAGGCACCTCGTAACTATCGCGGTCGGTGGGCAGGTAGAAATCGCCCTGGTTGGTGTCGCGTTCCGCGGCGGCGCAGAGTTCGTTTTCCGTCACACAGGTCACATGCAGGAACTGCCGGTCAAACGGGTGGTCCATGCTGTCAGAGCTGACCAGCCCATAGTGCAGCGTTACATCCGCCACACCGCAAAAATCCGCGTCCGCCGCCGTTACGGTCACCAGCACAGTGCCATCTCCCTGCAGGGTGGCAGCGGTCGTGGTTTCCACGTTCAGATTGTTATCGGTTCCGGTGCGCTCCCAGAAAAGGTGCATGCCGCCGGACTGGAAGGTGTTTGCCACCGGCTGCCAGTAACGGTACAGTTCTCGGTAGAACCACCAGTTGGCATTGCGGCTCCACCGCTCCGGCGGGGCCACCTTGGGGCTGGGGGTCACGACAATGTCAAAATTCCCCTGCTGGAAGGTTTGCAGGTACGCCAGGCGTTGGCGATCCCCCAGGGCATGGATGATGTAATCCGTGCCGGTAGGCTGCAGCTGGCCAGTCATGGCTTCCAGCGCGCTGGAATAGGTGCCAAACAGCCGCTTGCCCGCCGTCAGTTCCTTTTCGGTTGCCAGCTTTTCGGCCTGGTCACCGATCCAACCGCCCAGCTCCGGCACAAAGGTATAGCCCTCGTGCCCGCCAATGCGGGTCTGCACCTGCCCGGCCATGCCGACGGCCAGCACAGCGGCCCCCAGCACCGCACAGCCTGCGGGCACAATGCGCGCTGCAACCTGCGGAAAGCTTACCTTTTGGCAAACCAGCAGCACCGCTTTGATGATACACGCCGGGGCCAGTACGGCAGCCAGCGCCGCCGCGCCGCCCGTGGGCCCATTGTTGGAGGCACTGATCATGCCGTACAGCAGGTTCCACAGCACCATGCCCAGTGTCAGGGCAAAACCCCCGGCCGCCAACACAGCAGAGCGTTTGCTGCGGCAGACAAAAATACCGATGGCAAACGCCAGTGCCGCCGCAAGGCAGAACACTGCCGCGCCCGGCCAGTGCAGGTCTGCCACGCTGCACACCCGGTCGCTGAGGGTATTGCCGTAATACCAAGTCTGGTAAGCGCTGGTTCCGCGGGTCTGGCGCAGCCAGGCCAGCAGGTGCCCCCAGCTGATGAGCAGCACCGAAACGCCAAGCCCCACCACACTGGTAACGATGTAGCGCAGTGTCTGCACCACAATTTTACCGATGGAACTGCGATACAGCCGGATGAGATACAGCCCATACCCCAGCGCAATGGAAATATAGGCAGCGCCGCCCATATCATTGCTCCAAGGCACAAAAAGCCTGCGGCAAAGGGCACCAGCACCGCCGGGGCCAACAGCCGCCTGCTTGTATCCTGCTGCCAGAAATGCAGTCCCAGCAGGATGACCAGTACCGCCAGTGTTAAAGCGGCGGAGCGCATCATGCGGGCGCTGTTACCGTTGGCGGCGGCATAGCTCAGCAGGGTGTTCACCTGACCGGCAAACGGCAGGTTTGCCCCCTGCACATAGGCAAAAAACACGCTGCACAACGCCAGCGCTGCCGCGCGGGCCGCACGGGCAGTGCCGATGACCACCAGGCAGACCGCCAGCACCAGCAGCTCAAAATAGAACCAGGTGCAAAAGTTTGTGGCAAACATGCTGCGGCCAAAGCTGTTGCCCAGCACCAGCAGCAAACCGCCCACGCTGTACAGCTCGCCCGCACCAAGGTAGACGGTAAAATCACGATAAGGTACCTGCCCGGCCAGCAGGTGGCGCACCGGGTTATAATTCTGGAAGTCGCCGTTCATGATCTCGTACCCGATCTCATAATTGGCGGAAAGACCGCGCACTGCGGCAAGCCCGGCCAGCACCAGCAGCAAAAACAGCCACGGTGCTGCGCGTTTGAGCTTTTTGTTTTGCTGTCTGCATCAGCGGTAAAGGCCCTCCAGCTCATCCAGCTTTTTCTTCATTTCTGCACGCACGCTGGGTGGGTCCAGAATTTCGATCCCTGTGCCAAAGCCGGCCACCCAGCCGTAAAACCGGGGGCTGACCTGCACATTTACCACCACATTAAAGTGGTCGCCATCCGGGTTGCGCACCAGGGTAACCCCCGTGCCAAACCGGTCGATCATCGCCCCGGCCAGGCGGTTTTCGCACCGCATGGTCACTTTGCGCACCGGGCCGTTGAACATATCAAACATCTGCTGCATATACTGGTTTACGTCAAATTCGGCGTATTCCTCAGCGCCTTCACGTTCGGTATCCGGCAGCAGCTCCACCTTGCGCATTTTATCCACGCGCTAGTGCTTCAGACGGCCTTCGGTATAGGCAATCATATAATAGTTTCCGTTTTCCCACACCATCACCCAGGGGCTGACGGTGTACAGCTGGCCTTCATGACGGGGCACCATCTGCTTTTGCAGGTCCCAGTCACAGTATTTGAACCGCACCTGGTTGCCCGCGGTGATGGCGCTGTGCAGGGTATCCACGCTGTAAAGGATCTTTTCCTCCTGGCTTTTCACCCGGCCGGAAACCAGCACCTTGCGGTCCAGCTCCTCCTGACGGTAGCGGGAGGTGAACCGCCCCAGCTTTTCAATCAGCACCTTGCTTTTGCGCGCGGTGATGAACTTGCTGGCATATACAGCGTCCACCAGCAGTTTCAGCTCCGCCAGTTCAAACGGGGTATCCACCATATAATACCCGCCCCGCGGCCGCGCTGCTGCACGATCTCAAAGGGGGTATCCGGCATTTCGTTCAGGGTCTGGATATCGTCATACACGCTTTTGCGCTCTGCCACAATGCCGCGCTCTTTCAGCAGTTCTACCATGCGCGGCACACTGATGGGGTGCTTTTCGTCGGTTTCCCGCACAAAAATTTCCAACAACGTAAGCAGCTTTAATTTTTGTCCTTCTTTACGGGGCATAAAGGCCGCCTCCCTTCCGGCAAAACAGACCGGCTTCCCGGTTATTTTTTATCAAATGCCTTGCGGCGCTCGGTGGAAAGGCGGAACATTTTTTCCAGCCCTTCGCGGTCGTCATCCACCAGTTTCTGGCGCATGGTGGCAAGTGCATCACTGAACATATCGATCTCACTAATCAGATTATCCTTGTTCCACAAGAACAGCTCCGCCCACATTTTATCGTTGATGCGCGCAATGCGGGTCAGGTCGCGGAAAGAGTCCCCGGTATACTTGGCAAGCTCGGTGTTATCGCTGGCGCACATCAGGCTGACGGCAATGGCATGGCACAGCTGGCTGACATAGCCGATCATGTGGTCATGCTCTGCCGGGCTGAGCACGCTAATGCGGGCAAACCCCAGTGTGCGGGCCAGGGTACGGCACCATTCAATGGCTTCCGGGGTGTTTTTTTCGGTGGGGGTAATGATAAAGTTTGCCGGGGCAAAGTTTACCTCGGCACTGTGGGCCACGCCGCTGGTCTCACGGCCGGCCATGGGGTGGCTGGCAATGAACTCCACGCCCTCCGGCAGCATCTGCTGCACCGGCTCCACCACGCCGCGCTTTACGCCGGAAACATCGGTTATCAGCGTGCCGGGGCGGACCAGGTGGCCGTACTGCTTGACCCATTCCAGCAGCACAGTGGGGTACAGGCCAAAGATGATGTAATCCGCGTTCTGCACCAGGTCGTCAAAGTTTTCGTTGCGGCCCTCGCAGATATAGGCGTGTTCCAGCGCATAATCCAGCGTGCTCTGGCTGTGGGTAATGCCGGTCACGCGGTAGCCTTTCTGGCTGAGCACCTGGGCATATTTGCCGCCCAGCAGGCCAAGGCCCACAATTAAAAACGTTTTGTTTTTATCCATCCCGTCCATTTTGCTTTCACCCCTGATTTGTTACATGGGCCCCCAGGCCCTTGATGACCTCAAAGAAATCCGGCCAGCTTTTGTTGACCGCGTTGGCCCCCTCGATGACCGCCGGCTGGCCTGCGGCCAGGGCAGCAACGGCCATTGCCATTACAATGCGATGGTCGTTATGGCCGTTCAGCGGCGCCGTGGGCTTGTGCAGGGCGCCGCCCTCAATTGTCAGGGTATCGCCGTCCGCTTTTACCGTGCCGCCCATCTTGGCAAGCTCTTCCTGCATAGCGGCAATGCGGTCACACTCTTTAATGCGCAGCCGCCCGGCGTTGCGGATGATGGTGGTGCCGCTGCAGAAGCACCCCAGTGCGATGAGCACCGGGCCAAGGTCTGGGCAATCGGCCAGGTCGATCTCCACCGCCTTCAGCAGGCTGCGATGGAAGGTCACATGGCTGCCGCTGCGCTCAAACTTTGCGCCGCACTGCTTTAAGATATCCAGGATCACCCGGTCTCCCTGGTGGGAACCGGAGGGCAGACCCGTTATCGTAATGCCGCCCACAGTGCTGCCCAGCACGGCCAAAAACGCCGCCTGGCTGTAATCGCCTTCAACATCCATGTCTGCTGCCGCATAATGCTGCGGCGCTGCCACTTTGTAGGTGGCGGAGCCATCCTTGCGGGCGCGGACCGAAACTTTAACGCCAAATTTCTGCATCGCATCTGTGGTCAGGTCCACATAGCTGCGGCTTTCAAAGGGAGCGCGCACCTCAATGGTGCTGGGGGCTTCCATCAACGGGGTGGCAAACAGCAGCCCGCTGATGAACTGGCTGGACACATTGCCCGGCAGCGTAAAGGTACCGGGGCACAGGCGGCCAAAAATCGTAATGCCCTGTTCGTTCTGTTCAAAACGCAGCCCCTGGCGCTCAAACAGCTGGGCATAAATTTCCTGCGGGCGCTGCATCAGGCGGCCTGCGCCGGTAAAGCGCACTTTTTGGGCCGTCAGGCTGAACAGCGGCAGGATAAACCGCAGTGTGCTGCCGCTTTCGTTGCAGAACACCGGGCGGGTAATGGTGGCAAAACCGTCCGCATTGCCGCGGCCGGTAATGGTCAGCTCATGCTCGCCCCGCTCCACCTTGGCCCCCAGCTGCTGGGCAGCCCCCAACGTGGCCAGAATATCCTGCGAAAATTCCACATTGCCAATGTGGCTGGTACCGGCGGCCAGGGCCGCGCACACCACAGCGCGGTGTGCCGCGCTTTTGCTGGGCGGCACGGCAGCGGTTCCGGCCAGGCGGCCCGGTTCAATGGCTGCAACGGTTGCTTCCACGGTGTTCCCCTCTTTCGTGCCGTTCAGGCATCAAATGTTGTTTCAAACGCCTGCACGGCGGTTTCTACTGTGTTTTCCAGGCGGCCGGTGTTATCCACCGCGGCATCGGACGCTGCGCGGTAAAGCGGCATCCGCTCGGCTTCCATCTTGCGCAGGGCGTCCAGCCCGGTGGAAAGCGGCCGCCCGCCGGTTGCCAGCCGTTCGACCGGGCGCTGCACCCACAGCACAGGGCCGTTCTGGCGCAGGGCGCGGGCGTTGCCCGGTGTTTTGATCACCCCGCCGCCGCAGGCGATGACCTGCCGTGTCTGCTTGCTGATCTCCGCCACAGCCTGAGATTCGTACTTGCGGAACGATGCCTCGCCTTCACGCGCAAAGATATCCGGGATGGGCATTCCGGTGTTTTTCTCGATCACTTCATCCAGATCCACATAGGTTTTGCCCAGCGTTTTGGCCAGGGCACGCCCGATGGTGGACTTGCCGCAGCCCGGCATTCCGATGATGGCCACGTTGGAAAGATCTCGCTTGAGCTTGCGGTGGGTGTCAGCGATCACAGCTTCCGGCAGCTTTTGGCCGGTAAAGTGCTCCGCCGCGTACACTGCCTGCGCCACCAGCATCTCGAACCCACAGTAGGCGGGCACGCCAAGTTCCTCCGCACGGAGCAAAAGTTCGGTGCGGAACGGGTTATAAACGCAGTCCAGCACGGCTTCCAGCTTGGGGAAGGCATGCAGGTCCAGCAGGCAGCTGCCGTTGTTGGGGTACATGCCCGCCGGGGTGGTGTTGATAATGACATTGATTTCCGGGTGCTGCTGGGCTTTCTCATAGGTCAGGGCACCGTCCTTGCCGGTGCGGCTGGCGGTCAGCACCTGTTTGGCTCCGGCGTCCTGGCAGACAGCCGTGACGGTGTTGTGGGTACCGCCGGTGCCCAGCACCAGCACCACAGCCCCGGCAAACTTCACGCCGTGGCAGCGGGCCAGGTAGGCAAAGCCGGTATAATCCGTATTATAGCCATACAGCTTGCCATCCCGGTTGACCACGGTGTTCACTGCGCCGATGGCCGCCGCACGCGGTTCCACCTCATCGCAATATGGGATGACCAGCTTTTTGTACGGGATGGTAACATTGATGGCTTTGAACGCCTTTGCCTGCATAAAGGCATGGGCTTCTTCCTCCGTGGGCAGCGGATGCAGCTCATAGGAATAGCCGCACACGGCCTCATGGATGATTTTGGAATAGCTGTGGCCCAGTTTGGCTCCGATCAGACCGTATTCCATGTTGCGCTTCCTTTCTGTTTGCTTCAGCTGTATTACTTTTGCCCCAGCGTACCGTAACGCACGGTCAGCAGGTCCAGCACGGCAAATGCTGCCAGGGTGTTCTGCACCACAGCAGCACGGGGCACAATGCAGGGGTCGTGCCGGCCCTTGATCTGCAGTTTTGCATCTGCCTTGGCGATATAATCCACGGTATCCTGTTCTTTATAAATGCTGGGGTGGGCTTTACCGCCGTGCGGAACACAATGGGCATGCCGTTGGCAATGCCGCCGTTGATGCCGCCATTTTTGTTGGTGGCCGTTACCACTTTGCCGTCCCGCATGGTAAACGGGTCGTTTGCCTGGGAGCCGCGCAGGTCCGCAAAGGCAAAGCCCGCGCCAAACTCAATGCCTTTGACAGCGGGGATGGCAAACGCCAGGTGGGCGATCTCACTTTCCACACTGTCAAAGAATGGTTCGCCGATGCCCGCGGGCACCCCGGTGATGACAGTTTCCAGAATACCGCCCACGCTGTCGCCCTCGGCCCCGGCTGCGCGGATGGCTGCCTGCATGGGGGCTTCTTTTTCGGGGTCCAACAGGGCAAAATGGCCCGGCTGTGGTTCCGCCATAATCAAACCGGCAGAGCTGGAAAGCGGAGCATCCTCCACCCCGGCACAGCGGGCAATGTGGGTATACACCTTAATACCGCGCTGTGCCAGAATGTGCTCACAGATCGAACCCGCAGCCACGCTGGCGGCGGTGATGCGGCCGGAAAAGTGGCCGCCGCCGCGGGCATCCTGCCAGCCTTCATATTTGGCATATGCCGTGTAATCCGCGTGGCCGGGGCGCAGCAGATCCGCCGTTTTTGCATAATCTCCGCTGCGGGTGTTGGTGTTGCGGATCATCATGGTGATGGGGGGTGCCGGTGGTATGGCCGTTGACCACACCGCTCAAAAACTCCACCACATCCGGCTCGGTGCGGGCGGTGGAAAGCCCATCTCCGCGGGCGCGGCGGCGGTCCATCCGCTCGGCGATGTACGCTTCATCCACCGGCAACCCCGCGGCCAGGCCGTCCAGCACAGCGCCGACGGCGGCACCGTGGCTTTCGCCAAAAATGGTCAGGCCCAATGCATTGCCAAAGGTATTTTTCATCGGCTCAGTCCTCGTTTTCCTTGATGCCAAGCAGGGCGGGCAGTTCGGTCATGGGAATCTTATCGGCGCGCCAGCAGCCCAGGCCGGGCACCTTGATGACGGTAATGGTGCTGCCCGTGCTCTTTTGTCGTGCTGCATATAGCTCAGCACCTTATTTTTGTCCACACCCGTGCGGGTGGGCAGGCCCAAAGTGCGGTAGATGGCGCGGGTGCGGCGCACAAGGGATTTATCCTCGATCATAGGCAGCATGCCAAGCGCCACGCACTCGCCATGGAACAGGCCGTTGGTGCGGCGGCCGCGCACCCCCTTGACAGCCTCAATGCCATGGCCGATGGTATGGCCAAAGTTCAGGCAGGCGCGCTGGCCCTGCTCGTGCTCATCGTTTTCCACCACGTTCTTCTTCACGCGCAGGGAACGGTAGATGATGCGCTCAATGTTTTCTTCGGGGTGTTCACACTCAAACAGGGCAAACAGCTCCGGGTCAGCAATCAGACCCGCCTTGATGGCCTCCGCCAGGCCGTTGACAAAGTGGCGGCGGGGCAGTGTTGCCAGGGCATCAAAATCCACCAGCACCACCTTGGGCTGCCAGAAAGCGCCAACAATGTTTTTGGTTTCGCCCAGGTCAATGGCGGTTTTGCCGCCAATGGAGGAATCGATCTGGGAAAGGGTAGTGGTGGGGCAGTTGACAAAATCAATGCCGCGCATATAAGATGCCGCGCAGAACCCGCCCAAATCCCCCACAACACCGCCGCCGACGGCCACCAGCAGGTCCTTGCGGGTCATGTTGAACTCCAGCATGGCCTGCAGCACCTGGCCATACACTTTCAGGCTTTTGCTGGCTTCGCCCTGGGGCACAGTGTACACCATTCCATTGGGGCACTGGGCCAGCACGGTCTGGGCATACTGCTCCGGTACGCCGGAATCCGTCAGGATAAACACCTTGCGGTTGGCAACATTGGCAAACTGGTACAGGTTGGCCAGGCACCCGCTTTTCAGGATGATATCATAGCTGCGGCTGCCAAGCTGCATGGTCAATTTCATAACAATTCCTCCCGTGTTTTTCCGTCATTTACAGGTCAAATACACCCAGTATCCGCACCGTGCGGCACACGTTTTCCAGCTCATGCACCAGCTTGGCGCAATCGTCCGTTGCGGCATTGACCGGGCAGACAAGCTGAACATAAAAATAATATTCAAACTGAACATGGGGCAGCGGACGGCTTTTGATGGTTTCCATGTTAAAGCCGCGCTCGCCGATGATCTGGATCACCCGCGCCAGCCGCCCCGGCTTGTGGTCCACCGTAAACAGCATCGAAAGCCGCTGCCCCGGTGTGGCGGCGATCGGCTGCCGCTGGGCGCCCTCTTTTTCAATCACGATAAAGCGGGTGGTGTTGTCGCCGTCCTCATTCACGCCCTCGGCCAAAATCTGCAGCCCGTACAGCTTGGCTGTTTCGGCGGAAGCGATAGCTGCCAGGGTTTGGTCGCCCTGTTCCGCCACATAGCGGGCGGCATCCGCTGTGTTGCCCCAGGCTTTGGTGGCAAAGTGGTGCAGTTTCAAGAATGGCCCACTCTGCGCCAGCGCCTGCTGGTGGCTGATGACCGTTTTGATCTCGCTCAGCTGCGCGCCCGGCAGCGCCAGCAGGTCCTGCCGGATGGGCAGGTCGCACATGCGGGCTACTTTCAGGCCGGGGTGGGCATACAGCAGGTCCAGCACAGCGGAAACATCGCCCGCGTTGGAATTTTCAAACGGCAGAACGCCGCAGTAAGCATCGCCCCGCTCCACGGCTTCCACCACCTCGTTCCAGGTGGAGTACGCCTGTGCCTTGGCAAAGGGGAACAGCTGACGCAGCGCAATGTGGGACCACGCGCCCTCCACCCCTGGTAGGCGGCAACATCCTGCCCAATCAGAACATGCTGGTACGCGCGGGAAACCGCCAGCGCTTTTTTCAAAAATTCGCGGTAATAGGGCTGAAGTTCCGGGTTCTGCACGCGGGCGGTATTCTTTTCCAGCACAAGGGCTTCGCGTGCCGGGTCAAACACCTGTTTGCCAGTGCGCGCCTTGTACTGTGCCACCTGGCCCACTGCCTGCATACGCTGTTCAAACAATGCGGCCATCTTTGCATCGATCTCGTCAATCTGCGCACGGGCCTGCTGCAACTGATCCATAGACAGGTTCCTCACATTCCATGGTTATTCATATTTTACTATACTATAAAACGGTCTGTATCGCAATAGGGCACCATCAAAAAAAGCAAAAAAGCAGGGTCGAAGCCCTGCTTTTTGATTGAAAGAATAGTGAATAAAGAATAATGAATAATTTTGGTGGACCGCGGCGCGCAGCGCCGCTCAGAAAACATAAACTTCCTGCCATTCTTTTTATGCGTGCCCGCAGCCTGATATCTCAATCCGTGCCGCAGGCACACCTTCATTTTTCTTTATTCTTTATTACTTTTTTAATTTCTTTTCCTCTTCCCTCGCCTTCCGCACCAGATCCTCAAAGCTTGGCATGGGGGTAAAGATGCGGTGGTAGGGGTTTTCCGGCATGGGGGCCGGCTTTTTACCGGGCGGTAGCGCATCACTGCCGCCCCACGGTGGAAACGGCACCCGCGGTCAAGATGTTCCACAGGGCATCATAGGTTTCGCTTTCCAGCGCGGTTTTGTCGGTATAATACGCGCGGCGGCCTATGTAGGTGTTTTTCATGATGTCCTGGTTTTCGCCCTGGAGGTCATCCACCATCGTCAGGCCGGTGTAGGTGCCCAAATCCAGACCGGTCAGAGCCGGGCAGTCCGTCCAGCGGTAAACCATCTTGGTCCAGTCCACGATCACATTATCATTTTCATCCACATTCTCCGTGTCGGGCATGGTGCCGTCCAGGTACTGCAAATCGCCGGTGGTTTCCGCAAACTGCTGCGCGTAATCGGTATCCTGCATGATAAAGATGTAAGGCCCGTCCTCACTGGATAAATCCGCCGAAAGCCGGGTCACATCAGCCATCTGGGTGTATGCATCGGTGTTTTCGCTCTCGGAATCAAAATCCAGGTTATACTGCACCAGCTCCACTACCACCTTGCCGTCGCCATTGCGGTCATCACAGTAGGCGGCCAGCGTGTTTTCCAGGGCCGTTACCGTATCTGTCGGCAAGTTGCTGCTGCCCACATAGCCAACGCGGTAGTCCGGCCGCACCCGGGTAACAACATCGTGCACCATCCACACCACCAGCACCACGGCGATGACCGCAATGCCAACGTACAGCTTGTGGTAATACCACCAGTTGGCAGCTTTTTCCTGTTTGGTATATTCTTTTTTCGATTCGGGCGTTTCATACTGTTCAACGCTGTCTTTTGTGACCCATGCCATCTTAAAAACTCTCCTAATCTTTTTAACGTAAGTGGTATTATACCATAAATTTATGTTGGAATTGTAAAATTATTTTGACCATCCCGTGCCCGCTGCCTTGCATAACCCGCTAAAAAACGCTATGATAAACTTGTAATATTGTAAGCAGGGCTGCAAAAGCTGTGGCAGCGCACTGCTGCCCAGTCCGCTTACCCCCAATTAAAAACACAGAAAGGTCATTTTTGAATATGGCAATGGAAGACAAAAACCCCCCGTGCAGCCCGATGCTGTGGAGGCGGCCGAAACCCGCGGACGCAAAGTTGGCGCGGCCCGCTTTTTTGAGCTGCTGGGGCGCGATTTGTGGCCGTTTTATAAAGCCAGTATTTTGTGCGTGCTGGGCTTCGCCCCCGGCTATGCCGCTGTTTTGTTCAGCACTATGGCCGCCAGCCTGCCGCTGTGCCTGCTGTCCGGCGCTGTAGGCGGGCTGATTGCCGCACCTGTTTTTTGCGGCATGCTGGATACCATCCTGCGCGCTCTGCGCGATGAACCCGGCTACTGGTGGCACACCTACCGCATGGCCTGGAAGCAGAACTGGCGTGAAAGTCTGCTGCCCGGTGCCGGGGCGGGGTTTTGCCTTGGGCTGTGGGCCTTTTTGCTGTATGCCCTGCCTGATCTGGAAAACGTGCCTATCTCGGTATGGATCTGCATGGTGCTTGGCATCTTCTTTTTGCTGGTGTTCTGCCTGTATCTGTTTGCGCAGGTGGTTCTGGTCAGCGTGTCCCAGGCGGAGCGGCTTAAAAACGCCGCGCTGTTCATGATCGGATTTTTGCCGCGCACCCTGGCAGCCGGGGCAGTGCTCTGCATCTATTGGGGCGTGATGCTTGCCTGGATGCCCTACACCATCCCGGTGGTGTTGATTCTGGGTTTCTGGCTGCCCTGCACCCTCGCTTTGCAGATCATCTATCCGGCACTGGATAAAGCGTTCCACCTGGAAAAGACCATCACCGCCCGGCGCGAGGATGAGATCAACGACCTGATGGAGCAGCACGGGCACACTTCCGTTTGATACCAACCAGATAAGGCGGCAAACCTATGGAAAGTAAGAACACTTTTATCCTGCATGAAACCGAAGCATTTATGCGGGGCGAGCTGGATAACGTTACCGTTGCCCACGGGCGCATTGTGTTGGACCTTGTCTCCGGCGGGCATGTGCCCTATGGGTGCTACACCAGCCCCGCCGTACCGCTGCCCACCTTTGATGCCCTGCGCGTGAGCTGGAACGCCGGCACCCCGCCGGGAACTGCCGTGGAAGCCCAGGCCCGCGTGATGGTGGACGGCAACTGGACCAGCTGGTCCAGCTTTGGCCGCTGGAGCCCCTATCTGGAGCGCGAGGGCGCAGCCCCCGTGACCAAAGGCGCTGTAAACCTGCTGCCGGACAGCCTTGTGCTGGACAGCAAAACCGCCACCCAGGCCCAGCTGCGCATCTACCTGTATACCAAAGACGAACACACCACCCCTTCCGTCAGCCTGGTGGGGTCAGCGTGCGAGCGGTAGATGTGATCCCCGCGGGCGGGCGGCCCATCAACGCACGCCTGCACCTGATGCCCTATGCCGTTGCGCGGCGCGCCCTGGCGCTGCAGCCCGTTATGGACCTTGCCATCCGCCTGGCCAGCCTGACCAACCGCTGGGGCGCAGATATCCTGCCCGAAGAATTTGCCCTTGCCATGCGAGACTGCCGCAGTACTGACGCTGAGCGTAATTTAAGCTTTGCCGCCGCCGCCGCCGGGTGCTGGGGTTCCCCTGCTGGGCCTGCTGGGGCAACCTTGCCTTGCTGCGCAGTGAGGTACGCGCTGGGTACGGCGTGATCGTGGGGCTTGAATCCACCCCCGCACAGCAGGCCGCTTGAATGCCGCCGCTGCGCTATGCGGCACTAAGGGGCTTTCGCCAGGGGGGCACAGCCTGCCGCCCTGTTGGTGGATCCCTATGCCGCAGCGGAAGATTTTGACACCGAAACCGAGCTTTTGCTGGATGACTTTTTGGTTGCCTGGAACAACACCGCCCTGTGCATGCGCAAGCGTGACCCGGACGGTGCCCTGCCCGGCTGCCCAGCCCGCACTCTCCGCCTGGTTGCGCCGGGTGCCCAAGGTTGCACCGGATCTGTTTGCCATGTACATCGGCAGCACCCAGCACGTTCTGCCGGATGATTTCTGCGCTGCACTGCCTGCCCCAGCTGCACCCGCCGCGCCAGAAGAAGCTCCGGCAGAAGATGCCGCCCCCACCGATGCACCGGATACCCAGATTCCCCGGCCGAAATCCCCGTTCCGCAGGAGACTGCCTCCCAGGCAGCACCGGTACATGGCGGCATTCTGGCGTGGTCCACATTGGATGAGCATCCCCATGCCACCACTGCGCACCGCCAGTTCCACTATGTCACCCCGGAACAGGGCTGCATCCGGCTGGCCGTTCCCCCGCCGCCGGGTACCCGCGCAGAACCGCGCAAGTACACCGTTTACGCCATCGAACCTTCCGGCTCTATGCTGGTGGGCGATGTGATGATTTAAGGCAATACCGCATAATTCTAAGTGCCGATACGGCGAGCGAGGTGCGGCAAATGCCAAGCCAAAAGTGCAGATAATACTGGATGCTGCAAAGGTGAGCGCCGCCAGTGGCGGAAACAGCGAACCGAAGCAGGGGCAGCGGTCGCAGAGTGCGAGGGGCTTTTGCCCCCGAAGCACGATGCGGGTACCGCAACCCGACATTATCGAGCATTTTGGCAACGCAGATGCCGTGCCGCAGCCGTCGGAGCGGTGCTTAAGCCGTAAGGCGGGAATTGTGCGGTGTTGCCTTAGATTTACTATTACTGCTTGCCGGGCTGGGCGGCTTTGCGGCTTTCCTTGCGCTGCTAGATGGTAGCTATGCACAGGCAGCGGCTTCGGCGATTGTGGCACTGTTACTGTGCCCATTTGCAGTACCGATGCTGTTATCCTTGGCAGGAAGTGCCTTGATTGTCGCTGCATCGGCAATATTTGCTTGGCTGTTCTGAAAACAGAATATGACGATGAACCGCTGTCGGCTGCGCAGCGGTTTTTTTTTTTTCAGATAGCATTCAAAAAGTCATAAAGTCGGGATACCTTAATTTATTTTTACCTGTCTTGTCCCTTCGGAACGAACCAACAAGAATTTCTTGTGAGTTGCCTCATAGTCCAGCTCACCGTTTTTGTATATTCCATCGATCCTCACCTTCACCATCGACTTTGAAACCGCCAAGCGTTACCGTGAAGCCAACAAGCTGCCCCACCAGTTCCGCCGTGCAGCGTGGACCGTCCTGAGCGTGGAGGTGTATCTGTGATGGTTCTGGAAAGCAGCTCCGTGTTAAACGCAATTCATCTCATACATGAGCAAACAAATAAGGCCCACCGCCAAAATTGACGGTGAGCCTTACTTTATGCTCGTTTTTAACGATAACTTGCTATAAAAGCCTTATGCTCTCGGATTTTTGATAGCAGCCTGCTTATTGGGTCGTCATCATAGGTATGTACCCAAAAGCGCGTACTGTTTGTATCCTCAAGTATCCTATTGACGGCCCCATCCACTTTCTTCGCTTTTGTTTTTCCCGGCATGATTTTTTCCGCCGAAATCGAATGGTAATTGTACGTTCCGCGCACATTGCATTGAACAGTGCATGACTCTTGAAATAGATTTAGTTCCCAGATGAATTTCTGTCCATCGATGGAGAAGATTCTCGGCACAAATCTGTCCAGAAATTCCCGGCTGACTTCATCGTTTGGGAACGACTCTTGCCAGCTGAGTGCTTCCTCTACCTTTTCACTATTGGCAGCTCCGTTTTCTTGTTCCTGCTGGTATTCTTCTAAAATATCCTGCCGGTGATCCTGCCAAACGTTTTTGTAGATTTCTCGCGCCATCAATTCGAGCTTCCATGCTTGCACATTGGGGGCGCTGCATTTGGGGGCTACATTCCTCAGCGACCGCTGATAACAGATATATCGAACAATGCCTTTCTCTGCGCGGAACGCCCGCATTCTGGCTCCGCAGCCACAAAACATGCGGCAAGCCCATTTGTCGGCGTGTTCGCTCTTTCCATACAAGTAAGCCTGCGTTATATTGCCGTCTTTGTACGACTGCCATGCATGTCTGCGGCGCTGACATTTATCCCATAGTTCCTCTGAAATGATTGGCTCAAAACTGCCTTTCACCAGAATGTAATCCTGTTCGCTGTTCTTGATGCTTTTATGGCTGAGGAAATCATCAATATGCGATTTGTTGTATGTCAAATACCCTTTATAAATCGTATTCTTGGTGATTGAGAGAACCTGACGCGCGCTCCATTGTGGCATTCCAGATTTATTCGGTGCGCCTTCTTGCGTTAGTGTCTGGGCTATCTCGGTGCCATTTATGCCATCAGCATACCAAGCAAAAATTTTTCTGACAGTCTCTGCCTGACTTTCCTGCACCACAAGCGTATGAGCCTTTTTATCACGCTTATATCCAAACGGTGTCGGTCCCGCAACATAGGTGCTTTTTTTTCTGTGACGTCTGAATGCCCGCCTTGGTGCGTTCACTCATTTTACGGCTTTCATCTTGCGCAAGGCTTGCCATAATGGTCAGGCGAACTTCTCCATCGCCACGCATCGTCCAGATGTCATCATTGACGAAGTACACTTCAACGCCGTACTGTTTCAGCTCACGGGTCGTAACCAAAGTATCCACCGTGTTTCGGGCAAAACGGGAAACCTCGCGGGTCACGATTAGGTCAAACTTCTTTTTCCGGGCATCTCGCAGCATCTTCATAAAAAGAAGGTCGGGTTTTCATGCCAGTACCTGAGATTCCTTCATCGGCGTATTGCCCAACCACCGTCCAATTCGGATGATGTTCTGCAAGCTCCAGATACCAGTTCATTTGATTTTTCAGTGCTGATATTTGCGCCTCAAGTTCCGTGGACACGCGCCCATAGAACACGACTCTGCGCGGGCAGTTTTGCTGGTCTGCTTTATCATATTGCATCGGTTTTCCCTCCTTCCCCATCAGTATAATACTGCATTCAGTATTTTCAAAATGTACAAGTCAATGACTCAATCATGGTATAGAAAAGCCGTGGAAGAAGGTTCCTTCCACGGCATGATCTTTATACTACTTTTTCAATAAGGCACTGATGTTTCTTCGTTTTCTTGTCATAGTTGATAGCTACCAAGAGAAGATTTCCTGTATAGCCACGCAGCGAATCCGGATATTTCTTTTCCTTAATCTGCTGCATCGCAGTCTCCGCCGTTTGGTTCCACTTCACCTCCACAACAAGCGCCGGATAGTCATTTCGGTACTCCGGTTTTGGTACGAAAACGAAGTCTGCGAAGCCCCTGCCTGTGGGCAGCTCTCGAACCGGCTTAAAGTAATATTGCATAGCGCTCAGGTATGCAATCGCCAAGACGCTGCTCAAGGAGTTTTCATTGTTGTACTGGATGGCAGAAACATAGTCATCATGGATTTTCTCAACCTGAGTGGCTACTGCATCTCCATCCATATCCAATGTCGCATCCAGCAACTTCTCAGACTCCTGCTGGAACAGCAACATCTCATTCAATGCTTGCTTTCCACCGCAAGTGTCAATTCCTGCCGGATTTCCTCATTCGGAACGAACGCTGTTTTTCGGTTCTGGTCATATCCCAAGTAGCCAAGATGGATCATATATGTCAAAACATCATCTTTGCTTTGGATATTAACGGTATCGTTCTTGAAGGTAGCAGTGTTTACTTTAACTTCCCCACCGGAAAGCATTTCAATGATTGCCGTTTTCAGCCCATCATAGTTCATGTTGATAAGGGGAACGATTGCTTCATAGGAAGCCGTTTCCGACCAGTAGCTCTTAAACTCTCCCTTCAGCATAACGCTGACAACAGCTCTGGGATTATAAACTTGGTAATCCCGCAGCAAGTAACCATCGTACCACTTTTTTACCTTGTCAAAGTCTTTGTGGTACTCCTCGCAAAGATTCTTAACTTCTTCTTCCGTAAAGCCAATGAAAGGTGCTAACGTGCCGGCACTGACCATGGTAAACTCATCGAAGTTATTCAAGGCCGACTGCGTTTTTTCCTTTTTGATTGGCAATGCCGGTGAGGTATGCAAGCTGAATGTATTTTGTCGGCTCTGTACCTTTGAATAAGCCTCTCAGGAAATAGATATATTCTTCTTGAACAGCCTTATTGGTCGCTTCATCTCGGATCAGAATATCCCATTCATCAATAATCACAATAAATTTCTGACCGGTCGAGTTTCTGATGCGCGACAAAGCGTCCGCCAATGTCAACACTTCGTTAGGAAGAACTTCAGGGTAGTACTCTTTTAGTTCCTCAAAAACTGATTGCGTAATGTAGGATATAATACTTTTGATGTCTGCACAGCTGGACAAAAACCATTGTACATCTATATGGATCACATCATACTTGTTGAGATGCTTTTTGAAGTCGCTACTCTTGCCGATTGTAAGCCCATCGAACATCTTTTCTGAATCGCAGCCTTTGCTGTAATAGGCTGCCAGCATATTAGCCGTATAGGACTTACCAAATCTCCGGGGGCGGCTATTGCAGATATATGCTTCTGGTGTATCAAGAACGCTGTTGGTATATTCCAGCAGACCCGTTTTATCCATATAAATTTTTGAATTCAGTGCAACTTGAAACGCACTATTATCCGGATTCACGAATCTTCCCATTTCGCCAAAGCCTCCTTCAGAAGTCATTTATTTCTAAACATTCAAATGACATTAGTATAGTCATATAGTACCATTTATCGATACAAATAGCAAGTTGGAAATTTCCCTATAATAGTACAAAAGGTACAAAAGCGCCGCAGCAGGGATCTCTTTCATAGCATGATCTATCATCGCAGACACCTCATCTGCTATGACGATGATTAAATTTTGCCACATGGAATCCTGCTTTCTGCATATAATCTTCAAAAATATATGCAGATAAAACTCGAAAGGCGCAATAAGCCACAAATTTCGATAATTTTCCTTCGATGAACCTGTCAGATGTCATCTGTTTGAACCATTCGGAATTCCCGAATAGTTGCCATCACGGTCTATTCCTCATCTAAATTATAATATTACCATTTACTGATTCAAATAGCAAATCTAGTGTCATTCCATAACGACACAATAATGCCGTGGAAGTATTTCCTCCACGGCACGATCTGTCGTTATAGCTGTGCGTTTCTCTCCCTCTGCAAATTCCAGACAGGCAACCCTTCCCGGCGCTTTGCCTCGCATCGCTTTGCAGCCATGCGATATGTTTTCTCGCATCTTGGCACGCTCGTGGAATCCAGTCATGGCGCTGCTTCCCCAATGCGGTACAGCAGAGGACGCTATTCACTTTCTCGGAGGTTTGGAACCTCCTAATACATAAGAGAACAGCGAATCGGATTTTTTCCACAACTTTTTCAATTTTCTTTTTTTACCAGAAATATATCCACACGCATATCTTTCCACAAACCGGGGTGGATCTTAATCCCACGCGCTTTCTGATACTCATAGGCTGTTACAAAGTCAACCGCAAAACTCAAAAGTGGTATCTTTTCATCCAGCACGTCCACCTGATTTTCTTGACAGCTTTCCAGCCATTCCACCAACTTACGCTTTCTTTTGGTTCGGCTCATGTTCAAAAAGAAATCCTGTGGACGACATATTGTCGCGCAATCGGGTCCAGCACTTTCTTTATCCTGCTTGCCGGTTTGCTCTTGCTCAATATCATAGGGAACGCCACTTTTATAGGTAACCATCGCTATCGGCTGCCTTTCCGATTGGATAGGCATGATCTGCTGCACATTCACCAACTGCAACATCCAAATGTAGCGGTTATTGCTTTTTACAATCCGGTTGGCATACCTGTCCAGAAAGCCCGGCTCTATTTTACCATCCGGAAAAGAGGCATCATCGCTGAGTGCAGCCTCGATGCTGTGCATATCTAACCTTGCTTTAGGACGCTGTTCCTGTATGGAACTTTGCAGTAAGCCTTCGACATTTATAATCTCATTGTTTATTTCCGTACTTCTGCTTAAGAAATCATCCATAGTTATGCTTCGGCTTGCCCGCTGGCTGACAAGATCGTCCAATTCCTCATTCAGCGCAGAGAGCTTGTTCTCCAGCTGGTTTCCATCATTCGGTGTGCCGGTAGTGTTCAGATTTGCATCCAACATCCGCAAAAGACCCAGTATATCCTCGGCATTTTCTTTCCAAACTGTACGGAACACTTCCCTTGCCATCAATTCCAGCTTCCATTCAGATGCGTATGGTGCCGGACAAGGAATACCGTTCAGTGCTCTGGCGGCATCTTTCTTTTTGAACATTTTCGACCGTGCACAGATAAGCCGCATATTTTTCCCACCGTTGGCCGTTTTATCGTAGCCTTCGATTTGGAATCGCATCCCACAATCGCAAAACAGAATTTTCGTCCATTTGTTCTGCGGAAAGGACACACCAAATTTATGGGCACGACCATCTTTTCCTTTGACAAATGCAGCTCGCTTACTGCGGATCTGATTGCAGGTTTCCCATAGCGCCTCTGAGACGATTGGCTCAAAGTTTCCCTTTACAAGAACAAAGTCCTCCTCGCTGTGATTGATGCGGTTATGGCTGAGGAAGTCATCAATATGGGATTTATTATAGGTCATATAGCCCTTGTAAGTGGGCTTGCGGAGTACCCGTGATACCTTGCTCGCCGTCCAGCTCAGGCCACCACCGCCATCCTTGCGGTTTTCTTCTATAAGCATTTTGGCAACAGTCGTTTCTCCGTGCCCCTCGGCGTACAGATTAAAGATTCTGCGCACCGTTGCCGCCTGTTCCTCATTGATTACATAAGTTCCATCCACACGGTCATAACCGATAATATTACCGCTGCCATAGAGTACACCTTTCTCACGGCTCATCTTCTGTCCGGCTTTTACGCGCTCACTGGTCTTGCGGCTTTCATCTTGGGCAATGCTCGCCATAATGGTCAAGCGAACTTCTCCATCACCGTCCATTGTCCAGATGCCATCATTTACAAAATAGACTTCCACGCCGTATTGCTTCAGTTCTCGCGTAGCATTCAACGCATCCACCGTGTTACGCGCAAACCTCGACAATTCACGGGTGACAATCAAGTCAAAGCGGTGTTCCTTTGCATGCTCTATCATCCGCATAAATGATGGACGTTTCTTCATTTGGGTACCGGTTATGCCTTCGTCTATGTACTGCGCTACAACGGTCCAGTTGGGATTGCGTAATGCAAGGTCTGTATACCATTCCATCTGATTTCCCAGCGCAGATAGCTGTTCCTCATGTTCTGTTGAAACGCGGCCATAAAACACCACCCTGCGCGGTCGATTCTTATAATTTCCAATATAGTCTGTCATTTCGAACGCCTCCTTGTTCTTTCATTGTACAGGGGCAAATTCATAAGGGAAATGTACAAAAACACTGGTACACTTGCCATCCTTGTATGAGCGTTGCTGCTCTATACTATAAGAGTACGTTCTCTTGATTTTTTTCCACAATCACTATTTTCAGTTCATTGCACTTGACATACATCAAGTAGCCATGCCACGCGGATAGCATTTTTCAGAACATATCAACAAAAATGACCCTGCACGATTCTGTGCAGGATCAAAATATTTATTCGTTTTATTTTCGTACATAACTGGTTGATGGGCCGACTCTGACTTTTTCAAATAACTATTTCGAAAAATCAGCCTGGCTATCAAACTTGAATTTGTTATTCTCCTATGGAGGCACCGCTATCGTCTTTAAGGCCACAAATCGCAACTATACCATTATTTTTATAACTTACAACGAGAGTTGTGTCATTCCCAAGTTTCCAACATGCAGTGCTGTTTTCACTGGTATCAGGCTTCCCCTATACCTCTCTAAGCTGGTCAATATGGTACCCCGGCAAAAGGCTATTAACATCGGCTTCACTCATTTCTGCGCAACGCCAGCGAGGGGCACGGCATCATCAAGATGGGCAACAGTGTATTACCATTCACCAATCTGGAGCCCAAGGATAGTGATGTCTATCAGCTCATCACAACGAAACCGGGAGGAAGGAAGAAGCAAGAATGATTTTGCATAAAGAAAAGGCGGGTCGAAGCCCGCCTTAGAGTCAGTGGCAGTTTAGTGCTGCCAGATATTGTTTTCTAAATCACGCAGACGCGCTTTGTAGTCGTTAATAAGCGCCTGCGTGTTTTCTGTATCCGGAAAGCTGACAATATAGCCGTCTTCGGATTCATGAAAGCCGACAAGGCCCGCAAGCCCTGCCATCTCCGCAACCTTGACCAAGGTGTGGTAATCATACTCACTATTGTTTATGTGTAAAATCATGGGGTTCTCCTAACTGCTGCTGTTTGTTGCGGATCTGTTCGACAAACTGAAATTTGCGTACCACCTTTAAACCAATATCCAAGCTGCTTATCGGGGTCATCATAAAAATAACCTGGAAGGCCGTATTCTTTAAGCATAGCTTTAATATCAGTTATCTCCGACTCTTTATTCCCCATCCCAATCTGTAAGTTTTCAGCAATGCTCATTTCATATTTAACAAAGTCTTGTAACAATATACCAATGCAGCTTCTGTAACTCTGAATGTCTATATCTCGTATATCGATACCGTCCACTAAGATTGTGCCTTTATAATCACTATAGTAGCCTGCCAATATTTTTAAAAATGTACTTTTTCCTGATCCGTTAGCTCCTTCAAGAATAATTGAATCTCCTTTTGCAATTTTACATTAACATCAATAAGAACAGGCGATTGTCTGTTAGGATAAGAAAAGGTAACATTTTTAAATTCAATATTTTGGATGGAAGACAGTTTTTTTGATCCAGAGAACGGAATTGATTTGGATTGGTAATCAAGTAATTCAAATAATTGATTTAAGTAGTAGCTTTGCTTTTTTATGGAGGTTATCTGCGAAAAAATAGATTGCGTAGAATTTCTAATATTGATAACACTTTTGATATATGCCAATGCTGTCCCCATTTGATATCGTCCTTGGCATATACCAAGTATTGCATCAAAAAACACTCCCCCGATATATAATTGTCCCAATAAGCTTAAGACAAAATCGGTTACTGTAAAACTTTGCTGAATCTTTTTATCTGTTTTTAAAAATCCAAAGAAAATAGCTCGATATTTTCCTGCCAGATAATTGAAAGCGTTATAGATTTTTATCTCTTTAAAGGCAATATCATTGGTTAATAAGTACTGTAGGTACCACATCTTTCTCGCATCGTTTGTCCTTGCTCGTATAATATCATACTGTACTTTGCTAAGTCTAAACATCGCAATTGAATGAATAGCTGCCAGAAAGACAATTGGAAAAATGACACTTACTGAAATACTCCGTACCAAAACCAATAAGTTGCTTATAAGAAAAACAAACGATTGTAGGACCCCAATGTATGCCATATATGCTGGGACAATTTTACCATTCAATTGCTCTTTCGCCCTATTGATCAGGTCGTTTGTTTCCGATATTTCGAAATCGATAAGTTCAAGATTGCTGACTTTTCTTAAAAGCCACATACAGAATTTAAAGTCTACTTTTTTATTAATGATAAAACTAAGATAGTTTTGAAACGTCGAGGTTGACAGGATAATAATCTCTATACCAATGTACAGTGCACATAATAAAACGATTTGGTAAACGGATACTGTACTAAGTTGCACATTATTCATTATCCATTCCATAATAAGTAAAGACAAACTAGGCAAAACGCCTTGAAGAAAGGCTAAAAGTATAGCAAGCACCACACATACTGGCGAAATTTTTAGCAATTCTCTACTCAATCTAAAAAATAATTGTAAAGAAGATGCATTAGAACGATCCGTTTCATGTAACGTTGTCATAATCTTCACCACTTGACCAATTTATTCCGTTGTTCTCTTTGGATAATACCGTAATTGCTGTAATATAGCGCTTTCTATTTGCTGTATTCCGTATTTCACGCCAAAAGTATCAACTAGTTTCAGATCAGAATAAATATAATCGCGAAGTTCATGCTGATTTCGTGTTGCTATTTTTTAAGATATTGTAATACTATATTGCCGTCATTTACCTTTTGAATTCACATAAGCATTTTTATTTATATTGTCAGATAGTTGTAAGACACCCCGATGTTAAAAAGTACAATACGCTTAATTTAGTATATACCATATTTTTTTTTCAATTTTCTTGATTTTAGTATCAAATAGTAGATTTTCTGTTCCAAAATAAGTATGAGATAATTCAGATAAAAATGGGTGCGGGCGTTTTTACTGACTCACTATACATTTTTTTCTCTACCATCCGTAAAAACTATTACTTCGCAATAATTTTCGCTTCGACAAACCATCTGCCTTTTTCCAGCCATAGGTTGGTTTCCTGACCGTTGACAAGGCAAAGGTAGCGATCTCCCACACCCCCCGACCTCAGCGGCACGGCGGCTGACATCCTTGATTTTGTCAATGGTATAGACCTGATCCGGGCCGAACACAATGGCCAAAAGGCCGCAGATGGCCGTCCGGCTCAAACCGAACATCCACTGCCACATACTTTTTTCTCGACCCACGATGATGCGTGCCATGAAATTTCCTCCTTAACCTGCATTGAAAAAAGCCCACCGGATGCACAGTATGGTCATCTTTGGGATTGATGGTGCCCAGCCCCCGGTCTGTATATACAACCGCACGCTGGACAGCGGTGTATCCGTACCGCTGGCGCAGGGTGTCCACGGCTTTGTCGATGCGTTCCATTCGATCCCGCTTTTCTTCGCCACTGAAAAAGCCCAGCTGGATGGGGCAGTCCTGGGGAACCAGCGATGCTCCCCGCACCCCAACTCCACGCAGAGGCTTACCCCAGCGATAGGTACGCTTGAATAGGTCAAAGGCAATGCGGGCAATCTCCAGCCCGCCATTGGTCGGGGTGTCTATCTTCCGCTGCCGGGTAAACCCGGAAAGATCACAGTCCCGCACGGACAGCTCCACCACCGTACACTTCATCCCCAGTTCCCGCATTCGCATGGCCACGCTCTCACTCATTACCACCAGCATTAGCCAAACATCCTGATCGTTGACCAGATCCCTGGGGTGGTTCCGCTGTTGCCCACGCTTTTCACAGCGGCATGATAGTTCTGGTTGCACACCGGGGAATGGTCCGTGCCCCGGGCAAAGCTTGAAAGCGAGTATCCCACCTTTCCAAACCACCCCGCCAGCACCTTGGGGTCGGTTTCGGCAAGCTGGCCGATGGTGCGGATGCCGTATCCATTGAGCTTCCGCTGGGTGGCAGGGCCTACATACAGCAGGTCCTGCACTGGCAAAGGGTAAACTATTTCCTTATAGTTGTCCGGCTCGATACGGGTGATGGCATCCGGCTTTTTGTAGTCGCTGCCCAGCTTAGCCGTGATCTTGTTGGTGGACACCCCAATACTGACCGTGATGCCCAGTTCCCGCTTCACCCGGTCACTGATCTCTTGTGCGATGGTCATGGGGCTGCCGAAAAGCCCCACGCTGCCGGTAATGTCAACCCAGTTTTCATCCAGGCCAAAGGCTTCGATCTGGTCGGAATAGTCCTGCAATATCTCTCGAACATACCCGCTGTACCGCATATACTCACTATAATGGGGCGGTACGATAATCAGGTCCCGGCAGCACTGCTGTGCCTGCCAGATGGCCATGCCGGTTTTGACCCCCATGTGCTTGGCCGGGTAACTGGCGGTGAGGACAATTCCGTGGCGGTCCTCTTTGGAACCGCAGACGGCAATCCGTTTGCCCCGCAACGCAGGGTTTTCCTGCATTTCTACCGAGGCATAATAACAGTTGGCATCAATGTGTAAAATATGACGCTGTCCAGACACGCAGATATCCCCTTTCATTTTCATTATAATTACATGATTCTACATTTTCAATACTTTATTTTTGCAAATCCATGTAATTGTACTCTTGACTTTACAGTGTCAGGGGGATATACTGAGTGTGAGGTGATCTATCTTATGAGCTGGCAGACAAGAATCCGGCAGGCCCGGGAGGAGCAGAAGCTGACCCGTGAGCAGGTCGTAAACAAAATGCGGACCTACATAGGGCATGGGAAAGGGATCGCCGTGCGCACTCTGGTTGCCTGGGAAAGCGGAGAATCTGAGCCCCGTGTGACACAGGCCATTGCCCTCGCCCGGGCGCTGGGATATAACGAGGTTTCCACCCTTTTTTGCGAAGCGGACGGTCCCCAGCTTAATAAGGTAGGCATAGACCGGCTGGAAGAGTATAAGGATCTGCTGTTGCGTTCGCCTCAGTTTCGGGAGGACACAATGCCGGTGCTCCGGGTGTTGCCTGTTTACCTTCAGCCCGCATCTGCCGGTACAGGCCAATGGCTGGACGATGATGAGGCCGAACAGATGGAAGTGGACGATTCCGTCCCGGCCAGCGCCCAGTTTGGTGTTCGTCTGGCGGGCGATTCTATGACCCCTCGGTTTGCAGACGGTCAAATCGTTTGGGCAAAGCCTGCCGAAACAGCGGAGAACGGCACCATCGTTCTTTGCTATCTTAACGGGCAAGGATATTGCAAAAAGCTCCGCTGCGATGGCCAGGGCGTTGCGCTGGTGTCGCTGAACCCCGCTTATCAGCCGATTCCCGTCGGCGCAGAGGATGAGTTCCGCATCATGGGCATTGTTGTTGGTTAAACCGTTAACGTACGAAGGGGGCGGTTTGGATGTGTGGCAGATACCAGTTTTCTACCAGCGAATACAAGGAGTTTCAGCAGATCGTGCGGGATGCTCAGCGCCGCAGCCATCAGCACAACGAACTGAACTTTCCCATGGCGGGCGATATAGCGCCTACGGCCACTGCCCCCGTTCTGATTGCCAGCGGCTCCAAGGTGGTGGCTGAGTTCCAGCGGTGGGGCATTCCCGGTTGGCGGGGCGGCCTGATGATCAATGCACGGGCCGAAACGGTCTGTGAAAAACCTATGTTCCGCCGCAGCATGGCGGCGCAGCGGTGCGTAGTGCCCGCTACCGGGTACTATGAATGGGATGCCGGAAAGCACAAGTATTTCTTTCAGATTCCGGGTAAACCGTTGTACCTGGCAGGCATCTATGACAATGTGGAAGGAATAAACTGCTTCGTGGTCCTGACCACAAAGCCCAATACCACGGTCCAGGACATCCATGACAGGATGCCGCTGATCCTCACTCACGAGCAGGTGCGGCCCTGGCTCACCAGCGACCAGGATGCCCTGCAGCTCCTCACTATTGTGCCAGCCCCGTTAATCAAGACCCGTAAGGATGGGCAACTCCGATTCGAGGACTATATTAATTCATAATTCAATAGTACAGAATTACATTTAAGCTGTGGCTGACATCTTTATACGCCATGATTTTGTGATATCCTTGGCAAATTGATGGATGACGTAATTATACTAGGCAATCTCATATTAGTGAAGCAGACTGGATTATACTACATTACCGCCCAAATACCTCAAAAGAGCATCCCTACGCTAATGGCAGTGGAGGTAACGTAGTAGAGAAACTTTTAATATTTAAGAATTCAGTTTTTATTATTTGGTATTGCGAAATCAAACTATATAGTATACAATTTCACTATACCACTTATAAGCGAGAAGTGTTCGCGCTGGGTAAGAATATATAAATTTGTAAGATGGTATTCATAATGGAGGATTGTTTTATGAGTAAATATGTTTCATCACCAATAGCCTTACAGCTGTACTTTAATAGCGGCGAAAACGGCGTTATAGCACCTACTGTAGTTGACGGAATTACTCGTAGGAAAGTGGATCTGCCTCAATGCACAATCAGAAAATGCATTGAGTTCATTGGCACATATTCTAACCCCAATGGAAAGGGAAGTTCTTTCGCGCGTGGAAAGCGAACAATCAAAAAGGATCTCCACCATATCGATTGCACTTCTCATTCCATAAAAACTTTGTTTCAAGCAATTTTTAAATACCAAGCCAGATACAAGAATCAATATGGGCACTACGAAATAAAATATGATGTAAGGGCATGCTACTACATTTTGAACTACATCATTGATTATGTTAATCAGAATGCATCGGAAGCAACAAAGGAACGGCTCTTAGGCGAAAACTTTGCATCAGTTACTTTTTATGGCATTCAATTGGAGCGCTTAAGATGGCTTGCTGACAGTCCTGAGGATTCCCAAAATGAGCAGGCAATAGAGTTGCTTAATCGCTTGGGAGAGCTCGAATAAATGTCCCACAATCGGGGGATAATTTATGGCACTATTTCTTTGTTTCTTCTTTTGAAGGATTATTGGATTCTTTTCCCGACATTATTGCATATGAAAGGAGGGAGCAATTCTGAATAATTCGATTAAGTTTAATGAGTGGCAAGAAATGAGCCTAAAAAAGGACGTTGAATCTATCGTCCAAATATTAAAAAGAAAAGACCAAGTAGATGCGCTGGTTTTTATTGAAATAGGCATTGCACTTGCCGCTTTTATTCTAGACAATGCGAATTTGTTAGATGGCAATGAACAGCTTAAATGGCTATTAATCACTTTAGCTGTAATTCCGTTTCTTATTTTTCTGTATTTGACTGCGAAACAAATATTAAACAGATGCAACGAAATATCCGATTTACGTTTTGCCAAAAATGAGTTGGTTGATGATTTTGATGACAAGGTTTGTTATTGGGTAATGACAGCTGTTTCATTTTGTGACCTATTGGAAGAAAAAAAAGAGGGGGCGAATGAACAAACTTCCGTCGATGAAATCATTCCATTTCTATTTCAAGAGACAAATTTTTATGTAAACAAATCAATTGAAAAATTCCACGAATTTCAGCCTGCAGCAAAAGTCATCTTTAAAAATGGATCTGGCCGTTCCAAGCAAATAAACAGTTACCGACTTGAGACTGTTGTTCAAATTTTGTACCAAGTTAGGAAGAGAAGTTACAATGTCATCAATAGAATGGAACCTCATCTTAGCGATTCAGCAAAACATACAATAATATTTCAAAAATCCAATGACTCCGAATACAACCGTGTTATGGAAAACTTCCTTTCCGAAATTCGGTTGGCAGGAATTTCCATAGGTAATGTTGAATGGAGTTTCTCACAAACTATAATAGGGCAATCTGAATATGCCACAGATAGTACATCTTAAAAAATTTACCAGAATATTTGGGATTATTTTTCCACAAAGGTTGCCAGAAAGTCTTATTCCTTTTTACAATTAATTCGTCTTTGAACTGTCCACGGCGGAAATTTATTTTTGGCAACATAGCAGCAATCGCCCGTACAAAAACGTCCTCACAAAAAGGGAACAACGAGAGCTGTCCCTCATCACTCCGGGACAGCTCTCATTGTTTTTATTGCGGTGTTACATAGGCAAACGGATCAGTAAGGGCTCCTCCAACACTCACCTCAAAGTGTAGGTGAGTGCCTGTAGAATCGCCAGTACTGCCTACATAGCCAATCACCTGACCAACACTAAACCTCTGCGCCAGGAAAAACGGCTGTGGCAGTCACATGCGCATACCGTGTGGAAAGACCGACTCCATCGTCAATCAGCACCTGATTGCCAAAACTGTCGTTCCAGCCGCATATTAGTACAGTGCAACTGTGGGCAGCCAGAATCGGTGTGCCTGCCTGGGCAGGAATATCAATGCCACAATGGGCAGGGTTGCCAAAAGCGTCCGACTCCCCAATTGAGTTGTCAGGCTGGTATGCCCTGGCAATGGACAAATCATGGAACCGTCTCCCACGGGCGGCACAGCAGTTTCTGTGCTGGTTCCTGTACCGCACATCTGTACCAACATGGGTCGCTTCTCATTGGAAAGCAGATGATGCAGAATATCCATCTGATCATCCTTGAATGCTAGGTCATGGGCCAAATCATCCGCCGGCACACTGGTCACGGTGATGTGCAGAATATATCCCACTTGGGGTTCCTCATCTTCGCTGTCCCCTTCCCCACCATCTGGATCAATTGGTGCCCCCCGACTTCACTTTCAATACGGTGCATCATCCAGAATATTACAATAAGGAAGTCCGTCTTTTCTCTGTCAATCACAATGACATCGCCATCCCCGTTCGGGTTTTGATTGACTGCAAAGACGGCTAGTACCGCCGGCCAATAGGCTGGCCTAGGTGTGGCTATCCTCTTCAAAAAGCGGCCAAAAGCGAACCATGTGGCTCAATCGTGTTTCAAAATTTTGCCCAACCGTTTTAATCCGGCGCGTACAGATTTTTGAACAGCCCTCACTGACACATTTTCGGCTGTGGCAATTTCTCGGCTGCTCTTGCCGAGGAAAAAGTGGGCGTATATATGCTGGCTCTGTTTTACAGGGAGTTTTGCGAGAGCCCGGTTAAGTTGTTGCATCGTGAGTTTCTTTTCGTAGAGTTCTTCGGGAGTTTTTTCCCTAAACAGGATATGATGTTCAATTCCATTCTCACAGTCAAGGGAGTAATAGGCTTTTGCGCGGTAGCGACGCAAGGTATCATTGTTTTCTTCGCGGATAAACCTTTCTAGTGCGTTGGCCACTTCGTCGGTGACCAATATGACAGTGTTTTCCCCTTCATGGAGAGGATGAGGATAATACTTTTTCAGATCAATGGATTTCATAACGTGTACCTCCATCTAGTCTTTTCGTTCACAAAAAGGCAAAACAGACAGGAGGCCCACGGCTTTGGACAAATAAGAAGCGTCCAAAAAGGTGATATAATATAAAAGAACGCCCGCCGCATGCTGGATGCGGCGGGCGCGAAGAGACTATGAATAATCACGAAAACTGTTTACTTTTTATCCTGCAGGTTAGGCAAAGCCTTTTCCGGCCGGTGGGGCTGATGGTCAAAAAAGATAGCAATGTGGCGGCCATTCCAAAAGCGAACTTCCAAAAGATACTTGAATCGCCTTTTTCATCAGTTTTTGAGCTTGAGAAACGTTTTTTCGGTTTTCATTTTAAACACCTGCCTATCTTAATTTTTGTTACTTCCGCTTCGTAATCAATAGTAAAAAGCATCAGCAGACATTGCCAGTGAAATACAATATGCACTGATGGGAAGTATGAGTAACAATACTATATGGAGGACAAACAATATTGCCAACCGTTTATGACAAACTGTTCGCACCGCCGCAAGTTCTTTTTCGGAAAAGTGAATTTGCTCATTATTGATAGGTGCAACTAATAAAATGGTGATAGAAGAACCAATTGCCAAACAAAGGGAAATAACAGGTGTAAAATAATTACATAAAAAGACACCTAATAATTCAATGACACAAGAGTTAATCAAACATGAAAGATAGCTTTTTGCATGATGCCCATTGGTATAAGCCCTCAAGTACATAAGCGCAATAGCAAACAAAATTGATTGCCAAATTGTTGAAACAAAGGGAGCCAAGAGTGACAACCACACAAAACGTACATAGCGTAGTAAGGCGTTCCAATAGGCCATAAACATACCACTCCGCCTGCGATTCTTCAACCAATCCTTGCTTAACCCATTGGGAAACAATCTTTTTGGCTAATACTTCCATCAGTTATCACCGTTTTCATTTTACAGGAGAGCGCTTAAAGTATCAGCAAAATTGTATCAAACAGGTGAAAAAATGTCACGAAATAAACTCGGTGGGTATCTCTGCTGAAAACTGAAACCAGCCATTATCATAAAACATTACATATTCGCCATTGTGCTTTACAAGAAGCGTTTTCACATTCTCTAAACCAAATCCATGTAGGGAACGATCTGATTTAGTGCTAGTGATATGATTGTTTATAATATGAACCGGAAGCGAAGTGTTCCGGATAGAAAAAAAAAGAAAGAATTTTCCAGTAAGACCCTAACTTCAATTTGTTTGTTATCACATTTCTCGCTAGCTTCGATGGCGTTGTCCAGAAGATTAGAAAGAATAACTGTTATATCTGTAGGATCGATGGTAAGCGCTGATAAATCGTTGACTTTAAATCGAATATCAATTCTTTTTCTCTTGTGCAAGACGTGCCTTTTGATTAAGAAGCGCATCCAAAACCGGATGATGGCAGTTAACCAGCAAAATCCGCGTTGTTTGTTTAGTGCGAATATTGTTAAGATACCGGCTCGCCTCCGTGGTTTCTCCGTTTTCCAAAAGAGAGGAGAGCATATCGAGATGAGCCCGGAAATCATGAGCCGTTTTTCGATTTTCTGTATATAGCTTACTTAATTCAGAAAAACTTTCCCCCTGTAATTGAAGCTTCTGCTCTAAGGTTAATGTCTTCTGACGATTACTTTCGCTCTGCTCGATTTGATCGAATAAAATCAACACTGAAACATCTGAGATAACAAGTAAAATAGAACAAGGAAGGATAAAATGCGTCTCTATGGAGGAAGAACGCAAGATTGAGAGGAAGGTCAACAGCACAAAAAATGATGTCAAAGGAAAAAGGGTGGCTATAACTAGATAAGATAAGCGGGCAGATTGATTATGGACTGGATTACAGAAGCGCTTCAGTGTAAACATCAAAAAAAATGCACAGAATCCGGGACAATAGTGCAGACAATATTGAAGGCAGATAGGTTTCGCTCACGGCATAAATTGTGATTTCCAAAATCTGTGATGCGATGAAACTTGCAATAAAAGTGCAAAAGTAGAGAATTAAATAATCAATCAGGGTTAGGGTCAAGTGATAAATTGGGTTCCTGGAACTATAAAGAATAATCCCCCAAACAGAATGGTAAGAAATGATCGAATAAAGTGCCAGTTACCAGGAGCAAAAGGAAAAAGGTAGGAAAAGGCGTACATCACAACAATCCAAGCAGAAAAAAATAACCAGTGTTTGGATTTTTTCCACCGTCTAGGAAGAAAGGCTTCCATTCCCAAGGTGTATGCGTAAAATTCTAGAGAGATATACAATACACTCAGCCAATATTCCATCGATGGCCACCTCGCCAAGAAATATATTGTTGTTTTATCTCTGTATAGTTATTCTTACTTACGGGCAGCTCAACAGAGTTTTTTAAACGTACTTTGCCATATTGAAGTATTTCTATGTATTCCATATTTACAAGATAGCTTTTATGAACTCTTAAAAAGCCAATCGGAGAAAGAGCGTCTTCCATTAGAGTTATACTGGCATAGAAATGAAAATCTTTACGTGGGTGGTTGATTAAGTGCATAATCATTGTGCGATGATTTGATTCAAGATAAAGAATATTCTCCACTGGAACATCAATATTTTCAGAAGCCATTGAAAAAGAAACTACGCGGTGACGTTTTTTATATTCATCGAGAGCCAATAAAATAATTTCTGGGAGTGTTTCTTCTAATGTATTCTTCAATACATACCGAAACGCATTTACTTCGTACCCAGAAGGTGCGTATTCGATGAAATTGGTTACAAAGGCGATGACGGCATCTGGCCGAGCGGCGTGCAATTTACGGGCAAGATCGACACCATTATATTCACCCATATCAACATCGAGAAAAGCTAGATCAAAGGCAGTGTAATCCAAATTATGAAGATCATCTGTATTAGAAACAATAGAAAATGTTGAAGATATTCCCTGTAAGGAAATCTGATGCTGTATTAGATCAAAAAGGCGATTGACCATATATGGGTTATCATCACAGACAAGAATTTGCATAGATAGTCTCCTTCTACGAATAAGCTGATTTTGGCTATTTTCTTTCAAAATACTCTAACTCCTAGCTGCACGTCAATGAATGTTCTAATATTTCGAATTATAAACAATTATATTACGATGAAATGAAAATATCAAATAATACATTCTAACATGGGAGAAGTGTATAGCGGAGTATTATGTTAGAAAAACAATCAAGTAGCTTCAAGTAGACAGAAATTGGTCCAAAAGATTTGGCTAATAGAATCAATAAGGCTATGTCGACAATTTGTGGGTATTAAAGTGATACTCATCCTATCCCCCTCTATGGTATTAGTAACAATTGCACAATTATGTGGTGTCACCTTAGGAGCTTGCAAGAGAAGAAATAGTCGAGAGCTTTCGCCTAAAAGGAATGCCTCCCCAGCAAATCGATGTGTTAAAGGCGATGTGCAAAAATCGCCACCCCAGCCCCATCTGCACGCGATTTGAGCACCACTTTCACGCACTAAAGCCCCACCTGCATCGCCGGAGTTTTAGCGACACCCTGCCGGAGAACCAGCGACACCTCATCGCTCTAAAACGACACCCCCTGTGGCACAGGCAAAAGCTCTGCCAGCTAAGCCAGCCAGCAGAGCTCAGGTCAACTTTCTTCAGGAACAGGAATGCCGTTCTCTGTCAAGATGTTCTCCAACTGTCGAATCCGCTCGCGCTGTCGTTGGAGTTCTTTCTCAGCTGCGTAAAAGTATTCCATCGACTCACGCTCCATCTCGTTGTAGCAGGCCCGTTCCAGTTCTAAAACCATACATTTTTCCTCATCGCAAAGATATGGGCGGTCACACATCCTGGCCACCGCCTTCCCGAGTGGCCTTCAAGCCCTTGCGTTCCCGCATCGAGACTCGGCCATCCACCAGAACCTCATAAGCGTTGTGGATAATGCGGTCCATAATGGCTTCTGAAACGGGGCTGTCAGATTCCGGGTTGGGATCAATCCTGGTGTACCAACCCTCAGATTCGTACTGCGTGCAAAAGATCGTAGACTTGTGGCACCGCGCCTCCACAATTTCCAGCATATCATAGGATTCTTGCGGGGGCAGCGGACGAATCAGCCATTCGTCCAGAATCAGCAGGTCTTTCTTCTTGTACGATTCAAGCACCTTTTTCAGTGTTCCACCACTGCGGGCAATGCTCAGTTCGTCCAGCAGCTCTGGCATACGGATGTACTGCACCTTCTTGAAACGGCGGCAGGCGGCATTGCCCAGGGCACAGGCGATGTAAGTCTTGCCGTTGCCAGAGGCTCCCTTGAGGATAATGTGGTGGCCTTCGTCAATGTACTGGCAGGTGGCAAACCGCAGCATCTGTGCCTTGTCCAGCTTTCGGTCCTCGTGGTATTCAATGCCTTCTACAGTGGAAGACGGCACGGCGAAGCGCGCGTTGCGGATAAATCTGTTCAGTTTGTTGCTCTGGCGTCGGTTCCATTCCGCATTTACCAGCAAGCCCAGGCGCTCCTCGAAGCCCAGTTCATTGAACGTGGGGTCTTTCAACTGGTTGGCGAACTCCGCTGGCATAGCGGTCATCTTCATTGCCGTGAGCATATCCATCGTTGCCTGGTTCAGCATCAGCGGTCACCTCCCTTCCGGAAGTAGGCCGCGCCGCGGGTAATGCCGTAGCTATTGGCTTTGGACTGCGACAGTTGGCTCTCGGCCTTGTCCAGGTCATTTTTCAGAATGCTGGCAATGGTGCGCAGCGAGGGCGTGGTGCTGTACGCCAGAGTTTTGCCGCAGGCTGCCTCCAGCCGCTGTTTGCCGTACCGCTGTTCCAGTTTGGTCAGACCAGCGCAGGCCTTGTAGCCCTGCTCGGCGGCCTTACCGGACTTCAGGAAGTGTTCGGCTACCTTCTCGGTCATAGGACTGACCGACATCGCCCAGCGGCTGAACTCGTCAGCGTTGTAGGTGAGATATTTCTGGTGCTCCGGCGGCATATGCTCGCGCTTCGCCAGCGGATCACGCTGCCGGGTCTGCAGCCGGCGGTGGCTGGCTACACGGCTGCCGTGGTAGAATACCTCTACCGTTGTTTTAGTCACGCGGATGTCCACGCGCTCGCCAATCAAGTTATAGGGAACAGAATACTTGTTCCTGCCATCCGTAACAAGATAGTCGTTGGCGACCTTGGCAACCGACCAGACGGCCGGTTCAAACGCACTGACCGGCAGCGGCAGCATATAGGGCTTCTCTTCTTCCAGATAGGCACTTCGGCGGCAGCCAGCCATCTGCTTGAACGGGCGGCTGTTCAACTCATCCAGCTTTTCAGCAACTGCCTCATTCAATTCCCGCAAAGAAAAAGAATTTGCGGTCGCGTAGAGCGGCCACGATCCATGTTTCGGCAAAGCGGACGGGTGCCTCCGCCGGACTCTTGTCCTTCGGCTTGCGGACACGTGCCGGTACGATTGCGGTACCGTAATGCTCAGCCAGTTCCTGGTAACTGCGGTTCAGAATCACATCGTACCGGGTGTTGGACAGCGTGGCCGTTTTGCAGTTGTCAGGGATCAACAGCCGTGCAACACCGCCGAAGAAGTCAAAAGCGTGGACATGGCAGTTCAGCCAGTTCTCGGTTTTCATGTCGTCGCAGGCTTCCGCATAGGTGTAGTAGCTGCAGGGCAAAACGGCAACAAACAAATAAGCGGCACTTTGTTCCCCGGTAACCGGGTCCTGGATGGGAATGGTATCTCCGGCCCAATCTACCTGCATGGCATCTCCCGGCTTGTGCTGGATGCGCATGGTCGCTTTTGTAATGCGTGCCCAGCGGCGGTACCGCTCGCCAAACTGAGTACTCATGTACGGCCTTTTGCCCGCCTCCTGACACTTCGCGCAGTATTCTTCCCACAGCAGCGTCAGGGTCACGCCCGACCGTGCCAGTTCGCGGTGGATGTACGGATAGTCGGGCTCAGCATATTGACTGGATGCTTTGTGCCTGTTCGGAAAGAGAAGCTGTTCCAGATCGGCATTGGCGACATCGTCGGAGAGGGGCCAGGATATGCCTTGTTCCTTTGCTGCCTGCAGTACATCTCGCACCGTATGTCTGGAACAGTGTGCCATTGATTCAATGGTTCGCTGGCTGTACTGAAGACTGCTTAACCGCAAGATCTCCCGATAATTTGTCATTACGAAACCTCCAATTGATTTAGTCACAGCTTGGCTGTGCTAAACCAATTATAAGGCTTTGGGGCTTCAGTGCGTGAAAGTGGGGCTAAAACTCCGGCAAGGTGGTGCTAAAACTGCGTGCAGATGGGGCTGGGATGGCGATTTTTGCACGATGCGAAAAGAAATCTATTCCCATCTAACATAGGAATAGATTTAAGTGATTCCCAAATGAAAATTATACACGATCTCATCCAAACTTTTTTAGAATGATCTCACATTCCTATATGAAAAGTAAGTAGAGCACCGTAACGAGAAATAGAAAAATAAACATTCCCGGAAGATTATCTCACTGAGTAAATTGTAATATAAACCACTACAAACTTTGCTATGCAGCAAAGTTTGTAGTGGCTTTTTTTTTATTTGGTTGTTGGCTAACTTGTTAGTAAAAAAGCCTTCTCACATAGAGTACAAAAAACCACCTATTTATTACAGAAACAAAGACTATCTATAATCAAAGTGATAAGATGAAAATGCCTTATAATACTTTGCAAACGGAAAGAAGGAACCTTTCTGGCGTATGAGTATGCGATTGAAACAAAGATGCTCAAAAAAAATTTACGGTGAACAGGTTGCTGTGAATAATGTAAGCCTACATATACCTAAAGGCCATATTTACGGATTACTTGGCCGAAACGGGGCAGGAAAAACAAGTATCATGAAATTGTTGTTGCGTCTGATCTCGGCAACAAGTGGTGAGGTCTACATTTTTGGTCAACCTGTTATAAACCGGGAACGTCGTCTTTTCAAAAGGATCGGAGCAATCATTGAAACTCCTGGGTTTTACTCCAACTTAACAGGAACAGAAAATTTGGAAATCTTCGCCAAACTTCGAGGAGTCACGAAACCTCACGCTGTAGAGCACGCTTTAGAGCTTGTAGGACTTCCTTATAGAGATAAAAAACTTTTTGGCGAATATTCCTTGGGAATGAAACAAAGGTTGGGTATTGCTAATGCTATTATGCACGATCCGGATTTGCTCATTTTAGATGAGCCCATCAATGGATTAGATCCCATAGGGATAGCAGAAGTACGTGAGTTTATCCGAAAATTAAGTGTAAAAGAAGGAAAGACCATCCTTATTTCAAGTCATACTCTATCGGAAGTGTCGATGATTGCAGACGACATTGGGATTCTGGACCACGGTGTTGTTTTTAGAAGAAGAAACCATGGAGGAATTAAAGAAAAAAAATCAAAAATGTACACTTATCGAGGTCTCCGATGTAGGAAAAGCTGCACATATTCTGGAAACAATATTTTCTCTTAGTAAAAGCGATTACTTGATACAAGGCGAAAACCAAATCAAAATTTTCAAAACCAAGATGGATAATGCGCGTATTATCAGTGAATTGGTTCATAAGGAAGTTGGTGTCTCCAGCTTTACTGAGAAAGATGATACATTAGAAGACTACTTCAAGAAAATAACAGGGGGTGAAGGCATTGCTTAAGCTCATCTGTGTAGAATTTAAAAAGCTCCGCAGACGGCGGGAAGTCCTCTTTATGCTTTTAGCTGCATTCATTATGCCAGCGGTTTCATTATTTTATTTTTACACACATCGAGATATGCTGACAGACATAGGTCTGTATAAACAGGCCATTTTATCATTTAATATTTTTCTGATTTTACCAGCATTGTTGGGAATTTTATCAGCTACTATCGTATATAGAGAACAGGCTGACGATGTTTTCAAACAATTATTGATTATTCCACTCAAAAAAGAGCAACTGATGCTTGCAAAATGGGCTGTAACACTAGTGTTTTCCGAGGCGTTTATGATAATTTCAACGCTTTTTACAATTAGTGTGGGGCTATGTCTAAATTTGGTGTCTCTTGATATTCACCTGATTGTTTTTGTGCTTTTAAAGGTAATAGAAGCTGCCGCTGTTCTTTCGGTTTCCAACATCCCGATTTTAGCAACGGCCTTCTCGAGTAAAGGTTATTTGTTACCTTGTTGTGCAGCTATTGTTTATGCATTTTTGGGCTTTATATTCGCATCTGCAAACCCATATTTTATTCCGTCAGCCAGCGCTATTTTTTATATTGAACACGATTTGCCTAATGTAGTTTTGCCAAAGGAGTATGAACCATTCTCAATTATTATGTGCTTTATCATCTGGACGTTTTTGTCCATAATAATTGCACTTAGGGGTATGGAGAGGGAGTGAATCTGTATGAGAACATCTATCCTTTGCGAATTCAACAAACTGCGTCGTTCCAAAAGATTGTTTGTGGCACTATTTGGAATAGTTATGATTTTAGTTATCGTTGCAGCTCAAGGTTTTTATGCGGGAGGAGATACTGTTTATGGGATGGAGCCAGAGTGGTTTCTGACAGGAGTACAGTCATTAGGCACTATGTATGCTATACCGGGAATCATTGCGCTTTTTGGTTGTTACGTGTTTTGTCGTGAAATGCAAGAGGATACGCTAAAATCGCTGCAGATTATACCGATTGATATTCCAGCAATGCTATTATCAAAAATCTTATTGGTTTTGATATTTAGCGCGGCGTTGTATTTGATCCTGTTTTTATCTGCTTTTATCGTAGAAGCAATTCTTCATGTACAAGTTCTGTCTGTGGGATTATTTGGAAGATACCTCACAATGTACTGTGTTGAGGGACTAAGTGTTTTTATTGCGACTCTCCCAGTTATTTGCATAGTTATAAAAACAGGTCAAGATTACTGGATGGGGCTGTTAATAGCAGAAATTTATTCGTTTATTACTATTTTTGTTGGAAATCTTGGAACGGTTTCCAAATTGTATCCCATAATTGCGGCATTGACGCTTTCTGGTTACTATGAATCGAATTATATCGAAAAATTACTGAGCTTATTATCGATGATCGCCTGCCTTTTGTTTTCCGCCTTTTGATTAAGGAGTATAGCAAAAAAATGGAGTGATTTATAATAATACTCTTGATCACCTTGGCATTGTAGTATTACACGATAAAATCACGTTCGACAATTTATGTGAAAAGGGTTGTTAACATGCAAAAAAAAGGTTCCATATGTAGCTCAGCTTGGAAATATGGATTGTAGTATTGCGTGCATGACCATGCTGTTTAGGTATTATGGGTTAGATGTAGATATAGTAGATGTCGGACAAGTTGTGCACATTGGCAGAGATGGAGTGAATCTGACACAATTAAAACAAGCAACACAACAATTCGGTTTTAAATGTACAGCATATAGATACAATAAGCAAAAAAATATACTTGATTCAAATCTTCCGGCAGTAGTGTATAGCGGTAGCCATTTGGCAGTCATTGGATCAAAGACTGTATTGGGACAATACATACTGTTAGATCCCATAAAAGGGAAATCTATTGTCAACTTTGAACAGATCCACGACACCTTTAGTGACATACTAATCACTATAAGACCGGAAAAAAGAATCAAGAGAAAAAAATGTAAACCAAAGCTGAAAGTTGCGATCAATTACAAATTGGTTGCGGGAATAATTTCACTGATGTTGTTGATTCAGGCGTTAACCTTATCCATACCTTTGGTTGAACAAGCACTGATTGACAGCATTACACAATCACAATCGTTGTTGAACTCCGCATATATACTGGTAGGATGTATTGTAATTGCGGGATTATATTTCTTTCTTTCAATAGCACGGCAAAAGTTAATGCTCCGTTTAGATATAAGCTTTGTAAAAGAAATAATGACAAAAATGCTAAAGAAGCTGTTTGACATTGATCCTAGCTTTTTTGAATGGCATGCTGTTGGTGAAATTGTAAATCGTTTTAGCAATGTTCAGGCGATAAACAACATTATTATAAATACCTTTTCACAAGTTGCAGTTCAGATAATTACTTCTACGATCTGCTTAGTAACAATGTTTGTTTATTCACCATCGCTTTCAGTAATTACAATAGCTATTGGAACTATAGAACTTGTCCTTTTGCTTGGAATCAATAAAAAAAATCGAGAAGATACAAGCAAATATATTGCAGATCAGAGTAATATGCAAGGCTTACTAGCAGAGGCTATTGGAAATATTATTGAAATTAGATGTATGGGAATGGAAAAAGCCATATACAAGAATCTCACAAATCAATTTTTGGATGAACTTGAGAGTTTTCGAAAAAAGTCCAATACAGGAAATCAGATGCTAGCTATTTCATCCACTATTACACTTATATTTCCGCTTATAATCTACATATTAGGATATTCTTCAGTCGTAAATGAAGCACTAACAATCGGGCAACTGATTGCATATGTGACTCTAGCAAACTATTTCATTTCACCATTCGTAAGTATTGTAATAGCTCTGCCAAACTTGAATTTTGTTTATGAAGTATTCTTAAGGTATAAGAACTAATCACATATCGTGAAACGCATAAGAATGGTGTCATAGGTGGCCAACAATTTGAAGAATTATATTTGGCGAACGTATCTTTTTCTTATAATCACAGTCTGAATCAAAAAGTATTAAATGATATTTCTCTACATATCCGTCCACAAGAACTATGTGCCATTGTTGGATTCTCCGGGAGCGGGAAATCCACATTATTAAAGATAATATTAGGCCTTCTGAGCCCAGATGTCGGTACTGTTAAAATAAATAGTATAAAAGCCAACGATTTTTCGCATGACCGCATGTATGAATGGTTCTCAGTGGTCACCCAAAATCCAATGTGTTTAAATTCTTCAGTGCGCAAAAATGTTGATGTTACAGAAAGCTTTTCGGATGATGATATCTGGAATGCACTAAAGGTAGCAGAACTCGCTGTTGACATTAAAAGTATGCCAATGGGCTTAGATACGTTCATTGGGGAGCAGGGGCAAAACATTTCTGGAGGTCAAAGACAACGGTTGGCGATTGCAAGAGCCCTACTGAAAAAACCGCAAGTTTTAGTTTTTGATGAAGCAACAAGTAATTTGGATCCATCGACAGAGAAAAAATATTTGAAAATCTAAGCACTATGAATATGACAAAAATTATTGTTACCCACCGGCTTTCATCAATTAGAATGGCCAACCAGATAATAGTGCTTGAGAAAGGACAAATAGTCGAAAAGGGGACCCATGACAAACTTTTTAGAGAATAAGGGGTGGTACTATAAAAATCTCATGAAAACGGATGGAAAGTTTGTGTGAAAACTCGAACTGGAGGTTATGTTACATTAAGTGTTTTGAACTTCAATAAGTATCTGTACAGTGCAGATTTCATTCAAAATAAATGAGGTGAATAATATGAGTATTAATCGTAATGCATCCATGCGTCCCGAAACCAATCCGGCAGGTAATTTGCTGCAGGAAATTAGTGAGGCAGAGCTGAACCAGCTGTCTGCTGGTGCTGGTGAACCTCGTGCCTCTTGGGGCGATTTTTGCACTTCGACCCTTGAATGCACTTTCGGCACTATGATTTGCTGCCCCCTGAGACCTAAGTTAAGAATCGCTGCCATCATAATAGGGCTTTCCAAAACCGTGGTAATCCCCCATTATGAAGGTTAATTTAGCTCAGGTGATGGTGAACATCAAAGCTGTTATTTAGAATAGTCCGTGGCAGGCACTGAGATACCGAGCCATTTACTATTCTTTCTACTCACAATACACTGTATAGATACTTATTGAAGTTCAAAACTCAAAAGCAAAAAACGGAGGCCTCAATAATGGATAGTTGCTTGAATAGCAAATCTGCATACATATTTGAAAGAAGATATGAGGATTTACCTAGTGGATATTACGACTATGATGTCTGGAAATATAGGGAAAAAATGATTGGTCAGGAAGCTATATCCTGCCTCCCGCAAGCATACGGCAAACAAATTAATGAATTGCTATTTTTCAACAATCAGCTTAATCAAGATTATAAGGATTCCGTCAAGATCCAGCAAGTTGATGAAATGATTAAATTGTATAGGGAGAATGTTTGGAAAGAGCAGTCTATTCTTTTTCATGGGGAACGAGACCTTATTTTCTATACCTTTTCTATTCCTTTTATTCAATGTGCATCATTCGCGCTAATTCATAGGGTAAGTGAAATTATTGTCCGCTGTGTTTTGAAAGATATGCAACAGATGTTGGCACAACGATTGTCAGCCGTTGCGACAGGTACACTTATCTATGAGATGCAATTATTCAAAAACCAAAACAAACTCAAAGGAGACTCTCCAGAAAAACAATATGATTATTTTTGTGATTCTATTTTATCGAATCCCAACTATATTGAGGAGTTGTTTTCTGTATATCCATGCTTACAAAGAGCAATTTTTGAATGCTTAGCAAATTGTGTCAATAACTATGTGGAGTTCTTGTGTCGCCTTAAGAAAGATCACACTCAACTAGTCAAAAAATTTTGTGCAAACAAGGAATTTAAGAACTTGGTATCCTGTTCATCGGGAGCATCTGATTCTCATAATGGGGGAAAAGTGTAACGATATTCACTCTTGATAATGGAACCAGGGTAGTTTATAAGCCTCATTCGCTTACGGTGGATAGACGGTATCAAGAGTGTTTGAAAAGTATTGGTGTCCACACAAAATACGATATGCGAACAATCGAAATTTTGGACTGCGGAGACTATGGATGGGAAGCATATGTTGAGCAGTCTCCTTGTTTATGTATCAAGGACATTGAAGAGTATTATTATAGAATAGGAGTCATTCTGTTTTGCAACTATCTATTGAAAGCAGGAGATATTCATTATGAAAATCTTATTGCAGCAGGGGCGTATCCAATGGTTGTTGACGCTGAAAATGTAATGGATAACAATGTGGCTCCCTCTCATATTTCAGCACGAGAAATGATTTTCGCAGAATTGGGGGAGTCGGTACTATATTCAGGCCTTCTTCCCTTCTACAAGTTTGGGCACAACGGACAGGGCGTAGATTTGAGTGCTTTAAATGGGCAGGAAGGAAAAGAGTATCCGATATTAGTGCCAGCCCTTAAAAACATTAAACGTTCTGATATGTGTTTTGAATATGTTAACCCAATTACGCGGTCTCATAGCAACATGGCGATGTTCGACGGAAAGTTGAGTGATCCCTTTGAGCATAAAGACAATATTTGTGAGGGCTTTTCGGATGCATACAATTATGCAATGCAGAATCCTCGTGATGTTGAACAGCTAATAGATTCTTTTTCCAATGTTAAGGTACGGCATCTTGTCCAAGATACTCAAAGATACAGTATGTTAATGCATGCATCATACCATCCTGATGTTATGCGGGACGGTTTAAGTCGAAACTTGCTTCTGTGTTCGATGTTTAAATCGTACAAAAAAGTTCAAAGAACAATTGCTGTAGTAAAAGAAGAAATTCGTGATCTTCTAAATATGGATATCCCATATTTTTACACTAAAGCATCAGGAACGTCCCTATACTCTTCACGAGACGAAGAGATCAAGGGCTATTTTGACAAAAGTTCGATTGATAAGGCTCATTTAAGATTAGCAAGCTTTAATAATTTGGATCGTGATAAACAATGCCGGTTCATTAAAATGACATTAACGCATATTGACAAACAGCTCCCCCCGCAGAAACGAACACTCATAAAATTAAAGAAAACAAAGATGGTGACTATGCAAGCAAAAATGATATCATCCGTGCAATCAAATTCATTGCAGACCAATTGTTAGAGGAGGCCGTATTATCTGAAGATAATAAAGATGCCAATTGGCTAGGAGTGAAATTGGTTGGTGACTATGGACATGGCAGTTTAAGTATAAGACCATTAGATGTTTATCTATATGAAGGTGTTGCAGGTATATGCATTTTCTTCGCTGCGATATCCCGTTATTATTCAAATTACGAGTTACAGCGTGTCTTATCTGCTGCCACAAAAAGTTTCTTTTTGATTATACTGAAGATATTCTTCAGAGAGAAGGAAACCACATTGATTCTAGCGGTGTGTTTGGAGGAGAATCTTCGTTAGTTTATTCCTATTCGCTACTGTATCAATTGACAAGAAATCCCGAATATCTGAAGTATGCAGAAAAACACTTTCCTATTATTGAGCGCGCTGTACAATATGATCAGGCATTTGATGTCGTGTATGGAAATGCTGGTGCCATTTTAGCTCTAATTAACTTGTATAGCCTTAAAAGGGATAAGCGGTATCTTAACTGTGCGAAAACAGCAGCTAAAGTAATTTGCGATGCACAACAAAAAGGCGGAGGCTGGAAAGCGGCGACCGTATCAGCTCCACTGGCTGGTTTTTCTCATGGTGTTGCAGGAATAGTTTATGCACTTAATAAACTCTATAAGCTTTATCCTGATAAACATATAAAGCAATGTATTGTTAATGGGTTACAGTATGAAGATGAACTTTTCTGTGAAGCCGATGGCAATTGGAAGGACATAAGAAAAGGCTCGACAAATGGGAAGAACTTATGCGCATGGTGCCACGGTGCAGGAGGTATACTGCTATCGCGTATCAGCTTACTTGGCAACATTGATAATGAAACTGACGAAATTGTAAAGGAAGATATACGCAATGCAGTAAAGACAATGCAGAGTCATAAGTACTTGCAAAATCCCTGCGTATGCCATGGAATAGCGGGAAACGCAGAGATACTGTTGACTTATGGCCAACAGTTTCAGGACCAAATCGCTAGTTCCACCGCAAAACATTTTTACAGCCGGTTAGTGGGCAGTGTGAATTCTGGGACTTTTGAATGCAGCCGCCCTTATTTGTATGGATTCAATATTCCGGGATTTATGACAGGCCTAGCTGGTATTGGATATTCACTGTTAAGGTTACTTGATCCTACGCTTCCAAGCGTTTTGCAGATCAACATTTAATAACATGGTATATAAGAATTATACCGCCAAATGGAAATTTCATCAATTAAAGGGAGATGTTTTCTTAATCCTATATGCAAACATGGTCCAGAAATCGAGACTTAAGTAAAGAAATAATTGCTTTCTCTATATTAGTTTGAATTCTTTATTTTGTACATAGGGTAAGATGGTATTACCATCTGTTATTTGGACATTACGCATAGAAAACCCGTGGGAGCTGTTTTTTAGCGAGGCAGCTCCCATTCACCTTTATGGTGGTATTACATTTCTCTGCGCGATTAACAGTGTGGGAGGGTTGTGCTGAACTATCGGTGGGCCAAAAAAGCTGGCTTAGGTTCAGACGGCAGCAGATGAATACCAGATGATAAATCGCGCTCCCCTTAATCGATACAAAAATATACCTGTTTGGTACATTATTAAAGATTTCACTTAATAGAAGTGATAGAATAAAAGTGTATTAAAACCCTTGTATAAAGAAGGTTTATTCCTAAATATATAAGTTTAAACTTGCTTATATTTAATGGTTAATCCTGAAACAAACATTTTATCAATGGGGGAAGTAATGAAATAGTTTATGTATAGGGGCAATCTATATCTAAGAACAAGGAGGTAGTATTATGAAAAGGTTCCTTAGCATGTTGATTTCGTTTGTGTTGATCTGTTCGTTCTCTCTGAACGTATTTGCTCAAGACGGTTCATCGTCGGGGTATTTGACTATTCCTCAATACAATGAAAAATATTCTGCACAAACCGATGGCTTTCTTTCCTTACAAGAGTACAACAATAAATACTCTCATGGTGAAAGTCCTATTATTGGGAATGAGGTTCCGAATTCCCAAAACGTTGCTCCTTTCAGAATCTCTCCTGTGAAAGAACAAACAAAGGATATCATTACGAATGAAAGTGGTTCTAAAGTCGGAACGATCACTTTACAATATCAAACTGAAATTCAGGGAGGAAGGCCGCAGTTTTTATATGATAAATGCTACCTTAAACCTAACGTGACTACGTATTGGAGTATTGATGAATCTCACTCTGAGTTTTCTGGAGATAGAATCGCTGTGTATTTTACATTTACTTATTGGGGCCAATTCTACGAAACGGCAGTTGTTTATTTTTATCCTGACTGATTGTGAAAGCCTTGTAAAAGGATAGATAAGCAAGGTGAATAATCCTCTGAACAAGCTCAGTAGAAACGAACAGCAATCAAAATAATGTTGCAAATCTAATTCACTGCATGTCGATAAAAGTCTCAACCCGGATCCAAAAAGTTTTGGTTCCCTAACAAATTAAAAATCCGCCGTTTCAAGCCGGTTATCGGCATGGAACGGCGGATTTTTGGTGTTACTACCATTGATTAGCTATGTAGATATAGTAACGCATAAACGATAGCAACAGATTTGAACTCTAGGGTCAGTAAATTAACAATTAGATTATCTTGATTTTCAGAACACCATTTGTTGATTTGCAACAATTTTGTCTTTACTGCGGCAACACATACTCCAGCGGGTCAGCAAGGGTGCCCCCAACACTGACTTCAAAATGCAGGTGGTTACCGGTAGAATCACCGGTGCTGCCTACATAGCCAATCACTTGACCAGCTGTAACAACTGCGCCAGGAGAAACGGCTGTGGCCGTCATGTGCGCATACCGTGTGGACAAACCAGCTCCATCATCAATCAGTACCTGATTGCCAAAACTGTCGTTCCAGCCGCAAATCAGAACAGTGCCGCTGTGGGCGGCCAAAATCGGGGTCCCTTCTGGGGCGGGAATGTCAATGCCTCGGTGTCCGGGATTGCCAAAAGCGTCCGCCTCCCCAAAGTGAGTTGTTAGACTGGTATGCCCTGGCAACGGCCAGATCATCGAGCCATCTACTACGGGTGGTACAGTTCCTGTACTGGTCCCTGTACCGCACATCTGTACCAGCATGGGCCGCATTTCGTCGGAAAGCAGCTGATGCAGAATATCCATCTGATCATCTGTAAAAGACAAGTCATGGGCCAAATCATCCACCGGCACACTAGTAACAGTAATATGCAAAATATACTCTGTCTGAGTTTCGGTATCTTCACTTTCCTCAGATCCATCCCCACTGTCTGCAGGAAGTACCACTTCCTCGACCTCACTTTCAATGCGGTGCATCATCCAGAATGTATCGATAAGCAGGTCAGCCTTTTCTCTGTCGATCACAATGACATCATCGTCGCCGTTCAGGTTCTGGTTGACTGCAAAGACGGCCAGCACCTCCGGCCAATAGCTGGACCAGGTGTGGCCGTCCTCATACTCATAGTGAAATTCCACATTGCTGCATTCCGGATGGTTCGTCACCAGATCACTGATGGTTTCACCAAATTCGGTGTTGGCTTCCAGCACAATCTCTCCGATGGGAATGCTGTTGGGATCGCCGCTTTCATCGGCAAAAAGGATGCCCATCGGACTGCCCAAAATAGCGGCAGCTGCACCGATCACCAGTGCGAGTATCAAAACAACGCCACCGGCTCCAACCAGATATATCAAGGCATTCACAACGGCGCTGGCTGCATGGGCAAGCAGTTGTTTCAGCTTCCCGAGTAGGTAATTGGCCAATCGTTGAAGCTGTTCTCTCACCGGTTTGCTGGAAGTGCGGGGCAGCTTGGGTGTGGGCATTGAGTGGGTCGCTGCACGGCGTGCTTCTCTTTCAGCCAGTTTTTTCGTACTGCCTTGATCAGAATCACCCGTTTGCGCAGAACCTGCTTTCGGTCTGGCAAGGGTTGGTTCTCCTTTGGCATCAGATTCTGTACCCTTTGCGGTGCTTTTGCCTTGATGGCTTGCTGTTGAATTGCTTTACGGCGAAACCGCGTTTTACGTGTAACCTGTGTTTCCGTTGGAACAGTGGTGTTTTGGAGCGGCGTCGACGAAGATGTTTCGCCGGCGGATGCTTTAGCGGCCTGCCTTTTAAGCAAAAGCCTTCGGTACATTTTGTACGGAATTTTCGTGGATCGGAAAGCAAAGCCCGCCGCATCTTCGGCTGCCTCTTTTGCTTTATCTTCGACCTTTTGCTGTGCATAGTTATCGGAAGGTCCTTCCCCACTCGCACCGCCCCTTATTTCTTGACCGGCTTGTTTGGCGTGGGCCTGTGCCTGATAAGCTGTGCGCAGCGCCGTTTTCTTTGCCAGTTTTTTCACTGGGTTCAGTTTCTTCTCTTTTCGCACCGTTATCGTTCTCCTTGCTCACGTGATGGCTTTTTCTTCGGTTTGCCCATTAGGTTGTCGTAGACTTTGGGCGTCACGCGAAAATAGTCGTTACCTTCAGCCGACTCAATAAAGAAGTGCGGCTCTCGGAAATGCTGTTTCATATACGACATTTGTTCAGGCGGCAAACTGCACAGACTGCCGCCATCTTCTGTATCGCACAAACCGCAAAGAAGGAAGTCACCTGCAATGGCATCCCCAATCTCCGGCAAAGCACGATTCAAGGGCAAACCCAACAGCTTGCCTTCATCGTGACAAACTAGCCCCACCGAACGGTCCGGCCACGGGTAGACGATTTCAATTGTGCAACCGACCTGCTTTTGCAGCTACTTCAAAGTAGTGGGATGGTTATTTCCCCGGGATGTTTTCCGGGCTGAACAAGAAGAACCGTCATCATGTCATTTTCCATAGCGTTCTTGCTCCTTATTCCAAAATAAAGAAAAGGCGAAACCCATTTCCTTCGTGGAAATTGAGTTTCGCCTTTGTTTTTAATGTGTCTTAAAAGTTATTGCTCTGAATAAAGCTGGATGCACTCATCGATAATGGATTCGATTGTGTGGATCTGTGAAGGTGTGAGCTGGCGCAGTTTATCAGCCAAAATCAGCAAATCCTTATCCACAATATCACCTGTGAGAAGATAGTCGGCACTGACACACAGCGCAGCTGCCAGTTTACGCAATGAATCGGGACGCATTGCACGCTTGCCTGATTCCGCATAGGAAACGGCTTGTGTTGTCATATCGGACATTTCTGCCAGCTCTTCCTGCGTGAGTCGAAGCTGTTTTCTCCGTTCGCAAATCCGTCGGGCCATTTCTTGTATGCAAAGTTCTTTTTCCTGTGCCAAGTTTGTGTCCTCCCTCGCGCTTTGTTAAATTATATCCACAATGCGCAAAATAAATAATCGTGTACTGTTGACTTTTGTCAACACAAGGCGATACCATAGACAAAATGGAACAGGAGGCATTAAAAATGCGTGAAAAAACCGTTTGTTTTACAGGACACCGGATAATACCGTCTGAAAAAAGAGCCTCACTTTTTGCTCATCTGACAGATGTGATAACGTCGCTGCTTGAAGCTGGGTATCGCTATTTCGGTGCAGGCGGTGCTTTGGGTTTTGATACACTTGCTGCGCAAGCAGTGTTACAGTTGCGGACAGAGTATCCACAGATTCGTTTGATTCTCGTTCTGCCCTGCAAAGAGCAGACCAGAGGTTGGCTTGCCGCCGATGTAGACACATATATTGAAATCCTGCATCAGGCAGATAAAGTGGTGTACACAGCGGAACACTATTACCGGGGCTGTATGTTTAAGCGGAACCGCCATCTGGTTGACAACAGCAGCGTCTGCATCTGCTACCTGACATCTGATCATGGAGGCACGGCCTATACTGTGCGGTATGCCCAGTCCCAGCAACTTAGATTGTCAATTTGGCCGACAGCATATAGATTATCGTTCCCATTTCGGCGGCTGAGATTCCAGTTCACGGCAATACTCGGGATATCGGAGCCGGATACCTTCCATGAAATAGGGTGCAAACTCGCAGTCAAAAAGATCATACGGCGTTGCGTATCCGTCAGTATTCCACCCATTCCAGAGGTTGAAAGCCAGCCGGGTGATCCGTTCCGTTCCACTGGTCTGCCAGCCGTCATTGATACAATCTGGGCGGATACAATCCTCTTCAAAGTCAAAGATTTTTTGGATGTTGTTCCGGGTATCGCTGCTGATACCCACGACATAGAAAAAGGCTTTGTGGTAGGGATCATCCTTTCTCGTCTGCTTGAGCACCATATTATAAGATGCCAGATGTTCCCGATCCTTAAAACGAATTTCTGATTTCATTAGATTATCTCCTTCCTTATTGTGTGAACCAACAAAGCTGAGCATCCTCATTATGGAATAGTATATCATAATCTGAGAATCTAAGCTCACGATTGAACTTTTCCGTAGCTTTATTGGGTAGGGCTTGCAGAGCAAGCATTTCACGCCACAAATCCGGGTGATGGTCGTAAAGATGACGCAGTTCGGGCAGCTTCGCATTGGGACAAAACCAACAGCCGTTGCGGTCCGTAAAGTCGTAGACCGGGGAAAGCAGCCCATACCGATGGCACAGTTCCCATGCCTCTGATTCACTGCACGCATACTGTTCCAACAGAGAAATTTGTTTTTCTTGCAGGCGCATAAGCCGATCCTGCTCATCGGTGGCGAGGCCAACATACTGCTGCGTATCTTGGGGCAGACTTTTCATATACTTTTGAATGGGCCGCACTTTACAATCCCGTTGGATATTGCATCGTCCACATAGGGGAAAGCCTTTCAGCTTTCCTTTTCCTTTGCCTCGCTGGATGGTTTTGGTAAAGCACTCCTTGTAAGTAGTGTTTGCCCGTAGAATTTTTACATTCAAACCAGCCCGTCGAAGCCACGGAATTGCTGTTTCATAAATAAAGGTACGGTGTTCGGGAACCTCGCCGGAGATTTCTTTATCAAACATCACCTCACAATAGACGATCTCGTCCAGCGGTTCGTGGTGCATCAAGGCAAGAATCACGGTGGCCAGACTGTCTTTGCCCATACTGCAAGAGCAAATTGTTTTTGGCATAGTTCCTCCAAAAAGATGCGGCCCTGCTAATGCAGGGCCGCTTGCTGTAGGTAGATCAGTTTTCCATTTCGCCGGGTTTGGTGGTCAGCAGGCGATAGATTTTGGTATTCGTGGGATGGTCGTTTACAAAGGGGATCAGGTTGTTGCCCATCTTCAGAATGCCCTGACCGGGTTTCGCCAGCTTCAGATAGTTCTTCTGCGGATCGGACAAACCATACAGTTCCACCACACTGTCGATGTCCTTGGTCTGGCGCAGCATACACACAAATTCGCTGTTGGCCAACATGGCGTATGCCGTATCGTTGGAAAGGCAGTCCTGCACGTTCTGGGTGATGCCCGTTGCATAGGCGTTGTATTTGCGGAACCGCTTCCAGCTGGTATAGAGGAATTGAGAACTCAGCTTATCCCGCAAAAGCAGGTAAATCTCATCAAAGTACACCCATGTTGCCGCTTTGGGGTCGTTGCGCTCATTGCTCATCACACAGGTGTTGATGTACTCCAACATGGACAGCATGGCCACCGGCTTGAGCTGGTCGCCCAGGCTCTGGATATTGAAGCAGATCAGGCGATTGCTCATATCCACGTTCGTGGGATGTGCGAACATATTCATGCTGCCGGTTGCGAACAATTCCAGCGCCAGCGCAATCTCATGAGCACGTTCATGGGGTTGCTCCTTTAGGTCGTTATAAAGATCGGTCAGTGTGGGGCACGCAATCTTATAGCCGGATTTAATCAACGGCTTGTAGATAAGTTTGTGGATTTCCGGGTGGTTCTCAAGATAGTTGTCCAATGCCACATAATTCAGGCCGCCAAGGGAAACATAGTGGTTTTGCCTCCAGTCATGGCCTTTCATCAGATGCAGTGTTGCCCCGGAAAGCAGATCAATGGGGCTTCATAAACCTCTGCGAGGTCGGTTTCGGTGTTTTTGGGAGGAATGCAGAATCCGTATCGCTTCGCGCTTCCGGCACACTCTCCGCGAAAAATTCCCTGGCATCCTCTCAAGCTTGCAGATCGAGGCTTTCCCTCACTGTCCATCCCAATAAAAACACAGTTTTTATAACCGCTTCGTGTAGTTTGATAGAGGATGCCCTGATTGATGCAGTATTTCAAGATCTTCCCGTCGATACCTCTGCGCTTCAGGTATTGCACGACCGTTTCTGCGTTGCTGTCGGGAAGCGGCTGTAAGAAAGGCTTTCGCTCATACTCGTGTTGCGGATTTTTTTTGACCGGCTGAAAAGGAGCATGGGCAGGGAGTTCCAGTTCACACAGATGGCGCACGGCACTGACAAAATCCATTCCCTTTACCTGAATGAGATAGTTCAGCGCCCCTCGGCCTCCAATGCCTCTGGAATACCAATGCCATAAACCGTTGTCGCTGATGCAAAGGCTGCTGTGCGTAGCAGTTTTGTAATCATGCGGACCTGTGCGGATCAATTCTTCCGGTTAGTATCGCTGCATATAGCTGATTAAATCTACGGTTCTTGCCAACTTAATCTGATCCGTTGTAACTCTTTCTCTCATAGAAAAAATCTCCTTTTCAGCCAGTCATTTTTTTAGCTAGTGGGGGGCGTGGGGGAAAATGTCGCCGACGCATTTTCCCAAAATGGTACACTTCCCCCACTGATCATTTGGTAAATAAAAAACGGCCGCTACAATAAGTAACAGCCGCTTAACAAGCAAAATGATTGATATTGCTTTCGCCATGAATCAGCTCATCAAACTTTGGTTATTCACAAACTCCCCAATCGTGTCCGATGGATATTTCATTCGTAGTTTGAAAGCTTTCTGCACATTTTTGCACATTTTCTGCACATTTCGCCACTTCTTTTTGAATTTGTTCCATGTGCTTATAGTGCACTAAATGCAAACATTGCAAAAGACAATTTCTTATTTTTTTCTTTTTTACGCTATTTTTGTTTGTTTTTGATAAATTTCGATATGGATTTTTTCGTTTCCAGTGTACTTTTACTTCGAGCGATTTCGACACGAATAAGAACTATAATTCTTACTAGATTCATCAATTATAAACAAGGAGTGATCTTTTATGAATAAGGAATTCGTAATGTCGTTATCGCAATCCTATCGGCAGGATCTTCTCGATGCCATACAGCTGGCTGAACAGGGGATGCTGTCGCCCTCGCAGCAGGCGTACTGCTTTGAGGAAATCGAGGACACCAAGGGCACTGCGTTGTACCCTGCGGACGGGGACGAGCTGTTTTGCCAGTTGCGTACTGCGTTGGGCGAAAGCAAATTTCCGAACGCCAGCGCGCGGAAGGCGAGCTGCACAAGTTGGGGTGGAACTCTTCTTCCATACCTATATAGACAGGTTCACCTTTGCTGAAATTACCCATAACACCGCAGCCCACAAATATGACGCCATCATCTACCTTGATGAGTGTTCTACCAACGAGGAAAAGCGCGCCAACGCCGCAGTGATGCGCAGGGCGTTTGATGCGTGGCTGGATGAAAACGGTCTTACAGCAGACCCCACCGCTTTAACTGAGGTGCCCGATCCGTGCGAGGGGCGCTTTGATACATTAGCCGAGGCGATTGCGCATATCGACCATATTTTGCGCCTTCCCTGCCTACTTCTTATCTGAAACACCGCGCCTGAAAAACTTTTTTCAAAATTCAGTATTATATCGTCAACATATTGGCAATCCAGCGAAAACTGATACATCAATGCTGAACGCTCTACCGTGATTTATATTACAATATTTACATATTATAGTATAAATGGGAAGGGTGTATCTGCTTGCTACAGGTAGCCGAATATGAGCATTTTGTCCGTAAGCGCATCACGCAGCTGCGCCATCGCCTCCACGTTTCTGAACATAAAATGAGCCTTGACCTTGGCAAAAGCGGCAGCTATATGCGCAGTATTTCGATCGGCAAGGCAATGCCCTCGATGCACGAATTTCTGCGCATCTGTGAATACCTCGGCGTAACCCCGCAGGAATTCTTTACCGGTGCCGGGGACGAAACTGACCGTATCAATATCTTTAACCGACTGCAAGACCTCGATGACGGTGACATACAGAAATTGCAGACATTCCTTGGTTGGATGGAAGAAAAGTAAATCCGCTTTCTGCCCGACAAGTTTTTGCTTGCCGGGCTTTTTTTTTTGTGGGGCTTATTTAGTGGAAAGGCGTATTGCATGCCTACTACCATGACGACACCGCTTATAACTCCCTGAATAATGCAATGTCTAACGAAGACATAGAGGAGAAATACGAAGTAAATTATATTCCTGCGGTCGAATTCTGGGATCAAATATAATAGAAAATGGGGCTGCCACATACAACAGCCCCACTTTTTATTTCTTTTCGCGTCTTGACACAAATGGCATCACTGCCCTACGCAGCACATCCGCCGTACTCGCAACATTTTGAAGCGTAATATACAGCTTCATTGCATCGCGTTTGACGGGGTTCTCGTCAACCAGTGCTTCCATCACCTCCTGCAATTCATCCAGTTTTCGAATGATAAGCCTGTAATCCGCTGGCGGATATTCAGCAGGAATCGTATCTGCAATCAGGCAACGGATATATTGTTCTCTGGACATACCTGTTTTAGCAACACGGCAGTTCAGTACAGCCAGTTCTTCCTCCGGAATGCGAACTTTTACATCCTTATATCGAGTCTTATCTGTTGCCACTGCCATTTCCTCCGCTATGTACGGTATGGTCATCACCGTATATGACAAACCTATCCAAGTCCCGCAGGAAATGCTCGATCAGGTAGACGAACATATCTTCATCATCGGGAAAGCCGTACTTGGCACACAACTTAGCCATTTTCCCAGAAAAACACGTAACAAGCCAGATTTTATCCTCACGGTTATGTGCTTTTGCGCCTCGCAGATGTTCTTCAAAGCTCTTCATGATCGTTACTCCTTCAACGCCTTCATTGTTTCAGCCAGCTTCTTGCGCTTCTCATAGACATAGGTATGCCCACAGCCAAAGTGTTTCTGAATTTCTTTGTAGTTCATTTTCAGAAAGCACAAAAGCCACTCCTTTTCTTTTGGTGAAAGCCTCTGTACTTCCTGTTGAAGAGCCAGTTCAATCTCAACCTTCCGAAACATTTGCTCGGCATCAATATCTGTCAGATGTCGCGGGGCCTGTTCCAAGGAAATCACAATGACATTGGGTCGATTCTTAGCAGCATAGCGAATTGCGTGCCATTCCATTCGGCGGGTTATATAGCTAGTGAACTGTCCTTTCACCGTGCTTTTTTCATTCAGTTCATCTTGACTAAATTGCTCAAGTAACTCTTCAAATTCATGCTGGATCATTATACGTCCTCCTTATTTTTTGTTGAGAATCAAAAAATAAGGAGGTGCCCTTGGAACGGCATCGCTAGTAAAATGCTTAAATAAAGGCAAAGGATCGGAAACTCTGCGCACGATCGCCACTCTCCCTTCAAAAGGTAAGAGAACACGTCGATTGAGATTTTCCGGTCCTTTTTGATATTGTTTAATGTTTGCCGTCTATTTTTAGAGATGCTTTCTCTTTTCCATTGCCGAAAATGCTTTACTTTCCCTCACGGATTTTGCTATTTGCTGCAAATATCCGCCATCTGATGGCAATAGTATCGACATCTCTATTATAAAACTCAACTTATCCAATAATTTGTACCTTGTACAAAACAATCAATATTGTTCAGTTTATCGTGTGGTTTTCCTGTATGTCTAAAACCTTCTTCTGCTCCTGTTGGGCCTTTTTCTCTTCAGAATTTGTCTCGCGTAGTTGTTCTTTCGTTTCTTCAATTTTCCTTTCAAGTTGCTCAGTAAATCCAATCGCTTTATCCAGATCAACGGATTGGTCAATTCCTTCTTTTTCCACATTCTTTGCTGCACTACTGTAAGCCTGCAATTCCGTACTATGACCACTGTAAAAAGCCGATTTCTGACTCATAGGCAACTCTACATACTGCATCCAGACAGGCTTGTATGTTTTGCAAATTTGTAAGCTCTTGGTAACCGCAGCAACTTCTTTTCGCTTTTCCTGCATAATCTATCTCTAGTTATACAGTTTGATACATTTTAGCCTCAACCCAAAATGCTCCCTGCACAGCACGCCGCTCTTTTCATCGCGTTATGCCATGCAGGGAGCACTTCTATTCTTTCACGATACCCACTATTAGATAAATTTCACCCTTGGATTATATAAATCCAGCCGCTTTCTGTGGTGTTTTTGCTCACTTAAGAGTTTAGATAAAATTCAATGTTATCAACGCAACTCCAGTCTCCGGCGTTTCCATCAGTATAGAATGCGATAGTGCATTTACCATTGGTAACATTGATATTCCCGATTTCAACCTGCGTCCAATAGGAATTGACAGGAATTTCGACACTCATTTCACTGCCACCAAAATCGGTCGCCAATATTTTGTTCTGCTTCTGACCACCGCCGGACTGAACCATTGCTTTCAAAGTGTATGTACCATTGGGCAAATTATAAATCGTCTGCCAAGTGTATGCATCATGGGCGTCCGCCGAATAATGGACAAGGTGGAAACGACCACTTGCTGCATTGCTGTTTTTCTCAAGGTAAGTAGCGGAAGGCGTGCCACCTTCGAAATTCCAACCAGTAGCAACAGGCACTGCACTACCATCATCTTCAAAGCTGCCATTGGTAACGAGGTTTCCATTCATCTGCGGAATACCATCGCTATATCCACCAACAAATGCAAGATCATCAACCGCGTAGTTGCCCTGCCAGTAGAAGCCGAGCTTGATTTTTGCAATTCTGGTTCGGTCAAAGCCCTTATCGCCAGCAATGGGAACCCAAATTCTGGTCCAGTTGTCATAGACCGTCTTTTCATGGCTCCACGAACTCACTTCCGTACCATTTTCGTCAACAAAGGTAACTTTTACCGTTGCAGATTTCGGATTCACCATATCCTTAACGGAGAATGTTAAATACTGATACGAAGCTGCATCAATGGCTGCACCACTCTCAGAAGAAATAATCACACACTGTTTATCAGTGCCAGGATCACCGTTCTGAGTTGTCGTCAGCATAATGCCCTTGCTTCCACCAAGGTTCGCGGTGCTATCCGTAGTGGCAACCGAAGCCCCTTCACCAGCAGCAAAGTTATTATTGCTTTCAAGATTGTTGAACCAAATTGGGAAGCCGCATTCCCGACCTGATTGCCATTCCACGTCATAGTTGCCATGGACTCCGGCAGAAGTGTATAGCGGAAGCTCTGCTCACCCCACTGCACCTTTACCTCTTGTGCCTCGTTTACAAGGTTTGCCAGTACAAGCACCTTCGAACCATCGGGATTCTTAAAAGCCACAGTCTCAATGTTGTTGTCGAGGCTTGTAGAATCAATTCTCTGAGCACCCGGATCAACAAATTTGCTGATATGACCCAGCGTGTAATAATCAACATTGTAATCCCAGCTATTGGTATCGGTGTTGATCGTAATCAAACCACGGTTGGTAGAATCTTGATGCTGATTGACATCATAGTAGTAGTCAGGACCACCATTCTGATCAAGCGCAAGGTTCCAATAAATAATGGATTTGCTCCAGTTGCGGGTGATATTGACAACGGACGATGCCTGATTCAAGAATGCGGTATTCCACTTGGGGAATCCCCATTCACCGCCAGAGCCTTCCGTAAACCAAATGTCCTTTGTAGGATACTCTTTATGGACTACAGACATGACCTCTTCGTCACCCTCATACCAGTGCCATGCGGAGCCATCGGTCGCGGCCAATGCACTTGCGTCCTGATAATATTCGAGGGGATACGATCCGTCTTTGTAGTTGGTCGTAGTATAGCTATGATCCCAGCAGATAATTTTGGTGTCGAGACCGTTGCGATCAAACGTCGGGCGAAGATAATTTGCGACCAGATTCTGCGCTTCGGTATGCGACATGGGCAATGCAGGCCAGTCATAACTTGCCTGATCCGGCTCGTTATTCGGAGTTACGGCATAGATGTCGATGCCGCGAGACGCGTATTCCTGAATGAATTTAGTGATATAGTTGGCATACGCCTGATATTTGTCTGCCCGCAATGTACCCTTTTGATTCTGATACATTCCAAGGACAGAACCGTTTTCCTTCATCCAGCCCGGAGGACTCCAGCAAGACGCCATAACCGTGATTCGACCCGTCTCAGCTGCCAGCGCGTCCTGTACGGTCGGCATGATTTCGATGAGTTCATGGGAAAAGTCCCAGTTGGGCAGACTGTCATCTTGCTCGTCGGGCGCAAAATTGTACGGCGCGACGCAGTGGTCGGAAGCACCAATCGTCTGCCGCAGCATACTCAGGCCGATGCCAGATTCTTTGTCAAACAGTGCTTGCATAGCAGCTGCTTTCGCAGAATCGTCCAGATTAGTCTGATAGAGATGCGCCGACGCTTCTGTAATGGAAGCACCGAAGCCGTCGACCGTCTGGTAGGTGTTATTCTCGTCGACAACAATCAAGTTGTTAGTCGATGCACTGTCTCCAGAGCCGAAATAGACAGGAGTTTGCTTTTCAAGCCCCTTCTCCATTCCACTATCGGTCGCATTGACCTTTGACACCCAAATATTGACTTCGGGCGAATCCGCATATACGCCCATAGGTGCCATAGTGCTCGCCAGAACCGCACCGGCAAGAGCACCCGCAATAATTCGCTTTGACATAATTACTCCCTTCTACTTTGGTTTAATTCAGTACAATCGTTGTCATAGAGCTGGCCTCGATCTCACAGGCAACAAGGCTGCCCTTGACGCGCAGTGTGACCGGCATACATTGTTCAGTTCGGTTCAGCAGCACTACTGCCAATGTACCATCGGGATTCACAAAGGACACTGTTTCCAGCTTGTCCGTGTAGCAGGTTGCCGCAATCCGCTTTGCTCCCGGTAATACATAGTGACTGAACTGTTCAATGTAATAATACGATAACTTATACTCAACCTCCTTTGTATTGGTATTGCACATGATCGGCGCATCGCAAAGATTGGAAACGTGGTTGGGGCCACCTTTTTCATCCAGCACAATGTTCCAATCAAAGAACAGATTCATGCCGGCGTTAAAATCTCCAATCATATCGTGTGCGTAAATCTGTGCGTTTTTCAGTTGATCTTTATCCCGAAGCGAATATTCAATACATCCTTCAGTAAAAATCAACCGTTTATCCGGATATTGCTCGCGTACAAGGCGTACGGCATCGAAGTGATCGCCGCTGTACCAATGGAAGGCAAAACCGTCAATCATTGCATTGGTGCTGGTGGTAACACAAGTGCTTGCACAATCGAACAGGCGCTCCTTGTTGTGATCCCACATATTGATTTTGATTTTGCCCAACCCAGCTTCCTGCAAAGCCGGGTATAAGTGCTTTTCAAGGAATTCCCGTTCTTCCTCATGCGTGTAGAAGCAACTATCCCATGTCTGTGTGGCGTGGGGTTCATTCTGCACAGTCAGGAATTCCACTGTGATTCCATGGCTTTCGTATTTCTTAATATAACGGCAGATATAGTTTGCCCACGCATCGGCATACTCTGGCAGAAGTTTTCCGCCGTGGTTGCGGTCATTGTTGGTTTTCATAAACGCTGGCGGAGACCACGGCGTGAGCATTACACCGATTTTATGACCGGCATACTGCTCTGCCAACTGGATATAGGGCAGAATGTATTTTTCGTCCCGCGCCAGCGAAAATGTCTTGAATTCTTTATCCTGCGGATCAGTTACCGCAGAATAATTTCCCAGCGAGAAATCGCAACTGTCAAGATGAGTCCGAACAAAGTTGTACCGCAGCCCCTCCGCTCCAAAATATCCTTGCAGAATTTTTTCTACTGTTTCTTCCGGCATCTGTCGCAGCACAGAACCTGCGGCTTCGGTAATGGCACCACCAAAACCGTCAATCGTCTGATAGCGAATGTCTGGGTACAGATTCAGCAGCTGGACTTCTTGTGTGTCATCGTCTGCCACAACTTGCAACGGGGTAGTGATTTGGTTCGCAACACCGCCGTCAAATAATGTGGTATGTTTATTTGCAATCATAGGTGTTCCCCTTTACACAGTAATAATCATGCTGTTAAATGAGCGCGGTGCGAGCATAAAGCTCGTTACTTCACCTTCCAGTTCAACCGTCAGGCATTTTTCTTCACGGAACGGATTGAATGCTTCCACGGCATAGCTGCCATCCGGGTTACGGAAAATCAATGCATCTGCCGCCCAATGTCCAGCTGCACCCAGTCGCACGGCACCGCGTTGTACAGCATTAGAAAAATGCTTCATCACATAGAAATCCGGGTTAAAGGTGTAGTCACCATTTTGCACGGTAACCATTGCGTTCTGCGGGTCTCCCCACGTGCTGACGCCCCACGGTGCGAGAATCAAGTTCCAATACATATAGCTTTCTGCACCGTTTCCAATGTAATGCTTCAGCATTGTCCACACATAGGTGGCATACTCCCATGTGTTATCGCCAAAGCCGCACTCATTTTCGGACTGCATAAGTCGCAGTTCCGGCCACCAGCTCTCGAAAGTTCGCTGAATGGCGATTTTTCCACCCCACTGATAACTTACGCCTGTAATGTACTGGCGCGCTTCATCGTCCTCCAGCACAGTATTGGCAAAGTAATCATAGTCCTCGGTGGCCCACTTATCGAAAATTAGACGATTATAGTCGCAACCGGGCGCATTGATTGTGCCGAGCCAGATTTCCGTATCAAGGCCGTTTTTTCTTGAACGTGGGACCGAGGTAATCTCGAATGAATTCTTTCAGCTCGGCACCCGTCCACATGCAGGAAGGAAATTTTTGGTTTGCCACTGGTTCGTTTTGTACATGGATCTGATCAATGGTGATTCCCTCGTGCTGATATTCCTTTACAAATCTGACAAAATAGTCCGCATAGGCTTGCAGGTTCTTAGGCTCCCAAATCAGTTTACCCCAGTTGTACACGGGAGGATTTTTCATCCATGTCGGCGGGCTCCACGGGGAAGCGAACAACTTCAAATCCGGTGCATATGTCTTTGCTTTTTGGATATAGGGAATCAAGCGTTCTTTATCACGGTCAATAGAGAAATGCTGTAGGGCATAATCACCGGGCGTTTCATCAAGACTGTACCAATCCATCGCATAATCGTTTGCACCAATTGGCATGCGACAAAAGTTCAGCTTGCAGGCTTCGGCATCCGCAGCAAACAGTTCTTTCAGCAGACTGTCCTGCTTATTTTCTGGAAGAGTTTTGAGGGCTTCATAGCCTTGCTCATTAAAACATCCGCCAAAGCCAAACATTTTCTGGTATTCAACGCCATTTAAGCGAAGATTCGCTTTTCCTTTTGCGGAGATGGGTGTTCCCGTCTGCCAAACCGCTTCTGGGGTCGAATATCGCCATTGAATCTCTTTCATAAAGCGTACCTCTTATTTTTCAGAACCCACAGTCAAACCGTTAATGATGTATTTCGAGAAGAAGATATACACGATCACGATGGGAATAATCGAAATTGCAATCGCCAGATACATGGCTCCATAGTTAGTAAGGTAAAGTCCTTTGATCATGGCAATCATAACCGGCATTGTGTACTTTTTATCCGAGGTCAAAATAATCAGCGGCCCCATGTAGTTATTCCAGCAGGAAACGAAGTTGAAGATACACATTGTTGCAACACCGGGCATAATGCAGGGCAAAACAATGCGATTAAAAATCTTCCATTCACCGCAGCCTTCCAGTCGTGCAGCTTCCATCATGGAAAGAGGGATACTCTGCTCAATGATGCCCCGAAGGAAGAATACCGCAGACGCATTTGCAATACCGGGCAAAATCAGGGACGTATAGGTATTTAGCATATTGAGTTTCAAATTCAGCTGATAAAAGCCGATAATGCTCAACTGACTGGGCAGCATCATGGAGGCCAGCACAATAGCAAATAGTGTTTTCTTGCCCTTAAAGTGGTACTTTGCGAAACCGAAAGCCGTCAATGCGCCGAAATAGCCCGTAAAGAAAGTAAACGGTACTGCTACACAAAGGCTGTTCAGGAATCCGCGCCAAATGTTGACGTGACTCTGCATCGTAGTGTAGTTTTCCAGCGTATTTTTTCCGGGTAACAGATTCAGCTTGGTTACAATATCGAAGCTGGAATGGGTTGCATTCACAACAACCAGATAGAAAGGAACGATAGAAAGCAGCAACAAGAAAATCAGGAAAGCATAGATGATAACATTGGATATGATTTTCTGTGCTTTGTAAGAAGTCTGGCTTTTCTGATTTGTCACAGTATTAGTCATCGTAAGCACCCTCCTTACTCTGCATAGCGCGGAAAGCAAACACACTAAGAATTGCAATTACAAGGAACAAGCCAACCGACATTGTAGAGGCATACCCGTAATTAAAATTCTTGAAGCCCTGATTATAAAGGTACATGGATGTCGTCAGTACGGACTTGTTGGGATCACCGGTTCCGTTCGTCAATGTTGTAGGAACATCAAATAACTGCATACCGCCAATAATCGAAGTGATTGTCATATAAATCAAGGTCGGGCGAATCAACGGCAACGTGATTTTCGTAAAGGTCTGAGCTTTCGTTGCTCCATCGACCATCGCTGCATCATAAACAGAGCCTTCGATTGTCGTGATGCCTGCCATAACAATGACAGTCGTATAGCCGAACCACATCCACCATTGGATATAGGAAGTCATTCCAGATGTGAATGCACCACTATTAAAGAAAGAGAATGGTGCGCCCTTTACATGGAGTGCCTGCAAGATGTAGTTGGCAACCGACTTGTTTCCGTCGAACAGCAAGTTAAACAGCAAACCAACAGATGCTGCCGTAATCAGGTTGGGCAGATAGTACGCAGCACGGAAAAATTTCATTCCGCGAATACGGTTGAAGGTAAACAGCGCAGATAGCAAAAGTGCCGTCAGCATCTGGGGCACAAAGTTGAAAATCCAAATGCGAATCGTATTCCAGATGGAAAGATAGAACACATCATCCGTCAGCAGTCGGGCATAGTTTTTCCAACCGAGTGGCGTCATCTTGGCTAACCCATCCCATTTTTGAAAGCTAAGGATAAAGGTATAGACGATGGGATACAGCCCAAAAACGGCAAACACAATAAAGAACGGCGCAATAAACAAATAGCCATACCGCCCTTTGTCTATACTGTTATGGAATTTCTTCTTAAACATACCTGCTTCCCCCATAAGATAATGGGCGGCGGCCAAGCATACGCCGCCGCCCATCAGGTCAGCCATTATAAATTTTAATCAGCTTAGTCAACCGTAAGCTCAGGATAGGCGTTCAACGCATCCTTCTTGAACTGCTCAATGGCTTCCTCCTTGCTCATTTCACCGGTAGCATACAGCTTCGTGTCAGAGAGGAAGAACGTGTTGAGCTGACCGTCATAGGCAGTCATCAGATCGGAAGGGATTTTTTCCATCTGCTCATTGTAGAACTGGTACAGGTTCTGACCACCCAGAACTTCTTCGCCGTCTTCCGCAGCAAGAGCCTGATCCGCAGACTTCAGGGAAACATACTCGCCATATTCTTTTGCGTACGCCTGCTGTGCTTCACTGTTGCAGGTCACATACTGCATGAATGCCCATGCCAAATCCTTGTTGGGACTGTCCTTATAGATGCCGAGCCAAGTACCGCCCTTCACATAAGGAACGGGACCTTGGCACAGACCCCACTGGCCTTTAGTCTTATCGGCTGCCGGCTTGACAACGAACTGATAGCCCCAAGTCGGCAAAACATAGCAGAATGTATCGTCACTTTCCACAGCAGCACTCCATTCGGGGGCCCACGGATCGACGTTCAGGTCATAACCGTTATCGGAAATGGTCTTTGCCATATCCATGAATTCGAGCATCGAATCATCAATGATGAGCTTGTCATCAACGACCCACGGCTGCTCGCGGTTGGAGAACTGCATATTCATAATGTCCTGCCAACTGGCGAACATTTTAACGCCCTTCTCACTGAATTTCGCAGCCGCGTCCAGCATTGCTGCATTGCTGTTCAGCTGCTGGGAAACCTCGTCAGGATCATCGGTGCCGAGAACTTCTTTTGCAAGGTCGCGGCGATACAGGATAGAGCCCGGAGATGCCTGCCAGCTCAGGGCGCGGACAGCACCGGAATCATCGGTGCCAACATTCAGAACATATTCCCAGATGTCATCTTTGTACTGCCCGACATTGTAGGGCTCCTGATTCAGGTCATCCCAGTAGCCAGAGTTGACAAGATATTTGACATAGTCCGACTCACCGGTAAAGATGTCTGGTGCGCCTTGCCCGCTTGCCAGCGTCGGAGTCAGTTTGGTAAGGAAATCGGCATTCGGAACAACGGTAATGTTGACGGTAACATCCGGGTACTCCTTATTGAAGCCCTCAACAAAACGCCCCAGTTCCTCACCAGACGACCAAACTTCCAGCGTACCACTGAGGTTGCCAGCAGTTTCCTCCGCAGCGGCTTCAGACGATGCTGCCGTAGATTCGGTCTTGGATTCAGCAGTGCTGGTAGCCGTAGAGGTGCTAGTACTGCCACAGGCTGCAAGAGAAACTGCCATAGCAGCTGCCATCGCGGATGCAACAAATTTTTTCATAATGTTCTCCTTTTCTATAATTTAATTCATGCGCACTCACGCATGTTAATCCAAAGAAATTGTGGAAACAGATTTTCCTTCTATCAAATCGGGCTTGACGAGCTTATTGATATGACCGCTTTTTCCGTCAAGTTCTTTCAAAAGCTGTTCAGCAAGCATTTCACCGATACGATAAACCGGCTGCTGCACGGTGGTGGTCACGTGCGGGGTTGACAAAAGATTGTGTCCCAGCCCATCAAAGCCTACTACGGAGATATCCTCAGGCACGCGCAGTCCTTTTTCCATAATGGCTTGACATACACCGATTGCCATTGTATCAGTTGCGCAAAATATCGCCGTACAATCCGTTGTCTCCATCAAATGCAGTGCCGCATCGTGACCGCCCTGCACGTTGTTTACCGCGCGCAGATAGGCATTCGGCGGTGGTGCGAGCTTATGTTTTTCCAGCGCACTACAGTAGCCATTGTAACGATCTTCCGTGTAGTCCTTGTTTTCATCGACATTGATCATGACTATCTTTCGGTGCCCTTGCCGAATCAGATACTCGGTAATGTTCTCTGCTCCTGCAAAGTTGTCTACATCAATGCAACTTACTTTCGGCAAGTTTGTATGTCCAAACAGAACTACCGGACGATCTCGTTCACTGGCATAAGCATAAAACTCGTTGATTTCATCACGAAGTAAGCCTGTTACAATGTACCCATCGCAAAGATGTTCTTTCTTTTTATCTCGTAAAATCAGAAATGGATACATTCGTTTGCTAAGGGCATTACTGATACCAGCGATAAAGTGCATAACGAACGGGTTATTTAAATCAATATCGCTGGGAATGAATACATCAATCAGCCCGGTACGGTTTACGGCAAGACTTTTTGCTGCTGCATTAGGAACATATTTCAGTTCCGCCATTGCCAGCATAACTTTATCTTTCGTTTTTTCCTTTACCAGTTCCGGCGTATTGATCACGCGGGAGACCGTGATGCTGGAAACCCCTGCTCTTTGGGCAACATCCTTCAGTGTACTCATGTATCCCACCCCTCCAATGATAGGCCAAGAAATGTTAGCGCTATCATTTTTGCTGGTAATATATAGCGCTAACTTCTCTTGAAATGTTAGCGCTATCATTTGCAACTATAGATTACCACAACGAAATACGTTTTTCAATAGGATGGCGTTGTTTTCTACATAATTTACATGAAAAGTCAATCATTTTGAGACTTTTCGCCAACTGTTCTTTACTTTTCAAAAGCGACAACTCGATAATTAACCCTTATTCACATAAATCCGCCTGAATTGCCGTCAGTGTTTCCCTCTCCCGACGGTAATCTTGTTCTTGTAAGTCGATTTCTCTCAGTTGTTCAGCTAGATCATTAATTTTGCTTTCCAGAATTTGCGCAAAGTTATTCACTTTATCTATTTCAACAGACTGGTCGATGCCCTCCTTTTCCAGTTTCGCCGCAGCTGTTCGGTATACTTGAAGTTCCATGCTATGCTGATTGAAATACCCTGTTTTCTGATTTAAGGGCTTAGCGACATACTCCATCCACACAGATTTGTAAGTTCTGCATATCTGCAAATGTTTTGCAGCAGCTGCGTAGGTAGTTCGCTTCTGCTTCACTTCTGCCAGTTCATTTGTAAGTCCAATCCGCGTTTTTCCAAGATCATGTATAACTTTATCGTAATCGCCGGTGGTATGGATTCGACTATCGGCCATGCCTTGCAGCATTTTGCCGAGGAACTTCGCATTTTCAATTCCTGCTCGTCGTTCCACCGCAGCAATTTTGCGCTTTAGTCCAGTGCTTTCCGTTATAGGATTAATTGAACTTCCCAGAAATTCAGAGAGGCGGTCACCTTGTATGTTCAGCCTTTTCTTTGAATCGCCGATGGGGACATAACTATATTGCTGGTTGGGATATAAAAGCACTGTACACTGCCCGGCATCCAAATCACGAAGTACATATTTTTCAGGTATAAATAGTCGCTCAATGCCATTCTGCGGCAGATGGATCGTCACGCCTCGAATGGACATAGCTTTTATCTGATTTTCCGAAAGGATGACTTGCACAGGCTCTACGTGGTTTTCCTCGTCAATCTGCTGAATCAGCTTTGCGCCTCGGATCGTGCCGTGGGTTTCGTCCTCATAAACCAAGTCATAAGAGAAGTCGTTTCCGACGTTGAAAGTGATTTCGCCATCCGGCGAAGTTGTTACTTCACTTTTGTTGACCATTAGTTTGGCGGGGTTTCCATTGTCATCGTGAGCCTGAAGAACCAAACCATTTTTTCCCGCAGACAGAATTTGGCGGCTGCTTAACTTCACCGCTGCCGTACAAACTTCTGGATACTGAATCGTCAATTTTTGATAGCGGTCGAGCAGCGTGATCTCCGCGTCTTCCGTAATCTGCATTTTCCCATTCTTCAGTGCATACTCAATTCCTTCGCTGGTGAATTCCGAACCAAGTGCATCTTCTGGAACCCACGCACCATCCAGCACCGTGGCTCGGTACAGTACCTGCCCAGTCGCTTTCTTCACTTTGGTTTCGATGCCTGCAGTTTTCAGTTTATCTGCAAAGTCCGCCATACCAGTTGCCGAACGGAGGATACCAGTAATTGTTTTTCTCAGGTATTTCTGCTCTTGTGCATTGTCAGACAGTCGGGCGCAAATACCGGCATAGGTAAATGTATCAGTATCAGATAAGCTATTATCCCGGACAGATTGACCCGCACCCTCCAGCAAATAGCTAATATGCTTACCGCGAATTGTAGGTGTGATTTCCAGTCCCTTTGCCATAGAAAGAAACTGACTATAATCCGTTGCCCTCTCCAAGCAAAAAATTCAGCCTCTTTCGGATTTCCGTCCGGTTGGATACAGATTTCTTTTTCCCTGCGTTTTCAGGATACAGTTGCCCAATCTTTTGTGGATCATCAATCACGGATAAATGTGCTTCCATGCACAAGCGGTCAGAAATATCCCGTATCTGACGTGCCGTGCGGTAAGGCACCGTTCGCAGTTTCTTATAGTCGTAAAAGGAAACTGCATTGATCATAATGTGGTTATGGATATGACCTTTATCAATGTGAGTTGCTACCACATACTCGTACTTGCCGCCTGTGTATTCAAATGCCAGTTTCTTCCCCAGCTCATGCGCCTGCTCAGGCGTGACAGCATCTTCTGGAGAAAAAGACTGTATCAGGTGATAAGCAAGATTTGTGGAACGCTTTCTTTTCAGGTTCCGCGCCTTGTGCGCAAGCACTGCTGTCATTTCAAAGTCGATAGAAGCTGTTTGAGGCTCACAATTATAGCCTGACACCAGCATCTGACCGTCGGTCTTGTCTGGGTTTTCGATATAGGCCAGTGCCTTGCCGAGAGTAGATTTTATCGCGTGGATTTTTGTGATAGCCATAGAAGCTCCCTAAAAAGAAAAATGCCCTATGTGAAATGAGTCTCACATAGGGCATCTGCCTGTAATTATTGTTTTGTTGATTCCGCCTCCATCATAAGGCGGTCAAAATCGCTTTGGTACTGCCGGTCCTGTATAACGCGGTACTTTTCAAATTCACTTTCTGCGAAAGCCTTTGCGATTGCTGCTGTAACCTTTCCTTTATCTTTTAGAATTTCGGCATCGTTGAATTGCAGGAAAGCGTCCAGTTTCTCTGCCCAGTCCTGCATCGTCATAGGAATATGCCGCCGTGCTTGGCGCGTTGCATAGTCAAGGTACATTGTTACAATCTCATTCAGTTCCTGTAACTCATCTTGCTGCAAATAGTTCTTTGCAACAGAAACATCGGCTTTGACAATCTTCCCATTTGGGGCATTCTTCCATGAGGTCAACCCCATGTGGTCTTTTTGTGTGGTCTGCCCGTTGCACAATGACCTCTGCAGCAGTACTGCCGTGAACAGCGTAGTGCATTTTATTCTGAACTGTTGCAAAGAAGTCTTTGGTCGTTTTGCTGTCTACCGAGTAATCTACGGCAGTAGCATAAATATCTGTAATTTTCTGGTAAAAGCGGCGCTCGCTGGCGCGGATTTCCTGTATTTCGGAAACCAAATGGTCGAAGTAATCTTCATCAAAGATTTGCCCATTAATAAGCCGATCCTTATCCAGAACATATCCCTGCCGGGTAAATGTATCCAGCACTTTGGTTGCCCATTGACGGAATTGTGTGGCACGGGTGGAATTGGTTCGGTAGCCAACAGCAATAATGGCGGGCAGGGAGTAGAATTTGTAGTGATAGGTCTTGCCATTATCTGCAACTTGTGCAAATTTTGCACAAGTTGTACTTTCAGATAATTCATTTTCCGCAAAAATATTCCGCAGATGTTTGGCAACAACACTGCGGTCAACATCAAACAGTTGTCCGATGCCTTTTGCGTCAGCCAGACCTCGTGATCCTGAACGCGAACTTCTATGCCATCTGTCTCTGAATCTTTCGTGAACACAAGAAAATCTGCTGTGCTGTTACGAACATACCGTTCTGTGCCTGCCATCGCTGCTCTCCTTACATCAGTACAATGTAAGAATAGTATATCATGCTTTTCAATAAGAGCAAAGCCCATTTTCACGATTTTCCATACAAATGGACTTATCTCTCATCACGTTCATTTTCTTGTGTATCATGCTGATGTTCCTCTCCCCTGCATTTAGCATACAATTCTAGCGTGCATTTGAGAGTAATCGGCTTCGGATATAGCTCAAGGAAAATCAGGGGTGAGTGATATTTTTCTCATATTTTGTAATTTGACTATCCGTCAAAATTATCAGATCTTCGCCACCGTCTCCGCATATCAGAAACGGACCTGCGAAGAAATCCGTTGGACCATATAAGCGATTCGGTGGTAATGGAAGCAGCTTTCCTTTATCATTACAGATGATATAGGCATCCTTGTCCAATCTTACGCTTTCTATACTCCCACAAACATATTTTTGAAAAGTTTCCAGCGTATTAGGTATCTTGATTTCCTCTGGGTACTTACCCGGCTGCACATACAACACACGGATTTCTTCATTTTGATTCATATCGTCATTCTCCTATTCAATAAATTTTTCTCAACAGCTTAACCACACGTTCCAGATAGTCTGCTTTCAGTTCAAGAAATTCTCGGCGCAGCTGCTCCACATCATTGGCATGAACCGACTTATTTTCATTGCAGCGTTTTGCAATTTGGTTAATGCTGCCCGCGATGCGACCCATCGAAGCATTTAATTGTTTCAGATTGGAAAAGTCATAATGCCTTACCTCTCCATGCAAAAGCATCTCTAAACCAAACGCCGAGAAATTTGTCATTTCAGCTTCAACCATCTTTGCTTCAACTAAGTGCCACTCCTCCTCCGTAAACCAGATGCGCTTCGGTATAGGACGTCTGCGATTCGCCATAAAGTCACCTTCCTCTATTGGGCTTGGGTTTGCCCAAAACGGGTTTCAGGGTGTCCCTGATCTGCATCTGTGGGACCCAGATGCAATGCTTGCTAACCGTCGCTCACGCTCCGGTTACCCCTGCGGGTCTCAACGCCGATGCTTGCGGCACACTGCAAAGAGCACCCCCCCACAAGCACCACCGGCATGAAGTCCAGCAGCAAGGAAAACTGATCAAGCTGCTTCTTCTGCTGCTTTACAGGTTGGGAAGCAATCTCTGGCACTGCGGTCGGCTGCTGCGGTGCATCCGTATTTCTGTTGTTGAAACTGTTCGCCGCCTGCACCGTGCTGTTTTGATCTCGGCTTGGCGTGTTCATCTCGCGGTCTGGACTGGCAGTGTCCGTCACCGTTAAGTGAAAATCCGCACCGGTTTCCGTGGAAAGTTCGTTCTGTTCACAGCTGAATTGGTAACGGTTTTCTGCATCGCCAACAACACAAGCGGAAAGAAACGCATATTTTCCGCTCAGTGCATTTGGTTCAACAGCGGCTAACCAATTCGATTCATAAAGCTCCAAATCATAGACATCATCAGTGTACAAATTCTGCAAGTAAACTATCACGTGTTGGGAAAAGCCAACTGGTGCGGTCAGGTATGCTCCTACTTGCGCCGGTTTTGGCTCATAGTTCTCTGGTGGCGTTTCCAGCGGTTGCAATGTGTAGTGCCGTTGCTGGCCGGTCACGCTCTCATACCAGCTGCTGCCTGCCAAGGTATAAATCAGGTCGTACTGGTTCCCGCCTTCTGCTTGCAAAAATGTCGTCTGGTTAATTTCCTGTAAGGGATAATCGCCCAAGGCATCATACTGCACAGCAGCAGCGCAGTAATATTCTGACGGTGCAACCGTCACCGTTGCCGTGTAGTTGTTCAGCCCATCCAGAACAATAACTGTTGATTCTGTATCAGATGGGCCATTGCCAAGTGTGACAATCACAGTGCGGTTCTGCAATTTTTGCGGCAAATCATTGACCGCCACCGTTACAGTAGCAGCATCTTCTGCATAGACTTTTGTTGCTGTACAAAGTAAAAGCGCAAAAAGTAATGCGAGAAATTTTCTCATAAAAACACCTCTCAGAATCCCGCATACCGGAAATAATAGCATGGTCTGCTCTCCATCCATGCGTTGGACATATTCACTGCAACGCCATAGCCATAGCAGCACTCGATCCACGCATCACCACCCAGCGCCATCTGAACGTGCCCCTGTTCGCCGCCAGAGGCATATACCACGCGCAAATCTCCCGGCTGGACTTCAGACGGGGAAATACTTACTAGGTCTGCTGCGTTCCGATAGGCGGCTGTGCTGCCTGCGGAAAAAGGCAGGTTCTGCGCCCAATAGCAATATTGGACAAAGCTCGAACAATCCAGATTGATGCCCACGCTTGGATTGCCCGGCCCGCCGCGCAGCGAAGATGGCTGGGCATAGACAAACTTTCCTTGGCAGCTTAACGCAAAGGCGACCACCTGACCGCGTGCGGTCGTGGCGTCGATATTCAGGCTGGCAAATAGCTGCCGCAGTTCTTCCTCGGTCATGCCACTGCCGGTGGCGCGGCATTTTATGCCGTCCACAATCCCATACAGTTCTTCCCAGTCCATGCGATACAGAAGCGATGCCCATTCCACATTTCCATAAGCATCTTCACCATCCTTATACCACCCCTGAAATCCTCTCGCACCGTTGGGCAGCGTGATCGTTTTTGTATATCGGGCGGATACCGCATTACCGGCATACTCATTACCGTACTGATCCTGCTTAATGATTGTCCGGGTCAAAGTTCCTGCATCACAACTTTCTGCCAGCGCTTCCAGATTTCCGGTTCCGCCGTCCGCACCGTTTGGGGCCTGCGTTTCCGGGTCTGTGTAGCGGTCATAGCCTGTCAGATAAATCGTGCAGTCGAGATCGTAGTGACCGTACTGCCCATCGTTCAACTCTCCGGGACACCAAGGTATAGCGGTTGCATTGGAGAAAGTAACCTCGTAATCATCGGAAACCGCATCATCACCCTCGCCAGTTACAACAGTAAAAGTGACAGTCAGTTCATCGGGGGCATAAAACCACTCATTCAGTTCGCCCTTGTACAAGTTAGCACTTTCATCCAGCACAATATTGCCGATGCAGTCTGCGGCATTGATTTTTCCATCAGCAACTGCGTTGTATTCTTCCGGCAAATCGGAAAGTTCAGAGCCTGTTGCACCATCCGGGAAAATGACAGGAAAAAGACGGTCACATCATGTGTGCCGTCCTCTTTCCATATAGAATAACTCTTATTTTCTGCATGACCTTCATTCCAGTGCCACTCTGCGGCGGCATCGTACTGCCCGCAGGCATCATCGCCCTCACTGCAAGTATGGGTTTCAAGGCGGTAGTCTTTGATGGAAACTACCTCGCCTTCGCTACGGTAACCGTTCACGCAGCCGCCATAGCTCATGCAGGAATAAGGAGCTGACTCTCGTGCAGTCACATCCAGACCATACGCTGCCAGTGCTCGGCAGAATTTTGTAAAGGGCACATTGTCGCTGAAAGCGGACAAAAGCTCCGAACGCGGCCAGTCCTGCTGGTAATATACTGCCGCCAAGGAAATAATCTCCGCCGTGTCATTGTAGATGCCATTGGCATAGTTCCAAGTGACACCATGCTGCAAATTATTGCTGCGCTGCCCGGTGAGCGAATCGTACCCATAGGGATTGCCATTGGGGTCAACGTCATTCTGGAATGCCTGATAGATGCCCTCGGTAACCGCTGCATTGCGGTAGTCGTTGATTTTCTGCACAAGCGTCTGAATGTCCTCAATACGATTCGCGCCAAACACAGAGGTGGACGTTGTGCCACTCATCTGTCCCAACAGGCTTACAATAATCAGGAACAGTAAAATAACCGCACCAATCAGGATCACTTTTCCCATAGCAATCAGATTTCGCAGCGGATGCAGGACCACGTTGGTTATCTTTTTAAGAATGTTCCCGGTATTGGTAGCAGCCTCTTTGACCTTTCCCGGAACACTGCCGGTGAAATCATCCGTTGAAACCTGAAATGAAGATAGGTACTGCTCTGTACTGCGTAGGGTTGCACCACCAATTTTTACAACGGATTTTCCTCCTTGCAGGCGCAGTACCTGCCCACCGGCTTTCAACGCATCCTTGGCATCAATCGTTTCATCTTTCAGGTCTTTCAGGATATTGCCAGCTTGTTTGCCGATTACAAAAGCACTGTCCGCTGCTGCGGCCATGATATTGCCTTCCACAACAGTCTGCGCCACTGCCATGTGCAGCCCTGCATTTTGAACGGCATCCGTATCGAAGTCATCGTGATAATTCAAAGCGCTGGCTCCGGCTTGCAGCGGACTTTCTATTGTATTCACAACCCGGTATGCAGGAGCTTTATAGTGACCGTTCTTGTGCTGGCTGCGCAGCAAATCATAATAGGCGCTGGCGCGGCTGGCGCGTGGCGTGTTTGTGCCGGCGATAGTTTTCTTATTACCTCCAGCAGAATCATGCAGGATTCCGGATGTGTCACCGGCACCGACATCATCGGACATTCCTGTATCAGATAGCGCGTCTGGTTCAGAGTCCAGACGACTGGACTGGTTTTTATTTGGCCCCATTTTTGCATCAAGCAGAAGGTCTTTTCCCGTATGCGGCATACCGAATTGAGTCTGAATGTTCGCTACAATATCCTCTTCTGTTCGAAAGAGTTTCTTCTGCTTATTCGTTTGCGTGAATAGTTCTGACATTTCATAACCCCTACAATCCCGGCTTATTTCTTGCGGTTAGGATTCGTATCCATCAGACGGAACAGCTCAGTGTCCTGCGGGAAAGTATTGTTGAAAGGCACCACTACTTTATCTGCAATCAGCAGACCGCTGCCAACCTCGGCATTTTCAATATACCGCTTTTCTTCATCGGAGATATGAAGCAGCCGTGCAATGTCGTTTGCATCGTCCGGGGCCTGATTCAGCAGCTTGATATAGCCGCAGTCGGACAGCATACGGCGGGCATCCTCGTTGTTCAGCACAGAGCGAACGTGTTGGGTAATGGAAGTCAGGATGGCGCCCCACTTTCGGGCACGGCTGGAAAGCTCGAAGTAGTAGTTCGTGCAGGCGCTGTTGCCCAGCAGGAGCTGGAACTCATCGGTGAAAATCCAAGTGCGGCGTCCCAGCACGCGGTTTCGGGTGATGCGGTTCCAGATCTGGTCCAGCACCGTCATCATGCCGATGGACTGCATACTCTTGCCCAGTTTCACGGTATTAAAACAGATGCAGTGGTTCTGCAAATCCACGTTTGTCTGGTGGGCAAACAGGTCCATTGTGCCATCCACATACATACTCAACGCCATCGTAAGCGCTTTTGCCTGCGGGCCCTGCAAAGACAAATTATTGTAAAAATCATGCAGCGAGGGCATCTGCTCACGCTCCGGATGCAGCAAATATTTCTGGTAGGTAATCAGCGCTGCGCGATCCACAAGACTGCACTCTTGGGCGCTCAGCTCTTTGCTGTTCAAAACCAGTTGGCAGAAATCTCGTAGGAACTGGCTTTTCAGCTGGATAGGATTACCTTCATCGCCGTAATCTTCCGAAATATCCATCGGATTGATATGAGATTTGCTCGATGCCGAGATTTCAATCACTTCACCGCCAAAAGCCTCGACCAGCCGCGCATATTCATTTTCCGGGTCGATGATGACCAGATCGTCCTCCGGCCAGCGCAGCATGATACCTGCCATCATCTGCATAACAGCAAAGGATTTGCCGAAGCCGGTCATGCCCAGCACCATACCAGCCGGGGCAGGCAGCAGTTTTCGGTTGACCATAATCAGGTTTTTACTGCGGGCGTTGGTGCCCTCATACAGGCCACCGGGTTGGAACAGTTCCTGCGTAGTAAACGGCACATAGATAGCGGTATTCACTGTCAGGAGAGTGCGCTCCAGCGCCAGCCATTTCTTTCCAAGTGGTAAAACGCTGTTCATGGCAGCGCACTGCTCAAACGGGATAGGGCTGAACCGGCACGTCTGCTGCTGCACAGTATTGCAGATTTGCTGCACACGCTCGTCCAGTTCGGCATTGTTGCGGCCATAGGTGTGGATCAGGATGCAGACCTTGAAAATCTTTTGGTTATAATTGTGCAGGTTATCCAGTAGCTCCTCGGCATCCTCGATCTGGTTGGTCAGCTCATATCGCACACCCATGTAGGCGGGCAGGTTCATGCGCACAGCATTGACCATGCCATCGCCCTTTTCTTTCTGCATATAAGCCAGCTGCTTTTTAACCTGTTCGACGTCTTCGCGCTGCTCGACTGCATCTACATGAATGGAAATTGCATTATCAAAGTCTAAGTCACTGAGCAGCGAAAGCAGGTTGTCTTTCATCTGCGGGGCAATATCCCGCAGATACAGCACCTTGCCATAATACTCGCCAAACTGGTAGCGGTCATTGTACACAGCGCGGGAGTCATCATGCTCCGGCTTCCAGTTGTAACCACTGGGCGCAATAAAATCCTTTGTCGTAAGGGAATCTTCTGCCAGCAGCCAATCATAAGAAAATCCCATAACCTCTTCCGGGCGGGTAATACCATGCAGCAGGTTCAGGCGCTCGATACCGGAGAGCCTGCGTACAGTGCTGCCCATGCGCTTGAACAGGTTTTGGATGTCCTCAGCGCGTTTGAGGAGTCGAACCTGCGCTTTTCGGTAATCATCCTCATGCAAACTAATGGTAATGTACTTTTCCCGAATCAGTCCATTTTGCCCTTGCAGTGCTTTTTCCGATATAACGCGGTTCATTTCCTCGCTATACCGGTCACGGTTGTCACCACGCAGCGGCAGAAACGTATCGCGGCGGAACTCCGCTTCATCCACGCGCCGGGTCACAAGACTGATTTGCAGATGCGTGTCTGGGTCAAAATAGTTCAGGAATTCACTGTATTGGGTAAAAAGACTTTTCTGCTCTTCCTGCCGCGCCAGCTGAAAATTGACATCCGTGAATGCCATTGTCATGGAGAAAAGCCCCGGTTCCACCTCACAGATGCCGCTTTCGTACATACGCTCATATTGCAGACAGTCCGCAGCCTTCTCAGGCGCACGGCACTTCTTAATGCTGCGGGCGCTCTGCGCGGCATTCATTTCGGATTGTTTTGCGGATCTGCGCAGCTGCTTTGACCGCTGCTTTTCTTCCTTTGCGCGCTGCTTTTTCGTCTCGGCGGCAATAGGTTTCACATTCGGAATTTCTGCGAGTTCTTTTCTTTTGAACATTTCGACTCTCCTTATAGGGGCGGATCGGCACCGCTGCATTTCGCTGTGCCATGCCCAGTAAATTTTCACAAGCTTTTCAAACGGATAACCATCACGGTGGATAAAGCCCAACCCAAAAAAAAAAGGCAGCACCTCCACCATGACGATATAAGAAACGACCTGCATATCCATCCGCAGCCAGTGCAGACAGACAAAGCAGGTCGCAATCGCCAGCACCGCAGCCGCAGCAAAGCAGGCCAGCTGGCGGAGAGATAGCCCCAAAAAAAGAACTTTTCTCTGTACTCTGTAATTTCGAGGTTTGTTTTTGTGGCAATCATAGCTTTTCAATCTCCAAATGGTATTAGGTCATTGCATTGGTAATGGCTTTCCTGAACTTTCCGCTCATAAACACTGCCACCAGCAGGATCACCGACTGCCCCAGCATTGCCCACGCTTGCTCCGTGATGCTGCCACCGGTGCCCAGCGAACCGGCCAGTGCTGGATAAAAAGCCAATAACCAGATACAGCACCGCGCCCTGCAAGGCAACCGCGAGGTAGGATTTGAGGAAGTTCACTGCAATACCGTGCAGCTCCTGATAGCAGAGTGTGGCTATGGACAGCGATGCCATCGCATTGTAGACATACAACTCTATAAACCGCGCAGCCACAATGGTGTTGACCACGATGTTCACAATGCGCAGCATCCAGCCCACGACCATCAGCTCCAACGCCACCGGCATGTTGCCAATGCCGCCCGGCAGCGCGGCGATGGCATTTTCAATGTCAACGGTCGTATTGACCTCGCCACTGCCGACATAACCGGATATGCCAACGGTCACAGTGGACGCAACTTCAAAGAGTGCGTTCAGAATTTCCGTTGTATGCACCACCGCCCACCGGCAAACAACAATTTTCAGCATAACCAGTGCGATTTGCTGGATCGTAAAAGCGTTGTTGCTGCCGTTCATGGCAATGCGCTGGGTGGCATTGTACAACTCCAGAATCATAAAAAGCGCCAGCAGGGTCAGCGCCACCGGCATGACCACGCCGGTGCTTATGCTGTCGGCATAGCCCGCCAAGGTGCTGTTCCAGTCTGTCAGGCTGCTGAGCAAACCCGAATTTTGCCCCATAGAGTTGACCGTGGCAGAAATGCCCTCCAACTGGCTGCGTATCGTATCTTCAAAAATAGCGCAGCCCTCCTTTACCCGACTGTCAGCGTGCCGAAGTAGGTGGCAACCGCAATAATCAGCACACCGCCTGCCATTGCCCATGCACCACTGCTGATACCGGGACCGTTGTGGTCCTTCAGATTGGTGCCCAGCGTTACCGCGCCGAACAGCAGCAGGAGGCCACCGGCAAAGGTGACAACATTCGAGATGAGGTTCGTAATCGTAGATACCATTTCCATTTTATATTTCTCCGTTCAGTTGTTATTCTCAGCACAGAGATTTACGGTCTTTACGTCCTTCACATTGCTGATAAAATCCGCAAAAGACTGCTCTGCGCGTCTGTCATAGTCGAAAGGCTTGCCGCCTTCCGCTTCTACCAAATGGTAATTGGGATGATCTTTCAGATTGTATTTGCGCGAATAAAAGGGTGCCACACCGGAAATCATCAGCAGGCACCAGTTTCGGGGCATGGTTCGGATTTCTTCTGGGGTCATCAACTCACGTCCTAGCGCCTGATAGGACTTCGTATACGAGCCTTGACTGCCTTTGTTCTCCGATGTGTTCATGACTTCAATGGTTGCCTTGCCCAACGCCTTGGAGAAGAACTCCAGATTCTCCGGGTTACCGCCTGCGCCAAGAACGATCATAGAATCGCAGTTTTCATAGATGGTCGCCCAGTCATCTTTGTACTGGCTTTTCAGCTGGTTCAATGACTGGTAAATCAGGGTGCAGGCAATGTCACGGCTGCGAATCGTACTGATAAGGATTTGAAAATCCGGTATCATGCCGATGTTCGGAAATTCATCCAAGAGGAACCGCAGATGCCGTGGCAGGCGCTTATCCGGGCGATGGTCTGCAATATCCACCAGAATTTGAAAGCACTGCTGGAACATAACTGCCGCCAAAAATTGTAGGCTGTTGTTGTGTCGGGCGTAACAACAAAGAGCGCCACTTTTTCTCGCTGCCCAGTTCCCGCAGGTCAATCGTATCGTCCGCGCAGATATTGGCAATGGACGGGATGTTGAATGCGCTCATGCGCAGCCCCAGCGACACATTGATGCTCTGTGCGGTCTTGCCGGGAGCCATCTTATAGAGCTTATACTGCTTTGCAGCAAAGGAGTTCGGCTTGTTGATGCTCAGGTCATCAAACAGCAGGTCCAGCTGGCTTACGCTGTTAGGACCATCCCCCTGCGATTCCAGCATAAGGAGCAGCGTCATAACGCTGTTCATGTTCCGTTCTTCCAGCTCCAATTCGTAGAACACATAGCCGATCAGTGCCTCCAGCAGTGCCGTCATGCCTTCCTCCCATATCGGGTCGGCGGTGCTCTTGGCGGTGGGATCTTCTTTCAGGTTTTTGACAAGGTTCTTGGTGACGACCAGAATATCATCCTCATTTTTTATGTAGGCGAAAAGGTTATAATGGTCGGATTTATCCCGGTCTTTCAGGTTGAACACTTTCACTTTGTATCCTTGAGAGAGTAGGACATTGCCATATTCCTGAAGCAACTCTCCCTTCGGATCACTGAGCACATAGTTACTGTTAAACTGCAATAGCTGCGGGCCAGCAACGCTGTAGCTCTTGCCGGAACCGGACGGGCCAAACACGATCACGTTCTTATTGCGGTTATAGTTGTCGTTTGCCGTCACCTTCATTTTTGGAGAAAGACTCAGGCTTTCCGATGCCGTAAGCGGCAGATTGTTCTGCGCATCTTCATCTAGAAATGGTGCAATATCTTCCGGGCCTCCCCAGCGGGCGCTGCCGTACTCTTTCTGAGGCATAAGACGGTGCGTGCTGTACTTCACACAAAGGTAAATAAGCCCTGCCATGGGCGCTGTGGCAATGCCGCAGCCAAGCGAAAAAGGCATCTGCCGAGAGCCTGAACGGGTGCAGCAGTAGGCTGTTCAGGTTCAGTGCAGCCGCCAGCCGGTGTGTGGTAGTGCCATCGGTGAGTTCGTATGTGTGACCCATCCAGTCACCCAGCCAGAAGCATACAACCGCTGCAATGGGTATCCAAATTTTCAGGTTTCTTTTCGGCTGGTTCATAGGCGTTCTCCATGTTCCGGCGGCGGTACAAGGCGGGACTGATTCATTTCCTTGACCCGCTGTGCTGCACGGTCGCAGAGCTCTCTCAGTTCTGGAATCGGGCGTTCCTTACCGCGCTCTGCAATACAATTTTCCAACGCAGTCTGAATACGATCCACATCCTGCCCCTTAAACCACAAATACATCTGACCGGTATCTCGGTCCTTGGTGACAGAGAAATCCACGGAATATTGCTTCAGCTGCCTGCGAATGTAGGGCAGCGTTTTCTTATTTACATCCACCGATGCCAGCGGGCGTTCCTGCCGGTTGAGCGCGCTCAGGCTTTGCTGCCCATAATTCTGGCTGTTCATTGCCTGCACCGTCAGCCGGAGTATATCAAAAATACTCTGGCTGGCAAACCGCGCAGCGCTGATTTCCACGCGAACTGCGGTCTCTTCAATCATAGTTCATCCCTTCTTGCGACATTTTTCCGCACTTTTCAGTCATAGTCTGCGACATTTTTCGCAGCTCACCATGGAAAGGGCAGTTTGTGTCGCGCTGCATAGTTTTCAATTTTCATTCCCAACCTGTACTCATGCAGTCTGTCGCGCAGACTGTATTCCAGTGTTACAACCTTGATGCCATGCTGCATGACCTGTTGGAAAAAGCGAAATAGATGCTGTTCCTTGCCGCTGATCTGGCGCATACGGTAAATATAAATGCAGTCAATTTCCCCGGCCTTGACCTGCCGCATCATTTCACGGTAGCCGGGGCGCAGCAGCCAGCCATATCTTTCGTCAGCGCTGGTGCCGACAATTTTGCAGTTGTCCTGCTCTGCTTTCGCTGCACACTCACGGATGCAGCGAAGTGTTTCGCCATCATTACCGGGAATTCGCGCATACAGCCATACGCGTTTTGTGTTTTCATTTTGCATTTTCATCGGTTCCTTATATTTATTTTTAAGAAAAAACGCAGGCGGGCTGCGGATTCCACCTGCGATGCAGGTATAAATCATATCACTGGTCGTCCTCCTCGGTATCAGCTTCAGATTTGCGGCGTTTGTAGGTCAGCACACCGATTGCAGCAATAGAACCGAACACAACAACGACCAGCAAGGCCACCGGGAACGTGTCTCCGGTCTGGGGATCGTCAGCTGCGGCGCGGGGGTGGAAGTCGGTGCGGGGGTCTGCACCGGTGTTGGGGCAGGTGTGGGAGCCGGAGTAGGTGCAGGGGTAGGTTCTGGCGTATCCTCATGGTGCGGGGTAGCCTTATCGACCATCGTGATAAGACGCTTATCGGCTCGTTCCCAGACTGTCTTTTCATCTGTGCGCAGATACAAACAGACCGTCTCGTCTACCAGCTCGACTTTGAACTGAACAGAACTTGCCACCTCATAACCGGCAGGCGCGGCATCTTCCGTCAGGGTGTAGATATGCTCGGTTTTCCCGTCAGAAAGGTGGATACCATCTTCCGAAATCGGAACATGATGCGTATTGGAGTCGGTTACCCATGTGTCGATGACGTTTTTATCTTCATCACGGATGGTCAGCGTTGCGCCAGACAGCAAGGTGCCGCCTGCGTCCACCTTGTCAATATCCAATACAGGTGCGTCCTGCATGACTACGGTTGTGTCGTCCAGCTTTTCCCACGTACCACCGGTCTTTACATGGACCTCGTTTTCCTGTTCATTTCCAACCTGTACGAGCTTAAACACAATGTTTTCGGCTTCCGCATAGGTTTCAGGAGCGCGCTTTTCAATAAGGGTGTACTCCTTGTCCAGCTCCAGACCACGAACAGTGTGCGGTGCCTTGGCAGAGGTCCAGCCCTCAATCAGCTTGCCGTCTGCATTGCGGATCTCCAGCTTGGCACCGGGCAGTTCTTTGCCGTTGGTGACATCCTGTTTGGAGATGTTCACCGTAGTGCGCAAATTGGTGTTTGTGCCATCCACTACCTGCCATGCCACTTCTTGACCGGCATAGGTGAACTCGACCTCGATGGGGCTGTTATCAAGAAGATACCCAGCAGGGGCGGTGATTTCGACAATGCGGTATTTACCGCTATTGCCGGAGTCCGGATAGGTTTCGGCGCGAATGGGCACATCCACATCAAACCAAGTAAAACCGCTGTCGTTGGTTGGGTCACTGGTTGCCAGCTTTGCACCGGCGTCCACCAGCTTCGTGCCATCTGCTGCGAAAATATTGTCCACCGTGTACAGTTCATACACAGCACCGGGCAGATAGGTCAGTGTTTCGCGGTCCTGCTTATAGATGCCAACGCCGATTTTGCTGACCTTGTCATCGGGCTTTTCGGGAACCGGCAGCACACGCGCATTTTCAAAGACAAGGATCTGTGCGGTCTTATGGGCATCCGAAGCATCTTTAACATTGACAATGCCGTATGAACACTCTTTGTCGCCATCCTGCTCGTGGCTGACGATGGTTTTCGCCAGCACAATATCATTGCGCTGGTTGTCCCAGCCGAATTCCACACTATAGCTCTGCTGCGTCAGCACAAAGCCATAGGGTGCTTTGACCTCGGTGATCGTGTACTTGCCCAAAGGCAGGGTCACGGTCACTTCACCTTTGGTGCCGTCATGGGAGATGGTGAGGAAATCATAGGTGGCCTGTGTACGATTGGGGGTAAATTTCACCTCATTGACCTGACCTGCCGCACCTGTGGTAACAGTGGCAACAAGGTCGCCATCCTTATACCAATAAGTGCCCTGACGGTCGGGCGTGGCAATATCGCCGTCCGCGTGGATTTCGTAGGTTGCCCCTGCCAAATTATCCTGCGTGTAGATGAACTGCCCGTCTTTGTAATCGGTCAGGACATTGCCCAGCTTACGGATGGTCAACTGTCCGAGGGTTTCATGGTTGAAATACTTTTCTTCTACAATGTACTCGTCCATGTCATTGGTGGCGTTGCCCACGACCTGCCAGACACGCTCGGAAGTGATTTCAAATTCTACAGAGTAGGCAGGATCATTGTAGTAGCCTTCGGGGCCTTGCAATTCCTCAATGAAATAGCGACCAAGCGGCAGCTTTTCAGGCGTTTTCATCAGGCCATCCGCATCGGTGCAGAACACATCGGTTTTCTTGGTGGCGCTGCCGCTGGCAGGATCAATCATCGAGATGCGGGTCTTGTTGCCTTTATCATCCAACTTGTACAGTGCAAAAGCAGTGTTCGCAATCTTGACCGCCTGGCTGGTTTCGGTATCGGTCTTGATAAGCTGCAAATAGCCTTCCAGTTCTTCATCCAACACGTTATAGGTCATGTAGTTGTTGGTGGCGGTGGTGACGCTGCCGGCAGGAACCGTAAAACGGCTCTGCGGGCTGTCCTTGCTGACTGTTACGATAAAGGGATCACATTGGAAAACGTCCTTGGGGATCGTAGTCTCGACAATAAGGTACTGCCCATACGGAAGTCCCTCAATGCGGATGACACCTTCCTCGTTCGTATACAGTTCTGTCAACCGGTACTCTGCATTCTGATCAGTGGGAACCCAGCCATTGCCTTTGCCGTTGGCGTAGTCACCATCTGCGGTCAGGGTGGCATTGTAGGCTTCTACCGTGGCAGCGTTGCTCTCATACATATTGGCAACAGCCTGCCCCTCGGCAGTGAAATCGTACTTAAGCGTCAAATTATCGTAGTTGTCTTTGCGGTAAACGTCCAAAATACTTTGTGCATTGTAGCTGCCATCCGGGTTTTTGGTGAACTGCGCTTCCTTACTCAGCTTGGAAATGCGGTAGACGGTGAAGCCCGCACCCTCCAGCTTCAGCGCCGGGGAGGGCTGACCGGTGGTAGAAACCAGTTTATTCAGCGAGAAGCCGGATTTGAGGACTTCATCTTGGCTTTCCTGCTCCGCGTTGATATGGTAGCTGGATTCATCTGCATAGGTCAGTGTTTTGTAGTGATTGACCTCATCGCAGAGATACCCGGTGGCATAGGAGAGATAATAGCCATCCCATGCCTTGCTGCCGTCCAGCTTGCGGCTTTCAGCTACGGCAGAGTACTGATTCTTATAGAGGTAGTCGGTGTATTCGTTATTCTTCCGAACCAAATCACTGTATTTGCCGGTGCGCTCCAGCTTTTTATTCAGCTGCGGGTATTTGCCGGTCGTATACAGTTTGCCGTTGCCGTCAATGGGCAGCACCAAACCTGTGGCACGCTCGACAAGGTAGTAGCGCCCCATATATAGGTTGGAAAAAGCAAGTTTCCCGTCCTTGATGTCAGCAGAGGCAACCAGTCTGTCTTTCTGCAAAATGGGCAGGTAATCGGTATCCCAACCGCCGTTGGTAAGCACAGTGGTGTGCCAGATGGGGTTACCGTTGGCATCCAAAATTTTGGAATAATCCACTGTGCCGGTGACGCCATCCGGGTGTGCGATGGTATCCGCTGCATACAGGTCGTAGACGGCTCCCTCCAAGGTGGTATCACCGTTGCTGCCCGCAGCCAGATACCGCGCTGCATCCAAATCGACTTTGGTCAGCAGGATACTGCCAAGAACGCGGTCGTTTTGCATCTTATCGGCATCCGCGTGCATCGTGTAGGATTTTTCATTGTTGGCAATGCCAGTAGGATCTGTGTCGTAGGTTTTGTCGGTTGCGCGGTCGCCAAACGTAATCGTGACGATGGCTTCACCGGTGTCGATCAGAGTGCCGCCGTTGTTGGTGGTGGTAATATCGGCATTATAGTCTGCATTGCCGAGCCAAAGAGTCTGACCGTCCAGCGCTTTGGTGATTTCAAAGGCATAGGCCCGCTTGCCCAAAACGGAACCTACCGCACCGGGCTTCGTTACATCCGTCCAGTCGCCATAGTAGCCACTGGGGGCACGGCTCTCCACAACCACAAAACGGCCCTCGTTGCGCTGAGTATAGTAGATGTTATCCGAACCGTTGGCATAGTTGCTGTGGTTGATGACTTTGTAGGCGCCGTCTGCCTGGCGTTCCACCGCATACTGGTTATAGCCGCCTGCGGGGATATAGCGCTGGAGCACGGTATCCCATTCATAAATCTCAAACTCTGTGTCACCTTTGATACGCTGTTTGGTCTCGCTGTCGATTTTGTCGATGGCAACTTTGACAGACCACTCGTCGTTTTTCATGAGGTAATCGTTGCTGCTGTTGGCGGGAACCGTAATGGTCTGGCTGCTGCCAAGGTCGCCGCCGAAAGCATCAAAGCCGTGGGGCACCGTTACCTCGTTGTAGGAGAATTTCAGGTTGTCAAAGTAGTTATGGGCAGCAGAAAGTGCAGCTTCAATTTCGCCGTTGACCTGACCTTCGCAGGCGCTCTGTGCAGCAGACTGTGCGGCGGATGCCTGTGCATCGGCGTCCTGCTCACTGTTTGCTGTAATGCTGCCGCTCTGGGAGGCCGACTTGCTGACGCTGAAATGCACCGTCCATGTTACAGAACCATCGCCGCCGTTCAGGTGGTAATTGTCATCTGCCGTATGTCCGCTGGTCGTGACGGACTGCATCCCATCCGGTGTAATTGTCCAGCTGCCGCCGTCAATGTCGGCAGGGATGCCATCAGGATCGGTGCAATTTCAATGCCTGCGCCATCCACTTTTTCCAATGTGTCCCGTTGGATTTTGTCGGTATTGACCGTGTAGGAAAAATCCAAGGACTCGCTGCGCTCATAGCTGGCGCTCCACGGCTTATCCACCGATTCGCCACCGGTTTCAAAGCCGGGAATCTCGCTGTCGCCGCTAAGCACAACCGGGGTATAGTTCAGAACCACAAAGCGCTGCCATGCAGCATTGCTGGGCGTATACAGCGTGCCCACATACACGGTCTTGCCGGTCGGTGCCGCATAGGCTTCCGGTGCATTGACGATCTCGGCAGCGATGCTGTCAGGATACTGTTCTGCCTGCCAAGACAGCAGTGCGAGGTAATTGTCTGTTGCGTTATCTGCTGCATCTAAGGCAAGACTCGCGACCGCAGGCGCACCGTTATTGAAGCCTTTCGACCACAAAGTGGCCTGATCCGGCACCCAGCCTTTGTTGAAGTATTCAGCTTCGACCCACACCTGACCAGCGGGGGTATAATTGGCTACCGGTGGATATTTGTTCTTATAGGTAGCACCGGGACCCCATGCCCACTTGCCGCGATCACCGCAGAGGGCAGGCTGACCGCCCAGATAGTTCATCCAACCAACCGAGGTATTCACGCACTGGGTAACCTGCAATCCGGCGTAAGTTGCAATACCTTCATCCACCGAACACATTGCAACCTGCGTTTCCTGTGCAAAGCGATCATGCAAAATACCCGGTACCGGTGCGGAATCGTCCAGCGTAACATGGACGGTTTTCATCAGTGTCTGCGTTGCATCCGTGTAAGTCATGGTGACGCTGAAATCTTCGCTGGCTTTCACATAGATGCCCGCCACACTTGCGGAAACTTCAGAGAAATCATAATGCAGCTGGCTCTGGCGTTCTTCTTCGGTTGCCGGGGTCAAATCGCCGCTGGTAAAGCTATATCCCAGCAGCTCGACGTTATCGGGCAGCGTAATGTCCGCGCTGCTGCCGTTGGCGGGGTACATAACCTGCATACTGATAGGCACGATGGCGTAGTTCTCGCCATCAATGTGCGGGAACGCAGCAGTCGTGCTGTCCGCATCCAGAAGTGCAGCATCAAGCGCCACCTGCTGGAAAGAATCATCACTGACGCTGCTGTAATCTTCATTGCCCCAGCCCTCAATGCTGATTTTGGTTTCACCAACCAGTACCGGTAGGCCATAGGAATCCAGATAATATCCGGTCGGCTCCTGCGTCAAGCTGGGGTACATCTTATGCCAGATTTCGTACAGTTCGTCACTGCCGCCAGTGTCGCCCTCGGTTTCAGGTTCCTGTTGTGGGGCATCCTCGTCCAGTGATTCATCGGCTGTTTCCGGGGTTGCGGTACTGTTGGCATCGCTTTCGGATTTTGCTTCCTGCGTTGCCGCCTGTTCCGACGTTGCGACCACAACCGGTCTTGCGCTGTCCTCCGCCAGTGCCCCATAGGGGAGCATACCGCAGCACATCATCGCCGCCATGCAAAGGGCTGTAACGCGCTGCCTCATTTTGAATTTGTAATTCATTGCACACAAGTCCTTTCTTTGTCAAAATTTATCTATATAAAAACAGCGCCTGTGGGTACAGACGCTGGAAAGCCAATAAAAAGTCCCGGCATTGCTGCCGGGAAAAGCTATTATACGAATTGTCACTTAGTAGGAAAAGTAGCTGAGAAACTGCGGAAGTTCTGCTTCCGGCAGTGTTTCCATGATTCTCAGCGCCATGTACTCCGGGCGACTGATTGCAGGCAGGAACTGCCGCGCATAGACTTTGCCTACGCGGGCACTGCCGACATCACGTATCATCCCTTTTTCGCTTAGTTCCTCATCAGAGGGTAAATCGTTCGCGGATGCCACGAACCTTTGTATTGCTCGGTGATCTGGCCTAGAACCTGCTGCCCTGTAATGGGGTGCCCGGCGTTCCAGATAATCTGCATAACTTTCATTTCGGACTCGTTCAGCCTTGTCTTTTTTTCGTTCCATGTTTATGACCTCACTGAAAAGTTACTGCCCAATAGGTATACTGTCCTGCTTCCGTGCTGCAAAACCAGCATCCGATTCCCATGCTGGAATAGTTGGGCGACACGATGCTGGCGTAGTGGTCGGGGCTGCTTTGCCATGCAGCACAAACGCTGCTTGCGGATGCAAACGGACCGGCTGCAATAATCTCACCGCAGACGGCACCGGAATGGTCAAACGAGCCACCAGATGCAAAACTATCACAACGGGAGTTTGCAATAGAACTTAAGCCACCATCTACGGTCAGCGCAGGCAGACCAGCCGCGGCGCGCATGGCGTTGATATTTTCCGCTACCGCCCAGTAAGCTGAATCGGAACTGTCAATGCTCCACCACTGGTCAGTCCCTGCTGCAAGGTCAAACGGAACTGCATCATAGCTCATGGATACTTGCTGCGATGCCTCCGCCTGCTGCACAGGTGCAGCGGTTGCGGCAGGAGCCTCAGTAGGAGCTGGGGTAGGTTTCGCAGTCGGGGCTGCGGTGGGGGTCGGTGTTGCGGTAGGCTCTGCCGTTGGTACCGGCGTCGGATCAGGCGTTGGCGCAGGAGTGGCAGTCGGCGTTGCTCCACTGCTGGTTTCCGGCGTGACCTCCACCATCACACTGGTTTCGGGGGTCTCAAGGGTTGTCGGCTGCTGCGCGGCGCATCCGCATAGGGCAGCAACCATAAGGGTCAAAATCAACATAGATTTTTTCATTCGATTCCTCACAATCTATAAAGGTAAGTGTACAGCGCGGACGCGGCGCAAATCAGAAGATTGCCCACCCACATAAGCAGCTGCGGCAGCGCAATTGGACTGATCAGAAATGCAACGGCAGCAGAAGCTGCTGCTTCACCATAGCATCCATCCAGCAGCGCCAGCATAGCGGCAACACCGCCGAGGAGAGACAACAACCCGCCAAAGGCTCCCACAACTCCATACAGGAGATTGAGGAGAAAGCCCGCTGCAAAGAGCACCAGCACGACCGGCACCGCAAGGATTCTGAGAATCCAGAGTAAAGCGATATTTTTTCTAAGTTGAATCAGCATAATTTCCACCTCCACCCTCATCATACAGGAATGATTTTATTTTGCAAGGCTGTCGATTTACCGTTCCAATTCATCATCCGATTGAATCAGTGCATCTTCCGGTTCTTCTTCCAATTCTTCCGCTTCGCCCTCAATAATGGGTGCATCATTGCCCACATTCAGCAGGGCATCCAGCTCGGCAAGGCGGGCACTTTTATCGCTCAGTTCCTGCTCCTGGAAGAACGGCTGCTTCAGTTCTTCCTCTGCATTGGTAAGCTGTTTTGTAAGCTGTTCCAGACTGCCATGCAGTCGGTTCAGGTCCTGTGGCAGAGCAGAAACTACATTTTGGAAGCGAATCATGTTGCCGGCAGCATCATTACCCAGTTTTGTCGTGTGCGTTGCCTCGCCAACAAGGTGGGCATGGAATACCTTTTCCAGCGGTTTATATTCGACTGTGATTTCAAAGCCTGCATAGTGACCTACCGGCACAGGTTTCGTTGCCCGCACTGCTGCACCGACAAGCCCCAGCAGCGCCTTACCTGCATCCTCGCGCTTATCGTAGGTTTTCCCGTCCAACTCGATAGAAAAGATGAGCTTTTTATCGGCATCATAAGACTGGTGTTCTTTTGCTGTCTGAATATCCTGCTCAAATGCACGGATTCGATGCTCGGTTCCTTTGATTTGGCGCGGGAAAGTCACGGCTACCGCATCTTCCAACCGGTAATGCTGGCTGGTGTAGGCAGCTTTCAGGGTCCGCAGCCGCGCCACTTGAATGTCCAAGTCCATCTTTTCCTTGATCATGGGGTTACCCGCTGCCAAAGCCTTGACTTCGGCATAGGTGAGCGCAGCTTCGTCCAGATCCTCGCAGCTACGGGCTGGGGATTTTGACGTCATAATTTGCGAAATAAACTTCTGTTTATTCTCGACAAGCTGCCAGCTGTACGAATCAAAAGTTGACTCTGTAACGTAAATAAATATGGAAACTTCCTTGTTCAGGTTGCCTTGGCGGACCATGCGTCCGTTACGCTGGGCAATATCAGCAGGTCGCCATGGGCAGTCCAGATGGTGCAACGCAATAAGCCGTGTCTGTACGTTGGTACCAGCGCCCATCTTCTGGGTGCTGCCCATCAGGACGCGCACAGTGCCATTTCTGACTTTTCCAAATAGTTCAGCTTTTTTTGTTTCGGTATCCGCATCGTGGATGAACTGCACTTCCTCTTTGGGGATGCCCTTGGCAACCAGCTTATCGCGCACATCGTTGTATACGTCAAAGCCGTCCTCCTTGGGGGTGCTGAGGTCGCAGAAAATCATCTGAGTGGAGTGCTGCTCCTTGGTCTTTTCCCATATCTCATATACCTTATCCACACAGGCGTTGGCCTTGCTGCCGGGATCATCCGGCAATAAAGGGTTCATGAGCCGCTGGTCCAGTGCAAGTTTTCTGCCGTCATTGGTGATGCGCAGCATATTATCTTCCGTGGGCTGCACTTTTCCGCTTCGGACCTTTTCGGCGCGGTCTGCCAAGCCTTTGACCATTCTTTTCTGGACTTCACTTGGCTGTAACACCACATTGGTGGGCTTGCCGCCCACCAGTTCCGGCACCGGCAAATGCAGCATATCGGCGGTCTGAATGTCCGCAGACATCTTAAAAAGGCTCATGAGTTCCGGCAGATTATAAAATCGCGCGAATCTGGTTTTTGTGCGGTATCCTGTACCAGTTGGGTTAAGCTCAATCGCTGTAATGCTTTCCCCAAAGGTCGATGCCCACGAATCGAAGTTGAGCAAGCCCTCTTTTTCCAACAAGCCCCTTTGCAGATATCCCATCATGACGTACATTTCCGTCATGGAGTTAGATATTGGTGTACCGGTCGCAAACACGATACCATGCCCACCGGTCACCTCATCAAGATACATACACTTCATCAGCATATCACTGCTTTTCTGGCTTTCTGTCTGGGAAATGCCCGCAACATTGCGCATTTTGGTGGCAATCATGGCGTTTTTGAAATAATGTGCCTCATCCACCATCAGGCTGTCCACGCCCAGATCCTCAAAGGTGACGACATCATCCTTGCGCTGCTGGTCGTTGAGCTTGTCCAGCTTTTTCTTGAGCTGCTTTCTCGTGCGTTCCATCTGTTTGATGGTAAAATTCTCGGCGCGGGAGCTTTTCAAAAGTGCGATTTGGTCAATGACGTCATCAATCTGCCTTTGCAGGTACATATGCTGGCGTTCTGCCGAAAGCGGGATTTTCTCGAACTGACTGTGCCCGATAACGATGATGTCATAATTGCCGGTCGCAATGCGGGCACAGAATTTCTTGCGGTTTTCCTTTTTTTGAAATCGGTTTTCTTTGCTACCAGAATTTCCGCGTTCGGATAGAGCAGGAGCGCTTCGGATGCCATCTGCTCGGTCAAATGGTTGGGAACCACGATCAGCGTTTTACTGCAAAGCCCCAGTCGTTTCTTCTCCATGGCACTGGCCACCATTTCATACGTCTTGCCCGCACCCACTTCGTGCGCCAGCAGGACATTGTTGCCGTACAGCACATGGGCAATGGCGTTCAACTGGTGTGGGCGAAGGGTGATTTCCGGGTTCATGCCCGGAAATTTCAGGTGACTGCCATCGTACTCGCGGGGACGCAGCGCGTTAAATTTTTCATTGTAGATGGCGACCAATCGCTGGCGGCGTTCCGGCTCCTTGAAAATCCAGTCTTGGAACTGCTCACAAATCTGGCGCTGCTTTTCCTGTGCAGCCTGCGTCGCCTCCTTATTCAGCACCCAAGAAACGCTTCCGTCAGCCGCCGTAACTTTATCCCGAATTTGGGTAGAACGCAGGTTCAGGGCGTTCTCCGCAATCAGGTAGGCGTTGGCGCGGTTCGTACCGTAGGTCACCGTTGCTTTGATATTGCCGTCACCAAATTTCTTGTTGGTAATGGCCCAGCTGCCGGTATATGCTGCGAACTCCACTTTGACAACCCGCCTCGTGTAGTAAGGCGCATCCAACAGTTCCTCTAAAAACTGCTGCACATATTCTGCGGGAATCCAAGTAGCGCCAAGGCGGACGCTGATTTCACTGGCTTCCAAGTCCTTTGGCTGCACCTTTTCAAGCGCAGCCACGTTTATTTGAAACTGCGGGTCATTCGCCGCTACTGCCTTTGCTGCCTGCAGTTTTTCACGGACGTTGCCGGACAGGTATTCATCCGCAGGCAGGTAGATAGGGTTGCCATCGGTATCGACCTTTACGGGGTCACGGAAGATAATGCCGGTCAGATCGTTGATGACGGTTTCAGTGGTTTTCCCGGTCAGCTTGGACATATACCCCAAGTCAACGTGTCCCTGCTCGGAGAGACTGAGCGCCAGTGATTCTTCTGCGGTATCCACATGGTCTACTGCCTGTGCGGGGCGGATCGTCCGTTTGGTGAACATATCCGTCTTGCCTTTGAAGTTTCCCTCATCGTCCAGATCTTCCAAGGAGCAGAGCAGGAAGTAGCCGGAATCCTCACGGAATGCGGATGCCGTGCCACGGCTGTTGATAAGCCCATATTTCTTGCGGTAGGCATCGTATTGGTCGTTCAGACGGGCTTGCAGCTTTTGAATATACTCATCCGGAAAGTTTTCCAACTGGGCATCGATCAGCTCACGGCAGGTATCCCGCAGGGGCACCAGTGCGCGGATGCGGGCCAACGTGGTATCTCCGCCTTTTACCACACGCATCTTGGAATTTTCGCGGTAGTAAATGACGTCATCCTTTACCGTATAACTGAAATTGCGCACATTGGGGTCCGCGTCAATGGTGCCGCTTTCTTCTTCGGCATATTCCTGTTCGTCCACCAGCGTGTAGTCCGCGTGCAGGTTAGAGAGCGCTGCATCCAGTTGCTCCGCCAGCGGGCTTTGCTCATTCGGCACACAGGCAGAGCGCATTCCGTAGGGGCCGCTGACCATCTGCATTTCACCGCAGACCATTTCCGGGTGGTCGATGAAATACTGGTTCAGCGGGATTCCGTTTTCTGTTTCTCCAACGTGTATCCACGGTGCGTCCTGCTCCAAGACTCTGCCGCGCTTTTGCAGAAACAGAATGTCGGAGGTCACTTCCGTACCGGCATTGCTCTTGAACGTGGTGTTGGGCAGGCGTACTGCGCCGATCAGGTCACACCGCGCTGCGAGATATTGGCGCACGTCCTCTGATTTCTTATCCATCGTGCCGGAGGTTGTGATGAACGCCATAATGCCGCCGACACGCAGTTTATCTACCGTCTTGGCTAGAAAGTAGTCGTGAATTTGGAAGTGCAGCTTATCATACCGGCGGTCGCTGACCTGATACTGTCCAAACGGCACATTGCCGATGGCAAGGTCAAAGAAGTTGTCCGGCAGGTCGGCTTTTTCATACCCTGTAATTTGGATTTTTGCTTTCTGGTAAAGCTGCTGCGCAATGCGCCCGGACAGGCTATCCAGCTCCACGCCGTACAGCTTGGCATTGTGGGTATCGAACTTGCTGTGCCGATGCCCGAAGAACGCACCGACACCCATACTGGGTTCCAGCACATTGCCGCCCACACAGCCGATATGCTCCAAGGCGCGATACATAGCATGAATGACCGCAGGCGGTGTGTAAAAGGCAGTCAACGTGGATTCCCGCGCAGCGGCGTATTCATCCTCGGTCAGCAGGGCTTTCAACTGCTCGTACTCGGTATGCCAGTTATCCTTGCCGGGGTCAAAGGCATCTGCCAAACCACCCCAGCCAAGATAGCCAGCCAGAATGTCCTGTTCCTGCTCACTTGCAGGGGCACCACCGGATGCCATGCGCTGCTCGATTTCTTTCAGCGTGCGGATGGCCTGCACATTGGCAGCGAACTTTGCTTTCGGACCTTCCGGCACGGCAGGTTCATACGGTGCAAGGTAGTTCGTGCGGTCATACTCGGCAGGTTCCTCACGCGCAGCAAGGCGGTCTACATCCTGCATGACCTGCGATACAAAGGTAGATTTCTCCGGTTCGTCTGCGCTGATTTCGGGTTCCTGTTCCTCGATTTCGTTGATGTCCACTTCCATCAGGCTGTCAAAATCGAGATTGGCAAGTGCCATCCGGTTCATATCTTCCAGCGAAGCGTATGTATCCTGCGCATAGAGGGTATCGTCCACAAACTTGCTGATCGTGCAATGCTCCAGATCCGCATGGACCTGAATCGTATGCTGCTCGTCCTCGGTAGTGGTGTAGCCAAGATCGATTTGGGTGAGGTCGGAGAAATCCGGCTCTGTGATTTCAAACTCATCCTTGAGGTAGTCCTCGATATAGGAGAGGGCCTGCTCACGCTGCTCCTGCACCAGAGATTCACGCTGCTGCTCCGATAGCACCATGCCGCCGTTGTGGGGATTGGCGTCCAGCAGTTGTTGGAACTGTTCTCGGCTGACGGCGCGGCCTACCAGCGGAAAATCTTCATTGCGCAGATGGACGTCAAATTGTCCGATGCTCTCTACGGTGAATCGTTGGTCGTTTTCAAGGTAAACGGTGCTGCCCACTTCGCAGACAGGTTTCTGGTCAGGGATGGGTGGCGGCAGGGGCTTCGATTCTGCCTGCCTGTTTATCCATGCAGGCATCTTCTCGCGTTCTGCATCCGTCAGGTAGCGGTCCATTCGGACAAGGCATTCCAGCCGCTTGCCGACCTCTTTCCATTTGAGCTTTTTCTCATACCGCAGGTCATCCTTGAAATCGTAAAGGATGCTGAATCCTTTACCGTCAAAATTGACGAAGCCGCTTCCACCATCGGTAAACGTCCAAGAGAAACCGCCGATGCCGTACTCCTTTTTGAGGAAAACTACGGTTTCCTTTTCCGTTTTCTTTTGCTGGAAATGGTTATAGATGCGGTACTTGCCGCCCTCAAAAACGCTGCCTCTTGTAATGATGACGTTCACATCATCTTCCGTTATGTGACTGCCATCGTCCGGCTGGGGTTCTTTGTAGTGGTATGTAGGCAGGGCTGCTTTGATTTTTTCGTCCTGTTCTTCCTCGGAATAGATGTCGTCCACTTCCAACGCGCCTACTTCATCGCCGCGAGAAGCATTTTCCGGCAGGTCAAAGGACAGTTGCTCGTCCTGACTGACAGCTTTTTTCGGGTCAATGGCCGCGATAAGTTCGTGGTTATCGACCAGTGCGGAGATGGCAGCAGTAACGCTGTGCCACGACAGATGCGATTCCGCGCTGCGGGTCAGGTAGGACCCCTGCCAGAGAAGCAGACCATTGCTTTCTTTATAGAATCCAACGCGGGTATCATCATCCAGCAGAAGCTCCGTAAACACGACCTTGTAGCTCTCACGGATATACCGCAGCCTGTCGATCAGCAGCGGTGTTTTACTGAAAAAGGAAAGGATGTCCGCATTGGAAGCGCGCGAGGTCGTATCTGCTTTCAGCAGGAACGGCAACAGCTCTGCCGGAAATTCGGGCAAAGAAAAAGCGGAGGGCGATGGTTCGCTCTCCGCAGCTGCGGGTTCTTCCGTTATACTTCGTACAGCATCGGAAGGATCATTTCCTCCGCCTGCTGCTTCAGGCTGTTGCACATCTGTGCCCAGCCCAGAGGGTTCGTCTTGCGGTCGGGCATCTGCGCTTTCTGCATCAGATCGCGCAGCGTCTTGTCCACCATCTGCTGCGCATCCAGCCCCATCTTGCGGCAGCTCGACAGCAGCGTTCCCTCCAGCATCATCTGGTCGCACAGGTTCGGCTCGTTCTGCTCCAAGTAGTCCAGCCGCATCCTGCCGTACCGGTTCAGGTTGGTTTTCTTGGCTTTCGGCAAGCTCAGGTTCGGAATCTGATAGCCCTTCACGTTCGTGTACATCATCTGTGACAGCCTCCTCTCGACTGGTCGTCTGTGTGGGTGATTGAGTATCTGTATTATGCACTGGTTCAGCCTGAATTGCAACACTGTCGCGGGCAAGCTGCATGACCTCGTGCCCCAGCTCATCCAGCAAAGGTTCTGCCGCTGCCTGCACATAGCCGCCCAAGCAGAGCGAGATTCGGCTGGTATCAAACTGGGTGACATTCTGGAAAGCCGGGAAATCTTCTTCCTGCACCGGGATACCCAAACGGATGCAGATCATGTACAGGGTGCTTTGTGCAGCGAGTTCCTGCAAGATAAACCGCTGATCTTCCGGGTGGCTCCAATTCAGTGCGCTGTCCTCAATGGATGTCGCCAATACGCGGTTGGCGCGGTCGGACAGGGATACAACTTGTTCGGTTGCCCGATCCATTAAGCTGCCCACGGAATTGACCTGCATAAGAAGTGGCCGGATGGCATCTGTCACTTCCCACGGGGCAGCAGCTTTGTCACCAGTAAGAACCGTGTCTGTCATGGAGAACACTCGTTTGGCAGTGGGTACACCCTGATGGCGTTGCAGAATAATGATGCTTTTACTGCCGTACATAACCTTGCGGTGTGCCTGTTCATTCCAGTATTTCATGGTAGCGCAGGCGGTGGCATCGGGGCGCTGGGCGTGGATCAGCAGCTGGTTGAGGTAGGTGGTGTGGTAGTTATGCGCTGCCGTATACAAGAACCGCCGCCAGTTTTCCGGTGAGGCTGTGACCTGTGTAGCGGTCTGCTGTGCCAGTTGGAAAATATCTTGTGGATTTGGCATTGCTTCACCTTTCCGGTTCGTCCTGAACCTGTTCTTTTTTGGTGCTGGGCTTCGACTTCGTGCAGTTCCGGCAAAAGGTGGCTCACATCCTTGAAGCCAATACTGTCCACATAGTAGGCAGTCTCGTTTCCGTTTTTCGTTGTGACTACAATATCACTGGTCGACAGAGAACACATATGATAGCGCAGCGGACGATTCGGGGCATTGAACTCCTGAACGCATCTGTCCAAATCGTAGTCCGCAGGGAGATTTGCTATGTAGACGCTGCTGTAATCGGCTGCATGGATGCGGCTTTTGGAATAGGCATAATTCATAAAGCGATATTCGCAGCCGCCCTTTGTAATTTGATAGACTTGGAGCTTATCCAGATTGTCTCCCGGCTGAGGGTGTTCAGGGGCAACATAGCAGCCGATTCGGAAGTTGTCCTCTGCATATTGCTGAATATGACAGCCATAGTGCCCGACATAAGCATGGGTTACGTCAATGTTCTTTACCGCTCTGAGCCGTTTCGTTCCGTCCGCATTTGTCTCAATCACGCGCTGACCGTCACGCACCTGAAATAGTTCACGCCCATCTCGGTTCAAGAACCGCGTGAATTGCAAACTGCTGCATAGCTCATGTGCGTAAAGCCATTCTGTAATGTGCATATCCTTTTCCACCTGTACCCATGTATAACCATCCCGCTGGGTATAGGTATGCGGGCGAACCCTATCTACGCCGATTACTTCTACAAGTTTCTTAGCCATTTGGGGGATTTGTGCATCACTACGGTCAGCGTAGGGACCGCGGTAGTCATCGCACAGGTAATTGACACCATTTCGCACCTGTATGATTGCAACCGCTCCGTCCGGATTCTGACGATCTATCCCTACCACCAATCGTGCATAAGGGAATCTTGTCCGTTCATTCCAAGTGCGTTCGTTGTTATAGGGCATTTCACGCAGTTGGTGATAACGCTTTTCCAAATCTGCGATATTATCAAAGAATTCCGTTGGTGTTTGCTTTCCAAATTGCTCCGGAAACGCACGGGTCATAGCATCCGGAATCAAGTAATACCGATACTCTGCCATATCAGCGCTCCTCCTCATGTGCTTGCTCATGCGCCATCTGTCGAAAATAGCTCTCCAAAATTTTCAAAATGCGATTTTCCATCTGCTGTTTGGTGCAGCCGGTCGGAAAATACTGCGCCACCTTGCTGACATTGATGTTCAGCACCGGTTCACGCGGCGCAACGCTCGGTTTCTGCGCCAACATGATTTCTTCCAACTTGTCCAGCGTTAAGTTTCCTTCTTTGCTGGCTGCTTTCAATTTTTGTGCTTGTGAGAGGGATGGGGTGCAGTCCTGCGCCTCGGCATAGTCGAGGAAACTCTGCTGCTCGTCCGGGGTCAGGTAGGAAAGTTCAACTGCGGGGTTGAATTTCAGGGTGCCACTATCCACTTTTCTTTTGCAAGTCAGGAACGAGGCTGTTAAGGCGAACATATCGTCTTACTTGCGTACCACTATCTCCGGCTTGTTGCCCGACTTCATGGGCGCTTTCCAACTTCCAACCAACTTGGTTGGAAGTTTCTTGGCGGCGTTCTCCTTGATGACTAATGGCTTCCAACTTCATCGCATACGCCCTAGCTTTTTCCATCGGGCTGATATGTTCTCGCTGGATATTGGCATCCACCATGTCGATGATGGCTTGGTCGTCATCAACATCTCGCACCTGCACCTTGATTTTATCCAGCCCTGCAAGCTGCGCTGCATGAAAGCGCCGGTGCCCGGAGATAATTTCATAGCCGCCCTCGGCGCGGGGGGCGCACGGTCAGGTTGGTAAGTACACCGTTTTCCTTGATGCTGTCCACCAGCTTCTGCATATCTTCATCGTCACGCACCTCGAAGGGATGATTGACGAAAGGATGCAGTTCAGAAAGTGGTACTTCCGTAACAAGGTCGCCGCTTTCTCGTTGGCGGTCAGCCTCTGAGGAAAACATATCAGCGATCGCGGGCATCTTCATCGCGTTCATAAACTTGTTCTTCGCGGCCATGACCTAATACCTCCTGCGTAAAATCAACGTATGCTCTTGCGCTGCTGCTTTTGGGTTCGTACAGGATAGTGGGTGCTGCAAACGCCTGACTTTCCTGCACTTTGACGTTATAGGGGATCTCCGTAGTAAATACACGGAGCGTTCTCCCATACTTGGCGCGGACATCATGGGCATAATGTTCCGAGACTTTCGTATGCTGGGTCATCGTCAGCAAAACGCCCCTGATATGCAGTCCGGGGTTGATTTTGCGCTGCACGCTGGAAATCGAATTTGTCAGCTGCGACATACCAACCACCGAGAACGGCTGCGCCTGCATCGGGATGATGACCTCGTTGGCAGCGGACAGCGCGTTTGTCAGCAGAAGCCCCACGGAGGGGGGAGCAATCAATGATGCAGTAATCATACTGGCTGCTGTACTGTTCCAGACAGGTTTTCAGCAGAACCTCGCGGCACATCATGGTGCCCATTGCCAGCTCAAAGCTGGCCAGCCGGAGATTGGACGGAATGAAATCCACCTGTGGTGCAGAGTCATCCGTGCGCTTGCTCTGATAAACGCACTCTCTGTGGGAGAGGGGCTTTTCATAGGCAACCTTCATCAGCAGCTCTGTGATTGTCTGTTCAAGGTCCTGCTCAGGCGGGATACCGCAGTAGCAAGACAGATTGCCCTGCGGGTCAAAGTCCACCATGAGTACACGGTAGCCCTGCTGGGTAAGGGCAATGCCCAAGTTGTACGCGGTAGTCGTTTTGCCCGTACCGCCCTTCTGGTTTGCGATAGCAATAGTTTTCATCTGGTTTCCTCCTCCAAAATATCATCCAAGCTGATACAGTGCTTTTGGTATTCCTGCGTGACCTGCACCAGCGTGTCGTTATAGTCCTTGCCGATAGGCGGCTGGCGATCTTCCACGGTTTTGCCGCTGCCATCCAAGTGCTTGATAATGTCCTGCGTTCTGGTTCTACCGGCTTCGTCATTATCAAGACACAGAACAATGTGCGTTATGTTCGGGTAGTATGTAAGAAACGCATCCAGTGCAGCGTAATCCGTACCTCCCAGCGCCAGATAGTGAACACCGCGCCAGTTTCCGGTGTGCTGTATGATTTTGAGTGATGCGCCTGACATGGCATCTATGGGTGCTTCGTACACTTCCACCGTGTCGGCAGTGGCAGCAGCTTCGATGTAGAACGGATATATCTTTTTGCTGCCGGGAATATCGCGGCGGAACTGGATTTGCGAACAACCGCGCAAGCTGCCGCCCTTGGCCTCTCCATTTCCATCGCGCCCGACAAATACGCAATTCGGATGATCCTTGAAGCTCGTCTGATACAGGATTCTCTTTTGCTTGCAGACCGTCAGCACATTGGGGTGAATGCAGCGCTTGCGAAGATAGGCAGTAGCAGCGTAGTTGTTCTTATCTGGCTTCGGCAGCCTGAATTCCTTTGCCGGTTTCTTCTCGGCAGGGGGTGAGGGGCTTTTACAGGTTGGAAAGAAGGACGGACACCGCCCTGTATCCGATTGATTTCCCGCACCGCTTCTACAAACGAAACACCTTCAACCGCTATGAGATAGTTCAGCGCTGTGCGGCCTGTAGCTTTCGTTTTGAAGTACGTCCACGAACCATCCTCTGCGAAGGTCAACGAGCTGTGCCCTTTGTGGCGGAACTGTCCGGGTCCTTCCGGTTTGAAGTTGTCCGGCTCGCACAGCTGCATATACTGGTACAGATTCATCTGCTTCGCTTGGGCGATTTCCTGCTCTGTTACACCGGGCATACTCTACCACCTATTCTGTTTTCCTAACTGTAATTTATATTCTCAGTATCACTATAATCAGTCTAATTATTATCAGTATTAGTTCCGTGTGATTTTCAAGAATCCAGAAGTGTGAAAATCACATATCAAGAATCACCTTTTTCACAGCTCTTGCTATTTATCGTTGCTGCGAAGTTTTTTACATAAATCAAATTCGGTCTACCAAGCCCCTGTCGCTTGCGCTCGATAAGCCCTGCCTGCTTTTCCAGTTCCACCATCAGGCGCGTGGCTTTCTGGTTGGCACAGTTCAGTGCATCCATGATTTCCTCCACGGTGAAGATAATGTAAACCTTGTTCTGTGCATCTAACCATTGATTTTTCAGCGACAAACTCATTCGATCCAGCAGAATCCCATACAGTACCTTGGCATCGGTGGACAGCTCCCTGAAGTTCGGCTCTGTAAATAGCGCTTTGGGTATACGGTAAAAGAGAACTGCTCGGCTTGAGCGCCGTAAAATATTCGTATTGCATCTCACTTCTCCTGCCTAAAAATGGGTGCAGCTAAGAAAGCCCACAAAACTACATTTCGTAAGCTATTACATATTGTACTTTTCACTTATCTTTCCAGTTCCTCTTCGCGCTGTGGTCGCTGGCGGCTGGAGCGCTTGTGCTCCCAATTCCGCAGCAACGAAATGATGACATTCTGCATCTGCTGCGGTGTATAGCTGGATGGGAAGTACTGCTGCACATCAGACTGATTTAGGAAGAATTTCTGTCGCTGATTCGGCTTTTCTTCTGTCAGCAGGGTATGCAGGTAATTCTCCGTCAGCGTTCCATTTCGGCTCATATCCTTTAGCGTCCGAGACTGAACCAAAGACGGTGTAGCATCACACATATCCATTTCTTCTTTGAGCCATGTCTGGTGTTCCTCTGTCATATAGGAGATTTCGACCGCTGGGTTGAATGCGATGCGACCGTCATCGACCATTTGCAAGATGGATGGAATTAGATACGTCAAACGAATGTAACGATGTATTTGATTACGGCTTTCATCAACTTCTTTACCCATAGCATCAAGTGTTCTCAACTTTGTCCCAAGTTGGGACGAAGTTGCTTTTCCTTGATGTTTCATCGCTTCCATGCGCATTTTATAAGCAAACGCCTTCTCACTTGGCAACACATGCTCACGCTGGATATTGCTGTTGACCATCAGGATCGTGGCTTCGTCATCGTCTATGTATTCCACTCTAGCAGGGATGCTTTCGATGCCGAGTTCCTTACAAGCCTCCCACCGGCGATGTCCGCTTATCACTTCATAGCCGACACCAACCTTTGGTCTGACGATGATGGGCGTAATGATGCCGCTCTCTGAAATACTGTCTACCAATTCACTGAATTCCAGATCATGTCGGATATGGAACGGATGATTGGAGAATGGATGCAACTTATTTATTGGAATAGTTTCCTCTTTGCTTGCTCTGTAAGCAGGCGATGTTTTCTTTGTCATGCTGCGTACTCCTGCGGTTTTTGATAGCTCTTAAGTACCCCGATTTGACCCCAAAAATGTACCCAAAAATCGTATACTTTTTGCTGAAAATGTACCCAAAGGGCATTTTTGCATAAAAAAGCCCCTAACCACTGTAGTACAGCGATTAGGGGCTTGCTATGATTTATAGATCGACCTTAACTGTCAGGTCTTTCCATTGCTTCGGCCAAAGCACGCAGCCACGCGAATTTCGATAAGAACGAGCCTTATCGTAATCCACATTTAATTGTAAAAATCTACGTGATTCAAGAACGTGGATTTTTAATTGCTGCCTGAGCGGCGGCGAGGCGGGCGATGGGAACACGGTAGGGAGAGCAGCTGACGTAGTCCAGGCCAACGTTGTGGCAGAACTCAACGCTGGAGGGGTCGCCGCCGTGCTCGCCGCAGATGCCCAGACCCAAGTTGGGGTTGGTTGCGCGGCCGTCATGGGCAGCCATCTTAACCAGCTTGCCAACGCCGATCTGGTCCAGATGCTGGAACGGATCGCTCTCGTAGATCTTGGTATCATAGTAAGCGGTCAGGAACTTAGCAGCATCGTCACGGCTGAAGCCGAAGGTCATCTGGGTCAGGTCGTTGGTACCGAAGCTGAAGAAGTCAGCTTCCTTAGCGATCTCACCTGCGGTCAGGGCGGCACGCGGGATCTCGATCATGGTGCCAACTTGGTACTTCATGTCAACGCCAGCGTCAGCGATCAGCTTGTCAGCAGTCTTGACGATGACGTCCTTGACGTACTTCAGCTCCTTCACTTCGCCAACCAGGGGCACCATGATGTGCGGGGTGATCATCTTGCCGGTCTCAGCAGAAACCTTGATGGCAGCCTTGATCACAGCATTGGTCTGCATCTCGGCAATTTCCGGATAGGTAACGGCCAGACGGCAGCCGCGGTGACCCATCATCGGGTTGAACTCATGCAGGCTGACAACAACGTTGTTCAGCTCTTCGGTGGTCATGCCCATATCCTTTGCCAGGGCTTCGATATCCTCAGCCTTGGTGGGCAGGAACTCATGCAGAGGCGGGTCCAGATAACGGATGGTCATCGGACGATCGCCCATGATGCGGTACATAGCGGTAAAGTCAGCTTCCTGGAACGGCTCAACCTTAGCCAAGGCAACCTTGCGCTCTTCAACGGTACGTGCGCAGATCATCTCACGCACAGCAGCAATACGATCCTCAGCGAAGAACATATGCTCGGTACGGCACAGGCCAATGCCTTCAGCGCCCATATCGACAGCGTTCTGTGCGTCGCGCGGGTTGTCGGCGTTGGTCATGACCTTCATCTGGCGTGCTGCGTCAGCCCAGCCCATGAAGCGCTTGAAGTTAGCGTTTTCGGTGGAAGCGACGGTAGCGATCTGGCCTTCGTAGATGTTGCCGGTAGAGCCATCAATGCTCATCCAGTCACCCTCATGGAAGGTGTGGCCGTTAATGGTGATAACCTTTGCAACGTAATCGATAGCAACATCGTTATCATTGCCGCAGCCGGAAACACAGCAGGTACCCATGCCACGTGCAACAACAGCTGCGTGGCTGGTCATGCCGCCGCGGACGGTCAGGATGCCCTGAGAGACCTGCATGCCGACGATATCCTCGGGGCTGGTCTCGAGACGGACCAGAACGACCTTCTTCCAGGCATCGTCCTTGACCTTCTCCTCAGCATCTTCAGCGGTGAAGACAACGCGACCGCAGGCAGATCCCGGAGAAGCGGCCAGGCCCTTGCCGATTGCTTCAGCAGCCTTCAGGGCAGCAGCGTCAAACTGCGGGTGCAGCAGGGTATCCAGCTGCTTGGGCTCAACGCGCAGTACAGCGGTGCGCTGATCGATAACGCCCTCATCAACGAGGTCGCAGGCGATCTGCAGAGCAGCCTGTGCGGTGCGCTTGCCGTTACGGGTCTGCAGCATAAAGAGCTTGCCATCTTCGATGGTGAACTCCATGTCCTGCATATCCTTGTAGTAGTTTTCCAGGCGGGTTGCGATCTCAACGAACTGATCGTAAACCTCAGGCATTTCCTCGTGCAGCTTGCTGATCGGGGAAGGAGTACGGATGCCGGCAACGACATCTTCGCCCTGAGCATTGATCAGGTACTCGCCCATCAGCTTCTTCTCGCCGGTGGCGGGGTTACGGGTGAAAGCAACGCCAGTGCCGGAACGCATGCCGGAGTTACCGAAGGCCATCTGCTGCACGGTGACAGCGGTGCCCCACTCGTAGGGGATTTCGTTCATCTTGCGGTAAACGTTGGCGCGCGGGTTATCCCAAGAACGGAAGACGGCCTTGACAGCGCCGATCAGCTGTTCTTTCGGATCCTGCGGGAACTCTTCGCCCTGCTTCTCCAGGTAGATGGCCTTGAACTCCTTGACGAGTTCCTTCAGGTCCTCAGCGTCCAGCTCGATATCCTGCTTAACGCCCTTGCGCTCCTTCATAGCGTCGATACGCTCTTCAAAGAAGCTCTTGCCCAGCTCCATGACGACGTCAGAGTACATCTGGATGAAGCGGCGGTAGCAGTCATATGCAAAACGGGGGTTAGAAGTCTTCTTTGCCAGACCTTCAACAGCCTGGTCGTTCAGGCCCAGGTTCAGGATGGTATCCATCATGCCGGGCATAGACTGACGTGCACCGGAACGAACAGAAACCAGCAGCGGGTTCTCGATATCGCCGAACTTCTTGCCAGTCTGCTCTTCCAGGATTCCCATGTACTTGAAGATGTCAGCCTTGATCTCATCGTTGATCTCACGGTTGTCAGCATAGTACTGGGTGCAGGCTTCGGTGGTGATGGTGAAGCCCTGAGGAACCGGCATGCCGGCATGGGTCATTTCTGCCAGACCAGCGCCCTTGCCGCCCAGAATGTTCTTCATGGTCGTCTGGTCGCCGCCAAATGCGTCATGGCCCTCTTTGAACAAATACAAAAACTTCTTGCTCATAGGTTACCTCCAACAAAATTACGGTTTCTTCCCGGTGTGCCGCGCACACCCGCAAAATAAGAATTTTCTCTCTTGCAAAGTCCATTATAACAGACTCAGCCCGGAATTTCCAGTACATTGTTAAATAAATGGCGAATATTTTCGCCGAAAATCTCACAAAGTTTTGGGGTCAGGCTCTTGCAATTTGACCAAAAATGCGGTAAATTATAATGGGTGAGAAGTTGGGAAACATTATTTTATTACATTCTGCAACACTTTTTTCAATTCATCCCGCCCCGACAGGCTTCAGCCCTGTTCCGGGGCTTTTTTTGTAGGGTCGTATACTCTTTTGGCCCAAAACAGAAAGGGGTATTTTTATGTCCGAAGCGAAAGCCAAATACCTTGCCGCCAAAGCGGCCTTTGAAGAAACTTTTGAAAAGCACCTGCAGAACGGTGTGGAGTTCATCAGCGACCAGGTTTTTATTGACCCCGAAGTTGAGATTGCACCCGGCGCAGTGATCCTGCCGGGCTTCATCCTGCGCGGCAAGACCTCCATCGGGGCAAACTGCGTCATCGGCCCCAATACCTTATTGGAGAACACCATTGTTGAGGCCGGTTCCACCGTGAACGCCAGACAGTGTTATGACAGCCATCTGGGCCCCAACAACAAGATTGGCCCCTTTACCCATGTGCGCACCGGCACCGTGACGGATGAGGGCGTGCACCTGGGCGCTTATGTGGAAACCAAGAACGCCAACTTTGCCGAGGGCAACACTGTCAGCCACCTGACTTACATTGGCGATGCCGATGTGGGCAAGTACTGCAACTTTGGCTGCGGCACTGTAACCTGCAACTATGACGGCGAGGGCAAGTACCGCACCACCATCGGCGATTATGCGTTCATCGGCTGCAACACCAACCTGGTGGCGCCGGTCAAGGTGGGCAGCCGCGCCTTTACCGCTGCCGGTTCCACCATCGGCCACGATGTGCCGGACGGTGCCCTGGGCATTGAGCGCGCCAAGCAGGCCGAAGTTGCCGCCTGGGGCGCCAAGAAGCTGGAAAAATACGTTGCCAAAAAACAGAAGCTGGAAGCCGAAAAGAAAAACGACTGATGCCCCTGACCTGCTGCAAGGAGGATTGCTGCCATGGCCATTTTGGAACGCACCCTGACCGGGGATTTTACCACCATCCTGACCGAGCTGGACGCTGTTGTAAAACAAAGTGTTTCGGCCACGCTGGAAGGTTCCAGTGATTTCAACTTCAGCACCGGCCGCTGTGCCGTGCGGGTATACGAACGCTACAGTGCCATTGGCAATGGCCGTGTTACCATGAGCCTGACCCTGCTGGAAGCTGACGGGCAGATCCGGCTTTCCGCCATCACATCCGGCGGCAGCCAGGCTGTGTTTTTCAAGTTCAACACCTTAGGTGCAGAATTCTTCCTGGATACCATCCGGGATACAGTGGAATGCTTTGCCCCTGGTGCACACTAAAATCACAAAATTACTATAAGGATTTTTACTATGGGACTATTTGGAGGTGGTTCCGGGGCAGACTGGCTGATTGCCGGTCTGGGCAACCCGGAGCCGAAATATGACGGCACCCGCCACAACACCGGTTTTGCCGCGCTGGATGCGTTGGCCGAAGCCTGGGGGTGCGAGATCAACAAAAGCAAATGGCAGGGCCTTTACGGCATTGCCCAGGTGGACGGCCGCAAAGTGATGCTGCTAAAGCCGCTGACCTACATGAACCTGAGCGGCCAGAGCATCGCCCCCGCCGCGGCATTTTACAAGATCCCGCGCAACCACATTATTGTGTTGTGCGATGACATTGCACAGGAGCCGGGGCACATCCGCATCCGGCCCTCCGGTTCTGCTGGCGGGCACAACGGGCTAAAGAGCATTATCGCTTCCACCGGCGGCGAGGATTTTTACCGCATCCGCATTGGCGTTGGCGCCAAGCCGCGCCCGGATTATGATCTGGCTGACTGGGTGCTGGGCAAGTTCCCGCCCGATGACGCCAAGCTTGTGACCGGCCGCCACACCGACGTGGAAGCCGCCTGCCGCCTGTTGATGGCCGGCAAGCTGGGCGAAGCGCAGAATAAATTCAACCACTGAGCGCGGATAGGCGTTCCGTAGGGGCGCACAGTGTGCGCCCTTCCTGTTTTCTGTGTAAGATGCCCGCAAAGGAAGCGTTCTCACTTCAAATTTGCAATCCATCATTACACGGGATGTGGTTTAATGGAACACCTGCTGGGGTGTGCGCACTGTGGAAAACTTTGCCGATGGTGATAAACGCTGCAAATGATTTGTAGGGGACGATGCTCGTCATCGTCCCGCATGACAGGTCTTGCCACATATTCCACCCTGCATACGGCCAACGTCCGCGGGCGAACAATGTTCGTCCTCACGTTCTCTACAAGATAAGAGCACAGCTTTTTCAATCATACAAATGCCAAAGCGGGCGGCCCATCTGGGCCGCCCGCCATTTGTCGTTCCATGCAACGCTTCTCTCAAAATTCACTTTGCCGTTTTGCTGCAAATATAGTACAATGGTTACGCAAAGCGCTGCTCATACCGGCGCACAAAAAGCGTATACAGCGCATAGCACACCATCAGGCAGACGGCATATACCCCGGCGAAACACAGCCACGCGGCTGCGCCGCCCATCGCGGTGTTGGGCAGCAGCTCCAGCACCAGCGGGTGGGCCAGGTACAGCCAAAAGCTGCCCGCCCCCACAAATTCCACGGCCTGGGCGAACTTCTGATTTTCCGCCAGGCCAACGCCCTGCGGGTTCTGCACGGCCAATAGAACAAGCACCGTAAACACGCACTCGAACCCCGCCCGCTGGAAGTTGGTGAGCACTGCCAGCAGAATGCAGAATGCCCCGTATAAAAACTGCTTGTTCTCCCGCACTGCCGCAAACGCCGCCATGCCAAAGATAAAGCAGTACAGCGTCATGCCCGGCGTTTTTGCGCTGAACTCGCTGATGTTGGCTTCTGCCGGGAAAGCCGCCAGACTGCTTTCAATTAAGCCGCCGATCCTGCCCTTCACCGCAAGGCAGACCACCAGCAACGCCAGCGCACCCCAAAAGCGTTTGCACAGCCGGTACAGCCACGGGGCCAGCAGATAAAAGAACGCAAAGGCGCTCATCGTCCACAGCACGTTGCGGTTGTTCCACAGCATCCAGTTATCACTGGGCAGCCACATCTGCAAAAATACAAAGTACCGCAGGTAACCCGGCCCGCACGGCCCGCCGGGGCCAAACAGCTGGGCTGCACTGGCGCCCGCCGCCAGATAGCGTACCGCATCGAACAGCCAGCGCAGCACCAGCACCAGCCAGTACAGCGGCAGGATCCGCCGGATGCGGCGCTGGTAATACGGCAGCGGCTCCGGGTGGCGGCTCAGGCTGGCCGCGGCCAGGTACCCGCTGAGCACAAAAAACAGTTGCACCCCCTGCGCGCCAACCGCGGCGGCATCCCCCAGGCCAACTTTCTGCCCGGCATGAACGCCCAGCACCATCAGCGCCGCCAGAATACGCAGCTCATCCAGCGCTACATTTTTATGTTTTGTCATCTTTCTATATTCTGCTCCTTATTGCAGCATTATTTGATTTCTTTATTCTGCCGAACTTTTTCGATTCCTTCTTTTCAAAGAAAGGGCAAAAACTCTCGTATTACTCGTATCCTCAAAATTATACATCACCCGCCCTATCATGCGCAAGCGCAGGAGGCACCATGTTTGACGCATTGTTTACCACCACAACCGAATACAAAAAACTGAGCCACGTGCTTTCCGGCAAAGGTGCATGCGCCCTGTTTGGGCTGCCCGCATCCGGCCGCGCACAGGTGTATGCCGCGCTGTGCCGCCAGTTGGATAAGCCGCTATGCATCGTGACCCCCGGCGAGGCCGAAGCCACCCGCTTTGCTGCTGACCTGAACACGCTGGGCATTCCCGCCGCCGTGTTCCCGGCGCGGGACTATGTGTTGCGCCCCATTGAGGGCACCGCCCGCGAATACGAGTACCGCCGCCTGGCTGTGCTGGGCGAGCTGGTAGGCGGGCGGCTGCGCGCCGTGGCTGTGCCCGCGGAAGCATTGACCCAGTTCACCACCCCAAAAGAGGATTTCTGCGCCAACACCCGCACCCTCCATGCGGGGGATACTCTGCTGCGGGATGACCTGCTGGCCGCTTTGTTTGGTGCCGGCTACACCCGCCGGGCCCAGGTGGATGGCCCCGGCCAGTTCTCTGTGCGCGGCGATATTGTGGATATTTTTGCTCCCCGACCAGAAAATGCCGGTTCGTATGGAATTTTGGGGTGATGAGATCGATACCCTGCACACCTTTGACCTGACCACCCAGCGCCGCGAGGATGCCATTGATAAGTTTTACCTGAGCCCCGCGCGGGAAGTTCTGTTCGGCAAGCCTACCGATGCCGCCGAGCAGCTTCGGGCCTTTTTGGCCAAGCAGCGCGGCAAAAAGAAGAAAACCGCCATGGCAGACTGTATGGCCGCTGATCTTGACCTGCTGGATGGCGGTGCCGTGCCGGTCAACATGGACAAATACCTGGCCGTGCGCTACCCCCATCCCGCCACCGTGCTGGATTATTTTGACGACCCGATCCTTGTGGCCGAAGAGCCTGCTTCCATCCGGGAAGCCGACCGCGCGACCGCCTACCGCCGGGGTGAGGAACTGAAATCCCTGATCCTGGACGGTGTCCTCTGCGCCGGGCTGGATAACCTGTACGCGGACCCAAGCTACCTGTGGTCCAAAACCGGACACTACCGCACCATCTGTGCCGAGAACTTTGCCCGCAGCATGCCGGATCAGCCGCTGAAAGATATCATCAACGCCCCGGCTCACACCCTGCCTGCCTGGAATGGCGAAGTCGCCGGGCTGCTGGAGGATTTGAAACCGCTGTGCGATGCCGGTTATACCGTTACCCTGCTGGCCGGCACCGACCGTGCCGCAGCCGGTCTGGCACGCGACCTGCGCGATAAAGGCATTCTGGTTACCACCGATGCTGCAGCAGCCCCCGCTGCCGGGCTGGTGCAGGTTCTGGCGGGGCACCTTTCCGCTGGGTGCGAATTTCCGTTTGCCAAGTATGCTTTGCTGACAGGCCGTGCCTTTGGCGAGACCAGCTCCCAGAAGAAAAAAGCGTAAAAAGGCCAAAGATGCCCTGAACAGCCTGACCGAGATCACGCCGGGCGATCTGGTGGTGCACCAGAACCACGGTATTGGCCGGTATGCGGGCATCCAGCGAATGGCGGTTCAGGGCGTTACCAAAGACTACCTGCGCATTGAGTACGATAAAAAAGATGTACTATATGTTCCCGTCACCCAGCTGGACCTGCTTTCCCGCTACACCGCGCCGGGGGATTCGGAGAATGTCAAGCTCAGCCGCCTGGGCGGGGCCGAGTGGACCAAGACCCGCAGGAAGGTGCGCGCCGCCACCGAGCAGATGGCCAAGGAGCTGATCGAGCTGTATGCCCGCCGCAAGCAGGCGCACGGCTATGCTTTCCCCTGTGATGACACCTGGCAGGGGGATTTTGAGCAGCGCTTTGCCTATGATGAAACGCCGGACCAGCTTTCCAGCGCGGCGGAGATCAAACATGATATGGAGCAGCCCTGGCCGATGGACCGCCTGCTGTGCGGCGATGTGGGCTTTGGCAAAACGGAAGTGGCGCTGCGTGCTGTCTTCAAATGCGTGCTGGACGGCAAGCAGTGCGCCATTCTGGCTCCAACCACGATTCTGGCGTGGCAGCACTTCAACACCGCCATTGCCCGCATGGAGTCATTCCCCGTGCGCATCGGCCTGCTCTCCCGCTATCGCAGTGCCAAAGAGCAGAAAGAGACCATCCGCGGCCTGAAGGACGGCACCGTAGACATCGTGGTGGGCACCCACCGCCTGCTGTCCAACGATGTAAAGTTCAAGGATCTGGGCCTTGTCATCATTGACGAGGAGCAGCGCTTCGGCGTCAAGCACAAGGAGAAGCTGAAAGAGGCTTTCATCGGCGTGGATATGCTGACGCTGTCGGCCACGCCCATCCCCCGCACACTGAACATGGCACTGTCCGGCATCCGGGACATGAGCACCATTGAACAGCCGCCCTTTGAGCGCCAGCCCATTGAGACCTATGTGCTGGAATATGACGATGCCATTATTGCCGAAGCCATCCGGCGTGAGCTGGCCCGCGGCGGGCAGGTGTATTACCTATACAATCGAGTCGAAACCATTGAGCAGTGCGCCGCCAAGGTGCAAAAAGCTGGTGCCGGGTGCGCGGGTCGGCATCGCCCACGGCAAAATGACGGAGGAGCAGATTTCCTCGGTCTGGCAGCAGCTGTTGGACAACGAGATCGACGTGCTGGTCTGCACCACCCTGATTGAAACCGGCGTGGATGTGCGCAACTGCAACACCCTGATTATTGAGAATGCGGACCGCATGGGGCTTTCACAGCTGTACCAGATTCGCGGCCGTGTGGGGCGCTCCAACCGCAAGGCGTATGCCTATTTCACCTTCCAGCGCGACAAAGTGTTGACGGAAATTGCCTCCAAGCGGCTTTCAGCCATCCGGGAGTTTACCTCTTTTGGTTCCGGGTTCCGCATTGCGATGCGCGATTTACAGATCCGCGGCGCGGGCAACCTGCTTGGACACAGCCAGCATGGCCACATGGAAGCGGTTGGTTACGAGCTGTATGTAAAAATGCTGAACCAGGCCATTGCAGCCGCCCGCGGCGAGTCTGCTGCGCCGGACAAGAGTGATTGCCTTGTTGACATTACGGTGGACGCCTATCTGCCGGAAAGCTACATTCCCGATGCCGCCGGGCGGATCGAAGCCTACAAGAAGATTGCGGCCATCACCACCCGTGACGATGCCACGGATGTACTGGATGAGTTGATTGACCGTTACGGCGACCCGCCGCGCAGTGTGCAGGGGTTGGTGGACATCAGCCTGGTGCGCGTGACAGCCGCCCGCGCAGGCATTGTGGAGATCGTGCAGCGCAACGACAATCTGATTTTGTATACAGATGTTGTGACCCCGGCGCAGATGGGGGCCATGATGGATGCCATGCCGCACCGCGTGATCTACAACGCCGTAGGCCGCCCCTACATCAGCCTGCATGTCCTGCGCGGCGAGGACCCTCTCACCATCCTGCGCGATGCCGTTGCCCTGCTGCCGGGTGCGTGAGTGTTTTACGGGAGTTTTTGTTCCTTCTTTGAAAAGAAAGAACCGAAGAAACTTTATAATATATAATTATAATATAAAAAATAAAAACAACAGGCAGCGGCCCTATTTTGTGGGCTGCTGCCTGTTGTCATGTGTTGCTTTCTATGTATTTTTGCTCTGTAGGGAACGGTCTTGACCGTTCCGAAACCCATGGACAATATTCCAACAAAAGGGAAATAAGGAAAACCCCGGAACGGTCAAGACCGTTCCCTACAAATCGTTTTAAATCGCGTTACAAACCTGTAAACTCTCGGTAGGGCGGGGTCACCTGACCCCGCCGGGGCCTAATCCGATTTTTCATTAAGAATGTATAACGAACCAACAAATTTGTTGTAGGGGCGGCGTCCCCCGACGCCCCGGACGGGCATACATCTTATTGTACAGATCGTGCGGCAAGGAAGCGAACAACAGATCTCTTCAAGCACTTCCGGTCTGGGGCCAATCACACCCCCACCACGCTCCAATGCTTATCCACATGGTTCAGCACTTCGCAGCCGGTTTCGGTCACGATGACAAGGTCCTCCACGCGCACACCAAACTTGCCCGGCAGGTATACGCCCGGCTCAATGGAGAAGATCATGCCCGGCTTTACGGTATCGGTGTTGGCGGCGCTCACATCGCCCTTTTCGTGATCGGTCTGACCGATAAAGTGGCCCAGGCGGTGGTTGAAGTACTCGCCATAGCCCGCTTTGGTGATCAGGTCACGGGCGGCGGCGTCAATATCGCACAGGCGCACGCCGGGGTGGATCATCGCCTCTGCGGCTTCGTTGGCCTGGCGCACCAGGTCATGGATGGCGGCATACTCCGGCTTCGGCTCCCCACAGAAGAATGTGCGGGTCATATCGGAGCAGTAACGGTTCTTGCAGCAGCCCATATCGATCAGCACACACTCGCCTTTTTCCAGCACAGTATCGTCCGGCTCGTGGTGGGGGTCAGCGGCGTTTGCACCAAAGGATACGATGGTGGTAAATGCCGCACTCTCGCAGCCGGCTTTCTTGTACTCGTTGTCGATGTACTCGGCAACCTGCTTTTCGGTCATGCCGGGCTTGACGTAGTCGCGCGCTTTCAGGATGGTTTCATGGTTGATGCGGGATGCTTCCTTCATCAGCATCTGTTCTTCGGCATCCTTCACGGCGCGGCAGGCATCCACGCAGTCGGAAGCCAGCACTACCGGCATACCGGGGCACAGCTCCATCAAAGGGATCAGGAACTTGGCAGGCCATTCCTTGTCGATGCCCAGAGTCTTGGTCTTGTCCACCACTTCGGCGATCTGCTCCACCGGCTTGTCCGAGTCCGTGTGCCACACTTCGCGGCAGGGGCCTGCGGCACAAAGAACAGCTTGTTCAAAAAGATGACCGGCTCGCCCTGCACCGGCAGGTACAGCGCCATCAGGCGCTCATACGGCTCCACACTGGCACCAGTCAGGTACCAGATGCTTTTGGAGTCGCTGATGATCATTTGGGTCAGGCCGTGCGCCTGCATTTCGCGCGCACGCGCGCTACACGCTGTTCGTTCATATTATGATCCTCACCTTTCAGGTAAATTTAACTAACTGCCCCAATCATAGCACGCTGCACCAAAATGTGCAAGTGTATTTGTGCAGTTCCACCGTACCAAAAAGCGCCGCTTTCCGGGCGGGAAAACGGCGCTGGTATCTGGGCTTGTTACAGGGCTTCGATCGCTGCGTTCAGGCGGCGCAGGGTCTCCTCCTTGCCCATCATGGCGGCCAAGTCGGTGCCGCCGCCGGGGTGCGGGCCTTGCCGGACAGGGCAATGCCCAGCGGGAACAGCAGCCAGCCGTTCTTCTTTTCCATTGCCTCGGCTTTCTGCTTGCAGGCTTCAAAAATGGCGTCGCGGCTCCAGTCGGTCTGGGCTTCCAGCACGGGCAGCAGGGCGCTGAGCGCTTCCTTGGCAGATTCCGGCGTGGTTTTCTGCTTTTTGTTGCGGTACATTTCAGCATCAATGGGCAGATCTGCATCAAAGAAGTCCAGCTGCGGCGGGATATCCTCCAGCACCTCGCAGCGGGGCTGCAGGTTCGCGCACAGCAGGTCGCGGTCGATCTGTACATGCACCGCCTGGTCAATGAATGGGTCCGCCAGCTTGCGGAACTCTTCTGCCGGCAGGGCGCGGATGTAAGCGGCGTTGATGGCACGCAGCTTGAGTGGGTCAAAGATGGCAGGAGACTTGGAGATGCGGGCAGGGTCCCAGATCTTGATCATCTCGTCAAGGCTGAAGATTTCCTGTTCGCCTTCCGGTGCCCAGCCCAGCAGCAGCAGATAGTTCAGCACAGCGGCGGGCAGATAACCCTTTGCCACCAGGTCCTGATAGCTGGCATCGCCGTTGCGCTTGGAAAGCTTGTGCTGTGCGTCTTTCATGACCGGTGGGCAGTGGATGTAGGTGGGGACCTCCCAGCCGAACGCCTGGTACAGCAGGTTGTACTTCGGCGTGCTGGAAAGATACTCGCTGCCGCGGATGACATGGGTAATGCCCATCAGGTGGTCATCTACCACGTTGGCAAAGTTATAGGTCGGCATGCCATCCGTCTTGATCAGAATCTGGTCATCCAGTTCGGAATTATTGACCTCAATGTGACCGTACACCACATCGTCAAAGCCGGTCACACCCTCGGCAGGGATCTTCTGGCGGATGACATAGGGCACACCGGCAGCCAGCTTGGCGCTGATCTCCTCCTGCGGCAGGTCACGGCAGTGGCCGTCGTAATGGCTCATTTCGCCGTTGACTTTTTGCCTCATGCAGGTCGTTCAGGCGTTCCTCGGTGCAGAAGCAGTAGTAGGCTTTGCCCGCTTTGACCAGCTGCTCGGCATACTGTTTGAACATGCCCATGCGCTGGCTCTGGACATAAGGGCCGACGGGGCCGCCGATATCCGGGCCTTCGTCCCAAGTTAAGCCGGTGGCGCGCAGCGTGTTGTAAATAATATCGGTTGCGCCCTCCACCAGGCGGCCCTGATCGGTATCCTCAATGCGCAGGATAAAGGTGCCGCCGTTGTGGCGGGCCTGAAGATAAGTATACAGTGCGGTGCGCAGGTTGCCCACATGCATATAGCCCGTGGGGGACGGTGCAAACCGGGTGCGTACAGGATTAGCCATGGTAAAATTACCCCTACTTTCGTGATGATGTAACAGCATATGCAAACATATATAAGATAAGTTTACCCATGTTGCTCTTTCTTGTCAACGCCGTTTTTGCAAATTCATTGGTCAGCTTCTTTTGCACAGTTCCATCTTGCAAATTGTTTGCCCGCGTGATACAATACATGCTGTAAACCAGTGATGCGAAAGTAAGACCGCCGGCGCACGCACAGAGAGCCTGGACAGCTGAGAACAGGCCGGAACGCGGGGCGGCACAATGGTTCGCAGAGGGCACGGGGAACGGCGCGAACGCCCAGTATCCGTTGACGGCAGCCACCGTTATCCGGCGGGGATGTTATTTGCATCCCGGTAAGCGGCCGCAGTTTGCGGCAAGCAAGGTGGCACCACAGGAAAAACTTTCCTGCCCTTGCACAGAGGCGCACCCGCTTCTCTGTGCGGGGGCAGTTTTCTTTATTGAAAGATGGAAAGGAAGTATTCACCATGGCAGAACAAATTGAAAAGCGCAAGCGCATTCTTTCGGGCATCCAGCCCACCGGCATCCCAACGTTGGGCAATTATATCGGTGCGGTGCGCAACTGGGCCCTGCTGCAGTCGGATTATGACTGCCTGTATATGGTTGCTGACCTGCACGCTTTGACCGTGCGCCAGACCCCCGCCAACCTGCGCCGCCAGACCCGCGAGATGGCCGCCCTGCTGCTGGCTGTGGGCATTGACCCGGAACAGCATGTGCTGTTTGTGCAGAGCCATGTTCCCGCCCACTGCGAGCTTTCCTGGGTTTTGGCCTGCAACACCCAGTTTGGCGAACTTTCCCGCATGACCCAGTTCAAGGATAAAAGCGCCAAGCACCCGGATAACGTCAACGGCGGTCTGTTCACCTACCCTGTTCTGATGGCGGCCGACATCCTGGTTTATAACGCGGATCTGGTGCCCGTTGGCCAGGACCAGACCCAGCACCTGGAAATTGCCCGCACGATTGCCAACCGTTTCAACGGCATTTACGGTGATACCTTTACCCTGCCCGCCGGTTACGTTCCCAAGGCAGGCGCCAAGATCATGAGCCTGGCCGAACCCACCAAAAAGATGAGCAAGTCCGACACCAACGCAAACGCCTTTGTGCTGATGACCGACGATAAGGACACCATTGTGCGCAAATTCAAGCGCGCCGTAACCGATTCTGACGGCGTTGTGCGGTTTGACGCCGAGAACAAGCCCGGTGTTTCCAATCTGATGACCATTTATTCCACCTTTACCGGCAAGGATCTGGCCGCTATTGAGGCTGAGTTTGCCGGCAAGGGTTACGGTGATTTCAAGCTGGCCGTTGCCGAAGTGACCGCCGACGCCCTGGCCCCCGTGCAGGCCGAGTATGGCCGCATTCTGGCTGACAAAGCCTATGTGGACAGCGTGCTGAAATCCGGTGCCGAGCGTGCCGCCCGCCTTGCCAACCGTACCGTCAGCAAGGTATACCGCAAGGTCGGTTTGATGCAGTTGGACAAATAATTTTTGCTTTGTCATAAAAAACACAGCGGATGTTCCCGATGACGTGGGAGCATCCGCTGTTTTTTTTTGCGGTAAAACAAAAAGTAATGCGTGTTATGCGGGACGATGCAAGCATCGTCCCCTACAAATCAGGTTTCGTTTGCTGCGGATTTGTGATGCGCAGTGCGGCAAAGTTTCTCTGCGGCGGGGTGAGGGCACCCCGGCCTACAGGTTGTTTTTTATGTCCGTAACACATCACAAATACTCTGTAGGGAACGGTCTTGACCGTTCCGGAGCCTCCTGCTTATATCCCATAATCGAATTTACCACAGGGCCCGTCCGGGGCGCCGGGGACGCTGCCCCTACAAATAAAATATTACGCCATCACATTTTTGGGAACACTCGTGTTATTTTTTATCTACGCCTATCACACCCATTCCTCATTGAACACGTATTTGTCCAGCCGTTCAAAGGCTTCCTGCACGCGGGACAGGGGCAGTGCAAGGTTCATGCGGATGGCGCAGGGGCCGTGGAACATACGGCCATCCTGCCAGGCAACGCCCACATTCCAGCCGGCTTTTTCCACCTCGGCAATGGTTTTCCCGTGGGCTTTGCACCAATCCGTGCAATCCAGGAAGAGCATGTAGGTGCCCTCCGGCTTGCTGACCGAAACGCCTTCAAAATGCTGGGTGATATAATCACAGGCAAAGTTGACATTGCCGCTGATGGTCTCCCGCAGTTCCTCCACCCATTCGTACCCTTCCGGCTTATAAGCGCCGATTAGGGCGTGCATAGAAAGCACATTCATATCATTATAGTGCGGCTTGCTGCTTTTGGCACGCACGCGGTCCCGCAGGTAGGGGTTATAAATAATATGGTAACTACCCACCAGGCCCGCCAGGTTAAAGGTTTTGCTGGGGGCATACAGGGCAACGGTGCGGTTGCGGGCATCTTCGCTGACGGACTGGGTGGGGATGTGCTTGTGGCCGTTCAGAATGATATCCGACCAGATTTCGTCCGAAATGACAAGGCAGTCATTGGCGCGGTAGACCTCCATCGCCTTTTCCAACTCCCAGCGCTCCCACACGCGGCCGCAGGGGTTGTGCGGGCTGCAGAAGATCGCCATATGGATGTGGTTCGCCTTAATCTTGGCATCCATATCCTCAAAGTCCATCCGCCACACACCGTTTTCATCCTTGACCAGTGGGCTGTGCACAATTTTATAGCCGTTGTTTTCCACACTGGCGGTAAAGCCGATGTAGGTGGGGCTGTGCAGCAGCACGGCATCGCCCGGGGCAGCAAAGCTGGTCAAAGCAGAGATCACGCCGCCCAGCACACCATTTTCGTACCCGATGCACTCTTTGGTCAGGCCGGTTACACCGTTGCGGGTCTGGTGCCAGCGGATGATGGAATCATAATATTCATCGGTCGCACTAAAATAGCCAAAGGCCGGGTGCTGGGCGCGCTCGATAATGGCCTGCTGGATGGTGGGTACCGTGGGAAAATTCATATCCGCCACCCACATGGGGATCACATCAAAGCCAGGTTTGGGCGCTTCGGGCGCAAAGCCGTTCATCTGGCCGACGGAATCTACCGCAATGGCGTCCTTGCCATGGCGGTTCATGATGGAAGTAAAATCATATTTCATTGCAACATGCTCCTTTGCTGTTTTCATCTCTTTCTCTGCTACCAGCATACCCCAAAATGCCGCCCCGCACAAGGTATGATTTTACGCTTTTATCTGAGGCAAAACCGCCCCGCCGGGTGCAGCGCTGTACCTCGGCAGGGCGGTTCACTATCTTTATAATTTTGCCTTACAGCATGGCGGGAACCTGGGTTTCCACCTGCGGGGCGCCGCCCGCCAGTTCTTCTGCCGTAACGGGGGCAGGGTCAGCCTTGGTGGTCAGGCGCTCCTTGGCCACGGCCAGCATCAGCTTGATGCGGTTTTCCTGGTTGACGCGGGTGGCGCTGGGGTCATAGTCCACGGGGGTGATGTTGGCCTGCGGGTAGCGGGCGCGGATCTGGTTGATCATGCCCTTGCCTACAATGTGGTTCGGCAGGCAGCCAAAGGGCTGAGCACAAACGATGTTTTCGTATCCGCCCTCCACCAGCTCGATCATTTCGGCGGTCAGCAGCCAGCCTTCGCCCATCTTGGCCCCCAGGGAGATAATGCCCTTGGGTTTTTCCATCAGTTCACGGAAAGAGCCGGGCGCATAGAAGCCGCTTTTGCGCATGGCATCGTTCATAGCGCAGCCGATGGAATCCATCCAGTCCAGCAGCTTATCCGTCGCCATTGCCTTGACCTTGCTGCCGCCGTACAGCTCCACGTCCAGCGTCATGTTGGCAACACAGTATTCCACAAAGCCCATCAGGCCGGGCAGGTTCACTTCGCAGTCCTGACTTTCAAGGAATTTTTCCAGATCGTTATTGCCCAGCGGCGAGTATTTGACATAAATTTCGCCCACCACGCCGACCTTGACCTTCGGCACGCGGGTAACAGGCACCGAAGCGTAAGAAGCGCAGATGACGGCGAACTGGCGTTTCATATCATGCACATTGTAGTTGATGCTCTTGTGCATCCAGCTCTGGATGGTGGCGATCCACTTTTCGGTCAGGGCATCAGCGGAGCCGGGCTTGTTCTCATAGGGCTTGGTCTGGTGCGCAGGGCCACCAACAGGTCGCCGTAATAGATGCAGGCAATGACCTTGCGTATCAGCGGCAAGGTCAGCGGCAGGCCGCTGCCTTTTTCCAGGCCGGAAAAGTTCAGCGATGCCACCGGGATATTACCGTACCCGGCCTTGACCAGTGCTTTGCGCAGCAGCTTGATGTAGTTGGACGCACGGCAACCGCCGCCCGTCTGGGTAATGAGCAGCGCGGTATGGTCCAGATCATACTTGCCGGAGTTCAGCGCGTCAATAAACTGACCGATGACCAGCAGCGCCGGGTAGCAGGTATCGTTGTGAACATATTTCAGGCCAAGCTGGGCGACCTCGCTGCCGCAGTTGCCCAGAACTTCCACATTATAGCCCTCGCACTCCAGCGCAGCCTGCAGCAGCCGGAACTGGGTAACGGCCATATTGGGGATCAAAATCTTGTGGGTCTTGACCATATCCTTGGTAAAATTGGGGGTCATGTATTCCATAAAGTGCCTCGCTTGTTTAGGTAGGGGTTAGGAAGTAGGAGTTAGGGCAATACCGCATAATTCTAAGTGCCGATACGGCGAGCGAGGTGCGGCAGATACTAAGCCAAAAGCGCAGATAATACTGGATGCTGCAAAGGTGAGCGCCGCCAGTGGCGGAAACAGCGAACCGAAGCAGGGGCAGCGGTCGCAGAGTGCGAGGGGCTTTTGCCCCCCGAAGCACGATGCGGGTATCGCAACCCGACATTATCGAGCATTTTGGCAACGCAGATGCCCTGCCGCAGCCACCGAAGCGGTGCTTAAGCCGCTAGGCGGGAATTGTGCGGTGTTGCCTTAGGAGTTGACGGTATGGGAAAGCTGCGCTTAAGTGCTTTTGGCAGCCGCTCTTTTCAAGCGCTTTTCCCTGCTTACTCTATCAAATTTTGCCGCAGGCTTTGCGGCGTGCTTTAACTCCTCACTCCTACCTCCTAACTCATCATTGGTCTTCTTTCCGTTCTTCCAGTGCGGCAAACAGGCTGCGCAGGCGGATGTTGACGGCGCCAAGGTTGGTGATCTCGTCAATTTTCAGCTGGGTGTACAGCTTGCCGCCTTCCTGCAAAATTTCGCGGGTCTCGTCGGTGGTAATGGCATCCAGGCCGCAGCCGAAGGATACCAGCTGCACCAGGTCCATATCCGGCTGGGTGGTGCAGTACTTGGCGGCCGCATACAGGCGGCTGTGGTAGGTCCACTGGTTTAGCACGGCGGTATCAAACTTTTCTTCATAGCAGCTGACGGAATCTTCCGTTACCACGGCAGCGCCCTGCCGGATGATCAGCTTATCAATGCCATGGTTGACCTCCGGATCCACATGGTAGGGGCGGCCGGCCAGCACAATAATGTGGCGGTGCTCCGCGCGGGCGCGGGCAATGATCTCGGCTCCCTTGGCGCGCACCTGGGTCATGTGGTGCTCGTACTCATCATACGCGGCATCAATGGCGGCATGTACTTCCTTAACAGGGATGCCGGGGAAATACTGGTCCAGAATGGCCGGGAAGCGCTTGGTAAAGTCCTTGCGGCGGGCCAGGTTGAGGTAATCATAAATGAACTTGGTATTTTCCAGTTCCGGGCAGTTGCCGACCAGAACTTCGGGATAATAAGCAACCACGGGGCAGTTATAATGGTTATCGCCCAGGTGTTCGTCCACATTGTAGCTCATGCAGGGGTAGAACACAGCGTCCACGCCCATCTTGCACAGTTCGGCAATATGGCCGTGGCTGAGCTTTGCAGGGAAGCAGGCGGTATCGCTGGGGATGGTGGCCTGGCCTTCCTGGTACAGCTTGCGGCTGGAAACCGGGCTGACCTTGACGGTAAAGCCCAGCTTGGTAAAGAAGGTATGCCAGAACGGCAGCAGCTCATACATGTTCAGGCAGAGCGGAATGCCGATGACCCCGCGGGAATTGCCCTCGTTTTCCGGCTTATAATCCAGCAGCAGCTTGAGCTTGTAGGCGTACAGGTCCAGATCATCGCTGGTTGCCTTGCCGGTCACCGGCTTATCGCAGCGGTTGCCGGAAATATAGCGCTTGCCATCGGCAAACACATTGATGGTCAGCTGGCAGTGGTTGCCGCAGCCGCCGCACTGGACGGTGCTGACCTTCTGTTCAAAGTGTTCCAGCTCGTCCTGGGTCAGCACGGTGCTCATCTGGCCCGCTGCGGCGCGGGCTTTGCCGTACAGCGCAGCGCCGTAAGCGCCCATCAGGCCCGCAATGTCCGGGCGGATAACATTGACGCCCATCTCTTTTTCAAAGGCGCGCAGAACCGCTTCATTATAGAATGTACCGCCCTGCACCACAATGTTGCGGCCCAGTTCTTCCGGGCTGGAAGCACGGATCACCTTATACAGTGCGTTCTTGACCACCGAGATGGACAGGCCAGCGCTGATGTTTTCAATGGAAGCGCCGTCCTTCTGGGCCTGCTTGACACTGGAGTTCATGAACACCGTGCAGCGGCTGCCAAGGTCAACGGGCTTATCGGCAAACAGGCCAAGGGCGGCAAACTCCTTGACATCATAGCCCAGTGCCTGGGCAAAGGTCTGCAAAAAGCTGCCGCAGCCAGAGGAACAGGCTTCGTTCAGGAAGATATTGCTGATGGCCCCGTCCTCGATCTTAAAGCACTTCATATCCTGGCCACCGATATCAATGATGAAATCAACGTTGGGCATAAAGTGCTTGGCGGCAGTAAAGTGGGCCACAGTTTCTACCAGGCCGCGGTCACAATGGAACGCATTCTTGACCAGCTCTTCGCCGTAACCGGTGGTGGTCACGCTGGCGATCTGCAAACCGGGGTGCCGCTGGTACAGTTTCAGCAGCGTTTCCCGCACCAGGGGCAGCGGGTTGCCCAGGTTGGGCTGGTAGCTGGTGAACAGGATATTATCATTCTGGTCGATCACCACCAGCTTGATGGTGGTGGAACCGGAGTCAATACCGATATGCACCGGGCCGCAGTCCGCGCCAAAAAGGCACGCAAGGCACCGAGGCTTTCAGGTGGCGGGCATGGAAGTCCTCATATTCCTGCTTATCCTTGAACAGGGGCGGCAGGCTGATGTAAGTTGCGGTGGCGCTGTATTCATCCAGGCGGCTGGCAACCTCATTCAGATCAAACTCCTGGTCTGCATAGAACGCAGCTCCCAGCGCCACGTACAGCAGGCTGTTTTCCGGGCAGGTACCGGTCACATGCAGGGTTTCGTCAAAGCTTTTGCGCAGCACGGTGGAGAAAGTCAGCGGCCCGCCCAGGTACAAAATATTGCCCTTGATGGGGCGGCCCTGTGCCAGGCCGGCAATGGTCTGGTTGACCACAGCCTGATAAATGGAAGCCGCAATATCCCCCGCCTGTGCGCCCTGGTTGATCAGGGGCTGGATGTCGCTTTTGGCAAACACACCGCAGCGGGATGCAATGGTGTAAGTACGGGTGGATTTCTGCGCCGCCTTATCCATCTCATCTGCGCTCATCTTCAGCAGGGTGGCCATCTGGTCAATAAATGCACCGGTGCCGCCTGCGCAGCTGCCGTTCATGCGCACTTCGGTACCGTTGGTCAGGAACAAGATCTTGGCATCCTCGCCGCCCAGCTCGATGATGCAGTCGGTGCCCGGCGTCAGGCGGTTGGCAGCCACGCGGGTGGCAAAGACCTCCTGCACAAAGGGCACCCTGCAGCTGTCGGCAAGGCCCATGCCGGCGGAACCGGAGATTGCCAGCTTTGCTCTGCCATCCGGCAGATAGTTCTGCGCGGCGCGGTGCAGCAGCTCCTTGCCTTTTTCCAGGATATGGCTGTAGTGGCGCTCATAGGTGGAATATACGATCTGCTCTGCATCGTTCAGCACGACGCATTTAATGGTAGTTGAACCGATGTCCAAACCAACTCTCATGGGGTTGACCTCCTAGGGGTATGAAAACGTTCTCCGTTTTTGAACTCTGAAAGCGGCATTCTGCACGCGGGGCTGCGCCTTTTGGGAACAAGGCGAAATTCATATTATTGTACCGCTTTTCGGCAAATGATGCAAGATGAAATGCTCCCTTTGCCCTGTATTCTGGATGCAAGAATGCAGTATATAAAATAAAGATATCATAAAGTTTTGAACGTTTTTTGAACAAATTCTTTTTGTAAACGGCATTTCTTGACTTTTTTCATGGTATAATGCTGTCAAAACCATCTCTGATTATTTTCAAAAGGAGTATCAATCCATGGCATCTTTGCTTTTGCCAATCATTTATCTGGCGTTTATCAGCCTTGGTCTGCCGGACGCCCTGCTGGGCGCGGCATGGCCCACCATGTACCCACAGCTGGGGGCGCAGGTTTCCTCGGCGGGCGGCGTTTCGATGATCATTTCCGCCTGCACCATCCTTTCCGCCCTGGCGAGCGACCGCCTGAACGAGCGCCTTGGCACCGGGCGGGTTACCGCCATCAGCGTTGCCACCACGGCAGCGGCGCTGTTCGGTTTTTCCTTCTGCCATGCGTTCTGGCAGCTCTGCCTGTGGGCTATCCCCTATGGGCTGGGTGCGGGCAGCGTGGATGCAGCCTTAAACAACTATGTTGCCCTGCACTACAAAAAAAGCCGCCATATGAGCTGGCTGCACTGCATGTGGGGTGTGGGTGCCAGCCTTGGCCCCGTTATTATGGGGCAGGCACTGGCCGGTTTCGGCTGGCAGGGCGGCTACCGCATCATTGGCATTTTGCAGGTGGTGCTGACAGTGGTGCTACTGTTCAGCCTGCCGCTGTGGAAGCTGCCGCAGGACGCTATGGGTGGCGAGCCGTTCACCCCGCAGCACCGCAGCTTTCCGGAGCTGCTGAAAATCACCGGTGTGCCGGAAGTTCTGGTCTGCTTTTTGTGTTACTGCGCACTGGAATCCACCGCCGGGATGTGGGCCTCCAGCTACTGCACCCTGGTGCGCGGTTTGGATGCCCAGACCGCTGCCAGCTGGGCCAGCCTGTTCTATTTGGGCATTACCGCCGGGCGGTTTGTTTCCGGCTTTTTGACGATGAAGATGAGCGACCGCAACATGATCCGGCTGGGGCAGGTGTTAATTGCCCTGGGCATTCTGCTGGTTCTGCTGCCTGCCGGGAACAACGTGCTGTTTGTGGGCCTGATTTTGATCGGCTTGGGCTGCGCCCCTGTTTACCCCTGCATCATCCACGAAACGCCGGTCAATTTTGGCCGGGAGCTGAGCATGTCGATGACGGGGTTACAGATGGCCTTTGCCTATGTGGGCTCCTGCCTGGCCCCGCCGCTGTTCGGCCTGCTGGCACAGAACGTTACCCCAGGCTGTACCCCTGGTACCTAGCCGTTGGGCTGGTGGTCATGGTCATTATGTCTGAAAGTCTGCACGCCAAAAAGGCCGCCGAGCACCGTTAAGCATGCTTAGCGCAGCAAAACCGCATAAACTGTCGCAAAACGCTGCGCAGACCCTTGCCTTTTGCTTTGCCGGGATTGTATAATAAAGACAAAGCTATTGTCGTTTTTTGTGTGATACCAGAACTGAACAGGAGGGCTGTTTTATGCGTTGCTCCATCTGCGGCGGCCATCTGACCAACCAGCGCTGTGACGACTGCGGAATGATTTTTCCCCTGAGGACCGCTATACTCTGCACCATACCGAGGATCCCAACTGCCCCTCCCACGTTGAGCCGGGGCAGAAAGCCCGTCCGGTCTCGCTGGCGGCGGATTACGCCCGCCACCGGGCCGAAAGCGCACCGCGCCCCCAGCCGTCCCAGCGGCCTACCAAGCCAACTTACCAGAACAGCAATTCCGGCAGGCGCAAGGGCTCCCAGATTCCCGGCCTGATTATTGCGCTGGTCTGGGTCGTGATCTGTTTGATGATCAGCTTCGCCAATATCAGCTTCGCCAATATGAGATAAACTGGTTTCATTGTCTCCTGTCTCTGCTTTTTTATTTTCTGCCAACGAAACCAAAAGCCCGCCGAGCACCATAAAAAATGCTCTGCGGGCTTTCGCTATATCTTTAGGCAATACCGCATAATTCTAAGTGCCGATACGGCGAGCGAGGTGCGGCAGCTGCTAAGCCAAAAGCACAGATAATACTGGATGTCTTATCGAGCATTTTGGCAACGCAGATGCCGTGCCGCAGCCGCCGGAGCGGTGCTTAAGCCGCAAGGCGGGAATTATGCGGTATTGCCTTTATATACCGGATTTCTTTTCTCAATTCAACGTCTTCCCAAAGAACTCCAGCTCCGGGCGGATGGTGGCCATCAGGTCATCGAACTGGTCCGGGGTCAGGCTCTGGGCTCCATCGCTCTTGGCTCGGGCGGGGTCGTTGTGCACCTCGATCATCAAGCCGTCTGCACCGACTGCTACCGCAGCTTTGGCCAGGCTGGGCACCATAAAGGCGATGCCCGCGGCGTGGCTGGGGTCAATCACAACCGGCAGATGGGTCATCTTTTTCAGCATGGGCACGGCGGAAATATCCAGCGTGTTGCGCATGCTGGTTTCAAAGGTGCGGATGCCGCGCTCGCACAGCACAACATTGGGGTTGCCCTCTGCCATAATATACTCGGCGCTCATCACCAGCTCTTCCAGCGTGGCGGAAAGGCCGCGCTTGAGTAGAACGGGGATGTTGGTGCGGCCAACAGCCTTGAGCAGTTCAAAGTTCTGCATGTTGCGCGCGCCGATCTGGATCATATCCACGCCGGTTTCCTCAAACAGGGGGATATGCTCGCTGTTCATCAGTTCGGTCACAATGGGCTGGCCGGTCTGGCTGCGGGCATGGGCCAGCAGCTCCAAGCCTTCGGCGCGCAGGCCCTGAAAGCTGTAGGGGCTGGTGCGCGGCTTGAACGCGCCGCCGCGCAGGATGCTGGCCCCGGCGGCCTGCACACGCTGCGCCACAAAGGTGATCTGCTCCTTGCTTTCCACGCTGCAGGGACCCGCCATCACGGCAAAATGGCCGCCGCCAACCTTGATTTTCTTATCACCCACTTCCACCACGGTATCGTCCGGGTGGAACTTGCGGTTTGCCTTTTTGTAAGGCTCCGAAACACGGCGGCAGGTTTCCACAACCGGGTTTGCCAGCACCCAGCTTTCGCTCAGCGCCTTGGTATCACCAATCAGGCCCAGAATGTGGGTATCGCTGCCCATAGAATCGTTGATCTGGTACCCCATCGTCTGCAGTTCGTTGCAGAAAGCTTTGACCTTTTCATCCGGGGCATGCTGTTTTAATACGATGATCATAATATATTCTCCTCTATTTCTTATCCGCTTTACGGTAATTCTTTTTATCCTTTAACGCTGTACAGTTTAGCACGTTAAAGTGCTAAAATCAACCCCTGTTTTGACATTATTTTACCCGCGGCGTATAATAAGGCTGTATTTGCAACGTGTTCCGTAAAATAATCGGAGCACCGTATTTTCCGGCACATACAGAGAAAGAGGTATTTTTACCATGGGTAAAGAAGCAAAAACCAACGCCATGCGCATGCTGGAGCGTGCCAAGGTGAATTATACATCGCACGAATATCCCCACGAGGAAGGCCAGGCTGTGGACGGTGCCCATGTGGCGCAGCTTACCGGCCAGGACCCTGCCAAGGTGTTTAAGACCCTTGTCACCCAGGGGGCAGACCGCAACTATTACGTGTTTGTTGTGCCTGTTCTGGCGGAACTGGATCTGAAGAAAGCCGCCAAGAGCGTGGGCGTGAAAAGCGTTGCCATGATTCATGTGGCAGACATCAACAAGGTAACCGGCTACATCCGCGGCGGGTGCAGTCCCGTTGGCATGAAAAAGCAGTTTGCCACCGTGTTTGACGAAAGCTGCCTGGCCCAGCCCACCATCCTGGTTTCCGGCGGGCGGATCGGCACCCAGATCGAATGCGCCCCGGCAGACCTTGTTAAAGTAACCCGCGGCAAAACCGCCGCCATCACCGCGGAGAACGCCTGATGATGCGGCTGGATAAATACCTGTCCGAGCGGCTGGGTATCCCCCGCGGGGAAAGCCGTAAGCTGGCCGCCAAGGGCCGCGTGACGGTGAACGGCGTGCTGACCAAAAAGGCTGATACTCAGATCGAGGAAGCCACTGCCGAGGTTGCCGTAGACGGCAGACCGTTGGCCGGGGCTTACCAGAAATATGTTTACCTGATGCTGAACAAACCGGAGGGCGTTGTGAGCGCCGCGCAGGACAAACGCGATACCACCGTGGTGGATCTGGTAAAGATGCGTTCCCCCGCCGACAGCTATTCCCCGCCGGGCGGCTGGACAAAACCAGCACTGGCTTTGTGCTGCTGACGGATGACGGCACGCTGGCGCATGACATCCTTGCGCCGGGCCGCCATGTGCCCAAGCAGTACCTTGTTACGCTGGATACCCCGCTGACCAACGCGATGCGGGTCGGCTTTGCCGCCGGGGTCACATTGACAGACGGCCAGACGCTGGCCCCTGCCGAGGTAGCGCCCGCCGGAGCTGACCCCTGTGTGGTGCGGGTCACGCTGCACCAGGGGTCTACCACCAGATCAAGCGGATGTTCGGCGTGTTTGACGCCGGGGTGAACGCCCTGCACCGGGAAGTCATCGGCCCCGTTGCGCTGGATGCTGCCCTTGTTCCCGGCCAGTGGCGGGAGCTGACCGCAGAAGAAGTAAACGCCCTGCGCGCCGCCGCCAAACCGAAAAATTGAATTTCATTTTATTATCAGCTCACAAACACAACCCGGCCCCGTGCGCATCTTGCACCGGGCCGGGTTTATTTTTAATTAAAAAAGAATAAAGAATAATGAATAATGGTTGTGTGACGCCCGCGGCGTCACATTTTAACAAGGGCAACACCGCACAATTCCCGCCTTGCGGCTTAAGCACCGCTCCGGCATCTGCCGCACCTCGCTCGCCGTATCGGCACTTAGAATTATGCGGTATTGCCTAAGGTGTATCTGAAAACAAAGAAAATGACGGATATTTCGCAAACACAAGCAGGATGTAAGGCAAAGAGCCGCCGGAATCCTTTGTATATTCCAAGGCTTTTTAACGCAAAATCCCGCTGCGTTTGTAGAAATAGACGATATTTTCGACGTTTCAGATCCACCCCAGGCCAGCTGCTCCGGCAAAAAGCATTCCGGCCAGAGCAACGGACCTGTTTTATTTGCGCCGCCGCGGGCGGCGCACCGACATTATTCTTTATTCATTATTCATTATTATTTATTACTTGGGAGAAATTGTGTGCAATAACTGGTCGCCCTGCACCGGGCCGACTGCCTTATTTTTCCCCTCATCCCGCGACCACAACCACACTCCAAAGCATCCCGCTGCCCTGCACCAGCAGCATCACGGCTTCCACCGCAACGGCGGCCAGCACACACACAATGATGGGACACTTTTTCCATGCCAGACCACCTGCCACGGCAGCCCCCACAACCCCCAGCACCGGGTTGGCATCCACGCTAAACACACCGGGAAACACCAGCGCCGTCATGGCGGTATAGGGGATCAGCTGCAAAAAGTGTTCGACCCGCGCGCTCAGCCTGATGCGGCCCATCAAAAAGCGGGCAGCACACGGGGCAGGTAGGTCACCAGAGTCATACCCAAAATCATCAGGTAGATATCACGGTTCTGCATGGCTGTTCTCCTCACCTGCCGCATTGGGCGTTACAAAAATGACCCCAGCGCCGCGCATCCCAGCGTGGAAAGGATCATCGACCAGCCGGAATCCAGCTGCACCACGTTGCACAGCACAGTGTTGCAGAGCGCCGTCAGCACAACCAGCGCGGCCAGGCGGCCGTTGCCGTGCAGGCCGGGCATCAGCAGGCCAATGAACATAGCATACAGCGAAATGCCCAGTGCCGCGGTGATCAGCGGCGGCAGCAGCCCGGTTGCAATGGCCCCCAGCCAGCTGCCCAGCGCCCAGGAAAGATAGGAGCAGAGCGCCATGGAGAAAAAGTACCGCGGCGTGCGCGGGGCGTTGGCCGTGGTGGTGTACACGGCAAAGGTTTCGTCCGTAACGCCAAAAGCGGCCAGCATACGCACCGGCAACCTGCCGCCCTGCATCTGGTTGAATACGCAGGTGCTCATGATGATATGCCGCAGGTTCAGGATAAATGTTGTCAGCACAATGGTCAGCACAGCAGCGCCCTGCGCCACCATACCAGCAGCCATCATCTCGCTGGCACCGCCGTATACGGTCAAGGACATCAGCACCGTCTGCCAGGTGTTCAGGCCCGCCTGGCGCGCCATTACGCCATAGGCAATGCCCACCGGCACATACCCCAGCATAATGGGCACCGCGCTGCGGGTCCCGGCCAGCCACTCCTCTTTTTTGGTCATATTCCCTCCTCTTTTCCTACTGATCTGGTTGATTGCGCGAAATATGGTTTATTATAGCACTGCCCCTGGCCGCAGCAAGTTTTTCTTGCCGTAAGAGATAGAATAGCGTATAATATAAAAGAATATATTTTGTTTTTACCTTGTGTGCCCTTTGGCCATTCTTCTGCCGGGCACACCCACCTATAAATTTGATCGGGGGATCTTGCAAATGTCTGGTTTTATCCCGCTTTCCGTGCCGAACTTCGGCGAAAAAGAAGCAGCTTACGCTGCCGAGGCTATTACTTCCGGCTGGGTTTCTACCAGCGGTGCCAAAGTTAGCGAATTTGAGGAAGCACTGGCTGCTTATGTAGGCATGCCGCGCGCTGTTGCCGCCAACAGCGGCACCTCCTCGCTGCACCTGGCCGCAATGGCGGCGGGCATCCGCCGCGGGGATGAGGTGATTGTGCCCACCCTGACCTTTATTGCCGCTGTCAACCCGCTGACCCGCTATGTGGGCGCGGAACCGATCTTCATCGGCTGCAACGATACCCTTTGCATTGACCCGGACGCCGTGGAGGATTTTTGTGCCAACCACTGCACCCTGAAAGAGGACGGGCTGTACAATAACAAAACCGGTGCCCGCGTGCGCGCGCTGGGCGTGGTGCATGTGTTTGGCAATATGGCCGATATGCCCCGCCTGCTGGACATTGCCCGCCGCTACAAGCTGATTTTGATTGAGGACGCCACCGAAGCGCTTGGCACCCGCTACACCGCAGGCCCGCTGGCTGGCAAGGCCGCCGGCACCATGGGCGATATCGGCTGCTACAGCTTTAACGGCAACAAGATCATGACCACCGGCGCAGGCGGTTTTGTGGTTTCCAACCACGCTGACTGGGCCGAGCACGCCAAGCATCTGTCCACCCAGGCCAAGGCCGATCTGCTGCAATTTTTGCACGATGAAGTCGGCTACAACTACCGCATGACCAACGTGCAGGCCTGCCTGGGCCTTGCCCAGCTGGAAAGGCTGGAGGGCTTTGTGGAGACCAAGAAAGCCCGCTACGACCAGTACAAAGCTGCTCTGGATGGCGTACACGGCCTTCGTATTCTGCCGTTCAAAGAGGAATCTGACGGCGTGCGCTCCAACCACTGGTTCTACAGCCTGTACCTGAAAGATTCCGGCCTTGACCGCGATACCGTGATTGCCAAACTGCAGGAGCAGGGCATCCAGACCCGCCCGGTATGGGCCCTGATCAACGAGCAGGCCGACTACCCCAAAAACGAAGCGTACGCCCTGGAAAAAGCCCAGGACTACCGCAAGTACATCGTCAACCTGCCCTTCTCCACCAACCTGACCGAACAAGACTGCGAACGCGTGATCGCGGCAGTTAATAACCTGTAATTTGAGTTAGGAGGGAGGAGCTGGAAGTTAGGAGTTGTTGGTGTGCGCTGCCGCGCGCAATTTTGGATATTAAGGCATCACCGCACAATTCCCGCCTAACGGCTCAAGCACCGCTCCGGCGGCTGCGGCACGGCATCTGCGTTGCCAAAATGCTCGATAATGTCGGGTTGCGGTACCCGCATCGTGCTTCGGGGGCAAAAGCCCCTCGCACTCTGCGACCGCTGCCCCTGCTTCGGTTCGCTGTTTCCGCCACTGGCGGCGCTCACCTTTGCAGCATCCAGTATTATCTGCGCTTTTGGCTTGGCATCTGCCGTACCTCGCTCGCCGTATCGGCACTTAGAATTGTGCGGTATTGCCTAAGTCTTTCACCTTTTTCAAAATTTGCGGCGTAAGCCGCACTTTCAACTCCTAACTCCTACTTCCTAACTCCTACCTTCCCAAGGGGGTATTTTACCTGAAAGTCGAAGAACTTTTTATTTCGGAGTCCTGCACGGTGCTGGATACGATGAAAAAACTGGATGAAACGGGCCAGCGCATCCTGTTTATTGCGCCGGAGGGCAGGCTGAAGGCCGTTGTGACAGATGGGGATATCCGCAAGTGTATCCTGCGCGGCGGCGCGCTCAGCGCCCCGCTGACCCAGGCTGCCAATTATCACCCCCACAGCCTGCCGGTGGCCGAGCGCGGCCGCGCCCGCGCCGAGCTGCAGCGCCTTGGCATTGATGCCCTGCCCATTCTGGACAAGCACGGCGTCATCACCGATATTGTGTTTGCGGGCGGCGTGGATGTGGACAACCGCAAAAAGGTGGATATCCCCGTTGTGATGATGGCGGGCGGCCTTGGCACGCGGCTGTACCCCTACTCAAATTCTGCCCAAGCCGCTGATTCCGGTGGGGGAACAGCCCATTGCCGAGCTGATTTTTTCCCGCTTCCGGGATTTTGGCTGCCGCCATATGACGATGATTGTCAACTACAAGCGCGGCATGATCAAGAGCTACTTTGCCGACCTGGAAAAAGACTATACCGTTGACTTTATTGACGAAGATGTGTTCATGGGCACCGGCGGCGGGCTCTGCCTGCTGAAAGGGCGGATGGATTCCCCGTTTTTCTTTACCAACTGTGATACCCTACTGGACCTGGATTACGGCGACCTGTACCAGTACCACAAAGCCCACGGCAACCTGGTTACCATGGTATGCGCGTTCAAGCACTATGTAGTGCCTTACGGTGTTGTTGAACTGGGCGAAGACGGCGGCATTGCCGCCATGCGGGAAAAGCCGGAGCTGAACTTTTTGACCAACACCGGCGTTTACGTTGTGGAGCCGCGCGTGGTGGAAGAGATGAAGATGGGCGAAGTGATCGCTTCCCTGATGTGATCGACCGCTACCGCGCCGCCGGTGAAAAAGTAGGCATCTACCCCATCAACGAAAGCTCCTGGATGGACATGGGCCAGATGGAAGAGCTGGAAAAGATGAGAAGAAAGCTGGAACAACAGAGCTGAGTTAGGAGTTAGGAGTAATTTATGCCTGTAACGATCATTGCTGAAGCCGGGGTAAACCACAACGGCGATTTGGAAACCGCCAAGCGGATGGCTTATGTGGCTAAGGAATGCGGTGCAGATATTGTAAAATACCAGACCGCTGTGCCGGAGCTTGTGGTGAGTAAGTTTGCCCAAAAAGCAGAGTACCAGAAGCAGACCACCGATGCCGCCGAGAGCCAGCTGGAGATGATTCGCAAGCTGCATTTTTCGTTTGAGGGCCACCGGGAGTTGAAGGAATACTGCGACTCCATCGGCATCCAGTATCTCTCGGCGCCGTTTGATATCCCCAGTGTGCGGTTTTTGGGCACACTGGGCATGCCGCTCATTAAAATTCCGTCCGGCGAGATCACCAACCTGCCCTATCTGGAAGAGATCGGCAAGCTGCACACCCCGGCGCTGCTTTCCACCGGCATGTGCAACTTAAGCGAGATCACCGACGCCCTTGGCATCCTGGACGACAACGGCTGCCCGGAAGTGACCATTCTGCACTGCAACACCCAGTACCCCACCCCCTACGAGGACGCCAACCTTACCGCCATGCTGGAGCTTTTTGACCAGTTCGGCCTGCCGGTCGGGCTTTCGGACCACACGCCGGGCTGGGAATGCGATGTTGCTGCCACGGTACTTGGTGCGCAGGTGATTGAAAAGCACTTTACGCTGGATAAATCCTGGCCCGGACCGGACCAAAAAGCCAGCCTGGACCCGACCGAGTTCAAGGCCATGGTACAGGCCGTGCGCCATGTGGAAGCCGCCCTTGGCGACGGCCACAAGCACCTGACCGCCAGCGAAGCCCCCAACAAGGCCATTGCCCGCAAGAGCATTGTGGCCGCGCGGCCCATCAAGGCAGGTGAAGTGTTCACCGCCGAAAACTTGCTGACCAAGCGCCCCGGCGATGGTATTTCCCCCATGCTGTGGTACACCGTCCTTGGCCAGACCGCCAAGCGCGACTTTGCCGAAGACGAAAAGATCGAGCTGTGATTTTTACGGGGGTTCTCCGGCCTTTTGCAAAAAGGCCTCGGCGAAAAAACTCTGAATAGAAATAATAGAATTGGGACTTCATCGTAATATCCGTGGGATGGCTCCCTCTTAGCCGCTTTGATGCATTTTAAGCGGCAATATTGGGCAGGGTTTATTCCGTGATTTTTTATGCACGCAATAAGGAACCACCCCTCAGGCCGCATCGCGTCCAGCTCCCCTCCTGGGGAACCAATACAAAGTTAAGGCAACACCGCACAATTCCCGCCTGACGGCTTAAGCACCGCGCCGGCGGCTGCGGCACGGCATCTGCGTTGCCAAAATGCTCGATAATGTCGGGTTGCGGTACCCGCATCGTGCTTCGGGGGCAAAAGCCCCTCGCACTCTGCGACCGCTGCCCCTGCTTCGGTTCGCTGTTTCCGCCACTGGCGGCGCTCACCTTTGCAGCATCCAGTATTATCTGCGCTTTTGGCTTAGCATCTGCCGCACCTCGCTCGCCGTATCGGCACTTAGAATTATGCGGTATTGCCTTAACTTCTCCCTCCTAACTTCTAACGATTATGAAAAACATCACCATCATCACCTCCACCCGTGCGGAATATGGGCTGCTGCGATCGGTTATCCAAAAGGTTGCGGCGGCCAGGACCTGCAATTACAGCTGGTTGTTACCGGGGCACATCTCTGTGCCCGGTTTGGCAATACGGTGCAGGAAATTGAGGCTGACGGCCTGCCCATTGCGGCCCGCCTGCCGATTTTTGAAGAAGAGAACCCCAACGAACCGGTGGCCCTTACCATTGCACGCACCATCACGGTATTTGACGGCTATTTTGCCGCCCACCGCCCGGATGCGGTGCTGCTTCTGGGCGACCGCTTTGAAATTTTTGCGGTGGCTACAGCGGCTGCGGCACGGCATATCCCCATTGCGCATATTTCCGGCGGGGATGTAACCCTTGGCGCGGCGGATGAATACTATCGCCACTGCATCACCAAAATGGCAGCGGTGCACTTCCCGTCCTGTGCCGAAAGCGCGGCCCGGCTGGTGCGCATGGGCGAAGCCCCCCGAAACCGTGTTCTGCGTGGGCGGCCTGGGCGATGAAAACATCCGCACCCTGCCCAAAATGACGCGGCAGGAATTGTGCGCTTCCACCGGCTTTGACCTGATGCAGCCTTTTGCCATCGTGACCTACCACCCCGAAACTTCCGCCGCGGCGGGCGATCCTGCCGCGCAGGCGGATGCCCTGTGCGCCGCAATGGAAGCGGTTCCCGGCGTGTTCTGGCTGATCACCGGTTCCAACGCGGATGCCGGCGGCGCTGTGTGCACCGCCAAAATGCAGGCGTTTGCCGCCGCCCACCCGCAGCGTGCCGGGTTCATCAACAGCCTGGGGCTCAAACGGTATCTTTCCGCCATGCAGTGCGCTGCGCTGGTGGTGGGCAATTCCAGTTCCGGCGTGGTGGAAACGCCCACGTTCGGTGTGCCGACCGTCAACATCGGCAGCCGCCAGGCCGGGCGCATCATCTGCCAGAACGTGCTGTGCTGTGCTGCCGCTGCCCCCACAATCGAGGCCGCCCTGCGCCGTGCCCTGACCCCGGAATTTTCCGCCGTGGCCCACGCCGCACAAAGCCCCTATAACGGCGGCGATACCAGCGGCAAGATCTGCCGGGTTCTGGCCCAATTTGACTTTGCCAAACCCAAAACGTTTTATGACGGCCCCGTGCCGGAATTCAACCCCAAAAGGAGCATCTCCCTATGAAAATTCTGATCGTTGGTCTGGGCAGCATGGGCAAGCGCCGTGCCCGCCTGACCAAAGGCATTGATTCCAGCATCCGCATTGCGGGTGTCGATACGGCGGAATCCCGCCGGGCGGAAGCCACCGACCTTGGCCTGATCGATGCCGCTTACCCCAGCATCGCTGAAGCCGTTGCCGCCGAAGCCCCGGACGCCGCCCTTGTTTGCACTGCTCCCCTGACCCACGCGGCCATCATCAGCGAGCTGCTGGACAACAGCCTGCCGGTATTTACCGAGCTGAATCTGGTTGCTGACGGCTATGAGGAAAACATGGCAAAAGCGAAAGAAAAAGGCGTGCTGCTGTTTCTTTCTTCCACCATGCTTTACCGGCGCGAAACTCAGTACATCAAGCAGCAGGTGGCTGCATTCGGCAAGCCGGTGCATTATATTTACCATATTGGCCAGTACCTGCCGGATTGGCACCCGTGGGAAAAAACTACAAAAACTTTTTTGTGGGCAACGCCCGCACCGGCGGCGTGCGCGAGATTTTTGGCATTGACCTGCCCTGGCTGCTGGATGCCTTTGGCGATGTGACCCATGTGACCGTGCAGGAGGACAGCATCAGCGACCTTGGGCTGCCCTATCCTGATTGCGTTACCCTGCTGCTGCGCCATGCTTCCGGCGCGCAGGGTGTGCTGGCAGCAGATGTGGTAAGCCCCAAGGCGGTGCGCAACTTTGAATGCTTTGGCGATGGTCTGCACCTGTTCTGGGAGGGCAACCCCAAAGCGCTGTATGAGTTCAAGAACGGTGACAAGCAGTTTGTGGACACCTACGCCAGCTTTGAGCATGACAGCCGCTACAGCGACAACATTGTAGAGAACGCCTATGTGGACGAACTGACCAACTTTTTTGCCTGCCTGCGCGGCGAAGAAACGTCCCGCTGGAGCTTTGAAAAAGATTTGGCCGCCATCCGCATTATGGATAAAACCTGAAAATCAGTTAGGAGGTAGGAGGTAGAAGTTAGGAGTTGAATGTGCGGCTTGCGCCGCGATTTTGAAATAAGGCAAAACCTGATATTCAAAATATGCGCGGATGCGCACACCAATAACTCCTACCTCCTAACTTAAAAGGGGGTCACCATGCTTACTGCCCTGTTTATCGGTCTGGGGTCCATCGGGACCCGGCATTTGAAAAATCTGACGGCGATCTGTGCACAACGCGGGCTGGCGCTGCGGGCTGATGCGCTGCGCAGTGATTTAGCCCGCCCGTTGCGCCCCGGCGCGGCGGAGCTGCTGCACAGCCAGTTCACCACCTTGCAGGATTCCGCCGCCTTGCCGCACTACGATTTGGCGTTTATCACCAACCCCACCAGCCTGCACGCGCAGGCATTGGAGGAAATTCGCGGCCTGGCAGACGCGCTGTTTATCGAAAAGCCCATTGTTTCCGCCGAGCAGACGGATGTAGACCTTGCCACCCTGCTGCCCTCCGGGCAGAAAGCCTATGTGGCTGCACCCATGCGCTGGTGCGGCACCATGCTGGCGCTGAAAAATCACCTGCCCGGCCTGCGCCCCTACAGTGCACGGGTGATCTGTTCCTCCTACCTGCCGGATTGGCGGCCGGGGGCGGATTACCGCACGGTGTACAGTGCCCACAAGGCCCTGGGCGGCGGCGTGACCATCGATCTGATCCATGAATGGGATTACCTGGTCGATCTCTTCGGCGTGCCGGAAACAATTTGTAATATACGCGGAAAATATTCCGATTTGGAAATTGATTCTGACGACCTTTCCATCTATATTGCCCAATATCCCACCCTGCTGGCGGAAGTGCACCTGGATTACTTTGGCCGCACCTACCGCCGCTCCATTGAGCTGTTCTGCAAGGATGGCAGCTGCGTGGCGGATTTTGGCGCCGGAACGCTGACCCTGCCCAACGGTGCGGTGGAACACTATGAGGAGGACGTCAACGAGCGCTACCTGCGCGAGATGAATTATTTCTTGACTATGCCGCCGGGGAGGAAACCGAGAGCCTGAACCCGCCCGCCACGGCACTGCAAGTATTAAAACTGACATTGGGGAACAACAATGAACCGTCTGTTGATCACCATCTGCGGCCGTGCAGGCAGCAAGGGCTTTAAGAACAAAAACCTCAAAACCTTCTGCGGCCACCCGCTGGTGTATTATTCGCTCAGCGCCGCCGAGCTGTTTATCAAAAAGCATCCCGAACTGCACATTGACATTGCCCTAAACACCGACAGCCCGGAGCTGGCCGAATTGGTTACCGCCAAGTACCCGGAAGTCATCTTCCTGCCGCGCGGCGAGGAACTGGGCGGCGACCGCGTGCCTAAGATGGCTGTCTATCAGGACAGTCTGCACCGCATGGAGGAACGCACCGGCCAGCCGTATGACTGGTACATGGACCTGGACATCACCAGCCCACTGCGCACCGAATCGGACATCGAAAACGCCTTCGCCAAAAAACAGAGCCGCGATGATCTGGATCTGGTGTTCAGCGTGTGCGAAGCCCGCCGCAATCCCTGGTTCAATATGGTCAAAACTGTGGACGACCATGTTGAACAGGTCTGCAAGAGTGAGTTCACCGGCCGCCAGCAGGCTCCGGATGTGTATGATGTAAACGCTTCCATCTATGTCTTCAAGCGGGATTTCCTCGCCACCAACACAGACGGCATGCTGTGGCGCGGCAAGATCGGCATCAGCGTGATGATGGATACCGGCATTATTGATATCGACTCGGAGCACGACTACCTGTTGATGGAAGCCATTGCCCAGCACCTGTATGCCCATTACCCGGAGTTTGCCGCTGTGCAGGAGAACATTCGTGACTGACCTGGCGTTCAATCTGATCATGGACTGCGGCCAAGCTATGCTGGCCAATGGCGGCGAGGTGTTCCGCGCGCAGCAGACCATGGAGATCATGGCCCGCAGCTTCGGCATTGTGGATTTCCATGTTTATGTGCTGACCAACGGCATTTTTGCTTCCGCCCAAAACGGAACGGTCAGCGCTGTGCGGCATGTTCCGGCGGTTTCCACCAACCTGGGCCATGTGGAGGCCATCAACGCCATTTCCCGCCGTGTGGCGGATGGCGAACTGGACCTGAACAGCGCCCAGCTGGAATTTGAGCGGATGAAGCGGATGCCCACCCTCTTCCCACTGTACAACTGTGCAGCAGCCACCATGGGGGCCGGCTGCTTTGCCATGCTGTTTGGCGGCGGCCTGCCGGAAATGCTGGTGGGTGCGCTGGGCGGGCTGCTGGCCTCCGCCAGTTCCTGCGCGCTCAGCAAGCACCATATCAGCCGCATTTTTCGCGATATGCTTTCCGCCATTGCCGGCACGCTGACCGCTTTGATTGCCCAGCTGGTCTACCCAGCCCTGCAGGTCAACTTTGCCATCATCGGCGCGCTGATGGTGCTGACCCCCGGCGTTGCCTTAACTATGGGCATCCGTGATATCATCAACAGCGATTATCTTTCCGGCACCATCCGGCTTGTGGATGCCCTGCTGGTTGCGGGATGCCTGGCTGTCGGCGTCACTCTGGGGTATACCTTATTAAGCACAGTAACGGGGGTGGTATGGTGAGTGCTGCTCCTGTCTGGTTTACCATGCTGGTTCAGTTTGTGGTTGCCATGGTTGCAACCATCTCGTTCGGCATCACCTTTCAGGTGGGCCGCCGCCATTACTGGACCTGCGGTTTTGTGGGGGCCGTTGGCTGGACGATCTACATTGCCTGCACTACCCTTGGCGGTATGACCGCCCCCATGGCCACACTGATTGCCACACTGCCGCTGGCTGCGCTTTCCCGCTTTTTTGCCATCCGGCACAAGGCCCCCATCACGGTATTTCTGCTGACCGGCATTTTTCCCCTGGTGCCCGGCGCGGGCATTTATTACACGGCTTACTATTTTTTGCGCAACGACCGCGCCCTGTGCACCAGCAAAGGCATTGAAACCTTAAAAGTTGCCGTTGCCCTGGCCCTTGGCATTGCCATCGTATGCTCCATCCCCCTGCCCAAGCGCCACGCCGCCAGCAGGCAGGCAAAATAAAAAATATGAAGCCCGGTGCTTCTTTGATATGCTACCCCTAGAGTAGACAGAGAAAAAACTCTGAAAGCTCTGGGGGTATTTCATGTCAAGGATACAACCAAAAACACAGCGTTCCATTATCGCGCACAAAAGCACCTGCGCACCGTCTGGTTCGATTCCTCGCACGGGATACACCAAAAAACACTCCAGCATAAGCTGGAGTGTTTCTGGTGACACACGCGGGAATCTCCCGCGGGCTAAAAACAGTCCACTGGACTGTTTTTTGTGCGCTGCGGCGCACCGCCCTGTTCGATTCCTCGCACGGGATACACGAAAAAACACTCCAGCATAAGCTGGAGTGTTTTTTGGTGACACACGCGGGAATCTCCCGCGGGCTAAAAAACAGTCCACTGGACTGTTTTTTGTGCGCTGCGGCGCACCGCCCTGTTCGATTCCTCGCACGGGATACACGAAAAAACACTCCAGCATAAGCTGGAGTGTTTTTTGGTGACCCGTGCGGGAATCGAACCCACGTTAACGGCGTGAGAGGCCGCTGTCTTAACCGCTTGACCAACGGGCCATGACCGCAAAAGTTTGCTTGTATAATATACCAGATGAAACGCGGTTTGTCAACATATTTTTCAGGGCGAATGGGATAAAATGGAGAGAGATTTTTGGCCGGCAGCGTTATTCGGAAAATGTACGGCAGGTCACTGCGCCCGCAGTCGAACTTCAGAGGACAACCTGACCGCTGATTCGGCTCTTGAACCGGAATAAGCCGTTCCCTACAGAGCTTTTTATAATAGGCAGCAGGCAATGCAAGCAATCTGTAGGGCGGGATGCCCTCATCCCGCCGTGGAGAAACCTCTTTATCGACTGTGGCAAGCACTGCAAATGATTTGAATGATTTGTAGGATCCGATGCTCGCATCGGGCTGTTGCCGCTCACCAAACTATATCTGCCAATTTCGCAAGGTTGCTGCGGGCTGATGACAAGCATCTGCCCCTACAAACAAAATCAAGGGCAATACCGCATAATTCTAAGTGCCGATACGGCGAGCGAGGTGCGGCAGATGCTAAGCCAAAAGCGCAGATAATACTGGATGCTGCAAAGGTGAGCGCCGCCAGTGGCGGAAACAGCGAACCGAAGCAGGGGCAGCGGTCGCAGAGTGCGAGGGGCTTTTGCCCCCGAAGCACAATGCGGGTACCGCAACCCGACATTATCGAGCATTTTGGCAACGCAGATGCCGTGCCGCAGCCGCCGGAGCGGTGCTTAAGCCGTGAGGCGGGAATTGTGCGGTGTTGCCTTTACTTTATATATTCCAACCGCCAAAGATGTGGTATAATGTGTGGTACGAGGGCTAAAATACAAAAGAAAAAAGCCTTAGCTAACGCTAAGGCTTTTTGGTGACCCGTACGGGAATCGAACCCGTGTTACAGCCGTGAAAGGGCCGTGTCTTAGCCGCTTGACCACCGGGCCAAAGAGATACAGGATTTTGCTAAAACAGCAAGCAACTTATCGGCTACTATTGCAACCGACCCCCAAGTATTTTAGCGAAACCTTGTATTGATGGTAGCGGTAACTGGATTTGAACCGGTGACACTTCGGGTATGAACCGAATGCTCTAGCCAACTGAGCTATACCGCCATGTGGTGTGCATCTCAAACGGTGCTCCATTAGTATACGGGTTTCGGCACCATTTGTCAAGCATTTTTTTGAATTTTTTCAAAAGTTTTTTTTTTCCTTTTCTGCGCCGGCAGTGCTGCGGCACAAATAGCGCAGCCATGGGCTTTGCGGGCATCAGCTGGCAGCCATTCCCGGTGTTGTTCCGATTTTCGTTCCTGTATTATACAACAATAGCGCAATAAAGTGCAGTACAAAATTCTTCATTTTTTCAGGTTTCACCCGGTTTGTTCATTTTATTTTAAGCTACGAAACTTTTTGCGGATTTTTCGCATTTAATATATTGACATAGTAATACCCCAGTGTTAAAATAAGTTAAAAATCGGTGTTCGTTAAAAGTGTGTCGAAGATGAACCATCCGTAACTTTAAGGAGAATACTCGCTATGAAATATTCTTGGCAGCGCCAGATTATTCTGGAAACCATTCAAGAGCATAAAGAGCATCTTTCTGCGCAACAGATTTACGGTTATGCCCGTGAGCGCTGCCCTCATATCAGCCTGGGCACGGTGTACCGCAACCTGAACACCCTGGCTGATAACAATATGATCGGCCGCGTTGGCATGATCAGCGGTGCCGAATGTTTTGACTGGGACCCCAACTCCCATGAGCATTTTTACTGCCGCAAGTGCCACAAGATCATTAACCTTGATCTGCCGGAAGGCGAGCTGAACGCCCTGATCAAAAATGTTCCCGGCCTGCGTATTGAAGGCCACTGCCTGACCGTGACCGGCGTTTGCGCCGAATGTGCCAGCAAAGAATAACTTTGCCGGGACAAAGCGCCACTGTCCTACCCTTGCAGGATCAATCCTCCCAACTTGTCATCATCTTTTCCTCTCCGCTCTTCCCCGTTTTTGTGGGGAAGAGCTTTTTGTACCCTTTGGCACTTTTCTGCATCCTTTTTCAACTGCGATATGCGGGCTTTATGCGGCAAATATTCAATTCCATGAATAAAAATGCAAACAGTCCGTTTTGTTTTTCCCCTTTACGCCGCAAAATGCAAGCTCTAGAACAAAGTTATCTCTATAAGTTGAAATTTCCTTGTGCAATATGCCGTGTTGCAATTTGTTGCAGGGCGTGTATAATAAGAAACATGAAATGAATAAATATTCAGCCACTTCGGCGGATAGAATTTTGAAAGAGGGCAGTTCTTATGAAAAAGAAAAAGGAAGATATTAAAAAGGTTGTTCTGGCTTACTCCGGCGGTCTGGATACCTCCATCATCATTCCCTGGCTGAAAGAGAACTACAACAACTGCGAAGTTGTTGCTGTTTCCGGCGACGTTGGCCAGGGCACTGAGCTGGACGGCCTGGAAGAAAAGGCCCTCAAGACTGGCGCTTCCAAGCTGTACGTTCTGGACCTGAAGAAAGATTACGTTGAGAACTACATCTGGCCCTGCCTGAAAGCCGATGCCAAGTACGAAGAGTACCTGCTGGGCACCTCTCATGCTCGTCCGTGCATCGCAAAGGCATTGGCTGAGATTGCCAAGAAAGAGAATGCCGATGCCATCTGCCATGGCTGCACCGGCAAGGGCAACGACCAGGTTCGTTTTGAGCTGACCCTAAAAGCACTGGCCCCCGAAATGGCCATCATCGCCCCGTGGCGTGAGTGGGACATCAAGAGCCGTGACGAAGAGATCGATTACGCCGAGGCACACAACATTCCCCTGCGTATCAACCGTGAGACCAACTACTCCAAGGACAAGAACCTGTGGCATCTGAGCCACGAGGGTCTGGACCTCGAAAAGCCCTCTCTGGAGCCGCAGTACAACAAGCCCGGCTTCCTGGAGCTGGGTGTTTCCCGGAGCAGGCACCGGATACCCCGTCCTATGTTACCATCCACTTTGAGAAGGGCATTCCCACCGCTGTGGACGGCAAGGAGATGGACGGTGTTGCCCTGATTGAGTACCTGAACAAGATCGGCGGCGAGAATGGCATTGGCCAGCTGGATATCGTTGAGAACCGTCTTGTCGGCATGAAGAGCCGCGGCGTGTATGAAACCCCCGCCGGTACCATCCTGTACAAGGCCCACAACGTTCTGGAAACCATCACCATCGACAAGGATGCTTTCCACTTCAAGGAGTCCGTTGCTCAGAAGATGGGCGAGCTGGTTTACGATGGCAAGTGGTTCACCCCGCTGCGTGAAGCCCTGAGCGCATTCACCGACGACCTGCAGAAGACCGTTACCGGTGATGTGAAACTGAAGCTGTACAAGGGCAACCTGATCAACGCTGGTGTTACCAGCCCGTTCACCCTGTACGATGAGCAGACCGCTTCCTTCGGCGAGGATGAGGATTACGATCAGTTTGATGCAAACGGCTTTATCAACCTGTTTGGCCTGCCCATTGCTGAGCGCGCCAAGCTGGCAAAGAACTGGCCGGAAGTAAAGTAATCGCATTTTTCCATTAACAAAATTGCCGCCAGGGAGGCATTGACCCCCTTGGCGGCTTTGGCGTTCCAGTATATACTATAATAAAGAAAAAAGAATAATGATGGTGAACCGCCGTGCCTGCGGCACAGCTCAAAAAAAGCCAAGGTCGCAGCAAACATCAGACTGAGCCCCCATTAAAAGGCTGTATCTATTTTATTTGCGCGCGTGGCGCGCACACCAATATTTTTGATTATTCTTTATTCTCTATTCATTACAATAACACCGGAGGTTTTCTTATGCCCCAACTTTGGCAGGGACGTTCCAGCAAAGCGGTGGACAGCCGCGTGAACGACTTTAACTCTTCCATCCGCTTTGATGCGCGGATGATCGAACAGGATATCCACGGCAGCATGGTACACTCTGCTATGCTGGGCAAGCAGGGCATCATCTCCCAGCAGGATGTGGACGATATTCACAAGGGGCTGCACTCTATTTTGGACGATCTGCACAGCGGCGCACTGGAGATTGACCCCAATGCCGAGGATGTACACACCTTTGTAGAGCAGACTCTGACCGCCCGCGTGGGTGATGCCGGTAAGCGGCTGCACACCGGCCGCAGCCGCAACGACCAGGTGGCACTGGATATCCGCCTGAACCTGCGGGAAGCATCGCTCCACTTGCAGGGGCAGATCAAGGAATTGATCCTGACCATCTGCGACCAGGCAGAAAAATCTTCTTCCTATGTTATGCCCGGTTACACCCATCTGCAGCGTGCCCAGCCGGTCACCTTTGGCCACCAGCTGATGGCTTACGCCTGGATGCTGCTGCGCGACCTGGGCCGCATGCAGGACGCCACCGCCCGCATGGACGCTGAGTGCCCGTTGGGTTCCGGTGCTCTGGCCGGTACTACCTACCCGCTGGACCGTTTTTATACGGCACAGGAGCTGGGCTTTGCTGCTCCCTGCGGCAACTCGATCGATGGCGTATCTGACCGCGATTTCTGCATTGAGCTAACCAGCGCCATGGCCACGTGCATGATGCATCTGTCCCGCCTGTCGGAAGAGATCATCCTGTGGTGCAGCTGGGAGTTCAAGTTCATTGAGCTGGACGACGCTTTCACCACCGGTTCTTCCATTATGCCGCAGAAGAAAAACCCGGACGTGACCGAGCTGATCCGCGGCAAGACCGGCCGCGTTTACGGCGACCTGAACACCCTGCTGGTTATGATGAAGGGCATCCCCCTGGCCTACGACAAGGACATGCAGGAGGACAAGGAAGCCGTATTTGACGCGGTGGACACTTTGGAGCTGTGCTTAAAAACCATCACCCCGATGCTGGCCACCATGACGCCGCTGCCCGCCAACATGCGCCGCGCCGCCGCCAAGGGCTTTATCAACGCCACGGACTGCGCCGACTACCTGACCAAGAAAGGCATGCCGTTCCGCGATGCTTACAAATGCACCGGCACCATGGTGGGTGCCTGCATCCGGGCAGACAAAACGCTGGAAGAGCTGACGCTGGACGAGTTTAAGCAGTACAGTGATCTGTTTGAGGCGGACATCTATGACGCCATTGACCTGACGCACTGCTGCGAGGGCCGCACCAGTTACGGTGGCCCCACTCAGGCCAGCGTGCTGAAACAGATCGCGGATGTAAAAAGCAAAATCAACTGCTGAACGCAGTAATAGATAGGGGTTTGTTTGGGATGGCTAAGTATAAAATTTTTGTGGATGGTTCTTCCGGCACAACCGGCCTGCGCATTGCGGACCGCCTGGCCGCACGGGATGAATTTGAGATCCTGCACATTTCCGAAGCCGACCGCAAGGATGTAAACGCCCGCGCCGCCGTGATTAACCAGAGCGATCTGAGCTTTTTTTGTGCCTGCCGGATGCTGCAGCCAGGGAGGTTGTGCCCCTGCTGCGCCCCGATGTGCGTATTCTGGACACTTCTACCGCACACCGCACCGCGCCGGATTGGGTGTATGGCCTGCCGGAGCTGCATGGCAAACGGGATGCTCTGCGCACCGCCAACCGCGTGGCAGTTCCGGGCTGCTATGCCACCGGCTTTATCACGCTGGTGGCCCCGCTGGTGGAGCTTGGCCTGCTGGCTGCAGATTATCCGCTGACCTGCCACGGGCTTTCCGGTTATTCCGGCGCAGGCAAAAGCGGCATTGCCCAGTACCGCGACCCGGAGCGCAACATTGCCTTTGGAAGCCCGCGCCCCTACGGCTTAACGCTGGATCACAAGCACCTGCCGGAAATGCAGAAGATCTGCGGCCTTGCGGAGCCGCCGGTGTTCTGTCCCATTGTGGATGACTACTACTGCGGCATGGAAGTTACCGTTCCCCTGCGTCTGGACCTTGTGGGCCACAGCGCTGAGGAGCTGGCCACCGCTTTGCAGGAGTATTACGCAGGCGAAACCATGATCAAGGTGCACGCTTTGGGCACTGCCCCCAAGTTCCTGCCCGCCAATACGCTGGCCGGCAAGGACACCTTGAAATTTACCCCACTGTTTCCCCCGACGGCAAGCGGATGCTGCTCATCAGCCTGCTGGACAACCTTGGCAAAGGCAGCTCCGGTGCCGCCGTGCAGTGCATGAACATCATGCTGGGGCTGGAGGAAACGAAAGGGCTGGAATTGTAAGTTAGGAGTTAGGAGTTTTCCGGTATGTTGGCCTGCTGGCCGCATGGCACCGCTTTGGTGTGGTTTGTAGGGAACGGTCTTGACCGTTCCGCAGCTGTCTTTACCGGGTGGGTTCCGTTTCTTCTGATTTTTGATGTTATTTGTTGGAAAGAGGAAAAGTAACATGGCAAAGTATAAGGTCATTCCCGGCGGCGTTTGTGCCGCCAAGGGTTTTTCTGCTTCCGGCGTACATGCCGGGTTCCGGGCCAATCCCAACAAGCTGGATCTGGCCATCATCAAGGCGGATGTACGCTGTGCCGCTGCCGGTGTTTACACCACCAACAAGGTGTATGGCGCCCCCATCAAGGTTGACCGCGCCCACCTGGTGGACGGCCACGCACAGGCTGTTCTGGTGAACAGTGGCAACGCCAACACCTGCGCTGCCAACGGCGTGGATCTGGCCAATGAGTGCTGCGCCCTGGTGGCCCAGCAGCTGGGCATTGCAGCCGAGGATGTTCTGCCGGCTTCCACCGGCGTTATCGGCCAGCCCATGACGATTGACCCGTTCGCCCGCGGTATTCCCGCCGCAGCGGCCAAGCTGCAGGCCAGCGCCGAAGGCAGCAGCGAAGCTGCCAAGGCCATTATGACCACCGATACTTACGAGAAAGAATATGCCATTGAATTTGAGCTGGCCGGCAAAACCTGCCGCCTTGGCGCGATCGGCAAGGGCAGCGGCATGATTGCCCCCAACATGGCCACCATGCTGGCGTTCTACACCACCGATGCTGCCGTCAGCCCGGAGCTGCTGCAAAAGGCACTGCGCGCCGTTGTGCCCACTACCTACAACCAGATGAGCGTTGACCTGGATACCTCCACCAACGATACCTTGCTGCTGCTGGCTTCCGGCCTGGCGGGCAACGAGCCTGTTGTGACCGAAGGCCCGGAGTATGACAAATTCCTGGCTGCCCTGGGCGCTGTGGCAGAGCATATGTGCGCCCTGCATGCTTCTGACGGCGAGGGTGCCACCCACCTGATCACCTGCGAAGTGACCCACGCCCCCACCCACGAGATTGCCCGCGCCGTGGCAAAGAGCGTTGTCTGCTCCAACCTGTTCAAGGCCGCCGTGTTTGGCCGCGACGCCAACTGGGGCCGCATCCTGTGCGCCATCGGCTATACGCCGGGGGATTTTTCCATCGACAAGGTCAGCGTGCGCATTGCCAGCAAGGCAGGCGAGGTGTTTGTGTGCGAAAACGCCGCCTACCATCCGTTCAGCGAGGACGAAGCCTATGCGGTTCTGGGCGAGCATGACATTTTGGTCAAAGTCGATATGGGCACCGGCGAAGCCAGCGGCAAAGCCTGGGGCTGCGATCTGACCTATGACTATGTTAAGATCAACGGCGATTACCGGACCTGATTTTGCAATTAGAAATTAGGAATGAGGAATGAGCAATGAACGGCTCGTTTAGGCTTGTAGCTTTTAATTTGTGCGCACACCGCCAACTCCTAACTCCTCCCTCCTAACTCCTAACTTATCTTGCTACTTTTACGTTTGGGGAGCGATTTATGAAAAACGAGGAAATGGCGCTGCTTTTTTCGGAAGCCACGCCCTACATCCAGAAATATCACGGCAAAACCCTGGTGATCAAATACGGCGGCAATGCCATGGTAAACGAGGAATTGAAACTGGCCGTTATGAACGACCTTGTCACCCTGACCCTGCTGGGTGTGCGCGTTGTGCTGGTACACGGCGGCGGCCCGGCCATCAACCAGATGCTGAACCGCGTGGGCAAGGAATCCAAGTTTGTCAACGGCCTGCGTTATACCGATAAAGAAACCATGAGCATTGTGCAGCAGGTTCTGGCCGGTCAGGTCAACAAGGATCTGGTTGCGTTGCTCAAGGGCCGCGGCGTTGGCCTGTGTGGTCTGGACGGCCACACCATCACCTGCTCCCGCAAGTGCGATGTGGACCTGGGCTATGTGGGCAACGTGGAAAAAGTGGACACCACCCTGATTGAGCACCTGCTCAACGATGGCTTTATCCCGGTCATTGCCACGGTTGGCATGGATGAAAACGGCATTGCCTACAACATCAACGCCGATACTGCTGCAGCCGCCATTGCTATTGCCCTGCACGCCGAAAAGTTCGTTTCCATGACGGATATTGTCGGCCTGCTGTATGACAAGGACGATGAATCCACCCTGATCCCCGAAGTGGAGATTTCCGAGATAGAGGGATACAAGGCACATGGCGTCATCTCCGGCGGCATGATCCCCAAAATCGAGGGCATGGCCGATGCCATTTATGAGGGTGTGCATGAGGCTGTTATCATTGATGGCCGTGTTCCTCATTCTATTCTGCTGGAAATGTTCTCTGACCGTGGTTCCGGCACCCTGTTCTACCGCCGCGGCAACCGATGATTTAATTTTACGGGGATTTACGGGGGATTTTGTACCTTTTTGAAAAAAAGGTACCGAAAGAACTTCCAATATATTATAATATAAGAATAGTGCAAGCTGGCCGTGGGTACATAGCATGTACTTACGGCACAGTTATTCATTCGCCTATTTCTTTAGGCTTATTCCTGAATAATTCGGCTGCCAACCATTCCAGACCTCCCAAGGAGGGAATAACATGAATACCGAAAAAGTCATCAAACGTGACCAGAAATACATTATGCACACCTATGCCCGCAGCCCGCTGGTGCTGGAGCACGGCGAGGGCATGTATGCCTATGATGCAGACGGCAAAGCCTATCTGGACTTTACCTCCGGCATTGGCGTAAACGCGCTGGGCTACTGCCACCCGGCTTGGGTATAGGCCGTTACCATGCAGGCCACCCGTTTGCAGCATTCTTCCAACCTGTATTACACCGCCCCCTGCGGCAAGCTGGCCAAGCGGCTGTGCGCCCGCACCGGGCTTGACCAGGTGTTTTTCGGCAACTCTGGTGCCGAAGCCAACGAAGGTGCCATCAAGTGCGCCCGCAAATACAGTGTGACCACCTATGGTCCCGACCGCAACAAAGTTCTGACGCTGGTCAACTCGTTCCATGGCCGCACCCTTGCCACCCTAACCGCCACCGGCCAGGATGTTTTCCACAAGGATTTCGGCCCCTTCCCCGCTAACTTCGGCTATATCCCCGCCAACGATTTTGACACATTCAAGGCCGCTGTGGATGATTCTGTCTGCGCTGTTATGATGGAGATGGTACAGGGCGAAGGCGGCGTGGTTGCGCTGGACGCCGACTATGTGCAGAGCGTTGCCGACTACTGCCACGCCCACGATATTTTGATTATTGTGGACGAAGTACAGACCGGCGTGGGCCGCACCGGCACTTTCTTGGCCTGCGAGCAGTTCGGCCTGAAGCCGGATCTCGTCACCCTGGCCAAGGGGCTGGGCGGCGGTCTGCCCATCGGTGCCGTGCTGGCAAGCAAAAAAGGTTGCCGATACCATGGGTCCCGGCTCTCACGGTTCCACCTTTGGCGGCAACCCGGTCGTCTGTGCAGGCGGCTGCGCTGTGCTGGATGCCATGGATGATGCGTTCATGCGCAACGTCAACGCCCGCGCCGCCCAGCTGCGGGAGGGTCTTGCCTCTCTGCCGCATGTCGCATCTGTCAGCGGCATGGGCCTGATGGTCGGCATTGCCTTTGCCGATGACGTAAAAGCCGCCGATGTGCGTGCTGCCTGCGAGCGCAAGGGCCTTCTGGTGCTGACCGCCAAGACCCGCCTGCGCCTGCTGCCCCCGCTAATTTTGAGCGAAGCAGACGTTGCCAAGGCACTGGCTATTCTGGATGACGTGCTTTCATCCATGTAACTGATCAGGAGGGTTTTCATGGAGCATTTACTCAAGTTAAGCAGCCTGACCCCCGATGAGATCATCCACATTCTGGATGTCGCCGATGAATACAAGCGCCTGCACAAAGCAGGCACTGACCCCTAAGGATCTGCAAGGCAAGGCCGTTGCCCTGATGTTTGGCAAGCATTCCACCCGCACCCGCACCAGCCTGGAGGTCGGCATCTACCAGATGGGCGGCCTTGGCACCTATCTGAGCGCCGCTGACATGCAGATCGCCCGCGGCGAGCCGATCCAGGATACCGCCCGCGTGCTGGGCCGCTATTACGATGCTATTGTGTACCGCACCTTTAAGCAGAGTGATGTGGACGCCCTGGCCAGGTACAGCGGCGTGCCGGTAGTTTCCGGCATGACCGATTACGCCCATCCCCTGCAGGTGTTGACTGACCTGATGACGGTGCGGGAGTACAAGGGCAAACTGGCCGGGCTGAAAGCCGGTTTTGTGGGCGATGGCTACAACATGGCCAACAGCCTGATCGTGGGCTGCCTGATGATGGGCATGGACTTTACCATTGCCTGCCCGACCGGCTACCGTCCCTCCGCCGATGTACTCTTCTTTGCGCGGGAATATGGCGACCACTTTAAGCTGACCACCGCCCCGGACGAAGCCGCCCGCGGTGCCGATGTGCTGTTCACCGATGTGTGGGCCAGCATGGGCATGGAGCGCGAAACCGAGCGCCGCCGCCGGGATTTCAGCGGCTTCTGCCTGGATGCAGCCCGCATGGCGCTGGCCAAGCCGGACTGTATCGTGCAGCATCCCCTGCCCGCCCACCGCGGCGAGGAGATCACCCCCGACGTTTTTGAAACCCACGCAGACGAGATTTTTGATGAAGCCGAAAACCGCCTGCATGTAGAAAAAGCCGTGCTGGGCATTTTGCTGGCCGGCAAATAACGCATAACCCTTTGCACCGCCCACCCCCTGGGGTTGGCGGTGCTTTAGTTTACTAGGGCAACACCGCACAATTCCCGCCTTGCGGCTTAAGCACCGCTCCGGCAGCTGCGGCACGGCATCTGCGTTGCCAAAATGCTCGATAATGTCGGGTTGCGGTACCCGCATCGTGCTTCGGGGGCAAAAGCCCCTCGCACTCTGCGACCGCTGCCCCTGCTTCGGTTCGCTGTTTCCGCCACTGGCGGCGCTCACCTTTGCAGCATCCAGTATTATCTGCGCTTTTGGCTTAGCATCTGCCGCACCTCGCTCGCCGTATCGGCACTTAGAATTATGCGGTATTGCCCTAGCAAACTAAAGCGGGCACCACAGTCGCCTATCCCGCGGCATGGTGCCCGTTTGCTTTTGTTTTTTTACTGGTAAGATACCACTTTGATGTAGTACTCATTTTTCGCCACGCGGCAAGCTGTTCCACTGTGGGGGTGGCAAAGGATGCGCTGGGCTTTTCAAGCCCCAGCTGCGCGTATTACCATGCCGACCAGTGCCACACCTACCATAACCCCGGCAGCACGCCAACCCGCGCGGCCATGGTGATCCAATATACCGCACAATAAAAAAGGCAAAAAATAAAACCCGAACGGCCACTGCCCCGTTCGGGTTTTACTAAAAAGAAGGAGAAAAACAGAGCGTCCCCGATTTTTGCCTTAAAACGATAACCCACCCCTCTACTGATGAGCTCGTAAGCTCAATCCGGGGCGCTCTGGCAAGCCTCTTCTTTTTAGGGAAATATTTAATTAAAAAACAAAATGCGCCTTGGAAGCAGCGGATCTGCTATTCCAAAGCGCCTTTGCTTCTTGCTAGTATAATACAATATCCCCGCACAAAATGCAAGGGGTTCAATGTACAACCTGCAATAATTATGCACTGCATTTTTGTGCAGTTTTACCATGTGTTTTCGCGTTGTGTACAAAGTAAAACAGCGCACGGAGCTGCAATTGTGCCGTTCCGTGCGCTGTTGTTTTTATTCAGGGCAATACCGCATAATTCTAAGTGCCGATACGGCGAGCGAGGTGCGGCAGATGCTAAGCCAAAAGCGCAGATAATACTTTGTGTATTATCGAGCATTTTGGCAACGCAGATGCCGTGCCGCAGCTGCCGGAGCGGTGCTTAGCCGCAAGGCGGGAATTGTGCGGTGTTGCCTCAGCTCAAAAAAAGTATAGCTTCCGGGCCGAATCAGACCTTCGGTTCAACCTTGACGGTCCAGCCCTTGGTATCAGGCAGCTTACCCCACTGGATACCGGTCAGGGTATCGTACAACTTCTGGGTCAGGTCGCCGATCTTGCCGCCGCTGATGTGGGCAACCTTGCCCTCCCAGTCAAGCTCCTTGACGGGGGAAACGACTGCGGCGGTGCCGGTGCCAAAGACCTCCTCCAGCTTGCCCTCATCGGCAGCCTTCATCACATCAGCAATGGCCAGTTTGCCCTCGATAACCTCGTAACCCCAGTCCTTCAGCAGCTCAATGATGGAGCGGCGGGTGACGCCGGGCAGAACGGTGCCAACGCAGGGGGCGGTGTAGATCTCGCCGTCGATCTTGAACATGATGTTCATAGAGCCGACTTCTTCCACATACTTCTTCTCAACGCCATCCAGCCACAGAACCTGGCTGAAGCCCTTTTCCTCGGCAAGTTCGCCGGCTTTGATGGAAGCAGCGTAGTTGCCGCCGCACTTGGTAAAGCCGGTCAGGCCCGGGGCGGCACGGATGTACTGGTCTTCAACATAAATGCGGACGGGGTCCAGACCCTCGGCATAGTAAGCGCCGGAAGGTGCGCAGATGATGCAGAACAGGTAATGCTTGGAAGCATGCACGCCCAGGCCGACATCGTTTGCAAACACGAACGGGCGGATGTACAGGCTTGCGCCGTCGCTGTGGGGAACCCAGTCACGGTCAACGTCAACCAGGGTCTCAACAGCCTGAACAAAATCCTCAACCGGAATCTTGGGGATGCAGAGACGGTCAGCAGAATCCTGGAAACGCTTTGCATTGCAATCGGGGCGGAACAGCTGCACACTGCCGTCAGCAGTGCGGTAGGCCTTCATGCCCTCAAAAATTTCCTGTGCGTAATGGAACACCACGGTAGCGGGGTCCAGCGGCAGGGGGAGGCATACGGCACAACGCGGGCGTCATGCCAGCCTTCACCGGCGGTATAGTCCATCAGGAACATATGGTCGGTAAAAATCTTGCCGAAGCCAAGCTTGCTTTCGTCCTGCGGCTTTGCCTTCGGTTCAGTAGTACGAACAATTTTGATATCCAACATTATTTCCTACTCTCCTTATTCAGCACCGCATGAAGGTTCGCACAAACCTGATTGTGGTGCGAAATTGTAATTATTATAACGCTCTAAAGTGGCAAATACAAGAGCTATTTTTCCGCTTTCTGCACACATTTGTAGCTTTTATGCAAAATTTGACTACTTTTTGATTGCACCACCCCATTTTATGGGGTACAATAATAGCATAAGTCGCGCCCGGCCACAGCGCCGGGCAGCATTTGCAAAGACAAGAAGAGGGATCACACACTATGGCACCGAAAGTAAAAGGCGTTATTTTTGATATGGACGGCCTGATGTTTGACACGGAGCGCATCTGGGACCAGTTCTGGAGCCCCTGCTGCCGCAAGATGAGCCTGCCGGACCCGCCGCCGGAGTTTTATTCCAATGGCCGCGGCCTGGCCGGGAAGCACCAGCTCCAGTACATTGCCGGCTATTACGGCGACAAAGCCGAGGAACTGCTGCATGCCGTGTGGGCATACGGCGGCGAGCAGATCAAAAAGGGCGTGCCCTGCAAGCCCGGCCTGAAAGAACTGCTGTCCTACCTGGAAGATCTGGGCATGCCCCGCATTGTGGCAAGTTCCAGCCCGCGCACCATGATCGAGCTGAATTTGCAGACCACCGGCACCGCCCGCTATTTCCATGATATCGTGTGCGGCAACGAGGTCAAGCTCTGCAAACCCGCGCCGGATATCTTTCTGGAAGCCGCCCGCCGCATTAAGGTGGACATCCATGACTGCATGGTGCTGGAGGACAGCCACAACGGCATCCGCGCCGGCCACGCCAGCGGTGCCGAAACCGTGATGGTGCCCGACCTTTTGCCCGTAACCGACGAAATGCGCAGCCTGTATGACGATTGCTGCAAGGACCTGTTTGAGGTAAAGGCAGAGATGGAGCAGGGAGTGCTTTGATTGGAAATTAGAAATTAGGAATGAGGAATTAGGAATTTGAGGTAGAGCGGGGTCATCTGAGCCCGCCGGGGCCTTGTCTGGTTTCTATGCTAAAATGTGATGCACCTGCCACACAGTCAGGGCGGCGTCCCCGACGCCCCGGACGAGCATAGATTTTATTGGATTATCGCTCGGTAGACCGTTCCATACAGAGCATTTGATTATGCGCGGCTAATATATAAGGCAATACCGCATAATTCTAAGTGCCGATACGGCGAGCGAGGTGCGGCAGATGCCAAGCCAAAAGCGCAGATAATACTGGATGCTGCAAAGGTGAGCGCCGCCAGTGGCGGAAACAGCGAACCGAAGCAGGGGCAGCGGTCGAAGAGTGCGAGGGGCTTTTGCCCCCGAAGCACGATGCGGGTACCGCAACCCGACATTATCGAGCATTTTGGCAACGCAGATGCCGTGCCGCAGCCGCCGGAGCGGTGCTTAAGCCGCAAGGCGGGAATTGTGCGGTGTTGCCTTAAACATTCTGTCGTACGCGATGCCCCCTCATCGCGCCGCGGAGAAACGTAAATTGGTTGCTGCAAACTTAAAAAACATTTGTAGGGGCCGACGGCAAGCATCGGCCCCTACAAATCGTATAGAAACCATCCTCATACCTGCATCTTTCACATTCAATATACTCATACAAAAGAGCCATACCAGGCGCTTTTCCTGCCTGGTATGGCTCTTTTGTATATATTATTTATTGAATGATTCTTTAATTTTTCAATGCCTGCATCGGTGCGGGGATGCGGCCACCGCGGTGGATCATAACGGCGGGGCTGTACTGGCTGATGGGCATGATGGGGGCGTGGCCCAGCAGGCCGCCAAAGTCCAGAACATCGCCGGCCTTGTGGCCAATGGCGGGGATCACGCGCACAGCGGTGGTCTTGCTGTTGACCATGCCGATGGCGGCTTCGTCTGCAATCAGACCGCTGATGACCTCGGCGGTGGTATCGCCGGGGATAACCACCATGTCAATGCCAACGGAGCAGACGGCGGTCATGGCTTCCAGCTTTTCCAGCGTCAGGCTGCCGCATTCGGCTGCCTTGATCATGCCGTCATCCTCAGATACCGGGATGAATGCGCCGGACAGGCCGCCCACATGGTTGGATGCCATTACGCCGCCCTTTTTCACGGCGTCGTTCAGCATGGCAAGGCAGGCGGTGGTGCCGCAGCAGCCGCAGCTTTCCAGACCCATTTCTTCCAGAATGTTGGCAACGCTATCGCCAATAGCCGGGGTCGGCGCCAAGGACAGATCAATGATGCCCGCGGGCACTCCCAGCTGTTCGCTGGCCAGGTTGGCCACCAGCTGGCCCAGACGGGTGATCTTGAACGCCGTGCGCTTGACAAGCTCTGCCACCTGATCCATCGGGGCATCCTTGGGCAGCTTGGCCAGAGCGGCGCGCACCGCACCGGGGCCGGAAACGCCGACATGGATCTCGCAGTCCGGCTCTCCAGGGCCGTGGAAAGCACCGGCCATAAACGGGTTATCTTCGGGTGCATTGCAGAAAACCACCAGTTTGGCATCGCCCATGCACATGTTATCTTTGGTCAGCTCGGCAGTCTGGCGCACCACGCGGCCCATCAGGCCAACGGCGTCCATATTGATGCCGGATTTGGTGGAACCGATGTTGACGCTGGAGCAGACCAGGTCGGTTTCGGCCAGTGCACGGGGAATGCTTTCGATCAAACGCACATCGCCAGCGGAAAAACCCTTATGCACCAAAGCACCGTAACCGCCGATGAAGTTGACGCCCACGGCCTTGGCCGCAGCGTCCAGCGTTTTGGCATACCACACCGGGTCTGCGTCCGGCGCGCTGGCCAGCAGCATGGCGATGGGCGTTACGCTGATGCGCTTGTTGACAATGGGAATGCCATAGTCCGCGCTGATCTTGTTGACAACGGGAACCAGGTTCCCCGCCAGACGGGTGATTTTGTTATAGATTTTCTCACAGGCTTTTTTGCCATCGGGATCAATGCAGTCCAACAGGCTGATGCCCATGGTAACGGTACGCACATCAAGGTTTTCTGCGGTCAGCATCTCGATGGTTTCCAAGATATCGCCGCTGTTCAGAATTTTCATCGTGTGCCCCCTTACACCTTGTGCATCGCGTCAAAGACTTCCTGCCGAGTCACAGTGACCTGCATTCCCATCTCCTGGCCCAATGTGTCAAAACGGGCGCGGATTTCGGCCGGTTCGCTTGCGCAGGCAGAGATATCCACCAGCATAATCATGCAGAACATATCCTGCAGGATACTCTGGGTAATATCCTCAATGTTGATGTTCAGCTCGGCACACACGGCACTTACGCGGGCAACAACACCCACGGTATCGTGGCCGATAACAGTGATAACAGCTTTCATGACAGGCACCCCTCTTTATTATCAAAATCACGTTTATTATAGCAGATAATACCGCATTTGGGTAGCACCTGCCCAAATAAAAGGCAGAAAAATTGCGGCAAAGTAAAAAACTCTCTACCCCAAAGTGGGGCAGAGAGCTTGAAATTCTTCTGAATTATTCTTCTGTATGCGGATCCTGCGGCGGTACACCGTCCGTTTCCGGGGCGGCAAAACGCGGTTTGTCGGGTGGGTACTCGCCCTGCATGGCGGCTTCCATGCGGCTCAAGCGGGCTTCCAGTGCGCTGATGCGATTGCTGAGCACATCGGGCAGCGCCTGCTGGTCCAGGTCGTCCGCCGGGCAGGATTGGCTGCCGCGCACGCGGACCACTTCGGCCGGAACACCGACCGCGGTGGTATTGGCCGGCAGATTTTTGAGCACCACACTGCCCGCGCCGACACGGACATTATCCCCGATATACACCGGGCCAAGCACCTTGGCACCGGCACCGATCAGCACGTTATTGCCCAATGTGGGGTGGCGCTTGCCGGAATCCTTGCCGGTGCTGCCGCCCAGGGTAACGCCGTGGTAGATGGTGCAGTTATCACCGATTTCTGTCGTTTCGCCGAACACGATGCCCATACCGTGGTCAATGAACAGCCGGTTGCCGATCTTGGCACCGGGGTGGATCTCGATGCCGGTCAGGTGGCGGGCCAGCTGGCTGATGAGGCGCGCCAGGAAGAAACACTTGTGACAGTACAAAAAATGTGCAATTTTGTGCGTTACCAGCACATGGAAACCGGGGTACAAAATGATGACCTCCGCCACATTGCGTGCAGCAGGGTCCTTGTCCCGGATGTTTTTGCGTCTGCCCAAAGTCCCATCCAACTTACCTCATTTCGTTTGTGTCCTATCCCGAATATCCAAGGAAAACACTAGGATATCCTGAATTTTAAATATAGCACAATTTGCAGTAAAACGCAAGAATCAGACGGCGCTTCCCTGCGGTTTCTCCACCGCCCGGCTTTTCCTTATGGCAACACCGCACAATTCCCACCTGACGGCTTAAGCACCGCTCCGGCGGCTGCGGCACGGCATCTGCGTTGCCAAAATGCTCGATAATGTCGGGTTGCGGTACCCGCATCGTGCTTCGGGGCAAAAGCCCCTCGCACTCTGCGACCGCTGCCCCTGCTTCGGTTCGCTGCTTCCGCCACTGGCGGCGCTCACCTTTGCAGCATCCAGTATTATCTGCGCTTTTGGCTTAGCAGCTGCCGTACCTCGCTCGCCGTATCGGCACTTAGAATTATGCGGTATTGCCTTATAAAATCTGCGCCCGGCAATGCATTTGCGCCGCAGTTATGCTACAATAGAACCAGAAACCACACCGGGAGGGATACCAAAAATGACAGAAAAAACTCACGCAGTGCCAAACGGCGTGATCCACTACTGGATGAATGATTTCCAACCGGGGCGGGCAGTGCTGGTGTTCCTGCCCGGCCTGACGGCGGATCACCGCCTGTTTGACAAACAGGTCGAAGCGTTTGAATCCACCTATAACCTGCTTGCCTGGGATGCCCCCGGCCACGGCAAATCCCGCCCCTTTGTGATGGACTTCACCCTGGCGCAAAAGGCCGCCTGGCTGCATGCCATCCTGCAGGCGGAGGGCATCACCGCACCGGTGCTGGTGGGACAGTCGGTCGGCGGGTATCTTTCACAGGCGTACATTCAGGCTTACCCCGGCGAGGTGCGCGGCTTTGTTTCTATTGACTCCGCCCCGCTCAAGCGCAAATACATGAGCGACAAAGAGTTCTGGATGCTGAACCATATGGCCCCCGTTTACAGCGCCATGCCCTGGAAAATGCTGCGCAATGCCGCTGCGCAGGGCATTGGTATTACCGAATATGCCCAACAGAACATGCGCGAGATGGTGGCCCAGTACAGCCGGGATGAGTTCTGCGGGCTGATGAAACACGGGTTCATCATGCTGGCCGGGGCCATTGGGGCAGACCTTGGGTACGATATCACCTGCCCCTGCATCCTGCTGTGCGGCGAGCACGACAAAACCGGCGCTACCAAGCGCTACAACCCGATATGGGCTGCGGGCGAACATCTGCCGCTGACCTGGGTCAAGGATGCGGGGCATAATTCCAATGCCGATAATCCGGCCTTTGTGAACGCAGAAATCGAGAAGTTTGTAGCCGGGCTGCCGGGGTGAAGGACCGGACTGCAAGGGAGACTGACACCATGAAAATCGAACAGCAGGCGCAGACTCGGGCTTTCCTGATTCAATCATTCGGCAGCGTCAGGGTGGGAACGTACACAGCACTGCGGTCAGGGCTGCTTTGATGTCACGATTCAAAATGCCTTTGGCACACCGCCTGCTCCGAACACGGCTGCCCGTGGCTGTGCCGCCTGCTTTGCGATGCTGACAACATACGGCAGGCTGAACAAAATCGGCTTTACATTTACAAAAAAACTAAGGCAACACCGGCGGTGAACTGCACCCCATTTGTTAGACAGTATGATATACTATCTAACAAGTGGGGTGTTTTGCTATTCCAAAAGGAGTACCAAACAAGCGATATACGCCAGAATTCAAAAAACTGATGATAGAAACCATGCAGGAAGAGGAATTAAGTTACAGCGAAACCTGTCGTAGATTTGAGGTAAACAGCAGAGATCGGATCAAATCATGGGAGCGAATCTATCTGGAGGAAGGGCCGGAAGGCTTTGCCGTCGAACGGCGCGGCCGCGGCAGCACTGGTCGGCCAAAGAAACTGCCAAAGGATGTAGAAGAAGATCTCCTGGCCGAAGTGCAGCGATTGCGTGCGGAGAACGATTACCTAAAAAATTTGCAAGCCTTGGTTTTGGAAGACGAGCGACGCCAGCGCGGAAAACGCTGGTAGTTCAGAAACTAAGGCAAAAATATTCTCTCAATCTTCTGCTCTCAATCGCTCAACTGCCCCGTGCAACTTTCTACTATCATTTGAAGCAGATGCAGAAAGAAGACAAATATGCATCTGTTAAGGAAGAAATCACAACGATTTACCACGAAAACAGGGGTCGGTATGGCTATCGCCGGATCACGGCAGAACTTCGCAAGCGTACATTCTCTGTGAACCACAAGACTGTCCAGCGGCTTATGAAAGAGTTGGGCTTAGTTTGCCGTGTCAGAATGAAGAAGTATCGCTCTTATAAGGGAGAAGTGGGCAAAATCGCATCAAATCTGCTAAATCGGAATTTCCATGCCGAAAAGCCGAATCAGAAATGGGTCACGGATGTGACGGAGTTCAGCCTGTTTGGAGAAAAGCTCTATCTGTCCCCGATTCTCGATCTGCACAGTAGCGATCTGGTCAGTTATACCATATCGGATCGTCCTGTACTCAGCATGGTAACCACCATGCTGGATGAGGCGTTTGCAAAGATCCCGGCCGGAACAAACCTGATTCTCCACTCTGATCAGGGTTGGCAATATCAGCACAAGCAGTACCAGCGGATGCTCCGCGAGAAGGGTATCCGACAGAGCATGAGCCGCAAGGGAAACTGTCTGGACAATGCTGTGATAGAAAATTTCTTCGGACTGCTCAAAAGTGAACTGTTATATCTGCAAGAATTTCAATCCATGGAACACTTCAAACAGGAACTGATCGAATATCTGGATTACTACAACAACCGCAGAATCAAGGCACAGCTAAAGGGCTTGCCGCCTGCAATTCACAGACAGCAAGCCCTTTCGGCTGCTTGAGCAATTTTACTTCAAAATATTGTCTAACTTTTGGGGGTCACTTCACGGCGACTGCTGCGGTTTCCATTTTTTCAAAAAGCAATCCACAGAAAATCGTTGGTCCTATGTATCAAATAGTAAGGAGCGAGCCGAATGGAAAAGCGATACGGCATCTTGATACTTGGCACTTTTGCCTGTGCCGCATGTTTCCTGTTATCCGCCTGCGCAGGGCCAGCTGCGGAACAGTCATCCGTTCAGCCACCCTATGACGGGCAGACCCAGGATGCCGATGTCTTTATCGACATGCCGAACCTGCGCCAGTATGGCGGCTACACCTGCGGGACCACCTGCGTGCAGATGGTGATGAACTGGCTGGACCCATACCAGGCCGATTGGAACCTTGCCGCCTATGAGGAAGAACTTGGCACCAACGAGGAAGCCGGAACCCCGCCAGGCAGCATTGTCAGCTTTTTTGAGGAAAACAGCGTAACCGTCACGGCAAAGGAGAACCGAACCACGTCAGAACTGGCTTCGGCTCTGTACCAGGGGCACCCTGTGCTGCTCTGCATTCAGGCATGGGCCGCGGCAGAGGATGGCTACAACACCCAAAATTCCGATGATGCGGACACCTATTTGGCCGAGGGGCACTGGGTCATCTGTGTCGGCTACCAGAAGCAGGAGCCGGGTTATGTATTTTACTTTAACGATCCGGCGTGCGTTGGCTATTGCATGATGAGTGAGCAGGATCTGAACAACCGCTGGATCGATATGGATACTGAGGGAAATGTTTACGACCACTACGGCATTGAAATCACCGCGGACGGAACGAGTTATAACCCCGATGGGGTGTTTTATCTGGAATAGGAAGTATTTTCAATATGAAACCATCATCTAAAGCAGTCATGCTTGGATGTATCAGCTTTTTGTTTTCTTATATGGAAATCTTCTATTCGGTGGACTTGTTGGGTCACTGATTCCTGGTGGAGATGACTTTATAAACTCTTATTTTTACCCACTTTATACAGCAGTCACACTGTTAATCTCTCTCATTATTTCCTGCACATACTTGATTCTCAAAAAAAAATCAATCTGCTTTTAGACAAAATGGAAGAAAAATAAACTTGTGTTTCGCAAATCGAAATTTGAAGAGGCGAATGTAATGAGAAGTACGGATAAAATAATAGACTATTTGGAAAAGACTTATCAACCGGAATCGATAATTGTCTATGGTTCTTTTGCTGACGGAAGTGCAAATTTGAATAGTGACTTTGATGCACTTATTATTGCCGGAAAAGAAAAACTGCATGATTCATCTTTTGTTGATGGCGTTGTTCTTGATGTATTTGTTTATCCACCGGATCAGTTCCTGTCGGAGTACGACCCGGCTGAGTTTGCACAGGTGTGGGATGGGAAAATCATACTGGATAAAAACGGAATGGGTGAACGACTAAAAAAGAATGTACTTGACTATATAGAACGTATTCCATTAAAAACGGAAGAAGATGTTTCGCAGGAAATTAAATGGTGTGAAAAGATGCTGTTACGCACAATGCGAGGAGATGTTGAAGGTTACTATCGTTGGCATTGGGTATTGTGTGACAGCCTTGAAATATACTTTGATATAAAAAGGCATACACTATTATGGTCCCAAAAAGCATTACGTTTTATGGAAGAAAGCGATTCAGAAGCGTTTCATATATATTCGAAAGCCTTGTTGGAGTTTAATCAAGAAGGACTATCCGACTGGATAAATTACTTGAAAACCATTTTTTAAGATCTACAACTTCCAGTTTGCAGAGGTAATCATATCTTGAAAAAATATCAATGTCCTTGTTGTGGATATTTCACCTATAACGTTTCACCAGGCGAAGACTGCGGGTATATTTGCCCTGTCTGTTTTTGGGAGAATGACCCATTCATTGCTTCTAATGATGAACCCAGCGACTCTAACCATGGAATAACACTGAATGAAGCAAAATTCAACTATTTACGATTCGGTGCCTGCGAAGAAGGCATGCTGCGTTATGTCCGTCCACCCCAAAATGATGAAAAGAGCGCTTTGAGATGAGAACATAAAACCTGCCCATATCAAACGTACTGCCATATCATAACTTTTTACCACAATCAAATTTATGGCAATACCGCATAATTCTAAGTGCCGATACGGCGAGCGAGGTGCGACAGATGCTAAGCCAAAAGCGCAGATAATACTGGATGTCTTATCGAGCATTTTGGCAACGCAGATGCCGTGCCGCAGCCGCCGGAGCGGTGCTTAAGCCGTCAGGCGGGAATTGTGCGGTGTTGCCTTAGGAGGTTCCCAATGGAAGACAAAATCAAAGGTATCGCATTGCTATTGTTCGGCATTCTGCTCAGCTGCGCGCAGGATGGACTGAATGATACGATTTTTGCCAGCATGTCAGATATTCCGTTTGCATTTGTCGGACTGTGCGTTGGCATCGCTGGGCTCTGCCTTGTGTTTGGCAAATCAAAGGACAAATAACTGCCATTTTGTCCCCGGCCAGCCTGCTGCTTGCAGTTTGGCCTGTTCGTGTTATAATAGCTGTATACAAATTTGTCTGCCGTACCGGCAGCTGAATCAGGAGGATAACCCCATGCTAGATTCCCGCTGGGCGTCGATTGACGCATTTGCAGAAAATAACCGTGATAACATTCTACGTGATATTACCCGCCTTGTGGCTGTGCCGAGCGTTGAGGGCACGCCGGAGCCGGGCGCACCGTTTGGCAAAGGCCCCAAGGCTGCGCTGGACAAAGCCCTGAAATTGCCGCAGAGCTTGGCCTGGACACCCACAACGCCGAAGGTTACATCGGCTGGGCGCAGACCGGCCCCATTGCAGACGGCCAGAAGTATCTGGCTACCATCACCCACACCGACGTTGTGCCCGAGGGCAACGGCTGGGATGCTGACCCCTACACCGTGCGCGTGCGGGATGGCTGGCTGCTGGGCCGCGGCGTGGCCGACGACAAAGGGCCCAGCATTTTGTGCCTGTATGCCCTGAAATACCTGAAAGACAACGGCGTTACCCTCAAGTACCCCGTGCGAGCCCTGCTGGTGCCAACGAGGAAACCAACATGCACGACGTAGACTATTTTGCCGCCCACTTTGAGCAGCCCGCTTTCTGCTTTACCCCGGACGCCGAGTTCCCGGTATGCAACGGCGAAAAAAGGCGGTTTTGGCGGCGAGCTGGTCAGCCCCGTGCTGGAAAACGGTGTAATCGTTGATTTTGTGGGCGGCGTTGCCCACAACGCTGTGCCCGACCGCGCAGCCTGCACCGGCCGCCTGCCGGAAAGCGCCCTGAAACAGACCGAGGGCGTGACCTTTGAAGCTGGTGAGAACGGCACCACCATCATCCGCGGCTGGGGCAAAAGCGGCCACGCCGCCATGCCGCAAGGCACCGTAAACGCCATTGGGCTGATCGTTACCTGCCTGCTGGAAAGCAAGGTCTGCTCCCCGGCCGAGACCACTTATCTGCAGGTGCTGCACACCCTGCACGCCACCACGGCCGGCAGCGCCTTGGGCATTGCCTCCAGCGACGATGTGTTTGACCCGCTGACCATCATTGGCGGCACCATCGAGATGAAGGATGGCCGCCTGCGCCAGAGCTTTGACTGCCGCTACCCGACTTCCACCACTGCGGAGCACCTGACCGAAATGATGACCCAGGTGTGTGGCACCGCTGCCACGCTGGAGGATGTATCTTCCCGCGTGCCGTTCTATATTGCAGCGGACAGCCCGGCCATCCAAACGCTGATTACCACCTACAACGATGTGACCGGCGAAAACAAAAAGCCCTTTACCATGGGCGGCGGTACCTATGCGCGTCACTTCCCGTATGCCGTCAGCTTTGGCCCGGAGCATACCGACATTGAGCTGCCGGAATTCGCCGGTCCCATGCACGGTGCCAACGAGGGCACCCCGTTTGAAAAGCTGATTGAAGCGTTGAAGATTTATATTCTGGCGTTGCTGCGTCTGCAGGAGATTGAGCTGTAATTTGGGGTTGTGCGCTTTCCGGGCATCGTTTTACGTTTGTTTTAGGCGTTGCGTTTGCCGCACATTTTTAGCAGCTAATTAAACAAAGTTTCGGCGCGGTCAGGTGACCCCGCCCTACTGCTATCTGGGGATTCATAACGCAAAAGATAAAACAATCCGTAGGGAAGGGCTTTGACCGTTCCGGGGCGTCAGGGACGCCGCCCCCTACTTTGGGACAGGGTATATTGTATAAAATTTATAATATGTAATAAGGCAAAAGTCCACGGGACGATGCGAGCATCGTCCCCTACACACGGTTTGCAGGTTCGCGGCTCGATATTTACGTTTCTTCCCGGCGCGATGAGGGCATCGCGCCCTACAGAACATTTTATTGTTTACCGCACATTTTCAAATACCATAATTATTCTTTATTATTTATTCTTTATTCATTAAGAATCCCTCCGCCCCATCTCCAATTCCTACTTCTCATTCCTAATTTCTAATTCAAATAAAAAAGACCCCCGCAGCGTATGATTTGACGCCGCGGGGTTTCTCAATTGTTCGGTTTGTATTGCAGCACCTTCTGGGAGAACGTCCGATCGAAGAACTGGATGAAGGGCCCAAGGCAGAACGCACAGATCAAGGTGCCAAGGCCCACAAGGCCACCCAGCAGCCAGCACAGCAGGGCGCTGAGCGCATCGGTGAAGATGCGGCACCCGAAGTACGGGCAGGGTGTGTAGTCCCGCAGACCGAGGGAAAGGTAATCGTAGGGCGCGATGCCGAGGTCGGCGGTCTGGTAGAGCGAAGCGCCCAGCGCCGTGACCAGCACCGCCGCGATGACCCACGCCAACTGCACCGCCAGCGACGGCGCGTCGCCGAAGTGGGCATGAATGGGGTCATAGAACACCGTGACGATGTACCCGATGCAGATGCCGTTGACGAAGGTGCCAAGGCCGATGTACTTGCGCCCGAACCAGAATTCCAGCAGGAAAAACAGGATGTTCATGCACAGGTTCTGGGTGCCCAGCGAGATGCCGAGCAGCTCCGCCAGCCGCATGTTCAGGGCGCTGATGGAGTCGTTGCCGAGGTGGGACTGCTTGAAAAGCGCAATGCCAAGGGCGATGATGACGATGCCCGCCACCATGCCCACCACCCGCCGGGCAGTCGGTTTGCGCAATGCGGTGCCGTTCATAGGGGATTCTCCTTTAGCGTTTCTTTTCCCCTATTATACGCCTACTTTGGGCGGAAGACAAACTATTTATGGAAAGATACAACGATATACGGGGATCCGCCTTACCCCTTTAATCTCACCTCAATCCGTTCTTTCTCCAGCCCCTCCCCGATCACGATGAGCACTTCCTGCCCCTTGGGGATAGCGTTTGCCGTCAGGCCGTCGGCGGTGGCGTTCAGCTCCACCCAGCCGTTCTCGTCCTGTACGAAGCCTTTCGCCCGCAGCACATGGCCGCACGCGGGGTCGGTGAAGAGGGCCGGGATATTCTGTTCGAGCTGCTGGCACGAGAGGCCCAGCTCCAAAAAAAGTAGGCCGAACCAAAGGCCCTATGCTCGTCGAAGTGGAACTTTTCGCAGCTGGCCTGACGGCAGCCGCAGCGGTCGATGGCGGCAAAGTCCTCGCTGCCCCACTCGTCCCACGGTTTTGTCAGCAGTTCGCCAGGCCGGAACGTCCGGCTGCACTTGCACGCAGCCAGCGCACGGTTCAGGTGCTCTTGTGCGGCCTCCCTCTGCGCCGCATCGGCCAGTTGGCTGCGGCTGAAGACCACCGCGCCCGCGTTGGCAGCTTCGGAGGCCAGAACAAAAGCGCCCGATACAGAAAATCTGCATCGGGCGCTTTTTCAATCGCTAATTAAGTTATTGCTGTTGACTCAGGCGTTTACCTGGGAAGCTGCAACAGCGCAGGCAACGGTCATGCCAACCATCGGGTTGTTGCCGGCACCGATCAGGCCCATCATCTCAACGTGAGCGGGCACAGAGGAGGAACCAGCAAACTGGGCATCGCCGTGCATACGGCCCATGGAGTCGGTCAGGCCGTAAGAAGCCGGGCCAGCTGCCACGTTATCCGGGTGCAGGGTACGGCCCGTGCCGCCGCCGGAAGCAACGGAGAAGTACTTCTTGCCGTTTTCCAGGGCCCACTTCTTGTAGGTGCCTGCAACCAGGTGCTGGAAACGGGTCGGGTTGGTGGAGTTACCGGTGATGGAAACTTCAACACCCTCAGCCTTCATGATAGCAACGCCTTCCAGAACGTCGTTAGCGCCGTAGCACTTAACAGCAGCGCGCTCGCCGTCAGAGTACGGGATGGTCTCAACAACCTTCAGCTCGCCGGTGGCGAAGTCATAGTCGGTCTTGACATAGGTGAAGCCGTTGATACGGCTGATGATCTGGGCAGCGTCCTTGCCCAGGCCGTTCAGGATAACACGCAGGGGCTCCTTGCGGACCTTGTTGGCGGTGCGGGCAATGCCGATAGCGCCCTCAGCGGCGGCGAAGGACTCGTGGCCGGCCAGGAAGGCGAAGCAATGGGTGTCCTCGTGCAGCAGCATGGCGCCCAGGTTACCATGGCCCAGACCGACCTTACGCTGCTCTGCAACAGAGCCGGGGATGGTGAAAGCTTCCAGGCCTTCGCCGATGGCAGCGGCGCAGTCAGCAGCGCTCTTCAGGCCGCGCTTGACGGCGATGGCGGTGCCGAGGGTGTATGCCCAGACAGCGTTGTCGAAGCAGATGGGCTGGATGCCGCGGATGATCTTATCGCAGTCGATGCCCTTGGCCAGCAGCATCTCGTTGCAGGCGTCGAGGCTCTCGAGACCGTTGGCCTTGAGGCAAGCCTCGATCTTGGGCATACGGCGATTCTGGGATTCAAAAGTTGCCATAATCTATGTTCCTCCCTCTCTTATTCTTCACGCGGGTCGATGTACTTGACAGCGCCCTGCTCAGCAGAGAAGCGGCCGTAAGTGCCGATGTTCTTCTCGTAAGCTTCCTTCGGGTCCATGCCATGGCGGATTGCTTCCAGCATTTTGCCCAGACGGACGAACTGATAGCCGATGACCTGGTTGTCTTTATCCAGAGCGGTCTTGAGGATGTAGCCCTCGGTCAGCTCCAGGTAGCGAACGCCCTTGGCCTTGGTGGAGAAGATGGTACCGGTCATGGAACGCAGGCCCTTGCCCAGGTCATCAGACCAGCGCCGACAGGCAGGCCGTTCTCAGAGAAAGCGGTCTGGCTGCGGCCGTAAACGATCTGCAGGAACAGCTCACGCATTGCAACGTTGATAGCGTCGCAGACGAGGTCGGTGTTCAGTGCTTCCAGGATGGTCTTGCCGGGCAGGATCTCGCCAGCCATAGCAGCAGAATGGGTCATGCCGGAGCAGCCGATGGTTTCAACCAAAGCTTCCTCAATGATGCCGTTCTTGATGTTCAGGCTCAGCTTGCAGGTACCCTGCTGGGGTGCGCACCAGCCCACACCGTGGGTATAGCCGCTGATGTCCTCAATTTTATAGGCCTTGACCCATTCGCCCTCTTCAGGGATGGGAGCGGGACCATGCTTCGGACCCTTCGTGATCGGGCACATATTGTTGACCTGTGCGGAGTATTCGATCATAATATTCTCTCCTTTGCATTATTGTCGGAAGCCGGTGCCATTTGCACCGCACAAACATCAGCACGCCTGCGCGCGGGGCTGTGCGTTCCGGCCGTCCATTGTCAAGCTTTTCACAGCTAATTTTATTATACGAGGGTAGTGGCCTTTTTTCAAGATGTTAGTCTTTTCTAACCGTCTGTTTTTGATAAATTTTTCTTGCCATTTTCTGCATATTCAGCTAAACGCCGCCCCGTTTTGCCTGCGGGGCGGCGTTTTCACCAGTCAAAAGAATTCTAAAATCTATTCCAATCGGCAGATTGGAAACGAAAGCGGGGTGCAGGAGCGCAGCACAGCCACAGTGCCCCCCTCCTTTGCTTTATCCCATCAGAAAGCCGAACAGCAGCGGCGCAATGCCGCTTGCCGCTGCCATGCACAACACAGCAGCCAGCACGGTTTTAGCAAAATACCAGGCGTTCTTAGGCGGCAGCGGTTCCGGCTTTTGCTGCTTTTTGCCGCGGGGCGCGGGGGCGGCGGGCTGCGGCAGCTCCGGGGCCGTCAGGGCCGCCAGCGCACCGAACAGCAGCATAACCAGCGGAAACACCATGGATACCCGGATGGATACCACCGCCTGTGCCAGATAGCTGCACAGCGCCAGCATGACCGGGGCCACGCCGGGAGTGTTCCAGCTCCGTTCCCCGCGCCGCAGGTGGGCCGCCACCAGCAGCAGCCAGGCGGCCAAGCCAAGAATGCCGGTCGTCAGCAGCTGTTCCAGATATTCGTTATGCGCGGCATAGAACGTCGCCATGCGGGCTGTCATGGCGTCGCCTGCCCAGGCGGCCACGGCGGTATGCATCATGCCGGGGCCAATGCCCACAATCTTGCGCAGCAGGCTGCCGTCCGCCCAGGTTCCAAACGCAGCGCGCCAGGCCACGCCGCGGTAGGTACCCCAGTCATCGTTGAACACCAGCAGGTTATGCAGGCTTTCCGGCAGGGGCAGGTTTGGCATTGCATTGGCCAGCACAAAGGCCAACGCCCCCACCGCCAGCACAGCAATGGTGATGACCCGCCCCGGCAGGTACAGTGGGGCCTGCGCTGCAATGCCTTTGTGGGCCAGCACAAACAGCACCAGCCACAGCAGCAGGCTTGCCGCCATGCAGGGCAGTGCCACCTGCCACGCGCCCAGTTTGGCCAGCAGGGCGGTGCCGCCCTGGGTGTAAACGCTGGCAAGCATGTAATGCATCCAGGCAGCCCAGCCAAAGAACGCCGCACTGATGAGCGCCGCACGGCGCAGGTGGCGGGTGGTAAAGTTTTTATGGCAGACCAGCACCATCACCGCCGCGCCGATGCCCAGGGCAAGCGCCTCTGAATCCACAACAGCCAGCGCCAATGCGCCAAACGCTGCCGGAATGCCGGTCCAGACAGCGGTTCTGGTATCTTTGGCGTTCAGGAACTGGTAAAACACAATGGGCAGCGCTACCGAGAAAAAGCAGCCGTTAAAGTCCTTCTGCCCCAGGGTTGAGAAAAACTGTGCGCGCTCCACCACGGCGGTGTCTGCATACGCGCCGATAAGGTCAATGTTAAAGATGTTGAGCACATACAAAACTGCCACAATGCTTGTGGTAATGCCCAGCACCCAGAAAACAAAATCCAGGTTTTCAAGGTCCAGGTAGCTGCGCACAGCCCAGTACCCGGCAGCGGTAAACAGCACCAGCATCAGCCCGCCGTAATAGCCCCCAGCCCCCAGGTGGACGCCGTGGGCGAAAGCGATGTAAAGGTGGAAATCAGGCTAGTGCCTGCAAAGGCCAGCACACCCCACAGGGTTACATCTCGTCCGGCGTTGGCGTTGCGCGGGCGGGGCGCACGGGCCCCAATGGCCGTACAGGCCACCAGCCAGAGCAGGAACAAGAGAAACAGGGTAAAACAGCCGGTGAACTTGGTCACACCAAGGTTGGAAAATTTATCAATGTACAGCGGGTACACGCACAGCACCGCGCACAAAAAAGCGGTTGCCGAGGTGCCCGCCAAGCGGTTGATCGCTTGCTGTTGGTCAGAACGCATGGTTCAAATTACCTCCGGGTCTTTTTTTCCCGCAGGCTTTGCGGCGTGCGGGTAACTGTATTGTATTATTTTACCCGTTCCCCTGCTGCTTTTCAACCGTTGCTACAGGTTTTACAAATAGGAAACATATCCCGCCCGCCACGGCGCTGGCTACCGCCAGCATATGCCGGGCAGGCAGATCCAGCAGCTGGCTGCCCGCATAACTCAGCAGGCTGCCGCCGCTCATGCCAAGCGCGATGAAGCCGTAGTTGACCCCCGCATGGGCAAGGCCGAACAGGTCCGTATTTAAGGCGGGCTGCACCGCCGCGCCGCCGGAGTAAAAGCAGGTCAGCACACAGTAAGCCGCCAGCACCCACCACCCCTGCGCAAAGGCAAACCCGATGCTGCCCGCCGCCAGGGCCGCATACACTCCGTACAAAACTGGTTTGCGGCCCCAGTGGTCACTGGCAGCGGGGCAAAGCAACCGCCCTGCTGCGCTGGCCGCACTGCCCACTGCCACGCACAAGGGCGCCCACGCCCACTCCGGCAGGCCGCGGTCCGCTGCAATGGTCAGAATCTCCGGGCTGAACAGCAGCATGGGCGGGGCTGCCAGCGCCACCCCCGCAACACACAGGCGGTACTGCGTGGTGCGCACCATCTGGTGGGGCGGCAGATCGTTTGCCGCTTTTTCGTTTGGCTGGCCGGCGGGCTGGGGTGGATTTTGCAGCACGGCGGCGGATGCCCCGCACACCGCCAGCACCACCACACCGAGCGCGGCAAAACAGACACGCATCCCCCAGCGGTTTTCCACAAAACCCACAAAAACGGTTAAAAACGCACCGGAAAGCCCCATAGCCGCACCGCTGACCCCCGTTGCCAGCCCTTTGCGGCTGGCATACCACTTTTTGGGCGCAGGCCAGCACCGCCGGGGCCAAAAAGGCGCTGCCTACCCCCGCCGGGATGCTGTACACCAAAAAGAACAACGCTGCATTGCCCTGCGGCACCAGCGTCGCCCCATGCTGCCGCCGCCCAGCAGCGCGGTACCCCACAGGGCCGCATAGCGCGGGCCGTGCTGATCCTGCACAAAACCGCCGATGGCGCAGCCGATGCCATACCCTGCCACCAGAATGGCAAAGCTGAGCATGGCCTGCCCGCGGGAAAAGCCGTACTGCGCCATAACCGGCTTTTGGAACACGCCCCACGCCGCCGGAATGCCGGTCAGCAGCTGCACGGCGGCACCGGCGGCCAGAATTTTGGGGTTGCCGTTTTGTTTTGGCATGGTGTTCTTCCTCCTTATCCTTCCAGTTCCACACAGTTTGATACAGCTTCAGTATGCCCCGTTTTTGTTGACAAAAAACGCCGGGACAGATATGATAAAGAGGTATATCTTTTGATTTTTCCGCGGGCCGCTGCCCGCGCAGATAATAGGGAGGAACAACCATGAAAACACAGCCGTTGAAGGGCATGCGCGACCTTTTGCCGCGCGAGCAGGCATTGCGTGATTACATTCAGGGCCAGATTTTGGATACTTACCGCGCCGCCGGGTTCCAGCGTATTTCCACCCCCATCCTGGAGGATATGGAAAACCTGGACAAATCCGATGGCGGCGACAACCTGAACCTGATCTTCAAGGTTCTCAAGCGCGGCGAAAAGCTGGCCGCTGCCCTGCGCTCCGGCGATGAAAAGCAGCTTTCCGATATGGGCCTGCGCTATGACCTGACCCTGCCGCTTTCCCGTTACTACGCTGCCAACCGCAACGAGCTGCCCAACCCCTTCAAGGTCATCCAGACCGACCGCGTCTACCGCGCCGAGCGCCCGCAGAAGGGCCGCCTGCGCGAGTTCGTCCAGTGCGATATCGACATTCTGGGCGATTCTTCCCCAATGCCGAGGTGGAGCTGATCGATGTGACCACTCGCGCTCTGCTGCGCATCGGTTTCAAGGATTTCACTGTCAACATCAACGACCGCCGCATCCTGCGCGCCATGCTGGAAAAGATGGGCTTTGCCGCTGACCAGCTGGACTCCGTCTGCATCAGCTTTGACAAGATGGACAAGATCGGTGCGGACGGCGTAAAGAAAGAGCTGCTGGAAAAAGAGTTTGATGCCGCCGCTGTGGAAGCGCTGGATGAGTTCCTGCGCGCCGGTGATTTCAGCCTGGACGCCGTGACCGCCCGCGTTGGGGACGAAACCCTGACCGCCGACCTGCGCTATGTCATCGCCACCGCCGAAAAGATTGCCAACGGCCGTTACGGCATTGCCTATGCCCCCAGCCTGGTGCGCGGCCAGGGATACTATACCGGCATGGTGTTTGAAGTGACCTGCCCGCAGTTCAGCGGCGCTGTTGCAGGCGGCGGCCGCTACGACAATATGGTTGGCAAGTTCATTGGCCAGCAAGTGCCCGCCGTTGGCTTCTCTATCGGGTTCGAGCGCGTCTGCGGCATTCTGCTGGAGCAGGATTACCAGATCCCCGGTGCCAAGCAGAAGCTGGCTCTGCTGTATCTGAAGGATGCCGATTTCGCCGCCGTGCTGGCCAAGGCCGATGTCCTGCGCGCAGCCTATGATGTGACGGTTCTGCCCCAGGCCAAAAAGCTGGGCAAGCAGTTCGGCACATTGGAAGCCGCTGGTTACAACGCTGTTGCCTTTGCGGACAATGACGACATCAAGGTTCTTGGTCAAAAAGCTGAATAATTAGAATTATTTTTGTGGGGTGTGCCGGTTTTGCGGCGCACCCCGCTTTTTTTGACATCAAGCTGTAACATTCCGGTGCCACTTCCGTGTTATACTGGTAAAGGAAGCAGATATTGCTTTTGGCTTACCCCTTACCACACAACACAATAAGGAGCGTGCCCTATGAAACATACAACACTATCCCGCTTTGCCAGCCTTGCCGCATCCGCCGCGCTGGCGCTCAGCCTTGCTGCCTGCGGTTCCACCAGCCGCAGCACCTACTCCGCCGCTGTTTCTAACGATACCGCCGCTTTTAGCAGCCAGGATGCCGGAGACTATGAATATTACAGCGCCGAAAGCGCCGCAGCCGGGGAAAGCAGCAGTTTTTCTTCAGACGATCTGACCAGCTCGATGCTGGATCCTTCCACGGTGGAAAGCAGCCGCAAGATCGTGTATAACGCCAGCGTGCGGATGGAAACCACCGACTATGATACCACCCGCGCCGCCTTGCAGGAGGCCGTAACCGCCGCGAACGGCTACCTGGAAAGCACTGACCAGGGCGGCAGCAAGGATTCCGCAGCCGCTATACTTATTACACCGCGCGCATCCCCGCCGAAAACTACCGCAGCTTTTTGACCGCCGCCGGGGAAGCCGGGAACGTGACCTCGCTGAACGAGAGCGCGCAGGACATTACTGCTGAGTATGTAGATGTGGAAGCCCGCCTGAAAGCCCTGAACGACCAGCGTGACCGGCTGAACGCCCTGGCCGACAAAGCTGAAACCACCGCCGACCTGCTGGAAATTGAAAGCCAGCTTTCGGATGTGCAGTATCAGCTGGAAAGCTACACCGGCCAGATGCGGCTGATGGATAACCAGGTGCGCTATTCCACCGTGGATATTTCCCTGCAGGAAGTGCGGGTACTGACCCCCACCGCCACCACCTTTGGCGAAAAGTTTGTGGAAGCCGTTACCAGCGGCTGGCGCGGCTTTGTGGATGGGGCCGAAGATCTTATCCTGGTGGTAGTTTACCTGTGGCCGGTGGTACTGATCGTGCTTGCCATCCTGCTGGTGGCACGGCCCGCCCTCAAGCGCCGCAAGGCCGCCGGGCGGAGAAAAAGCAGGCTAAGCTCGCTGCAAAGGCTGCCGCCCAGGCGCAGCCCGCAGAGCCCGCCAAACCGGACGACACCGTAAAATAAATCGCACCTCTTCTTTCCAACTTATATCGCAAAGCGGGCGCACCGTCCTACAGTAGACGGTGCGCCCGCTTTGTTTTATTTTTACCGGCTGTGCTTACAGGCCGTACAGCTCGGTATATTTGTTTTTCAGGTAGTTGGTGTAGTGGGCGGCATCAAATGCGCCGCCGCACAGGCTTTGCACCAGCCACTGCGGTTCCTTGGCGCGGCCATACTGCCACACGCGGCTGCGCAGAGCGTCCTTCAGCGGCTGCATGTTGCCTTCGGCCCACTGGGCGTCCAGATCCATGGTTTTGCGCAGGTCATCCACCGCCTGTGCGCTGTAAGCACTGCCCAGCGCATAGCTGGGGAAGTAGCCCATATCGCCCATTGCCCAGTGGATATCCTGCAAACAGCCGTGGGTATCGTCCGGCACATCCACGCCAAGGTATTCCTTATACTTGGCGTTCCAGGCGGCGGGCAGGTCGGCCACGGTCAGGGTGCCCTGCATCAGGGCCTTTTCCAGCTCATAGCGCACCATAATGTGCAGGGCGTAGGTCAGCTCGTCCGCCTCGGTGCGGATCAGGCTCGGCTCGGCGCGGTTGACGGCGCGGTAGATCTCTTCCTCGGTCACGCCGTTCAGCTGCTGGGGAACAGCTCCAGCAAAGTGGGATACAAATAGTGGATGAACGCGCGGCTGCGGCCCACATAGTTTTCAAACAGGCGGCTCTGGCTTTCGTGCAGGCCGGTGGTTGCGCCGCCCGCCAGGATGGTATAATCATACTTTGGGTCAACGTTCAGCTCATACAGAGCATGGCCGCCCTCGTGCGCCACGCTGTACAGGTTGGAGAACATATCCTGCGGCATATAATGGGTGGTAATGCGCACATCACCGTGCCAGAAGCCGGAGGTAAAGGGGTGTTCCTTTTCGCCCAATACGCAGTGGTCCGGGTCCAGCCCCCACACTTCCATGATCTTTTGGAAAGCTTGCGCTGCTGCTCAATGGGTCAATTCTGATACAAAAAGTCGGTGCGGATGGCGCTGCCGCGCTCTTTTATGGCAGCCAGCAGCGGCACAATGGTCTCGCGCAGGGCGGCAAAGAAAGTATCGCACTGGGCAATGGTCAGGCCGTGTTCATAGCGGTCCAGCCAGACTTCATACGGGTCGCGGTCAGGGGCAAAATAGTGGGCCTGCGCGCGCAGGGATTCCACAATTTTTTCCAGATACGGGGCAAAACTGGCAAAGTCATTGCCGCGCTTTGCCTTGCCCCATGCGGGCATGCTTTCCTGCGTCAGCTTGGTGAACGCGGCGTACTCTTCTGCCGGGATCTTGCCAATCTCGTCATAGCTGCGCTGCAACTCCCGCACTTCTGCCTTTTCCTGTTCGGTTTCGGCATCAGCGGCAGCGCGCTGCAGCAGGGCGGCGGTGTCAGCGCTGACCAGCTGGTCAAAGTAGGCGCGGCTCAGCACCTCCATGGCTTCGGCGCGGCCCGCGCTGCTTTCCGGCGGGGCTACCGTCTCACTGTCATAATCGGCAACGGCCATTGCGTACTGGTAGGCATACAGTCTTTTCTCCAGCTCGCGCAGAGCTTTGATGGAATCTTTCATTGAGTTCTCCTTTCCGCCGGGGCGGCGGTTTTTATTCATGACTTATTATAGCACACCCGGCGGCTGTTCGGCCAGTTAGCAGCACAAAACCGAAAAACTTTGCCCTGCGGCACATTTTCCCCAACTGCCCATTGTCAGGCGCGGGAGCGGGCCTGTATAATGGTTATGGCAATACCGCATAATTCTAAGTGCCGATACGGCGAGCGAGGTGCGGCAGATGCCAAGCCAAAAGCGCAGATAATACTGGATGTCTTATCGAGCATTTTGGCAACGCAGATGCCGTGCCGCAGCTGCCGGAGCGGTGCTTAAGCCTCAAGGCGGGAATTGTGCGGTGTTGCCTTATAATGTTTTTTTATTTTGCCCCTGAGCGTGGGGGATTCAGGAGAACGCCATGAAAAAGCAAGCCTCAACCCTGCTGCCTGCACTGCTGGACCTGCTGCGGCAGTATCTGGCGCTGGATATGGCCGTATACGCCGGACACGCCACCTTGCTGCTGCTTACGGCAGCGCTGCCGCTGCTGATGTGGGTGCTGGTCATCATCAACATGCTGCCGTTTTATTCGGTTTCGGACATTGCCGCGCTGGTTGCCCAGCTTTTGCCGGATATCCCGGCCATCCAGTCAATGGCGGTGGATGTGATTGCCAACCTGAATAATCAGTCCACCACCTTCATGGCTTCCTTTGCCGCCATCACCACGGTGATTTCCGCTTCCGGTGGGATGGCCGCGGTGCAAAAGGGGCTGCAAAAGCTGACCCCCGGTGCCCGCAAAACAATGTTTGACCGTTTGTGGGCTGTGCTGTATACCTTTTTGTTTGAGGGCCTGATGTTGGTTGCCATAGTGGTGCAAAGCCTGAGCCCAATCCTGCGCGGGCTGGCCGGGCTGCTGCCGCTGCATACCCTGGTGGGCGGGCTGCTGCAGCGGCTGCACAGCCTGCTCAGCATCAGTGCGGTGCTTTCGTTGGCGCTTTCGCTGCTGACGGTAACACTGATCTACACCTATGTGCCCGGCGGCAAGCGCCGCATACGGGATCAGCTGCCGGGGGCCGCCGCTGTGGTAGCGGTGTGGACGCTGTTTTCCAAAATATTCTCGTTTTACATCGGGCATTTCTGGAAGTTATCGTACATTTACGGTTCTTTGGCTGCAATCGTGCTGATTACGCTTTGGCTGAATGTGAACATCAATGTGCTGTTTTTGGGTGCCGGGCTGAACGCAAAGATTCAGGGAACGGGGCAGAAGAAAAAGGAATCGGATGCTTGAGATACACCCTAGGGCGCGATGCCTTCACCGCACAGGGAAGAAACGCAAATATTGGGCTGCGAACCTGCAAACCATGTGTAGGAAACGATGCTCGCATCGTCCTGCATGGCGGGCCGTAATATGCGCACACGTCGGGATGAGGGCATCCCGCCTTACGTGGCCGGGCGTACAATGTGCGCTCCCACGGGCTCCACAGGATCAAACGCTTTTTCTAACGCATTAAACCCATACAAACGCTACCTGATACACCAACAGGGCGGCCGGGAAGTTTTCCCGGTCGCCCTGTTTTATTGCTCGTTTTATTGCTTTCTTTGAACCGTGAACTTATTCAGCGGTCTTATACCCATCGGGGTTGTGGCTCTGCCAGTTCCAGCTGTCGCGGCACATTTCGTCAATGCCGTACTCAGCTTCCCAGCCCAGCTCACGCTTGGCCTTGCTGGGATCGCACCAGCACTCGGCAATATCGCCGGGGCGGCGCGGGTCAATGACATAGGGCAGCTCCTTGCCGCAGGCCTTGCTGAATGCATGAATCACATCCAGCACACTGTAGCCGTGGCCGGTGCCCAGGTTGCAGATGAACAGGCCGGGCTTTTCTTCCAGCTTTTTGATGGCTGCCACATGGCCGCGGGCCAGGTCCACAACGTGGATGTAGTCGCGCACGCCGGTGCCATCTGGGGTAGGGGTAATCATTGCCGTACACATGCACTTTTTCCAGCTTGCCAACGGCAACTTTGGCGATGTAGGGCACCAGGTTGTTGGGGATGCCGTTCGGGTCCTCGCCGATCTTTCCGGAAGGATGTGCACCGATGGGGTTGAAGTAACGCAGCAGAGCAACGTTCAGCTCCGGGTCTGCCTTGCAGCAGTCGGTCAGGATGCGCTCGGTAAACACCTTGGTAGTGCCATACGGGTTGGTGGTTGCACCAACAGGGAAATCCTCGCGGATGGGCACGCTGGCGGGGTCGCCGTAGACGGTGGCGGAGGAGGAGAAGATGATGTTATGGCAATTGTAGCGGCGCATAACATCCAGAATATTCAGCGTGCAGGCCAGGTTGTTGGAGTAATACTCGATGGGCTTGGAAACGCTTTCGCCCACGGCCTTGTAGGCGGCAAACTGGATCACACAGTCAATGCCGGGATTTTCCGCAAAGACCTTTTCAACTGCCGCATGGTCGGTCATGTCTGCTTCCACAAACTTGAAATCCTTACCGGTGATCTCGCGCACACGCTTCAGGGCTTCGGGGCAGGAGTTGTAATAGTTATCTGCCACCACAATATCGTAACCCGCATTGAGAAGTTCCACGCAGGTGTGGCTGCCGATGTAACCGGCGCCGCCGCTGACCAAAATAGACATACTGATCGCTCCTTTACACAATATGGAAAGTTGTTGCCGGGATTTTGTATCTTCAACAGGGCATCCGCAGGGTTTGCTTCGTTCCCTTGTTGATTTTATTCTAACGTCTTTATCACAATATGGAAATAGATGTTTCCATGTTTGATATGTAACTTTGTTGTTACCTTTACCGTTCGCACAGATGCAGCGGGTGCGGGGCGCGGCGGTAAGCGCCGGGCGTTTGGCCGGTCAGGGCGTGGAACCGCCTGCTGAACCACGCCAGGGAGCCATACCCCAGCATACGGGCCGTTTCGCCGGGGCCGTACCCCTGGGTCAGCAGCAGCGCTGCCTGTTCGGCTTTCATGCAGGAGAAATACTCCATCGGCCCCATGCGGGTGCGGGCGCGGAACGCCTGCTGCAATGCCACGCGAGAGCAACCATTGGCATCGCACACCTGGTCCAGCGCCAGCGGCTTTTCAATGTTCTGCGCAAAGTACAGGCGCACGCTTTCCACAAGGGCTGCCTGCTCCTGCTCGGCGCGGGCACGGGGGCTTTGTTTGCGGGTGCGTTGCCTGCGGCGGGCCAACAGGTACAGCAGCTGTGCCAGATAGATGGTTTGCAGCTCTTTGCCGCCAAACGGGATTTCCGCGCGGCGGGCGGGCATCTGGCAGGCATCCTGCACCGGCTGGAACACCTCGCGCACCATTTCTGCCAGCTGGCGCAGACAGCTTTTTTTCGGCGTTGCCGAGCCGCATATGGCAGCTGCGGAAAGAATCCATCGCACTGCCGTCTGCGGTAAATTCCACGCGGAACACCTCCGGCGGAACTTCGCCCACTGCGCGCATGGCAAACAGCTCTGCGGGCTGGTGGAACAAAATCTGCCCGGCGCGCAGCAGCACCCGGTGGGTATCGCACAGCTCTTCCACCATACCGCTTTTTACATATACCAGCAGCCAGCCCTCACAGGTGCGCTCCGGCGTTTGCTGGCCAATGCGCCATTCGGATTCCGCCGCGCTGGCAATCCCTGTTACCCGCAGCGGCCATTCATCCCCATACATGCCTTCCCCTCCCCTGTTCAGGTTGCTTCATCGCTTGCGGTCCAATTCTGGCCTGCGCCGTTGCTGAACACACCGGGCGGGTCCTGCGTTGCCGCCGGGGAACTGCTCGCTCCCGGGGAAGCTGTCCACCAGCCCCAGGCGGTAGGCCGTCAGCGGGCAGAGCGTTTTTTCGATATGGTCATAGCTGATGCCGTTATCGCTGTTGTAGGTGTAATACATAATAGCATCCGGCCAGGTGTTCAGCACATACTGCGCCAGCGGCTGGGTCACAAACGTATCCCGGCTGCCGACGTAAAGGTCTGCCGCACCAAACAGATGCAGGATCTCGTGGGCATATACGGTGGGGCTGTTGTAGGTTTTCTCCCCCCCTCATAGGAATCATAGAGGTAAAGACAGCTGAATTCATTCAGGTAATTACCGCCATCCTCCAGATAATGCAGAATAGAGTAGGAAGCCCCCTCCACCGGCAGAAAGATCAGGTAGCCAATGCTTGCCGTGCCGTATTGCTGCTGGATGAATTCCACATCCACCTGTGCGGTCAGGGTGTCCACATCGTCATAGAACGTTGTGCCGGTGGTGGTATCTTCCGTCAGACCGGCTTTGTAGGCGGCAAAGGTGCTCAGATTGTTTTCGCCGGTATCGTAATAGATTTTCGGCTGGGCGTTATAGGTCTGCGCCTGCTGGGTGATCCAGTCCACCGCCACGGCAAGGTTCTGCCGCGTCTGGGCCAGGGCTTCCTCGGTCCAGGGGTTGGCGTCGTCCTGCAGATAAATGCTGTACAGCACGCTGGGCCATGCCAGCAGCCCGCAGCTGCCGTACACCTGCTGTAAATCTTGCTGTTGGGCAGGGGTCTGGGTGGGGGTTGGGCTGGGGGCCACGGTGGGCTGGGGGCTGGTTTCGATATGGGGGATCGTTGCCTGTGCGGGTGCGGCAGGCTGTGCCGCGCACCCGGCCAGCAGGCAGAGCCCCATGGCAAGGGCGGCAAGGTGGAGCAATACGCGCGGCTTTTTCATTCGCGCTTACTCCGGCAGCACCAGCTGCGGCTTGCCGTCAGCATCCGCTGCCAGGGTCACGGTCTGACCACCGGTCAGGCGGCCCGCCACAATGGCTTCGGCCACGGGGTCCTCCAGCGTTTTGCGGATGGTCTTGCGCAGTTCACGCGCACCAAAACGGGTGGATGTTTCGTTCACGATGGCTGCCAGTGCCTGCGGGGTATATTCCAGCTTCAGGCCGCGGGCTTCCAGGCCGGGCTTGTACTCGTCCAGCATCAGGGCAGCGATCTTTTCCAGGTCAGCCTGTTCCAGCGGGCGGAAGGTGATCACTTCATCCACACGGCCCAGGAACTCCGGCCGCAGGAACTCCTGCAGCGCTTTCATGCTCTTTTCGCGGCTGACCTGCTCTTCGGTGCGGCCAAAGCCAGTCAGGGCGGTGCGGTCCGAAGAACCGGCGTTGGAGGTCATGCAGATCACGGTATTGGAAAAATCCACCGTGCGGCCCTGGGCATCGTTGATCTTGCCCTCGTCCAGGATCTGCAGCAGGATGTTCATCACATCGGGGTGGGCCTTTTCGATTTCATCAAACAGGACCACGCTGTAAGGATGGCGGCGCACTTTTTCGGTCAGCTGGCCGGCTTCATCATACCCCACATAGCCCGGGGGCGAGCCGATGAGGCGGGACACCGCGTACTTTTCCATGTACTCGCTCATGTCGATGGAGATGAGCGGGTCAACGGTATCAAACAGCTGATTGGCCAGTTGCTTGACCAGCTCGGTCTTGCCGACGCCGGTGGGGCCGACAAAGATAAAGCTGGCCGGGCGGTGACGACCAGACAGGTCTGCCCGCGCACGCTTAACGGCCAGCGCTACGCTGTGCACAGCTTCGTCCTGGCCGATGATATGCTCTTTCAGGGCATCTTCCAACCCCATCAGACGGCCATACTCGGTCTCTTTGATTTTAACCGCCGGAATGCCGGTCCACAGCTCCACAACCTGGGCCACATCGTCCGCCGTTACCTGGATATCGGCCACGCGCAGCTCCAGCGCGGGCAGCTTTTGGCGCAGTTGGGCCAGCTCGGTCTTGGTTTTGGCCAGTTCCTCGTAATCAATAGCGGCATCGCCCTGCTTTTCGGGGTCGGGGTTTTCCAGGTCATGCTCTTTGGTTTCCAGCTCTGCCACCTGCTTTTGCAGGTTCAGGAACTCGGTAATTTCAGGGTGGCGCAGGTTGCAGCAGGCGCAGGATTCATCCAGCAGGTCAATAGCCTTATCCGGCAGGTAGCGGTCGGTGATATACCGTTCCGACAGGTGTACCACATCCGCCACGATGGAATCGGGCACACGCACACAGTGGTACTTTTCGTAATAACCTTTTACGCCGCGGATAACCGCAATGGCGTCATTGATGGAGGGTTCTTCCACCTTGACGGGCTGGAAGCGGCGCTCCAGCGCAGAATCTTTTTCAATAAACTTGCGGTACTCGGCAAAGGTCGTTGCGCCGATAACCTGGATCTGCCCGCGGGACAGGGCCGGTTTCATGATGTTGGCGGCGTTCATGGCGCCGTCCGAATCCCCGGCGCCGACAATGTTGTGGATCTCGTCAATGAACAAGATCACATTGCCGGCGGGCTTGATTTCAGAAAGCAGGCCCTTGACGCTCTGTTCAAACTGGCCGCGGAACTGGGTGCCTGCCACAAGGGCCGTCAGGTCCAGCAGATAGATCTCTTTATCCTGTAAGCGGGCGGGCACTTTGCCTTCGGCAATGCGCTGGGCAATGCCCTCGGCAATGGCGGTTTTGCCAACGCCGGCTTCACCGATCAGGCAGGGGTTGTTTTTCTGGCGGCGGCACAGAATCTGCACCGTGCGGTATACCTCACGGTCACGGCCAATGATGGCATCCAGCTTGCCGTCCTTGGCTTTCTGGGTCAGGTTTTCGCAGTAGGTGTCCAGGTATTTGCGCTGGCCGCGGCCACGCTGTTTTTGGACTTTTCGCCCTTCTCCTCAGCCTTGGGGGTTCCGCCAAAGCCAAAGGGGAACACCGGCGAACCGCCGGGCACAAAATCATCCCCGGTATCGTCGGGGTTCTGCATATCGCCGTCCATCATGGGCATCATGGCGCCGCTTTCCTGCGCTTGCTGCATCAGGTCGGCCATGTGCTCTTCCATGCTGGCCAGCTGGTCATCGGTCATATTAAACCGCTTCATCAAATCATCCACAGGCTGAATATGCAGCTCCCGCGCGCAGGTCAGGCAGTAGCCTTCCTGCACCGGTTTGCCGTTTTCCAGCCGCTGCACAAACACAACCGCCTGTCTTTTTTTTACAGCGGGTACATAACATATGGTTCACCTCTCTATGGGGTATTCGATTGGATCGGGAATGCCGAAACGCGCACACAACATGCGTTTTCAGAACTTTTCCCATGTACTATTATCCCCCACCCCACTGATATTTGCAAGAGGGGCGGGGGAATGTTCAGATATTGTTAATCAATAGCGGGTCAAAAACGGGTTCAGGTTTGCCAAAAGTCCATAGATCACGCTTCGGTTCAGGGTGGCTGTGGTCAAAAATTCCAGCTTGCCGCCGGTCAGGTTTGCCGCCACCCACAGCAGAATGGACCAGATCCAGCAGTTCAGCAAGCCGCTGACAAAGCCGAACGCAAAGCCCAAAATGCGATTCAGTCCACCAATGAGCGGGATGGCGTTGATGCCGCGCAGCACCCGCCCCAGCATCCGGCAGAGCACCCGCACCACGATCCAGACCGACAAAAACACAACGGCCTGAATAACCGGCAGAAACAGCGGTTCCAGCGCATTGACCACCTGCGGCACCGCATTGCTGGACGCCGCACTGACGGTATCGATCAGCTTTTGCTGGATCGACTGCGGCAGAAAGGTCAGCGCATGGATTGCCTGGGCCAGATCTCCGCCGGTCTTTTCCAGCGTGTCAGCCACAACATCGGTAACGTGGCTGGCAACATATTTATCATAAATGCCGCCGGCCCAAACGCGGGTGCCGTAAGTGCCGCCGATAATGCCCGCCACGGAGCCGATAAGGCTCACCAGTCCGGAGGCAAAACCGCGGCGGCGGCCGGCTTCGGCCGCGCCCAGCACCAGCAAAAGAAAAATCACATCATAAACAATGCCAATATACTGTGTCATAACTCTACCATACTTTCCCATGCCGCACAGCATCATTCGTGCGGCGCATTCAGAACCTCTACCGTGCCGGAAATAAATACCAGTGTTTCGCGGGCGTTGATGACCGCCTGCGGTGCCGCACCATAATCCCGGCTCCAATTATGGGTGCCGTCATAGCCATAGCTTTCCACGCCGGACGCTGTCAGCAGATAGACCGCCGTTGCGGTACTGCTGACGCTTTTGGCCTGCCCGGCGGCAACGCTCGCCAGCTGGTTGAGCGAATCATCCAGCGTGACCAGGGTATCGCCGCCGCGCACCGCCAGCAGCAGCGCCGTGCTGCGCCCGCCGATGGACACGCTTTGCAGGGTGGCCCCGCCATAATCATAGCGGGCACTCTCGGTGCCATCGCTCACGTTGATGATGGCGGCATAGGTATCAAAAACAGCCAGCACGCGGCTGCTGCTGATCCATTTTAGCTTCAGGATCACGCTGCCGGTATCCGCCACATAAAACGGCCCGGCAGTATCCGAATTGGTGTTCATCATGCGCACGGTAGTGCGCAGCTGGCCGTCCCTCGCGGCCACCGTTGCCGCGGCAAAGCGGTGGTTATCCGTGGCAAAAGACAATGCAATGGGGGTGCCGTCGGTGCTGGTCAGCTTCCAGGTAAAGGGGTCCCCGCTGAAAGAAGCATCGTATACCATCACTTCCGCCGCATAGCGGTCAGATTCCGTCACCACGGCCAGGGTGCCGTTCTGCGCCATTTCGCACAGCATAATGGCGTTATTAAAACTTTTGGCGTACAGCTGGCGGGTGCGGCTCTGCACCGTCAGCTCCTTGCCTGCGCGGTTATACAGCACAAAGCGGGTGTTGCCCACGGCCAGCGCCGGGCGGGCATAGCCGGGCTGGATGGTGCGGATCTTTGCGCCGTAAGCGGAATAGACCGCCACATCCTCATTATCCATCTCCACAAAACCGCCCGCCAGGGGTTCCACCTGGGTCGGCGTGCGGATGCCGGTGTTGGCGGGCCAACCCGCCCCGGCGCGGTTGAGATACAGCGAGATAGAATCCGTCATATCCCCCAGCATGGCAATGGATGTACCCAGCAGGCCGCTGCCCACCGCCATAACGGCGGCAATAATCAGCACCACCAGAACAACGGCAATGCGCCTGCGGCGCTGGCGGCGGCGCAGAATAGGGCTGATGGGCCGCAGCGTTGCCGCCGGTGCCGCAGCTGCGCCCTGCTCTTTGGGCGGCAGGGTGCTGGGTGCGCTGTGCTCCGGCGCTGGGCGTTCCCGTTCCGGCTGCTGTTTGGAGGCAGGCGGCGGGGTTGGCGGGGCTTCGCCCCGTTCCCGCGCCAACATACGGCGGCGGCGTTCCAGCCGCTCTTTTTCTTCACGGTTCAAGGGCTTCGCCTCCTTCCCGTCTTGTTGTGTTACTCATTTAGGGCAATACCGCATAATTCTAAGTGCCGATACGGCGAGCGAGGTGCGGCAGCTGCTAGGCCAAAAGCGCAGATAATACTGGATGTCTTATCGAGCATTTTGGCAACGCAGATGCCGTGCCGCAGCCGCCGGAGCGGTGCTTAAGCCGTAAGGCGGGAATTGTGCGGTGTTGCCTTAGTTGTTTCCGTCGTCCGGGCGCTCTAAATCCGGGTACTGCACATCCCACAAAAACAGCCCCTGGCGGGCAGCGTGGGGCCGGCCTGGCCGCGGTTCCTGCTTTGCAGCAGAGCGGGCACAGCGGCCGGATTCATTTTGCCAAGGCCCGCCTGCAGCACCGTACCGGCCAGAATGCGCACCATGTTGTACAGGTAGCCGTCCGCTGTTACGGACAGGGTATACAGCTCGCCATCCTGCTGCACGGTGCAGGCGGTGATGGTGCGCACCGTATCGCCGTGGGCTGCGGCTGAAGAGCCCGAAGCGCACAGCGCCAAAAAGTCATGCCTGCCAACAAAATGGGCACCCGCCGCCTGCATGGCGGCAAGGTCCAGCGGGCCGTTGACCCGGTGGCAGGTCTCATAATCAAAGGGATCATCCACCGCGCTGCACCGCAGGCGGTAGTGGTAGGTTTTGGCGTGGGCGGCATAGCGGGCGTGGAAATCATCCGGCACCTGCTGCGCTGCCAGTGCCCGCACATCCATGGGCAGGCGGGCGTTCAACGCCAGCGGGATGCGCTGCACCGGGATGCGGCCATCATAATGGAAGTTCAGGGCAAACCGCCGGGCATGCACCCCGGCATCGGTGCGGGAACAGCCCTTTACATCGGGCCGGGTGCCAAACACGCTCTGCATAGCATCCTGCACCACCGCACACACCGTAACCCCATTGGGCTGCACCTGAAACCCCGAATAATTTGTGCCCTTGTAGGCAAGCCAGAGGAGAATATTCATGGGACACCTTTGTGAGTTAGGAGGTAGGAGTGAGGAGTTAGGAGTTTTTGGTGTGCGCTGGCGCGCACATTTTGAATATCAGCTTTTACCCTATTCCAAAATTGCGGCGCAAGCCGCACCTTCAATTCCTAAGGCAATACCGCATAATTCTAAGTGCCGATACGGTGAGCGAGGTGCGGCAGATGCTAAGCCAAAAGCGCAGATAATACTGGATGTCTTATCGAGCATTTTGGCAACGCAGATGCCGTGCCGCAGCTGCCGGAGCGGTGCTTAAGCCGCAAGGCGGGAATTGTGCGGTGTTGCCCTAACTCCTACTTCCTAACTCCTAACTAAATTTCAGATTCCCGCCATGAGCCAGCGGGTGGAGAGGATGACGGCGAGGCAGAGGGTGAGAACAACGGCGCATTTTACGTCCAGCGCGCCGAACTTGAGCACCTTCAGGCGGGTGCGGCCCTCGCCGCCGTGGTAGCAGCGGCATTCCATGGCCATGGCAAGCTCGTCCGCACGGCGGAACGCGCTGATGAACAGGGGATCAGCACCGGCACCAATGCCTTGATGCGGTCCATGAACTTGCCGTTATCCAGCATTGCGCCGCGGGCTTTCTGGGCGTTCATGATCTTTTCGGTCTCATCGATCAGCAGCGGGATAAACCGCAGGGCGATCGTCATCATCATGGCAAGCTCATGCACCGGCAGGTGCAGCTTGGCAAAGGGTTTCAGCAGCGCTTCAATGGCATCCGTCAGCACAATGGGGCTGGTGGTGTAGGTCAACAGGCTGGTGCCGGCGATCAATGCCACAATGCGCACCGCCATCAGCACCGCATAGCTCACACCCTCGCGGTAGATGTGGATAAAGCCAAAGTGTACCAGCGGTTCGCCCTCGCCAGTGATGAAGAACAGGTTGAGTACCGCGGTGAACAGCACAATGGGAACGATCGGCTTTAAGCTCTTGACGATCAGCTTGATGGGAATCTGCGCCACTTTGTACAGCAGAGCCAGCAGCGCCAACGAAAGCGCAATGCCCAGCGGGTTGGACGCCATAAACAGCACAATGATGTAGGCAATGGTGGCAATAATTTTTAAGCGCGGGTCGCAGCGGTGCACCACCGAGTTGCCGGGGAAGTGCTGGCCAATGGTAATATCACGCAGCATCAGTCAGCGCCCCCTTCCTGTACGGTTTTGTGGTTCTGCGGCAGCGGAACGGCTTTGTCCGGGTGTTTGGCGTTCCAGGCTTTCAGCACGGTTTTGACCGCATAGGGCACGGTGTACACATCCGTGTCGATCTCCATGCCCATTGCTTTCAGCATCAAAAACACCTGGGTGACCTGCGGAACGGAAAGCCCCAGTTCCAGCAGCTCCGGTGCGCGGGCAAAGACCTTTTCCACCGTGTCATACATGGCCACTTTCGCCTTGCTCATCACCAGTACGCGGTTGGCATAGCGGGCGATATCTTCCATTGAGTGGCTGACCAGAATGACCGTGATGCCGGTCTGCTCGTGGTAGTTGCGGATCTGGCTCAGGATGGTATCGCGGCCTTCGGGGTCAAGGCCTGCTGCGGGTTCGTCCAGCACCAGGATCTTGGGCTCCATGGCCATAACGCCCGCAATGGCAACGCGGCGCTTTTGCCCGCCGGAAAGTTCAAACGGGCTTTTTTGCAGCAGCGCTTCATCCAGGCCAACAAACTCTGCCGCGCGCTTGACGCGGCGGGTGATCTCTTCTTCATCCAAGCCCATGTTGCGCGGGCCATAGGCGATATCCTTCCAGCAGGTTTCTTCAAACAGCTGGTATTCCGGGTACTGCATGACCAGCCCCACAAGGAAGCGGAAATCCCGCAGGTTTTCGCCCTCCGCCCACATATCGCGGCCATCAATAATGATCTTGCCGCTGGTGGGGCGGTTCAGGCCGTTGAAATGGGCGATCAGCGTGGATTTGCCGGACCCGGTCGAGCCCATCACACCGACAAAATCACCTTTTTCAATCGAGAAGCTCACATCATCCAGCGCTGCGGTTTCGTCCGGCATACCGGCGTTATACACATAGCGCAGATGTTCCACTTTAATGATCTCTGACACGTTACATTCCTTCCCGCACGGTACCGCCCCGGTCCCTCTTTTGCCGGGTGCAGTCTGTGCCTTTTCTGGTTGGGGAAAATTGGTTGTTTGGGTTTCCTCGCAGAAGCGGCGGGGGCGGGTGACCCCGCCCTACAAGGGTGTTGCCGCCCAAAAGGCACGGCATTTTATTTCAGCAGGTCAAAAATGGCCTTGGCGCATTCTTCGGGGGTAATGATGTTTTCCGGCATGGGCAGGCCGGCGGCGGCCAGTTCATCCCGCAGCTCGGTGGCCTGGGGTACATCCAGGTGGTAGCCATGCAGCCGCTTGGTCTGGCTGAACACCTGTTCGGGGGTGCCCTCCATCACAATGCGTCCGCGGCTCATGACCAATATGCGGTCGGCTTGGGCGGCTTCCTCCATATAGTGGGTAATGGACACAATGGAAATGCCTGCATCCCGCAGGTTGCGGATGGTTTTCATTACCTGGGCGCGGCCGCGGGGGTCCAGCATGGCAGTGGATTCATCCAGAATCAGGCAGTCCGGCCGCATGGCAATAACGCCCGCGATGGCAACGCGCTGCTTTTGACCGCCGGAAAGCTTGTGCGGCGCTTTATTGCGCTGTTCATAGATCCCCGCCAGCTTCATGGCGTCATCAACGCGGGTTCGCATTTCCCCGGTGGGCACGCCAAGGTTTTCCAGCGCAAAGGCCACATCCTCTTCCACCACGGTGGCAACGATCTGGTTGTCCGGGTTCTGGAACACCATGCCCACTTTCTGGCGAATGTCGTACAGCTTTTCATCGGTGCGGGTGTCCATATCTTCCACCAGCACGGTGCCGCTTTCCGGCAGCAGAATGGCGTTAAAATGCTTGGCCAGGGTCGATTTGCCGCAGCCGTTGGCACCCAGCACAGCCACAAACTCGCCGCGGTGTACTTCCATCGACACCCCGTCCACAGCAAAGTTCGGCTGCTCCGTATCATACCGGAACCGCACATCCTGCGCCTGTAAAATATCGTTTTCTTTCATGTGGTATCCCCTATTCTGAATAATAGTGTGATCCAAAATTTTTAGTTAGGAGGTAGGAGTGAGGAGTTGAAAGGAGCTAAGGCAATACCGCATAATTCTAAGTGCCGATACGGCGAGCGAGGTGCGGCAGATGCCAAGCCAAAAGCGCAGATAATACTTTGTGTATTATCGAGCATTTTGGCAACGCAGATGCCGTGCCGCAGCCGCCGGAGCGGTGCTTAAGCCGTAAGGCGGGAATTGTGCGGTGTTGCCCTAAAGTTAATCCTGCAAAGTTAGCGGGCGCACAATGTGCGCCCCTACGGAGCGTTGCAATTTTAATTGCTCATTCCTAATTCCTAATTAACTCCTACTTCCTAACTCCTAACTCTCATTCTTCCCACACTGCGGTAGCACCGCAGGGCACTACGCCGCCGGTGGCGGTTACGGGCAGGCCGATCTCATCGCAGCTGGTGCGGCCGCCCACCTTGGGGCAGAGGGTGGTTTTGAGCACATACTCCATAACCGCCGGGCTCAGGCCCTCGGTGTAGGAGTTGATGGCAAAGAACAGCGGCTTATCGCTGAGCACCTGTTCTGTCAGGGTGATGAGGTCATAGACGTTATCTTCCAGCTTCCAGATCTCACCGTTGGGGCCGCGGCCATAGCTGGGCGGGTCCATGATAACGGCGTCATAGCGGCTGCCGCGGCGGATCTCGCGCTGCACAAACTTGGCACAGTCATCCACGATCCAGCGGCAGGGGCGGTCGGCCAGGCTGCTGGCCTGGGCGTTTTCCCGTGCCCAGGCTACCATGCCTTTGGAAGCATCCACATGGGTGACGCTGGCACCTGCGGCCAGGCAGGCCAGCGTAGCGCCGCCGGTGTAGCCAAACAGGTTGAGCACCTTGACGGGACGGTCGGCAGCCTTGATCTTTTCCTGGTACCAGGCCCAGTTCACAGCCTGCTCCGGGAAGACGCCGGTATGCTTAAAGCCGGTGGGGCTGACGATCAGCGTCAGGTCCTGCCATTTGATGTTCCACTTCTGGGGCAGCTTTTTGTGGTAGTCCCACTGGCCGCCGCCCTTGGCGGAACGGTAATAGATGGCGTCTGCCCTGGCCCACAGGGGGCTGACCTCCTCGTTTTTCCAGATGATCTGCGGGTCGGGGCGGATGAGCAGCGTTTTGCCCCAGCGTTCCAGGCGGTTATGATTCGTTGCGTCGATCAGCTCGTAATCGACCCAGGTATCGGCGGGGCGCATCAGCACACCCCCGGAATACGCTGGCGGATCATATCGGCAATGCGCTCTGCGCTGGACTGGATGGCTTCCATATCCTCGCCTTCCACCATCACGCGGATCTTGGGCTCGGTGCCGGAAACACGCACCAGCACGCGGCCCATGCCCATCAGGTTCTGCTGCTGGCTCTCAATAAAGCCGGCAATGTATTCATCTTCTTTATAAGCCTGCTTCTGCTCCTTGTCGGCAGTCAGGTTGATGAGCACCTGCGGGAACTTGGTGTACACGGCGTTCAGGTCGCTCATCTTGGTACGCCGTTCTCGGTTCTTGCGGGCCAGCACCTTCAGCAGCTTGCCTGCGGTCAACTCACCGTCGCCGGTGGTGGAGTGGTGCAGGAAAATAACATGGCCGCTCTGCTCGCCGCCGATGGCATAACCGCGGGCGCGCATCTCTTCCAGCACGTAGCGGTCGCCTACAGCGGTGCGGGCGGTGTCAATGCCAATGGACTGCATATACTTCATGAAGCCCAGGTTGGACATAACCGTCACCACGGCGGTATTTCCGTCCAGGCGGCCGCGGTCTTTCATATCCTTGGCAACCAGCGCAATGATCTTGTCGCCGTCAATCTCTGCGCCCTTTTCATCGCAGGCCAGGCAGCGGTCTGCATCGCCGTCAAAGGCAATGCCGCAGTCAAAGCCGCCTTCCACGACCTTCTTTTCCAGCCGGTCCAGGTGGGTGGAGCCGCAGCCATCGTTGACGGAAACGCCGTCATCCAGCGTGCCGGTAAAGCTGCACTGGCAGCCCAGGCGGGGGAACAGTTTCTGCGCCACCTTGGCAGAAGCACCATTGGCGCAGTCAAACAGCACATTCAGGCCGGAAAGATCTGCATCAATATGCTGCTCCAGAGCATGCACATAGTCATCCACAGCGGTATCCAGGCGGTGAACGCGGCCGATCTCGGCACCATCACAGATCTTGATATCCTCGCAGTTTTTGAAGATATGAGCCTCAATGCGGTTTTCTACTTCATCGGGCAGCTTGTAGCCATCGCCCTTGAAAATCTTGATGCCGTTGAACTCCATCGGGTTGTAGGACGCGGAGATCACAATACCGGCGTCTGCGCCGTATTTGCGCACCAGATAGGCCACGCCGGGGTGGGGATCACACCCAGCAGGTCAACGTCTGCGCCAACGCTGCACAAACCGGCAGCCAGGGTGCATTCCAGCATATCGCCGGAAACACGGGTATCTTTGCCAATCAGAATACGGGGACGGTGGCCGTCCAAACTGGTCAGCTCTGCGGCAGTTGCGCGGCCGATCTGCAGGGCCAATTCACAAGTCAGGTCTTTGCCCGCCACACCGCGGACACCATCGGTACCAAACAATTTACCCATATCGTCAAGTCCTTTCCATCTATCAAAGTCAACACATTGAACTATAAAGAATAAATAATAAAGAATAATTTTGGTGGACCGCGGTGCTGCGCACCGCTCAAAATAAGGCCTGCGGCCCTGCCCTGCCAAAAAACTCCTAACTCCTACCTGTTTTAATACATTCTCTGCTGCCCATCCACCTCGTCGGCGTCTTCGGCGCGCAGGTGTTTGGGGACGGGCATGTTCAGATGCTCATAGGCCAGGCGGGTCACGCAGCGGCCGCGGGGGTGCGGGTCAGCATACCCATCTGCATCAGGTAGGGTTCGCACACATCTTCCAGTGTTACACTTTCCTCACCAAGGTTGGCCGCCAGGGTATCCAGGCCCACCGGACCGCCGCCGTACAACTCAATGATGGCACGCAACACGCTGCGGTCCAGTTCATCCAGGCCCAGCTCGTCAATATCCATCTGGCGGCGGGCTGCCACAGCAGTGGGGCCGTCGATTGCCCCATCGCCCTCCACGGTGGCAAAGTCACGCACGCGCTTGAGCAGGCGGTTTGCAATACGCGGGGTGCCGCGGGCGCATTTGGCCAGCTCCAGCGCACCGGGGCGGTCGATGGGGATATTCAAAATGCCCGCGCTGCGCATGATGATGGTGGCCAGTTCATCCGGGCTGTAGGGTTCCAGCTTGAGCAGAATGCCAAAGCGGTCACGCAGGGGCCCGGTCAGCTGGCCCGCGCGGGTGGTTGCGCCCACCAGGGTGAACCGCGGCAGGTTGATGCGGATGCTTTGGGCGCTGGGGCCCTTGCCGATCATGATATCCAGCGCGTAATCCTCCAGTGCGGGGTACAACACTTCTTCCACCTGGCGGGAAAGGCGATGGATCTCATCAATGAACAGGATATCGCCCTCCTGCAAATTGGTCAGCAGAGCGGCAAGATCGCCGGGCTTTTCGATGGCCGGGCCGGAGGTAATGCGGATCTGCACGCCCATCTCCTGCGCCACAATGCCGGCCAACGTTGTTTTGCCAAGGCCCGGCGGGCCGTACAGCAGAATATGGTCCATCGGTTCCCCGCGCTGCTGGGCGGCGCGCAGGTAAATGCGCAGATTGTTTTTGGCCTTTTCCTGACCGATATAATCATCCAGCGTTTTGGGGCGCAGGCTGACTTCCTCGGCGGCATCGGCCGGGGCGGCGTCCGGGCTGACCAGGCGGCTGGGATCCAACGTATATTCCGTATTTTGGCTCATTCAGGTCACTCCTTTACGCACGCGAAAGCCCGCGCAGTGCAATTTTGATAATATCCTGCACCGGCAGGGTTTCGTCAATGCGGGCCACAGCCGCAGCAGCATCCGAGGTGTTGTACCCCAGCGCCACCAGCGCGGCCACAGCCTGGGCGGGTGCGCTGGACGGAGCCGGCGCTGCTGCGGCGGCCCCGCCGCCAAAGCCAGTGCCATCCGCCAGGCCCTTGCCCACTTTGTCTTTCAGTTCCAGAGCAATACGCTGGGCCAGCTTGGGGCCAACGCCGTTCGCCTTGGTAAACGCCTTGTGGTCCCCGCTGGACGCCGCCAGTGCCACACGCTCCGGCGTCATGATGGACAAAATGGCCAGCCCGGCCTTGGGGCCAACGCCGCTCACGCTGGTCAGCATCTTGAAGCAGCTGCGCTGTTCCTCAGTGGCAAAGCCGTACAGCGAAACATCGTTTTCGGTCACGTTCATCACAGTATACACCGTGCCTTCCCGCCCGGGGGCAGGCAGACTTTCGGCTGTAGTCAGGGGCACCTGCACCGCATAGCCCACACCGGCGCAGCTGATGACCACGGTATCCAGTGTTTTCTTTAAGATTTTTCCGGTCAGCGAATAAATCATCGTTCGTTCCTATTTCTTATCCAAGATATATCTAAAATATGCTCTTACACCATTATGATTTTATGTTGCCGTGCGCCGGGTTATTTGCCCTGCGGCCCTTATCTTGGGGCGGTGCCCATCAGGCGGCTGCGGGAGCAGTGACAGTGCGCTACGGCCATGGCCAGAGCGTCCGCTGTATCGTCCGGCTTGGGAATGGTTTGCAGGTGCAGCATGATGCGGGTCATTTCCTGGATCTGCTTTTTTACCGCCTTGCCATACCCGGTCACAGCCTGCTTGACCTGCATGGGGGTGTACTCATAAATCGGCACGCCGCACTGCGCGGCAGCCAGCAAAATCACCCCGCGGGCTTCCGCCACGCCGATGACGGTCGTCTGGTTATGCTGGTAGTACAGTTTTTCAATGGAGAGTGCTTCCGGCTGATAGCGGGTACAGATATCCTTGATGCCGTCATAAATTTCAATCAGGCGCTGTTCAAACGGCGTATCCTTATCGGTACACACTGCGCCGTAAGCGATGGGCGCAAAACGGTTGCCTGCATATTCCACAACGCCCCAGCCCACGATCGCATAGCCGGGGTCGATGCCCAAAACCCGCATAGTATCCCCTTTCCCTGTGTTTGAATCTATTCAGGAAACGCCGCACCGGCAAAAGGGTGCACTATCCCCATTTAACTGTATCAGTATACCACAAAGCCGTGTATGCGGCAAGGAAAAGCCCTTCCGCATTTGCAAATTTCTTTTTTTGCGGTGGTGCGTTCAATTTCATGTATTTTCTGAATTTTTTCATTTTTTCGAAAAAAGGGCTTGCTTTTTCTGCTTGGATTTGGTATAGTATACAAGTCGCAAGGACATGCGCGGTTAGCTCAGCTGGTAGAGCATCTGCTTGACGTGCAGGAGGTCACAGGTTCGAGTCCTGTACCGCGCACCATAACCGGACACCATTTTTGATACAACATGTATCTTGACTGGTGTCCGGTTTTTTATTAAGGTTTAGGGCAATACCGCATAATTCTAAGTGCCGATACGGCGAGCGAGGTGCAGCAGCTGCTAAGCCAAAAGCGCAGATAATACTGGATGCTGCAAAGGTGAGCGCCGCCAGTGGCGGAAACAGCGAACCGAAGCAGGGGCAGCGGTCGCAGAGTGCGAGGGGCTTTTGCCCCCGAAGCACGATGCGGGTACCGCAACCCGACATTATCGAGCATTTTGGCAACGCAGATGCCGTGCCGCAGCCGCCGGAGCGGTGCTTAAGCCGTAAGGCGGGAATTGTGCGGTGTTGCCTTAGATTCTTCAGGGCCTTTACCCTTTATTATGATTTAACGCTAACTCTTATTGCAAAAATGAAATCTATTTTTCACAGAACGCCTTCCGGTTACTTTACTTTTCGGCAACAATCTGATAAATTTTAGAAGTATCCATATTACGATAGATATTTTTCTCCGAATCTGCGAAGCGAGGGCTTGTCATTTGGGCGATATTATGGAGACCATCAATGATTAGCTCCGGCGTTTATTTTCATTATGTATCTGTAACAGAGGTTTTTTATGCAACCGCGGGTGTTTGTGATATTTCGGGGTGAGATATCCGGCCCGTTGTGGGGCATCGCCCCTCTACTTTGGGCAAGACACATCGCCCATTTTTATTGTTCGCTCCGGGTGGGTTTCGGCGGGGTCGGGTGACCCCGGCCCTACCAGCCATTTTATGGTTTTCCGCCCATCATCAAATGCTCTGTGGGGAACGGTATTGACCGTTCCGAAAGTTTGCAAAGATCCAACATCTCAAAATCAAATCACTTCGTCTATTCCCTATCCCACCAGCCAAAGAATTCCCATTTGGGGCACTACCACAAAAACAGCCTTCGGCAAATGCCGAAGGCTGTTTTTAAATAATTCAAAGCTCTATCACTTTACACTTATCAGTTCAGCTTCTTGCGGTTGATGAACAGGTAAGCGGCAGCGCCGCCCAGTGCGGCAACCAGAACGATGGCCAGACCTGCAACAGAGTTGCTGTTGGTGCTGGAAACGCCGGTCTGCGGGATGATCTTGCTGGAGTTATCAGCGGGGGTGTTGGACTTGGTAACATCCGGGGTGTTGGTCGGAGTATTGTCCGGGGTATTGGTTTCCTCAGTCGGGGTGTTTGCCGGAGTATTGGTCGGAGTGGTCTCCGGGATAACCGGGGTGGTCGGGGTCACGACCGGGGTAGCGGTCGGCTCGGTCGGGGTGGCAGTCGGCTCTGCCGGGGTAGCGGTCGGCTCTGCCGGAGTGGCAGTCGGCTCTACCGGAGTAGCAGTCGGCTCAACCGGGGTAGCAGTCGGCTCAACCGGAGTAGCGGTCGGCTCTACCGGGGTAGCGGTCGGCTCTACCGGCTTCGGAGCTTCCATAAAGATGGGGTACAGGTAGATACCGCCTACCAGGCTGCCAACCGGGAATGCACCAAGGCCGCTGGTGCCCAGTTCAGTAGCATCGGCGCCCAGGACAAAGTGCTCTTTGCCCCAAACGTCCCAGCCCTTGAACTCCCAGCCCTCGTTTGCGATAACGGTGGGCAGAGTGATCGGAGTCTCCTCAAACTCGGCACGGTTCAGATAAGTCAAGGCAACATTGTCGGGATCGCTCTCGAAATGGCCCTTGGTGGTGTCCATAAAAATGGTAACATCCACCACGCGCACACAGGAAGCGCTGTCTTCGCTTGCAGCTTCGTCAGCGGTGTTGTCCTGTGCAGCCTCCTCCACTACTGCGGGTGCAGCAGCTTCCTCGGTGGTCTCGGTTTCTGCATACGCCGATACAGGCAGACAAACTGCCAAGGCAACAGCCGTAACCAGCGTAAGCAGACGTGAAAACCTGCTCGTCTTTTGCATAATTTTACTCCCTTTCCAAAATTATATCCCAAACGCAAAGGTACGGATTGCTGTTGCCTTTGTGCCCAGAATTCAAATAAAAATTTTACGCCCCGGCCGGCCAGCGGGCTGGAAGCAGCGGGTCCGGATTGATGATAACTTCATCCGCCATCAGCGTTTCCCCGTCCCGCAGCGGGCGTGCCATAATCAGCAGGCGGGCATCCGACATTTCATAGGTACAGGTACACAATGTCAAAAGCCGTTCGTCTGCGCGGGCATAATCGCCCGTGGTATAAAACGCGCGCTTGGCCACTTCATCCAGGTATTCCTGCTCTGCCGCATCATCGGCAAAGTTCACATACTGGTTAAAGTGGAACACATCGCCATCGCTTTCGCGCGTGGTAATTGCATAAACTGCCACGATCTTGTAGTACTGGCCACCGTTCAGGCTGTCCAGCTCAATGACCGGGTGTTCCTGATAATATTCCGGCTCGCGGTAATTTTGCAGGCTGGAAAACCGCACCGTATCCCCCACGCCCATGTTGTGGCCGTACACGATCAAATGGCGGCTTTGCTGGATATCGCACTCATAATCCAGGTACGGCAGGCCCAAGTCATCCCAGTTGCCATCCAGGTCGTGCTTTAAGTAGTAGCTGTTGTCCCCTTCTCTTTGCATCACCGGCAGGTCAACATCGGTATCATCAATCTTGATCCAACCGATCACTTCGGGGTTACGCTCCAGCAGTGCGGTAAAATCCCGCGGTTCCGGGGTAACGGCGGGCTGCACGGTGGGGGCCGCGGTAACCTGCGGCTCCGGCGTCTGCTCTGGTTCTACAGTCTGCACCACCGGCGGGCTCTCGCTCACCATCTTGCGCTGTTGCAGCCAGCTGGGCAGTTGCAGTGCCGCCATAGCAATCAACGCCGCCGCCATACCGGAGCAAAACACCCCTGCAAGAATGCGCGACTGCTGGCTCACAGCGCTGCCTCCACAAAGTAGGCATCGCCTTTGCTGCCATCGGTCTTGTATTCCTGATACGCAATGGTGCAGCTGGTGCTGCCATCGGGGATTTCAGCCATCAGCCAGTCGCTGCGCTCCTGGCCGGGGTCAGCTCATAAGCATACGGCATCATGGTATCATCCACTGCGTTCAGGCAGGTGCCGTAATCGCTGTCGCCCTCGCCCCACTGGATTTGGAAATCCTGCAGGAACATCGTGTAGGTCTGGCTGCTGGTGTTCTTGATGTTCAGGCGCATGCGCACCAGGCGTTCGCCATCCGGGATATCAATGCCGGGGTAGCTTTCCACCAGGCTGACATCCGTAATGGAGAAGTCAAACAGTGCCGTGCTGACCGTTTCGCCTGCCGTATTGTTATGTGCGTTTGTTTTACCGCAGGCGGTCAGCAGCAATGCCATACCCAGCACAGCTGCAAGGCCCGGCGCTGCCAAAGTCCGTCTCATGCTATGTTCTCCTACTTTTCCGTGTTGCCATTGCACAAGTATTTAACATCTGTTCAACGTTAAAAATACAGGGCAATGTACAGCTATCATATTATCACGCCGCGCTTGTTTTGTCAATCAAAAAAGCACGGTCTTCTGCAGTCTGTTTTGTCATTTTTGTTGTTGAGCTGATGTTGTGCAGGGGTAGTATAACTGCGCGGCGGCATGTTTTATGCATTGGCAGCGTTTCTCTGCAGCGGCCAGAGGGCTGGCTGTTCCACCGGTCGTTTTTCTGTTTGGTACACATGATCCCTTGCTCTGTAGGGAGCTGTCTTGACCATTCCGGAGCTTTGGCACATCTGCCATAATGAGATTTGCCGCAAGGTTTGTCTGCGGTGTCGGGGACGCTGCCCCCTACTGTGGGGCAAGGTATATCACACATTTTTATTGTACGGTCGGGCCGCCTTCAGTGGGGGCGGGTGACCCCGCCCTACCATACAAAAAAAACTGCACAGCGTTTGGGCTGTGCAGCTTCATCAAAATTATCGTTTTGTCAGCAGGAGCTTATTCCGTACCTGAACTATCCTGCGTATCCCCACCGGTATCCCCGGTATCAGCTTCAGGTTCGCTCTGGGCATCGGTCTGGTCGTCCGCCGTGCTGTCCGGTTCAGCGGTGCCGTCGGCGGTATCACCTGTGGGATTGCCGGCATCGGCCACGGTGGAATCCAGGTTGTTCTGCACCAACTCCTGCGGGTCACCGGAATCGGTAGTCGGGGCTGCGGTCGAAGCAGACACTTCGGGCTGCATATCGCTTTCCTGCAATGCACTCAGATACCACTTACGGCCCTCGCCGCGGGTGAACACATAGTCCATATACTTGGTCGGCTCCGTGGGGGCGGTCAGGTTGATCTCGCCGCTGGAGCTATTGTTGATGGTGGGGATATAGCCAACCGTCACATAGGTCTTGCCGCTCTGGGTGGAAATCTTTTCCACTTCCGGGGTATACATAGCCACCATGCTGGTAACAGGAACCAGATAGCCCTGCTTTTCCTCGTCATAGGTATAATTGAACTCTTCGGTCTGGAAAGAGCCATCGGTGATCTTGTAATCCGGGCCAAGCAGGTTGGTCAGGTAGGTGTCAACTTCCAGTTTGGGCAGAATGATGGAGCCGGTTTCGCTGTCGCGCTCATAGTCGCTCAGGCCGTTATCCCGCTTTTGGATCTGGTACACGGCGCCCCAGATGGCAGCCTGTAAAAACTCCGACTGATCCACCTTGCTCACATCGTCAAACGGCATAGTGTCAAACATGACAAGACCGTACAGACGGTCGGCATAGCTCTGGCGGCGTTCGGTATCATCCAACGCGCTGCGCAGCACGCCAACCACCCAGCTTAATACGGTAAACAGACCAATGATAATCAATACGATTGCCACTGCACCCACGATCTGGCGTGAAAAGCGGCGGTTATTGCGCAGTTGTTCTTCTCTGGAAATTGCCATTCAAAAAAACCTCAAGATCAATCAAGTAAAATAATAATTAAAAATAATAAAGAATAATGGTGGTATGCGCGCCGTGCGCGCATGATTAAAATAGGCTCCGCACGCCGGGTTAGGCTTGATTGCTTACCAAAAGCAGCGCCCAATTTTTATAAGCTGTGCCGCAGGCACGGCGATTCACCTTCATTATTATTTATTCTTTATTCACTATTCTTTGTTCTGCTGTCACAAACAGCAGAACTAGTATACCACAAACGCCGCCGCTTTGCAAAGCGGCGGGGGTGTTTTGCAGAATTTAACAAATGTGCGGCAGCATTACTTGTTTTTGTACATCTGCTCGTAATACTTCTGGTAGTTGCCGCTGGTCACGTGGTCCATCCACTCTTCGTGGGCCAGGTACCAGTCAATGGTCAGCACAATGCCCTTCTCGAACGGGGTTTCGGGGTACCAGCCAAGATCGTTCTTGATCTTGGTGGGGGGGTCAATGCCGTAACGGCGGTCATGGCCCAGGCGGTCCGCCACGTGCTTGATCAGCTCTTCGCTGATGCCCTCATCCTTCAGGCGGTCATGCAGCTGCTCGATGACAGTCTTGACGATGAAGATGTTGGGGCGCTCGTTATGGCCGCCGACATTGTAAACTTCGCCATCCTTGCCGCCGTTGGCAACCATATCAATGGCTTTGCAGTGGTCCATGACATACAGCCAGTCACGGATCTGCATACCATCGCCGTAAACCGGCAGGGTCTTGTGGTGCTTGGCGTTGTTGATGAGCAGCGGGATCAGCTTTTCGGGGAACTGATACGGACCATAGTTGTTGGAGCAGCGGGTGATGTTGATGGGCATGCCATAGGTATCATGGAATGCTTTCACGAACATATCGGCGCTAGCTTTGGAAGCGGAGTACGGGCTGTGCGGGCACAGCGGGGTCGTTTCCATAAAGTAGCCTTCGGCGCCCAGGGCACCGTATACTTCATCGGTGGAAACCTGCAGGTACTTTTTGCCTTCCTTCCAGGTCTTAGCGTCGGCATCGTACCAGGCATCCTTGCAGCACTGCAGCAGGTTAACGGTGCCCAGAACATTGGACTCAACAAAAATTTCCGGGTTGCGGATGCTGCGGTCAACGTGGCTTTCGGCAGCAAAGTTGATGACGTAATCCGGGTCATATTTGGCGATCAGGTCAGTGACAAGAGCCTTATCGCAGATATCACCCTTAACAAAGATATGGCGGGCATCGTCCTTGATATCTTCCAGGTTTTCCAGGTTGCCGGCATAGGTCAGCTTATCCAGGTTGACCAGACGGATATCCTGGTATTTTTCCAGCATATAGTGGACAAAGTTGGAGCCAAAAAACCGGCACAGCCGGTAACAAGATAAGTTTTCATTTATTTACCATCCCAATTATTGAAAAAGTCCTGAATTGCATCTTTCCAGTCGCGCATGTCATCGCCGACACTGCACCGCAGGGCGCGGTTTTCCAGTGCGCTCCATGCCGGGCGGTCTGCGGATTTGGGGTTCATCTCTTTATATTGTGCGCTGGTAACGGGCTTTACGGTGCACGGCAGGCCGGACAGGCGGATGATCTCGGATGCGAAATCATACCAGCTGCAAATGCCGCTGCCGGTGCAGTGGTAAATGCCGTAATCATGGCTGACTGCCAGCTTTAAGATATGGTAGGCCAGATCCACCGCATTGGTGGGGTTGCCCAGCTGGTCGTTGACAACATTCAGGGTGTCATGCGTTTTGGCCAGGTTGACCATAGTTTTGACAAAGTTTTTGCCGTAATAGCTGTACAGCCAAGCCGTGCGCACGATAAAGTGGCGGCGGCAGAACTGCTGCACATAGGTTTCGCCCAGCAGCTTGGTCTGGCCGTAGGCCGAAATGGGGCGGGCAGGGCACTTTCATCCAACGCCACACCGCCGTTGGCTGCACCGGAGAATACATAGTCGGTAGAAATATGGATCAGGCGGGCATTGATCTTTTCGCATGCCAATGCCAGGTTGCGCGGGCCAAGGGCGTTGACGCGGTAAGCGGCATCTCGGTTAGTTTCGCAGCCATCCACGTTGGTAAAAGCAGCGCAGTTGATGACGGTATCCGGCTGGATGCGGCGGATATAGGTCACAGTGGCTTCACGGTCGGTAATATCCAGCTCATCCACATCAACGGCGATCGCCGTTGCTTTGCGCAGGCGCTCCGGCAGCGGGCCAAGGGCGCATTCTTCATCAGCCAGCTGTTTTTGCAGCTCGGTTCCAAGCTGTCCATGGCAGCCGGTAATCAGAATTTTCATCTTGTGCCTCTTTCTTTATACCGCATCAATATTTCAGGCGGTCATCGGCAACATTGCGCAGATGCTGGCCATAGGGGCTTTTGCCATAGCGCTCGGCGCTTTCCAACAGTTTGCCGCGGTTGATCCAGCCGTATTTATAGGCGATCTCTTCCGGGGCGGAAATCTTGATGCCCTGGCGCTGTTCGATCATGCGCACAAAGTCGGCGGCTTCCACCAGGCTGTCCATCGTGCCGGTATCCAGCCAGGCATAGCCGCGTCCCAGCAGCTGCACATCCAGCTTGCCTTCCTGCAGGTACATCTCATTCAGGGTGGTAATTTCCAGTTCGCCGCGGGCGCTGGGCTTTACCTGTTTTGCCTTTTCGCACACATCTTTGCTGTAAAAATACAGGCCGGTAACCGCATAGTTGCTCTTGGGCTGTGCGGGCTTTTCTTCAATGGAAGTTGCCTGGCCGTTTTCGTCAAATGCCACCACACCGAAGCGTTCGGGATCGGTGACATAGTAGCCGAACACAGTGCTGCGGCCGGCTTCGGCGTTGGCGGTAGCGGACTTGAGCCGCTTGGAGAAACCTGCGCCGTAGAAAATATTATCGCCCAGCACCATAGCGCAGGGCTCACCGTTAATAAACTCTTCACCCAGGATAAAGGCCTGTGCCAGACCGTCCGGGGAGGGCTGCACTTTATATTGCAGGTGCAGGCCGTACTGGCTGCCATCCCCAGCAGCGCTTCAAAGCGCGGCGTATCGGTTGGGGTGGAAATGATCAGGATATCCTGGATGCCTGCCAGCATCAGGGTAGACAGCGGGTAATAGATCATGGGCTTATCATACACAGGCAGAAGCTGCTTGGATGTGACCATGGTCAGCGGGTACAGGCGGGTACCAGCACCGCCGGCGAGGATGATACCTTTCATGATGACGCTCCTTTTCAGTGACCGCAGTTGCGGCGAACTATAGGCAGCGCCTATACCGCGCCGCCTGATTTGCCGTGCGTCACCGCCCATCCCACAGGGGCATAAATCCGCACAATTATTTTCTATTATATCGTATTCTATGCCCCTTGGCAAGAGGGAAAATTGAGGGAGCAGAGCCAACAAGATTTGCGAGGGAAAACGTAAAACACATTTGCCTCAAGGCCCCGGAACGGTCAAGACCGTTCCCTGCAAAACATTTTATAACGTGCAACAAACATTATAAGGGCAATACCGCATAATTCTAAGTGCCGATACGGCGAGCGAGGTGCGGCAGATGCTAAGCCAAAAGCGCAGATAATACTGGATGCTGCAAAGGTGAGCGCCGCCAGTGGCGGAAACAGCGAACCGAAGCAGGGGCAGCGGTCGCAGAGTGCGAGGGACTTTTGCCCCCGAAGCACGATGCGGGTACCGCAACCCGACATTATCGAGCATTTTGGCAACGCAGATGCCGTTCCGCAGCCGCCGGAGCGGTGCTTAAGCCGCAAGGCGGGAATTGTGCGGTGTTGCCTTAAACATATGGCAGCATCCACGGGATAAATCAATGCTTATACAAAATGCCGCACCCATACCGGGTGCGGCATCTGTTTTATTCGCTTTGGTTATTTCGCGTACTCGGTGGCGCGGCTTTCGCGGATCACGCTGACCTTGATCTGGCCGGGGTAATCCAGCTCGTCCTCGATCTTTTTGGCAACCTGGCGGGCCAGCAGGATGACCTGATCATCACCAACCTTATCCGGCTGGACCAGGATGCGGACCTCGCGGCCTGCCTGCACGGCGTAAGAGCTTTCAACGCCCTCAAAGCCGTTGCACAGGGCTTCCAGCGTTTCCAAACGCTTGATATAGCTTTCCATGTTTTCACGGCGGGCACCGGGGCGGGCTGCGCTGATGGCATCCGCTGCCATAATAATGAAGGCAAGCACCGTCTTGGGCTCCACATCGCCGTGGTGGGCTTCGATTGCATGAATAATCTGCGGGTTCTCGCGGTACTTCTTGCAGATATCCACACCGATCTGCACATGGCTGCCCTCGATCTCATGGTCAAGGGCCTTGCCGATATCATGCAGCAAGCCTGCGCGGCGTGCCAGCTGAACGTTCACGCCAAGCTCGCCAGCCATCAGGCCGGCCAGCCATGCCACTTCCAGGGAATGGTTCAGCACATTCTGGCCATAGCTGGTGCGATACTTCAGGCGGCCGATCAGCTTGACCAAATCGGGATGCAGGCTGTGGATACCAAGGTCCATCACAGCCTTTTCACCCTCGCGCTTCATCTGAATTTCCAGTTCGCGGCGGCACTTATCCACGGTCTCCTCAATGCGGGCCGGGTGGATACGGCCATCGGCGATCAGGCGCTCCAGGGCCATGCGGGCCACTTCACGGCGGGTCTGGTCAAAGCTGGAAAGGGTGATGGCTTCCGGCGTATCGTCAATAATGAGGTCACAGCCAGTGGCAGTTTCCAGAGCGCGGATGTTGCGGCCCTCGCGGCCAATGATGCGGCCCTTCATCTCGTCAGAGGGCAGCGGCACCACGCTGACGGTGGCTTCACTGGTGGCATCGGCTGCGCAGCGGGCAATGGCCTGGCCGACCAGTTCACGGGCGATGGCATCACATTCGTCCTTCATGTTAGCCTGATAGGCGCTGATCTTCATGGCCTTTTCGTGGGTCAGCTCATCGTCAATGTTCTTCAACAACACGGCGCGGGCATCTTCCTGGGTCATGGCGGCGATGGTTTCCAGCTTTTCGGTCTGGCGCAGCTTGAGCTGTTCCAGCTCGTCCAGGCGGGCTTCCACCAGTTCGCCGCGCTTTTTCAGGTCCTCTTCCTTGCGCTCCATGGCGGCGGTACGCTTATCCAGCGCTTCCTCCTTTTGGTCCATGCGGCGTTCCTGGCGGCTGATCTCCGCGCGGCGGTCCTGATTTCCTTGTCGGCGTCAGCTTTCAGCTTGAACGCCTCGTCTTTGGCCTCGATGATGGTTTCCTTGCGCTTCTGCTCGGCAGCCTTGATGGCATCGTTCACGATGCGTTTGGCTTCCTCTTCGGCAGAGCCGATCTTGGCTTCGGCGGTACGCTTCCGGTTTTCCCCGCCAAAATAATAACCAAGCGCCCCGCACACGGCAGCGGCAACGACAACCAGCACCCACATCAAAATTGGGGGCATGGCAGTTTCACTCCTTACAAAACTCAAATCAAATGCAGGAGGGTGCAGCACAAGCGGAACGCTTTTATTTCTGGCATACCTGAAAAGCCCGGGCAGCCCGCGCCTGTTTTATCTGGCAGCTACCATGGGTACACTGCCAGCATCTTACAGCGCAAGGGGCTGACCTTTGCGGTTCAAATACTGCCTGCGATATTCTATACAAAATGGGGCGATAATCCAAAGCATACCCAAAAGCGGATACACCTCAAGCCCCATATACACAAATAAAACGAAAAAACGCCAAATTTGCGGCGGTAAAACAAATATCTGAAAAGCGGCGTTCCCGATGGGCGACACCCTTAAGTCCTATTTAATATTGTAGCTACATTGCAGGAAATTGTCAAGGAATTGTTACAACACCGTGAACGTTCCCACCTGGCACAAAAATTGGCAGAAATGCACCTGCGGGGGCCGCCTGCCAGCTTCAAAGCAGGGCCCTGTCTGTATTCTTATGGGCAATACCGCATAATTCTAAGTACCGATACGGCGAGCGAGGTGCGGCAGATGCCGTGCCGCAGCTGCCGGAGCGGTGCTTGCCGCAAGGCGGGAATTGTGCGGTGTTGCCTATGATGAATTGGGAGTAGCCGATGGCAAAGCGGGCCGGGAGCCCCTGCCGGGTGCGGCCCGTTTTTTCCATCATATCACAGTTTTGGGCAAAGGTCATCTTTTGTTACGGTGTAAAATTTTGCGCCGCCCCCTTGACTTCCCCGCCGGGGTGGTATATAGTAAAGGCAACTTCATCCTGAATAAAACGTTGAGGCAGACAATACATGCTGGAACGCGCAAAAGAGAGAACCGCCGCCGAATTTGGCGTGGTGCAAGCGGTTTTGCAGGCGGACAGCACAGTTACCACTGCCGAGTGCGAAGGCGAACCTTCGCCGGGGCAGCGCCCCGTTACCGGCGCTTACAAAACAGGGCTTTGGGCCTTTGTTTTACGAGTGGGATGCTTCGCCGCGTCCAATTCGGGTGGAACCGTGGAGTATGAATTTGTATGCTTCATCCCGTTTATGGTCAAGAATGGGATGGAGCATTTTTGTTTACCCAAAGGAGCGTTTACCAATGAAAATCATTTACAAAGACGGCACTGTTGCCGAATGCCCGAAAGAAGAAGAACTGCACGTTCTGCGCCATACGGCTGCCCACATTATGGCACAGGCCATCAAGCGCCTGTATCCGCAGGCCGACTTTGCCTTTGGCCCCGCTACCGAAAACGGCTTTTTCTATGATGTTGACCTGGGCGATACCAAACTGAGCGATGAAGACCTTGCCAACATTGAAAAGGAAATGAAGAAGATCTGCAAGGAAAACCTTGCCATCAAGCCGTTCATCCTGCCGCGCGATGAAGCTGTGAAGCTGATGACCGAGCGCCAGGAGCACTATAAGCTGGAGCATATGGACGACCTGGCCGATGAGACCGAGTTCAGCTTCTACCAGCAGGGCGAGTACGTTGATATGTGCATCGGACCCCACCTGACCTACACCAAGGCTCTGAAGGCGTTCAAGATCACCCAGCAGAGCGGCGCTTACTGGAAGAATGACAAAGAGAACAAGATGCTGACCCGCATCAACGGCGTTGCTTTCCGCAACCAGGAAGAGCTGGAAGCCTGGGAAAAGCAGCAGCAGGAAGCCCGCGAGCGCGACCACCGCAAGATCGGCAAGGAAATGCGCCTGTTCATGACCGACGACCTGGTTGGCCGCGGCCTGCCCATGTTCCTGCCCAACGGCTACATCATCTGGCAGCAGCTGGAAGATTACATCAAGGGCAAGGAGCGCGAGCGCGGCTATCTGCACGTTATGACCCCCTGCATCGGCACCGTGAACCTGTACAAGACTTCCGGCCACTGGGATCATTACCGTGAGAACATGTTCCCCGCCATGGAGATGGAGGGTGAAAGCTATGTTCTGCGCCCGATGAACTGCCCCCACCACATGATGATCTACGCCAACCGCCCGCACAGCTACCGCCAGCTGCCCATCCGCATTGGCGAAATTGCCCACGACTTCCGTTATGAGTCCAGCGGCACCCTGAAAGGCATTGAGCGCGGCCGTCATTTCTGCCAGAACGACGCCCACCTGTTCTGCACCCCGGAGCAGATCAAGAGCGAAGTTGCCAATGTCTGCAGCCTGATCTTTGACGTCTACAAGGATTTCAACATCACCGAGTACCGCTGCGTGCTGTCCCTGCGTGACCCCGCCGACAAGAAGAAGTACCATGACGACGACGCCATGTGGAACCATGCCGAGGACGCTCTGCGCGAAGTTCTGACCGAGCTGGGCATCAACTTTACCGAGGAGATCGGCGAAGCTGCTTTCTATGGCCCGAAGCTGGACGTCAACGTTAAGCCCGCTGTCGGTGCAGAGTACACCCTGTCCACCTGCCAGCTGGACTTCTGCCTGCCTGCCAAGTTCCACCTGACCTACATCGACAAGGACGGCAGCGAGAAGACCCCCGTTGTGCTGCACCGTGCCATCCTGGGTTCTCTGGACCGCTTCATGGCTTATCTGATCGAAGAGACTAAGGGCCGCTTCCCCACCTGGCTGGCTCCCACCCAGGTCAAGGTTCTGCCCGTCAGCGAAAAGACGCTGGATTACGCCCGCACCGTTGCCGACAAGCTGACCGCTGCCGGTGTGCGCGTTGTGCTGGATGAATCCAATGAGAAGATCGGTTACAAGATCCGTGAAGCCCAGCAAGTTGACCGCGTGCCCTACATGCTGGTGCTGGGCGCTAAGGAGGCCGAGGCTGGCAACATCAGTGTGCGTGATCGCAAGGGCGAAACCACCACGCAGGAGCTGGATGCCTTCATCAACAATATCGTGACCGAGATCAAGGAGCGCCGCTACAACTAAGCGTTCCGCGGTTCCACCGAGCTTTACAGCTCCCGATTGCTTCCAGTCGGGAGCTGTTTTGGTATCAGGCCCGCAGATCGTTCATCATCAAGGTTGTTTACCATTCTAAGGAGGTGCAGCATTGAAACGTAAGTTTTTGACCCTGATCGCCGCCGTGGCTGCCGCCATGGCGCTGGCGCTTTCGGCGGGTGCCGAAGCCGCCACGCCGGAAACTGCCGGCAGCCTGACCCCGCTGATGCCCATGTTTGATACCGCTGACACCGGCATTGCCGAATACTCCGGCGATATCGTCCAGGAAGACGCCACAACGTATGACGCTTCTTATAACACCAATGAAGATGTTGCCGCCAACGAGCGGGATGTTTACAACTACCTGACCGGCACCATGGGCATGAACAGCGCCGCCGCCAGCGGCGTGATGGCCAGCATGTACCGCGAATCCCGTTTTTATGTGGACATTACCAATGACTACGGCACCGCATACGGCCTGTGCCAGTGGTACGGCGACCGCTGGACCAATTTGCAGAACTACTGCAACAACAACGGCCTGGACTGGCATACCCTGTACGGCCAGATGCGCTTTTTGGAATATGAGCTGAACAGCCTTTCCAGCCTGCGCTCTTACATGTATGGTATCAGCAATGATGCCAACGGTGCTTATAATGCTGGGTACGAATGGTGCCGCGTGTATGAACTGGGCGGCAACACCTCTGATACTACCCGCTGCGATTCCCGCGGAACGCTGGCGCGCGATACCTTCTGGCCCAAGTACCAGAACGGCAGCACCGGCGGCTATACTGGCTGGCGCAGCGAGAACGATCGCGATTACTGGTACGAGAACGGCGTAAAGCAGGGCACCACCGGCCGCGGCAAAGAAATCTATGATGCCTCCAGCGATGCCTGGTACTGGCTGGATGCCGTGGACGGCGGCGCAAAAGCCGTGAACAAAGATGTCTACCAGGAATCGGACGGCGGCAAGTGGGTGCGCTATGATGAAAACGGCCACATGATCAAAGGCGAAAACTGCCAGAACGGCAACTGGTATTACTTTGAGCCTGTCACCGGTGCCATGACCCACGGCCCGTGGACCCTGCCGGATGGCCGCAAGGTCTACTATGACCTGACCACCGGCATTATGCAGTACGGCAATGTGTCCATCAATGGCTCGCTGTATTACTTTGACCCGGTTTACGGCACAATGAAAAGCGGTGCTTTGACCAACTTCTGGGTCACAGACGGCAACGGCAAGAGCTTCTGGTATGAAAGCTGGGTGCGCCAGGGCTGGCAGCCGGGCAGCAGCAATTACCGCGGCAAGGAGATTTACGACCCCGCTAGCGGTGCCTGGTATTGGCTGGACAACGTACAGCAGGGTGCCAAGGCCACCAGCAAGGAAGTATACCAGGATTCCAACGGCGGCAAATGGGTGCGGTACGATGCCAACGGCCACATGATCAAGGGCTGGTACACCCAGGACGGTAAAACCTGGTATTACGACCTGACCACCGGCGCCATGTACAAAGGCTGGCACACCATTGAGGGTTCCACCTACCATTTTGATGAAACCACCGGCGTGAAGGGGTAAATCAGATACAAATATAAGGCAACACCGCACAATTCCCGCCTGACGGCTTAAGCACCGCTCCGGCGGCTGCGGCACGGCATCTGCGTTGCCAAAATGCTCGATAAGACATCCAGTATTATCTGCGCTTTTGGCTTAGCATCTGTCGCACCTCGCTCGCCGTATCGGCACTTAGAATTATGCGGTATTGCCATAAATAGTAAAACCGACCGCAGGGGCGAGCAGCATCGCCTTTGCGGTCGGTTTGGTTTTGGGTGAAATGCACCCGCAGGGTGTGCGGCGGGTGATTGAATGAAATATTGGGCAAGGCCCGGCGTGCGGGACGATGCATCGCGCCGTACAGAGCGTTTATTGGTTGGTCGTGCACAACAAAATGCTCTGTAGGGAACGTTCTCGACCGTTCCGCAACTTTGCCGCATAGGCCATACTATTGCTTGGTACAAGCCGTATCCAAGAACGTCAAAATCGTTTTCGAAATACGCCCTCCACTTACTTTACAAAACTACCCTCCAGCGCCAGGTACTGGTCAAACAGCATGCGGCTGACACGGTTGCCGTAAATCACGCTGGGGTGGTCGTTTACTTCCAGCTTGTTGGCAAAGTCGGTGCACATCATTACCAGAACATAATCCCCGTAAGGCGTGTGGATCAGGCCGCCGTCATTGCGGCAGGCATCCATGGAGCCGCTTTTGCTGGCTACATAGATCAGATCCGGATCCGCGTGGGATTCTTCGGGGTCGGTGTAATACGGGGGATGCTGCCCGCCAGCATGGTGTTGTAGTGCTGCTGGCGGAACACATTGCGCATGGCATCGCTGGCCTGGGGGCTGACCAGTTCGCCCTTTGCCAACAGGGCAAAAAAGCGGCCCATATCCCGCGGGGTAATGGTACCCAGCTTTTCGCTCCAGTTATCGCTGCGCAGGCTGCGGTGCAGCTTGGTGTGGGTGCAGCCAATGCTGCGGATAAACGCATTGATGGTATCCAACCCCAGATAGTCGATCAGCATGTTGGTGGCAATGTTGTCGCTGACAACGATCATCAGGGTGGCAACATCGTGGGCGCGCAGCCTGGCACCTTCGCCTAAGGACCGGATCAGGCCGGAGCCGTCCACAAAATGCCGGGCTTCATAGGTCAGTTCGGCATCCAGGCTGGCTTTGCCGGCTTCCGCCTGGGCATACAGACAGCCCAGAATATAAATCTTGATCGTGGATGCCGATTCAAATTCATCATCAGCCCCACGCTCCACCACATGGCCATGCAGGTCATCTGCGTATACGCACATTTTGGCGTCCAGCCCGCACAGCTCTGCATCAATGCGGCGTTCCAAAGTCAATTCAGGATGCGGCATAATGGTTCTCCTTTTATTTTGGTAGCGTTACAGGTTCTCGCTGAAAAAGCGCACGGCGTTGCCGTAAAAAATCTTTTCCACCACACGCTCGGGGATTCCCTCTTTTATCAGTCCCTCGGCCAGCTTGGGCATGTCCTGCGCACCGGCAATTTCAGGTCGCCGTCAATACCGTCAAAATCGCTGCCCAAGGCCAGGCAGTCCTCACCGGCCTTATCCATAATATAGCGGGCGTGGCGGGCCATATCGGTGATGCGGCTCCTGACCTGGCTGCGGTCGGAGTTTGTATCCAGGAAGGAAGCGCAGTAGTTCAGGCCAATCAGGCAGCCCTTTTCGCCCATGGCGGTCAGCATCTCGTCCGTCAGGTTGCGCACATGGGGGCAGCAGGCGCGCGCGTTGGAATGGCTGGCAACAAAAGGCCGCTTTGCCACCCGCAGAATATCCCAGATACCGGCGTCCGATAGGTGAGAAACATCCACCAGCATATGCAGGCGCTGCATCTCCTCCACAAATTCTAAGCCTTTTTCGGTCAGGCCTCCGGTGGTGTTGGCCGGGGGGGCCACATGTCATCGGTGCCGGGTACAATGTTGGGCTCGCCCAAGCCGTTCTTGAAGTTCCAGGTCAGGGTCATCATCCGCACGCCAAGGCGGTACAGATCCCGCAACGCACCCAGGCTGTCCAGGCAGGCACCACCTTCTTCAACGGTCAGCATCATGCCGCGCTTGCCGGAGGTGAGTAGCGTCTGGATGTCCGCTGCAGTGCGCACCTGCATCAGGTCATCGGGATACTGTTCCAGCAGGCGGTAGAAAATGTCGATTTCTTCCAGGCAAGCCAGCAGGGGCTTTTTTCCCGTTCCGGTTCCAGGTGAACAAAGCAAGCCATGCACTGCAGCAAATAGTCGCCCTGTTTCATGCGTTCCAGATCTATCATTAAATCATTGTGCAAAAAGCTCTTGGGCTTGCCTGCCTGCTGGGCATAGCGCAGCTCGGCCAGGGTATCACAGTGCATATCCCATACTTTCATAAAATCCCTCCATGGTATACATTTTGTATTTATCTATGGCAACACCGCACAATTCCCGCCTAGCGGCTTAAGCACCGCTTCGGCGGCTGCGGCACGGCATCTGCGTTGCCAAAATGCTCGATAAGACATCCAGTATTATCTGCGCTTTTGGCTTAGCAGCTGCCGCACCTCGCTCGCCGTATCGGCACTTAGAATTATGCGGTATTGCCCTATAAATTATAACAGACTGAGCGGATACTGCGGCTTTCCTTTCCCGGTGAAATCTGGTACAATCAAAACGGAAATAATCGTATGATTGCGAGGCGCTTTTATGGCATCCATCCTGCTGCCAGTTCCCCAGATCCTGCAAAACCCGGAGCTGCCCAACGGCTGCGAAATTACCAGCTGCTGCGAAGTGCTGCACTACCTGGGCTTTGCCCCGGATAAGTGCGAACTGGCCGACTACTATCTGCCGCGCAGCGCCCGGTGGTACGGCGCAGACCCCGATGAGGTTTATATGGGCAATCCTCACCTGGACGATGGCAGCCCCGAAACCGGCTATTACTGCTTTGCGGGGCCGATTGTGCAGGCGGCGAACGCCTACCTGGCTGTGCAGGGCAGCAGCTGCCGCGCTTATGATCTGACCGGTGCCGAGGAAGCCGAACTGGCATCCCAGCTGCAGGCCGGGAACCCGGTCATCTTTTGGGCAACGCTGCACTTTGGCGATATCCAACACGACCCCTGCGGTGAATACGACCTGCCCGGTGGGCGGCGGCACGAGGTGCTACACACCCTGCACTGCATGGTGCTGTGCGGCATGGATGACCAGAACTTTGTGGTGGCAGACCCGCTGGATTTTAACCGTGTGGTACCGCGTGTCCAGTTCATGAAAATTTACCGCCAGCTGGGGCGGCGGGCCGTGGTGATTAAAAAAAAGATTCCTAAGGCAACACCGCACAATTCCCGCCTTGCGGCTTAAGCACCGCTCCGGCGGCTGCGGCACGGCATCTGCGTTGCCAAAATGTTCGATAATGTCGGGTTGCGGTACCCGCATCGTGCTTCGGGGGCAAAAGCCCCTCGCACTCTGCGACCGCTGCCCCTGCTTCGGTTCGCTGTTTCCGCCACTGGCGGCGCTCACCTTTGCAGCATCCAGTATTATCTGCGCTTTTAGCTTGGCATCTGCCGCACCTCGCTCGCCGTATCGGCACTTAGAATTATGCGGTATTGCCCTAAAACCATTGGGCGGCGGACACGCGCCGGTGCTCAATGTCTTTATCATACCGCGGGGCCTGCCGGAGCGCAAGAAAAACTTTTGGCCCGGCGGGGCGGAACTGGCAGACCTCATAAAAATTAAATATGGAATTCAGCGCATTAAAGTCTTGACTTGTGTTGGTGCAGTTGCTAAAATTGATAAGTGATAGCTTGCCACATTTTGGTTGTTTTGGCAGGGCAAATATGCACGATGATGCAATATATAAGGAGGCGCCTATGCGCGCTGGAACCACCCCCAACGGGCAGCCCCGCAGCACTGCTTTGTATGAAGCCATCCTGCGGCTGGATAATCTGGACGATTGTATTCGATTTTTGAGGATCTCTGCGCTGTAACGGAGCTCCGCACCATGGAACAGCGCTATGATGTAGCAGGGTGCCTGCTGCAAGGCAAGGTGTACAGCGAAATCCGCCAGCTGACGGGCGCTTCCAGCGCAACGGTCAGCCGGGTGAACCGGATGCTGAACTATGGCACCGGCGCCGTGGGCAAAAGCGTCCGCTATGACCTTGCTGCACAGCAGGACGGCGAAAATTCTGAAGGAGGAACCACAGAATGAGCATTCAAATCAAAGATTTCGGAAAAACCACCGCAGGCCAGCCGGTCAAGGTCGGTATTCTGGCGAACGATACCATCGAAGTTCATATTTTAAGCTATGGCGCTACCATCCAGCAGCTGCTTGTGCCGGACCGCAAGGGCAACAAGGTGGATGTTGTGCTGGGCTACCCCACCGTGCAGGATTATGAGCTGAACACCTGTTTTCTGGGCGCTGTGGTGGGCCGCTACGCCAACCGCATTGGCGGCTCCAAATTCACCCTGTATGAGGAAGAATACCATGTTACCCCGAACGAGGGCAAAACTGCCTGCACAGCGGCCTGCACGGCTTTGATAAGACCGTGTTTGACATGGGCTTTGAGGGGGACGATACCTTGGTTCTGACCGCAGCCAGCCCCGACGGCACCGACGGCTTCCCCGGCAACGCCGAGCTGGAAGTGCGCTACAGCCTGGCAGGCACCGGCCTGATGATTCAGTACACCCTGACCACCGATGCCCCCACTGTGGCAAACATTACCAACCACAGCTACTTTAACCTGAACGGCCATGCTTCCGGCAGCGTGCTGGGGCACCGTCTGTCTCTGGCTGCACCGGCCTATCTGGAAACGGATGCCGGTTCCATCCCCACCGGGCGCAAGATCGCTGTGGCAGGCACCCCGATGGACTTTATCGAGGAAAAGACCATTGGCCGCGATATCAACGCCGATTACCCGGCCCTGAAGCAGTGCAGCGGCTATGACCACTGCTATGTTATTGCGGACAGCGGTCTGCGCCACACCGCATGGCTGACCGGCCCCGAAACGGGCATCCGCATGGAGACCCTGACCACCCAGCCCGGCGTGCAGCTGTATACTTCCAACTTCCTCAAGTCCGCCACCGCCTGCAAGGATGGCGCATCTTACGGCCAGTATTCCGCCGTCTGCCTGGAAACCCAGGATTTCCCTGATGCCCCCAACCATCCCGATTTCCCGGATACCACCGTCCTGCCCGACCGCCCCTACAGTGCAACCACTCTGTACCGGTTTGACTTGGCACCGCTGTGAAACGCATAAGGGGATAAGTTAAGAAATAAAAAGGGAACGTGCCCTGTGAATCAGGTGCGTTCCCTTTTTTGGTGTTATATCAAATGCTATTGCTTACGATTGTGATATAAGAATTGATAAACACTACCGGAAGCCTTGAAAGCACGCAGTAGGGGGGCATCATCCCGCATAGCGCACCTTGCCATATATTCCGTCACGTCGTTCTCCGCAAGGCGACGGGCGCACAATATGCGCCCCTACGGGGCGCCCTACTCCATAAACTCCTGCTTTTAACCGCCCCATTTTCCTTCTTTAAATCGCAAGCGCTGCACAACAAAAGGTTGTATCTTGCAGTTTCCTATGCTATACTAAAGCTGAACCAAAACAGCCAAGTAAGAAAGGAACCTTGTGGGATGCAGCCTTTATTGATTATTCTTCTGTTGCTGTCGGTACTGACCAACGTATTATTGATTCTGCTTTTGCTGCGCAGCGGCCAGCAGAACACCGCCGAGGACCAGACTGATGAAATTGCCCGTATTGTGCGGGATGAAGTAGAGGCCGAAACCGAAGTGCTGGCCGACCAGCTGCGCGTGATGCAGGGCGAAGTGACCCGCACAACCTCCGCCAGCGCGCGGGACATGGGAACCCTGCTGGCCGAAAGCCAGCGCCAGAGCCAGGAAGCCGCCACCGCCCGGCTGGACGCCATCGACCGCGCCGGTGCCGCCCGCCAGCGCGCTGCCAACGATGCCCTGCTGGCTCAGCTGCAGGTGCTGGAAACCCGCCTGAAAAATCTGGAAGACACCAACGCCAACCGGCTGGACGGCGTGCGGGCAACCCTGCTGCAGGGCATGGCAAACATCCGGGCCGACAATAACAAAAAGCTGGATGAAATCCGCGGCACGGTGGACGAAAAGCTGGAAGCCACGCTGCAGCGCCGGGTCAGCGAATCGTTCCGGGCGGTCAGCACCCAGCTGGAACAGGTGTACAAGGGCCTGGGCGAGATGCAGAACCTTGCCGCCGATGTGGGCAGCCTGAAGCAGGTGCTTTCCGGCGTAAAGACCCGCGGTATTCTGGGCGAAGTACAGCTGGGGGCGATCCTGAAAGAAATTTTGGCCCCCGGCCAATACGCCGAAAATGTGGCTACTGTGCCCGGCAGCAGCAACCGGGTGGAATATGCCGTCAAGCTACCGGGCCAGAGCGGAACCGTGTGGCTGCCCATTGACGCCAAGTTCCCCGGCGATACCTATGCACACCTGCAGGATGCCCAGGCCAGCGGCGACCCCGCCGCGGTAGCCGCCGCCCGTCGCCAACTGGAAACCGTGGTGCGGCAGGAAGCCAAGGACATCCACGATAAATACATTGAAGTCCCGTACACCACCGCATTCGGCATTCTCTTCCTGCCGTTTGAAGGGCTGTATGCCGAGGTGGTGAACTGTGGTCTGCCGGAAATTTTGCAGCGGGATTACAAGATCAACATTGCGGGGCCTTCCACTATGGCGGCCCTGCTGAATGCGCTGCAGATGGGCTTCCGCACGCTGGCCATCCAGAAGCGCTCCGGCGAGGTATGGCAGATTTTGGGCGCGGTAAAGACGGAGTTCGAGAAGTTCGGCAGTGGACTGCAATCCATGCAGCGCCACCTGAACCAGACCGGCAACGATCTGGAAGAGCTGATCGGCACCCGCAGCCGCGCTATTACCCGCAAGCTGGAAAGCGTGCAGCAGCTGGAACCCACCGAAGCCGCCGATCTTTTGGGGCTGGCAGAGGGCGGAAGCAGAATTTCCACACAAAACAGTGAAATTGACCGGCAGGATAACGCTCCTCGCCTGCGCCGCAAGGATGACGCAGGCATGCCCATGTGATATAATATGCCCATGTGATATAATAAAGATAGAAGGCAGGTGCGCCCTGCATGGCGCAGCGTACATCGGCCCAGGCTATCCACAAGGAGGGACTGCTTTTATGAAAGAGATCCGTTGGGAACTGATTTTGATGCCGCTGGTCAGCATTGTGCTGGGCATTTACCTGATCATGCAGCCGGGTGCCGCCACAGTTGCGCTTTGTTCGCTGATTGGCTGGCTGATTTTGCTGGCCGGTGCTGCCGGTGCGGTCAATTCCGTCACCTTCCAGCGCGCCACCTTTATGACTTCGCCTTTGCTGCCGGTCAGCGTGGCGGGCATTATGGTGGGGCTGTTCTTCATTACACGGCCTTACACGCTGGTGGAGATCGTGGGGCTTATCATCTGCGTATTTTTGATGATTCAGGGCATGACCAGTATCCAGACCGCAGTCAACCGCAAGCGCTGGGGCGATACCCTGTGGTGGGTGCCGCTGATCATCGGCATTGCCTGTGTGCTGCTGGGTGTATACGCCCTGTTTGCGCCGGGCGCTTCCACCGCGCTGATGATGCGCATTGCCGGTATCATGCTGGCATTCAGCGGCGTGGTTAACATGATCGCCGCGTTCGCCCTCACCAAACAATAACCGTTAAAGCCGCATAAACAAACCGACCGCAGGGGCGAATGAGTTATCGCCTTTGCGGTCGATTTTCTTTGTATTGGGTTGTGGGTGTTATGATTGAGCGATGCGGCGGCGGGCGCACGATGTGCCCCCCCTACGGGTGATTCACGTTTTTCAGCACTCTGCCGAACCAGGGCAACACCGCACAATTCCCGCCTTGCGGCTTAAGCACCGCTCCGGCAGCTGCGGCACGGCATCTGCGTTGCCAAAATGCTCGATAATGTCGGGTTGCGGTACCCGCATCGTGCTTCGGGGGCAAAAGCCCTCGCACTCTGCGACCGCTGCCCCTGCTTCGGTTCGCTGTTTCCGCCACTGGCGGCGCTCACCTTTGCAGCATCCAGTATTATCTGCGCTTTTGGCTTGGCATCTGCCGCACCTCGCTCGCCGTATCGGCACTTAGAATTATGCGGTATTGCCCCAGAATTTGCTTACCCCTCCGCCTTCACATACCACACCCCATCCGGCGCACGGCACAAACGGACGCCAAACACCCGATCCACCGCACCGGTAGCAGCAAGGGCAGCGGAGGTATCGCAGCCAAGCAGGCGGCCGCCACCCAACAGGGCAATGCGATCCGCATACTGCATGGCCTGGGGCAGCTCGTGCATAACCAGCACCACGGCTTTGCCGCCCGCTGCCACGCTGCGCAGCAGGTCCAGCAGTTCAAACTGGGCGCGTACATCCAGAAAGGCACCGGGCTCATCCAATAAAATGGTTGTTCCGCCCTGGGCCAGCGCCATGGCAAGGTACACCCGCTGGCGTTCGCCGCCGGAAAGCGCCCGCACATCCCGATTTGCCCAATCCAGCGTGCCGGTCCGGCGCATGGCCTGCTCCACCGCAGCGGTATCCTGCGCTGTCATCCGGCGGGAAAAGCCCAGATACGGGAACCGCCCATGTGCCACCAGCGCCCGCACCGTGATTCCCGGCACCGGGCGGGACTGCGGCATAAACGCTGCTGTGCGGGCAAACTCTTTGCGGCCATAGCTGGCGATGGAGCGGTCATCCAGCAGAATATTGCCGCTGCGGCAGGGCAGCGTGCGCGTCATGGCGCGCAGCAGGGTGGTTTTGCCGCTGCCATTGGGGCCAATCAGCGCGGTCAGCTGGCCGTTTGGGGCGGCAAAGCTCACATCCCGCACCACATCCTGTGCGCCATAGCCCGCACTGACATGCTGTAATTCAATCATACATTCGCCTCCCCCTGCCGTGCAGCAGCAAGCCAAGGAAGAACGGCCCGCCGATGAGGGACAGCAGAATGCCCACCGGCAGTTCAAACGGAGCAAACAGGCAGCGTGCCAGCACATCACACAGCACAACAAAAGCCGCCCCCAGCAGCATGGCCGCGGGCAGCAGAATGCGATGGTTATTGCCCACCAGCCGCCGGGCAATGTGCGGGGCCAGCAGCCCCACAAAGCTGAGCAGCCCTGCAAAGCTGACAGCTGCCCCCGCCAGCAGCGCCGCCGCCAGAATGTCCAAAAAGCGAACTGCTCCGATGTGCAGCCCCAAAGGAAGCTGCACTTTGTTCCCCAGGCATAGCACGTTCAGGTCTGCCGCCAGCAGCAGAGCCAGCAGCGTCCCGGTGATCAGGTAGAGCACAGCGCCTTTCAGCCCGGACAGTGTTACGCCGGACAAGCCGCCCACCAAAAAGTCTGATGCCCCGGCAATCGCATCCGGGTACAATAGCTTGATCGTATTCATGCCCGCGGTCAGCATTCCGCTGACGGCAAGGCCCGCCAGCACCAGCGTGGTGCGGCTTACCCCGGCCCCCAGCGCCAGCCCATACACCAGCAGGGCGGCGGCCAGCGCCCCGGCAAACGCCGCAGGCTGTACCGCGTTGGGGTGGGCAGGCCACAAAGCCGCAGCACACAGTGCCGCCAGCCCGGCGCCGGCGTTCACGCCGATCACGTTAGGGCTTGCCATGGCGTTGTTCAGCACGGCCTGCAGCAAAACGCCCGCTGCCGCCAGCGCGCTGCCTGCCAGCAGTCCGGCCAGGGTGCGGGGCCAGCGCACATGCAGCAAAACGCGGTAGACGGCGTTTTGGGGATCGCCGCTGCACCATGCCTGCCACAGCTGCAAAGGGGTATAGCCTTGGCTGCCAAAGCAAAGCCCGGCCAAAGCTGCCAGCACCACGGCCAGCGCTAAAACGGTCAGCGCGGCTCCCTGCCTGCGCAGGGTGGGCAGTGTTGCGGGCTGTTTCATGCCAGGGCCTCCAGCTGATCAGCCAGCTGGGGATATAGCAGCGCCGCAAGGGTGCGGTAGCTTTCGCCCCAGCGGGCGTTGGGTTTATAGTGGAACAGCGCTTTATCCAGCAGATAATAATGGCCGCTCTGCACGGCGCTCAGGCCGGACCACGCAGGATTGGCCTGCAGGTTTTCGGCCAGCCAGTCCAGCGCTTTCTGCTGGCTGGCCCCCATGGTAACCACAAAAATGTCTTCCGGGTCATCCGCAATGATGTTTTCCATGCTCAGGTTTTCCAGCAGGCTGTCGTCCGCATCGGCAATGTTTATCGCACCCAAGTCCTTCAGCATTGCGCCGGTCATGTTATCGCTGCCTTTTGCCTTGCAGCCGGAGGAATACGCCCGCAGCAACAGCACATTGGGGGCGGGCAGCTTGGCGTTCTGCACCAGTTCCAGCACATCGCTGATCTGCTGCTGCACGGCAAGGCCGTTCTGCTCATACAAATCCTCGCGGCCTGTCATATCACAAAAAGTGCGCAGCATGGCAAGGTATTCATCAAATGTATTGGTTTTGAAATAGGCGTGCGGCACCCCTGCCTCCTGCAAAAATTCATGCAGGGCCGTCTGCTCACTGACCTCGGCATTCAAAATCACAAAGTCCGGGTTCTGGGCCAGAATTTCCTCGGTGTTGGGGTCCTGATTGGTGCCGATCACGGCAATGTCTGTTCCCAGGTCCAGCCCACGCTCCTTGATAGCATCCTCCGTTGTGGCAGTCAGAGTGCCGCCTGCCAGGGTCCATGTTTCGGCAAAGCTGCCGTACAGGCTGACCACACGGTTCCAGCTCTGCACGGTAACGGGGTAGCCCATGGCATCGGTAAAGGTAACGCCGGACTGGGTTTCGGCTGCTTTCGCCGTCTGCTGCGGGGCGGGTGCCTGCACGGCCTGCGGTGCGGCACACCCGGCCAGCAGCAGGGCCGCCAGTGCCAGGGCGGTTATTGCTTTTTTGTACTTCATTTTGTGTTTTCCCCTCTATATGCTTTAGGGCAATACCGCATAATTCTAAGTGCCGATACGGCGAGCGAGGTGCGGCAGATGCCAAGCCAAAAGCGCAGATAATACTGGATGCTGCAAAGGTGAGCGCCGCCAGTGGCGGAAACAGCGAACCGAAGCAGGGGCAGCGGTCGCAGAGTGCGAGGGGCTTTTGCCCCCGAAGCACGATGCGGGTACCGCAACCCGACATTATCGAGCATTTTGGCAACGCAGATGCCGTGCCGCAGCCGCCGGAGCGGTGCTTAAGCCGCAAGGCGGGAATTGTGCGGTGTTGCCTTAACTCTGTACCCCTGCGAGATGCAGAAACTTTCTGTCAGACTGAATGCTCTGGGTCAGGAATTTGCCATCTTTGAACAGTGCATAGGTTGTAACCGGCGCGGGCACATTTTGTGCCTGCACCTTACTGGTGATATGAACAGCTTTCAACGGTATCCCGTGCTCTCTTGCGGCTTCTTCCACCCGCGGCACCCAGTAGTAAGTAAACGGGCACTGATCGGTATAATAAAGAACGAACCCGTTCTGCTCTACCGCAGGGTGCTTGGCGCACGCCTTGAATTTTGGCGGCTCGGCATCTTGTTCAAACGGCAGATACATCAGGTTGATTCCACATTCCGATGTGTCTGCAACAGCAAACCCTTTATATGCCATAAATTTAGGGTCGGAGAGAAATTCGCGTTTTCGTCCTTCTGCGGATAGAATGCACAGCCCTTTTCGCCCCTGCCCTTTTGCATCCTGCACACACTGCTGCAACAGTTCATTGGCGTATCCGTGTCCTTTTAGGGAACCGGATACCCACAAACAATCGATATAAACATATCCGTCCGCCTGAATCGGGACCCATGCGTTTTCTGCCGGGATATACTCAATAAAGCATTTGCCGCGCTCCGTGCTCCGGTAGAAAACCAGACCTTCTGCAAAGCGCTGCTTAAGCCATTCCTTTTTCATCACGCTCTGCTTGCCGGACATTGCACAGCAGATATGTTCTTTCTCAATATTATCCTTTGTAATTTGGATATAATCCATTTGAAAACCCTTTCATGCTTCATGATTCTACCGTGCCCACAATCTCCGGCTTTACTTCTTTATTCTTTCCGTCTGCATAATTTCTTTTAAGGCAATACCGCACAATTCTAAGTGCCGATACGGCGAGCGAGGTGCGGCAGATGCTAAGCCAAAAGCGCAGATAATACTGGATGTCTTATCGAGCATTTTGGCAACGCAGATGCCGTGCCGCAGCCGCCGGAGCGGTGCTTGAGCCGTTAGGCGGGAATTGTGCGGTATTGCCTTAACCTTCTGCGGGTACATTTCCTGCACGGCGGGCTGCTCCCCAGGCCGCGCAGGGTACGCGCGGGCAAACAGGCAGTCCGGCGCGGCCTGCCGCTTGTGCCGGGTATCTTCAAAAATTTTACTCCACTCGCCGCAAATAGTCAAGGCTTGGGACGGGGTATCAAAATTCATCGTTCCGCCTCTTAAATTTTTCAAAAACATTTTATTTGTCTGCTCAAATCCGCATTTTCCGCTCGTTTATATTCAATAAGCAGGCAAAACGCCTGCCGATGTGTGTGATAAAAAGGAGGTAGCACCGTGCTGTTTACCATGTTTGTATTGTTTTTGTTTGGCTGGCTGTTTTTCCATTCCATCGGGCTGGCACTGCACCTGACCTGGTGCGCAGCCAAAGTGATTGCCGCACTGCTGTTTGCGGTAGCGCTGCCGGTGCTGCTGGTTTGCCTGTTTGTAGCGGGCGGCCTATTGCTGCTGGTCCCGCTGGGGCTGATCGGCGCTGCTTTCGGCATTTTGAAATTCTGCGCTTAACCTGTTATCTCTCCTCTTAGCTGTCCTCAACAGGGCAGCTATAATTTTTATAACGCGATGTCTTATCTATGAAAACAAAAAAGCTTTGGCCGCAGGCTTGTGCGGAGCAAACTGTCCAGGGTGTATACAAAAGACGCATATTTGCTGGTTCGAGCGCGAAAAGTCCGTTTGCCATTCTTTTGTCAGCGCCCTTGAACGCTGTGCTTTTCTCCCTGCGCTGCCCAGACGCTGCTGCCGTTGAGAGAACCCCCGGCTAAACCGGGGGCTTGAGGAAGCCCTAGAAGGGCATATTACAGACAACGCCCCTCAAGGGGCCTCGAACGGTTCGGCCAGCTGCATTGCCGACTCGTGGCAGGCCCCTTAAGGGGCGTTTTACTTATGCCTTGATTCACCCTCACGGGAGTGCCAGCGCTTTAGGACTTCCTCCACCTGCTTGATAAGCTGCTCCTTATTCGGCATATACAGGACGTACCGGGATGCAAAAATTTGATTAGATAAGCCGCCCAAGGCATATTCCGCCGCTACACTGTCCTTATCGGTGCAGAGGATGATGCCGATGGGCGGATTGTCTTCTGGGTCGTTGACCTCCGCAGCATAATAATTCAGATACATATTGATTTGCCCGGCAGCTTCGGGCGTGAGTTTGGTGGTTTTCAACTCGATCAGCACATAGGCGTGCAAAATCTTGTTGTAGAACACCATGTCCACATAGTAGTGGGTGTTATTCACAGTGACCCGCTGCTGCGTACCGACAAACATAAAGCCCCGACCGAGTTCCAGCAGGAAATCTTCGATTTGCCGCACCAAAGCCGCTTCAAGGTCACTCTCAAGGAAAGGCTTCTCCTCCGGCAAACCTAAAAATTCAAACACATACGGGTCTTTGATGATGTCCTCCGGCTTGGCGTAGTCCACACCTTTTTCAGCCAGAGCCAAAACCTGCTCCTTGTTGGCATCACCGCGGGACAGGAGCAGACGCTCAAACAGCGAACTATCAATCTACCGCTTCATCTCACGGACAGACCATCCGGCGTTGACTGCTTCTTTTTCGTAGAAACTGCGTTTATCCTTATCAGGGATGGACAGCAGCTCGCAGTAGTGCGTCCAGCTCAATTTTCCAGTCACTGACTGGAAAATTGGATAGCTGAGGTAGAACTGCCGCATATTGTAAATATTCGAGCGAGAAAAACCCTTCCCCAGTTCCTTGGTAAGCGCTTTTGAAAGCTGCAGCAAGGTCTTTTCACCGTAGGCCGCCCGGACGCTGTCGTTCTGCTCGTAGCGGACGATGACTTCACCGATTTTCCAGTAGGTTGACAGCAGTTCCTGATTGACCTGCTGGGCTATGCTTTTGCGGGAGGTTTTCAGCAGTGCGCGAATCTCGCTCACTGCCGGGGCAAGAGCCTGTGCGGCGGGGGTTACAGGTTTGTTCTCCATCGGTCGTTGTCCACCTTTCTGCCAAGAGCTGTGCATGAGGGCAAAATCTCAGGAAATTTATTGATTTTAAGTATAACACGCTACCGCCAAAAAGGGAAGTGCCGCAAAATTAAAGGAATCTTGAATAAGTACATAGTGCGGCAGTTATCTGCAATGACCCGCGCCATAAGATCAATGTGTCAATCGTAAATATTTTAATTTATTGACATTTCTAAAGAAGTAAGATATAGTAATAGTAGAAAACAACATAGGGGGAAAACAGATGACGAGCGATTACCAAAAGCAAATAAAAAGAAATTTTTGGCACAGCTGATTTGGATGAATTGCGAGAACTTGCAAAGATGCTGAAAATCAATAATCCAAATCCGCGCAATGCGGGTCGCAAGGCGCAGCTTACCCCCGACCAGATCGTAGAGGTTTTGGAACTGCATAGAAAAGGCATCGGCAACACCGAGATTGCAAAACAGTTCGGCGTGTCGCGCCAGACCATATATAAGTATATCTATAACGCCGAGCATTTCAGCACGAACCCGGATTTCACCATGCGGATGAACTTCATGAATGGCTCACAGCTATGTACAGTCATCGACATTGATTTCAAGCACGAAGTTGTCCGCATGAAGAACTACACCGACCGAATCCCTTTGCGCGCGTTTGGCGTTGTAGAAAATCCGTCCTGGGCGGATTTCGAGGAGTTTTTGAAAGAAAGATGCCTCCCTGCCAGCCGAGCCGGTCTGAAAGGTATCCTCCGGGAGATGAATGTTCCTTTCTTTGATTCGCTGCTGATTATTGAAAAGACCAATGGGCGTATGGCTGGGGATCACCAATGGGTGCAGGTGATCCGTAACATCGCTGCGTAAGGAGGGCTCTATGGAAATGATTGATTTAAGCAGGCTTGAGCCACAAGGAACGCTGAACCATACATCCAAGGGAAATCAGTTGAAATGGAAATGTTATGGATACTGGTACAAGGCTGACCACATGGGGTATGAGGGGCTGGCGGAAACAATTGTTTCCGCACTGCTAGGCAAGTCAACCGTTAAGTACCCCTTTGTGGCTTATGAGTACTCGCAAATCAAATACAAAGACCGAGTTTACAGTGGCTGTAAAAGCGCTGATTTTCTCGCGGACGGCTATGACCTTATTCCATTGGAAAAGCTGTATCGAAAATTTACTGGCGGGAGCCTTGCAGTAGATACGGCGCATCAAGGGGAAATCAAGAATCAGATAAAATTTCTGGTAAACTTCGTTGAACAGACAACCGGACTGCAAAACTTTGGACAATATCTGACCTCGATGCTGGAGATTGATGCATTTTTCCTAAACGAAGATTGACATACCAACAATATTGCTGTTCAATACAATGCCGCTGACGATACCTATGCACTGTGCCCATTATTTGATAATGGCTTGTCACTTTGGCGGATACCAATGTGGTTTTTCCCCTCGAACGCAGCTTAGAGGATTGTCTAAAAGCCGTTCAAGTTCCATCCAACAGAAGTGATGCGCGCTTTCTGTTGTCCCCCGTCACACACTCAAAACGATGCACACATCTATATTCAGAAGCGCTCATCTTATCTTCCCTCTTAGCATATAGGTGTGATTTGCGTAGGTTCCTTTGGTTATTTTTATCCCATGACAGAATTTTTCTTGACAAATTCTGTCCCATCCTTTATACTCTTGAGTGCAGAGGTTGAGTTGTTCTCTGTACACGTTATTTTTACTTCATGACATCTCAGAGGTGAGCCTATGCATTTAGGGGGAACTTGCTTCCGTACGAAGCGGGCTTGTGCTAGCGCGCAAAGAGTCCCGAGAGCCCACACCGTACTGCTATAACCTTCTTACACTTCGTTCCATTCCCCCCGATGGCAGTATCGCCCAGGAGGACCTCAGCGTGTTTCACGCATCGGAGCCTCTCAAGGCAGAATATCTGACCCAGCCCGGCGACATTATCGTCCGCTTAACCACACCATACACTGCCATACTCATTGATTCTACAACCACTGGTTTGATAGTCTCCTCCAATTTCATGATCATCCGAATGGAAAGCAACGCACTGTTGCCGGACTACCTCTTTTGGTTGCTGAACACCCCGGCTGTTAAACGTCGGATCTATACAAGCACTACGAGTAATGTACTCAGCGCCGTGAAAGCCTCTTTCTTCACGCAGTTTCAATTTCATGTTCCCCCGATTTCTCAACAGGAACGAATCGGACAGATTCATAAACTAGCCCGGCGCGAAACGGCCTTGCTGCATCAACTGGCAGAGGAAAAAGAAAAATACTACGCCGCGATTCTTGCGCGGGAAGATTCATCTATGAAACGAGGTACTTCTGTATGACAACCCGAAACGACATTGAACAGGTTTTGTGGAGCGCCTGCGACAGCTTCCGCGGCAAAATCGACAGTTCCCGGTACAAGGACTACATTCTGTCCATGCTGTTTGTAAAATATCTCAGCGACGTTTCCAAGGAGAAACACCAGGATTACATCCAACAGTATGAGGGTGATATGCGTCGTGTGGAGCGCGCCATGAGCCGTGAGCGCTTTGCCATGGATGAAGAGTCCACCTTTGATTATCTGTACGATCACCGCAGTGAGTCGCAGATCGGCCAGATGATCAATGTAGCACTGTCCCGCATTGAAGAGCACAACAGCGGAAAGTTGCGCAACGTATTCCGGCCCATTGACTTCAATTCCCAAGTAGATTTCGGGGAAGTGAAGGAGAAAAACGCCACGCTCCGTAATCTGCTGGAAGATTTCCACAAGCTGGATCTTCGTCCCAGCCAGTTGGGCTCCGCTGACATCATCGGCGACGCCTATGAGTATATGATCGCCATGTTCGCGTCGGATGCCGGCAAAAAGGGCGGTGAGTTCTTCACTCCCAGCCAGGTATCCGAACTGGTGGCTTCCCTGGTGAAGCCCAAAGAGAATGACCGTATCTACGACCCCACCTGCGGCAGCGGCGGCCTGTTGCTGAAGGCCTATAAAAAGGTGCCCAGCGGCAAGGTCGCCATCTACGGCCAGGAACTCAACGCTCAGACCTGGGCTTTGTGCACGATGAATATGTTCCTGCACAGGGTGGATGACGCCCGCATCTGGCAGGGGGACACCCTATCCAACCCGCAGAACATCGAAGATGACAAGTTGATGAAATTCCAGGTTGTGGTTGCGAATCCTCCCTTCAGCCTGGATAAGTGGGACAGCGGCTTTCTGACGGATGTGGAGGCGGACAGCAAAGGCAAGAAAAAATGACGGCCGAGCTGGACCCTTATCACCGGTTTGATTGGGGCGTCCCGCCCACTTCCAAGGGTGATTACGCGTTTGTGCTGCATATGCTGGCCAGTCTGGATGCAGAAAATGGCCGTATGGCCATCGTGTTGCCCCATGGTGTCCTCTTCCGTGGTGCCAGCGAAGGGAAAATCCGCCGCCAGCTGGTGGAAATGAATCTTTTGGATGCCGTGATTGGACTGCCCGCCAATCTGTTTTATGGTACCGGCATTCCGGCCTGCATTTTGGTGTTCAAGAAAAACCGTCCGCAGCGGGATGTGTTGTTTATCGATGCTTCCGGGGAGGGCAATTTTGAGAAAGGCAAGAACCAGAATATTCTGCGCGACACCGACATTGCCCGGATTGTCTCCACCTACGAAAAGCGGGAGACCGTGGACAAATACAGTTATCTTGCCTCTTTGGATGAAATCCGGGAGAACGACTTCAACCTGAATATCCCACGGTATGTGGATACCTTTGAGGAAGAAGAACTGGTTGACATCGACGAGGTGCAGCGCAACATTGCCAATATCGAAGCGGAACTGGCGCAGGTACAGGCACAGATGAAACAGTATCTGGAGGAACTGGGGTTATGAGCAACGAGTTGGAAAATACCGGCAAAATCCTGATTTATCAGAACGAAAAGGGTGACACCAAGATCGATGTCTACTTTGAGGGCGATACCATTTGGATGACGCAAAAATCTATGTGTGATCTCTATCAAGTAGCCAAGTCATCTATTAGTGAACACATAAGCAACATTTTTAAGGATGGAGAACTTGACCCCGCGGCAACTGTTCGGAAATTCCGAACAGTTCAAATTGAAGGAAACCGGCAAGTAAGCCGCGAACTCGATTACTATAATCTCGACATGATTCTTGCAGTTGGTTATCGTGTGCGCAGCAATGTCGGTATGCATTTCCGCCGGTGGGCCAGTGGGATTCTAACCGAATACATGAAGAAGGGCTTTGTTCTGAACGATGATCGCCTGCGCAATCCCAGGGAGTTCGGCGCAGATTACTTCGACGAATTGCTGGAACGCATTCGGGACATCCGAGCCAGCGAAAAGCGCGTTTACCAGAAAGTCAAGGAGATCTTCGCGCTCTCTGTCGACTACGACAGCAAAAGTCCAATCGCCCAGAATTTCTTCAAATCGGTGCAGAACAAGCTAGAATATGCAGCTACCGGTCACACAGCACCGGAGATCATCGCCGCCCGGGCCGATGCCTCCAAGGACAATATGGGCCTTACCAATTTCAAAGGAGCCAAAGTCCGCCGTGGTGACGTCATCATAGCGAAGAACTACATGACACAGGAGGGAATCAGTACGCTGAACCTCATTGTCAATATGTACCTGGACTACGCGGAACTGCAGGCAAAAGGCCGCCATCCCATGCACATGGCCGACTGGGAAAATAAGTTGGGCGATTTTCTTCGGTTCAATGGCCGGGATGTCCTGAAAACTTCGGTACCGTCAAGCGGGAAGTAGCCGAAAAGCTGGCTTTAACGCAGTACGAACAGTACGATGCGCACCGCCGTAAGCTCGACGCCCAGGACGATGTAGACGAACTGACGGCAGATGTGAAACGTCTCAAACCGTGAACTTAAGCTAAGGAATGATACACATGGGGAACATCGAGTATAAGAAAACGCTGACTATCAAAGGGAAGATCATAAAAGAAGATGATGTTCTTCGTATAGCGCACCTGCTTCACTCACAGTTTCGCACCGGTGATTATACGGAGGAATACGAAATTCTATTTGAAGATCAAAGCAGTCTCACCGGCAATGATAGTGTAGCGATATTGTCAAGCGATGAATTCAGGAAAAGGCAAAGTCAGCGCCTTTGGTTCACCTATAAATCCAAGGAGTTTGAACGCAGAATCACAGTTCGCATATACAATTCGTTTCGTTTGCCAACAGAAAGTACAATTGAAATTAGTAGCATAGACCGGGATTGGTATAATTCCATCTGTAACCAGATGGCAACCATTATAAACGAGATGGAACATCAAAAATCACCTTTTCCACCCTTCGCAAACTATATTGTTTCTGCAATCGCCAGTCTTGTTGAGTCCCTTATTTTTTCTTGGTCACTAAGCCGGCTATTTCCAAACTCCTTCAGCAATTCTCAGGAATCCGCTATAGTTGGCCTATCTTGCATGATATTGATGTCAGTAAACCTTTTTCTTTTCGGCCTGATAGAAAAAGCTTATCCAAATGTTGAGTTTGCCTTCGGTCCCTCCTATTTAAGCAAGAGCCTAAAAATAAGACATATTTTGGGAATTTTTATTTCACTGGTAATTGACCTAATATTCTTTGCCTTGGGTTATACCCAATAGGAGGTAGCATATGAATCCAGAAATCAAACGGCGCATAGAGCAGATCCGTCGGGGCGATGTGCCGGAAGAGTATAAAAAGCCATAGTTGGAATCATTCCCGACAGCTGGGAGCCCAAAAAGCTAAAAGATATCTGCGAGATCAATCCCCCGAAAGAAAAAAAGGAACCGGCACAGACCACCTTTCTTGGAATGTCAGACGTTGACGACAGTGGCCATATTATAGCTCAGCACAAAATGGATATACACCAGATCAAAAGCGGCCTTACCCCTTTTGAAAGAGGTGATATTCTCGTTGCTAAAATCACTCCTTGCTTTGAAAACGGGAAAGGCGCCAACACCAAAACGCTTCAAACCGAAACAGGTTTTGGCAGCACTGAATTTCATGTTCTACGAAACAAAAAAGATGGTGATTTTATTTTTTACCACACCATTTCTCACTCTTTTCGGCAAAAGTTAGAACGAGAAATGACTGGGTCCGCAGGGCAGAAACGCGTTCAAGTTGATTCATTGGGAAATTATGTCATCCCGTTTCCTGGTCGCAGCGAACGGAGAAGTATTGTTGATATCCTTTCTGCGCAAGATTCTATCATTGTATTGAAAGAGAAACGCCTAGCCGAAAAGCAACAGCAGAAAAAAATATATCATGCAGCAGTTGCTGACAGGCAAAAGGCGGCTACCCGGTTTTGAAGGTGTCTGGAAATATATACCAGCACGCGAAATATTCAAAAGTATAACGGACAAAAAATATTCTTGGGATCTACAAGTTTTGCCTTCAACGCAAGATCGCGGTATTGTTCCTCGGGATCAGGTTGGTATCGATATAAAATACGAGGCAGATTCGCTTTCCTCCTATAAAAAAGTTGAAAAAGGGAATTTCGTCATCAGCTTGCGTTCATTTCAAGGCGGTATAGAATATTCAGACTATACTGGCATCGTAAGTACCGCTTATACAGTATTGAAATCCATCGAAAAAATATCAGACGAGTATTACAAGCAGTTTTTCAAAAGCACAGACTACATCAATCGTTTAAATATCGCTGTATATGGCATACGCGATGGAAAACAGATCAGTTACGAGGACTTCGGACGCATAAAAATTCCCTATCCAGCTCTCGACGAGCAAATCGCCATCGCCAAAGTCCTTTCCACTGCGGACCGGGAAAACGACCTGCTTCGTCAGGATATCGAGCAGGAGAAGCAAAAGAAAAAAGCCCTGATGCAGCTTTTGCTGACAGGGATTGTGAGAGTAACGAGGTGATCGGATGAAATGTCCCAATTGTGGAACAGGTATCCATTTGGAAACTGATACTTGCGACTTTTTTCGCTGAGGAAGGCACTTATGGCAGTCCCGGTATCACTATAGAGGTTGGTTTTTGCCCTGAGTGTAAAAAAAAAAGCCGATTGTCATTATGAAAAGCGGAAAAGTGTTAGATTTCGATTCTCGAGGTAATGAAATTCTTTCCATTGATACGGAGCAACGCCTATATCCCCCTCAAGAGAAACCTACTATACTAGATCCTTTAATTCCCCAAAGTACGAAAGTTTGTTCCATGAAAGCGAGCTTGTCAATAACATCAGCCCCCGTTCCAGTGCAACACTAAGCCGGTACTTACTGCAAATGTTACTGCATGAAGAGCTACACATTGAAAAAAGGAACCTTGAGCAAGAATTGGACGAGCTCGAAAAGGAAGTGAAGTTCCTTCCAATCTAATCACCATGCTTCAAATCATGCGTCGTGTTGCGAACTTTGGCGCCCATCCCAAAAAAGAGCACCAATACCGGAGAAATTGTTGAAGTAGAAAAGGGCGAGTCCGATATCATGTTGGAATTGATCCTGGAGCTATTTGACTACCTCTTCATAAAGCCTAAACAACAGGAGCAATTTTTTAAAAAGATTGAAGAGAAGTATGGTATAAAGCCATAACACGCCTCACCGATACTTCATGTTATAGTCTTGGTCCAGGCATTTGTCATCCAAAGCGTTCTTATACACCAACTCTCATTGTTACCAACTGAAAGTACAGGGTAAAATTATGAACACAACTGCTCCAGATGTAATAATCCAATGCATTTGCGACTGTTTTCAGAAAGACGAAATCGAAGAAATCGAAAACAGTCTTGTTCCTTACAATCTCCATTTAAAAATCGAACAAGATTCAAAACCACAATTCTTAAATTCTCCCTTTGAATGGTTTTTCCCTGTGCTGCAAATTCTGCTGGCACCGGAAACACAGACTGCACTGTGCCAAGGATTGGCAAGCAGTGCATGTTATGACGGGATCATATACCTATGCAGACTGATTTGGAAGCGTTTTCACCATCACCCCTTCTACAAGATACAAGATGGTAAAATCGAAAAATCTCCTGCCAATATTCAATTTGTCATTGATAACAATCGCCTTATTTTGCCTGTAGATGTCGATAAAGATAAATATGAATATGCCGTAGATCGGTTCATGGAGAAAGCTTTCGCTTCAAATCCGGATGAGCGCACCTTTTTCTATTATTCCGATGACCAACAAACAATTCTCTGCAAAACAGAAAGCCGTATCATAAAAGATGAGATAGAAAAGCGCCAAAATAAGTCTTGATCGATTATCATTATGCACTGTCTGGCCCTATTAATATACCACCTACGCCAAGGGAGCAATCTATATGTGTACAAAGCAGCTAAAAGATGTAACTGATGTTGACGCCTTGGTCTCTTTTTTTTGAAGACTAAGGGAGAAAATCACAAATGCTATTACCACTATACTTCATGGGACAGCTTTTTGAAGATATACGAAAACGCGTACTTTTTGTTAACACGTGGGAACTCTTTGAACATCAACGATCAGCACGAAGCCCTTATGAAAGGCTCGTGGTCAACATGGAACAGAACCTACATCGGAAGTTTTGCTTATGGTCAAAGTGAAAATATGGCTATGTGGGGGTTATACGGACAGCCTGAAACGGATGCCATCCGAATTGCTATACCCAGGGCCGAAATGTTGAATTGGATTCACGGAACCAAAGAGGTGTACATATGGGATGGTGCCCCATCGATTCCATACGTGCCGATGTTACATTGAATGACATTGTGTATGTCAGTGGTGAAGCACGTAGTGATAATCTCCTGCTTTGCAACAATACTCAAAAACTCAAAACCGTTAATATTCATGGCCTTAAGGGCGTGGACACCACTCCCCAAATGACCGGTTATATAAAAAATGCCGCCTGGCGGTATGAAAACGAAGTTCGAATTCGCGCCGAGCTTCCTTATTCTGTTGGCAAGGAAAAAATCATGATAAAGATTCCAGATTATGTTCTCTCTGCAATAACAGTGATGGAAGGGCCTTCTTTTGTTTATAAAACCGATGACATTTGTAAACTTCTTCATTCTCAGTATCGAATCGCTGAAAGTGCTTTTACCGGGCTTTTAAAGTATCGATCTTTATGTAGTCTGTGCGCTCATGGGGCATTCGAGAAGAAATAACTACTTGTAGTTTCCATTGAAGGGAAGCCTATTGCCATTTTGTGTAGTCACGTTTTATCACTTTATTTATTGATTAAAAGGATCACACGGTCGAGATCGTTTTCCCCTATAATTTTCCAACATCTTCTGTGAGGTTTACCAGATGGAAATTGAAAAAAACCTTCCACCAATGAAGAAACTTACCGCATTTATAATTATTTTAAAAAGTATCCAGGTATATTATTATCCGCCGTTTCTGTCTTGACAGCCGTATTAGCGGTTGTCGCCAATGCTCTGGCATTTTTGTACCAATATATCAAATTCCAAAAATGGAACATCAATATACTAAAGTGGGGCCTTCCTTTTAAAGGGAATACTATTTACTACCCTGTTCTGTCTTTACTATATATCTTGCTTGTATTTTGTCTCTGCTATGTAATGTTGCAAATTTTTGAAGTTGCCTTTTCTTCGTACGCGCTTCATGCCTACTTAGAATGTATTCGTCTGAACAATGAGGCAAAATATTTCCCACATTCAGAATCCTGGCTTACCGAGGACGGTATAAAAAATCTGAAAAAGGATTGGAACTCATTAATATTTCCCAAAAGCCTTTTTGCGCTTTTAATCTATGCGTTGCTTATCTTCACTCAACAACTTCTTACAGACAATTTTTATTTTTTGTCACCACCGCTGGTTGCAGCGTATATATTTTTACTTGCTATTATCGTATTATCGGCGTTTTTCTCAACAATCGTAGACACTAAAGAGTTTTTTCCAAACAAAAAACTCAGAAAGGCACTCCGAAAAGCCACAAAAAATCCTACTTGTCCACCTCAAAGTATCCTGACTGAAGAAGAATTTACTATATGCCTCGGTAAGTGTGGCGCTCTATTGGTAAATAGCAAGAAAAAGCGTCGTTTTTCCGATCAAAACATTTCCCGTTACATGATCCTTGTTGCTGCTGTATTTATAACAGAGATTGTCAGTATATGCTTTACGGCCATCGCAACTACAGAAAACAACTTTTGGATCTATACTGATTCACAATCTTCCTATGTCGTTGCTTATCGCCATGACTCCCAGTATGTCTTGACAGAAGTGCAAATCAACGATTCCACCATTACCATCGATTTGTCTTCGCAGCGGATTTTACAGAGCGATGATTTAACAATACAACAGCGCCAATTTGAAGATGTCATTTGGGAAAAAGGAGATCAGTCATGAAGGATTTTCCATCACAACCGATTTGTATAGTGAAAAGACTGCCAGCCAGCAGCCCGCGCTCGATCTGTTGCAGTCCATGGGGTATACCTATATTTCGCCGCAGGACTGCGAAGCACAGCGCGGCAGCCGGTACCATGTGCTGCTGAAAGACATTCTGCGCGGACAGCTGCGCCGTCTGAACCGGTACACCTTTGCCGGTGCGGAAAATGAATTTTCCGCTGCCAACATTGAACGTGCCATGGACGATCTGGACGAACCTCTCACAGATGGTCTGGTGCGCGCCAGTGAAAAGATCTACGATGCGCTGCTTTTGGGCAAAAGCTACCCAGAGACCGTGGGCGAAGGGAAAATTCTCAGCTTCAACCTGCGGTATATCGACTGGGAGCATCCTGAAAACAATCTGTTCCATGTAACCGAAGAATTCGCCGTTGACAGCCGCGATAAGTTGCACAACGCCCGGCCGGATCTGGTTCTGTTTATCAATGGCATTCCTTTTGCCGTCATCGAGTGCAAAGCACCGCAGATCAGTGTAGAGCAGGCTGTGGAACAGAACATCCGCAACCAACAGAAAGAATACATTCCCCAGCTGTACAAGTTTGCCCAGATTGTACTGGCCACCAACAAAAATAGCGTAAAATATGCCACCGCAGGCACGCCAAAAAATTCTGGACCGTGTGGAAAGAGCAGGATACTGACTTTCTGAAAGATGCCCTCGCCCGGTATATCCATGACCGCATTCCCACCGAGCAGGACCGCAACCTGATTTCTTTTTTCACCCCTGCCCGTGTGATGGAGCTGATCCGCTACTTTGTGCTGTTTGATGCCAATGTGAAAAAAATCTGCCGCTATCAGCAGTATTTTGCCATCCAGGAGATTATCAAAACCATCCAGCAGCCTGATGAAAAAGGCAACCGGCAAAGCGGCGTCATCTGGCATACGCAAGGCAGCGGCAAGAGCCTGACGATGGTCATGCTGGCCAAATATCTGCTGATAGAGCTTTCCTCATGCCATCCCCGGGTCATCATCGTTACTGACCGCAAAGAGCTGGATCGTCAGATTGCCGCCACCTTCTCTCACACCCGTCTGAATCCCGCCCGGGCCACCAGCGGACGCAATCTGGTGGACCTGTTGCAGGATGGCCGTGCCGATGTGATCACCACCATTATCAACAAGTTCAACACGGCAGAAAAGCTGGAGCACAAGAATCTGTCCCGGGATGTCTTTCTCCTGGTGGACGAAAGTCATCGTTCCAACTATGGATTGCTGGCTACTCGCATGCGCACGGTCTTCCCCAATGCCTGCTACATCGGTTTTACCGGCACACCTCTTATGAAAAAAGAGAAAAACACCGTGGCCAAGTTTGGAAAGCTGATTCACAAGTATACCATTCAGGATGGTGTGGACGATGGTGCGATTGTTCCACTGATCTATGAAGGCCGTTTTGTGGATCAGAACGTGGATGAGGAAAACATCGACCTTTGGTTCCAACAGACTACTAAGAGACTTACCGAAGCCCAGCGGGATGATCTTTCCCGTAAATGGAGCAGCATCCGCCGTCTTACCTCCACCAATGCCCGGATCAAGCGTATCGCGTTGGATATCAACAACCACTTCATCGAAGGATTCAAAGCCACCGGTTTCAAAGCCATGCTGGCCACCAATTATAAGCGGGACGCTGTACGCTATCTGGAATGTTTTGAACAATTCGGGGATTTGAACTGTGCTGTTGTGATTTCCCCGCCGGATATGCGGGAAAGCGTCGACGATGCAGATGAGGGTACCGACGACAAAGTACTAGCTTACTGGAATAAGATGATGAATCGGTATGGCGATGCCGACACCTACGAAGAGACTATGAAAAATCAGTTCTGCGCCGGTGACATCGACATTCTGATCGTCTGCAGCAAATTGCTGACAGGGTTTGACGCCCCCATCTGCCAGGTTTTGTACATCGATAAGGAGTTGAAGGAGCACGGCCTGTTACAGGCCATTGCCCGCACCAACCGTTTGTGTGAAGGAAAAGACTACGGTTTGATCGTGGATTATCGTGGTCTTATCGAAAAGTTGGATACCGCTATGGATCTGTACAGTGGTGCCGGGCTGGAGAACTTTGACAGCGGAGACCTGAAGGGGGTTGTGGTGGATGTCATGTCGTCCATCGGGTCGCTGCGGGAGGCCTACACGCAACTCACGGAACTATTTGCTTCCCTGGAAAATCCGCAGGATTCTGAAGCCGTGGAAGTTTCACTGGCAGATGATAAACGCCGCGAAACCTTCTACAACCGTTTATGCGCCTTTGGCCGTCCCTTGAACTTGGTATTAAATGCAGAGCAGGCCTATGAAGCGCTTCCAAAACCAGAGCTGAAACGCTATCAATCTGCCTTTGCCTTCTTTTCCAAAGTGCGCCGCAGCGTGAAAATCCGCTATTGTGATGCCATCGACAACCGGGAATATGAACCCTTAATGCAGAACTTGCTGGATACACATCTTTCGGTAGCTGGTCTCAAGCAGATTACCAGCCCCATTGACATCCTGAACAAGGATGATTTTGAGCGCGAACTGGAAAGTCTGGGCTCCGCCCGTTCCAAAGCAGATGCCATTACCAGCAAGCTGACCAAAAGCATCAGCGCCAAGTATCAGGAAAACCCTGCCTACTATGACAGTTTTTCCAAGCGTATCAAAACCGCGTTGGAGCAATACAAAGAAAAAGTTATTACGGAAGCCGAATATCTGGCAAAGATGCGCGCCATCATGGAAGATTATCATGCCGGGAAAAGCACTATTGCCTACCCGGAGTCCATCAAGAACAACGTACACGCCCAAGCTTTTTACGGCGTCCTGTCTGCTATCTTCGATGAAGCGCAGGACGCAGAGGTTTCTTCTGATTTTGCTGCCGAAATGTCCATTGCAATTACCCAAATCATCGCAGCTCACAGTCAGGTTGACTGGACCAACAACAAAACCATTCATGACCGTATTTCCCAAGATATCGATGACTTGTTCTACCACTACGAGAAGGAGCGCGGTTTGAAACTCTCCTTTGACACCATAGATAAGATCATTGAAAACGTAAAAACAGTCGCACTGCGGAGGTTTTAACAAAGATGGCATCTGAGATGATGCGCCATGTGCGCTGTGAAAACCGGGAAATTTCCTATCTTCTGGAACAAAAGCCTGTTAAAAACCTGAATCTCCGAATTCATAAAGATGGCCGTGTATTTCTTTCCGCCAATCCCGATGTTCCCGCTTCAGAGATCGATGCGTTTATTCTGAGCAAAGCCTCCTATATCTTTGCCGCACAGGATAAGTTTGCTGAAATTGCTCGATATTCTCCCCAGCCCAAACAGTATGTCAGTGGAGAAACCTTCTATTTTCTGGGGCGTGGTTTGCGCCTGAAAGTTGCTTCTGCCGCAAAAGAAACCGTAGATACGGATGGCGTTTATCTGTTTCTGAACGTCAAAAACACCACAGACTTCAGCAAAAAGCAACAGTTGGTTACCCGATACTTGGACCGTCAATGTGAAGCGATTTTTGGCGAAGTTTTAGATCAGGCCTACCCATCTTTTCAAAAAATACGGTGTGGCAAAACCTCAGCTTCGTATCCGTTCCATGGACACTCGTTGGGGTTCCTGTCTTCCAAAAAAGCTGATCATTACACTGAATAAGCAATTGTTGGAAGCGCCCAGAAACTGTATTGAATATGTGGTTGTTCATGAGCTGTGCCACCTGGTTCACCCCAATCACTCCAAACAGTTCTACACCTTTCTTACCATGTTCATGCCGGACTGGAAAGAGCGAAAAACTGAGCTTGAAAAGAATTGCATTCTGTGGCTGTAAGTGGCACCGCACCATTAGCAGAAAATGAGGTTTAATTTTCTAAGAACTCTTACCTCATCTAGAGAAGTTACTAAAGTATATCTCAAATTATTAGAAAGCGGGAGAACAAATATGCCTTCCGCCTTTTGTTTATACCTGCAGCCTTGAACAGATACCATTAGTTTGCCTGATGCAATCTGTTCTCTATCGAAATTTCTAGCACTATTCCAAATAAAACGGTATACCCATTTTATAAATATACACGAAGTGCAGGACGAACAAAATAAGATGTGTTCGTCACCTTTCTCCCTCTAGCAAGAATTTTTCCGTCCTTGCTTACCCCAGCTGCTCTGTAAGCAGGATATCCCGAGGATCTTAACCACCACGGAAAAAAACATTTTAAATTTTCAAATTCATTGTCTATTAGTTTTACTCTTCTCGCTTCTGCATTGGGGAAATAATGTTCTGCTTCTTCTATACTCAGCAAAAAAAACTCTATCACTGGTGCAAGAGTTTCTATTAGTGCCATATTCAATATTTTTCGGTGTGTTTACTTTCGAATTCAAGATACAGAGTCTTTTATTTCCTGTAAACGCCGCAAAAAAGAAATCTGAATTTAACCAGCTTCTTATAGATGATTTTTCCGAGTCTACCTTCTTTTGCTCAGAATGATACGGTATCGCCTCTAAAACATTCTTACTCACAAGGAGAGCAACGTTAGCCTTAACGTCTAATACTATCCATTCTATTGTAACGTCTTTTTCATGTCCGCTATTTTGATATAGTCTTTTTTCCGTCTTGCTCTTTACATAAGGTGCAAGGTCTTGTTTTATGCGCTTATATACGGCCTGTTTTGTAATACCAGCGGCGGCAAACTCTACAACTGTAAGATAGTCTTTCATTTCTTGCCCCCTGCTTGCTCTTTAATCTCTTGCTCTAATTTGTTTCTCTGCATCAAGTATGCAAATGTAAGTTGCCCATTTCCAAATGTGCGGTCTATTTCATCACATATAACCATTCTTTCAATAGGCGGCTTCAATTCTATTGTAAACTCTGCATCGGTGATATATTCCGTGAATACTTGAATGCTTCTATGGTTATGTTATCTTTACACACGGATTTTATTCATCCGGCCACATAATCTTCCACTCAAAATACTCTGCCTGCGTAATCTCTCCCGCATACAACTTCTTCTGAACTACAGCCCAATCCTTCAGAAAATCATCCAGAATCGTATCATCAAACCACATCGCCACGGGGGAGCGTGGCGGCCAGTTATCGTTGTCATCATAGCGCAGCGCAAAGTTTGGGTTGGCATTATACCGTGCTATGCCGCGCTCGGTGGGAACCAGCTTTATAACGCCGGGCTGCTCCTCGTCCAGCCAGAAAAGCTGCTCCAGAATATCGTTTGCCGGGCCGTTTCCGCCATCGGAAAGTGCCAACGGGGAAACACGCAAAGCCTCTGCTATCTGATTTAGCAGGGGCTTTTTGGTACGCGGTAACCCATTTCGTACTGCGCAATGCGGTTTGCGCTGAGGTCGACCAACTCGCCCAACTCTTTCTGGGTCATGCGGCGGTGCTGGCGGATGCGCTTGATTTTCTCTCCGATGTTCATTTCGTTCACTCACTTTGAAGGATTTTCCTTATTGTACCACACCATAACATAAAAGCGCAGTATCCTATATTTACATCGCAAATATGCGAAAGTCAACTATAAGGATGGTGATCGAATGGATTGTAAAGAAATCAGAGAAATGTACAAGCTCATGTTTACGGAGTACCCGGACATTGTAACGGTCAAGGATCTGCAAGCCATGCTGGGCATCAGCCGCCATGCGGCCTATGACCTGCTGGGGGAGGGCGAAATTAGCTGCATCCGGTTGGCAAACGCCTACAAAATCCCCAAAATCAATGTCATTGACTATGTTTTGAAGCGTCCGTGCGGTCAGACCCGCGTGAGCGCGTAGGTGAAAACCTTGCTTTTGGCAAGAGGCCCGCCCGGAGAGTGAATCAGATTTGATTCACTATTTAGGGGGCAAGGGGTACTTGGCGCAGGCGGTGGGATTCTCCCGCGCCCTTGCAAGAGTCCGCGGGACTGTTGCAGCCCGGCGGGACGCAAAGCGCCGGGCACGGGCTGTTCGAATCCCACCTTGCAGCCCTTGCATAGTTTGCCGCAAAAATAAAAAGCAGCGCCCCGCAGGGTGCTGCCTTTGGCGCAGACGGTGGGATTCGAACCCACGTGGCATTGCTGCCAAATTGATTTCGAGTTAATCTTTGAAAAGGCAATATGGTGATAACCAAGGCTGATACAGGCTGGTTTGTCCGCTGATTTTGGGCGATGTTTGTGGAAAAAGCACTGATAAACCAGCAAAAAACAATGTAGGTACGAAAAGAAGCAAAATCGCCCGTTTTGGGGCAAAAATGGCGACTTTTTGGGAAAAATGCAAGATAAGATGCAAGATAAGCCCTGCCACAAAAGCCGGATAATGGTGCAGGTTTGCGGACACGAATGAGAAAAATGCAGGAAACAGAAAAATGAAGTAGTGATTTTTAGGGTTCCACTTTAGAAACAAGGAGAACCCGAAATGAAGAAAGCAACAGTAAGCAACGACTATTTGAAAGAAAAAATTGAAGAAATCCTAACGCCCTATCCGGACCCGATGAGCCGCAACGATTTCCGCATCGTATGATATCGGAACGCGCACTTCGCTTTATCTCCTGCAAAGCGGGCTTGTTCCCTGCAAAAACAACGGAAAGAAAACGCGATGCTATAAAATCGCCAAGAAAGATGTTGCCGAGTATCTCTACCGCCGAGAGTCCGACCCGATGCGCTACACCCCACCCAGCGGGTGGTATTACAACTACCCCAAGCACAAGAAACCAGCCGCATCGTTGGAGCGCAAGCTGAACTATAAGGGCGAGGAACGGCTGCTGGCCAAGGAATGGTACGAGCAGCAACTGACAAATCACCCGGATGTACTGACCGTTGCGCAAGTCTGCGAGGTGACAGGCTACCAACGCCACACAATCCTGAAATGGTGCAGCAAGGGCTTGCTGAAAACCATCTTACAGACACCCAAGTACATGATTCCCAAAGTATGGCTGCTGGAATTTGTGACATCCGATTTTTTCAACGAGATCAGCCGAAAATGTGGAAAACACTATGCCGCCATCAAGGAAATCAGCAGCTCACGCAAAGCCAGATAAGATGACTATCCGACCTCATGTGAACGCTAACACTTTAAGACTGCTTCCATCAGTCTGATATGGTTCCCATTTCAATTTTCCAGTCACTGACTGGAAAATTGGATGTCTAAGATATGCAAGCCCAAAAATCTAGTTAGACAGATCTCCCAAGGCATATTCAGCTTTTATGCAGAACTCAATTTGCCAGACACTGTCTGGTAAATTAGATAGCCCAATACAACAGGCTTATATGCAACGATCCTGCGGTCATACAAATCAAGAAAAGCGCTCAGATACAGCTTCTTTATCACGGGACCGTCATAGTACTTAAACGCTGTGACATCGGTCAGCCACTTTTCATTGGGTCTGTCTGCGTAAAATTCACGATTCAAAATGTTTTCTGCTGTTGTTTCCGGTGTGGACGGAATATAGCTTGCCCGTTTTCTGCGGCAAACAGACTTTTAAGCGAAGGTATCTCATCAGCCGGCGAATCCGCTTGACATTGTATTGAGTATTTTTGTCACGGTTAATGGTTATCGTCATTTGCCGATAGCCAAGGATTCCATTCTGCTCTTCATACAATTCCTTGACCCATTCGATGATTCGTCTGTTCTCTGTTTCGACTTGGCTTTCCTTTCGCCGTAACCACTTGTAATAGGAAGATCGATTAAGATTAAGAATATCGCATAATCGGTTGACCGAATAGTGCTTCTCCTCATGTACACTGCGGACTGCAAGATGCTTCTTCTCTTGCCTTACTCCGCTCAGACATCCCACCTCTCCAATTCTTTCAATTTTTTTAACAGAGCAATCTCCATCTCCTTGTCTTTGATCTGTGCTTGAAGCAGCTTGTTTTGCACACGAAGTTTCTCGACTTCGGTCATTTCACTCTCCGGCTTGTTCCTGCCTCTGCCATCCACCAGACCTGCAACGCCTTTTTCTTCGTACTTTCGTACCCATGCGTAAATCTGTTGATACGATACGCCATAAGTCTTTATCGTCAGCGGATAGTTCTTGCCATGTTCAATACAAAACGCTACGATCTCCGCGCGTTCCTTTTCTGTTGTCTTTCTGCCCTTGGTCATATAAATCTCCGTTCCGGCTGCTCGCCTCTCCTTGATTTCTTTATGACCATTATACCACTTTATCCAGTTCCGCAGCTGCTTTTTGTCTTTAATCCCGTGTTTTTTGCAAATAGTCCGTAAACTGCCACCGCCTCCAAGATAATCCTGCACTGCTTGCAGCTTTAGTTTTCTGTCGTAGTACTTGTTCCTTCTTCTTGACATAATAAAGCCCCCTTAGTGTAGACTTGAAAATTTTTGCTTCTTTAGATGTCTACTCTAAGGGGACTATATCAGTTCATCCTTTGAACTGCCGGGACGTTGTTCATTCTTTTCGTCGCTGATACTCCGTAGGGGTCAGGCCGTACTGCTGCTTGAACTGCCGGGCGAAGGCGCTCGGGCTGGGGAACGCCAACAGATTGGCCAGCGTGGCGATGGTCGGAGAATAGTTGTCCAAAATATAGCGGGCGTAGTTCAGTTTGTGTGCGCGGGTGTACTCGGTGGGGCGAAAGCTGGTTTCCTTAAGAAACAGTGCGGACAGATGATTGGGAGAAAGATTGACCAGCTCGGCCAGTTCCGTCAGGCTGATGGGCTCGTGGATGTGCATCAGGATATACTCGCAGCACTGCTTGATCTCCTTGCGGCAGGATTGCAGCCGCCAGTCCTGCATGACCTGGCAGTATTCCCGGAACGCGCTGAGGGATAAGAACTGGATCTCCTCAATGCTTTCGGTCTCGTCTAAGTGCAGCAAATAGGAATCGCTGATGCTGTAGGCGAGATTCTCCGGCAAGCCGTTGTCGATGGCCGCGCGGCAAAACAGCGTGACCGAAGCCACGGTGGCGTATCGCGCCTGCTGGATCGACGAGGTGCTCATCACCCCAAAGCGAAACGATTCCTGCTTGTTGTAAGCACGAGCCAGAGACTCATCGGCCAGCACGGCGTTGCCCAGTGCGATGAACGACAGAAAGCGTTTTTCCTTGACGCGATTCGAGTCTCCACTTGCCGTTTCCTCCAACTGTGCGTAGGTGCTCGCCCGATAACGCTCACGAATCTTGACCGTGACTTCCTTCAAGTGGTTGTTGGATTTTTCCTCAAAGATACCGGGCCGCATAAAAATCACCTTTTCGTTGAAATCGTGTTGAGATAGTTTATACCATATAGTCATTATACGTCTTGCTGTGTAAAATAGCAAGTAAGGAATGCGCGGTACAATGCCGTTGCCAAATAACAGACAAGGAGAATAGAATATGAAGCGCGATTTGAAAGCATTGATCGGCCAAATGACATTGGAAGAAAAAGCCAGCCTTTGCTCCGGCTCGGATTTCTGGCACACGCAGGGGATCGAGCGGCTGGGCATCCCGGCCGTGATGGTGACCGACGGCCCGCACGGTCTGCGCAAGCAGGCAGGTGAAGCGGACCACCTCGGCCTGAACGACAGCGTCGAGGCTGTCTGCTTCCCGGCCGGGTGCGCCACCGGTTCCAGCTTTGACCCCGACCTTTTGGAGCACATGGGTCAGGTTTTGGGCGACGAGTGCCAGGCCGAGGATGTCAGCATCCTGTTGGGGCCCGCCGTTAACATCAAGCGCAGCCCGCTGTGCGGCCGCAATTTCGAGTACATTTCTGAGGACCCGTATCTGGCCGGTAAGCTGTCCGCTGCGTACATTCGCGGCGTGCAAAGCCGGGGCGTGGGGACCTCCATCAAGCACTTTGCCGCCAACAATCAGGAGACCCACCGCCTGACCATCTCCTCGGACCTCTCGGAACGTGCGCTGCATGAGATCTACCTGCCCGCCTTTGAGGAAGCCGTCAAGACCGCCCAGCCCAAAACGGTGATGTGCAGCTACAACAAGATCAACGGCGTGTATGCTTCCGAAAACAAGATGCTGCTCACCGACATCCTGCGGGACCAATGGGGCTTTGAGGGGTACGTCGTCAGTGACTGGGGTGCCGCCAATGACCGTGTGAAAGGCTTGGAAGCGGGTCTTGACCTGGAGATGCCTTCCTCCAACGGTTACAACGATGCCAAGATTGTCGCGGCCGTGCAGAACGGCTCGCTGGACGAGGCGGTACTGGACCGCGCGGTGGAACGCATCCTGAAGGTCGTGTTCTCCTATGTGGATGCCCGCCGCCCCGACACCGTGTTCGACCGCGCCAAAGACCACGCCGAGGCCGTTGCCGTCGAGACGCAGTGCGCGGTACTGCTGACCAATCAGGGTGTTTTGCCGCTGGGCACGGATCAGAAGATCGCCTACATCGGCGAGTTTGCCGCGGCACCGCGCTATCAGGGCGGCGGCTCCAGCCACATCCATCCCAGCCGCGTGACCTCCGCGTGGGAAGTTGCGCAGCAAAAGGACCGCAACGTCTGCTACGCCAAGGGCTTCTCGGCGATGCGGGACGAGATGACCGACGCAGAGTTGGCCGAGGCCATTCAGGCGGCACAAAACGCCGATGTCGCCGTTGTCTTTGCCGGTTTGCCCGAATTGTTTGAGTCTGAAGGGTATGACCGCACTTCGATGGAACTGCCCGCCTGCCAGAATCGCCTGATCGACGAGATCGCAAAGGTCCAGCCCCATGTGGTCGTGGTCCTGCACAACGGCAGCGCGGTCGAGCTGCCGTGGGCCGACCGCGTCTCGGCCATTCTGGAACTGTATCTCGGCGGCGAGGGCGTCGGTGAGGCCGCCGACCAACTGCTGTACGGCGAGGCCAACCCCAGCGGACATCTGGCTGAGACCTTCCCGCTCCGTTTGCAGGACAACCCCAGCTATTTGCACTTTCCGGGCAATGACAAGCGTGTTGCCTATGGCGAGGATGTCTTTGTCGGCTACCGCTACTACGATACCAAGCAGGTCCCTGTCCGCTTTGCGTTCGGTCACGGCTTGTCCTACACCGAGTTCGCTTACAGCAATTTGCAGCTTTCCGCGCCCGCATTGCAGGATGGCCAGACTGTCACCGTCAGTGTGGATGTGACCAACATCGGCAAGGTGGCCGGGCGCGAGGTCGTCCAGCTTTACGTCCGCGACAAAACGGCACGCCGGAGCGTCCCAGCAAGGAGCTGCGCGGCTTTGCCAAGGTACTGCTGGAACCGGGCGAGTGCAAGACGGTGACCCTGACGCTGGCGGCACGCGACTTGAGCTACTATGAGGAACGCCTGCACGACTGGTTTGCCCCCAGCGGCGTGTATGAGGTCATGGTGGGTCGCGCCAGCGACGACATCCGCCTGACGGCCGAGTTGTCCTTTACCACCGAAAAACAACTCCCCTTTGTCGTAACACTGACCACCACACTGGGCGAGTTGCTGACCTGCCCCAAGACCGCGCCGACCATCATGCAGTTGTTGGCCCTGCTTGCGCAAAGCGCCGGTACCGACGGGGTGGATGAAGGGTTGATGAACATGATGAAAAAGATGATCATGGAAATGCCGCTGAAATCTCTGGTCAGCGTGATGCCCGGTGATCAGATCGAGCTGCTGATCCAGCAGATGAACGTGCTGCTGGCGCAGTAAAGGGCTTTGTATCTGGAGTTCTCTCGTGATCCCCTGTTACACAGCGCGGGACATCCGGAAACTCAGGTGAAGAAAGAAGATAGTTTGTATGAAAAAAGTAGGAAAAGTCCTTTTGATCATTGCTCTGATCCTGGTCCTGCTATTAGCGCTGGCTTATGGTGCTCTGCAAGGTCTTTTGGGCCATGGGCCGTTCCGCTTCCTGAACACGATGTACCTCAAAAGCTTGCCCGGCAACGCCGAGATCTACCGCCCCGAAAACGTGGCGCCGCTGGAGAACAGCCCGTTGAGCGGTATGAACCTGTGCTTTTTGGGGTCCTCGGTGACCTTGGGGGCTACCTCGCTGGATACCTCCTTTGCGGAGTACATTGCCGTTCGCAACAACTGCACCTATGTCAAAGAGGCTGTCAGCGGCACCACATTGGCCGACAACGGCAAGACCTCCTACATCCAGCGGATGCTGCACAATATCGACCCCAACGCACAGTTTGATGCGTTCATCTGCCAGCTTTCCACCAACGATGCAAGCAGCGCGATCCCGCTGGGGAAATCAGCAGTTCCCGCAATTTGGAGGACTTTGACACCAAAACCGTTCTTGGCGCGCTCGAATACATCATCGTATATGCCGACACCACATGGCATTGCCCGGTGGTGTTCTATACGGGCACCCAGTACGACAGCCCCGCCTACGGCAAGATGGTGGAGCAGCTGCTGAAGTTGCAGGAAAAGTATGAGATCGGGGTCATCGACCTGTGGAATGATGCCGAGATGAATCAAGTTTCTGAGGAAGATTACAAGCTCTATATGTTCGACGGCATCCATCCCACGCAGGCGGGCTACCTGAAATGGTGGACCCCCAAGATGGAGGCGTACCTGTACGATTATCTGGGTCAATAAAGGACCGCGTTCTCCTTCTTGACACAACAGGAGGCACCCGAAATGGGTGCCTCCTGTCAGCTTGTAGAAAAAGCCTGTTACCGGAAGATTTGTAGGGATGGGTCTCGACCCATCCGCACATCTGGCCGCGCGCAGCGCATAAAATCGCGCCGAATGGCGCGCGGTTTTCTCGTTACGTCGTGCTTTTGACAAGGCAGCACGGAACGGTCAAGACCGTTCCCTACAAAACAATCGATAGGTTGTAAATGCAAGATAAAGCCAAAGAAGGTTTTTCGACAGTCTGACAGGAGGCACCCGAAATGGGTGCCTCCTGTTGCATTTTGAAACTATAAAAGCGGTGGTCTTGGCGCGGATCGCACCAAGACCACCGTTTGCTATGGCATACACCGGCGGGTGCGCCCAGAGCCACGCCTACCCGGATACAAGCCGTTGGTGTTCCCTTGCGGGATGTACTCCGCTTTCCCGGAACTGCGGAGAAAGCCGTTGAAATCATACAGGATTAGTTGTTTCCGTGTGGTGGCAGCACGTGGAGCGTGCTATAATAATGGCGAGAACCAACCCAACAGCGTAAAAAGTCGGCATCAAAGCCGATGACTGACCATGGACGGCACGCTCTTTGGTTTCCGTTGGGGTAAAGCAGATTTCCCGTAAGATATTCGTAAAAGGGAGGACGAAACGGGTATGAAAATCGTTTGTGGGGCATTGGCCGCTCTTTTTGTTCTGTGTGGCAGGCGCGATTTGGTATGTGTATCAAAAAAGGCGGTGTTTCTGCCAGCACTTCTCGGCTTATGCGGCTTCCCCAAAATAAAGGAAAGCTGTTATTATGATGAAAGCGGACACTTCCGACCGGCAACCAAGGAGGACAAGGTCGGTTTTTTATGCAGCATCCAATCTTTGGCGGCTTTAATCATATGTTCTTCAATCTGGAGGATAACGCGCTAAAAGCCATTGCCCCTGCAAAGTACAAGGATTTCATGCAGGCACAGGGCCGTGCGGAACAGACCGACACCGCGCTGGATGCGTTCAATTATCTGACGGGCCTTGTGGAGAAGGGACAAGCCAAATTGGTGTCCGGCCTGTACCCGCAGGAAGCCATGAAGGACCATCCCTATCGAAGCCATCTGACGGGAATGTTTTACTACGGGCAGCCGGGCAAGCCACTTGCCATTGTGGTTCCCGGGGGCGGTTTCATTTCTAATGTGACGGATTGCGAGGGATACCCCATCGCGATGGAACTGCATAAAATGGGATATTCCGTCTTTGTCCTCAGCTATCCGATCGGCAAGCAACTGGGCGAAACAGAGCCGTTGAAGCAGGGGCAGGCAGCTGCTAAGGAACTGACACAGGCGATCCGTTATCTGACGAACCATCAAAAGGAACTTGCGATCTGTATGGATGATTATGCCATCTTCGGGTTCTCGGCCGGGGGACTTATGACGACAGCCTATTCTTTTTTGCAAGCTATGCCGATTGCTGCCACAATCATCACCTGCCAAGACCGAAGGCGATTTTTCCTATGTACGGACTGGATTGGAATATCAAAGCACTCCCGGAGGATCAAGGTTTGGCCGTGTTTTCCATCGCAGGGCGTCAGGATGAGTTCGGCTTTGCCAACGTAGAAGCACAGCTTCCGGCGTTGGAAAAACACTGGGCAAAGAAAATGTAAGCGTCAAAATCATTGACGGTCTGGGGCATGGCTTTGGCATTGGGTCAGAAACCAAAGTGAAAAACTGGCTTCAGGAAGCAGTTGTCTTTTGGGAAGCGCACAGATAACAGAGAAGCGAGGAAAACCGTATGGGCGAGATTTATGCTGCAAAAACCAATCACATCACAAACCCTGTAGGCTATGCTCTGAAGCCGCTGGTGTTTTCGTGGAAGGTAAAAAGGGTGCAAAGGGCAGGAACAGCGCCACGCAAGGATCGTGATCAGCAAAGAGCCGACCTTTACCACGCTTTGCTTCGATACGGGAGAGGCCGCACTTGACAGCCGCGCCGCAAGGGTAGAATTTGATCCACAACCCTGCACAAGATATTACTGGAAAGTCCTTGTGGCAACGGATGCCGCAGAAACGATCGAGTCCGACGTGCAGTTTTTGAGACCGCCAAAATGGAGGAGCCATGGACAGCCCAGTGGATCACCTGTGACAGCAGCCAGCAACGTCATCCGATTTTTTTCCAAGCGGATCACCCCGACCCGGGCAGTTGCACGCGCAAGGCTGTATATTTGCGGTCTGGGATTGTACGAAGCATATTTTCTGGGGAAACCAGCAAAGTATCGAGCAAAATCGGCGACGAGTATTTAACACCGTACTGTAACAATTATGCACAGTGGATTCAGTACCAGACTTATGATGTTACGGAGCAGGTATCAGAAGGTGGTATGCTGTCGATCCTGCTGGGAAACGGCTGGTACAAAGGGCGGTTCGGATTCAGCGATCCTGAGCGGAAAGAATACTATGGAAGTGAATGGAAGCTGATCGCGGAGATTCACATTGCGTACCAAGATGGCACAAACGAGGTGGTCGGCACCGATGAGACTTGGTCGGTAAACGAAGCAACCTGTGGTTCTCCAACATTTATGACGGCGAACGGCGGGATGATACCTTGCCGCCTACCCCGGAATGCTGCGCACGGATCGCACAGGCACCGAAGGGGCGGCTTATGGAACGGCTGTCTATCCCGGTCAAGGCACAAATGCTGCGGAAGCCGGTGGCGTTGATCCATACGCCGCGCGGTGAAGAAGTATTCGATTTGGGGCAGGAAATCACAGGAATTTTCCAACTGCGTGTGCGGGAACCGGCGGGGACAACGATTCGCATTCAAACCGGCGAGGTGCTTCAAGATGGGTGTTTCTATAACGAAAACCTGAGAACGGCACTTTCGGAATATATCTATGTCTCAGATGGAAAAGAAAAAACCATTGTTCCCCATTTTACATACTATGGCTACCGTTATGTAAAGGTCAGCGGTGTTTCCAACCTGTCATGCGAGGATTTTACAGCCATCGTGCTGCACAGCGATTACGAGAGCATCGGCAACGTGAAAACGGGCAATGCGCTGGTAAATCAACTGATCTCTAATGTAGAATGGGGCATGAGGGGAAACTTTCTCGATGTGCCAACCGATTGCCCGCAACGCGATGAGCGAATGGGCTGGACCGGCGATACGCAGGTCTTTTTTCCGCAACGGCAAGCTATCTGGCCGATTCGTTTGCCTTCTATCGGAAATATTTATACGATCTGTATCAGGAACAGCTCTTGGCTGGCGGTATGGTCCCCGAGATCGTCCCCACATTCGGGCCGAGCAAGTGTTCCTGCGCATGGGGCGATGCTGCGTGTATCATTCCGTGGAATGTATATTTGTTCAGCGGTGACAAAACGATCCTTGAAAACCAGATCGAGAGCATGAAAGCATGGGTCGATTATATCCGCAAGATCGACGGCGATCACCATGGATGGAGACAGGTTTTTCATTACGGAGACTGGCTGGCGCTTGACCGTGCCGGGGCCGTTGCAAACAGCGTTTACGGGGCGACGGACGAAGCCTACATCGCTGACATCTACTATGCGGCAAGTGCCCAGATCGTTGCCAAAGCGTCCGCAGTTCTCGGTCTGGAAGAAACAAGGCAGAACTACCAGGCCATCGCCGACCGCCAGTGGCAGGTGGTGAAGGAAGAATATTTTACCGCTACCGGCAGATGTGCCGTGAAAACGCAGACAGGGCTCGTCCTTGCACTGAAATACCATTTGTCGGACAATGAACGTCTGGCGGAGCAGATGCTCCGAAAACTCCTTCGGGACAACAAAAATAAGCTGAACACCGGCTTTGTGGGGACCCCTGCTGCTGTGTAACGTCCTGACCGAGCATGGCATGACGGATTTGGCTTATCGGCTGCTCCTGAACGAGGAGTACCCGGGCTGGCTCCACGAAGTAAAGTTGGGGGCCACAACGGTGTGGGAGCGCTGGAACTCGCTGGATGAAAACGGTCGCATTTCCAGCACCGGGATGAACAGTCTGAATCATTATTCCTATGGCGCTGTATTGGAGTGGATCTTCCGCCATGTAGCCGGGATCGATGTGACGGAGCAAGGCCCGGGCGGCAAGATGATGCGCATCAGCCCCAAGGTGGATCACAAGTTGGGCTCGGCAAGCGCGGTTTACGATTCGGCCAGCGGGTGCTATCGCTGTGGGTGGCAGATCGAAAACGGCGACCAAATCACAGTCACCGTCACCGTTCCGTTCGGTGCAAAGGCGCAGGTGATCCTTCCGTATGCGCCAGACTCCGTATACCACGATACGGATAACCCTTTGTTTGAAACGGTGGAAAACGGGATCTGCTGCGTAAAGGCCGGGCAATATACGGTCACCTACAAGGCCGCAAGCCCCTTGAAAAAAGCTACAGCGTAGACTCCACGCTGGAAGACTTGTTGGCTGAGCCGGCGATCAGGGCGTTCCTTCCCAATATGATGGAGGTGGATATGATCCCGGATCTTGCGTATGGGCTTACGCTGCGGCAGGCCGCAGAAGCTTTCGCGGGCGGGGTGAGCGCAGAGCAAGCACAACGTCTCAACGCATTGCTGGAAGAATTTTGAACGTTTCAGGAACACGTTCCCGACGAAGGAACGCTAATTCCTACAAGCACAGGAGACCATTATGGAGCTTACAAGACTTAAAGCAAACAGTCAATACAGACCATGCGTGGACGAAAAGCCATATTTTTCATGGGTTCTAACCAGTGAAAAAAAGAATGTGATGCAGACTTCCTATCATATCACAGTGACAGACCCCGAAGAAGTCGTGTGGGATTCCGGAATCGTGGAAAGCGACAAGAGCATTTTTGTGGAGTACGCCGGTCCCCCTCTGAAAAGTCTCTGCGAGTACCGCTGGACGGTGACTGTGACAGACAATACCGGCGACTCTGCGGTTGCTTCTTCCTCCTTTGAAACGGGATTTATGCAGAAAGAATGGTCGGCGCAATGGGTCAGGTCCCCGTTTCCGATGAAAAAAGCGAAAAAAGGAATCGGCGGGCAGAACGCGGCAGAGTATTTCCGCAAAGCATTCGTGGTCAGAGACCGCGTCAGATGGGCGCGTGTCTATGCCACCTGTCACGGGGCCTATCAGCTCAGTATAAACGGCACCCGCCCCGATGACAGAGAATTTGCACCGGAGTTTACCGTTTACTCCCAATATCTGTGTTACCAGACCTATGATATTACGCCCCTTTTACAGACAGGCGAGAATGTCATCGGGATGCTGGTGGGTGATGGCTGGTATAACAGCGCGAATTTTAAGTCGTTGAGCAGGAAATTCAAACCCGAACGCGCGGTTCTGTTCCAGGTCAAAATCGAGTATGAAGATGGAACCAACGAGATGGTGGTTTCCGATGGCGGCGTAACCGTCTCCGATAGTCCGGTGCGCTCCTCTGACCTGTTTGCGGGGGAACTTTACGACGCACGGATGGAACAGGAAGGCTGGGATTGCCCGGGATTTGACGACAATTCCTGGAAAGCCGGCATCCTGTCAGGTAATGATCCCGCAAATCTGGTCGCCCAGTACGGGGAGCCGGTGCGCCCGGTTCTGGAACTCCCGGCGGTTGGGCTGACGGTCAGCCCCAAGGGGGAGACGATCCTTGATTTTGGTCAAAATCTGGCCGGCGTGCTTCGTGTAAAGACTTCTCTGCCGTCCGGGGCAAAAATCGTACTGGATCATTTTGAAACGCTGGATCAGCACGGGAATTATTTCAATAATATTATGATGGCCGAAAAAATAGGCCGTAACCAGCGCGATGTTTATATTTCAAACGGAAAGGCGTCCTTCTATCAGCCGCATTTTACGTATCATGGGTTTCGCTACGTGCGCGTGAGTTGTGACGTTCCGATCCGCCCGGAAGATTTCACCGCGATTGTCCTGTCCTCCGACAATGAGGATCTCGGAACGTTTGAAACCTCCCGCAAGGACATCAATCGACTTTACGAAAACACCCGCTGGTCGCAGCGGTCCAACCTGTTCTCGATCCCTACGGACTGCCCACAGCGAGAAAAGGGTGGCTGGACCGGTGACATCCAGATTTATGCGGAAACAGCCCTGCTCAACGAAAATGTGACTCCGTTTTTAACGAGGTGGCTGCGCAACGTGACTTGTAGCCAACAAAAAAACGGCGCAGTCCCCGCCGTGGTTCCCAACACCGGCATTTATGATTTCTTTGAACGAGTGAACCGTATTGCGTACCGCAATTTTTCGCCGGTCGGAGAGGCGGGATGGGGCGATGCTGCCTGCATCGTACCGTGGAGTATGTACCAAATGACAGGAAACGTCAGGATTCTCCGGGAACAGTATGACACGATGAAACGCTGGTGTGACTATATCATCACGACAGCGAAAAAGCGCCGCGGGAAAATGAAACTTCCCAAAGAGATCGATCAGTATCTTTGGAATACCGGGCACCAATATGGAGAGTGGCTGATCCCCAGCCAGACGGTAGACGGAGTCGACCGCACCAATGCAAACCATATTGATACGGCAGCGTACTGTGCGCCGATTTTTGGATGGAATTCCTGCAAGATCATAGCAGATACAGCAGCGCTTCTTGGGCACAAGGCGGATGAACGATATTACAGGGGATTGCCTCCAAAATGAAGACCGCCATCCAAAAGGTCTGATCGCCGAGGACGGAAAAATGCCGTTTGACATGATGGGCGGCTATGTACTGGCGATTGCCTTTGACCTTGTGCCCGAAAGCAGAAAAAAAGAGCATGGCAGGGCATCTGATTCGCAAGATCGAAGAAAACGGGGGCTGCCTTGACACTGGTTTTCTTGCGACGCCGTATCTGCTGGATGCGATTTGTAAGACCGGCAGGGTCGATCAGGCCTATCAACTTTTGCTCCAGACCAAGTGCCCGTCATGGCTCTATGAGGTGAAGCAAGGGGCGACAACGATTTGGGAAAACTACATCGCTTACAAGGAAGATGGAACCCCTGTTATGACAAGCCTGAACCACTATGCCTTTGGATGCGTGGACGACTGGATGTTCCGGAAGATAAGCGGCATTCAGCCAGCGGCACCCGGCTTTAAGGAAATCGTGATCGCACCGGAGTTGAATGACGCATTCACCAATGCAAAACGCGCCTATATGAGCGAATACGGAAAAATTGCAACTGCATGGGATCTCAAAGATGGCAAGTTCCATATAGAAGTGGATATCCCCTGCAACACTACGGCAGTGGTAAACCTGCCAGACGGAAGTTCGTACAAGATCGGAAGTGGTTCGTATACGTTTGATTGCGATGTAAAGCAGTAATTCCGGGCAAAAACGTCAGATCAGCGGGCGGCACCGCGATGGAACGCCCCATTTTCCAACACACGGAAAGGAAGGATAACATAATGGAAAACGCTGTTACCAAAAAGGAAAAATTCAGCTACGGTATGTATTTTATGGGCCAGAACGTATTCTACGGCCTGATTGGATACATGACCACTTATTTCACGGATGTCGGCATCACGGCGGCTTTGGTTGCGGTCGTGGCACTGATCACAAAAGTATGGGATGCCATCAACGATCCCATCTTCGGCATGATCATGGATAAGGTGCATTTTAAGAAAGGAAAATTTCTCCCCTGGCTCCGAATGTCTGTCATCGCGATCCCGGTCTCTACCATTCTTCTTTTCGTGATCCCTACGGGCATCCCGTTGGTGGCCAAGGTCATCTGGGCGACCCTTGCCTATATGCTGTGGGATACAGCCTATACGCTTTGCGATGTGCCGATTTTTGGCATTGTCACTACAATGACGCTTGACCAGAAAGAGCGCGTGTCCCTGAACAGCATCGGAAGAATTTTTGCAATTTTTGCCGGCATTGTGACCGGCATCCTTTTGCCGCTGGTCCGACAGAGTTTGGGCGGCTGGGCTACGACTGTGATCGTGTTGTCCATTTTGTCCGCTGCCATGATGATCCCGATGTGTCTGTTTGCAAAAGAGCGCGTGATCGAAAGAGAAAAAGCACGGGATGGAGGAGCCGAGGAAAACTATACGCTGCGCGATATGGTCGAATGCCTGCGTTCCAATAAATACCTGTTGATTTTCTTTGCTGCTCCTCTTATCAGCAGTCTGCTCAATATTGGTGCCACCTGGGGTTATACATTGCCCGGTATTGCCTCGGCGGCGAAGAAATTGCTTCCTTTGTCTCGATGGCGGTGATCGTTCCGACACTGATCGGTGCGGCGATTGATGTACAACTATGCAAGAAATATGACAAATTCAAAATTTTCTATTTCTCCTATATGTTTGCTTTGATTTTGGGCATCGTTCGCTACATAGCCGGATATGAGAACATGATGGTCTATGTGATCCTAAACGCACTGGGTGGATTTCCTCTGGGCATCGCCGCGATCCTGCAATACCAATTCACCCCCGATTGTTATGAGTACGGGCAGTACAAAACCGGACTGAAAATGCGTGGCGTTACTTTTGCGGCGCAGACGTTCTTTACCAAACTGAACGGTGCGATCGCAACCGCCGTCAGCGTTTTTGCCCTGACTCTGATCGGTTTCAAAGAAGGTGAGGGCGTCATTCAGGCGGCAGGATTTGCCGATAAATTGTGGACCTTCAGCTGCCTTGGCAGCATCATTGGGGGATCGGCACGCTGCTCATCCTGCGCCTGTACAAACTCAACGACCACGATGTTCAGCTCATGTCCAAGTGCAACAATGGTGAGATCACCCGCGAGGAAGCGGAAGCACAGATGATCAATCGGTACTAAGTCATCTCTACGTCAATCCCTTGCGGCTGAGAAGCACTTTTTCCTGCATCCCTCCCAAAAATCCAATCGGCATCAGAATCCCGGATTTTTGGGGGATTTTGCCGCATGATCCCGTTGGACGATCTGATCGGCTGTTTCTCGTTTGTACGGGAGAACAGCATAAAATCATTTGTTTTGCTAAACTTTGGAGGCCAGCTGCAACACATGAATGGATAGGAGCGTATTAAAATGAAGGCGAAAAGTCAGAAAATCGGCGCGCTGGAAAAGGTCAGTTTCTTCTTGGCCAATGTCGGCAATATTCCTTTGATGTCTCTGCTCTCGTCGTTTTTCACACTGTTTTATACCACGATCGTTGGTCTTGATCCGGCAGCGCTGGGCACTCTGTTCCTGATTTCCAAGGTAGCGGACGGCATCAGCGACCCGATCATGGGCTATTTTCTTGACAAATTTCCCGTGACCAAAATGGGAAAATTCCGACCTATGTTGATCCTTGGCACGGTGATTTGCGTAATCAATTACATTTTCCTGTGGTTTGGTGCGGTATGGAGTCCCGTTGGAAAATATGTGATCGTATACATCACATACCTCCTGCTTGGGTGGACCTTTGACATCATGGACATTTCCCTGAACAGCCTCTTGCCGGTCATGACAGCCGAAAACAAGGAGCGAAATTCCCTGTCCCTCATCAAGGCACTCGGATACGGCCTTGGCGGCGCGGCGATTTCTATTCTCGCTCCCATCATCGTTGCGTCGGGCACACTGGAAAGCTACTATATCCTGATTTTCGGCTCCATGGCTGTCACCTTAGTGTTCTCCATCCTTGGCGCTTTGGGGGTCAAGGAGCGCGTAACGCCCAAAGGCACCGACGACGAACGGTATAGCCTGCGGGAATTGTTTCAGTTCCTTCGCTTCAAGCCGGTCTGGACGCACTTCCTCACGATTCTGCTATCCACGGTCGGCACCTCCCTTAGCAGTGGCACCGGCACCTTTTTCTACACTTATATTATGAAGGATCTCAAACTGATGTCAGGTGTTTCGGTTGTTTCCCTTGTGATTACTCTGCTCGGCATGGCTGTGGCACCTGTTTTGGCAAACAAACTCGGAAAGAAAAACGTTTTTCTCGCGGGGATCATCGTTGCCGTAGGTGGGTCACTGATCCGGTTTATAGATGTCCGGTCTCTGCTGCTGATCTATTTGGGCGCTGTTTTCGCCGGGATCGGTGGGGGCTTTATCGGGCCCCTTGCCTACGGCATTCAGGCCGACAACACGATGTATGTGCAATATAAAACCGGCAAACGAGCCGAAGCCGCCGTCGCATCCCTGTCCTCTTTTGTCTCCAAAGCCGCCCAAGGCGTTGCGGGGGCAATCCCTGGATATATGTTGGCGGTAACAGGATTTATTGGAGGAGCAGCGCAACAACCGCAGAGCGTCGAGGGCGGCATCATCTTCTGTTCCATCACGCTTCCGCTGATCCTGTGCGCTGCTGCCGGGCTGGTTTTGGGACCTTGTATCCTCTTGGAAAAAAAAAAGAAGTCGATGAAATAACTCTGGCGATTGAACAGGGTGTCTCCACAAAATGACACCCCCAAACACTTTTTCTTACACGCCATCCACCAGAAAATCCAATCGGCATCGGAATGCCGGGATTTATTACGGAAGCAACGCAGCAACCACAGAGCAATGAAGCATAATGCTGCTCAAAAATGCCAGCGCAGAGGAAAAACGGGAGTTCGCGCGGACCTTTTCTGTTGTCTTTCTGCCCTTGGTCATATAAATCTCCGTTCCGGCTGCTCGCCTCTCCTTGATTTCTTTATGACCATTATACCACTTAATCCAGTTTCGAAGCTGCTTTTTGTCTTTGATCCCGTGTTTTTTGCAAATAGTCCGTAAACTGCCACCGCCTCCAAGCTAATCCTGCACTGCTTGCAGCTTTAGCTTCCTGTCGTAGTACTTGTTCCTTCTTCTTGACATAATAAAGCCCCCTTAGTGTAGACTTGAAGATTTTTGCTTTTTTAGATGTCTACTCTAAGGGGACTATATCAATTGTCAGCGCATTATCAGTGAATACAACTATTCAAAAATGAGCATTTTGATATATATCATAGGAGATTACGGTTCAATTCCCAAAATTCTTTGTCACCCCCGCTGTATCACCCGATACAGCGGTATTTTTTTATCAAAAAGGAGTTTTCTACCTGATAAACGAGAACAAAATCCGAATTCTGTATATTCAGCCGGGCAAGCATCCGGAAGAACGGTTCGCTATGAATGAGCTGCGCACGCTTCAGCAGCTTGTCGGTGGGGATATGCAAGCCGTATACCCATGGTCAAAGGACGATGTGGCGCTTATCTGCAACGATTCGGGCAAGGTGGATGGTCTGCCGCTGAACCGTTCCCTTGAGGATTATGATATTATCGCGGGCAATTTTTTTATTTGCGGTTTTTCCGGGGAGGAATTTTGCAGCCTGACCGACAAGCAGCTCCGACACTACGAAAAGCTGTTTCGTGACCCGGAGCTGTTCTTGCCGACCCCCATTGGCATTATGGGCATCGCCCTGTCCATTGAACACGGGCAGGGTTATTCCTGCCGTAGCCACATACTGGCAGCTGTCCCATGGAGAATCGTTGCGGCCAGCCTTGAGCAGCTTCAGCACTACTGTCCTGTCAGCAAATTCCGCGGCGGTTTTGGCTGCGGGATCTGTATCTGTGTCGCTCAGATAGTAGCAGTTGGTGGGGTTGTTATTAGCTTGGCCGTAGCCTACGATTTTACTAACATAATTGCCACCAGTGATTTCGCCGACATTATAGCAGTTGAAAATTCGTCCGGAAAGATTATAACCGCAGATACCGCCGGTGTCGCTACTGCCGGTGATGTTGCCGATGTTATAGCAATCGCAGATTATTGTCATAGAACTTGAACTGGGGACATATCCGACAATTCCGCCGACTCTGGCATCTTTGCCTGTGTAGGAGACCGTGCAGAGGCTGGCGCAGTTTTCAATGGTTTCTCTCTCAGCGTAGCCCGCAATGCCGCCGCACCACCCCTGGTCAACAGTACATGACACCGAGCCTGCCACCGTCAGTTTCCGGATGGCACCGCCTATTACGCAGCCGAACAGACCGGCGCGCTTGACATCGCCGGTTATGCTCAGATTCCTGACGGTGTGTCCCTGCCCGTCAAAGGTACCGGTATAGGCACTGGATTCACTCGGGCCGATGGGCGTCCATTCCTCATTATTCAAATCAATGTCCGCAGTCAGCACAGCGCAGATTTTGGTTTCATCTGGGGTTTTGGCATTATTCACCTTATCCCGGAACCATTTCAGCCCCTCGGCGGTGGAAATCTGATAGGGGTCGTTCTCCGTGCCGCTGCCGGTGGCAAGCGCGGGGGTGCCGGTGATCGTACCGTTGAATGTGCCGCCGGTGATGGTTCCGTTGTTGATGACCTCGCCGTTGAATTTACCGCTTTCGATGGTGCTGCCGGGGGTAACGGTCACTTTGCCATTGAACACAGTCCCGCCGGAGCCTGTAATGGTACAGGGACCGTCTTCTGTATCTCCCAGCACGACGTCGCCGTCAACCGAACCGCCGATGGCGTAAAGCTCCCCATAGCTGGAATTATTCTTAGAGCCGGTGATGTATAGTCCGCTTCCGTTTACCGCAGCACATTGGGAAATTTGCGCGTTGCCCTCCAAGGTGATCCACCTCATGCAAGCGGCGCTCACGCCGCCGCCATAGGTTTCGCCGGGGTTGATGGAATGTTCTGTTGGAACAGCAGACATATTATAAAACGGAAAATGAATAACAGCCGCAAATAGGATCCTCACACAAAATCATCTAAAACCAAGGAAAGCACACGCGATACTAATCCATCTGATTTTTTCAGCGGATTTGGTCGTGTGTGCTTTTCTTGGTATATGATTTTATGGATGGTTATGGAACGCGGTGATACCTTTTATTTGGCTTTTCTCCATTTTCTTTTCGGTTCGCGCTTCCCGGCCATATCGGAGGAAGCGGGCCATTGGAGCAACCATTCGAGATACTCGGATTTTGTGATAGTGCCGGAGGCGAGTTCCTGCTTTCGGGTAAGCCACTCCTTCATGAGGTCATTAAAGAGTGGTACATTCACCCACAGTACGGTTGCGGGTGCGATTGAGTCGCCCCATGTGGTGCAGGCGTTGCCGCGCAGTTCGATTGTTTTACTTTCTATCGGCGCAATCGAAGCATCAAGCGTGGTTTCAGCCAGTTTGAAAGATCTTCTATGTTCAAAATCATACCACATAATTGTCCGCAGAATATCCGGAAGAAACTTGTCGCTCACGAAAAATGTTTCTTCTTTGACATCCAAAACTTTTGCGATTTCTTTTAGTAGAGATGGCTTGGGAACACGGTATCCTATTTCATATTGTGCGATTCGATTTGCGCCGCCGTCCCCAAGATTGAGAAGGTCACCCAGTTGTTTTTGTGTCAGACCTCTATGAAGTCGTACTAGTTTGATTTTTTGACCTACTTCCATAAAAAAAGTCCTCCCATAAATTTTCTCTATTGTAACACACTATAACATGAAAGCGCAAGTAAAAAATCGAAAAATGAATTTTTTGTGACTTCTATTGACATTCGCTCGTGGGCGAAGTATCTTATATGTATACTTCGCTTGCAGGCGAATGAGAAATACTGATATAAGGATGGTGATCGAATGGATTGTAAAGAAATCAGAGAAATGTACAAGCTCATGTTTGCGGAGTACCCCGACATTGTAACGGTTAAGGATCTGCAAACCATGCTGGGCATCAGCCGCCATGCGGCCTATGACCTGCTGGGAGAGGGCGAAATCAGCTGCATCCGGCTGGGAAACGCCTACAAAATCCCCAAAATCAATGTGATCAATTATGTTCTGAAAAGTCCGTGCGGTCAGACCCGCGTGAGCGCGTAGGAGCTGCCTTGATTCTGGCAAGAGCACCTCCCCGTCTTAAATAGATTCGGCACCTTGAAAACTGCATATCCGACAAGCAAGGTACATTCACCACATTGCCGTCAACTTACGAGTACGGCAGCGCAGACAGAGTACGCGCCATGACTGCCACCGGGCACGAGCGATTCAGTCTCTAGTAAACACCCCGTGGCGGAGTGGAGCGCAATGACAGATGTGGTCGTAAAGATACTTCCGTCCAGTCATAGTTCACACAATGAGGGCGGCAGGCAGAGAACCTGACTGGGGTAAAAATACCCATGATGCCGTTGCAGCCGAACGGCAGCCTTGCAAGTCGTCCCCGCAGCTGGGGCAAAGTGGACAAATGCAGCTGCAAATCGAAAAGTTATCCCCTAGTATACGGAACTGATTCACTTTTTCCAGTCCGGTAAAATTAGTGAATCAGATTTGATTCACTTTTCAGAGAACAGGACATACAAGTGAATCAGTTCTGATTCACTCGCAGTAACCGCCCAAATCCGCCCTGTGTGGGGCAGATGCCACGCGCAGCACACGGATACGAAACAGCCAGAGCACCCGCCGTTTGGCGCGTTTGTGGGGCTGTGGGGCGGCGTGAGCCGTACAACTTACTACTGGAGAGTAAAACTTACTACACACAAAAAGACGATAGTATGAGATAATAGATATATACCAAAACAGAAAGGACGATGCGAATGAATTATGAAAAACTTCCAAAAACGATCTCCGCCGAAGAACTGCTCTCCACGCCGCTGCCGCCGGTCAAGTGGATCATTCCCGGTCTGCTCCCAGCCGGTCTTGCACTGTTTGCTGGCCCAAGCAAGGCGGGCAAAAGCTGGTTGACCTTGTGGCTGTGTTTGCAGATTGCACAGGGCAATCCTGTCTGGGATCGAGAAATAGAGCCACGCACCGTGATTTATTTTTCGCTGGAAGATACATTTAATCGTTTGCAAAACCGCATTTTCCAGCTTATCGACGGCGGAGATGCCCCAGAGCGTCTGATTCTCCAAACGGAATGTCCGAGTATTGGGCAGGGCTTAGAGGAACAGGTAGAATCTTTGATTCATACATACTGCGATGTTGGCTTGATTGTCATCGATACACTTCAAAAAGTGCGTGTGAGCGATGGAAACGGCGGGATGTATGCAAACGACTATAAAGAAGCGGGGGGCATTGAAAAAGATTGCCGACAAGTATGGCATCTGCATATTGCTGATTCACCACTTGCGCAAGCAAACTGCAACCGACCCATTTGACCAGATTTCAGGCTCCACAGGTCTTATGGGTGTGGCAGATACCAGCTGGGTTATGCAGCGCAAGCGAATGAGCCAAACTGCTGACATTTTGCTTACCGGACGCGATATGGACGATAGAACGCTGCATTTGCGGGAAGAAAATTGCATCTGGACTTTGGAAGATGAAGAAACCGCAGAGGAACGAGAGATCAAGGCTGTGCCGGACTACTTGTGGAAAGCGGCGAAGTACATCGAAAGTGTCGGAAACTGGCAGGGAACAGCCTCCGAGTTGCTTGCAGCGGCAGGTATCGAAAATGCCAAACCGAACCAGTTCACCTACAACATGGCGAAGTATTTCGATAAAGTATTTGAACCGAAAAACATCCGATATAAAACCCATCGAAAAAACAAGGTTCGCCTTTTGAACTTCTCTGGTGACGATGGTGACGATGGTGACGATGATATTGACATAACTCAATTATCGGGGTGGGTTATCCCAGAAAGACCGTCACCACCGTCACCATCGTCACTCGGAGCGCTTGAGGGAAGCAAGCATGGGCGAAGTGTTGCCACAGGGCAACCCGCCGAAAAGCCTACGGGGCCAGCCCCGAACCCCTGTGAGGCTGCGAGCGCATGAGAAAGCGCAGCGTTGGAATCAACGTCCGCGTCAGCGTCACTGAAAAGAAAAAGGTGACGATGTTGGCTCGGAAGTGCGGCTTGTCACTCTCAGAGTATTTACGCCAGCGGGCGCTGGGATATGAGCCGGGCGGGCATCCGCCCACGGAGGTGTTTAATGTATTGGACAAACTCGATGAAATTGCAGAAAGCTGTTCTGTTCAAGATGGTACAACCATCAACGCTCAGACTGACCGCTTGAGGGACCTGCTCATTGGCGGTAACTAAGATCTGGACGATCAAGGACAGCTTACAGCGCGTCCTTGATTATGCCGCCAACCCGGACAAGACCGAATACGATGCTCTTGCCCAGACTCTCCACTATGCAGAAAATGATGCCAAGACCAAGCTGAACGAGAGCGCCCAGCTTGTCACCGGCATCCATTGCAGGGCAGACCATGCGTGGGAGGATATGCGGGCTGTACAGGAACGCTTGGTAAAGCAGACGGCGTGGTGGCGCCCCATGCCTACCAAAGTTTCCGCGAAGGGGAGGTCACCCCGGAGCAGTGCCACGAAATCGGCGTGGCACTGGCCCGCAAGGTCTGGGGCGGGCGATTCCAAGTACTGGTCGCCACCCACATGAACACGGATAATTTACACAATCATTTTGTGATAAATTCCGTGTCCTATGTGGATGGCAAAAAGTACGAATAGCGCCGCAGCCAATACGCTGAGTTCCGAGCGGCATCCGACAAGCTGTGCCGAGAGTACGGCCTGTCAGTGGTGGAGCAGCCCAAAGCCAAGGAACCGACACGGTACGCCCGGATGCGCGAGGCCATCGACCAAGCCTGTGAGGATGCCAGCACCGCCGAGGATTTTCACAGAGCGCTGTATCGGCAAGGGTATATTTTCGGCAGTGATCCACACCGAAAATATGCGACCATACGGGCGCGGGATGGTGGTCGAGCCGTGCGACTTTATCGGCTGGGAGAAGAATACGATCTTGCAGCCATAGATGACAGACTGCGTGGAAACTACCTGCTGTATGGATCAAGGCTGTATGAACTGAAGCACCCGCCCCGGCAAAACACGCCGAAACGGTATCGCCCCAAGGATACCTATGCAGGAAAAGGCATCCTCCAAATTTTCTTCGAGGTATTCTTCGGGGAATCCCAGATGCACCGCTTGTATCTGTACTACTGTTATCAGTTAGGCATCCTGCCCAAGAAACAGCAGCCCCGCATCAATCGCCCGGAATTAGAGCGCATCTGGAAAGACACCGAGAAAATCCTTGCAGAACACGCTTTTGTTCACGACCACAAGTTTCCCTCTTTGCAGGCCATCGCGGACTACCGCAAGGGCTTGTCCCAGCAGATGGAAACCCTTACCGCACAGCGGGCGGAAATCGTCAAGCAGATGCGGAGAAAAGATGCTCCATCGAAACTGGCAGACCGCCGTGCAATGCTGACCTGTAAAATTGCGGAACTCCGCAAAGAGGACAAGATTGCAGAGGGAGCCATCAAGCGTATTCAACGCACACGCGAATCCAACCGTATTGACCGGGAAAACAGAATGCCGCAACATCCCAGACCACGCCACCGCAGACGGGAGCAGGAACGCGAATGATGTCGGTTTGCACCCAATGTGCAGGACGGTTCTTGTGCAATTCTGTGAATAGCTTTCCGGCGGGATTGCTGGTATCGTTGTACCGAACCCAAAATGCAGCAACTTGAAAAAAAAGGAGAGATGCCTATGGTAGCAGGACGCTTACAGGAGAAAAACGGATTTTATTACATCGTGCTGAGTTACACGGACTCGGCGGGCAAACGCCGTCAGCCGTGGATCGGCACAGGGCTGCCCGTCAAGGGCAACAAAAAACGCGCTGAAAAAATGCTGGCAGAAACGCGAAAGGACTTTACGATTCCCAAGGGTCAGGTGTCCGAACTCAGCCCCGATATGGCATTCAGCGACTATATGCGGTACTGGCTGAAAATGATGTGCACAGCCGTAACGGAAACTACTTACTCGTCCTATTGCTTCAACGTGGAAAAGCACATCATTCCCTACTTTGAACCGCTGGGCGTAACGCTGGCAGGGTTACAGCCGCGCCAGATTCAGAGCTTTTATCTGCATGAAGCGGAAACGCTGAAAAACACTTCTATCCTGCGATTCCACGCCAATCTTCACAAAGCGCTGAAATACGCCGTGCGCATTGACCTGATACCCAGCAACCCGGTGGACAAGGTGGACCGCCCCAAGCCGCAGGCGTTCATGGCAAGCTATTACAGCGCCGAGGAAATGGAAAGGCTCTTTGAAGCCGCCCAAGGGCATAAGCTGGAACTTATCATCCAGCTTGCAGCTTTTACGGCTTGCGCCGTGCCGAGGTGATGGGGCTGCGGTGGGAGGCCATCGACTTCGAAGCCAAGACGCTGACCATCCGCCACATCGTGACCAGCACCCGCATCGACGGTAAGAAGATTTTGGTAGAAGCTGACCGCGCCAAAACAAAATCCAGTCTGCGCACCTTGCCGCTGGTAGACCCGATTGCCGAACGCTTAAAAGCCGTCAAGGCGCAGCAGGAATACAACCAGAAAATCTGCGGCAACTGCTATAATCAAGAGTACCTTGGCTATGTATTTGTGGATGCAATGGGAAACCTGATCCAGCCGGATTCCGTGACGACAGGCTTTCCGCAGCTGCTGAAAGAGAATGGTCTGCGCAGGATTCGCTTTCACGATTTGCGCCACTCCTGCGCCAGTCTATTGCTGAAAGAGGGCGTACCGATGAAGCAGATTCAAGAGTGGCTGGGTCACAGCGATATTTCCACCACGGCGAATATCTACGCGCATCTGGATTCGCAGTCCAAGAACCTGAGCGCCCGGACGATGGCAAACACACTGACACTGCCCGAAGCGCAGCCCATAAAGAAGTGGTGATTTGAACAGCGGCGGCATCTGAGAAATCAGGTGCCGCCTTTTTGCTGTCAATTTGTACCCAAGCTGCGGGAAGAATCTTGTGTAGTTCTGTGAATAGCTATTTGCCGCGATTGCTGGTATGATTTGTACCGAACCCGAAAATCACTACTTGAAAATAAGGGGGAGATGTCTATAAGAAAAGTACGGGAATTTTACAAAATGGCAACAAAAAATCACTACCCAGTGTAGAATTGAGTAGTGATACTTGGCGCAGGCGGTGGGATTCTCCCGCGCCCTTGCAACAGTCCGCAGGACTGTTGCAGCCCGGCGGGACGCAAAGCGCCGGGCACGGGCTGTTCGAATCCCACCTTGCAACCCTTGCATAGTTTGCCGCAAAAATAATAAGCAGCACCCCGCAAGGTGCTGCTTTTGGCGCAGACGCGCGGACTCTCCCGCGCCCTAAAAATGCCCCACCGGGGCATTTTTGCCCGGCGGGACGCAAAGCGCCGGGCACAGGCTGTTCGAATCTCACCTTGCAGCCCTTGCATAGTTTGCCGCAAAAATAAAAAGCAGCGCCCCGCAGGGTGCTGCCTTTGGCGCAGACGGTGGGATTCGAACCCACGTGGCATTGCTGCCAAATTGATTTCGAGTTTTTCCTGTCTCACGGTACTTGGTGGAAGATAGAGGTAATTAGTCCACTTTGCCAGAAGATACGAACCATCGAATTTACGCTCAAAATTTCATCAAAAGCCAAAATCATTAGGCTCCATGCGGATTTGAACCCACTTTCCAAAACGCAGAAAAATCCGCCTTTTGGAGAGAATTGGGAGAGATTTTACGCCCGTTGGAGAGAACGGGCGAGAGAGATTCCGGGAGCCAAAATCTATCCACACAATATGTTGCTTCTGACGCTGACAAAAACAAAGCAGCAAAGGATGGATGAACATGAGAACTCTGTTAGAGTGCTATAAAATTCTCGAAGAATACCCCACCGGAATGACGAAAGACCAGTTCTACCGTGTTGCCCGCATCAACAAGCAGCACGCAAAGTACCTTCTGGATTCCGGCCTCGTTCCGTGTATCAATACAGGAAAGAAAACACGCAAATACCATATTGCGACCCACGATGTGATCACCTACTTGTGTGACCGTGAAGATCATCCCGAAAAGTATAAAGTGCCAACGGGCTTTTATATCGGAAAGAATGGCTGCTCCAAGCGGCACCCGGACAAGCCTGCAGCAGAGATTATCCGCTTCAATTTTACAGAGCCGGAAAAAACAGAGCTGTACACCCTATGGGAAAAGCTCACGGTTGAATATGATGATCTGCTGACCACCCCGGAAGTTTCGGAACTGACCGGCTACTCTGCACAAAGCATCCAGCGATGGTGCAATCAGAAGATCCTTGTAGGATTCAAAATTCGTGGTACATTGACGATTCCACGGCTTGCGGTCGTTGAGTTTATGTCTGGCGACCGTGCAACGGCTATCGTCCGAAAATCCTCAAAGCACCTTGATCTGCTCCGCACTTATGCACAGGAATGCCACGAGGGTGCAATGACCATTACATACTAAACAGACGGGACTGCTCCACAACATTTTGTGAGGCAGTCCTGTTCGTTTAGAAAATGTATGATTTTACAGTAGGAGTCCAGCCTATTTCAACTATTATCCTTTGCTTTCAAGACGTTGAATATGTTTCTTTAGCCAAAATATTAAAATCCCGACGTATTCAACTTTTTTGACCTCTAGGTGCTTCCAGCTCTCTTAACTTTCTTCTGCATTCTTCAATATCTTGATCTTTATGTTGCTTTTGCAATACTGACAGCATACCATCAAGAGCACTTTTTCTCTTAGCCTTCAAATCCTTACCATTGTTTAGGTTCAGAATATCATTTAGTTCATGATCGAGTTTTTTTCTGTCCTCCTTATCAGGTATCGTTTCGGCCGCCTGTATCTTACCGCTGAGAGAGTATTGTATCAAATGATTGCACTCAGGATTTAATGGTGTCAAAAAAAGTTCTTTGTTTCCTCTTGATTTATCGCAGCATAAAGCTCCTCTGTTTTCATTTCCTGAGCATACTGCAAGGAAGTTACTGTACTCCAATTCTTTCTTCCAGTTTTCAGTGCCCCTCGTCAGGCTCTGAGGTTCAATATGCTCAATCGTATACTTCAATGTACTTCCTGTTTTTTTGTCGGTTTCGGGAATTCTGCACATACAGTATGCGCACAGTCCTCCCTGTTCTTCCACCAACTTTGACAAAACATACTCATGCAGGTCGCTACTCATGGAATCGTAAGTCGGTCGTACACCAGTGCTTGATTCGCTTTCACGGTATTCCTTTAATTCCTTTGGCTCGTGTTTTTTCACAATGTATATCATATGTTTCCTCACATACGGCTGAAATCCAACTGTGTACGGCACTTCACAATTTCAGGGTCATCACCCAGTTTAGAATTCATCTCGTCGAGAACGGTTTCAGCAGCCGTATAATCATCTTGGTCAAGAGCATGATAAAACCTTTCAAACAATTCTTCAGCTTCGGATGTGCGAACAGTAACATTCATATCCGCACGAAGAATGCTGTCAGAATCCTTACCGTATAGATAACGATCGTGTAGCTCACTTTCGCCAGTTGCATTTTTTCAAGCATGAATAAGTTATAGCTTCTATCCACTTCCCCAAGAATCTGCGGAGAGTGCGTTGTAATCAAGAACTGAATATTCGGAAAAAGTTTCCGAAGCACAGACAGTATTTTCCTCTGCCACGCAGGGTGCATATGCAGATCAAGTTCGTCAATCAGTATGATGCCCTCTCCCTCCATCGGGTTCTCTCGGCAGGGGTTCGCCATTGCCACGCGGCGAGCAATGTCTCCCAACAAGGCTAGCGTACACTTTTCACCATCTGACAGCTGGTCTACACGATATTCTTTATCATTGCGTGTGACAACCATTCGGAGAGGATTCCGACGCACCTTAATTTCTTCAGCATCATCCAGCATTGAGAGGGCAGCTTTTCGCACACACTCCAATGCAGGATCTCGATAATCCCAATCGCGTTTTATACTTTTCTGCTCATTTTCAAAGTCTTCCTGATTGCGAAACCACTCGAAAAAAGTACGGAAATCAAGCCTGTTTTCCAATGCTCTTTCCAATGCTGTTCTTTTTGAGAAAGAATGCTTTTTGCGTATCCTTAATGGAACATCCAGAACAAGTCTATTTGTTCCGTAATTTAGAAACACAGGCATATTCTGCTTCGGGCAATCATCTCCGGCAACTGTATCATCGTCCGCCAGATAATGATCATTAAAAAATTGTGCTAAATCAGCCGCTTGCTTACTTTGCTGACTTGCATTGACCACATTCACCCGACCAGGTGCGGCCTTTTCCATTTCTTTTGTAAGCTCGAATGTTTCTCCGTCAAGCTGTAGCACAATACCGGTACCATATCGTGCATTACTTCCACTACGCTGACCAATATGCAGTTGTTCCTTATCTAATGTTCGGTATCCCGTTCCTTGAGCGTTGTTCAGCCTATTGATAAAAGGCCATGCAGCATAGCAAACTGCACTGAGGAGAGTCGGATTTTACCTGAGCCATTGTTGCCATAAAAGACTGTGGATTTACCATTCAAGGTGATTTTAATAAAACCACCATCTGCTTCAGAAGTGAAATTCCTGAAATTTTTCACTCGAATTGTTTGCAGTTTCACCGTTTGTCCTCCTATCCAACATAGTTTTGGGTTGACTCTTTTACTATCTCCCATTGTAAGCGTTCTCTCTGGCGAATGTCAACCTGTTTTTACATTCATTTCTGAAAGAAGGTGTTTTTCCACATGAACAAGCACTCACAGTTGAAAATCCGAGGTCACACCAAATGACGCTGGACTACTTCTACGGTCAGTCGGGCGAGTTGTTCTCCTACTTCCGCATCCCGAAAGCACTGTTCCAAGACTGCCGTTTCCGGCAGCTCTCCACCGATGCCCGGACACTGTACGGCATTCTACTGGACCGCATGAGCCTGTCCGTAAAGAATGGCTGGCTGGACGAGCAAGGGCGGGTGTATATCATCTACACCGTCCGGGAAGTGCAGGAATCCCTCTGCTGCGCCGAGCACAAGGCGGTCAAGCTGTTCCGGGAACTGGAGGACATCGACCTCATTGAGCGCAAGCGCCGTGGTCTGGGCAGACCCAGCCTGATCTACGTCAAGGACTTTTCCTCCGGCTTGCCCAAAGTGCAAGTACAGAATTGCCCAAACAGCAATTCTGGTGCTGCCGAAAGCGCAATTCTGGAGCAGCCAAAACCGCAAGCAAATAAGACTGATAAGAATAAGACAGAGTGGAACGATCCTGACCCTATCTATTCCGGGGGCATCCGGGAGCGGCTTGAGGATTATTTTTATCAGTCTTTGGAGGTGGACCTCTTGCTCCGGCTCTGCCCGGACGATGAGGACACCATCTATCAAATCGTGGACTTGCTTGTGGATACCTGTTCCACCAAACGCAAGATGTTGCGGATTGCCGGAGATGACAAGCCCACCGAGGTGGTACGCAGCCGGCTGAAAAAGCTGAACGCCGACCACATCCGTTTTGTGCTGGATTCTCTGGCAGAAAATACCGCCCCGGTGCGGAACATGAAGCAGTATCTGCTGGCGATGCTCTACAATGCGCCCACCACCATGAACCTCTACTATCAGAACAAGACGAACCACGACTTTGCGCGTGGTTCACCGAAGGCGGGGTGATGTTATCGCAAAGAAAGCTACGATTATCGCAGTCACCAATCAAAAAGGCGGTGTAGGGAAAAGCACCACCTGTGAGAATCTGGGCATCGGGCTGGCGATGGAGGGCAAGAAAGTCCTGTTGGTGGATACCGACCCGCAGGGGTCATTGACCATCAGCATGGGCTGGAAACAGCCGGATGAACTGCCCACAACTCTTTCTACCCTGATGCAGAAAGCCATGAACGACCAGCCCATCCAGCCCGGCGAGGGCATCCTGCACCATGCAGAGGGCGTTGACCTTATCCCTGCCAACATCGAACTGGCAGGGCTGGAAGTGGCGTTGGTGAATAGTATGAGCCGGGAGAAGGTGCTGAAACAGGTGCTGGACAGTGCCAAGCGAGAGTACGATTTTATTCTGCTGGACTGTATGCCCTCGCCGGGGATGCTCACCATCAACGCATTGGCGGCGGCAGACGCTGCTCTGATTCCTGTGCAGGCACAGTACCTGTCTGCAAAAGGCTTGGAGCAACTTTTGCAGACCGTGCAGAAGGTTCGGCGGCAGATCAACCCGAAACTGAAAATCGAAGGCATCCTGCTGACCATGACGGACAGCCGCACCAACTACGGAAAACAGATCAGCAATCTGGTCCGGCAGGCATACGGAAAGCACCTGAAGGTGTTTGAGCAGACCATTCCCCGCTCTGTCCGAGCGGCTGAAACCAGTGCGGTAGGCAAAAGCATCTTTGCCTATGATCCCAAAGGCAAGGTGGCAGAAGCCTACAAATCTCTTGCAAAGGAGGTGCTGGCGGATGCCGATCGACAGCGGAAACTTAGCTCTGAAAGGGCTAGATGACCTGTTCTCCACCGAAGAAAACCGACAGGAGGAACAACGGGAGCAGGTACAGCAGATTCCCATTGATGCGCTGCACCCCTTCACTAACCACCCCTTTAAGGTTCTGGACGATGAAGCCATGACCCGGACGGTGGAGAGCATCGCACAGTACGGTGTGCTGGCTCCGCTGATTGCCCGCCCACGACCGGACGGTGACGGCTATGAGATCATCTCCGGGCATCGCCGCCAGTATGCGGCTAAACTTGCCGGGCTGGATACCCTGCCGGTCATTGTTCGGCAGATGTCGGACGATTCTGCTGTGATATTGATGGTGGATTCCAATTTGCAGCGTGAGCACATTCTACCCAGTGAACGTGCCTTGGCTTACAAGATGAAACTGGATGCCATGCGAAGAACTAGCGGTAGACCGTCAAAGAAAATCCCCGACAACTTGTCGGGAATTTTGAAACCGCCGATGTTGTCGGAAAGGAAAGCGGAGAAAGCGGCAGACAAGTCCAGCGCTTCATCCGTCTGACCAACCTTATCCCGGAGTTGCTGGACATGGTAGACGAGAAGAAGATCTCCTTCAATCCCGCTGTGGAGCTGTCCTATCTGGACGAAAGCCAACAGCGGGATTTTTTAGAAGCCATGGAGGACACCCAGAATGCGCCGTCCCTTTCCCAAGCACAGCAACTGAAAAAGATGGCACAGCAGGGAGAGTTCAGCTACGAAAAAGCCTTTGATGTGATGGGACAGGAAAAAGAGCGAGAAAGACACCGTGACCATCAAAAACGAGACCCTGCGGAAGTATTTCCCCCGCAGCTGCACGCCCAAACAGATGGAGGAGAAGATCATCCAGCTTCTGGATGCGTGGCAGAAAAAGCAGCAGCGCCGCAACGAACGCTGACCCGTAATGCAAGACCCGATTGGGTCTTTTTTGTTTGCAAAAATTTGGAGACTAACTATTAAAAGTCAAGCCCCAAAATGAAAAAAAATCCGTCTGCCGACCGCTGCCCCTGACAAACAGCATTCAAACCCTCGCAGAAACAGAATAGCATTTGAATGCTTCGGTTCGTCAAGGGTTCGCTGCGCCAGCTAAGTTGTTGTTGGATTTAGCTCAGGCTCTGGAGAAAATCAGGCAGCTACAAGATATGCTTTGCCAGACTTCTGCAAGGCATAGATTAGCCGCACAAGTTTCTTCGTGGCATGGGATAAGGCAACATTGTAGTGCTTTTCCTTCAGCACGTTTCTTGGCAAGATATTCAGCAAAGACGGGATTCCAGTGGCAGACGTACTTGGTTGCGTTGTAGAGGGCATATCGCAAATAACGAGAACCACGCTTCTCCATGTGAGCGTAACAGTTTGTAAGTTTTCCGGACTGGTATGTAGATGGAGAGCAGCCAGCGTAAGCAAGGATTTTGTCAGGAGATTCAAAGTTGGAAAAATCACCGATTTCAGCAAGAATCATGGCTGCTGAGATACCGACACCGGGAATAGAAAGAATCGGTGGATTCAGTTCATCCATGATTTTCTGAATAGAATCTTCAATTTCGTCGATCTCGGAGGCAAGTTCTTGAATGAGTTTAATGGTATGCTTCAATTCCAAAGATTTGGCATGCATAACGGAACCAATGGAAGTTCTGGCAGCATCTCGAATCTGGATAGCCTTATCTTTGCCATAACGACCCTTGGATGCTGTCGCAAGAAGGTTTGTCAGCTTGGTGAGATGAATTTCTGAAATCTGTTTTGCACCGGGATATTCACTGAGGAGCGCATAAACCGAAGCAATATGGAGAGAGGGAACGAGCTTCTCCAGTTCTGGAAACAGAATCGTGACCAGTCTGGACACTGACTGCTTCAGCTTGGCTCTTTCACGAACCTTATCGAATCGGTATCTTGTTAGTGACTTTAACTCTTCGTTATGGTATGCTGTATCCGTGTAGGACTTGAGGTCTACATCGGACAATAGCATAGTTGCAATCGTTCTTGCATCCACACGATCGGTTTTGGTTTTGCGAAGGCTGAGACTTTTTCGGTACAGGTTGGTGTGCAAAGGATTCATGACATAGACGGCCAGGTCATTGTCAAGAAGAAATCCAAGAATGTTGTAGCTGTAATGTCCGGTAGCCTCAAGTCCTACTTTTATTTTGTCTGACTTTTTGGTACAGTCTCGAATCGTCTGAAGCAGCTGCTTGAAGCCATCCATGTTATTGGGGATGGTAATGCAGTCGGCACGAATCGTTCCGTCCGAGTCGAGAATACAGCAGTCGTGCTTATCCTTGGCAACGTCAATTCCAACACAAACCATTTTGATACCTCCGGCGTATTTATTTCGATGCTGTTCAGGACCACAGACTTCTTTGCTCTTGTAACCTCGTTCTAAATAAACCGTCTGGCGGTATCTAACTGATTAACATTTCAACAAAGAAGCTGTGGTTGGAGCCTCCCAAAAACCGTCTTTGCCTCACCAATCCACAGCACCCTGAAACTATTGTAGCATTCCGCTGGAGAGCGGTCTATAAATACTACTATTTTATTATACGAGATGGCAGATGGACAGAAGCTGACCTGCATCTGCATCGACTGAGGTGTGCTATGCTGAACTTTTTATCGGATTCGCATTTTTGAAGCCGGTGTGATTTTCGGATTCTTCGTGGCGGCTCTGATGCAGGCGGCACGGAGCGGTGAGATCGGACTGAACGGAAAGGAGGATTCGCATGGCTGAAAACACCTTGTCGGTGCTGAAAATTGCGCCGGGACAGCATCCGCAGCAGGTCGAGATTGATAACGATCTGAAAGCCTTGCAGCAGGCGGTGGGCGGCTCCATCGGCGCAAGCTATCCCTTTGCCGACCCGGTTGCCATCGTCTATAACGATGACGGCAAGCTCATGGGACTGCCGTTGAACCGTGCCCTTCGGGATGAAAACGGAGAAATGTATGATGCCGTTGCCGGAGACTTTCTGGTAGTGGGACTGGGCGAGGAGGATTTCGCATCCCTGACCCCGGAACTGGCGCAGAAGTACGAGCAGCTTTTCCATCAGCCCGAAGCTTTTCTTCCTCTGGGACGCCGCATGATGGTCATTCCGGTGCCGGATGAAGCAGTTCGAATGACACAGAAAAGGCTGTAAGCAAGCCGCCTGCGGAACATGACCGCTAAGATGATTTTCTGCACAGGAGGTGGTAACGATGCAGGAAGAAATCGAGCATAAGACGGTCAACTTTGCCATCTCGACCACAAAACTGTCTGCCCGGACCGTCTTGCGGGCGGTAAAAAACAGCGCTTCGGCTGTACCAGTCCAAGGCATCCCAAGGCAAGCAGAGCGTCCGCACCCTTTGCGGCAGAACCGGGGCGTGTCCAGCGTGGAGATCAGTAAAACCGGCATCCGTGGTCTGGAACGCTACGCCAAAAAGTACGGCATCGACTACGCCATCCGAAAGGACAACTCCGAGGTGCCGCCCCGGTATCTGGTCTTTTCAAAGCCCCGGACGCAGAAGCCTTCAACTCGGCGTTCAAAGAGTATTCGGCATCTTTGCTGAACAAGGACAAACGCCCTTCCGTGCTGGCGCGATTGCAGGAGCTGGTGCAGGTGGCGGCAGAACTCCCCGGCAAAGTCCGGCACAAGGAACAGGAGCGTGGGCTGTGACCACAAAAAAGCTGACGAAGCTGCTGGCGCTGTACCTGCCCTATCTTCTGCTGGGGCTGGTGGCAACCAACCTTGGTGAGGCGTGGCGGCTTGCGGAGGGCAAAGAGCTGGGCGATAAGATCATGTCCATGATGGGCACTATCCCGGTGGCGTTTGCGGACCCTCTGCCCAGCCTGCATCCGCTTGATTTGCTGGTGGGTCTGTGCTGCGGCGCAGGGTTATGGCTGGCGGTCTATCTGAAAGGAAAAAATGCTAAGAAGTACCGCCATGGCATGGAGTACGGCTCTGCCCGGTGGGGCACCGCCAAGGATATTGAGCCGTTCATGGCTCCCAAGTTTGCCGACAACATTATCCTGACCAAAACGGAACGGCTGATGATGTCCAACCGCCCACCGGACCCCAAAACGCCCGGAACAAAAATGTGCTGGTGGTGGGCGGCTCCGGCAGCGGCAAGACCCGGTTTTGGCTCAAGCCCAACCTTTTACAATGTCACAGTTCCTATGTGGTCACCGATCCCCAAAGGAACTATCGTGCTTGAATGTGGCAACGCAATGTTGAAGAACGGCTACAAGGTCAGGATTCTGAACACCATCAACTTCAAAAAGTCCATGCACTACAACCCGTTCAGCTATGTCCACAGTGAAAAGGACATTCTGAAACTGGTCACGACCCTGATGACCAACACCAAGGGCGAAGGGTCCGGTGGGGACCCATTTTGGGAAAAAATCGGAACGTCTTTTGCTTACCGCCCTGATCGCTTATCTGCATTATGAAGCCCCGGTGGAGGAGCAGAATTTTGCAACACTGTTGGAAATGCTCAACACCATGCAGGTACTGGAGGACGACGAGGAATACCAGAATCCGGTGGACTTGCTGTTTGAAGAACTGGCAAAAAAGAAGCCCAACAGCTTTGCCGGGCGGCAGTACAAACTTTACAAGCTGGCTGCCGGCAAGACCGCAAAATCCATCCTTATTTCCTGTGGTGCCAGATTAGCCCCCTTCGACATCCAAGAACTGCGTGACCTCACCATGTACGATGAACTGCAACTGGACACGCTGGGCGATAAGAAAACGGCTCTGTTCCTCATCATGTCGGACACGGATTCCACCTTCAACTTCCTCATTTCAGCATGGTCTACACCCAGCTTTTCAATCTGCTGTGCGAC